>Ga0209540_10000024_pt1 | contig 203850 bp, 158 predicted proteins | sample BarGraIncu01121A_FD_184501 | JGI IMG/M metagenome (GOLD analysis project Ga0209540, IMG submission 184501) | Arctic peat soil microbial communities from Barrow, Alaska - Barrow Graham LP Incubations 011-21A (SPAdes) (version 2) | ecosystem: Environmental > Terrestrial > Soil > Wetlands > Peat...
TGATTTGATGTTTATTATCAACAAAAATAAACAAAATGTATTAAATAAACAACACTTAAGGAATTTGTCATGCTGCGAACACTTCACTTAAGAGTTTTAAATCCTCCAGAAGATGGTTCGAGTTTTGAACAATAAGGGTCACAATTGCATTTGCAAACAGATATAAAAGCACTTAAATTTAATAGTTTAGGTGCTTTTATTTTTAACATATCCGGACAATCCTCATCTCCAGTTAGGTCTTGTGAGAATGATTTTGCGTTTCATTGAAGCAAAATTGCCCATGCGATAACTCACACTCAAATACGAATAATTGTAGATTTCAAAAATCTTCATGAAATGAACCAATTGCCCGTTTTTATCATTCGCCACCACATGCACCCCGTCAAGATTGTCAGTATCTGCTGATCGGAAAGTACAGCCAATCTGTAATTTTATTCTCTCGTTTAACGAAAGCGAATATCCGGCGCCCAAAGCATAGGATATCCGAGTGTAGGTAATTCCAGGATAAAACTTTTTATTGTCTTTTATCATCGAAGCGCCGATTCCTGTTTTTATGAAAAAATGGCTGTTATCTTCCGGATCGCCGGGTAGCATTATCTGGTCCACATTAAATAACACCATCAAATCGAATTGATTTATCTGACTGTTATAGGTTAACGGATTTTCGCGACCAGCAGAAATCAGATGTGGAGGATATTTATTATTCCATGTCCCTGTCAGCCGGGTATTGAGCCAATTAACTTCAATTCCAATAGAGGGTGAAATGTTTCTCACCGCAAATAACCCAACACCCGGATTTATGGAGTTGTGCCAGTAATTAATCTGCTGGTTTGGTGCATTTGATTCAGGGTTGACCGAAGTCACAAATATCGAAACACCAGTCGAAAAGCCAATTTCCCATGGCGAAATAACGGGCGTTTTTTTATCGAAAGGCCCTTTTGCCAAGGCACTTTGGAAAAGCAGCATCAAAAGGATTTGTATTAGGACGAGAATTATCTTCATAATAGTTTCGATTCTGGTATGACGCTTTTCATGATGGTATTTAAAAAGCAATGGTTTAGCGTTTTGTCTAAACTGTTAATTCTGCCATCATCATTCTATTTTGGATCTGATGTGTAGTATTACGGAATCAACGCACTTACGTTTCAAATACTTGTCATTTCCAAAGAAATTTTCATTTTTAAAGAGAAACTATAACATGATTTTTAGTAATGTAAAAAATGAATTTCCGGATCAACATGTCTGTGGGGCGTTATAAGTGTTTAAATGTCGGACAATTTCTTTAGTTTTGCTTTCAGACTAACGAGTGTTTAACTAAAAACAGATTGAACGATGGAAAGAAGGAATTTCATTAAAAGTGCATCTTTTGGATCAGCCGCTCTTGTTTCCGCATTTAGTATCCCGGCCTTTTCGCAGGACAGGAAGTTGAAAATCGGATTGATCGGTGCGGGTTGGTATGGCATGGTCATCGCAACCGCGGCGTTAAAGGTCGGCAGAGTAGAGGTAATTGCGGTTTGCGATGTGGATACAGATCACCTGAACAGCAGTGCCGATGAGCTGGCAAAACTTCAGGGCACCCGCCCCAAAACTTACAAACATTACCAGGAATTGCTTGATATAAAAGGATTGGAAGCCGTATTTATTGGCACGCCTCCTCATTGGCATGCACTTCAGTTTATTGCGGCCTGTGCCAAAGGGCTGGATATCTATTGTGAAAAACCACTTGCATACGATATAAAGGAAGGTTTGGCAATGGTGAATGCTGCCCAAAAAGCCGGTAATGTAGTGCAGATCGGTTTTCAGCGCCGACAGAGTAACGCATTTAAAAAGGCAAAGGAATTGATTGCTGATGGAACAATCGGGAACGTTCACCAGATAACGGCCCAGATTCATTATGTGCCGGGCCCACAGGATACAAAAATTCAGCCGCCTCCTGCATCACTCGACTGGGAGGAATGGTGCGGTCCAGCTCCCAAACTCGATTACCGGCCAAGCATTGGTCATAAATCCTGGCGGCTCGAGAAAGAGTATGGAAATGGACACCTTGTTGACTGGGGCATACATCACATTGATATTATCCGCCGGATTATGGGGGAAACGATGCCAGTCGAATTTTATACAAAGGGAGGTATTCTTGAATTAAAGAACCAGATTACAACTCCCGATACACTTACGTCAAATATGGCCTTCAATAAAGCACCTGTCGTCTGGCAGCACCGGCTTTGGGGAACCGGAGATCCGAATAAAGAGTTTAACAACGGCATATTTTTCCATGGTGACAAGGCCACTCTTTTTGCCGAGGATTCAAAGGTCGTCCTGTTTCATGCAGGGAAAGATGGAAAAAGAGAGGAGATGTTAATTCCAACTGAAATGATGCAGGAGAAACATGTTGGTAATTTTCTGAATGCGGTAAAAAACAAGAATAAAAGCCTGATCGACTGTCCGCCTGAAGATGCATTCCAGTCGACAGCCACGGTTCAGCTGGCCATGATTTCCTATTACACCGGATCACTCGTGAAGTGGGACCAGACTAAAAATGAGATTGTGGACAATAAAGCAGCATCTGTGTTATTGAAAAGAGATTACCGCGGGAAATATAAACACCCGTAACATACCTTTCAGTTCCTAGGTGAGAATCGACTTGTATATTGAACCTTAAATAAATTCAATGCTTAAAAATCATTTGATTGCCTTTTTGCTGTTCGTCCTTGTTTCCGTTAGTTATGGACAAACATTGGTTCCTTTCAGCCAGAAAAATATCGCCTATATGGGGCGGATTGAGACCGTCGAAAACCAATGCGTCAACATCTTCTGGCCCGGAACATCGGCCACGCTCAATTTCGAAGGGACCGAAGCAAAGGCAATCCTGAAAAACGCGGATGGTACTACTTATTTTTATGCAATCGTTGATGGCGATTCAGAACATGCGAAGAAGATCAAACCTGATACCATCAAAACAAGTTATGAGCTGGCTTCGGGCTTGAAAAAGGGAAAACATTCGGTACAGATTTACAAACTGACCGATAACACAACGGTTACTTCTTTTTACGGATTTGAATTAAATGACGGAGCCAGCGTTTTGAAACCTAACCTTCCCGGCAAAAAGAAAATTGAGTTTTACGGCAATTCGATTACTGCAGGGCATGGGGTTGATGTTCCCGATGGACAGAATGATTCGGGAGCACCAGAGTTTTTCAATAATTACCTCACTTATGCAGCCAGAACAGCACGTCATTACAATGCACAGTATTCAAATATTTCAAGGAGTGGGATAGGGGTGATGCTGAGTTGGTTCCCGATTATCATGCCCGAAATGTACGACCGGCTGAATCCGGGCGATCCCAACAGTAAATGGGATTTTTCGAAGTATACACCCGATGTGGTTGTGATTAACCTGTTTCAAAACGATAGCTGGCTGATCAATAATCCCGCACATGAACAGTTTAAAGCAAGGTTTGGAACTACACGTCCCGACGAGAAAACAATTATTAAAGCCTATCGTGATCTGGTGCTGAAGATCAGGGCCAAATATCCGAAGGCATCCATCATTTGTGCGTTGGGAAGTATGGATGCCACCCAAAAGGGTTCGCGCTGGCCCGGTTACATCGAAACAGCCGTGAAAGGGTTAGGCGATTCTAAAATTTACACCCATTTCTTCCCTTACAAAAATACGGGTGGTCATCCGAAAGTGGCTGAACAGAAGGCAATGGCCGACGATTTGATTGGTTTTATCGACAAGAATATCAGGTGGTAATTAGTGCTGATGCTTAAAATGAATCCTTATGAGAAAAATATTCAATGTTTTACTCTTTTGTGTTTTAACTTCGGAAATAGTGGTTGCGGCTCCGTTTGCCAGGTGGACAAAAACGGAACTGACACTGAATAACGGGATTGTTCAAAGAATCATTTCGTTGCCTTCTTCTGAAGGGAATTTCCTGACGACATCCTATAAACCGGTCGTTGGCGAGTTTAAGTATTTCCTGCCATCAAATACAGATTTTCAGTTTGAATTGAACGGCATTTCCTATTCGGGTAGAAGCGACTGGAGCCTCGTGGATGTAAAATCAATATCCGATTCGCGCAAGGGTGACGGGGCCGCTGTTACACTTCAAAGTAAAGACAGGAAAATTGAAGTCACGCTGAAATTCCTGCTATACCCCAATTTACCGGTGATACGCAAAAGCCTGGTTGTGAAAAACCTTGCCAGTTCAGATGTTTCACTGGAATCGGTTGATGTGGAGAAATTTAATGTTACAGGCTACGAGGCGACCACTTTCAGCTGGATTTACAGCGATTACGGAAGGCGGAAATCCATTGGTCCTTACGAAGGAAATATGCAGGATGCGCTTGTGATTGTACACAACGCGGACTGGGAATCGGGCCTTGTAATTGGCAACGAAGCATCAGGTGTGATGAAACGCACATCTGTTTTCTGGGAGGCCCCCGAGATATGCAGTGGCCTGACCCATAAAAACAGTCGTTTCCCGTTCCGTAAATGGATCAAACCTGGTGAATCATTCGAGACACCCCAGATTTTCACGATGGTTTACAACAATCAGAAGGATCCCGAAGAAATCCTGAATACGGCTGTTCCCGATTTTATCCGAAAGCACATGGGCATCCGGCTTTCGGAGTTGAAAGAGAAACCAACTTTCGTTTACAATACATGGCACCCTTTTGGAAAGCAGATCAATGAAAAGCTGATCATGGAACTGGCCAAAGCCGCCGCCGATGCCGGGATGAAGGAATTCGTGATTGATGATGGCTGGCAGGATAATTACGGCGACTGGGGCATCGATAAAACAAAATTCCCGAATGGGTTAAAACCTGTTTTCGATTATATCAAATCACTGGGAATGAAACCCGGCTTGTGGGTGAGCGTGGGGAGCGCGTCATCAGCAAGTAAAGTGTATAAGGAACATCCGGAATGGTTTGTGCGCGATAAAAACGGGCAGTTTGCCAATCTTCATATAGACAATGCAAATGATGAAATACGATCGGCCTGTTATTCTACGGGGTGGAAGAATTATATCAAAGATATTTTACTGAAACTGGCTTTGGATTACGGTCTCGAATATATGAAACTCGATTTTTCGGTGGTTACAAGCGCCTATGTTTTTGATCATGAAAGATCGGGGTGTTATGCCACCGATCATCCGGGGCACAAGGATCACTGTGAGTCGTTGTTCGTGAATTACGAACGGATGTGGGAACTTTTTGACGAATTGCATGCTGCAAAACCCAACCTGTTTATCGACTGTACTTTTGAAGCGATGGGCGGACTGCAGCTGATCGATTACGCAATGTTGAAACACGCCGAAGGTAACTGGCTATCGAACTTCCAGGGTCCCGATGAAATGGGTGATCTTCGTATCCGGAATATGGCATGGTGGCGTTCTCCGGCAATGTCTGCAACCGCGCTGGTGATTGGTAACCCGCGGATGGATGATAAAGGCTGGGAAATGCATATTAAATCACTGGCAGGTGCCTTGCCAATTATGTTGGGTGATCCCCGAAAACTATCCACTGAAGATCTTAAAAAGTACCGCAGTTATGCCGACTGGCTGCAATCAATGCAAACAAAATATGATATCATGAGCTATCGCCAGGATTTACGCTGTTTCGGTGAACCCAAGGAAGGGAGTTGGGATGGTTTCCAGCGTATCAATACGGAGTCTAAAACAGGTGGGATCATTGGCGTTTTCAGGCATGGCGCCTTCGAATCCAAAAGAATTGTAACGGTTAACGGCCTCGATCCGGTTAAAACTTATACGGTAAATTCGATAAACGGCAAACTGATCATCCGTTTAACCGGCGAAGAACTCCGCATCAGGGGTTTTGAATGTGTGCTTTCTGAATTGTATGGTGGGGAGTTGTTTGAGATTGGATTAAAAAATTAGGGCGAAATCCGGAAGTTTGCGGAATCTATTCTTTTGGTTTAAATCCTATTTTAGCGCGATTCTGCTGACTAATTTCCTGCTGTCTGGCTTCTTCAAACTGTTTTATATACTCCATGATTAGCATGATGCTGTTATCATGATCAGCTAGTTTCGTTTCCATCTGCTCAAATTTAAGGAGCAGATTTTTGTTGGTTTCCAGCATGCTGCGAATTTTGGAATAGACGCGCATAATCTGAATATTTACCTTTATCGCCAAATCACTATTTAGTACACTCGTAAGCATCAACACTCCATGCTCGGTAAATGCAAATGGCAGTTTGCGGCGACCACCCCAACTTGATATCGCAATTTGCGATTTCAAGTTTTCAAATTCGATATCAGTTAGCTGGAACATAAAATCTTCCGGAAATCGCTCAATATTACGTTTTACCTGTTCATTCAAACGCCGGGTCTCGACACCGTAAAGCTCTGAAAGGTCGCTATCTATCATTACTCTTACACCACGGATAAGGTATATTTTACTGATTACCCTTTCGTCAGGAATAACCTGTTGCTGATAGTTTTCGTTCATTTTAAAAGCATTAATTATATATTGCAATTTTGCCAAAATCCTGTCAGGTTTTCGAAACCTGACAGGATTAAAATGTGTATTCAGCCACACATCATTCGTCTATGCAAATCATTTTTCACCAACTAAAGTCACTGCTTTTTTTGCATTCTGGCCTAAGCGGATCGCCAGATTGTTGTTGTACTTTTCAATTTGCTTATTCACCTCGTTGACAAATGATTTATACATTCCTTCGCCATTCACAATGATCAGGGCATTGATCCGGCTGGTGATGGTCCGGAATGTTGCGTCGACTTCAAGGCGCACCTGTCTCATCCGTAACTGGGTTTTTTCAGCTTCCTTAGAGTTACGACTTTGCTTAAGTTCTACAAAAGCATCATTATTGGCCTGAAATTCGTCGAGCCAATCGGCTATTCCCAAAATAATTACATCGGCGGCATAATTGACCTTTAGCTCCGAAACAAACTTTTTGATGGATGCAGTTTCGTCATCGTAAGATTTTATGGTAAGATTACCGTAATGATTGAACACAACCTGGACACGTCGGGCAGCTTCCCGGACTAGCGGATTAAAATGGTTACCACCCGCTTTTACGGTGTCGGACATGCCTCGAAATGTAAAATCGCGTAAATTATCGGCATCGGCAAGTTCGTCGGTAATATGACTCTTCCGGATAAAGCCCAATGCCTCATATTCGTCGGCATATAAAAACTTGTAGGCTGAATATTGGGTTTCGATGCCCAACGCAGCAGGTGTAGTTTTATCTATCAGGCTGACAACCTCTGAGTGAAACTCATAATGCTCTTCGTTATGAAGCCTTGAAAAATTTAATTGTATAATTTCCATTTTTTGTTGGTGTTATTTTCATTAAAAATCAGAATGCTTTTTGATATTAATCGCGACAATTCCCTTTTTGTGTTTTCGGCAAAGGTCGAAAACCGATGGCTTGTCTCGTTTAAATCGTCGCTGCGGAGCGACCGACTGCCCAAGGGGTAGTTTGGATCGTCGCTACGGAGCGACTGACGGAACCATGGCTCGTTTGAATCGTCGCTGCGGAGCGACGGACAGAACCAGGGGTAGTTTGGATCGTCGCTCCGGAGCGACTGACAGAACGAGGGTTCGTTTTTATCGTCGCTCCGAAGAGACTTATTGAGATGGATGTCATTCCGAAAATTGTACGGAAACGACACTTATTTTAACTTTACGGCGGATGATAGGGTTGCAAACAAAGATAGGAGCGAAGGGATAAATGATCGTTCCTCTGGTAATAATTACCTTTAATCGGATTTAGGATCGTTGCTTCCATTTGATTGGGAATCAAATTTTACAATGACTAAATATACGATTTATTTTTTTAATAAAAGGGAATGATTATTTAAATGGCTTCGAAAATAAAAAATGAATGAGAATTTGGATTAAAATCCTGTCCAGACTACTTGAATTGCAATGGCACTAATGCCTTGGTAATTCAAATAATAAAAAATATGAGCCCAATTTATTGGTTATTGAGCACAAAATCTTAAAACCTGATACTTCTTGAATGCTTGATTTTAGCGATACTACGGTGTGAATGCAAAATGCGAAGTATCTGTATTTCCGCTTCATTAATGCGGTAAATGATCAGGTGTGAATCGAGTATTATCCACCGATACATTTTAGATTTAGTAGGCAGGTGCCGACATTCAGGGTACATATCGTAAAAGAAATCAAGACAACAAACTAACCTATATATATCACTTTGGTATTTTTCTGCCTGTATTTTGCCAAAGGTTTCTAATCCATACTTGTAAACATCAATTATATCCTGCTTAAATTTAGTTGAATATACTACAGGTTTTGGCTCTCTTTCCATTCTTCAACGCTTTTCATCAGTTCATCCAATGTCATAAATGGACCTTTCTCAGCTTCTTTAATACCGGCATTAAACTCAATGTTACTTATTGGATCACCTGGTAGCGCCCAACTCGTTTCTTTTATTTTTGTTGTTTTTGTTGTTTTCATCTGCGAATAATTTGATTTTTAATGGACACCTGGATCCCTTAAAGGATTTCATCTCTTTTGCTATTTTTTGCTCAAGAGAGTTTCATCACTTTCCGCTTACTCATGCAATACAAATATAAATAAAGGTTTCGTCATATTTGAAAATTATCTAATTTTCAAATTACCATTCTGCCTGAATTATTTCTGATTATTCCGTTCAAGTTCTCTCAGGGTATCCATCTTTTTCTTTTGCAGGAAGCTGTTGATATCACCAAGATGTTCTTTTACCTGTTTGTTTCCAAATTCAAAAACTTTGGTCACCAGTCCCGAAAGAAAATCGCGGTCGTGCGAAACAAGGATCAATGTCCCGTCGAAATCCAGCAACGCACTTTTCAGGATATCTTTGGTTTTCATATCCAAATGGTTCGTCGGCTCATCGAGGATTAAGAGGTTAACAGGTTCAAGAAGGAGTTTTATCATCGCAAGTCTTGTGCGCTCACCGCCCGAAAGCACTTTTACCTTCTTTGTCAGGTTATCGCCTCCGAACATAAATGCGCCCAGGATATCCCTGATCTTTGTCCGGATATCACCTTTGGCAACATCATCGATGGTCTGGAAAACAGTCACTTCTTCGTCAAGCAACGAAGCCTGGTTCTGGGCAAAATAGCCAATCATCGTGTTGTGCCCAAGGGTAAGCGTTCCTTCGTATTCGATTTCACCCATCAATCCTTTTACGAGGGTCGACTTTCCTTCACCGTTTTTCCCGACAAAGGCAACCCTTTCGCCACGTTGAATCGTCAGCGATGCATTCGCAAAAACAAGGTGATCATCATAACTTTTGGTCATATCCTCCAGTACCACGGGATAATTTCCCGATCGGGGAGAAGGTGGGAATTTAAGCCGGAGTGCGGAGTTATCCTCTTCGTCAATCTCAACTAGCGTCAACTTCTCAAGCATCTTGACACGCGACTGAACCTGGTTTGTTTTGGAATAGGTTCCCTTGAAACGGTCGATAAAATCCTGGTTGTCGGCAATCATCCGGCGCTGCTCCTCGAACTGTTTCATCTGCTGATCACGACGTTCGAGCCGCAATGTGAGGTATTGCGAATAATTGACCTTGTAATCGTAGATGCGGCCCATTGTAACTTCGATGGTGCGCGTGGTGATGTTATCGACAAAGGCCCGGTCATGCGAGATGATGATGACCGCTTTGGCGCTGTTGATCAGGAACTCTTCGAGCCATTGAATCGACTCGATATCCATATGGTTGGTAGGCTCATCAAGCAGGATCAGGTCGGGTTTCTGAAGTAAAATTTTGGCAAGCTCAATCCGCATGCGCCACCCTCCGCTGAATTCATTCGTGGGACGTGTGAAATCTTCTCTGTTGAAACCCAAACCAATCAGAATCTTCTCAACTTCCGCATCGTAATTGATCTCTTCGACCGAATAAAACTTCTCGCTTAATGCCGAAACCTGTTCAATCAGGGCGTAATAACTATCAGACTCATAATCGGTGCGTGTTGACATTTCGAGGTTCAGCGCCTCAATTTCGTGCTCCATCTCTTTGATTTTCGCAAAAGCCTGGGCGGCCTCTTCAAAAACGGTACGGTTGTCTTCCGTCATTAAGTGTTGAGGCAGATATGCAATCACTGCATCCTTTGGAGCCGATATCTTTCCGGACGAAGTGGTCCGTTTTCCTGCGATGATTTTAAGTAAGGTCGACTTACCGGCACCATTTTTACCCATCAGTGCGATGCGGTCTTTGTCGTTAATTACGAACGAGATATCTTTAAAAAGAGTGGTTCCGCCAAACTCTACGGTAAGTCCGTCAACTGAGATCATAAACGATTTTTAATAAGCCGCAAATATAGTACATTACTGAAAGGTAAAAGGCCAACTGAAAAAGGTTAAAGTTTTGTTAAAAGAGCCAACGATATTTGTTACATTGTCAGCATTATAAATAACAAATAATTCAATTTTTAAACCATAAAAATGAATCGCTTAACAGTTAATTCTTCATTTCGTTTATTGCTTTCTTCCATTTTACTGGCAGGATTTCTTTCTTCGTGCAATGTCAGCCGGAAATATACCGCCGAGGCAACTAAAAACTGGGAAAAGGATATTCTCAAATTTGAACAGCAGGATAAAACCGAAAAGGATCCTGACAATGCAATTTTTTTCGCAGGCAGTTCAAGCATCAGGTTGTGGTCAACCCTTAAGGAGGATGTTGCACCCTATCCGGTGATCCAGCGTGGATTCGGTGGTTCGAAATTTTCAGACCTGGCTGTTTATGCCAAACGAATCGTTTACCCGCATCAGTTCCGGGCACTTGTAATTTTCGAGGCCAATGATATTACCGGAAGTAAAACGGATAAGTCGCCTGAGGAGGTTGTTAAACTGTTCCGTAACATTGTAAAGACAGTACGGAAAAAATACGCCGATCAGCCAATTTTTGTTTTCGAAATTACCCCTACCAAAAGCAGGTGGGCTGTGTGGCCAACAGTTAAGAAGACGAATCAACTACTGAAAGAAACGTGTGGCAAACTGCACAATACCTATTTTATTGAAACTGCGACATCCTATCTGAATAAAGATGGTGAACCCCGGAATGAGCTTTTCATCAAGGATATGCTTCACCAGAATCACAACGGGTATATCATTTGGGGAGATCTTGTTAAGAAAAAACTGGACGATGTATTGACGAAAGCAGCCGGGAATTAAAAAAATCAACACGGAAAAAGGCTACATTTGCGATCAAATAATCAATTTAATAACTTAAATATTTTTGGATGAATACCTGGTTCGAATGCACTGCAAAATACATCAAGATGGACGAAAATGGCCACGAAAAAAAAGCCAGCGAAACTTATATGCTTGATGCGATCTCGTTTACCGAAGCTGAAAGTCGGATTTATAAAGAACTTCAGACAATGGTGAGCGGAGAATTTATGGTTAGTAAAATTTCAAAAACGCGCATTTCTGAAATCATTCCTTCGGATACAGGCGACCGCTGGTACAAGGCGAAAGTTGCGTTTATAACAATTGATGAAGAGAGTGGCAAGGAGAAACGGACATCCCAGTTAGTATTGGTGTTTTCGGATAATGTAAAAGATGCATATGATCAGATTATTGAGGCGATGCAGGGAATGATGGCTGATTTTGAGATCAGTGGAATCAACGAAAGCACTATTCTTGATGTTTTTCCTTACTCAGCCGCTGAAAAAACTGATTTGCCCCCACATTTAAAACCACTCGAGTCTTTCCTTGCATCAACCGATCTTCAGGATGAAGCTGATTTTGCGGCGGGTTCTGACGACGAAGATTTAAACGACGATCTTGATCCGATTGAGGAAGATTAAAATCCTTGTTGTTTTGATGCCAGTTCAGGAGTACTATTTAAGGTGGCAAATCGAACAGATACCATTGATGGAGAACTGAAAATCTTCCAGAACGAAGTTTTTTAGCCGGAGATCCTGAATGAGATCCTGGTTAAACGAGAAATCGAATACTTCTCCGCATTCCTTACATTTAAAATGTCCGTGTTGCGAGATGTCTGCTTCAAAACGAAGTTCGTTGCTTTCGATATTCAAAGCGTGAACGACTTTCTCCTGAACAAACAGGTTTAGCGTATTGTATACGGTCGTTTTTGAAAGACCTGCAATTTCATTCACCAATTCGAGGTAAATCATTTCGGCAGTCGGGTGGTTTCGCTTCGAAACCAGGTAGTTCATGATTTTGACCCTTTTGTTTACGGGACGTATTCCGTGCTCAATAAGGTAGTCTTTGATTTTGATCTCTTGCATAGTCAGGATTTGATCTGCAAATATAAAACATAAATTTCGCATGAACAATCGTGCATGGAAATATGTTATTTGTATGTTTTATTTTTTAAAATTCTAAAAATATTTTTATGAGCACATTAGTTGGGAAAAAAGCTCCGGCATTTAAAGCAAATGCGGTAATTAACGGAAAAGAAATTGTTGAGAATTTCTCACTTGAACAATTCGTAGGTAAGAAATATGTTGTGTTCTTCTTCTATCCGCTCGATTTTACATTTGTATGTCCTACTGAACTGCTGGCTTTTCAGGAAAAATTGGCAGAGTTCGAGAAACGGAATACTGCGGTGGTTGGGTGTTCAGTCGATTCTGAGTTTTCACATTGGGCATGGTTAAACACCGAAAAGAAACATGGTGGGATTAAGAGTGTGACCTACCCGATTGTTGCGGATCTCTCAAAAACTATTTCAGAGAATTATGGTGTTCTTGCCGGTGAATATGATATCGATGAAGATGGAAAGTCTATATTCGTCGGTGCCCCGGTGGCCTATCGTGGTTTATTTTTGATCGATAAAAACGGCGTTGTTCGTCATCAGCTTGTAAATGATTTGCCGCTTGGCCGTAATGTTGATGAAGCCTTGCGTATGGTTGATGCACTAAGCCATTTTGAAGAGTATGGCGAAGTTTGTCCGGCCAATTGGTCAGAAGGAAAAGATGCGATGAAAGCTTCGTCTGACGGAGTTGCAGATTATCTTTCGAAACACTAAATCCTGCATCATCTCAGGTGATCCATTTTAAATACTCATTATAAACTCAAAGAAAATGAAAATCAACCGCTACGAGGACATTTCGCAGATTGATCGCGAAGCAAAACGCGATTTCATCGATCGTCATTCAGCATTTATTCATGCTGAAAATCAAGCACCAAAGGGCGAGAAGTTCAAAGTTAATATTAAGATTGGCGATGAATACAAGCATCCTGATGATTTCGATCATTACATCAGCTCCGTTAAGTTATGGGACAGTGAGCGTATGCTTGCTGAAGCAACATTCATCGCTGGTGCTCAGGGCAGCGCGCCCAGCCAGGTTGAAGTCGACTTCTATATTGTTCCTACCAAAACAATGAAACTTACTGCTCTTGCTTATTGTACCAAACACGGTCTTTGGCAAAGTGACGAAAAAATTGTTGAGGTTGTAGGCTAATGTTAGTCAGCAGATCAAAAAGCAAATTTGCTGTTATGCCCTATTTTCGGTCAACTTTTCGAATTTCCGGTTCGTAAAGTACAGCGATTTTAGAAATTATCGATTTATTTTGTAAAAAGTGCAAAAAGTTTAACGTTAATTAACCTTGATTAATTGAAGTTAAGGGTTCTGAGGTGTATATTTGTGCTGTTGCTTAAGAGCAGGTTTTTTCATAGGATTTAGGTTAGTTAGGTTAGGTTAGAAGAGGGCGTCACTCGATGCCCTCTTTTTACGTTTATAAAGTATTGAACTATATTGCTGGCTTATACCCGATTGCCTTTAATTATTTGCCTTGTTACTCAAACAAACCATCTTCTCTAACGATCATTACAATTGCTGAATGAGAGAGAATGATGAATTTTTCTCCTTTAAACTCCACCTCAAACCCCGATTTACCAAGATAAACAGCAAGATCGCCTGTTTTCACCTGTAGAGGAAGGTATTTAACCGCTTCCTGATTTTCTTTCCACGATTCGTCTTCATCATTCAACGCCGGAATTGGGAATCCGGGCCCCACTTTAATCACATAACCAGCTTGAATGCTTTCTTTTTCAATGGCGGCCGGAGGCAGAAATAAACCGGAAGAAGTCTGTGTATTAGGATTCTTGGGTTTAATCAGTACTTTGTCTCCAACCATGACAATCTTTGCAAGGTCCTTTTCATCCAGATTCAGTGCCATATTTAATTTTTTTACAAATATATTACCTTTAATCTTACTTCCTTTGCTCAATAATCTAACAACATGGAATCAATCAGAGAAATTTATAAAATTGGGTATGGCCCCTCTTCGAGTCATACAATGGGACCTAAGAAAGCTGCGGAGTTGTTTCTAAAAAAGAATACTGATGCGGTTTCATTCCGTGTTACCCTCTATGGAAGTTTGGCGGCAACGGGTAAAGGACATCTTACCGACCTTGCAATTGTTAATACTTTTGACCCAATTCCTGTTGAGTTTATCTGGAATCCTTCTGTGTTTTTGCCCTTTCATCCCAATGCGCTTACTTTTGAAGCAATTGGATCGGATGATGCTGTAAGGGACATTTGGACAGCTTATTCTGTAGGTGGCGGAACCATCGTTGACGATCTGCATATTGCAGAGACTAAACTGATCTATCCAGGTACTGGAATGGATAATATTCTGAAGTGGTGTTACCAAAGCGGGAAAAGTATTTGGGAATATGCGGTGGAGTACGAATCATCCGACATTTTGGATTATCTTAATGAAGTTTGGAAGGTAATGCAGGATGCCATCCTTCGGGGACTTGATACCGAAGGACCACTGCCTGGTGAACTTCACTATCCGCGAAAAGCTTCGGCCTATTACGTAAAGGCCCGAAACTTCAAATCATCTATGAAGAAAAGAGGTATGATTTATGCCTATGCGCTGGCTGTTTCGGAAGAGAATGCCTCAGGAGGGCTGATTGTTACGGCTCCAACTTGCGGTGCCTGCGGCGTCATGCCGTCGGTGTTATACTATATGAAGAAGTTCCAAAAAATATCTGACAAAAAGATATTGAAAGCGCTTGCTACTGCTGGAATCATTGGCAATATTGTAAAACTGAATGCATCAATTTCAGGGGCAGATGTTGGGTGCCAGGGCGAAGTTGGAACAGCTTGTGCAATGGCTTCCGCAGCTGCAACACAATTAAGCGGAGGAAGTATCTTCCAGGTTGAATACGCTGCAGAAATGGGCCTTGAACATCACCTGGGGCTCACTTGCGATCCGGTGGCAGGTTTGGTACAGGTTCCCTGCATAGAGCGCAATGCATTTGCTGCGGCGCGGGCATTGAATCATACGAACTATGCGATGCTATCAGATGGACGCCATATGATTAGTTTTGACAAGGTCGTTGAGACCATGGCTCAAACCGGGCATGACCTTCCTAACCTCTATAAAGAAACCTCTAAAGGTGGTCTGGCTCACTTTCATGGATTGAAAAAAAGCAAGCATTGAAACGTCTTTAAAAAGCAAAAACATGTTTTATAACATGTTTCTTTGGAATTCTGCTATCTTTGCAGTCCCAATTGAAATAGTTGCTTTTTATGGCGTACGTTAACAATACGATGATTATCAGGCGAGATCTCCTCGCAAAAGTTGCAGGATTATTAAAAACCGGAGAATTAATTGATAAGATAGACCAGATTCCGCTTGAAATATCCCCCCGAAGACGAAAATCACAGTTAAGATGCTGTATTTACAAAGAGAGAGCGGTAACCAAGTATAAACTGATGCCAATTCTAGGCCTTCTAACAGAAGAAGAGACGGATGAACTGTCGCCTCTTTCGGAATATGCGAAAAAAGCACTCGATCGCGAAAATCCCAGAACAGAGATTCTTACCGTTGTTGATGAAGCCTGCACTGCCTGCGTCGACACAAGCTATATTGTTACAAATCTATGCCGTGGCTGCGTGGCAAGTCCATGCCAGATGAATTGTCCGCGAAACGCCATCTCATTCGGGAACAATGGCCAGGCAAATATAGATTCTGATAAATGTGTGAATTGCGGGATATGTAAGGATGTATGCCCATATCATTCAATTGTATATGTTCCGGTTCCGTGCGAGGAAGCTTGTCCTGTTGGTGCAATTCATAAAGATGAACATGGGGTCGAACATATCGATGATTCAAGGTGCATCTATTGTGGAAAATGTGTGAATGCCTGTCCGTTTGGTTCAATTTTCGAGGTTTCGCACATCATTGATGTTTTTAAAGCGATTAAAAAGGGGGAGCAGGTTATCGCACTTCCCGCACCTTCCATAATGGGTCAATTCAACTGCGAAACAGCAAAGTTGGTATCCGCATTGAAAATGCTTGGCTTTAACGATGTTGTTGAAGTCGCTTTGGGTGCAATGGAAACAACTACAAACGAAGCAACCGAACTTAAGGAGCGATTTGAGTCCGGACAGTTATTTATGACAACTTCATGTTGTTCAGCATATGTGCAAACTGTAGAAAAGCATCTGAACCAACTTAAACCGTATGTTTCGCATACCCGATCACCGATGCATTATGCTGCTAAGATTGCACGATTGCGATTTCCGGAAGCTAAAATAGTATTTATTGGGCCTTGTATCGCCAAACGAAAAGAGGCAATTGATGATCAGAATGTCGATTTTGTAATGACCTTTGAGGAACTTGGAGCGTTTTTCAAGGGGTTTGACATCGTAGTTGATGAATGTGAAAACTCAGTATTGGATACCATTACAAAAGAGAGCAGGGCATTTGGCCGGGCAGGAGGAGTTATAGCCGCGGTTCAAGCCGAAGGTTTAAAGGTCGATATAAAGGCTGTTCAGATTGAAGGATTGAATAAGAAGTCAATGAGCCTGCTTAAAGCTTTTTGTAAAGGAAAAGGAACCGGAAATTTTATCGAAGTGATGGCTTGCGAAGGTGGTTGCATTGCAGGACCAAGTTCTTATGTTGATCCTACAAAAGGGAAGAATTTATACAAAACCGCAATTGATGCTTTGGTGTAGTCTGATGAAGAATATCGGGTGTAAGTGATTGCTATTTTTTCAATTGTATCTCCACAAGAACCGGCAGGTGGTCTGATGGATAACGATTGTTTTTCGAATCGGTTAATACTGTATACTTTCTGACATCAACCATTTTATTCACAAATATATAGTCAATTCTGTTTTCAAGCTTGCTTGCGAAATCGAAATCGTTAAATGTTCCCACCGGACCCTGAGGGATGGTTAAGGAGATTTGTCTTGAGTCTTTTAGCCTCTGACGGATCAAAACCAACGGTTTTTCTTCTGGTTTCAGGTTAAAATCACCGTTAAGGATAACAGGATCCTTTCTACCGGAAATTTCATCTATTTTCTTCAAAATCAATAAAGCAGATTCCTTACGGGCTTTAACCCCGATATGATCGAAGTGTGTATTGAAGATATAGAAGGTCTTTCTGGTCTCTTTTTCTTTTAATCTGGCCCAGGTACATATTCGATTCAATGCGGCATCCCAGCTTTTTGAGGGAATTTGCGGCGTTTCTGACAACCAAAATGTTCCATTCTCGATCAGTGTGTAACGATTGGAATTATAGTAAATCGCTGAAAATTCACCATTGATGTTACCATCGTCGCGTCCAACTCCTACATAATCGAAACCTGACATTCCATCTTTTAAGTCCATGATTTGATCATAGAGCGCCTCCTGAACTGAAAAGATATCTGCATTGTGGCGCTTTAAAAGATTCATAACCTCTGCGCGACGGTTTGGCCAGGCATTCTCCTTGTCCGACGGTGTGTTATAGCGTATGTTGTAAGTGATTATATTCATTGGCTTCTGTGCAACACTTGCAAAAGTAAATGCTGACAGTAGAAATAAGGTCAGTATCGGTTTTTTCATGGTTTTAATTTTTCGCAAAGTACACATTTTACACCATAGATTTGACAGTTATATGAGAATCAGGCGTAAAAAAGCCTGCTTCTTTTCATTGGAAGCAGGCTTTAATTAAATGCTTAATTCGTTTATTCTAAATGGTTTGAATTATTTTATTAATTCCACGCTACGTTTTACAAAATTGTTGAGTGCTTCGCCGCGCAACATATTGTTGGCCAATAACGCCAGATCGACGAGTTGTTTTGCCAATTTATTTTCTGCACCAAAAGCTTCAAGCTTTTTACGCTTGGCATCTTCCAGTTCCGATATTTTTGTTTCAGTCTCTTTCAAAAGATCTTTTTCTTCCTGGGGAACTTCTTCGTCTTTCTTACCCGCTTTAAGCTTTTTAAGTGCCTCTTTTTCGGATTTATATTTCAGAATCTCAGTGATTGTTGGTGTCAACTCTGAAGCCAGTGTTTCTTGTTTTTCAGCAAGTATCTTTTTCACAAGCGGATGGGCAATATTGACAACAAGGTTGTAGCTGTCGGGAAGATCTCCGTAGAAACTCATCCCGTTTTGCATCTTCGACATATCTTTCATACGGCGCATAAACTCATTCTGCGTAACAACCATTGGTGAGCCATCTACACCAAGATCCTGAAAATCAACGATAAACTGACCACGTTCTTTGGGAACAATTGCCTGAAATACGGGGCTTAAATCGTTCTTTTCATCCAATGTCAGCGTACTCTCTTTACTGTTTTCTTTAGCAATTAGTTTTTCGGCCACATCGGCATCTACGCGAACAAAATGTTTGTCAGGGAATTTCTGCTCTAAATGGTTAAGCAACGGTGTGGCGAGAACATCGTTCATCAACAGAACATCGTAGCCTTTTGCTTTGGCTGCTTCGATAAAGCTGAATTGTTCATCTTTGTTGGTTGCATAGAGGTAAACCAGCTTCTTGTCCTTATCGGTCTGATTGGGGCTGATAATTTTTTCGTACTCCTCCCAGGTGAATGACTTGCCATCTGTGTTTTGGAATACATAGAACTTTAATGCCTTTTCGTAGAATTTTTCATCTGTCAACATTCCGTACTCAATAAAGAGTTTCAGATCGTTCCATTTCTCTTCAAACTCAGTCCGTTTTTCTTTGAATATTTCGGTTAACCGATCGGCAACTTTTTTCGTGATATGCCCACTGATTTTTTTAACATTCGAATCGCTCTGAAGGTAAGAACGTGAGACATTTAACGGAATATCCGGTGAATCGATCACACCATGCAAAAGTGTAAGAAACTCTGGAACAATTCCTTCAACAGAATCAGTTACGAATACCTGGTTGCAATAAAGCTGGATTTTATTCTTCTGAACCTCGAAGTTGTTTTTCAGTTTTGGAAAATACAGAATTCCGGTAAGGTTGAACGGATAATCGACATTCAGGTGAATGTGGAACAACGGTTCGTCACCATAAGGATAAAGCTTGTGATAGAAATTGTTGTAATCTTCCTCTGTCAGATCAACGGGTTTCTTTGTCCATGCAGGAACCGTATCGTTGATTTGGTTATCGTCGGCTGTCTCTTCGTATTTATCTTCTTTCCACTCTTTCTTCTTTCCGAAAACGACAGGAACAGGCAGGAATTTGCAGTATTTGTTCAGTAATTCCGTAATCCGGTTTTCTTCAAGAAATTCAACAGAGTCAGAATTAATGTGCATTACAATGTCAGTACCGACTTCAGCTTTTTCAGCATCTTCAATCACATATTCAGGCGATCCGTCACATATCCATCGTACTGGTTTTGCATCTTCCTGGTAAGAACGGGAGATGATTTCAACTTCTTCGGAAACCATAAATGAAGAATAGAACCCAAGTCCGAAATGCCCTATTATGGCATTTGCATCGTCTTTATACTTTTCGAGGAATTCATTTGCACCTGAGAAAGCAATCTGGTTGATGAATTTTTCAATCTCTTCGGCAGTCATTCCAATCCCGTTGTCGGAAACGGTAATAGTCTTTGCCTCTTTATTTAGGCTTATTTTGACTTTCAAATCGTCAACGCTGCCTTTGTATTTGCCTGCTGTGGCAACGGTTTTCAGTTTTTGCGTCGCATCAACTGCATTCGAAACAATCTCACGAAGAAAAATATCGTGATCGGAGTAGAGAAATTTTTTGATAATCGGAAAGAGGTTATCGCTTGTAACACCAATTTTACCTTTCATACCTATGATTTATATTTAACGTTTTACAATTTGTTTCAGTTATGAGTCAAAGCTTGTGCCATAAATGTATAACTGACTTAGTGGCAGAAATACAGTGAAATTTCTGCCCAAATAAGACAAAATTGCACAATTTGAAACCTTATTAAAATGCAAAAGCCTCAATATGTGAATATTGAGGCTTTTGCACGGGAGGAGCGACTCGAACGCCCGACACCTGGTTTTGGAGACCAGTGCTCTACCAACTGAGCTACACCCGTAAGAGCGGAGAGAGAGGGATTCGAACCCCCGGTACCTCTCGGTACAACGGTTTTCAAGACCGCCGCAATCGACCACTCTGCCATCTCTCCAAGCGTGTGCAAAAGTATACTTTATTTTGATTCACCAAAAGTATTTGCGATTTATTTTAATTGCTTTTTAAATAAATAAATTGGGAGGAATTTTTATATGAAAAACACTTTCCTGAACTTGCCAATAATTTAATTAATAGCAAAATAGTCGCTTGAAAAATGTTTTATAACACCTTTTGGCTTATAAATATAAAATATTCATCTTATATTTTGCATAATCCTTTGAATATCCTTAAATTTCGGAAAATCTGAATCTTCTTGTAACTATTTAAATTATTTTTTTGCTATGAACAAAACACAATTAATTGATGCAGTCTCTGTGGAATCAGGATTGACAAAATTGGATGCGAGAAAAGCGGTAGATGGTTTTATTAAAACTGTCGGAGAGCAGCTTAAACAAGGCGAAAAGATTGCGCTTGTTGGATTTGGTACTTTTTCAGTTTTGGAACGGTCAGCACGTACAGGGAGAAATCCTCAAACAGGTGCGAAACTTGAAATCGGGAAGAGAAATATTATCAAATTCAAAGCCGGCAGTGAACTGACGGACGATATTCAGTAACTGGTCTGTATCGTATAAAACAGGGGGGCTAATAACCCCCCTGTTTTATGAATTATATTTTTTTTAAAAGCTCTGCATGCCGTGAAGTTTTTTATATATTCCATCAAGTGCAAGTAACTCATCGTGATTTCCCCTTTCAACGATTTCTCCTTCGTGAAAAACACAAATCAAGTCTGCATTTTTAATGGTGGACAAACGGTGAGCTATTACAATTGAAGTGCGGTTTTTCATCAGGTTTTCGAGCGCTTCCTGGACGAGTTTTTCCGATTCAGTATCCAGTGCAGAAGTTGCTTCATCCAGGATTAAAATAGGCGGATTTTTAAGCACTGCGCGCGCAATTGAAACACGCTGACGTTGTCCTCCCGATAATTTTCCACCGCGATCACCGATGTTTGATTGATAACCCTCAGAGGTTGCAATGATAAAATCATGTGCATTTGCTACTTTGGCGGCATTCTCAACCTGCTCAAGTGTTGCATTTTCAACCCCGAAGGAGATGTTGTTAAAGAAGGTATCGTTGAAAAGGATCGGATCCTGGTTAACATTTCCCATTAGCCCGCGTAAATCTGCAATCTTGTAATCGCGGATATCGATTCCATCAACCAAAATCTGACCTTCACTCACATCGTAAAAACGGGGTAGTAAATCAACAAAGGTTGACTTTCCTGACCCGGACTGACCGACTAAAGCAATTGTTTTGCCAATTGGAATGGTAAGGTTTACTTTTTTAAGAACATCGTCTTCTATATAGCGAAAAGTGACATCTTTATACTCGATCCGGGTTGAGAACGTTTTAACGGAAATGGGATGTTCTTTATCGATAATATTGTTTTCAGCTAACATCACCTTATCAATTCTCTCCATTGATGCAAGTCCTTTTTGGATCGCGTAGAATGCTGTTGTAAATGACTTTGCCGGATTAATAATGCTGTAAAAGAAAACCAGGTAGGTAATGAATCCTGCAGGTGATAAATTGCTGTTAGCGCTTAAAACCAATTTCCCTCCATACCATAATACAATTACAATAACAGCTGTTCCGAGGAATTCGCTCATCGGGTGGGCCAGATACCGGCGCCACATTAAGCTGTTCATAATGTTATAGTATTCAGTGTTTTGCTTTTTGAAATGATCTTGTACCTTTTTCTCTGCATTGAAAGCTTTAATAATGCGGAGTCCGGATAGCGATTCTTCGATGGTTGAAAGAAGTTCTCCCATCTTATTTTGCCCCTTCATCGAAGGTTTTTTCAAACTTTTCCCAACTTTGCCAATTAAATAACCTACAACAGGCAACAATAGGAAAACAAACAGCGTTAGCGACCATGACATATAAATCATAAAAACCAATGAAATAATGATGATCAGCGGTTCTTTCAGAAGCATTTCGAGGGAACTCATAATCGAGTTATCAATTTCCTGAACATCGCCCGTCATACGTGCAATAATATCTCCCTTACGTTCTTCAGAAAAGAAGCCGATCGGAAGTTCAAGGATCTTTAGGTATATCTGATTCCTGATATCTCGCACGACACCATTGCGTAGCGGAACCAATACGTATAATGCAAGATAAGTAAATAGAACCTTCAGAAATACCATAATAATCAGAAATAATCCGATGTAAACAAGTGCTTTCTCAGGCCCGAATTTATGAATGATGTCACTTAGTTCAAACATCAAATTGTCTTTGATACTTTCTATGGTCAATGCCCACTCTGCGGGTTTGGCAATTAATTCTTTTTGTACTCCGAACAATACATCCAGAACCGGTTTGAGGGCTGCAAACTGAAACGCTCCAAATAACGCACCAAGCAGGTTGAATACAAAAGCTAAGATGACATAGCGTTTATAAGGAATAATAAAGCGCTTTAAAAGAAGGTATAGACCTTTCACAATTGACTTTTTTTATTTGTTAACTGTTAATTATTGACGGATTTTGCACGAATTAAAGTGATATGGATCAGATTGATACACCTGTATAATTGTGGGGAGTAATCTGTTTTAATTCATTTTTGATTGTTTCGCTAACAGCCAAATTATCAATGAATTCATGAATTACTTCGCGGTCGATCTTACGGTTTACGCGTGTCAGATCTTTCAATGCTTCATATGGATTCGGATAAGCTTCGCGGCGAAGGATGGTTTGAATTGCTTCAGCTACAACAGCCCAGTTATCTTCAAGGTCGCGTTCAATTACTTCTGTGTTAAGCAATAATTTTCCTAAGCCCTTTAAGGTCGATTTGATCGACAGGATTGTATGGGCGATCGGTACTCCTATATTTCGTAAAACAGTAGAGTCGGTAAGGTCGCGCTGCAGACGAGAAACAGGTAACTTGGCAGAAAGGTGTTCGAATATGGCATTGGCAATCCCAAGATTTCCTTCAGAATTTTCAAAATCGATTGGATTGATTTTGTGAGGCATCGCAGATGAACCAATTTCCCCTTTTTTGATTTGCTGTTTGAAGTAACCCATCGAGATATAGGTCCAGAAATCGCGGTCAAAATCAATAAGTATCGTATTGATTCGTTTCATATTATCGAAGATTGCACCATAGTTATCGTAATGGGCAATCTGGGTCGTGGCCTGAGAACGTTCAAGCTGAAGTGCATCCCGTACAAAGTTGTTAGCGAAATCGACCCAGTCTATTAACGGATAAGCAACATGGTGTGCATTGAAATTCCCGGTTGCTCCTCCGAATTTGGCATAACATGGAATTCCTTTTAATAGCTCCACCTGGACATTAAGTCTTTCGATAAATACCTTAATTTCTTTTCCGAGTCGGGTAGGGGATGCCGGTTGTCCGTGCGTCTTGGCTAACATCGAAACATCTTCCCATGCAAATGCCATTGCTTCGAGCTTAGCAATAAGTTCATCAATTAGTGGAATATAAACATTCTGAATTGCATCCCGCAATGAGCACGGAACCGCAGTATTATTGATGTCTTGCGAAGTCAGTCCGAAATGGATAAACTCTTTAAATTTTTCGAGGCCTAAATTATCAAACTTATCTTTTATGAAATATTCAACAGCTTTCACATCGTGATTTGTCACTTTCTCAATCTCTTTAATCTGGTTGGCATCGCTCAGACTAAAAGATTCATAGATGTTGCGCAAGTCCGCTTTTCGCGCCGGATCAAAGCTTGCCAATTGCGGCAGAGGTATATTCGTTAAAGCAATAAAATACTCAATTTCAACATATACGCGGTATTTAATAAGGGCAAACTCCGAAAAATATTCACCAAGCTCTACTACTTTGTCACGATATCTACCATCGACTGGAGAAATGGCAGTTAAGATCTGTAATTCCATTATTTTATAACTTTTTCTATTTGATGCAAAGGTAGTAAAATCTGTGAATCGTGATAGTTTGCTTCGGTCGTAGCTTTGTCATAAGTAATTACTGAAAACTTTAGTATGTTTGCTTTCGTTTAATTTGATTATGGAAAAAATAAGAATTTCAGCTGTTTCGTACCTCAATACCAAGCCTTTCGTATATGGACTGCAGCATTCGGATCTGATTGGAAAAATTGATCTTTCACTTGATATGCCGTCCCTTTGTGCTTCAAAACTTTTGAACAACCAGGCTGATATTGGTCTGATTCCGGTTGCAGCTATCTCCGATGTTCCGAATGCGCGGATCATTTCGAATTACTGTATTTCTTCCTCCGGCAAAGTCCGTACCGTCGTTTTATTAAGTAATGTTCCGTTGCCGGAAATTAAAAAAATTGTATTGGATTATCAGTCAAGAACATCAGTTCAACTTGTCCGTATTCTTGCAACGTATTATTGGAAAATAAACCCTGAGTGGGAAAGTGGAAAGCCCGGATACATCGAAAACGTCGATGAAAAAACTACCGCAATTGTGGTGATTGGTGATCGGGTTTTTGAGTGGGAGAAAAGGTTCGCATATTGTTATGATTTAGGTGAAATATGGAAAGAATCTACAGGTTTTGATTTCGTTTTTGCCTGTTGGATTGCCAATAAACCAATTGATATTGAATTTATCTCGGAATTTAACAAGGCACTTGCAGATGGCGTACTTCACCTTGAAGAAGTGATTGGTGAATGTGAAAAAGTTTATCCTGATTATCCTCTGAATGAGTATTTTTATCGAAATATAAGTTTCGTTTTCGACGATTCGAAGCAAAAAGGGCTTGAGCTGTTTTTAAAACTTACGGATGAAATGAATTTTAAAAACTTGCAGTCATTCGTTACTTCTTAGTTGCTGTATTGTTTGTCTTTACTATTCATACGATAATTTCAACTGAACGTAGCTATGTGGGTGTTAATAAGGATAATGAATCCCTGTTAGGGAAAAGAGGAATCGCACAGACTGTGCTTCGTCTGTCCGGCAAGATTTCGGTTGAAGGGACTATTTATGATGCAATGTCAGAAGGTTCGTTTATCGAAAAGGGAGAAAAAATCCGGGTTATCCGCCATGAAGCAGGAAAGGTATATGTAGTTAAGGATCTTGAATGAAAATATCTCTGAAATATCAGGAAATTTGATTACTGGTTAGTTACAGCCAATATTTATACCCTCATATATATCTGAATTACCTAGTTCGCTTGCTTTTTTTAAATCCATAAGTCCACTGTCTGTCTGGCCAAGTTCCATTTTCAGTAATCCCCTGCTGTAATAAGCTGCTGTAAACATTGGGTTTAATGCGATTGCCTGGTTCATGTCGGCAATTGCACCATGATAGTCAAGGATGCCCATCTTTGCAATTCCTTTATAGAGATAACTCCATTTATTAGTGGGTTCAATCTCTATTGCTTTTGTTAAGTCTGAAATTGAACCATGGTAATCTTGTAATTCAATTCTTGCAATACCCCTTTTATAATATAGTCTTGCATCGCCCGAATTATTCTCAATTTCTGCAGTCAATTGCGAAAGCGAAAATAAAGGTTTTTTCATAATTGAAATTTTTAAATTATGAATAAAAACGTAAAATATAAATTTACATCGTAAAAATATATAGAATATATTGCAATTGCAAAAAGAAATATTTTACAATTGCAGATCAATGTAAATGTTTGATGGTAATGGAAGCTATTTTTATAATTCAACCACTTTCTGTTTCGTAAGATATTTAATATCAATTTAATATCTTAAGCGATTATATCCGGATAAAATCGAATATAAGTGTTCCAAACCAGGTTCTTCCCTGTAATTTGCTCCCATTATATTACTGGTTCTCTAATCTGTAGTGAATTCTGTTTGTTGAATAGAACAAGTGCCAGCGCCGTAATTGATATTCCTGCAATTGAAACCAGATCAGGATATTCATTCGGGATCAGTATCCAGCTTAAGATTGCACCGAATACAGGTATTATAAACTTCCACATATTCAAAGCTGAAACTTTCACTCCTTTGCGTTGCAAAAGAAAATTCCAGATCGAATAGGCTGCTGCGGATAGAAAGCTTAACCAGATAATTGACAAATAGTAAGTTAATGGTGGAATTGTGAAGGAAAATCCTTCCGTTGGAAGTGAAACCAGAAAAAGTAAGACACCACCAATGATCAGCGAGGAAGAACTTAATACCAGCGGAGGTATATGCCTGGCATCGCGGGCAATAACAACATTGGTAAATCCCGCGTTTATATTAGTCAGAAAAAGCAAAACGATTCCTATGAAAATAAGGTTTCCTCCTGTCTCTTTACCAGATACATTGCTCAGACTCACCAAGGCAATCCCGGCAATCCCCATAAAGATGATTCCCAATTTTGGCAAAGTCAACTTATCATTCGGCATGAAGAAATGTGCTGTAAATGCTATAAATAGTGGTCCGGCACCAATTATGATGGCACCAAGTGCACCTGGCACGAGATTCAGGCCACTGTAAAACAACGTATATTGCACAAAAGTCTGCAGAAAAGCAATAAGCAAAACTAGCCGGAAGTTATTCCGGATGTATTGAAAAGCAGTGCGATAGGAACCCACCAACGGCAAAACCATCAATCCGGCCAGCATGAAACGGAGACCTGCAAAACGCAATGGAGTCGTATATTGCAATCCGATCTTTATTACAGCAAATGCAGAGGCCCAGAGTAAACATGCGATGATGGCCAAAAATGCCGTACTCTTTAACTTATTTCTCACTACGACTTTTAGTTGATATATATCCAGCAAAATTAAACGATAAACCGCATTTAAGGGAGGTTTAAAATAGATTGTCGTATTTTTCCTGTGATGAATTTCGAAAGCAATCGTTCACTTACCAGAATTGAAGGTCCATATTTCGAAAAAAGTCAAAAACTCGCGAAAAGAAGCCCGAATCAGCGAAAAGAGGGCCGAATTTGCGAAAACAAGCTTGTTTTGGCGAAAAGAAGCCCGAATCCGCGAAAAGAAGCCCGAATCCGCGAAAAGAGGACCGAATTTGCGAAAAGAAGCCCGAATCCGTGAAAAGAGGACCGAATTTGCGAAAACAAGCCCGAATCCGCGAAAAGAACCTTGTTTTGGTGAAAAGAAGCTCGAATCCGCGAAAAGAAGCTTGTTTCGGCGAAAAGAAGATCGAATTTGCAAAAAGAAGGCTGAAAAATATTCAAAGGACTTAATCCTGATTATTTTGGAAATACACACTTAATATCGGATGGTGGCTATCGTAGATTGATATTATGGTGTGATTGTGCCACAAAAAAAATGATTCACTCGTCGGTTGACGAACGAATCATTTAATATTGTTTTTGCGAGTTGCGGAAAGAAACCTCTTGTTTTAGTATTTCCACACAAGTACTCCACCTTGTTTAATTGATTTGTCACCAATAATAATCTCCGCTGTTGCAGGAAGTTTCATTTCGTAGTTTTTATCCCTGTAATTCATAGCGATACCAAAACCATCACGATACTCAGTGATAATTCCGGCAGGATAACTTTCGACAGCGACTACCGATTCCTTGAATAGCCGACTGAGAACCATTTTTTCCAGATCACCGGATTTGCTATCGACACCAACGTATGTAACGGTACCGCGCCCCAGTTTCCGGGAAATAACTGCTGAAGTGCCTGCATAAGAATCACCATCGTATTTAGCCCAGGTTTCAGTCCCTTTGCGCGGGTTTAAGAGTTCTCCCCAGCTTGTCCATGCATAAGGCTTACCTTCAAACCTAACAGAGTCGGGAGATTGAGGCATCAAAAGATCATATGAATTAATTTCGGCACCAATCAGGTCATAAATGGGCTGGGCATAAGGGGCTTCCCAAAGATGACCATCGCGGTCCTGGTGTCCCGTGCGACATGTCATCACAAGATGCCCGCCATTTTCGGCATACGCGGTCAGCTTAGCAATTAATTGCTTGTCAATCTGCTGGTATGCCGGCACAATTATAAATGGGTATTCCGAAAAGTTGGTAGTGTCTCTTATGAAATCAACAGGAGCGCCAAATGATTTAAGCGATTTATAGTATTTTAGAAAATGAGCTTCTGTATTCCACTCTGTGGTCTGCTTATTCAGGTTAATAGCCATCACATTATCCGCATTGAACAGGATCCCGGTTTTTCGGTTGGTATATGCTTTAGGAAGCGTGTTTTGGGTGTTGTATTTCTTCCGTAGAATATTGATTTCCTGTATAAACTGACTAAACTCTTTTCCACCGGGTGTTGGTGTAACACCGTCGGTACCAACAATTCCGTAGTGGTACTGCTCGTAACCATACAGCGGAGCTCTGAACCGGTAGGTACAGGTAAACTTACTACCTCCGGCGAAGACGTTCCACAACCATAATCTAACTGCGCCAAGTAAAGGTTGCGCATTGATACTTCCCCAGTTGACTTGCCCAGGTTGTAACTCCATCACACCGTAGTAACCAGCCATTGGTCTGAAAAAATCGTTTGCCATTGCGATACGCGAATATTCGCCAAGACGGTAACCATTCCGGCCAATTCCTTGTGCTTCCCCATATACCATATACCGTGTGTAGGAAGGGAAATCAAGTTCATGACTCATTCCATCGTATCCAACGTCATACATTGGGATGTAATTTGATGTAATCCATTGCGATGCAGATGCATACTTTCTTACAACGTCCGCTTGCTCATCAAGAAATGAAGCTGTCTCGTAATCCGAGAAGCGACTATGATCAAGTTTTTGATGGAGATTCATCCCCCACATTTTGTATAAAGGAACATTGATCTGTTGAAAATTAGTATATGTTCCGCTCCAGAAGTTGGTGCCCCACGCTTTATTTAAAGCATCAATGTTTTTGTATTTATTTTTGAGCCATTCGCGAAAACGTAATTGTGCATCATCGTTGTAATCGAAGAATTTTCGAGGTTCATTATCCATTTGCCAGCCAATGATTTGCTTGTTATTTCCGTATCTTTTGGCAAGTTCCGCAATCATTTTAAATGAGTAATTCCTGTATAAAGTGCTTGAAAAAGAGGCGTTTTGACGTGATCCGTGATCGCCTGTAGTTCCGTCTTCATTTTTTACAATAATTTCAGGATGTTTCCGCACAAGCCAAACAGGTGGTGTCGCAGTTGAGGTGCACATTACTACTTTCAGGTTGTATTTGGTTGCCAGATCAACAGCTCGATCAAGCCATTTGAAATCGTAGCTTCCCTCTTCAGGTTCCAGTTGCGCCCATGCGAATTCAGCGAAGTGGGTAAATTCAAATCCCATTTTTGCCATATTTTGAAAATCACGATCCCACTGAGTTGAATCCCAATGTTCGGGATAATAATAAACCCCAACGGTTGTCAACTCTTTTGAAGGAAAGAATTTCTCTCCTTTTTGTGCGATGACCTGAGTGCTGATGAGCAGAAGTAATCCTAATAGTAATTTATTCATTGTTATTTTTCTGTTATGATTTGTCGTTTGAGTTTAAGGGGCGAATATTATTGTGAAATCACAAAAATGGTTTCAAGCAGATCGAAGAAGCCTTTTTTTCGATCCGAACTAATTCCCCAATTTACAGGAACGCTCTGATAACCTTCGTTATACCCTTCGTCTTTCATTCTGTAATCAAAATAGCCCCACGATGCAAAAACAGTTGTAGCTGCGATGAAGTTATTTGATGGCTTTTCGAAATCAAAATGATCATCCTCATTAAATACAATTGGTTTTGGAGTGTAACCATCCACCTTTCGGGTTTTATTCACCATTAATGCAATGTCTGCAGGATTTCCGACTCCGTTACCATGAATCAGGATAAAGTCGGCTGATTTTACAACAGCAGGTGATGGAATTGTTCCGCCGCCATAACTTGTGCTGACAAGGTACTGATACCCATCAACTGAAAATTCTTTCGCCATCTCAATTAGTTCATGTATACGTTCCGGCTGAAGGATTTTGTGGTCATATTGTACATTGCACTCGTTGTTTATTTCGATCAGAACGTTGGTGTATCTTCGTTCTGTGAGCCATTTTAATGTGTTTCGAACCGCAAGTTTTACGGCATCCTCGTCTTTAATCCGTTCATCCTGACCAAAATAAAATATTCCAAGAATTGCGACCATTCCCAGCTGATCACTGCGATCAAGAATTTTTTCGAGCCGGTTCATATAATCTACCCGAAGATTACCCGTTTCATCAATGGCTGAATTTTCCCATGGCTGATCTTTTGAGTAACCTTGAGGGCTTCCACCTTGCAGGTTAACTGTAAAAGCCAAAAGTCCTTTTTTTCTCCAAAAGGGCATTTGCTGAATGAAATCATTTGTATTTCTGTCTGCATCCCACGTTTGAGTATCCGGATAAATCCACAGGTGACGCGTCTCTGCATTTAAATCATCAAAAATTCCCTGAACCATGCGCGAATTAGGCAAAAGCCCTTCCAAAGGGTAACCTTTCCATGATTTGCCCTTAAATGTAGGAATGCCATTGATGAGAAACTTCTCTCCTGAAATAGATACTGTGGTTTTTTTCTTTTGATAGGAAGGCGAAGAAGCTTGAGCGAATAATATATTATTGAAAATTAACAGAATAGATATGAATATTAATTTCTGCATTGATTTGGTTTAATCGTTGTTTAGTATAAAACTTGCTTGGTTATATGTTCTAAGAATTGGCGTTGCTATGATATCGGATCAGATTTGTGGCGTATCTTTTTGATCGTCTCCTTGCGCGAAATAAGCATCGGAATTGCCACCCCAACAGCTAAGGCCATTAATATAAACATGGTTTTCAAACCATTGCTTGTCGTTTCAGCCAGGGTTTGGTAATAGGTTTCATTCGATACTGCGGTACCGGATAATTGCATTAATCCAAGCATCATCCGGTAGGCGAAAGCACCTGGAATCATTGGTATCACTGATGGAATTGAGAATACAAGCGGAGGCGCATGTTTATTGTGAGCTGCATAAACACTTAGAAGTCCGACCAGTGATGCACCAGCGAAGGTGGCAACCACAATTCCAATATTACATTGCATCAGCATAAGCTTGGTTAAACCACCGGCGGCCGCTATTAGCCAGATAATCTTCAAAGTGCGTTGCGGAACATTAAAGAGAACTGCAAAACCGAGTGCAGCAAATCCGAACCAGATTCCTTTTTCTAATATCAGTAAAATCTCTGTTGCCATGTTTAAATTTTAAAGGCCATAAATTTGCATAGCGCACATTAATCCAAGTGCGATGGCAAAGGCCATGATAAAGCCATTTATTCCTCTTACAATTCCGTTAAGTGTATTTCCATCAATTAAATCAGTAAGTGAGTTGATTAGCGGAACACCAGGAATAAGAAAGAGAACCGAGGTAGCAAGGGCATGTTCAGGTGAATCTCCAATTCCAAGCTTGACGGACAATCCTGCTACCATTGATGCAGCAAATGAGGCAAATGCAATCGCAAGATAAGGATTGAACCGCTTTTTAATTGCTTCCTGCCGAATAAAAAGTCCAAAAAATGAGGCTACGAAAGTAACAACCAGTTCCCATCCTTCGCCTCCGAACAAACGGCAGAATGAAGCTCCGGCCAATGCAACAAGCGATAGAACGACTAAACGCGGATAATGAGGTAGTGAAGTTAATCTGCTGATTTCTTCATTAATCTGTTCCAGACTCAGCTTATCTTCGATGATACGCCAACTCATCCTGCTAATACCGGAAACAAGCCGGAAGTTTACGCCGTGTGGCGGTGTACGTCTGACGCTGCTTGTGTAATCAGAACCATTCTCCTCAGTAACAGTTAACATCAGCGACCGGCTGGTAATCAGTAGTTCAACATCGTATCCCAAAGCATCAGCAATTCGGTTTACAGTGGTCCGCACTCTTCCGGTACTTGCACCATTGCTCATAAGAAGTGTTCCAACATCGAGCAACATCTCCTCAACTTCCTTTACCTTTTCGATGTTTTGCCTGTTCATTTTCTGATGTCAAAATTTTAATGCTACTAATCTACAAACTAATTGCGAAGTTACTATCATTTGGCTTATTTTCGCAATTACCATTGATCACCAAATTACGATACCGATGAAAAATTTGTTTCCCTGTTTATTGGGATGTTTGTCTTTTCTGAACGTTGCAACCTGTTTGTCTCAGAATAAATTTCCGGAGGATGTGTATCAGTTTATCGAAAATCCCGCAGTAATAGAACTTAATCAGGAGCCTGGGCATGTACCTTTGGTCGCTTATAAAAATATTGATAATGCGCTCACTCATAAGCGTGAGGCTTCGCAAGGCTATTTGTCGCTGAACGGAATATGGAAATTTTATTATTCCGAAAATCCGGCAACTAAACCAATCGGTTTTTTCCAGCCAACCTTTAACGATAAAAAGTGGGGCAGTATAAAAGTTCCGGGAAACTGGGAAATGCAGGGATATGGTGATCCGATGTTCCGGAATGTTACCCAGCCATTTAAAGTTGATCCTCCCAGAATTCCCCATGATTATAATCCTGTCGGATCGTATCGTACCAGTTTTTCAGTGCCTTCCAATTGGAAGGGAAACCAGGTCTTTTTGCGCATGGATGGATCTACCTCTGCCACTTTTGTTTGGCTGAACGGGAAAGAAATTGGTTATAACCAGGGGGCAAATGAACCGGCAGAGTATAATCTTACCCCATTTTTGGTTGCTGGTAAAAATTCGCTTGCTGTGCAGGTTTATAAATACTCTGATGGTACTTACCTTGAAGATCAGGACTTCTGGCGCTTGTCAGGAATTTTCAGGGATGTATATCTGATGGCCACTCCGGCGGTTCACATTCGTGACTATTTTGTGACTACTGATCTCGACAATCAGTACAAGGATGCCAATTTGAGTATTAAGGCTGACCTGAAGAATTATCTTCCGGAGACGAAGAATGGGTTTCGCATCAAAGCTACTTTGTTTGGAAAGGATCACAAAATTGTTCAGGAACCCATTATTTCTGAATTGATTAATTTGCCTGCTTCAGGAGACCAGGAGATTAAGCTTAGTGCAAAAGTGACGAACCCTGATAAATGGTCGGCTGAATACCCAAATCTTTATCATTTGACGCTTGAGTTGATTTCTTCAGACGGTAAGACAGAAGAGGTGATCGCGGCATCAATTGGTTTTAAGAAAGTTGAAGTCAGACATCAGGCGCTGTTGTTGAATGGTATGGCTATCAAACTGAATGGTGTCAACAGCCATATGCAACATCCAACTTTGGGTCATGCGATGGATGTAGAAACCATCCGCAAAGATTTCGTTCTGATGAAGCAATTCAACATCAACTGCGTTCGGACTTCTCATTATCCTCCTGTTCAGGAGTATCTTGAACTGGCTGACGAACTGGGTATCTATATTGTCGACGAAACGGGTGATGAATCGCACGCCACTGAATATGTTTCTGAGAAAGACGAGTGGAGAAATGCCTATGTTGAACGGGTTCAGAAAATGGTTTTGCGCGACAGAAATCACCCTTCCATTCTCTTTTGGAGTGCCGGAAATGAAAGTGGTTTCGGTAAAAATATCTGTGAAGTGATAAAGGAGGGAAAACGCCTCGATCCGACGCGGTTGTGGATGTATGGCGGAAATACCGAAGATGTCGATTGGAAAAATGAAGTGCCTTGCGAAGATATTATTGGTCCGCGTTATCCAACACCAGACGAACTCGAGACCCGAATTGCCCAGGTTCCTGAAAGCCAGGATTCGCGCCCATCTTTCATGGATGAATATGTGGCGGCCACAGGAAATGGAGCCGGAGGCCTGGATGAATACTGGGACTTGATTTACAAATATCCACGTCTTACAGGCGGGGCAATTTGGGATTGGATAAGTCCCGGAATTACTGAGAAAATTAGGTTGATCAAGGATGAATCCCCTTTTCAGATCAATACTTCAATAAAAGGACGGGCTGTTTTCGCTGATGGAAAGTTTGGAAAGTCGGTTGAATTAAATGGTCATGATCAATGGGTTGAAACCTACAGGGACACGGCTTTGGATATAACCGGGAATAAGTTAACCTTATCGTTTTGGGTTTATCCGAACAAATGGAACGGTAACGGTACATTTCTGGTAAAGGGGGACTACCAGTTTGGAATTGTGCAGAAAGATGAGAAGAATCTGCAGTTTTATGTCACTGATCAGAAGAAGCGCGTCCTTAGTGGTCGACTGCCCGAAGGATGGATTGGTGCGTGGCATCATATTGCAGGTATTTGCGATGGTAAGGAGATGTTGCTTTACATTGACGGTAAAAAGGTAGCAAATCAGTCGTTTACGGGTAAAATAGCTAATAAACCTTTTCCCGTTTCCATTGGGTATAGTATCGAAAATGAAGGATCGGAGTATTCGGATAATATGAGTAATGCGCGATTCGACCGCGTTTCAATATTCAATCATGATATTGCAATTGAACGTCTACTTTCTGAGAATTCACAATTACTAAAAGACAGTGCCCGCTTGTGGCTCGATTTTGAGAACGAAGAAATAAAGGGTGAATATTTTAGTATGGGAATTGGCGCACGGACTTATGGAATGGTCTGGCCCGACCGGACTCCGCAGCCGGAACTTTGGCAGGTTAAAAAATCAGCTCAGCCTGTTCATGCTGAATGGGTTAATTCAGGTAAAGGTGTCGTGCAAATTACAAACAGATATCCGTTTACAAATCTTGATGAATTAAAATGCACCTGGCAACTACAAGCTGACAATGCTGTTATTCAGGAGGGAGTATTGGATATTTCTTTAAAAGGAGGTGAGAAGTCTGAAGTTGTAATTCCTTTCAAAAAACCTGAAGTAAAAGCAGGTATCTCGTACCGGTTGCTTCTGAGTTTTCAAACAAAGGAAGACAAATTCTGGGCGAAAAGTGGATACGAAGTTGCCTGGGATCAACTAGAATTACCTTGGTTTAAACCGGAAGTTATTGAAAAAACAGTTGGCGCTTCTGCCTTCAAAGTCATTGAAAATAATGGAATGATTACTGTGACAGGATTGGATTTTTCTTATGTTTTTGATAAAGGTACCGGAAACCTTGCATCCATGAATTACAGCGGGGTGGATTTAATTCAAAAAGGTCCGGTTTTGAATGTTTGGCGCGCCCCGTTGGTGAATGAAACCGATCCGTGGGCAAATGGTGGCTCTCAGCTTAAGGATCGGCAGCCTGGTATGGGAAATGGGCCCGTTAACAACTGGTATAGTCTTGGGCTGAATCAGTTGAGCTATAAACTTGATCAGATGCAATATACTAAAAACGAGGATGGTGAGATCATCATCCGTGTGAATAATCATGCAGAAGGGGCGACTTTTAGAACCGCTTTCTCAAATGCTTTTGTTTATAAAATCAATTCAGATGGAGCGATGGAAATCAATCATACCGTTATACCACATGGTGTAATGCCGGTATGGCTTCCCAAAGTCGGATTGAAATGGATTTTGAATCAGTCACTTCAAAACGTTAAATGGAGTGGCCGTGGTCCTTTTGAAAACTATCCCGACAGGAAGAGCGGTGCCAAATTGGGGATTTATAATTGCAATGTGAGTGAGTTTTCCGAGCCTTACCTTAAACCACAAGACTATGGATGTCGCACTGATAACCAATGGGTAACATTCGAAAATAAAGATGGCGTGGGGGCGACCTTTTCCGGAGATCAATTATTTAATTTCAGTGCCCAATTGTATGATACAGATCATCTGGCCCGTGCCCAATATCCTTACCAGTTAAAGACTTCTAGCGGAATTACTTTTGATTTTGACTACGCGACAAGTGGTGTCGGTTGCACTGCAATTTCGGTACTTAATGAATATCGCGTTTTGCCTAAAGTTTATTCTTTTGTTTCAAGCATAAAGCCATTTAAGCACAAGGAATAAGTCTGATATAGCATGTTAGATCAACCTTTCCTGATAGGCAGATAAAGGAATTTTGTTTTCATTTAAGATATTTTGATTTATCCGAAGAACTTTTCATATTTGAAAGCGTTTTAAATATATCAACGAAATCAGTTGATTTATATGTGGAATGTAAAATTCAAAAGATGAATAGACACGATTTTTTATCCGTTTTGGGAGTATCGGCCGGAACAGTAATTTTCGCCCCTTTTTTAGCATCATGCAGGAAAACAGTTCTGTATTAGGTGCTGGTGGAACTGTTGATTTTACACTTGATCTGACGTTGCCTGCAAATGCTTCACTCAACAATAATGGTGGCTCATTACTTAAAAGCGGTTTGATTGTTGCCCGGACCTCAGCAGGTGAATACATCGCTGTTTCATCGGCTTGCACACACCAGGGAGGCACAATTTATTTTAATAGTGAAGCCAATCGGTTTATTTGTCCGAATCACGGTGCGAATTTTTCAACCACAGGATCAGTGCTTTTGGGTCCGACATCGAGCCCATTGACGAATTGCAATATAAGTTTAACAGGCACTTCGCTCAGGGTTTATTCATGATCTATTTTTAAATCTGGTTATATAGTGGTTTCGAATTGGGGGGAGTCTTCTGAATTCATTATTATTCAGAAGATTCCTTTTATTTATGAAATATACTTTTCCCTTGAAACATTTTCTTATTTATAAACGTTACAAATAATAACTATAGATTATTTGTAAAACGCACAATTAGGAAAGATATGAGAAGACATGAGTTTTTGACGGCTCTTGGCGTATCGGCCGGGACTGTAATTTTTGCCCCTTTTTTGACATCGTGTAGTAAAAGCAGCACGATGGATACCACTACGCCTCCGGTAGTTGGTGGGGCAGTAGATTTTACCCTTGATTTGTCACTTCCGGCAAACTCGGCACTCAACAGCAATGGTGGGTCGTTTATTAGCGATAAAGGTGTTATCGTTGCACGCACTTCAGCAGGGTCCTTCGTTGCCGTTGCTTCTGTTTGTACACATCAGGGCGCTGCCCTGGCTTTTGACAATGCGAATACCCGATTCCGTTGTACGAATTCGGGGGCGGGACATGGTTCTATTTTTTCTTCTGCCGGTTCTGTTGTTAACGGACCCGCAGTCACCGCATTAAAGACATATAATACAACACTTACAGGCACAAATCTTCGGGTATATGCCTGATATGGTATTAGTTTCACCAAGAGGAAATCTTAAGATAAAACAGGTGTTATCCAAAGGTTCCCTTCTGGTGTAAGTCGGTTCTATTTATCGGTGGAATTTTTCGCCGATAAATTTCAGTCCGTCGTATATGCCTGTACGCCAGTATGACCATTCGTGCGATCCGTTTCTTACCCGGTATTCATGCGGAATATTTAGTTTGCGCATTTCGATGTGCAACAGTGAATTGCCCATATAAAGAAAATCATCATCACCGCAATCGATGTAAAATCTGATCCCTTTTAACTTTTCGACAGGAACAGTCTCAGCCAGGTGCAATGGACTATTCGATTTCCAGGCTTCGGTAATTCTTGCTTCACCTTTCAGGTTATTGCCATATATATTCTTAAAGAACATATCGTATTGTTTATCTGGTTGTGTGGTGATTTCCTCGTCAGAGAAAGTACCGCTGCTTAATGCCACACAAGTCGAAAATAAGTCGGGATTACGCATTGAAAGGCCCAGCGCACCATATCCTCCCATCGAAAGTCCTGCAATCGCCCTGAACTCTTTTTTCGCTCTTATGCGGTACTCTTTCTCTACAAAGGGAATCAGTTCTTTAACGAACATATCTTCCCAGCGATCCTTCCCATCGGCACTGTTGCAATACCATGAAACTTTCCCATCAGGAATGATAATAATACATGCAGAAAATGCTCCTTCTGCAATTCCTTTATCTGCAATCTCATTCACTTCACCAAATTGAATCCATCCTGTCTCGTCATCTGAATAGCCGTGTAAAAGGTACATTACGGGATAGTTACGTTGTGAAGTTTGGTAGTCGGACGGAAGATAAACCGAATACTTCACCGGGTAGGAAACAATTTTACTGTTGAAGGTCAGACTTTCAATCACTTTGCCTTTCTGGGCAAACGATGGCGTGACAAAGGCAAAACACAGCAGAGCGAACAATAGTGTCTTCATATTTTTGTAGATTGTTATGGTGCAAAACTATCGAATTGAATGGTGAATGAAAAGCTTTTCTAGTCAATAATAAATAATTATGCGAATAGATGGCCTTTTATGTCTGCCTTCTAAATGAAAGGACGTTTAATGAATGTTTTGTAATAGGAGAATCACTCACCGCGGGGTGTGATAATCATTCACTGCATTGATTAAGTGATTATTATAGTTATTCGAATACATTCAGCGTATAATCGAACATAGGTTCTTTCAGCAAAGTAATTGAAACGGAAAACTGGATGGAGATACTCAGTTGTTTCGGTGTACAACTTTATAAACAGGCAGCTTTATTGTCAATTTCTAAGGAAATAAGGTGCCTCAAAAATATTAGTCCCCAAAGATTTTTGAAACCTTTGGGGACTGAAATAAAAAATATCGAAGGATTTTAAGAACCTTCGGGATTTAATCTAAACCATTGGGTATTTTTTCAGGATTTCGGTTGACTTCATCAATATGTCGACATATTGTGCTCTTTTATAAGCATAAGGGTCTTTGATGTTTTTCATTGAAAGTTTTCCTTTAAATGCATCGATCGTTTTATAGCCACGGGCATCCATCCATTCTTCGAGCGTTTCGAGCATGCTGGTGATATGGCTGGCTTTGTTTTTATAGACCGCGCTCACTATCTGAACTGAATCTGCTCCAGCGAGCAACATCTTAATCATATCATTTCCATCAGAAATTCCCCTACTTGCACAGATATCCGCACCGATATTTCCGTAAAGCAATCCGGCAAAACGGAGGCTTAACTGGTAATCTTTTTGGTGAGTAAGGTCGAAAGGATAGAAGAATTCTTCGGTTTCGATATTTATTTCAGGTTGAAAAAAGCGGTTAAACAAAACAACACTGTTGACACCGGCTTTATCCAGTTGCCCGATCAGGTTGAGTGGATTGGCATAAAACGGACTTAATTTTACTCCGATCGGAATTTTTATCGCTTTTTTGAGTTTGGTCAGAATTCGCACTTGTTTCGCTTCAATCTCGGAACCTGTTATGATGCCATCAACAGGAACATCATAGAAGTTGAGCTCTAATCCTGCAATGCCAGTATCTTCAAGAGCAATTGCATATTCCTCCCAGGACTCTTCATACATGGCATTTAAACTCGCAAAAACTGGAATATTTACTTTTGAAATAAGCTTTTCGAGTTTGAATAAATGCTCCTTGGCACCTCCATGTCTGATTTCGGGAAACAAACGAATCATCTCGGCATTGCGGTGATCGTACTCTCCAAGCTGGTCTTCAAGTTGAATTTGTTCGAGATGTATTTGCTCTTCGAACAGCGATCTGAAAACAATTGCTGATATACCGGCCCGTTCGATTTTCTCGATTGCTGCCGGATCTTCCACAAGGTTCGAAGCTCCCAGAATGATGGGATTTTTGAGTTCGACTCCCATGTAGGTGGTTTTTAAATCTGCCATAATATTAAAGTTTTGAAGGTTTTTTTAATATAACAAACTCAAATCAATATTCGTTCAACAAGAAGGCTAAAAAAACAGAAACTCCGGGGAATTTCCCGGAGTTTAAGATTTTTAATGCAAAGATTTGAATTTGTGCAAAGGATTTTGTTTGTCCTTCACTTAATCTAATACTTTACAGAAGGTGGTAAGCAACCGTTAATCCGGCCATTACAATCGATACCATACTCATCAGTTTAATCAGGATATTTAATGAAGGTCCTGACGTATCTTTAAAAGGATCACCAACCGTGTCACCAACAACGGCCGCATTGTGACATGGAGATTTTTTACCGCCAAGATTTCCTTCTTCGATGTATTTTTTTGCATTATCCCATGCACCACCGGCATTTGCCATAAAAATAGCAAGAATAAAACCGGTTGAAGTCCCGCCTAAAAGGAGACCAACTACACCAGAAACACCAAAAACAATACCTGTGGCAATAGGAATAAATATAGCTAATAATGAAGGAAGCAGCATTTCTTTTTGTGCACCTTTGGTTGAGATTTCAACACAACGTGCATAATCGGGCTCTGCTTTGCCTTCAAGGATTCCTTTGATTTCGCGGAACTGGCGACGAACTTCTTCAACCATACTTTGGGCTGCACGTCCAACGGCATTCATTGTTAAACCACAAAACAAGAAAGCAGCCATTGAACCAATAAAGGCTCCTACCAACACACGTGGATTCATGATGTCAAGCTGGAGGTATTGCATCATTTCCGGAATAGTTGCCTTATGTATTTCCGCATTTACAAATTGATGCTTTGTTGCATATTCTGCAAATTCGGCAACTTTTTCGGGAACACGACCGATGGCAATTTTAATTTCTTCGATATACGAAGCCATTAATGCAAGCGCAGTTAATGCAGCTGAACCGATCGCAAATCCTTTGCCGGTTGCTGCAGTTGTATTTCCAAGTGCATCGAGTGCATCGGTACGTTTGCGTACTTCTTCGCCCAAACCCGACATTTCGGCATTACCGCCGGCATTATCAGCAATAGGTCCGTAAGCATCAGTAGCTAATGTAATTCCAAGGGTTGAAAGCATACCAACAGCTGCAATTGCGATTCCATATAAACCAAAGCTAATATTATTGAAATTAAACTGCGCTGCAAAAAGGAACGCCAGTATGATTGAGGTACCAACAATCAAAACAGGAATTGCCGTTGAAATCATACCAGTACCAATCCCTGAAATAATAACAGTGGCAGGACCCGTCTTGGTCGATTCCGCGATGTTTCTTGTTGGTGAATAACCAGAAGAAGTATAGTATTCAGTAATTTTTCCAATTCCAATACCACCAACCAAACCGGCCATCATAGCACCCCATATGCCCAGAAAGTTAGGAATAGCAAGATATTTTAAGATAAAATAAGAGAATATGGCAATCCCTATTGAGCTGATATTAACACCCCTGCCAAGGGCATTTAATAATTGTTTCTGAGAAGCGCCTTCCTTGGCTTTTACCATAAAGATTCCAAGAATGGAAAGAAGTATTCCGACAGCAGCAATAATCATCGGAGCTATAACTCCATTAAACTGAATAGCCGAAGATGCTTCAGGACTAACATTTATCCCAATATTACTTAAATTAGCTGCAGTAAAGGCTGTTGCTCCGAGTGCTGCAGTCGAAAGGATTGCACCACAATAGGATTCATAAAGGTCGGCACCCATACCAGCCACGTCACCTACGTTATCGCCTACATTATCAGCAATAGTAGCGGGGTTGCGCGGATCATCTTCCGGAATACCGGCTTCTACTTTACCTACAAGGTCAGCGCCTACGTCAGCAGCCTTCGTGAAAATACCACCACCAACGCGGGCAAATAATGCCTGGGTTGAGGCACCCATACCAAAAGTAAGCGTTGTTGTAGTTATAATGATCAATTTCATCGATGGATCTGAAGCTATTACACTATTGGTAACAGAATCGAGCGAGCCAATAATAAATTGTAATGCATAGAACCAAACCGAGATATCAAGCAATCCAAGTCCGACAACAACCAAGCCCATTACAGCACCTGAACGGAATGCGATTCTGAGTCCGTCATTCAATGAACGTTGTGCAGCATTGGCCGTACGGGCCGAAGCATAAGTTGCTGTTCTCATTCCGAAGAAACCAGCTAATCCTGAGAAAAAGCCACCTGATAGAAATGCAAATGGCACCCAAGGATTCTGAATCTCCAAAACATAAGCCATGATGGCAAACAAAGCAGTCAAAACGAGAAAAACAAGGAGAACTACTTTGTATTGCTGTTTAAGGTAAGCCATTGCACCATCCCTGACGTGCTTGGCAATTTTTTTCATTGTGTCCGTACCTTCGCTTTCCTTCATCATTTGCTTGAAGAAAAACCAGGCAAAAAAGAGTGCAATAACGGAAGAGGCTGGCACCAGCCAAAAAATCGGATCAATCATGATTGTTTTAATTTTTGGTTTGTTTTAATTACTGTTTAGTACAAAAATATCATTACGAAAATCAAATTCTTCCCAATTTATAGGCTAAAATATAAAATTCATTATACCACAAACAGGCAGAATAGGTGTTATATAACAGTTTTTTTCGTCTATAACTTTAATCGCTTATAGATTAAATCAATGAGCATAAATAATGTTGAATTTTCAGATTTTGCCTCAATGACGATTTAACCTAAACTTAACATTATCACTGTTTTTGGCATCTTATCTACTAAATCGAATGTTTGTAATAGTCAGCTGCAAAATAATTATGCACAGAAAATAATTTTTAGTTCTGATGATTTAGACCATCTTTGTATTGCATATCCAAAACAAATAAAGACGTTTGGCAGGATAATTCTAAAACAACTTTGAATGACTGGAAAGCATCTGTTATTTGTATGTTTAGGCAATATTTGTCGTTCACCAAGTGCTGAGGCGGTAATGAAGGGTAAATTGAAAACAATGGGATGGGAGCTATTGGTCTTCTGTGACTCTGCCGGAATTATCGGCTTCCATTCTGGTGAACCTGCCGATGAACGGATGAAGAAGTGTGCGCTTAGTCGAGGTTATAAATTGACAAGTCTTTCAAGGCAAGTAAAGCCTGATTCCGACTTTGATCGCTTCGACATGATTATAGGCATGGATGATCAGAATATTAAAGATTTAAATGCACTTACGCAAAATGAAAATGACCGCAGGAAAATTTTTCGGATGACAGACTTTAGTACACAGAAAATTTATAATCACATTCCCGATCCATATTACGCCGGCAATGAAGGCTTTGAACTTGTGCTTGATTTGCTGGAAGATGCATGCAATGGGTTAATTGCTCATCTAAAAACCGAAATCAGATCAGAAATAAAGAATTTAAGAATGAACGACTAAAAAATGACGGAAATAAAAAGGGATGAAGCTTCCCTAATGTATTTGGGTCTGTCTTCACAAACTTTAAAGGTGTGTGATTGCAAATATTCTAATTAAGTATAATACGATTATTAATGAAAGCAAAACAGGTATTAATCTTACTGAGTTTGGTGATTGGCTTGGCCGGATGCAGTGTTCAGAGTAAGTTAAACAGGGAGTATAAAGGGAAAACACATGATGATTTAATGCTCGGTATGGGGAGACCAACTCGTGTTGAACCCCTTCCAGGTGGACGAAAAATTGAAATCTATGAGAAGAGCAAGTTTTTAAAACCTGCTCCTATAAATACCGGACAGTTTCAATATGATAAGTTTGAAAGTCCAAAAGCTATTAAAAATGAAGTATATAGCTTTTATTTCAGTGCTCAGGGCGTGATAGAAGAAGTGAAATGTGAAGTAAGCTACGAACGTTAATTACCGGTATTTTTTTAATTGTTGGATGCCGTTATCTGGTTTGAATTTTTTATATATTTGCAACCGCTAAAAGCAAATCGCCCAGATGGTGAAATTGGTAGACACGCCAGCTTGAGGGGCTGGTTCCGGTTACGGTGTGCAAGTTCGAGTCTTGTTCTGGGCACCGAAAAAAAAGATAAACCCACTGAATTTCAGTGGGTTTGTCATATTCAGAAATAGAGCAGGGAAAGTAACGGATCAATGCAAATATCTGGATAGAATGAAATTAACTTGCATTCGCTAAAACTCAAACAAAATTGTATTTTTAAATTCGTTCAGCCGGTAATTTAGTAACTGCTAAATTGTCAGACTAAATCCGTGGGTTTGTTTGAAAAGTGTACTTCTTTGAAAATAGCATATAATTGAACCAATATCAGGTCGTAAACATTCTATTCTTTATAATGGTTATAGTTCATTTATACAGGAATGTAATAAACGCTTGAGGATATCGGAATTGCCCATGCGATTCCTTCATAAATTGAATGATGGCGACTTTTATTGCGATACTTTTTGCGGGAGCCTTATTTGCAGGGTTTGTTGGTTCACTGACAGGTTTGGGCGGAGGTGTGATCATTGTACCTCTTCTAACAATTGGGTTTGGCGTTGACATTCGTTATGCAATTGGCACATCCTTAATATCAGTAATTGCAACCTCTTCCGGTGCTGCATCCGCCTATGTAAAAGAGGGTATTTTAAATATCCGGGTGGGAATGTTCCTCGAAATAGCCACAACTTTGGGTGCTATTGCCGGAGCAGCTATTGCATTTTTTGCACCTACCCATGCGATTGCAGTTATTTTTGGTTTCGTACTTTTATACACTGCAGTAGTCTCGTTTATAAAGAGAAAGAGCGATACAGAATCTGAAATTCTGCCTGAAAAAAAGCCGGGCCCGATGATCGGACTATTAAAGGCAAGAGGAACTTACCCTACTGCCAATGGGCTGAAAAATTACACATTACAACATCTAGGAGGTGGTTTTATCGTTATGAGCGTTGCGGGGATTTTATCCGGCTTATTAGGAATTGGCTCAGGAGCCCTTAAAGTGATTGCAATGGATTCTATCATGAAAATCCCGTTTAAGGTTTCCACCTCAACCAGCAATTTCATGATTGGTGTTACTGCTGCTGCAAGTGCGGGTATCTACCTGAACAGGGGATATATCGATCCTGTACTATCCATGCCTGTAATGGTTGGAGTTTTAATTGGGTCGCTTGTTGGTGCGAAATTTCTGCTAAGAGCCCGAACCAAATCGATACGATTGGTTTTTGCGATCGTAATCACTCTTCTGGCATTTGAAATGATCTTTAACGGACTTGCAAAAAATATTTGATATGACCGGAAATGTAAAACAATGGAATGATGCCCGGATGAGAGATATCATGGGATCATTGTTGCGCGTCGGCGTATTGGCAGCAGCATTTTTGGTTGTATTGGGAGGGGTATTATTCTTCATCCAGCATCCCAAAGAGGTTTTTGACTATACCACGTTTAAAGGAGAACCCGCCAAATTCCGGCAAGTGCATCTCATCGTAAAGGAAGCATTCAATTTTAGGGGCCGTGATGTTATTCAGCTTGGACTTCTTGTGTTAATTGCAACACCTGTGGCAAGGGTGATTTTTTCATTAATCGGATTTCTGATCGAAAAGGACTGGATATATGTGGCAATTACAGCGATCGTCTTAATTATTCTTTCTGTCAGCCTGTTCAGCAATTACTTAACTTTTTGATGGTTTTTGAGGTCCGTATTTTCCATATCGTTTTATCCTCTTTTGCTGATATCAACCAGTGCATCCCGTTTTTCAATTACAACATCTTTATCATTAAGCGTTATCAATCCGTCTTTTTCGAAGCTCTTCAATAATTTCACAGTACTCTCGGTCGAGATCCCGGCAAAGTCGGCAATGTCTTTGCGCGAAAGCAGCTGAAAAATATTCGGATTCTCATTCTTAAATCCATCAATATACAACAGTGTTTCAGCAATGCGCCCGTTCATTTGTTTGTAGATAACCGTTCGCAGCGTATCGAAAAGGTTTGCATTTTGTTCGAAGTACCTTGTTATCATTGTAAAACCAAACAAACCATTTTGTTTTATGACCTTAGCGATGGCATCCTTTTCGACCAGGAATACCTGGCAATCGGTGATTGCAATGGAGGAATAGTTAAACGTGTTTTTCGTGAATACGGCTGATAGTCCCACAAATTCGCCAGGTTTAATAATCCTCAGGTTATAATTCCGGTTATTTTCACCCTCAATGTATTGTTTGGCTAAACCGCTGATTATGAATAATACATACGATGCAAAAGCCCCCTGTTTGGTGAGATTGTCTCCTTTTCGGAAAAGCACCTGTGTTTTACTCCCCCTAACAAGCGCTACTTCTTCCGGTATGAGCATTTGAAAACATGGCGCCTGAATGTCGCAAATAAATTCATTGTCTGTTTCCAGAATAGTCTTTAGCATCGTAATTTAAAAGTTAACATCTATTTCCATACCAGAACTGCCTTAATTTCTTTCCCGGAAAGTGAAGTGATTAACAAATGACGAAGTTAAATATTAGTTTTAAAACACAAGGTGGTTTTAGATCAATTAAAAAGTTGTCCTAATTCAATTCAGAAGTTATTACGCTTTAAGGGAAAACCGTTATTTACATGAATTTGCCTTGTAACTTTGTATGATAAAATTTTAAAACGATTAGTCATGTTATATACCAATTTAAAACACATCGAAAGCGCTGCAGCCCATGCTGAAATAATCAATGAAAACGATGATGTGACGGTTATCTGTGGCCGCATGGGGCCAATGTGTGTCCCGGTTTACAGAATTGCCGAAGAATTGGAAGTCAAATACAAACATGTAAAATTCTTCGATATGGAATTTGATAATCCGGAATCGCATATTATTCGAACTTTGCCCGAAGCTGACGGTTTTATCGGTATCCCATTTACAATTTATTATAAAAAAGGGAAAGTGGTGAAGGCTACTTCGGGTATTCAATCAAAAGCACAGGTAACAGCTATTTTAGATAAAGAATTTGCTGCAACCGTCAACGCTTAATACAATAACAAACACAAAAAATTAATAAAAGCAGAATATGCAAACAACATTGATTGTAACTGGGATTGTAATCGTCACCTTCATTATTTTACGCTATATCATGATGGCGAAAATGAAAAACACGCCGATGGTTGCGGACCATGCGAAAGTGCTGACGCTAACGGACAAAAATTTTCAACCGCAAACAAAGAACAAAGTAGTATTGGTCGACTTTTGGGCAACATGGTGTGCTCCATGCCGTATGATGGCCCCCGTCTTAAATGATGTGGCCTCAGAATTATCCGGGAACTCACATGTGGGTAAGGTGAATATCGAACAATACCAATCACTCGCTCAAAAATTTAAGGTAAGAAGTATCCCAACCTTGATTCTGTTTAAAAACGGCAACGAAATAAACCGTTTTGTGGGAATCAAATCAAAGGACTTTTTGTTAAAAGAGATTGCCAAAGTGGGATAGACAAGCGAGTTTGTCACAAGTCTAACCTTTATAAAATAAAGCAATTGAGTAATAATTTAAATCGAAATAGTAATGTTAACATTAATAAAAAAAATCCTGGGTATTGGTCCCAAAGCTGATCTTTCTGAATTGGTAAAAGAAGGTGCAATGATTTTAGATGTTCGCACCAAAGGTGAATACGGATCGGGACATATCAAAGGGTCCGTCAATATTCCGGTTGAGCAGCTTGGCAAGAATCTTCACAAGTTTAAAGATAAAAAACGCACGATCATTACGTGCTGCGCATCAGGAATGAGAAGTTACTCTGCAAAGGGAATCCTGAAGTCAAATGGTTTTGCCAATGTCTACAATGGTGGCGGTTGGCACAGTCTGAACAATAAACTGAGATAAATATTCGTTCAATATTAGTTATCCAACTCTTATTCTTTTAAATAGTGATATTATGAAAATTAAAATTTCAATCTTCTTACTACTTGCGATTTCAACTTCGGTGTTTGCTTCCTGTCAGTTTTCTTCTCAGGGTCAGAACGACCCCTGGACACAGCAGCAATTGTTAGCTCCGGCTGATCTTGCCAAAGTTCTGAATGATCCAAAAGCGCCACAGCCAATTGTCTACAGTATTGGCATGCAGGCAATCATCAAAGGATCAATCGATATCGGTCCTGCTATGAATGCAGAAAACCTGAATACGCTAAAGGAAAAGCTAAACAAATTACCAAAGAATGCGCAGATTGTGGTTTATTGCGGTTGCTGTCCATTTTCGAGGTGCCCCAATGTGAGGCCGGCAATGGAGCTTTTAAAAAGCATGCAATTCACCAATTATCAACTATTAAACCTGCCACAAAACGTTAAAGTTGACTGGATTGACAAAGGTTATCCAATGGTAGACTAAACGATTAATAATTTATTTATGAGAATCCTGATATTGTCTGTTGCACTATTGTTATTTGGCAGTACTTTTTCAACTATATCAGCCCAGACAACCGGGCTTGAACCAGGGAATAGGGCTCCTGAGATAAAGCTTCCCAACACCAAAGGAAATACTGTGGCATTGTCTTCTTTACAAGGCAAGTTAGTTTTGATTGACTTTTGGGGTACCTGGTGTGCTCCATGCGTAGCGGAACAAGCTGAATTAGCTAAGTTGTACAACAAATACAAACAATCCGCTTTTACAAATGGGAAAGGTTTTGAAATCTATGGAGTATCATTGGACGCAAAAAAAACCAACTGGGAAAATTTCATAGCCACCAATAAAATAATCTGGATCCAGGTAAGCGATTTGAAATTCTGGAGATCTCCTGTTGCCAAAACATACAACATTCAGGCATTACCATTCAATATTTTGATGGATGGTAATGGAATCATCGTGGCAAAGAACTTACATGGCATTGACCTTGAAAAGAGAATTGCAAGGTTCCTGCGTAAATAAATGACGGAAAAGAATATAGTTGGAAATAATTAAAAACAAAAAATGATGAAAAAGAACATGGGTACTGTTGACAAGGCAATCAGGATACTTGTTGCAGTAGTGATTGCTGTTTTATTTTTTACAAATGTTATAAATGGCATATTAGGAATTGTATTATTGGTATTGGCCGGTGTATTTGTGGTTGTAAGTTTAATCAGCTTTTGTCCGTTGTATTTGCCTTTGGGAATTAATACCGGCAAAAAAGGTTAGCGAAACAATAGGGGAGGGTTCAAACCGGGTATTGTACCCTTCCATAATTATAAAATTGAAACTAACCTGAAGGTTAGTTTTATTGAATTTATCGTAATAAATTGAGCTTTTCGCTCAAACATGAAATTTTCGTGTCTCCTTAATCTTCTCCTGAATCAATTTCTACAGAACTTCTTTTTAAATGAAAAGGACAGAACCGGGCGGCTCCATCCTTTTACTAAAACTAACCAAACTAACTAACCTAACGTGTGAAATATTACAATTATCGGGCCACAGTAAAAGCCTGTGTTTGTTTTTTAGTTAAGAAAACCTAAAAGAATGCGGAAGATTTCCGAATTTTAACCTGTCGGATTCAAGTAAGAAGTCAGGATTTCGAATGGCTATCAAACCTGTGCCAGTCGGCAGGTGGTTTTTCTTTATGAAATTGACGGCCCATTAATACCGAAGTCTGATTCCTTTCTTTGATTAGTTTATCACCAACTGGATTCAGTGTGCACGGGTCTTTAATACCTGCCGTTTTGACCATTCCTGAATCAGCCATTGGTTCGTGGGTTATTTGTCATATGTTCCTCAGCTTTTTTGAATTGCTTCAGGTAAATATTGAAATTTCGGTTTCTCAGCGTGACATTCAATATCGACTGTTGGAGTTGAATTAATGATCCGGAATAGGGATAATAAGAAATGAAATGTTCAATTATTAAGGTGATGAATTGTTGGAATTGTCTTGAAAATAACCCATAGGATTTGGCAGGCTTAAATCTTATGCCTACTTTGCCGTCGACAATAATTGCAAATTTGAATTACAACAGGTAATTTTTATTTAGAGCAGCGCTTGATCCGTCAGGCGAATTACTTATTAAATAACTCATTACAATGCGAATAAAGATTTCTTTTATTATTATCGTTTTGCTGATGTCCTTATCGGTACAATCCAAAAACAAGACATCAAATCCGGAATCGGATGCAACTGTCAGCTCTTTTTCGGGTATTAACAGAGCGGATATCATCAGGTTTGCAAAAAAACTCCTTGGAACTCCTTATCGTTTTGCAAGCAGCAACCCTAAAAAAGGTCTTGATTGTTCCGGATTTGTAAAATATGTGTTTGAAAAATACAAAATAAATTTGCCCCGTAGTTCAAAATCGTATGATGCGGTCGGGAAGGCGCAAAAACCGTCAGAATTTAAAGTGGGTGATGTGCTCGTTTTTTATGGTTTTAAAGATAAGACCAGGATCGGACACGTAGGCATTATTTGTGAAGCCGATGGAATGAATTCCAAATTTATACATTCATCTTCGGGTAAGGCAAAAGGTGTAACCATCAGCGAACTAGGTTCTGCAATGTATACCCGTCGTTTTTACAAATGCATTGATGTGATCAACTAGGCAATTGGATATTGACTTGTATAAGCGCGTACCAGGTTGAACCGGATGGTGTTTTTTAATACTTTATGGAGAATTTTGTCCTCAGCAATGGACATGAAAAATGCAATCAATCTGAAAATATCCGGAATTAATATTCTCCGCTTTTATAAGCTAATATCGCCAGTTCAAGCGAATTTCTCGTGCAGGTTTTATGAAGCAGGTTGGTGCGATGTTTCTTAGCAATGTTTAAGCCGGTAATATATTCATAGTAGGCTTTTGAATAGCAACAAGGTCTATTTGAAAATATTTAATCCTGGTAAAAGAACCTATCATTTTAAAAATACCTTTTCCATTATGTATCCAAATCCAACACCGACCGTGTAACAAGCCAGATCGCTCCAGAGAAATCCGAAACCAAGTATTAAACCGCCCAAGGGATTAGCGCGTAGGGCATCGATCCAGGATGCATGATATAACTGGCTGATTTCGATCGAAGACGAAAATGCCAATGCGATAATGGCAACAACCCGGGTGCTTTTGTTCTGAAATATGAAGCCAAACATCACAAATATCATCAATGCCCATAGTCCGTCGCCCAGGTATAATTGTACCCAATGAGGCAGGATCGTCGAAAAATGGCGCGATACCAGCCCTGAAACGATTGTCAGTACCCATAAAATCAAATAAAGAAAACGGTTTCGGTTCATTTGTCCATCTTATTAAAAATCCCGCTGTTGCAGATTTGCAATCCAACAAAGATAACCAAACCTGATAGTTACCAATCAGTCATATGCAAAGGATGAACTATTCAACTGTTTTATGGGAAAAGGCCATTCCTTAGTACGGTTTTTCATAAAGCATCAAATAAAATAAAATACAGAGATTGCGAAGTCAAAAAAACTACTCTTTTGAGAATGAATTACAGCTTACTCCTTTTTGAAACGAGTGAGAGGGTGGAAACGCGCAAAATAATCAGGACTTCACTGCAACTACCTATGCAAGCTTTAATAATTTGATGAAAAAAATAATTGAAAAATTAATATAAAAAATATTTTTTTGGTATTGCAAATTACAATTAAGTGTTTTAATTTTAATACATCAAATCCAATTTATTGCTGCTCTTTGTTTCATTGTTTTTTACTTCCGTATTTATGATTTTACAAATTCGTATGTCCTGAATCGTGAGTCTGTATGTACGACTTTCTACATACGTATGTACGAGCGTTTACATACGTATGCACGGGCGCTTACATACGTATGTACAAACGTCTACGTACGGACTCAGAAAAAGGTAGGTGTATTATTTTATACAATTATATAATTTTCAGAGTATTAACGATTAAAAAAACAAAAAGAACATGGCTCTACAATTTAACGTCGTTGAAAGACCAAATCCACTGACAAAGGAAAAGAAATGGTATGCTACACCCAGGCTTACCGGTAACCGCGATTTGAAAAGTTTAAGCAAAGATTTGGCTGAAGTATCATCACTCTCGGCAGGTGATGTACATAATGTCATTGTAAACCTGATCGATCAATTGCCAAAATGGTTGATGGAAGGGAATAGTGTGAAATTGGATGGATTCGGATCTTTCCGTCTCTCATTTACAAGTATCGGGGAAGTTTTAAAAGAAGATGTTACCGCTGCAAGCATCGACGATATTCACATTATTTTCGATCCCGATGTTGCAATCAAGGAACGCGTAAATAAAACGAAGGTTAATCCGATGGGATAAAAGGAATTTGATAGCCCTTCGATGTTGCGCTTCCCTTCGAGCGGTCGCAGACCATCGAAGCGACTATAAATAACCACTTCGAGTGGTCGCAGACCCTCGAAGGGTTACTTTGTTATAAAGCTTTCCTAAAAATATCTTTAGTTCCTATATCAGAAATTGAACCGGCTTATGTCCTAACCTGGAGATTTATATTTGCCGGGAATAAGAAGAACAGTTGCAAAGACATTTATATAAATATGACAGGTTACTTACTTGTTTCCGGGATCGTATGAACATAGGAATGCGGTACCGGACCTCCGATATTATTTTTCTCCAGTTCGGTTTTAATGGTTTCAATCATCCATCCTGAGATAGCAGCCTGGTTTTGGGGTTGTGCAAATGCACGAACGGCAACGATCACGGCTCCGGGTTTTAATGCCACGATGCCGATACTTGCCGCGGGGTCTTTTAAAATCTGCTCATTCTGATTGATTACAGGTAAAATTAACTTGCGCAAGTCGTCGATACTTGTGTTACCAGCAAGGTCAATCACGATTTCCACGAGCGCTTTGCCAAAATGTGTAAAATTGACGATCGTTCCATTGGAAACCGCTCCATTTGGAAGAATAATGGTCTCACCTTTTATTGAATTAAGCACCGTACTGAAAATCTGGATCTCTTTTACCGTACCTGTTTTTCCCTGTGCTTCTATAACTTCACCGACCTTGTAAGGTTTGAACATCAGTATTAATACACCTCCGGCGAAATTGGCCAATGTGCCCTGCAAAGCCAGACCAACTGCGAGGCCGGCGGCTCCGATGATTGCAATAAATGAGGTCGTCTGAATGCCGATCATTCCTGCAACGCTGATCATCAGGAGCACTTTCAACACAATTGTGATCATACTTCTCAGAAATGATCGCAATGATTCATCCATTTTACCCATGCCAATGGAAGCTGCTTTGCCTAATCTTCCAATGATCCACCAGCCTATAATCAGGACTACAAGCGCCATTACCAATGATGGAAGATAGTTTAATGCCAGTAATTTAATGCTTTCGAAATAAGTTTCAATCTGATTCATAATAATTGTTGCTTTTGGTTTTACATTAGAAAAACAGGTGACTTAATACATTGCCGGAGATATTGCTGCCTGATGGTTTCAATCCCAGGAATTTGGTAAATGCCATTGTACCCATGATCCCTTTCATTTTCCCAAATAAACCTTTTTGCAATGGATTGAATTTGGCCAGGTAATCTTTTGGATTGGTATCTGCCAGACTGGTAATGCCTTTCTTGTCGGTGAGGTATTCGCTAACCGATTCCGTTAGTTTTGGCTTCAATGCAGCCGGAAGCGATAATTTACTGCTGAGCAAATCGACAATTCCGGATGTTGTGCCCACTACATCTCCGATTGCAGGAGGTTTAACAAAATCTTTCATAGTGGTGGCAGTACCACCATTTGTGTCGATTTTTGGCACTGTGATCTGCGCCAGTCCGATACTGTAAAATGCAGTGAATAATAAAACTACAATGATCTTTTTCATGGTAATCGTGAATTAAATGTCGGTTTAGTGATTACAACAGCATGTTTGAAAAAAAGTTTAGCAATACATACAGATAAGGCGATCTGCCTGATGATTAGTTTGAAATATTTAATAACTATTCCCAAAAACCACAATCCTTCAGGTGCTGATAACCACCTGAAGGATTTTTTGGAAGAATATATCTTTTACCTTGTCTTTCCTGATATAATTCAGGTAGCCGGCCCGTTCTTGTATTCAGTCGGATTAATTCCTGTTTTCGATTTGAAAACACGGCTGAAATAAAATATCGATTCGAATCCCAAACGATACGAAATCTCTTTAATACTTAAGTTTGTATTGATCAGCAGATCTTTGGCTTGCCGTATGCGCAACGACAGGTGGTATTGACCCGGTGAGATACCGGTATATTCTTTAAACATTTTGCGGAAGATCGAATAATCGATATTCAGATCAAAGGCGAGTTTCTCAATATTCATGTTTCTATCGATGTTTTCACGGATGATCAGACACGCTTTTTGTATCGTTTGCTCAATTTGTTTCCCCTCAAAATTCTCGTTTTTTTTGATGGATAGGATCGTACTAAGTATGTAAACTACAAGTCCTGAGCAAATCTGCTGATAGCCCGCTTTTTCCGTATCAACAAGGTTGAACAGTTCGTGAAAACTTTGTAGGAGTCGCTCGTTAAAGCCGATCTGACAAATGGGATTTCTTCCCGTGAAAAACTCATTTTGAAAAAGTTGATTTGCAAATGTGCCATTGAACCCGACATAATGCTCTTTCCAGCCCGCCTTTGATGGCCGGTAACGGTGCCACATTCCCGGAAACACGATGATGACGGTACCTTCTTTTACCGGATATTTCCCTGTTTTGGTTTCGAGGATTCCATCACCACTTGTGATGTAATTGATTTGAAACTCGTGAAGAATCCTGCCGTTTTCCCAGCTAAAACTATATTCCGACGGGTGTCCGGGAGGAGGATAACACGCTCCGGGCAGAATATTGGCGCAACCAGCCACATTAATATATAACCCCCAATTTTTATCCTCATTGCTTTTGGTCGTATATTTAAAAAAGTCTTCCATCACAAATTAAAATCAGGGAATAACTAATTGGGAATGCTATGACATTGATAATAAAGAATTATTCTTTCTCGAACATCGACTTATCTGCGCCACAAATCGGGCAGACCCAGTCATCCGGCAGATCAAGAAATGAAGTCCCGGGTGCAATTCCTGAGATGGGATCTCCTTTCGCAACCTCATATTCATAATGACAGAGTTGACATTGCCAGACTTCATCCTGCTTTTTGATGATTTCTGAAAGTGCTTCAATTTTATCTTTATCGATATAGGTTGGGGCATTTTTAGGCGAATATCCTTTAAGCACTTCACGATAGTAATTATAGGTAAGCGATTTACCTTTCTCTTCGATCAACCCGTTATCTGTTACCTCTCCGATGAAGATGATATGGGTCCCGACTTCATAAGACTGTTTGACCTTACATTCAAACCAGGCGACAGATGAATCGGTAACGATCGGAATCCCGGATTTTCCGGTGATATAATTTACCCCGGCGAATTTATCGAAATCGCGGCCGCTTTTATAGCCAAAGTTCCCGATTATTGCAGGGTTTGCCTTTTCGCTTAGTACCGAAAATGCAAATACACCGCTTTGCTTGATTAATTCAGCCGTGTAATTGTCTTTATTGCAACTTATTGCAAATTGGGGTGGAGTAGCAGTCACCTGAAAGAGCGTATTGGCAATATATCCCCCTTTTTTGTTGCCTGACTGTGTTGTTACGATGTATAAACCGTAGCTGATTTTAAAGTAAGTTTCGAAGTCCATTTTTCTATTTAAAGTTAAGCGTAAATCAAGGAATTGAAATGTTTTGTATCGGGCGACTAAGTTAGTGAAAAATTTATTTTTAAATTGCTTGTACGTACATGATACTGGTTGTTTTTGTCTGGTAAATGATTTGGTTCGCGATTTGACTTCTGTCACATTCAGAATTTTGTAATCGTTATCCGACATTTATTCATTGATGCTTACAAGTTTGAGGTAGGGTTCTGTTTGATTACCGTTGAGGTTAGTGGGTAAAGTCTTTGAAGAATAGCATAGCCCAATGGCAGTTTTTTCTCACTTTAATAATTCCTTAATAATTTGAATTTTGCATCATTGAATGTTAATTAAAGTTAACAATTCTTTTACGTTTTAGAGATATTAAAATATAAGAATTATTAAAAGTGACAATTAGATGATATTACTAACTATTTAGTTTTTTAAAATGGTATAAATAAGCGCAATAGAATTTTACTGGCATTTTTTGGATTTATTAGTTGTAATTCTATTCAAAGCAATCTTAAGTATTCCACGTTGTTTAAATATAAATTTATTTGACAGATTATTAAAAATATATACCTGGTTTATTGTTATTTAAATATTTCAATTTAATTCATTGACGAATTTTGAAAGAATTTGGGAGTTAATGAAAATATGAGCTAAAAATATTGAAATATGATCAGATCGTATTACAAAAAAAATTAAATTCAGGATAGTTTTGTAAACGAACTGATGATGAAAACTTAACCTGATCAAACTGATATTCTCAAAACATTGGTTCCTTATTTTAAAATTAAATGGCTTAAACAGGATTTATTAATAGTCAATTATTTCAATTTGTTTATAACTGTTTTAAATTTTAATTACTAATTAAAGCTTATGTATCTATGAAACCAATTTATCTAAGTTTTTCGCCGGGGAGAAAATGGGTAGGAAAATTCCTGTCTATGGTTCTTTTAATGGTATTGATGACCGGGATGGCTTTTGCACAACAAAAGACTGTCACTGGTAAAATAACGGACGAAACAGGGACTCCTGTTCCGGGTGCAACTATAATTGTAAAAGGAACGCAATCTGGCACTGTGTCGGATTTGGACGGTAAATTTTCCATTAGTGTTCCTTCTGCCTCTAAAACGCTCGTGGTTTCATTCATTGGAATGACACCTCAGGAGATTCTTGTTGGCAACCAGACCAATATTACTATTAAGATGATTTCGGAAACAATTGGAATTGATGAAGTTGTTGCAATTGGATATTCTACTGCCACTCGTAAAAACGTTGCCAGTTCAATTGCCAAGATTTCAGAGAAAGACATTGTTGGTCTTTCAGTTTCTGACGTCAGGCAAACATTGCAGGGTAAAATGGCAGGTGTCCAGGTAACCAGTAATGGTGGTGATCCAGGTGCCGGTGCCAGGGTTGTTATTCGTGGTATGGGTTCGTTTACAAACCCTGATCCATTGTATGTTGTCGACGGAATTCAGGGTGGAGATATAAACTCTATTCCATCTCAGGACATCGAAAGCATTACTGTATTAAAGGATGCTTCTTCCACAGCTATTTATGGAACTGCTGCTGCAAACGGGGTTGTTTTGATTACAACCAAAAAAGGTCAGCAAGGAAAAGTTCAGGTTCAATATGATGGATCTGTGGGTATGGCTTCTGTAAGCAAACGCTACGATTTGTTGAATGCTACGCAATATGTTGATCTTATTGCTGACATTCAGGCTGCAAGTAGTTTGGCATTGTCAGATAAACTAAAAACTCCGGATGTCAGAATCACGCGTACCGACTGGCAAAAAGAGGTTTTCAGAAATGCTTTGATTCACGATCAAAACGTTCGTATTTTTGGCGGTAGTGAAAATTCTACCTATTCATTCTCTGCAGGATATATGAACCAGGAATCTACTGTAATTGCCCGCAATTTTCAGCGTGCAACTTTAGGATTCAAATTGGGTCAGTCAATTTTTAACAAGCATCTTCGTCTGACAGAGAACCTTCGTGTGAAAAACGATGTAAATAAAGGAATTTTGGCCAATTTTAATGATGCAATCAGGATGGCACCGTATTCTCCGGTTCTCGATCCTACCAATCTGGGTGGTTATGCCCGTATGGACAAAGTGACCGACCTTCAGGATGCCAACAACCCATTAAACTCGGTATATAATTCAGATTATCAATCAAGAAGTCTAAATTCGGATCTTGAGCTGACTGCTGAATTAGATCTTATGGAAGGATTAACATTTAAATCTCAGGCGAGATTATCCGCCGGGAACTATCATGACTACACCTGGAATAATCCTTCAAATGGCGGTAACTTCACCAAAACTTCCGCAGATATGACGGAAAATTTCAACTATTATTATAGTATGATTCTGGAAAATTTCTTCAACTATAATAAACAGATTGGCGACCACAACATTAGTGCCACATTGGGTAATACCTATGCTCCTTCAAATATGTATCGTTCAATTGCCGCCAGTGGTTCTAATTATACAAGCACAGAAATCAAAAATGTAGCGCTCGCTAATTCTAATTCGATAACCGGTGCCAATGTAAACAGCGGGAAATCAAGGTTGTCCTATTTTAGTCGCCTTGGTTATACGTTTAAAGACCGTTACGTTTTAAATTTAAGTGCACGTCGTGATGCTTCCAGCGTTTTCGGCGCAAATAACCGTTGGGGTACTTTCTACGGTGTTGGTTTTGCATGGAGTATTTCTGAGGAAGAATTTATGAAATCTGTTGATGCCATCTCCAACCTTAAGCTGCGTGGCAGTTACGGTAAAACCGGTAATGATAATATTTCTCCATTCCTGACTTCTCAGAACATCTGGAAAGGTGATGCAAATAATATCGTCTATTCATTTGGAGACGGAGTTCCTTATTCTATCGGATCGATTGTTAACTCAATGGCGAATCCTAATTTGAAATGGGAAGAGACCACTCAGTATGACCTGGGTGTTGACCTTGGTTTTCTAAAAAACAAACTTAATTTCACATTCGACTATTATCGCAGGGACAATAAAGATTTGTTGATTCAAACTCAAATTCCATTGACAACCGGTCTTGGAAATCCTGGCACGGTGGGAACCTACTGGGTGAATGCAGCCAGTATGAAGAATACAGGTTTTGAATCATCAGTAACCTATAGCGAAAATTCAAAGGCGCTTAAATGGGATTTATCCTTGAATGCTACCTACAGCACAAATGAAGTCACAGCATTGGGTACTTTAGGAAATATTCCTATTTCGTCGGGCGATTATAACAGTACAGGTAACTCAACACGTACCGATATTGGTCATCCGCTTGCTTCTTTCTATGGCTACCAGGTAGATCATGTAGCATCAACCCAGGCCGAAGTTACTGCCTTGAATGCCAAGACAAATTCAACAACTGCAGGAGCTAAAACCGAATATATAACAGGTTTAAAACCAGGCGATTTTATCTTTAAAGATGTAAATGGTGATGGTTTTATTGATGATAAGGACCGCACTTATATTGGAAATCCTTCTCCAAAATGGCAATATGGAGGTGTATTCAATGCTACCTATAAAAGCTTCGATTTACAGCTGCAATTCCAGGGTATCGCCGGAGTGAACGCTGTCAACGGTAACAAATATTGGTTTGAAGGGATGACAAAACCTTTTAATCAAACTACAGCTGTTTTGAGAAGATGGAAAAAGGACGGTGATGTTACTGATATGCCTGCCGCAGCTCAAAATTCGGGCACAAATATGGCCTTCTCTTCATGGTATGTTGAAAATGGTTCTTACTTCAGAATGAAGAATGTGACATTGGGTTATACACTCCCGAAAAGTTTTTTGAATAGTACATTTACCAAATTCAGGGTATATGTAGCCATTCAAAATGCATTTACCTTAACCAAATATTCTGGTTACGACCCGGAAATTTCATCTCAGTCTCCTACCGACTCTAACAATTATATTTTCACCCGCGGGATTGACCAGATACAGCGCCCTAACCCGACTACTTACAGATTTGGTTTACAATTAAACTTTTAACAGATTATAACCATGAAAAGGACAATATTATATTCCTTGTTACTATCGCTGCTTTTTGTAGCCTGTAATGAAAAAGTGTTGGACGTAAAAAACGAAAACAGGTACGACGGTTCAACATTCTTTACCAACGCCACCTCCTTCACGGAAGCTTCTACTGCCATGTACACCCCATTGTTATACCAGGGGATGTACTCACGTGAATTCTATTTTATATTCGACCTTTTGGGTAACGACGCCGAAAAGAACTTCCCGTTACAGGGTAGTTTACTTCAATTTCCGATTTATACCCATAATTCAAACAGTGGTGAGTTGAACTACCTGTTCAATTCTTGTTACAAGATGGTCTTCAGAACTAATTTTGTAATAGATGCACTTTCAAAATGGGAACCAACAGCTCAATCTGATATTGATGTGAAAACAAGTATTACAGGTCAGGCGCAGTTTCTCCGTTCATTGGCATATTTCTGGCTTGTAACATGTTATGGGGATGTTCCTTTGAAGGAAAAACTGGCTGACCATTATATTATTGAATCTTCAAGGACTCCTGCGGCCCAGATCTGGACTTCACTGGAAACTACATTAACTGCTGCTATTCCCAATTTGCCATTGTCTTACGCCGATGCTGATTATGGCCGGGTAACGAAAGGTGCTGCTGTTGCATTACTTGGAAAAGTATACCTGTACGAAAAGAAGTATACCGAAGCTGCGGCTCAATTTGCATTGCTGGGTGCCGCTCCTTACGACTATGGTTTGGCAACTGATGTCGACGATATGTTTGTCAACGATGTGAAAACTAAAGAAACACTTTTTGCCGTAATGAATGGTCCATGGGAAGGCTGGGGCGTTGGTAATGCCTATTATATGTTTGGTGGACAGGAAACATGGGGGGGGAAATGTACAGTTTCTGACCGTGCCCAGGAATACGGTTTTATGGACTGGTATAATGTTTTGGTCTCAAATGCGCTTGTTGATGCTTTTACCTATCCAAACGAAAGTGGTGTTAGCTATACTGACCCACGTGCTGCAAAAACATTCTACGCTGCTTCAGGAACAAAAGGTGGTGATGGTACCTTCTGTGATCATTGTCCTGCAGGTGTACTGCAATATGGAGATTTTCAGAAGGAAGGACAGAAAGCATGGCGCAAATACGAGTATTACGAAAATGTAAAAAGCTATGGTGAACCAGAAAGTGCGATTAATGGACAGGTTATCCGTTATGCAGATGTTCTTCTAATGCAGGCTGAAGCATTGATTGAAAGTAATCAGATTCCTGCTGCTTTACCTTTAATCAATAGGGTTCGTGCCCGTGGCGGTGCTTTCCAATATACGACTCTTGGAGATCAGGCTAAAGCCAGAACTATTATCAGAAGAGAGCGTCAGCTTGAACTTGCAGGTGAACAATCAAGATTCTTTGACCTTGTACGTTGGGGAACGCTTGTTACGACCATCAATGCTGAGAAACAAACTGCTCTTGGTATTCAGCCGGTTAAGGATTACCATGTTCTCCTTCCTATTCCACAATCAGAAAGAGATGCTAATCCAACACTGAATGCGCAGGTAAAAAATAACTGGAATTAATTCTTTTTTATCAAACATTATTAAAAGGCTGTCCGGTTGGGCGGCTTTTTTTTTGATTGTCTAAATGTTAATAATGGCATGCGGATCAACAGATCAAATTTTTAACTACTTTGCTCAAAATTATTAAATTTTTAGTATGAAAAAATCCTTTTTACTGCTGTGCCTGGCTGCATTTTGTGGTTTTATTTCATCCGGTCAGAATAAGCAAACACTTCAACTAAATGATCTTGGATATTTTGAAAGCCAGGGTCTGAATGTGATGGCTTTTCAGGATATTTATCCCGAAGGCCATCAAGGTGGGGTAGGTATTATCCAAAACGGTGAGCGTGTTGCCACGAATGGTGATTTGCGTCTTGAAGCAACTCCGGGTCAGTGGCAACCCATACCGAAACAGGGTAAACGTATTGTTGATAAAGCCAATAACCTGATCAAAGTAACACTGACATATCCCGATTCAAGCAAAAATAAAAAGGGTTTTAACCCTATTTTTTATCCTGATCTTTATTTCAATTACGACGTTACAGTAAAGGCTGAAGGAAATTCAATCAGGGTGACTGTCGATCTGGATCGGCCATTGCCAAAAGCGTTTATCGGGAAAGTTGGTTTCAACTTCGAACTTTATCCTACAGTTCTTTTAGGAAAGGCCTGGTACCTCGACAATCAGTCCGGAATATTCCCTCGTCAGCCCAATGGACCGACAAGTCTCGATGTCAATGGCGAAGCTCAGGCTACCCCTTATGCTACAGGTAAGCGATTGGTAATTGCACCTGAATCGGATTTGCAGCGATTGGTGATTGAAAGCAAGAACGCAGATATTCTGTTGCTTGATGGTCGGAATAAACACAATAACGGATGGTTTGTCGTTCGTTCTGTTGTTCCTGAAGGCGCAACGAAAAAGGCAATCGAATGGGTTATTTCGCCAAATGCGCTATCTGACTGGAAATATAAACCGGTTGTTCATGTTTCCCAGATTGGATATCATCCGGACCAGCAAAAAGTTGCAGTCATCGAACTTGATGGTATGGACAAAATAGCTGTTGAGGCAAAGTTAATGCGGATTTCAGAAACAGGAGCACCGGAACAGGTGCTGAAAAGTATTCCGAAATCGTGGGGGAAATTTCTGAGATATAATTATTTCCAATTCGATTTCAGCTCAGTTAAGCGTGAAGGGATATACCTGATTCAATATGGTGATTCAAAAACGGAGCCTTTCCGGATTTCGACCGAAGTTTTTAAACGACATGTATGGCAACCAACTTTGGAGTATTTCCTCCCGATTCAAATGTGTCATATGCGTGTAAATGAGAAATACAAAGTATGGCATGGCCTGTGCCACATGGATGATGCATTGATGGCCCAGGTCGATACCAATCATTACGATGGATATGTTCAGGGCTCCACGACACTTACAAAGTATAAACCGCTTGAACCTGTTCCCGGACTTGCCATTGGCGGATGGCACGATGCCGGTGATGATGACCTTCGGATTGAATCGCAGGCCGGAGAAACTTATATACTTTCGCTTGCTTACGAGGCCTTTAAGGTCAATCATGACAATACAACGATTGATCAGAAAAATCACCTTGTCGAAATTCACCAACCTGACGGGAAACCTGATTTATTGCAACAAATTGAAAATGGGGCACTAAGTGTGATGGCTGGGTACAGAAACCTGGGTCGGTTTTACCGTGGAATCATGAGCAATTCTCTGAAGCAATATGTTTTAATTGGCGATGTCTCGAACCAGACTGATAATCTGGTTTTTGATCCAAATCTGAAAGCGAATGAAAAAACGGGGACGCATTCCGGTGTATCCGATGACCGGTGGGTTTTTACGGAAGTGAATCCCGCACGTGACCTTTCTACAATTTCGAATATCGCAGCCGCTTCGCGTGTTTTAAAAGGTTTTAACAATGAGTTGTCTTTAGAGTGCATCACTGTTGCCGAGAATTTATGGCAGACAATAAAAGACGATGATCCGAAATTGAAAAGCAAAAAGATTCATGCGGCTATTGAGTTGTATCTGACCACTTCCAACGATCAATACAAACAGTATATTTTAAATAACGAATCAACGATTAAATCAAGAATTTCATCACTTGGTTGGGTAATTGGCAGGGCATTGCCTAAAATTAATGATGCCCGTTTCAACGCGTCTATCCATGACGCCGTTGCAGAATATGCCAAACAGGTGGCTTCTGACCAGAAAGAGAATCCTTTTGGAATTCCTTACAAACCAGTTATCTGGGGTGCCGGGTGGAATATTCAGGAGTTTGGTTTCCAGCAATACTTTTTACATATGGGATTTCCTGATGTTGTCAGCAAGGAATATATGATGAATGCTTTGAATTTCATTTTAGGATGCCATCCTGGTGTCAATACGGCCTCTTTCGCTTCGGGTGTTGGTTCTCATTCGGTGACAACTGCTTATGGCTATAACCGTGCTGATTGGAGCTATATCCCGGGTGGCGTTGTTTCGGGAACGGCTTTAATCCGTCCTGATTTTCCTGAGCTTAAGAATTTCCCATACCTGTGGCAACAAACTGAATATGTGCTTGGTGGTGGGTCATCGAATTTTATGTTCCTGGTACTTGCTGCAGATCAATTGTTGAGTAAGTGAATTTTCTTCAATTATAAAAATGGATTGACAAATTAAAAACCTGATAAGTTGTGGGTAAAGTGAAAATCGCTCCGGTATAAAACGGAGCGATTTTTTTCATAATTCCGCCTATGGTAAAAGCAATGGTTCAGTCAGTTATGATTTTTTTGTGGAATTTAAATATTTCGGCATTATTCTGAAACATTTTATTGTTTATAAACGTTCTAAATAGCAAAGAGCCTTTATTTACATATTTAAAAATTATTCAGATGAAAAAGATACAATTTTTATTGATTTTCCTTGCTATAATAGCTACGGGATTTGTCTTGACACAATGCGAAAATAAGAAAGAGGTAATTGTCGACCCGATTGTCGATCCGATTGTACTAAAACTTGCGAATTCTACCTCTTTGGGTAGTTATCTTACAGACAAAGATGGAAAAGCTTTGTATTTCTTTGCAAAGGATGCAAATGGCGCTAACAATTGTACTGGTGGTTGTACGACGAACTGGCCAAATTTCAGTAACACAGCTATTACTCAAGCGAAATTAGCAACCGGGCTAAATTTGGCAGACTTTGATTCAATCATAACAACCAGTGGAAAACAGCTTACTTACAAAGGTTGGCCATTATACTATTATGCTCCTGGTGGTGTTCAGGAAGCTTCTGGCCAAACAACCGGCGAAGGAGTCAGCGGAGTTTGGTTTATTGCGAAACCAAATTACTCAATTACACTTGCCAATGCACAATTGTTAGCTTCCGATTTAAAGAACTATGTGGTATCTCCAACAAATGTGTATAGTGAAGGATTGGGAGCTACAACTTATTTTACAGATTCAATCGGACGTACGTTGTATGCTTTTTTTAAGGACAGCACAAATATCAATAAATTTACCAAGGCCGATTTTTCGAATAATGCTGTTTGGCCCATTTATGAAACTGATAAAATTGTTGTTCCCTCTTTCCTCGATAAATCATTGTTTAGCGTCACTAACGTATATGGGAAGAAACAATTAACTTACAAAGGTTGGCCTATGTACTATGTCAAGTCTGATGTTAATGCCGCTGGAAAATTCCGTGGTCTTAATACTGGAGTGTACGGCCCACTTCCTACTAAATGGCCAATTTTCTTCTATGACAAGCTAAATGATTTATATCCGGCAGCACCAAAGAAATAAAATATTTTTCGGAAATATAAATAAAGGAGGAGACTTGCAAAAGCCTCCTCTTTGTTGATTTCTATTGTTTTGTCTTCAACGGATTTGCAGCACCCTCGTAAAATTGGTTTTGCAACTCCTCAATTTTGTTCGATTTTTTCACCTTTTTGATTAACTGAACCAGTTGATCTGCTTCTGATTCAACAAGTAATTTGCCAAGTTCAACACTGCTTTTAGTGGCATCACCGGCATAGTGGTTGGGGTATTGTGCGTACCACCATATTCCAGTATACTGATTTGGTAATTCCGCTAATCCTGACTGATTTTTACCGGATTGGCTTCCGGCCTGATCTGCTTTCACAAGGTCGGGACGAATATATCGCATCATTGAAGTTTCTTCTTCGTCAGCGTGTCCTCCGGTAGTGGTTTGGCGCAGTGCTTTCACCTTTTTTGCTACATCCTCGTTCTCACTGGGTTGAAAAAATATCAAAACATAGTCTTTTTGAGTGTGTAACTGCGACATGCAGAAATATCGCAGAAAGTCATTGTTGCCTCCGTGGCCGTTCACAATGATAATCTTTTTCAAACCATTCCGCGATAGTTCTTCACATGTCTCCTGGAGCATTTTCCACAGGAGTTCGGGACTGTAGGCGATTGTGCCCGGCTGATGCCTCGCTTCGTTGATCTGACTTGTATAATAGGTAGGAAAGACCACGCAATACTCCTGACTGGCAGCTGTCGTTGCGACTTTCCGGCATTCGAATATATCGGTTCCAAGTGGAAGATGAGGACCGTGTTTCTCAAGAACTCCCATGGGAAGTAAACAGACACCTTCGGATAATTCAATTGCTTTTACAAAATCGGGTGCCGTCAGCTCGTCATATCCAAAAGGAAGTTTAGTCGCAGAATTGGTTTGCGCAAAAAGATGGAATGTACAGATTATTAATAAAATAGAAAAAGCATTCTTCATGGTTATTGTTTTAATTATTGATTCATAACTGGTGTAATTCTTTTCCCTTTAATTGTCCGTGGTTGATAGGCCAATGTATATTCCGAGTTATATTCAGGATGCCCTTCTACTTCCAGCAGTATCCTGAAGCGGTCGGATTTAAAGGCCGGAAGTTTATACCTGACTGTTGGACCTGCCTGATTGATATTGGCACTCATCGGCATAAAATCCCAGTCCAGGATTGTAACAGTCGTTGTTTCCGAGGCAATTTTTATTGTCACTTTACCTGCAGGCAGATCTTTGTAAAAATCGTTAAGCATCCATAGATCAGTATAAAAGGTTTCTCCTTCGGTCCATTTAAACTTTGGTAATTTGGCACTTGCCAGCACAGGTCTGCACGCATTTTTAACAGCGTAATATCCTGGTTTTGGAATGTTTGGATAACTTACAATACTGTTATTGGCAGCAGTTGGCCATGGTTCACTGTAGCACCAGTTAATCGCCATCGCGCAATTTGGTTTTTGTCTGCGTGCTTCTTCGAAGATGCACTTATAGCCTTCGCTCTGAAGTAATTGTCCATTGGCAACGAGTTGTTCGAGCGAATCACTTTTGCCGAAATAATCTTCGATGATATCCTCACATAGCCATGTGTTGCCAACCCATGCATTATAAGCATGGTGACTTTCCCACGAGGTTCCGGGCTTTGGCGGCCAGAGTTCTTCTTTTGGAATAATGGTTTTTAATATTTCCACAGAAGAGGGAGCCGGCATTCCAAATTCGGTGTAAGCTGTAAATTTCGATCGGGCCATCTCCTGAAAAACTTCCTCTTTTGTTGACCATTCACGGAACACATAATGACCATGAGCCATTCCCATTATCGGAGAGGTTGGCATAAATGGAGTTGATGGATCATGTTCAAGGCACAGGCTGTTCAGCATTCTCAAGGCCAACGACTGATCGGTCATGCCGCTCCAATTGTTGAAAAGCTCGTTGCCACCACACCAAAAAGCCAATGAAGGGTGTTTTTTTACCCGGTTAATGATCGATGATGCTTCCTGTTTGAGAATTTGAAGATAGTGCGGATCATCGGGGTAATTGTTACAAGCTAACGGAAATTCCTGCCAGACTAAAATTCCCATTTCGTCACACAGTTCGAAAAACGATTCTTTATTGACAATTCCGCCTCCCCAAACTCTTAAAATATTGAAATTTGCCTCTTTGGCCAAAGTCAGCAATTGCTTGTATCGTTCGTATGTCATAATTCCGGGGAAAATCTCCGGATTCACCCAGTTACTTCCTTTACAAAAAATCTTCCGTCCGTTAATCTCAAACTGAATGGGCGGAACACTACGCGTTTTAGGAAAACCTTCGGGTTCGCTCCATGCTCCACTGTTCATCACCAATTTCACCCGGCGGAAACCTATTTTTGAAGTAGTAGTTTGAAGGATTTTACCTGAATTGTCAATTAATTGAAATTCAGAAATGTATAAATAGGATTCACCATTGTCGTGAGGCCACCATAGGTTTGGATTATCAAGTGAAGTAGTTGATTTAAAATCATTACTTTCGATATTTCCTTCCGATTTCGAAACGACTACTCCGGTTTTATCTTTCAAATTCCACAGATAACGATTGCCTTTTAAATTATGTCCGTTCACTTCAAGCGAAATGTCTGCTTTTGATAAGTCGTTGTTTAACTGATAATTTACGTGAATATCGTTTACAAATGAAGTGGGTTGTATTTCAAGATAAGTATCATCCCATATTCCCAGTGGTAAAAGACGTGGATGCCAATCCCAGCCATAACTCACCGCTGGTTTAACGCTACTCGAAGCCTGTGTTCTGTCTGCAGGTTTGGAATGTAACTTTGGTGCCGGAAATATTTTAACTACCAGAATATTGCTCTCTTTTAACTTTTCGGTTAAGTCAAGATTTACAGTAGTAAACATCCCTTCCTGAGCCAGGATTTTCTCACCATTGATATAGACTTCAAACTGATAATCTATTCCTTTGGAGATAAAGATAAGCTTTTCGTTTAGAGATAGTTCCGGCTTTTTAAATGTTGAACGGTAGGAGTAATAATTATCTTCCATCCACAGGTAATCTTTCCAGTGTTCTGCATAATAGTAGGGTGCATATTTCTCAGCTTTGGCGATATCGAGCTGAACAGCTCCCGGAACCGTTGACGGAATCCATTTATCTGGCTTTGCCTCTTTTGTTGCGGCATATCCAAGTTCCCATTTCATTCCTAAGTGCCTGTTTGTGTCGTTGGCTTCTAATGTGTTGTTGGTTATGAAAAATGCCATACAAATAATTAAGCTTCTCATTGTTAGTTTCATCTTTTATCCGGTTTGCCGGTTATCATCAACCAGCTGAATTACAAAAATATCAGTATTGATTGGTGTTCAGCCATATCTTTAAATGTTGTAAAACATATCCGGTCTGTTGAGTTTTTGTTTATCTTCGTGGCGTTACCGCACACGGAAGAGTTCATTCAATTAATAAATATAAAATAACATGTCGAACAGAAGAGAATTTATTCAGAAATCGGCGATTGGCGCAACCGGTCTGACCTTAGGTGGTATGGCAATGAGCGCTAAAAGCTATGGCAGGATCATTGGCGCAAATGATCGTGTCCGTGTTGGAATCCTTGGCTTTTCAAACCGTTTTGAATCGGCATTGGGGCCTGCATTTCAAAAATATGCAAAAGAGATGAATTTCGAATTTGCGTCCGTTTGCGATCTTTGGAGCAAACGCCGTAATGACGGACTCAACTGGATCAAAAAGAACAATGGAACTACACCGCTGGAAGCCAGGAATACGGATGAGTTTTATAATCAGAAAATGGATGCTGTGATTATTTCAACGGCTGACTTTCAACATGCATTGTTATGCGGCGAATCGGTTAAGGCAGGAATGAATGTTTATTGCGAGAAACCATTTGCTGAAACAATGGACGATGCCATTTTTGCGAAGAAAGCGGTGAAGGAATCGGGTAAAGTTGTCCAGATTGGTTCGCAGCGCCGTTCCGGACCTAATTACCAGGCAGCTCATCAGTTTATTCAGGATGGGAAGTTTGGTAAGATTTGTGCCGTTGAAATGACATGGAATGTAAATCAACCAGGTCGCTGGCGACGTCCGGGTGAAGTTGCATCAATTAAAGAGTCGGATACCGATTGGAAGCGATTCCTTATGAACCGTCCGTTTGAGAAATGGGATCCGCGTAAATATCTGGAATTCCGTCTTTTCTGGCCATTTTCATCGGGAATACCGGGGCAATGGATGGCTCACCAGATTGATACTGTACATTGGTTCACCAATTTACCTCATCCAAGGTCGGTTGCAGCAAATGGCGACGTATATGTCTGGAAAGATGGTCGCCGTAATTTTGATACAATGACTGCGGTTTTCGATTACGGTCCGTTGGATAATAAAAATGAAGGCTTCCAGGTGATTTATTCATCACGTCAGACCAACGAGTCGGGTGGTACCAAAGAGTGGTATTTCTCAAATGGCGGGAAACTGGATCTTGATACAAATAAAGTAACCTCTGAAGGTGGATTGAAAGAGAAATATGCCAAGGAGATGGGAATGAAAGCCAATTTGCTTCCCGATTTCGAGCTTCCACAGTTAAAGGTGGAAACCGATTCGAATACAGGGTCCGATCCTTTGACAAATGCGCATATGAAGAACTGGATGGATTGTGTTCGTGCAAATAATGTAAAGACAAATGCACCAGTTGAAGCCGGTTACAGCCATTCAATTGCCAATATCATGACAACCGCAGCACTTCGTACGGGACAAAAAGCAACTTTCGACGAGAAGACCCAGCAGGTAATGGCAGGTGGTAAAATCTTCAAATATTAATTTAATGAATTGATATACAATTTATAACGAATATTTTATTTTGTTGTAGAGACGTTGCATGCAACGTCTCTGCCTTTTTAACCACGTCTGTGCCTTTTTAAATCCGTCTCTTTTTTATGTGGTTATCTATTTGATGATCCTAGCCACCGTTTCCCAAATGCAATTGATACGGTCCATGTTCTTACATTTTATTGTTTTTCACCGCGGTGATGAGGGTAGTGACGGATTTCGGTCGATTCATCTGATAATTCCGGAGAATAAATAATCATATGATATTTTGATCAATTTAACAGAGAAAACAAGCTGTTTTTTCTTATTTTTGTGGCCGATCGATATTGAAAGAAATCGGGAGAGATGCCAGAGTGGTCGAATGGGACGGTTTCGAAAACCGTTGTACTGGTAACGGTACCGGGGGTTCGAATCCCTCTCTCTCCGCATAACGCAAATACAGAAAAAGCGGGCCAAGTGACCCGCTTTTTTTTATGCCATTAATTTGATTATTATATCATTCTGAAAAATTCATCCCCCATCATTTCCAGAATGAAATTTTTCCAACTCTTAATTTGCATTCGTAAAGATCGGCATCAAAAGAAGTATGAGCGAAAGTACCACAAGAACAGTTACAGCTCCCCAGCCAATAATATTGTTGATGGGCTTGTTGACATATTTTCCCATGATCTTTTTATTATTCACCAATAAGATCATGCAAACCAGCACAACGGGTAAAAGCATCCCGTTGATTACCTGCGTCCACAATGAAATGGCAATAAGCGGGGCATTGGGGATCAGGATAATTGCTGCTCCAATAATCAGAATACTGGTATAAAGGACATAAAATTCTTTGGCTTCGTCCCATTTTTTATCAATTCCGGCTTCAAAACCAAAAGCTTCGCAAACATAAAAAGCGGTTGCAAGGGGCAATATGGTGGCCGAAAAGATTGAGGCAATAAAGAGTCCAAAGGCGAATACCTGCGATGCAAATTCACCCGCAAGTGGTTTTAAGGCCAATGCCGCATCTTTGGCCTCGTTGATCTCAATTCCGTTTTCGTGAAGGGTGGAGGCACAAGCGACCATGATAAAGAATGCTACAACTACAGTTGCAACACAGCCGACTATAATATCAATAAGTGTGTATTTATATTGCTTCATTTTCAGTCCTTTCTCAATAACGGACGATTGCATGTAGAATTGCATCCAAGGTGCAATGGTTGTGCCTATAATACCAATAATCATCGAAATGCTTTTCGTATTGATATCAAGTTTTGGGTGGATAATTGCCTGTCCGATTTCGCCCCAGTGTGGTTTGCCCATTAGCGCCGAAACAACATACATCAAAAGGGATACACTGAAAAGCAGAAAGATTCGTTCCGCAATTTTGTAGGTTCCTTTGACGACCATAAACCATATCAAAAAACCAACTATGGGCACTGAAATATACTTACTAACTCCGAAAACTTCCATACTGCCCGCAACACCGGCAAATTCAGTCGTTGTATTGCCAATATCGGCGATCAGCAAGCCAATAAATATAAAGAAGGTAATTTTAACACCTGCATTCTCACGAATCAGGTCTGCAAGACCTTTGCCGGTAACAATTCCCATACGTGCATTCATTTCCTGTATTACAACAAGGACAATAAATGAAGGTATGAGTGTCCAGATCAGGTTATAACCATAGACGGCTGCGGCAACAGAATATGTTGTAATACCACCGGCATCATTGTCAACGCTTCCGGTAATTATTCCAGGACCCAGAATTGCTAAAAAAATGCCAATCTGGGCAAATATGGATTTTTTATTTTTGAACATTCCCCGACTCCTCTATTTATTTGTTCTGCGTTTGCGAATTAAGTCTTCGATCACATCGTCAATAACAACCATACCTTTCAAAACATTCTTTTTGTCGACAACAGGTATTGCCAGTAGGTTGTATTTCGAAACGATTTCGGCAACTTCATTAATTTTCTGGTAATCACTTAAATGAACCGGCGAAGGTCTCATGATCTGATTAATCCTTACATCAGGAGGTGAAATTACGACATCGCGTATCGAAAAAGTTGCCAGTAACATCTCGTTCTCGTCGATCACAAAGAGGTTGTAAAGGGTTTCCATTTCCGGCTTTTGGGCTCTTAGTTCAATGAGAACTTCCTCAATGGTCATGTTTTGGTTGAATGACAATACTTCTGACGACATGATACTACCAACGGTATGATCGGGATAAACAAGCAGTTCTCTGACCTCCTGGGAGGTGTCTTTTTCCATTTCGTTGAGCAGCAGTTCTGCTCTGTCGTCTTCCAGTAAATCCAGAATATCTGCTACCTCGTCTGCGGGCATCTTGTCCAAAACATCGGCTCCTTTTTCAATCGAAAGACTTTCGAGGATATGAACCTGTGTCTCGGTTTCGAGTTCTTCCATAACATCGGCAGCTCTTTCATTATCGAGGGCCGAAAATAATTCGGCACTTGCTTTTCGGCCTAAATCTTCGATAATGTCGGCCAGATCGGAAGGATGAAGGGTTTGAAGCTTCTTATAACTTTTCGAGAGTTTGATGTTCGAACTCGAAGAATCTATCGTCTCAACGTCTTCCCAGAGAATAAACTTGGAGGGAATGTTCGCGCTGAAAAGTGAAACAATAAATTTAAGGGGCTTGGCAATACCAATTCGGCGAAATAATCCTTCAATTCCGATGTCAACAGCCACAGCAAATGTGTCATTGACAATCGTTACCAATCGGATGTCGTTCACACGGACAAGTTTACGTCCATTGATATCAACGATTTGATTGTCAAGTACAGTTAGAGCCAGAAATAGACTACTGCTTATCAGGTCTGCTGATAATTCGAGTGGTTGACTACAAATGATTTTAATTTTTCCATTTGTCTTTTCTATACGGAAATTCTGAAAAGAATAAAACGATATCTGGTTTTTAAACTTAATCTTAATGCCATTAACAACCGGGTGTCCTGAAGAATGGGTTGTAGAATCTGGATCAACTAACAAATCCTTGACAGTACCTATGCATTTGTTATTGGTATCAAACGCTTTTTTGCCAATGACACGACTTAAAAAAAATGTGGTTATTGAATTCATAAACACCTCCTTGCTTTTTGGTATAGCAAGAAGCGCAAACGATTGGGTTAGTTCTCCTGCTATATCAGGTTATAAAATATTGTACTCGCAGGCCCCTCGTCCATTGTTTTTAATGATATTGGTTTGCGGCGCAAAAGTATGTTTTTTGTTTTAAGAAAAAAACAATCCGCTAACTTTAATTGCTAACTTAAGGTTAAATATTTTCCGGTTGAAAACGAGAGAAGGTAAGTGGGCGAATCATAAGGTGATGGAGGAGTATTATTGAGTCTGGTTTTGAGTGCAAATGGCCGTATTGTTTCTATAAACCTTTGCAGATGCGATTTTTTATGTATCACCTTTCTTAAGTTGGGGTACACACTATTCGGTCGTTAACCTTCCCACGTCTCTCATAAGCTACTTGAAGGGTTTTCAATTGCTTCAAGGGCTTTGTCCCGTCCCTATTTATTCTTAAGTCGCCGCTTGAAGGGTTTTCAACCGCTTCAAGGGCTTGAAACTGCTTCAAGGGCCTTCCCAATTAACTAATTGATCCCCAGTTCAAATGATTCTTTTTCAAGGCAATTAGCTGTTTTTTCAGGATGTCGTTCTGAGGTTTTTCGAGCATCGGATCTTCGGCTATAATGGTTGTAGCAATGTCTCGTGCATACTGTAGTATCTGACCGTCTTTTGCCAGGTTACTTATTTTCAAATCAAAAGCAATTCCACTTTGCTGTGTTCCTTCAATATCACCAGGTCCCCGCAGTCGCATGTCGGCCTCGGCAATTTCGAATCCGTCGTTCGTGGCGACCATTGTTTCGATCCGCTTGCGGCTATCGACGCCCAGTTTGAACCCACTTAGCAAGATACAAAATGACTGTTCGGCACCGCGTCCGACACGTCCGCGTAACTGGTGGAGTTGCGACAACCCGAATCTTTCGGAGCTTTCAATAATCATTACTGAGGCGTTTGGTACATCAACGCCTACTTCTATAACAGTAGTCGCAACAAGAATCTGGGTTTCACCTTGCTTGAATCGCTGCATCTCAGCTTCCTTGGCCGCGGGCTTCATTTTCCCATGAACCATCCCAATAGAGTATTGGGGTGAAGGAAAGAGTTTCTGTATATGTTCGAAACCCTCTTCAAGGTATTTGTAATCAAGTTTTTCCGATTCTGAAATGAGAGGATATACAACATAGATCTGACGGCCGTTGGCAATCTCATTGCGAATAAAATCGTACAGCTGGGCACGCTTATTCTCGAAATAGTGAACTGTTTTGATCGGTTTTCTGCCCGGTGGAAGTTCATCAATTACCGAAACATCCAGGTCACCATAGACAGTCATCGCCAGTGTCCTCGGAATGGGGGTAGCTGTCATTACAAGAACATGCGGAGGAATGAAGTTCTTTCGCCACATCCTGGCGCGTTGGCTAACGCCAAAGCGGTGCTGCTCGTCGATAATCACGATTCCAAGCGATTTAAACTGAACGATATCTTCCAGCAATGCATGGGTTCCTATTAAGATGTGGAGATTACCGTTCAACGATTCTTCATGAATAACAAGCCGGTCTTTCTTTTTCGTAGATCCGGTCAACAGGCTGACCTTTACGGGCATATCGCCCAGAAATTTCTGTAGCGAAACCAGGTGCTGGTTGGCTAATATTTCTGTAGGTGCCATCATACAGCATTGAAAACCATTGTCTAATGCAATGAGCATCGACATAAGTGCGACCATTGTTTTCCCGCTGCCAACGTCTCCCTGAAGGAGCCGGTTCATCTGGCGGCCGGAACCCATATCTTTCCGGATTTCTTTGACAACTCTTTTTTGAGCATCGGTAAGTTCGAACGGAAGGTGTTTGTAAAAGAAGTCGTTAAAGTAATCACCAACACTTGAAAAAATGTGCCCTTTGAATTTTTTATGCCGATCTTCTTTCAGGTGGAGCAATTTTAGCTGTATATAGAATAACTCCTCAAACTTCAGTCGATATTCGGCCTTTTTTAATAGCTGTGGATTCTCTGGAAAATGAATATTAATCAAGGCCGGCTCAAGCCCCACAAGTCCCAGCTTTTGCACAAGCCATGCCGGCATCGACTCGAATATATGACCCTTTACGAGTTGAAGTGCAGCATATTGAAGTTTGAGAATTACTTTTGAATGAAGAAAATTGCTTTTCAGTTTCTCTGAGGTATTGTAAAATGCCTGGATGTAACCCTCTTTTTTTGTCGATTCCATCTTGCTTTCATCCATTTCGGGATGGACAATACTGAATTGGCCATTGAATTCGGCCGGCTTTCCGAAAACAATGTATTCAACATTGATTTTTAAAGTTGGTTTTACAAATTTTATACCCTGGAACCAGATCAGTTCCAGTAGTCCGGTACCATCGGTCAGGTAAACCACGAAACGTTCATTGCGACCTGAACCGATCATTTCCATTCCCGTGATCCGGCCTTTTACCTGAATATAGGGTAAACTGCTGTTAATCTCACGGATTGTGTAGAATTTGGTGCGGTCGACATATTTATATGGAAAATAGTAAATCAGATCGCCGAGGGTAAATACCTTCAGCTCCTGATTGAGTATTACTGACTTTCGGGGTCCGACACCCGTTAGAAATTTTATATCCTGTGATAGTATTCCCGACATAAAGCAAACTTACATGAAAAAAGCATTTTAACAAACTGCTCACGTCTGTTTCATGCGTTTATATTTTGTTTTTTAAAGGTCGCATGGAATTCGCATGAAGTTTATTATCATTTCGATTTGAGATTGTTGAATCATGCTCATTTCGTGATTCTTTATTAGTTTTGCCGCCACAAAACATTAAAATGAAGTTTCGAACAATTCGCCGGATCATCTATTTGAAAAAAGCACGTCATCGTCGCGGTCATGGCATTCACTCCCCGTTTTTGTTCCATCTGATCACAGAAGTTGTTGAGAATAAAAGAAAACTTCCCGAATATAAAACTTTTAAGGATATTAAGAATCAGGCCTTGATTTTATTGGAAGATTCTTCGGAGCAAGCATTGTTACCCATTTATCAGCGTTTTAATTTGCCACCTGCAAACCCCCACCGGCTTTACCGAAAGATAGAATTGCCGCTTCGGTTTGCAAAAGTTGTCTTTCGGCTTTTACGCGAATTTAAACCGGCCTCGGCGATCTGTTATGGTCCGGCATTTGGTGCAAATCTGGCATTTATGGCATTGGCCAATAATGATTGTCCGGTTTATCAATCAGGAAACGACCCTGTCTGTGAATTGGTAAGCCAGGAATTACTTCAGGCTTTGGCAATCTCAAATGTTCATTTTATCGATGAAAATACATTGCAGTCATTTAACCCGGAGTTTATAATGATTAACTACCCGTATAGCCATGTTTTATCACGAAATGTGGTCCGGAAATTTCTCAGGTTGCATGGTGAGGACGACGTTTTGATCATTCGAGGAATACATGAGTCGAAAGAGATGGAAGCCTTCTGGCGGGAGCTGATTGCCTATGAAAGCATACGTGTTTCGCTTGATCTGTTTGAGATTGGCATTGCTTTGTTTCGCAAACGTTTGCAGAAAGAGAATTTTATTCAAAGATTTTAGTTCATTTATCTCCTTCCGTTAACGCACAAGGGTATTTTATCCAATTCTATTCCTATCTTTACGACCTTGAATTTTTAACCCAAACAGATTTTTTATTTATCTTTAGTATGCTGTATTCGAGGTGTTTAATTGACATTTCGTCGAATAAAAGCATTAATTCGATTATTATGAATAAAAAGAGAATTGTATTCATTTCAAGTGCCTTAATTGTGTTGTTGATAATTGTATATTTCAGCTGGAACAGAAATTCTGGTGAAGTGGAGATTACATGTAAAGTTATGAAGGGTCCTGTTGAGGTAAAGATTCATACATCGGGCCAGCTGGAGTCAGAAAATTCCGAAAATATTATTTTGCCTGCGGTACTTTCAAGTCAGAATGTAAGGATTTATGAAATCAAGATTACCGATCTTATCGAAGAGGGTACAGTTGTTGATTCGGGACAATACATTGCCACACTTGATCATAAAGTGATAGAAGAGGTATTGACTGCCGCTCGTCTTGAGTTGGAAGCTGCACTGGCAATTATAGAAGATGCAAAGCTCGATTCAAATCTTAATCTAAGCAATTATCGTGACCTGATCGTCAATTCTAAATCGGACGTTGAAGAACGCAAAATTGTTTTGGCTGAGTCTGTTTACGAATCGCCATCGGTTATTAAAAAAGCTGAAATGGATGTCAACAAGGCTGAAAGGAAACTTACCCAGGATGTAAAAGGTCTTGAGATGCGAAAAAGGCAATTGGGTTCACAAATGGAAAGGCGAAATATCGATTACCGGCTGAAACAGCAGCGGGTTGATGATCTGCTGAAATTGTATGATGCCTTGATAATAAAGGCTCCAAAACCCGGAATGGTGATTTATGCCAAAGACCGGTTCGGAATTAAAATTCAGATAGGATCAGTCTTAACCCCCTGGAGTCCAATTATTGCAACCTTACCAGATATGACAAAGATGATCTCTGAAACTTATGTAAACGAGATTGATATTTCCAAGATTAAGATAGGGCAGAAGGTAACTTTGAGCATTGATGCATTTCCTGATAAGGAGTTAAAAGGGGAGGTGATATCGGTAGCCAATATAGGTCAGCCAATGCCAAAAAGCGATTCAAAAGTCTTTGAGGTTAATATCCGTGTTAAAGGCAGTGACCGTGATTTGAAACCTGCCATGACGACAGGAAATGTTATTCAGACGGGGTCCTACTCCGATAAAATATACATCCCTTCAGAAGCCGTCTTTGAAACTGATTCAACAAAATTTGTGTACGTTAAAAAGAAAGACGTGGTCAGGCAAATTGTGGACCTTGGCGATGAAAATGAAGATTATGTGATTGTAAATAAGGGTATTGTTGAAGGTCAGATTTTGTTGTTAAACGAACCCGAAAAGCTGGATGATATTCAGACAGTGGGCTGGGAAATATACGATGATCAGATTCGCATATTAAAGGAAAACAAGGAAAACAACAACCAGCCTTCAATTTTGCAGAAGGCTGATACGATCAAAAATAGCCTGAAGGGTAAAAAAACCGAGGGTTGACAACATTTATTTATAAAGTACTGATATAGTTACAAATGAATATAAAAGCTTATTATAACCGGTATTCTTACAATGTTGTGATTGCCATGGAGGCGATTGTTGCAAATAAGGTAAAATCGCTGTTAACCGCGCTGGGTATCATTTTTGGAGTTGCTGCTGTCATCAGTATGCTGGCTATTGGGAATGGAGCTGAACAGGAGATTCTTGAACAAATAAAAATGGTTGGGGTGAATAATATCATTGTCACGCCAATTTTGCAGAACGATCAGGCCAGTGCAAATGATCAAAAGGCCAGTGCCGCGACTGAGGGAAATCAACTCGCCGGGAGCAAAAAGAAATTTTCAAAAGGGCTTACACTATTGGATGCTCAATCGATCAAAGAGATAATACCTACAGTACAGGATGTTTGTCCGATAATTACATTTAATTATTCAGCCATCCTGCACGACATCAGCAGTCCGGTGAAACTGGACGGTACCGATAATACCTATTTTGACCTTTTTGATATTAAACTGGAAAGTGGTACCCTTTTTCATCAGCAACATTTAAAGGAAGGATACCCTGTTTGTATCATTGGTAATAATATTAAGAACGTGTTTTTTAACCAGGAGGCTCCTGTAGGTCAATATATTAAATGTGGTCAGATCTGGCTTCAGGTAATCGGCGTGATTGAAAAACGGAGTTTTGTTGGTACCGGCAGCGGAACAATGGCGATCAGCAGTACCGATAACAGCATCATTATTCCCGTTAAAACAATGCTACTTCGCTTTAGAAACAGGGCGCTTATAAGGGGTGATCAGGTGAAACTGGCAGGCATAGCGAGTAATAATACTATTACGAAGATAGAAGATACCAATCAGCTTGATAAGATTATCATTCGCGTAAAAGAGACGTCCCAACTTACTTCGACTGCAAAAATTGCCGGTAATATGTTGATGAGAAAGCACAATGATATCCGTGATTTTGATGTGAGTATTCCTGAACTTTTGTTGAAGCAACAGCAAAAAACCAAAAATATATTTAACATCGTACTTGGTGCAATTGCCGGTATTTCATTGATTGTTGGAGGAATAGGAATTATGAATATCATGCTTGCCTCTGTAATGGAGCGAATCCGCGAAATTGGTACACGTCAGGCAATTGGCGCATCAAGAAAAGACATTGTTTTTCAGTTTTTATCAGAGTCAACTTTGATCAGTGTTGTTGGGGGGTTAATCGGAATTGTGCTGGGGGTGGTTTTATCGAAAATAATTCAGACCATGTTCGATATAAAAACAATTATTTCCATATTTTCTATTTTCATCTCTTTTGGTGTTTCAGTTTTTATCGGAATCACTTTCGGATATCTCCCTGCTAAAAAAGCCGCCGAAAAAGACCCTGTTGAATCATTAAGACAATAATCGCTAATTATGACACGCATTCTTTTATTTATCACTTTTATAGCCATTTGTAAAGTTTCAACCGCACAGAATGAAATAATGAAGCTGACTTTGCCCGAAGTGATTGATCTTGCTTCAAGGCAATCAATTGATGCTTTCAAACAACAGAACATGTACCTGGCAAGTTACTGGGAATATAAATATTACAAGGCTGATAAACTTCCCTTTTTATCAATGGGAGCCAATCCTTTTTCCTATAATAATTCTATCAGGCAGGATTATATTCCTCAGGATCAAAGCTGGCAATACAGTCAGCAGGAAAATATCACATCGAATGCTTCATTAAAAGTAACGCAAAACGTTGGTTTAACAGGAGGAAGCTTCAACGTAAGTTCAGACCTTGGGATGTCTAAGAATTTTTTAGGCGATCAGCAGACAACGTTCTCTGCAAATCAGATTAGTATCGGTTACCGTCAAAAATTGAATGGTTATAACAGTTTGCGTTGGAAATCGAAGATTGAACCACTAAAATTTGAAACAGCCAGGAAAAATTTTATTCAATCGAAAGAAGATATAGCCGTAAAGGCAACGAGTAAGTTTTTCGAACTTGTTGATGCCCAGATAGAGATAAACATCTCAACTACTAATCTTGCCAATGCAGATACTTTATACCAAATTGGTAAAGGCAGGTACCAGGTAGGGACCGTCACACAGGATGAACTGTTAAACTTCGAATTGAATCTGATGAATGCCCGTCTTGCATTGACTCGGGCAAATCAAGGACTTTTAAGGGCGCGTTCGGATCTAAACTCTTTTCTAGGCCTCGATAAAACTGCTATGATTGAATGTATTATGCCAATAAAAATCACCTCTGCCTTGCAGGTAAATGTTGATGAAGCTATTCAGAAATCGATGACCAATAATCCGAATGTCCTTTCGCAGGATCAACGGTTACTTGAGCAGGATAATATTGTAAGGATGACAAAGGCCCAGAATGGATTAAGTGCCGATGTGAGTGCTTCTGCAGGATTGAACCAAAAAGCATTGACAGTACCGGAAGCATACCAAAATCCAAACCGGTTTCAGAACATTGCCATCATTGGTTTATCCGTGCCGATTATTGATTGGGGAAAAAGAAAGGGACAACTTCTGATGGCAAAATCGAACCGGGAAGTTGTGGTAAACAGTGTGAAGCAGGAACGCATTGATTTTGAACAATCTGTTTTGATGAGTGTGATGGAGTTTAATATACAGTCCGATCAGGTATTGAACTCTGCACGAGCTGATACAATCGCGCAACTGGGCTTCGATGTAACGATTCGCCGTTTTAAAATCGGGAAGCTTGATGTCACTAAACTCAACCTTGCCCGAAACGATCTCGAAAATGCACGAAGGGCTTATATTGGTTCGTTGCGAAAATATTGGGTTTCATATTACCAGATTCGGCAACTCACATTATTTGATTTTGAGAATGGAACCGATCTGACTGCTGATTTCGATAAAATACTGAACCAATGAAACGTTTTTTATTCAAGCACAAAAAGTTAATTCTGATCTCTTCCGTCGCCTTCGTATTGATAATGGCCGGCGTATATTTTGTTGGGATAAAACCTTCATCAAAAGTTTATAAGGTAAAAAAGGAAAATTTCGAAGCCTTGATATCCTGTAAGGGAGAAATACAGAGCGAAAAAGCAGTGCTGATCACCATTCCTGATGTTTTCGGTGACCGTACTTTGGAAATATACGATACACAGATCAAAGATCTTATCCCTGAAGGTTCAATTGTTAAAAAAAACGACTTTGTTGGACTGCTTGATCAGGGAAGAATTAAACAACTTAAACAAAACAACGAAGAGGCCATCAAAAAGTTACTTTTCAATATCAATGATGCTAAAATTGATAGTGCCGTTGAACTTGTAGCGCTTCGTGATGGAATTGAACAATTTGGCTTTGACCTTCAGTACAAGAAAGTCGAGCTGGAGCAATCAGTATTCGAATCGCCTGCCTATCAACGTACTTCGCAGATGGCTTATGATAGGGCATTAAGACAACTTGAATATAAAAAACGGGCTTATCAGATGACTCAAAAAGGGCTGAGGGCGCATATATCAAGGGATGAGACAATGATGGATAAGCTTGTTGTAAAAGATAAAAAATACCAGGTTGCATTTGATGGAGCACGCATTCTGGCCCCCAGGAGCGGAATGTTGATTTATGGACGCACATTTGGACGGGGCGGAAGCCGCAAGCTCACCATCGGGTCGTATGTCAGCATGCAAAACCCTGTGATTGCGACCTTACCAGACTTATCAATCCTTGATTCTGAAACCTATGTTGAAGAGATTTATATTTCAAAAATCAAAGTAGGCGATAGTGCAAGGGTTTACGTCGATGCGCTTAAAAATCAGGAGAAGATCGGGGCAATTTCCAATATTTCGAATGTCGGGCAGGAAATGACTGGTTTTGATTCGAAGGTGTTTAAGGTGAACATCAGGATCGCCAGTGATAATGACAAAGTCAAACCTGCCATGACAACGAACAACGAAATTATTATCGCCCGCGAGCAAAATGTACTCGTGATTCCGCGATCAGCCCTGTTTTTAGAAGAGGGAAAACAGTTCGTTTATCTGCGGGAACTTGGGAATATCACCATTAAAAATGTTGAATGTGGCAGCCAGAGTGATAAGTTCGTTGTTATCAAAAAAGGATTGAAAGAGGGTGATAAAATACTTTTGAATAAACCTGAAAATAAGGATAGCTAAACCATCATCTATATTTTTAACTCACAGTGATTTTCAGGATCAATTTATGTAAGTTTGTAATTGAAAAATCTAAAGGATGGAAAAATTAATCATACTGAAGGACATTGTTAAAAACTATCAGGTCGGAACACAAGCTGTTTTGGCGTTGCGTTCTGTGTCGCTTGATATTTATAAGGGTGAATATGTCGCAATTATGGGTGCATCAGGTTCCGGAAAATCAACCCTAATGAATATCATCGGATGTCTTGATACGCCTACTTCGGGAAACTATCACCTCAACGATAAGGATGTGAGCAGTTTGGATGATGACAGGCTTGCCGAGATCAGAAATACTGAGATTGGCTTTGTTTTTCAGACTTTCAATCTTTTACCGCGTTATACAGCACTAGAAAATGTAATGTTACCGTTGATTTATGCCGGCATAGGCAAAGGAAAAAGAATTGAACTTGCAACAGAGAAATTAACCAGTGTGGGGTTAACTGACAGGATGGAACATCGTCCTAACGAATTATCAGGTGGTCAACGTCAACGCGTTGCTGTGGCGAGGGCGCTGATCAATACTCCTTCAATTCTTCTTGCGGATGAACCTACCGGTAACCTTGACTCGAAAACTTCTGAGGAAATTATGAAGCTTTTTGCTGCGATTCATGCGGCCGGAAATACGATTATTCTGGTGACTCACGAAGAGGAAATTGCCCTGCACGCACATCGTATAATTAAGCTTAAGGATGGGCAGGTCGAAACAGACCGTAAAAACGAAAAACCAATTTATTAACCTGTAATTTATTTAGGATGCGCGTTTATACCCGTACAGGCGACGATGGCACCACCGGATTGATCGGTGGAACCCGTGTTAAGAAGTATGATTTACGGCTCGAAGCTTATGGTACTGTCGATGAATTAAACTCATGGATTGGATTGATTCGTTCGCAGAAAATCAATTCGGATGATATTCATGATCTGATTCAAATTCAGAATAAATTGTTTGTTATAGGTGCCCTTCTGGCAACCGATACCACGAAAGTTGAACACTCAGATCATTTAGCCTGTTGTGAAGACGATATTTTGTTCCTTGAACAACGTATGGACCTGATCCTTGATAACCTGCCTCCGTTGACCAGTTTCCTCCTCCCTGGTGGAAGTGATGCCGTTTCGTATTGCCACCTGGCACGAACAGTTTGCAGACGCGCTGAACGCAGGACATATCAGCTTTCTGCTGAGACTCAAGTTTCGGCTGATGTACTTAAATATCTTAATCGCCTGTCGGATTACCTGTATGTTTTGTCGCGTAAAGTAGCCGCTGATAGTGGAATTGAAGAAATTCCATGGAAATCATGAAAAAAGTCAGTTTGGGTTTTTATTTCTGAAAAATAAGTAGTAAAATCGCGCTCTGAGCAAAAAATAATTAATCTCAAAGAAATCATATGTACTGGACATTAGAATTGGCTTCAAAACTGGAAGATGCACCCTGGCCTGCAACGAAAGATGAATTGATCGATTTTGCCATTCGATCGGGAGCACCGCTCGAAGTAATCGAAAATCTGCAAGAGATGGAAGATGAAGGCGAAATTTATGAATCGATTGAGGATATTTGGCCTGATTATCCCAGTAAGGATGATTTCTTTTTCAATGAAGATGAATATTAAGACTCAACAGGGTTTTTGAAGTTGATGCCAATCGTGTAATGGTCAATCTATAATGCTAAATCTGAAAGTGTGTACTCGCTTATTTCACCTTCAATCCATCACATTCTTTGTCATCTCAATTTAGTCAATATAGTTTTGCTATAGTTCCATTTTATTATTTGATGCAGGTTTCTTTTTGGAGCCTGCACTTTTTTTGCGCTTTTCATCGAGAGGATAAAGGTCGAATTGGTTCAGAGGCCTTTCACTTTCTCTCCAGCGAAATCCGTCAAGTTGGATATCCTCTGCTTTGAGTTCTTTTATAGGAATCGTTTTCCCTTCTGGTTTGGGATAAAACCTGATACTATCAATTTTATTTTCGGTAAGATGAAGTTTGATTTTGCTGCTAATCAATCTGTTCATCCCTGAGTATCTGTTCTTGTCTTTTAAATAGTAAAGCGTTTGGGCGTTCCCGTTCACATCAGCAATCCGTAGTTTCTTGTCAAAAATCTGACCAATAATAATTTTACCAGAAATCTGGTTGAATTTAACCGAGTCCTCCACCATCACAATGAAAGCGCTGTTTTCCAGCCGGGCAATACTGGGATCCGGATTTTTTGCAGTATACTGAATCTTCTCAGCTGTCATCTGATTGCGTTCCGACCACAACGTTGGATCGTAAAACATCATCATCGTTGAATCTTTCATTCTGTATCCCAGTGAGTCACATTGCCCTTGCAAATCGGGTTTGTGAAACCTGACTTTCCGGTATGCCATGAAATATTTATCGTCTTTCCGTGTACTGTCTGACAGGTCAGGTTTGGTCTGAAGTGTATCAGCATGCATATACATCGTATCTTTTTTCCCGTATTGAATGAAAATGGCCGAATCGGTTACAAAAGCGATTTTCGTATTTTCGTTATAAACGCCGATTTTTCCTTTAATGGCAACTTTATTTGTTGTATCCGAAAGTGTTACCCTGTGTTTTCCGCGGCCATTTCCACTGGCTCTGTCATAGAAAAGCGTGTCCGCTTCGAGTACCTGCGATTTATTGGTAATCTTCGATGCTTTGTAAAGCTCGGCGACATTCTTCTTTGTATCGTACCAGCCATTTTCGGAGTAGAGAACGCCATCTTTGTTCGTCCCGGTAATCGTTGTCGGTCCAACGATAAACGCTCTTTCGGTCTTACTATTGTACTTCAACGTGTCGGCCCGTAAAATGAAATCTTTATTTGTTACGACTACTGAATCTTTGAAAAACAGCATGTTATCATCTGAATAATACCTGCCGATCTTGCTCGTTAGTACATTTGCGGTATCTATAATTTTACCGCCGTTGTTATAGTACCCGATATTTGTATTGAGGTCAAATTCAAGTGCTTCTGTTGTAAGTGTGATTGATTTGTCAACCAGTTTCACATTGTTGACAAAACGGGCTAATTTTATGTCCCCGTCATAAAACATTTTGTCGCCATACAAATGCAGGGTATCGCCCTGTATAATGTGTACGTTTCCAAAGGTGTCAAATTTCTTGCTATCTGTATATGAATAAGCGCTGTCGCAAAACATAAGCGCGCCGTCGCGTCTGAAACTTACATGCCCAAGCAACCGATCTGCATTGGCAATGATTCTTTCATCATGAACAATTAAATCAGCATTATCAATGTCGATGCGTTGTTTCTTTTTTTTGTCTTGCGGTTGAACAGCCTGGATAAATACCGATACTATCGCCACTAGAAAGATCAACGGGAAAAAGGTAAATTTTTCAGTTATGTTATTTTTGTAATTCAAAACAGGTTATTTTTTCCACGATTTTAATTTGAAGTTGCAATTGGCATAGGCATCATCAACATGGATGTAAGTTTTTGACTGTTGTTTGGAGATCCATTTCCGGTAGACTTCTTCCTTTTTCTTGGTAAGAAACATTTCACTCAGATTTTGATAATCGTCCTGCATATTTGCCTTGTGGGCTTCAGTTTTATTGAGCAGTTTTATTACTTTATAGACTTTCCTTTGTTTATCGTCTACCGACTCAAACGGACGGGAGGTTTCGCCTATATTCATAGTAATGATCACTTTGCTCACATCCGGATCAAGGTCTGCAACACCAAATTTTGAGGAACCAGTACGCTGTGATGTCACTAATCCGCCATTATTTCGTGTGTTCTTGTCTGATGAATAGAGGAAGGCAGCTTGTTCCCATGTTATTTTCCCTTTGCGGACAAAATCGGCGATACTGTCAATCCTGTTTTTGGCTTTTACAAGTTCCAGCGGATCAACCTTCGGCATCAGCAGAATATGGCGGACTTTGATTTTTTCACCCTTGCGATCAATCAATTGGATAATATGATAGCCAAATTCGCTTCTTACAACTTTCGAAACCTGATTAGGCTTGAGATTAAATGCTTCAGTGGCAAAAGCCGGATCAAGCATTGCTCGTCCAACATATTCCATTTCGCCGCCGTTTCTGGCTGATCCCGGATCTTCGGAATACATAATGGCTAAGGTGGCAAAATTGTCACCGTTTTCAATTCGTTTTTTGAAATCGCGTAATTTTGCTTTTACTTCAAGATCCTGTTGTTCTGTTATGGCCGGAAGTATCGAAATCTGGGCATATTCCATTTGCGAGCCAATTTCAGGAACATCTTTCGAGGGTAATTGCCGGAAGAATTGTCTTACTTCAGAAGGAGTTGCAGTAACTTTTGCGATGATTTTGGCTTGCATTTGTTCAGTTTTCAGCTGCTCCTTGATCGTTTCGCTCATTTCAGCTTTCAGCTGATTGATTGATTTACTGAAATATTTTTCAACTTCTTTTTCCGAACCGATGTTTTCGATGAAATAATTCATACGCCGATCCATTTGCTGATTGATTTGATTGTCAGTAACAATGATCATGGTATCAAGTTCTGCTTCAGCCAAAAGCAGTTTCTGTTCAAGTAGTTGCTCCAGAATTTCGCATTTAGCATCACCTTGCGTTGTCACTCCCTGGGCCTGGTTCTGAATGACCCCGGTTTCGATATCCGATTTGAGAATCGGGTTGCTTCCAACAACCGCCACAATCTGATCGACGACTTTATCCTGAGCCTTTGAGATCTGTTGTGCAGAAATGATGGTCCCCAGCACAAGGACACTTTTTATTACGTTTTTGAGCATGTCTTATATCTAATTATCAGTCTGTAATTTTAAATAGGTTCTCTTTTTTCCCTTTTTGGTAAATATTCTTTTGAAGTTCATCGATGAACTCCATTTTCCGGTTGTTCAGAATTAAATTGGCGATGCCATCCTTTACAAATTCGAATGGCGCTTTGTCCCCTTTTAACCGGTAATCTTTTATGGCTGCAAGATAATATTTGTTGCCTTCATACGTTTCAATGAAACCTTTTCGTTTAAGTGCATCATCCGGACTAGTTAAACTAACAGGCATTCTTGATCTTATCTGGCCAAAATCAATCCATTGTTCATTAAAATAGTCAAACTTTGTAGCATACTGGAAACTGTATTTTTCAAGTTCGGAGCGCGATTTGTCATCCAGCGAATTCATCCATCTTTTAAGCTGATCTACTTTTGCCACGTTTTTCGGCACTTCAATATAGATAGCCTTCACGATATGCTGTTCAAGAACAAACCTTTCGGGATGCAAATCATAAAACTGGCGAATATCCGAGGCGGTAAGAACAGTGTCAAGTTTTTGACTTATAAGTTGTTGTTGATACCGGTGAATGATTAGTGAAGTTCTGTATTCGTCCAATTCGCGCTGAACATCTTTCTGGTCTTCCGAAAGGTTTTCTTCAGCCAATTGCAGCATCAACTCTTGTCTGATCCACCGTTGAATGTAATCTTTTGCCTGATTTACACTGTCTGCTTTTGTGATGCCTCCCCTAAGTGCAGAGGAAAGTTCACGTCGAAGCAACAATTTATCTCCGACTTTGGCAACAATACCATCGTCATGCGATGATTTGGAGAAATAGGTGCATCCAGATAAAAGGCTAAATGTCAATATAATAAGATAGAAGTCTCTTTTCATTTAAAATTAAATCGTTTTCTCACCTACATCATTTTAACAAACCATCTTTTTCTTAGATGCGATTTGACCGCCCATGGTTGTCACAGGCGTCAAATTTACCTTAAATTCCTGAGAAAAAGATGCTCCTTTTACAATTCACATTTTTCAGTCGCGGCTGTAATTTGGAGATTCACTTGTGATAGTGACATCGTGCGGATGACTTTCTGCAATTCCGGCGTTTGTGACCCTCACAAATTTGGCTTCGTGCAATTTCTCGACGGTGTGCGCACCACAATATCCCATGCCCGCCCGCAGTCCACCTACTATTTGATACATGACTTCATATAATGTTCCTTTGTAAGGAACTCTTCCAACGATTCCTTCGGGTACAAATTTTTTGATATCATCTTCCATATCCTGAAAATAGCGGTCCTTCGAACCTTGTTGCATTGCTTCAACAGAACCCATTCCGCGGTACGATTTGTACTTTCGTCCCTGAAAGATGATGGTTTCACCCGGCGACTCTTCGACCCCTGCGAAAAGTGAACCGGCCATTACGCTTTGAGCACCTGCCGCCAACGCCTTGACAATATCGCCCGAATAACGCAGTCCGCCATCTGCAATAATTGGGACACCGCTGTTGCGTAGCGCTTTGGCTACATTGTAGATGGCTGATAATTGCGGCATTCCAACACCTGCTATGATGCGGGTTGTGCAGATTGAACCGGGTCCTATTCCCACTTTTACAGCATCGGCGCCAGCAAATACAAGTTCGGAAGCGGCTTCAGCTGTTGCAATATTCCCAACTATAAAATCTTTATTGGGATATTTATATTTGGCTGTTTTCAGCAATTCGAGTACGCCTTTGGTATGACCGTGGGCAGTATCGATAACAATGGCATCAACCTGTGCCTGAACAAGGGCGTCGATCCGGTCCATTGCATCGCTGGTGATTCCAATAGCGGCAGCAACGCGTAACCTGCCTTTTTCATCTTTGCATGCCAAAGGTTTGTCTTTGGCTTTGGTAATATCTTTAAAAGTGACGAGTCCTACCAGTTTATTATTCTTATCGACTACAGGAAGTTTCTCAATTTTGTAGTTTTTAAAGATTTCTGTTGCTTTTTCAAGACTGGTACTCGCATCTGTCGTGATCAGGTTTTTGGATGTCATCACCTCGGCAATGGGCCGGTTCATATTTTTTTCGAAACGAAGATCACGGTTTGTGACAATTCCTACAAGATGCCGCTCGTCGTCGATTACCGGAATTCCGCCGATTTTGTAAGTATCCATCAGTTTCAGCGCATCGGCCACAACTTTCTCTTTCGAAATAGTAATGGGATCGATGATCATTCCTGTTTCTGATCTTTTAACGATCGTAACCTGTCGTGCCTGCTCTTCTATGGACATATTCTTGTGGATCACCCCGATTCCACCCTCACGCGCAATCGCGATGGCCATTTTCGATTCGGTGACCGTATCCATTGCAGCCGAAACGATGGGGGTATTCAGCCGTATATTTCTTGAAAACATCGATGACAAGTTAACATCACGTGGAAGTACATCGGAGTAGGCGGGTATTAAAAGCACATCATCGAAGGTAAGACCCTCGATTAAAACTTTATCTGAAATAAATGACATGGCAATGGGATTTTGAGTGATACTTCGTCAGGCAAATATAGCGAAATGAAGCGGAATCTGAAGGTTGAATTGTAATGAGATTGTTAACAAAAAAAGATTTTCTGATGTCTCCCGGCTTTTAGACACCTTTAACCTTATAAATCGCTGTATCTATACAATTCCTATAGTACAAGATCATTCGTAGTCAGTTGTTATGATGATAATGATTCAAGAGGGATGCCTGATGAAAGCTATAAGGGAAGTTTAACGCGACAATTCAGTTGGTTGGATCGCGTAGAGACGCACGGCCGTGCGTCTCTGCTATAACAACCAGGCGTTCTATCAATTTAGTGTCTAACTTTGTAAGGTTTGCACGCAGTTCTGTAAGTTTAACAGGGAGTTCTGCCTGCTGTGTCTGCCGCTCCGTCAAGTGTTGAGGTCTTTCTGTCAAGTGTTGAGGTCTTTCTGTCAAGTGTTGGGGTCTTTCTGCCGGGTGGTGAGGTCTTTCTGTCAAGTGTAGGGGTCTTTCTGTCAAGTGTTGAGGTCTATCTGCCGGGTATAGAGGTCTCTCTGTCAGGTGAGACTGCCACCCTGTCATGAATTTAAATATTTATGTTATATATGCAGCATCCTATCAGGTTTTTTACCACTTCGGAAAGGTTCATATGGTGTACTGACTGCTTTGCGTGGGAGGAAAAGTAAATGGATTAGAAATTCACGAAAAAACAGCTTAAACCATTGATGGTTTTAAAGTCTTCGTCGCGTGTAAAAAATGGCAAGTTCCAAAAGATGCTGGTTGCAGCAATTATGGCATCGGGTAGTTTAATATTTGCTGTTTGTCTTATTGAAATAGCTATTTCTTTTATTGTAGAGTTGATTTCCAATACAGTACAATCATCAATAAAAGCTTGAATTTCTTTTTTTTTCCGAAGTTTTCATTCCTGGTTTACAGAGCAATTCCAATTCGGTAATAAACGAAATCCTAACATCTTTCCCATCAAACATCTCTGCGAGTGATTCATCACCATTTAATAAACCAATGGCAATGTTTGTATCGATCATAACGCAAATCCCATTCATTGCGTATGCTCTTTTGATAGTTCAAACCATCAATATCCCATTTTACTTTTCCGCAATGTTTTTTGGCATCAAACTGCTTACCAGGTTTTAACATTTTCAAAGCAGCGTTTACCTTGGCAAGGCCGGTTTTTTTTGTTATTTCTAAAAGCATAGTTTTTGTTTTTTGTAAAAATACATTTCTTAGCTCTAAATTACAACAGGTTGTCTGGAATTGTCTATTTTTAAAATTTGAAAAAGCTACAGATGCTTAAGGCTTCAATTTACCCTCACAAATTGACATAAACCCAAAATATTTGCCGATTTAAAATAACTTTACGGGGCCTATTTTTAACACTCAAAAGGCAAAGCGAATTCTATGGACCGGATCCACGAGATACTAAAACAATACTGGGGATATGATGAATTTCGTCCGTTACAGGAGGAGATCATCCGTTCGGTTGCCGGTCAAAAAGATACGCTGGGTCTGATGCCAACCGGCGGGGGGAAATCGATTACATTTCAGGTTTACTCACTTTCGGTTGATGGCATTTGCCTGGTCGTTACGCCTTTGATTGCGTTGATCAAAGACCAGGTCGAAAACCTGAGGTCGAAAGGGATTAAAGTATTGGCAATCTATTCGGGGATGACAGGTCGCGAGATCGATATTGCGCTGAATAATGCGCTTTACGGTGATTACAAGTTTTTGTATGTCTCTCCGGAACGGCTTGGTTCTGAACATTTCAGGGAATTCCTGGTCAGGATGAAGCTCAACCTGATTACCGTCGACGAGGCACATTGTATTTCGCAGTGGGGTTACGATTTCCGCCCTTCCTACCTCACCATTTCCGAACTTCGGCAAATCTTTCCTGAAACTCCCATTCTGGCATTGACTGCTACCGCCACGCAAAAAGTGGTGGAGGATATCCAGGATAAATTGTTGTTCAGGGAGAAAAATGTGCTTCAGAAGAGTTTCCGGCGCGATAACCTTATTTACCTGGTCCGGGACAAAGAGGACAAAATGGGATACCTGACAGACACGATACAGAAATCAATTGGGACTGGTATCGTATATGTCCGGAGCCGGAAAAAGACGCGTGAAATTGCCCAAATGCTTCAGCAAAATAAAATTGCGGCTGACTATTATCATGCGGGTCTTGCCCCCGACGTGCGCAGTCAGAAACAGGATAAATGGATGAGTGGTGAAATCAGGGTCATCGTTGCCACGAATGCGTTTGGGATGGGGATCGATAAACCAGATGTTCGGTTCGTGATACATCTCGATCTGCCTGATTCACTGGAAGCATATTTTCAGGAAGCGGGGAGGGGAGGGCGCGATGGAAAAAAATCGGTAGCAGTTCTTCTTTATAACAGCACCGACAAGCACCGGCTACATAAAATGGTTACCGACAGCTTCCCTCCATTGGAAATCATTCGTAACGTCTATAATTCTGTTTCCAACTTTCTGATGATTGCCATCGGAAGCGGGAAAGCGGGAATTTTCAGTTTCAGGATTGAGGATTTTTCCAGGCGATTTGGTTTTCAGATAACAGCAGTTTACCATAGCCTGAAGCTTTTGGAACGCCAGGGATATGTTTCGTACATCGAAAACGTGGACAATTATTCACGCGTCATGTTTACAGTTCGACGTGACGATCTTTATAAAATCCAATTGCGAAATGCTGAACTTGATTCATTTATTAAATTGATTCTTAGATCGTACACGGGCGTGTTTACCGATTTTGTGAACATTGATGAAGCTCTTCTTGCCCGGCGTTCAAATATGACAGGTGAACTTATCTATCAGCATTTAAAAACGTTGGCGCAAAATAAAATAATTGATTACATTCCTCAAAAGAAAACGCCTGTCCTTGTATTCGAAACCGAAAGACTGGACACGAACCGAATTCATATAAGTGCCGACAATTACCAGCATCGCAAAGTAAAGTATCAGCAACAGGTTGATTCCGTAATTGATTATGCCGTAAATGACAACAAGTGCCGAAGTGTAGCTCTGCTTGAGTATTTCGGACAATATGGATCTGAACCTTGCGGATCGTGTGATGTATGCAAAGGAGATCATGAATCGGGAATCCGGTTTGCCGATTTCAGCAGGATATCGGGTAAGATTCACAAGCTGTTACTTTCCGGAAGTTATTCAATTGATCAGGTAGTAAAACAGATCAACGAACCTGAACCGGTTGTTATTAAAGTTTCGCGGTGGCTGCTCGATAACGGGATTCTTGTTACTGCCGCAAACGGGTTGCTAACTAACGTTTCAAAGGCTCAATAATAAGTGGAATAACCTTCGCTGTCGGGATTTTGATTACCTTTGCAGGGAAATCTTAAAAACAAAAGGATTTTTAATGAGTAAAGAGCCATTTTCAGAAGTGGTCTATTCGAAGAATGTAATCGAATTTGCCACTGTTGCCAATGAATTTTGTTCCTTTATTGAGGCTGTTGATCAGTTTCAGCGAAAGGACTTTATAACAAGGGTACAAAAATTATTCCCGCTGCTTTATCTGAAAGCGGCTTTACTTCCTGAACCCGATATTGAGATGTCGGATGATGCACCGGAAAAGTTTGTTAGTGAGGAAGATTACAATTTTATCCTGCACAAGCTTGAAGTGAAATTCGGGCAATTTGATGCGTATCATGAGGTTTTCGATCCTTCGATGCAGTACAGCGAAGTGGCACTCGAAGCCAGTATCTCAGAGAACATTACTGATATTTACCAGGATTTGAAAGACTTTATTTTGTCTTACCGGATCGGAACTCTTGAAGTAATGAATGATGCACTTTGGGAATGCCGTACTAATTTTGAACAGTATTGGGGTCAGCGGCTGGTTAATTGTCTTAGGGCCATTCACAACCTGGTTTATGGTACGTCGGATCTTGATGAGACTGAAAAAGAGAACGAAAATATTGACAAAAAATAATGGTAATTCTTGCCGTTTGAATAAGATAGAATTAAATTATGAGTCAGGAGTTTAACACATTGAAGAAAAGTATTTCGAACGACGAATTGGCTGAATTACCGCTTTCTTCATTTGAAGGTATTGTTCATGTAATTGAACAACCGGAAGATTTGGATTTTGCACTGGAATATCTTAGTCGTCAGACTATTCTTGGATTTGATACTGAAACTCGTCCAGCATTTAAAAAAGGCCAGGTATATCCTGTTTCGTTACTTCAACTTTCAACTTCTGATAAGGCTTTTTTATTCAGAATCAATAAAGTAGGTTTGCCTATCGGTCTTTGTAAGATTCTTGCATCCCCTAATATTTTGAAAATTGGAGTAGCAATCAGGGACGATATCAAAATATTACAGCGAATTGTACCGTTTAAACCTTCCGGATTTATTGAACTTCAGGATCTTGTAAAAGTTTATGGGATTGAAAATTTTAGCCTTAAAAAGTTGTCTGCGATCATTTTGGGTTTCAGAATTTCGAAATCAGCACGGCTTACAAACTGGGATGCACCTGAATTAACGGAGCAGCAATTGATTTATGGCGCTACCGATGCCTGGGTTTCGTGTGAAATATACAAGCAATTATTGATAACGCCCGTTGAAACGGTGTTATGCGTACCCGAAATAGCAGAAAGCGAACCGGAAGATTAACGCTTCAGCGGTTTCCTGCAAGAATTTTAATTTTAGTATGTCGAATTTAAGTAAAGTTGTTTTAAAAAAAGGGAAGGAAGAGTCAATTCTCCGCTTTCATCCCTGGGTCTTTTCAGGAGCTATCGATCGCATTGAAGGAAGTGTTGAAGAGGGAGATGTTGTAACGGTTCACGCCAGTGATGACCGTTTTTTAGGAATAGGTCACAGTTCAATCGGTTCTATTGCGGTGAGAATCTTCTCGTTTAAGGACATTGTCCCTGACTTGTCGTTCTGGTGCGAAAAAATGCAATCTGCTTTTAACCTGCGTCAAAGAATTGGGTTAACCACACGTAAAGGAACCAATGTTTTCAGACTGGTTCATGGTGAAGGTGACGGAATGCCAGGTTTGATTGTCGATTTTTACAATGGAACTGCGGTTTTCCAGGCGCACACGGTTGGTATGTGGTTGATGCGTGATTTGATAGCTGAGTCTATGAAAGTTGTTCTTGGTGACTTACTTACTGCTGTTTATGATAAAAGTGCCAAAACCCTGCCTTTTAAGGCATCCATCGAATCTGTGGACGGATATTTATTGGGTGGATTGACGACCCGCGAGGTAATGGAAGATGGCAACCGTTTTATTGTTGATTGGGAAGAAGGTCAGAAGACCGGATTTTTTGTCGATCAGCGCGAAAACAGGAAACTGCTGAGTGAATATGCCTTTGGCAAAGATGTCCTGAATATGTTTTGTTATACGGGTGGTTTTTCGTTCTCTGCTATGCAGGGCGGTGCCAATCTGGTTCATTCGGTTGATTCTTCTGCTAAAGCAATCGAGCTCACGAACCAGAATGTTGAATTGAACTTTCCGGGTGACACACGGCATGAGGCTTTTGCCGCCGATGCATTCGATTTCATGAAGGATATCAACAATAAATACGATCTGATTATTCTTGATCCGCCTGCATTTGCAAAGCATCGCAGCGCGTTGAATCAGGCACTTCAGGGATATAAAAAACTAAATGCAAGGGCTATTCAGCAGATTCGTCCTGGCGGGGTTTTGTTCACTTTCTCCTGTTCGCAGGTGGTAACCAGGACAAATTTCCGCGAAGCTGTGTTCTCGGCTGCGGCCATATCGAAGCGAAATGTGCGCATTTTGCATCAGTTGTCGCAGCCCGGAGATCATCCGATTAGTATATATCATCCGGAGGGTGAATATCTTAAAGGATTGGTCTTATATGTTGAATAATAGAATGAAAATAATTTAAAGCGATAAAAACTTGAAATTTAAAGAGTTTGATTTTGTTCCCGAAATCATGGAAGGTCTTGAATCCATGGGCTTCGAGGAATGTACCCCTGTTCAGGAACTGGCAATGCCGGTGATCTGGAAAGGAAATGACCTGATTGCATGTGCGCAAACAGGCACCGGAAAAACCGCCGCATATTTACTGCCGGTTTTGAACCGGATTACACAGACCAAGAGTCATGGTATTAATACATTGATCATTGCCCCAACAAGGGAACTTGTATTACAGATTGATCAACAAATAGAAGGTTTCTCCTATTTCTGCGGTGCAACATCGCTTGCAGTTTATGGTGGTGGAGAAGGTGCAGCATTTGACCAGCAAAAAGCAGCGTTGATTCAGGGAGCCGATATCATTGTGGCAACACCCGGCAGATTATTGTCGCATATCAACCTTAAATATTCCGATTTCAGTACAATCAAGCACCTGATTCTTGATGAGGCTGATCGTATGCTTGATATGGGATTCTTTGACGATATCATGCGTATTGTACGCGAACTTCCCACTGCAAGACAGACCTTGATGTTTTCAGCTACAATGCCGACAAAAATCAGGAAGTTAGCGGAAGGCATTTTGCACAATCCTGAAAGTGTGAGCATTGCCATTTCGAAGCCGGCAGAAAATATTATTCAGGCTGCTTATATGGTTTACGAAAACCAGAAAGTGGCGCTTGTTAAATCTTTGCTTAAGGGGAAAACGGACTACAAGAGTGTTCTGATTTTCACTTCACGAAAGATTAATGTAAATGGTCTTGTCCGCGAATTGCGAAGAATGGGTTTTTCGGCCGACGGAATGTTGTCCGATCTGGAACAGAAAGAGCGTGAAGAAGTAATGCTGCGGTTCAAAAATCGCGAAACCCAGATTCTTGTGGCTACCGATATTGTGGCCAGGGGAATTGATATTGACGGGATTGACCTCGTGATGAACTACGATGTTCCACGCGATCCTGAGGATTATGTGCATCGCATCGGACGTACCGCCCGTGCCCAGAGTTCGGGGGTTGCAATTACGCTTATCTCTGATCTTGATCAGCATAACTTCAAGAAAATAGAGGAACTCATTGAACGCGATATCATTAAGATTCCGCTGCCTCCCGACTTTGCTGAAGGTCCGCTTTATAATCCTGTTGCAGGCAGGCAATTTGGCCGCAGACCAGCAGGCAGATCCAACAATACTCCGCGAACAGGTTCAGTCAACAGAAAAAAAGATTTTCGTCACCGCGACCGTGGTACCCATCAGGGGCATCAGGCGGAGTAGTTGAGTAAATAAGCTTTTATTGAAGCCCGTTTATTTCACGGATCGACACAGATACAATTATCCTATCTGCGTTGGCCAGTGAAATTTGCGGGATTTTTTTTGTAATCGTAGCATCATTGATGATATTATATCTACTTTCGTTATTATCTTAACTTTATCCCGATTGATTATGAAGACATTCATTCCACTTCTGATGTTGATTTTTATTGGTTTAGCCGGAAATACCCAAACTGCCGGCCCGGCAAAAGTTTTCGAAAAGGATACATTCGTCACCGATAAAGGTAAGCTGGTAATTACTTTCATTGGTCACGGAACGCTCATGATTGAAGCCGGTAATCAGGTGATTCACATTGATCCGGTTTCGCGCGAAGCCGATTACTCACTGCTTCCCAAAGCAGGTATTATCCTGATTACGCATGAACATGGCGACCACCTCGACAAAAAAGCGGTGACCATGGTTACATTACCTCAAACAAAAACAATAGTTAGCCAAAGCTGCAAAGGCCAGATAGAGAATGCCATGGTAATGTTGAATGGCGAAACAGAGACTTTCGGAGATGTGAAAATCGAAGCAGTCCCTGCCTACAATATCGTTAACAAGCAGGGAAATGGAATGGCTTACCATCCCAAAGGTAATGGAAATGGCTATATTATAAATTACGGTGGGAAGCGGATTTACATTGGCGGCGACACGGAAAACACACCTGAAATGGCCCTCCTGAAGAACATAGATATTGCCTTCCTTCCAATGAATTTACCTTACACGATGACCCCTCAAATGGTCGCCGATGGCGCCAAAAGTTTTATGCCGGGAATTCTTTATCCTTATCATTTTGGTAAAACAGATCCACAATTATTGATTGATTTATTGAAAGATACTAAGATTGAGGTTAGAATCAGAAAGATGAAATAATACAATTTTGTTCTATGACTATATTCAGTTAATTGATTATTTGGAATTCCTTAACAATCCAAATTTAACCTAAACACCCTGATTTTATGAAAAATATGGCCATGTTGTTCCTATTTGTTTGCCTGATTGGAAATTCTCTCTGCAGTCAAAATCTGTCCGCCCAAAACAACCAACGGCAGATTAATGAATGGATCAAAGGCAAGAAGCTATATATCAGAGACTCCTCGCTATATTCTCCTTCATTTATTAATGATCTTCGACTGATGTATGCACAGTTTGATTCGCTAAAAGTTATTGATGATACTTTATATATTTCTTCCGTCCATTCAAATGGAAGAAAACTTATTCATGCTTTAGATAGCTACCCTTTACCAGCAGAGTTACCATTAAACAAGGTTGTACACTACAAAGCCGAACAAGAAGGGAAAAAATACGTATTAAACTTAAAACGTGTAAATTACACCGATATTGAATTTGAGTTTATAATGAATGGGCAGACTATAAAAACCGGTAGAGCAATACTTCCTGGTTATTATATCCTTGGTGCAGAATGTGGCCCGGATGAAAATGGTGTTTGATATTGTTCAAATCAATATTTTTATAGAGAGTATTTCAATATTACTGTTAGCCAGGTTCGTTTAACTGTTGAGATAAAGTCAGGAAAGAGAGTTTCATTCGGGGATTATTGCAGTAAAGATGATGGTGATATTAAGGATATTCCGATTTTAAAACGGGAATAGATTTGATTGTTAAGTTATCGGTTGGACCCACAGCATTTTTTTCAAAAAAATTAATAGTTTTAAATCTTCGTGGTTGGATGTTTCGCTGAATATATAAAGTATTTACTACTTTTATAGCAAATATTCGCCATTATTTGGCGGGAAGACAACCAAAATTTCCCCTGTCATGAACTCAACAAAATTAGCCTGCACGTTTTTACTTTGTCTGGGGTTTTGCCTCAGCAATAGCCGTTCAACGGGTCAGGTGAGTCCGTCGAAGGATTACCCAATTCAACCAGTTAGCTTTACGGACGTTAAAGTGACCGATCATTTCTGGGCACCACGAATCGAACTGAATCAAAAAGTGACAATACCTATCGCTTTAGATCAGTGCTACAAAACAGGCAGGGTCGAGAATTTCAAGATTGCTGCTAAACTGTCAAAAGGGAAGTTTCAGTCGGAGTTTCCATTCGACGATTCTGATATCTATAAAATTATCGAAGGAGCGAGCTATTCGCTTCAGACAAACCCTGATGCGCGGTTGGAAAAACGGATAGATTCGCTGATATATTACATCGGACTGGCACAGGAGCCTGATGGTTATTTATATACCAACAGGACAATTGATTCGCTTCACATGCATCCCTGGGTTGGAAAAAAACGGTGGGAAAAAGACCCGGAACTAAGTCATGAATTATATAACCTGGGACATCTTTACGAAGCTGCTTATGCTCACTATCTGGCAACCGGTAAACGAACCTTGCTTGATGTTGCCATAAAAAGTGCAAATCTTGTAGATCATGATTTTGGACCTGGTAAATTGGCCTATTATCCGGGGCATCAGGTGATTGAGATGGGACTTTCGAAGCTTTACCGGATAACGGGCGATGAAAGGTATTTAAAACTTGCAAAGTATTTCCTCGATTGCCGGAAGGGTGGCAATGAATATAACCAGGCACATATACCGGTTATTGAGCAGGATAAGATTGTTGGTCATGCAGTAAGGGCTACCTATATGTATGCGGGAATGGCTGATGTTTCTGCGCTTACCGGCGATTATTCCTACAAAAACGCGATTGATAAAATATGGAACGACCTGATAAGTACTAAATACTACGTTACAGGCGGAATCGGTTCGGGTGGGAGTAACGAAGGTTTCAGTGACCCCTATTTATTGCCTAATATGTCAGCCTATTGTGAAACCTGCGCGTCTATAAGCAATGTGATGTGGAACCAGCGCATGTTCTTACTCGAAGGAGATTCCAAATTTTATGATGTTCTGGAACGGACGCTTTACAATGCCCTTTTATCCGGGATTTCGTTAAGTGCCGACCGGTTTTTCTACCCGAATCCGCTTGAATCACGAGGGCAGCATTCGAGAAGTGCCTGGTTTGGTTGTGCCTGTTGTCCAAGTAATATTTGCCGGTTTATTCCGTCAGTTCCCGGATACGTTTATGCACACAAGGGTATCGATTTGTATGTGAATCTTTTTATGAATAACTCGGCAACTGTTGACTTAAATGGTGCGCGCGTAAATATCGACCAAACAACCGATTATCCCTGGAATGGGAAAATTGTTATTGGTGTTCAACCTGAGAAACCGAAAGTATTTAATATGATGGTCCGAATTCCGGGATGGGCACTAAATCAGGCCGTACCTTCTGATTTATACCGCTTTAAGTCGGCAGATCCGGCAAAGGTTCTGGTCAAAGTTAATGGGCAAAGTTTTAAGTATGATATTAAGAACGGTTATGCAGTGATTTCCCGTGAATGGAAAAAAGGCGATCAGTTATTGATTGATTTACCCATGCCTGTCAGAGAGATTGTTGCAAATGAAGCTGTAAAGGATGATGCCGGAAAAATTGCCATCCAGCGTGGTCCACTGGTTTATTGTGCCGAATGGCCTGATAACAAAAACGGGCATGTTTTAAACCTTTACCTGAATTCCGATAATAGCTATACTACAGAACATCTTCCTGACCTTTTAAATGGTGTTACGGTCATCAAAACGATGGTAAACAGTACAGAGCGATTGGAAAATGAGTCGATTAAAGATGCAAAACAGCCGTTTACAGCTGTACCCTATTACGCCTGGGCAAATCGCGGAGCAGGCGAAATGGCAGTGTGGATCGCTGACCGGAAATCATCTTCGAAGCCTTTACTGTATCCATCAGTCGCATCTAAAAGTAAAATCAGTGGTTCGCTCGAAAATAAGGCTTTATCCGCTTTAAATGATCAGCTTGAACCTTCTGGTTCTAATGATCAGGGCTGTTTTTATTTCCATTGGTGGCCGCGAAAGGGTAGTGCCGAATGGATTCAATACGATTTTTCGAAACTTGAAAAGGTATCATCCTCAAAAGTATATTGGTTCGATGATGGTCCGTGGGGAGGTTGTCGGGTTCCCACATCATGGAAGCTCCTTTTTAAAACAGATTCCGGTCTTTGGGAACCCGTTAAGAATCTGAACAGTTATGGATTGGCTAAAGATCAATACAATGAAATCAGGTTTGAATCCATCGAAACAACTGCTCTTAAAATGGAGGTTCAATTGCCTGTTGACAATTCAGCCGGTATCTATGAATGGAGTGTAAAGTAAATAAAACCAACATAACATGATTGCGAAACGTTTTTTCATTTCAATACTAAGTTGCCTGTTGTTATTTAATCTTGTTCAGGCTCAGCCTGTGAGTGAGATTAAAGTTACTCCAAACCAACGGGTTAATGTAGTTCCTGCTTCAATGTGGGGGATTTTCTTCGAGGATATCAATTTTGCAGCCGATGGGGGAATTTATGCAGAACTTGTTAAAAACCGATCCTTTAATTTCAACGATCCGTTGATGGGATGGAAATGGGTGAATAAGGGTGAAGGGAAAGGCGATGGCAGACTCTATAATTTCGGCGATGTGTTGCGACCGAACAAAAGGTATGTTAGTATCCAATCAACAAACGATAACGGCTCATTTGGACTTTCCAATGAAGGTTTTCGGGGTATTGGATTGAAAAAGGACGCCGGATACCGGCTTACTGTTACTGCCCGTAACGGGGATTTGAATGCTGTTGCAAATCTTGTAGTTGAATTGGTTGATTCAACCGGGAAAGTATTGGCTGAGAATCAAATATCCGGTATTACAAAAGATTGGAAAAAGTATGAAGTGATCTTGAATCCGATAAGAACCGATGCATCTGCCCGTCTGGATGTAATGGTAAAAGGCAAGGGTCTTGTCGAAGTTGAAACAGTTTCTTTATTTCCTGTTGACACCTGGAAAGGGCGGAAAAATGGTCTTCGAAGCGACCTGGTTCAATTATTGGCTGATATGAAACCCGGATTTGTCCGGTTTCCCGGCGGTTGTATTGTGGAAGGGCGCGAAATTGCCACGCGCTATCAGTGGAAAAAAACGGTGGGAGAAACCGAAGATCGCGAACTAATTATTAATCGCTGGAATACAGAATTTAAGCATCGTTTCACGCCCGATTATTTTCAATCCTTCGGCCTGGGGTTTTATGAATATTTTTTGCTTTCGGAAGATATCGGAGCCGAGCCGTTGCCCATTCTCAATTGTGGAATGGCATGTCAGTACAACACAAGTGAATTAGTGGATATGAAAGATCTTGATCCTTATATCCAGGATGCGCTCGATCTGATCGAGTTTGCCAATGGTGCGGTTACAACACAATGGGGCAAACTAAGGGCCTCGATGGGCCATCCCGAGCCATTTAATTTAAAGATGATGGGTGTTGGAAATGAGCAATGGGGACCGCAGTATATCGAGCGATTCAAAAGATTTAACACCGTTTTAAAGGAAAAACATCCTGAAATAAAACTAATTACAAGTGCAGGTCCAAGTCCTGAGGGAGATAGGTTCACCTATCTTTGGGATGAACTCATAAAATTGAATGCCGATTTTGTGGATGAGCATTACTATCAATCACCTTCGTGGTTTTTAAAGAATGCCAGTCGTTATGATGCTTATCCACGGAAAGGACCGAAAGTTTTTGCCGGAGAATACGCTGCTCATTCGAAAGGGCAAGCAGATCCTACTTCAAGGAATAACTGGGAAAGCGCACTTGCTGAAGCTGCATTTATGACCGGACTTGAACGGAACTGTGATGTTGTGCAAATGTGTTCCTATGCCCCTTTGTTGGCGCATAAGGATGCCTGGCAATGGAACCCCGATTTGATCTGGTTCGACAACCTCAATGCGGTACCTACGCCAAATTACTTTGTTCAGAAATTATTTGCAACAAACAAAGGAAGTTATACGGTTTCCGTTTTGAAAGATAATGCGGTAATTGCAGGCCAGGATGGTATTTATGCTTCAGCAACTATAGATGAGAAAACCAAAGAGCTGATTTTGAAATTGGTGAATATTTCACAAAAGGCTGTTCCTTTTAAATTCTCTTTCACAGGTCAATCTTTCAAAAGTCATAATGCAAATATGGAAGTGTTGAAGAACAAAGAATTGACTTCCTGGAATAGCTTTATGAACCCTTCTAATTTAGGAATTGAGGAACAAAAAGTGAAAGTTTCAGGACGATCACTGATGCTGAATCTTGATGGAAATTCGGTGAATGTGTTAAGAATTAAGCTGTAATAAACTATAAAACCCTCAAGGTTTTCAACTACCTTGAGGGTTTATACAACTGCATATCCTATTTTTTATTCGGTAGCAATAAATATTTCAACTTCCGAGTTGTCAGGAACTTGTGATTTCATTCCATAGACTTCAAAGTCTGCCGTGTATTTTCGGTTTAACTCTTTGTCCTTGACCCATATTTCCTGCCAGGTATTGAAAACGGATAACGGCCGAGTCCCTTTTGCTTTAATTTCGAGGTAATTACCACCATCAAATGCCCTTCCTTCGAGCCCGGCAGGCAGGTTGTCGATTGAACTTACACGGTATCCAAGAATTGTGGTATAGTCAGCTGTATAATCCGATTTGTAATCGGTATAAACAGAATAGATATCATCATCGATTTTATTGGGGATCAAGGCCGAAATATTTTCGGAATAGAACCGCTGCCACAACTCCATAATGTCTTTTGCTGATTTCCCATTTTGATTGGTGGTTTGCACCGCAATACCGGCAATTTTAAAACTTTCAAGGTTAACTTTTTGGCTCTTCATAGTTCTGGCTTTTTTTTCAAAAATACGAAAGATTACCACAATGCCACATAGAACACCTCGTTTTATCTATAGAAAGTTTTGTTTTAAATGATGGCTTTTGAATGCTAATCAGTTGAATATTTTTCCTACCCGCGGAATTTGCCGAATAACCCATGATACAAGCAGAGAAATAACGATAGCCAAAAAGCCAATGATAAAGAATTTGGGAATCACTCCGGGATGAATATCCCTGGTAAGAACTGAAAGACTGATTAATACGGGTGCGTGAAAAACATATACGCCAAAAGTATTTTCAGACAGAAATTTCATTGTTTTATTTTGGTGGTTCCACTTTGCTTTCGCAATTCCCAATAAGGCGATTATAAAAGCGACGCAGAAAAGAGATTCCCAGAGGGCATAGAGAAATGCTCCTGCATTAAATCCTCCGGCGATCAGCATTTTTCCTTCCATTACTTTTCCGGCATATCCTGCAATGAACCATAATGGAATCCCGATTCCAAAGGCAATATACAGCCATTTTTTCCCTTGCTGAAGTGTGATTTTCTCTGCAATATTGCTTTTGGCAGCTATCGTACCTAAATAAAAAAATACGATATATGCCGCAAAAAAACAAAACTGAAGGTTGTAGAACGAGGTTCCGATTGGTGCAACGAGGCGGATTGCAAATGCGAGCAAAGTGATCAAACCAATCAGCGAAATGATATTGATTGTTGAAATCCGAATTTTACTTCTCATGGAAGGAAGGTATTTATATACAACCGTATAAAGAATCGAAAAAATCAGAAGAGCCAGTGCAAACCAGAGAGGACCTGTGCGACCCAGAAAATCGAGATTGTGAAAGCCTTTCATTGTGAATTCCGCAATATTCAATTCAGGGTATACCAGCTTAACACATATCGGATGGATAATGAAAATGTAGATCAATACCGGAATTCCAAGACGTTTTAAGCGGTCAAGAATAAAGGTTTTTACCCCTTTCCGTTCGAGGGATGCCGGTATAAAGTAACCGGAAACAAAGAAAAAAAGCGACATGCTGAATGCTTGACCATGTGATTGGAACAGAAAGAAGAAAAGTTTCTCGAATACCCCAAGTTGCATAGGTTCGGTGTAATACCAGCTTCCGATGCAACTATAAGTTACGGCGCTGTGAATCAATACTACAATGATAATGCAAAATACTCTTAAGTTGTCGATATAGGCTAATCTGACTGACATGCAATTTTGTTTTAGTTTATTAGGTAATGGCTATTTGTAGCATAAAAACTTAAACTGTAACACCTTTCAAAGATATATTTTTTACTCATTTTTAGAGGTTATATATTCTTGTAATCTTTCTGATTTTTCGCCAGCTTTACTGGCAGAACTTTAACACTTAAACATTCCGGAATTATGAATAAATTATTTGTTCTTTTGGCAATTTTCCTTTCGTCGTTGGTTGGAAAAACATCTTTCTCGCAAGATGTATTGCCGGTTAGAGGATTTTGCATTGGTGCACCGAAACCGGCAGAAGTTGATGCATTTATCAAATTTATTACTGAAGAATTGGCGCCCAGAAAAGTGAATACGTTGATTCTCAGAATTGATTACAATTACCAGTTCGAAAGTCACCCGGAATTACGTGATGAGTCTTCACTTTCAAAAGAGGAAGTGAAAAAAATGGTAAACGTCTGCCGTCAAAATCAGATCCGGATCATTCCGCAGATTAATCTGCTCGGACATCAGTCGTGGGCTGAGAAGGTGACCAATCTGCTGCGTGTATATCCTCAATTCGACGAAACGCCGCAGGTCGAAATGCCAAAAAAATACAAGTGGCCCAATGATGATTCGCTTTATTGTAAAAGTTATTGTCCGCTCCATCCCGATGTGCATAAGATCGTTTTTGCTTTGGTTGACGAGATTTGCGATGCATTTGAAACAGATGCGTTTCATGCCGGAATGGATGAAGTTTTTTACATCGGCCATGATAAATGTCCGCGATGTTCGGGCAAAGATAAAGCCGAATTGTTTGCCGGTGAAGTAAACAGGATTCGCAACCATCTGGCCCTGAAAAATCGGCAGTTATGGATCTGGGGCGATCGGCTGATAGATGGCAAAACCACAGGAATGGGAATGTGGGAAGCGAGTTTTAACAATACCTACCGCGCAATTGATCTGGTATCCAAAGATGTGATGATTTGCGACTGGCATTACGAAAGGCCCGATCAGTCTGCAGTTTACTTTGCAACCAAAGGACTTAGCGTGATCACCTGCCCGTGGCGAATGCCTGAAATTGCTGTCAGACAGACACAGGATATGTACCGGTTCAGGGCTTCGGTAACTCCGGAAATGAAAGAACGCTTTCAGGGAATGATGCAAACCGTCTGGTCGGGTGCCGGGCAATTTATGGACGAGTTCTATGGTCGGAAAACCAACGATAAGGAAGGTGAGAACACACCAACCAATAGTTTTAAAGCGATGTTTGGTGAGATTCAGAAACAAAATGAAAAAAGGTAGATGCATACGGCATGCGCCAAATTTTTTAATGTGATTTTATTTGATAATCAATAACTTTTATCTAAAACTCCGGCAGTCGTCAGCGGCTAACTGCCAGTCGCCTACTACTATTAAACAATCAATACTTATCAAACGATGACCATTCCGCAAAACCGTATTTTCTCAATCGATGTTTTTAGGGCAATTACCATGTTGCTGATGATTTTTGTAAACGATCTTTGGTCGTTGACGGGCGTTCCCCTTTGGCTCGAACATGCCCGGGCTGATCAGGATTTTCTGGGATTTTCGGACATTGTTTTTCCCTGTTTCCTGTTTATTGTGGGAATGTCAATTCCTTATGCTATGCGTAACCGGTTAGCGAGAGGGGAGAACTATCATCAGGTCCTGCGACACATTGCGCTTCGTTCGTTTGCGCTTCTCGTGATGGGAGTTTTTACGGTCAATATTAATAATTTGAATGTCGAGGCTTCGGGTCTGAGTAGGGAAGCTTTTCAGATTCTGATGGTTATCGGGTTTTTTCTTATCTGGAATGTGTACCCGAAATCGGAAAACCGGAAAAAATACCTTTACCTTGGAATGCAACTGACTGGTGTCCTTTTGCTGATTTTGCTTGTTTATTTTTTCAAAGGCGGTAAGGATGGTATGGGTTTGATGACCCCGCAATGGTGGGGAATTCTGGGTCTTATTGGCTGGACTTACCTGATCACAGCGCCGATTTACCTGTTTGCCCGCAAATCTCCGGTATTGCTGTTATTATTCTGGTTCTTATTTACGTTACTGAATATTGCTGAGCACGCCCGTTGGCTGCATACGCCAATTCCTGGCGGTGGTGCTTTCCAGGGATTTGCTTTTGCGGGAATTGCTGCCAGCTTATTGACTGATAGGGCAGATACAACGGAAAAACGTCAAAAGTTGCCTTTTTTATACATTGGAATTGGCATTTTATTGCTTATGGCAGGTTTTGCATTGCGCAACTTTTTTATTATTTCGAAGATTCAGGCGACTCCAACCTGGGTTTTTCTTTGCAACGCAATTGCGTTCGGATTTTTTGCTGTCATCTATTTCGTTGTTGATATGAAAGGAAAAGGTAATTGGTTCAACCTGATCAAACCTGCCGGAACCAGTACCCTGACCTGTTACCTGATCCCATATGTTTATTATAGTATCGCAACATTTGCATTTACGCTTCCCCTGTTTCTGAAAACAGGTGCGGTTGGTTTGCTGAAATCGTTTGTTTATGCGATGATCATCATTGGAATAACGGCACTTCTTGGTGAATTGAAGATAAAGCTTAAAATTTAGGGTTCTGTAACGAAACGAAATGAATTTTTTATTGCTATTTTGCGAAATTATACCAAACTAAGAAATCAGGGTGTTTTTTGGATAAGCTTTACTTTATATGTTTAAAAATCAATTTTACCTAAAACCATTCTGTCTGGTGGTTTTTATTTCGTTTTTGTATAGCTGCAACAATCAACCTGACGGTAGTATAATCAATATAGAAAAAACAGCCATTCTTGACCCTGATTATACGGAAGTAACAATCCCTCTAAATATCGCCCCCCTGAACTTCAGCATTAAAGAAGCAGGATCATCCTATTATGTGAAATTTTCATCTGCTAGCGGAACTGAAATAGAAATTTCTTCTCACGATGGGAAAATCCAGATCCCGGAGAATAAGTGGCGTAAAATGCTGCAAAACAATGCAGGAAAAGAGATCAAAGTTGACATTTACACAAAGGATAAAGAAGATCGATGGTCAAAATTCAAGACTTTTACGAATAAGATATCACCTGAACCAATTGATCCCTATTTATATTACAGGATTGTATACCCTGGTTACGAAAGCTGGACAGAGTTGAGTATCAACCGGCGTAATCTTGAAAATTTTGAATCGGAATCGCTAATCGAAAATAGTGTGGTCGATGAGAATTGTGTGAACTGTCATTCGTTTAACAACGGAAAAACAGATGATTTTATTTTTCATATGAGGGGAAACCTGGGGGGCACTTATTTTTATTCAGGTGGCGAATTTAGGAAGATCAACCTGAAAACAAAGGAGATGAAAAATGGAGCAGTTTACCCGCGTTGGCATCCTTCGGGTAAATTTATCGCCTTTTCATCGAATAAGATCACGCAACGATTTCATGCTGCCGATAATAAGAAGGTTGAAGTAACTGATCTTGAATCATCGCTTGTTCTGTATGATGTTGCCAAAAATGAGATAATGGACATCCAATTGACTAACCGCGAAAATTTTATGGATACCTATCCCGAATGGTCACCTGATGGTAAGTATCTCTATTTCTGCCGTGCTGATCAAATTGGAAAAGATTACGATTACAGGCAGATTAAATACAACTTGTGCCGTGCTTCCTTTGATGCCGGCAAACGAACATTCGGTGAGGTTGAAATGGTATTTAATGCCGCACAAATCAATAAAAGTATCGCCTTCCCAAGGATTTCACCTGACGGGCGGTTTCTTATTGGGACCTTGGCTGATTACGGATGTTTTCCGATCTGGCATAAAGAGGCCGATCTGTATTCTGTTGATCTGAATAATTTTAAAGCCAGCAGGCTCGATCTCAATAGTAATTATACGGACAGTTATCATTCCTGGTCCTCTAATGGCAAATGGTTGGTATTTAGCAGTAAACGTGGGGATGGTTTGACTGCAAGGCCTTACATTGCATATATTGACAAAAACGGCATGTCAGGTAAACCATTTATTCTTCCACAGGAGGATCCTGAGTTTTACCAGCATTTTTTAAAGAGCTTTAACATTCCTGAATTTTCAACGGTTAAAATCAAATTGAATCCGGGAGAGATTGGGAAGTTGGCGAAAACTGAAGCGATTCCGGCCAAATGGTCTAAAAATTAATCTTTTACCAAGTTATTCATGCAATCGAATCTAAATCGAATTACGATAAAAAAAGAGCTGGTCTTTTCCGCATTGCCTTACCTGATATTCTTTGCAGGTTCGTTTATTTATTTTGGATTTTTTGTCGACTACATTTTTTTTTACCAGGAAAAATCGACGCTTTTTATCACTTCATCCGATTTCCTGGTAGAAAATCTTCACCAACCGGGCGGACTTCTGGTATACCTTGGAAAGTTTCTTTCAACGTTTTTTTATTATCCGCTTTTTGGTGCTGCAATCGTTTCAACGATCCTCACCCTTATTGTAGTAGTGGTTTCAAAAATCATCAGTTCTGTTGCTGGTAAGCATGTTTTGATTGTTCCGTTTATTTTCGGAATTCTTCTGTTCTATCTGCAGGCAGATTATCGTTTTCAGCTTTTCAACAATCTTGGAGTGTTGCTTCAGCTATCTCTCTTTTATCTGTCAATTCGGTTTATGAAATCATGGAGAGGATGGATACCCGTTCTATTCACTCCGTTTCTCTATTTTGTCACAGGTAGTTTCGCATTGCTTTTTTGCTTAATGCTCACCTTCTACCTGGTTTTTGAGAAGAAAAGTGGGTGGATCAAAGTTATCATGTTGTGGGTATTGATGCTTATAACGATCTATATTTCAAAAGAATTTCTTTTCTTTCAAACCGAAGAGACGTTAATAAAGTTCCCTTTTTCGGATATAAATACAGGCGAACAACAGTTGCTTTTTCTTTCTGTTGCGGGCATCCTTTCAATTCTGCCGTTAATTGCCAGCATTAAATTCAGTATACCCGATAAATTCAGAATTTCTGTTCTTGCGAAAGGACTTGCTACAGTATTAGTATTGGTTCTCGCTCTTTCTTTCGTTGGATTTCAACGGTTTGATATAAAATTGAAACAGTATTTCCATGTTGAAAAATTGTTTTATCAAAATAAATTTGAGGAAGTAATTGCGTATAATATAGCGAATCCATCGTCCAATTCACTGACTATCTTTTTGAATAATATAGCCTTATGTGAAACGGATCAATTGAACGATTTGCTTTTTCATTTCAGGCAAAGTTCCGATGGTAATACACTATTTCTCAAATGGGAGATGGTAGGAGAGGTACTTAAACGAGGTGGTTATTTTTATTACACGATTGGTATGGTGAATGAGGCACACCGCTGGGCTTTCGAAAATATGGTGATGAAAGGACATTCACCCGAAGGGTTAAAGATGCTGATCAGGACTGAATTGCTTAATGGCAATTATAAGATGGCATCCAAATACATCGCTTTATTAAAGAATACTTTTTTTTATTCAAAGGAAGCCAAAGCATTCGAAAAACTGTTGTTTAATGATAAGGCCATTGATTCAGACAAGGAGCTTGGTGAAAAAAGACATAGTATGATAGAAACAGATTTTTTTTCGATCACTGATGATGCAAACGTCAATATTGAAAGAATACTGGCTAAAGATTCACTGAACAGAAATGCTTTTGAATATAAGATGGCATTTCTTCTGCTAAAAAAGGATTATCAGCATATTACGGATTTCCTTCCGCAATTTGAAAGGCTTGGATTCAATAAAATACCATTGCATATCGGGGAAGCAGCTATTGCATTTGCGACCTTAAACAATAAACCATTACCCGTGTTAGGAAGACTTTCTATTGATCCTCAAACAGAACCCAGGTGGACGCAGTTCCTTCAGACTTTTCAGGCTAATGGTAATAACCTTAAAGCGGCAGAGCCTGCCTTGCGTAAAGATTCCCGGAATTCTTACTGGTATTATTCGTTTTACCTATAACCTGATTTTCATTCTGCTAATTTGGTCAGCTTTATGAAATTCTTACAGCGGGGAAGATACTCTACAAGGCAACCGATCCGGCAAAACTGAAGGAATATACTTTCGAGGATCTGAAAAAACGGGTACGCCGGGCATCCAAACCCGAAAAAAAAAGTAAGTAAGGATAAAGGTGAAGATCCTGCAGCAACGGATGAAAATTGAAAACTGTAGTAGAGGCGAACATGCAGATGTCATTGCGAACCTGCACGTTAAGGTGGCCGGAAAACGCCTTTACGTGTGCGCCTTTCATACTTATTTTCCGCCCGATTTTCCAAAGGAAGGGCCAGTACGACCTTCGGGATGCCCAGTACGACCTTCGTAACGGCCAGTACGACCTTCGGAATGCCTAGTACGACCTTCGGAACTGCCAGTACGACCTTCGGAACGGCCAGTACGACCTTCGTAACGACCAGTATGACCTTCGTAACGGCCAGTACGACCTTCGGAATGCCTAGTACGACCTTCGGAACGGCCAGTACGACCTTCGTAACGGCCAGTACGACCTTCGGAACAAGGTGACCCTCCCTGAAATGGTCACTGAGAGACACTGAACTCCATATAATATCTCTATGTCATATAACTGGTCATTAATGATTTTAAAACGCAAAGAAAACCCCTCCGTAAAACGGAGGGGTTTAATAATCTAAAATTCAGATTTTATTAATAACCAGGATTCTGTACTAATTGTGGTGCTTTGTTCATTTCATCGCGACCTATTGGAACCCAGTAGTATTTTTTATCTGCAAATACCCTGTCATCAGCTTTATCGGCTTTATTGTAAATCCATTTGGTAAAGCCGTTATCATAATGCTCAATTCTCATACTGAAAATTGGTTCAATCACTTGTTCTGCAATCATCCAGCGACGGATATCGTAGAAACGATGACCTTCAGCGAAGAACTCAACATTTCTTTCATCGCGAACAAACTGACGGGCAGCGGCCTGGTCTGTAGTGGCCCTGCTTGGAAGACCTGCGCGGTTTCTTACCATGTTCATGGCAGCAATACCATTCTGTAAATCTGCTCCGCCCAATTCAATACAAGCTTCAGCATAGTTCATCAAAATTTCAGCGTATCTGAATTCTACCCAGCTATTGGTATTATTAAAATACTGACCAGCTGTTGCCGGATCCATAAATTTTCTGATATTATAACCTGTCTTTTGTCCGTTCCATGCCTCTATCAAGCCCTGGCGGGTATCAAGTCCGCTTTTAAATGCAACCGCATCTCCTACTGCGTGAAAGTAATACCCGGTCTGGACTTTATTATCAGGTTCTAATCCTGCTGCATCCGAAGGTCTTTGTTGCCATGGAGCTCCATCATAAAGAACACAGGCATAAAAACGAGGTTCGCGACCAACATAAGGATTGCGTTGTGGATCAGCGGCCAGTTCGGCAGCTGTTGCAGTACGAAGATCCATGTTACCCGGGGTGTATTTGTCCCATTGGAATTTAGTACCGTCGGCCATTTCGAACCTTCTTACGGATGCTTCTGTTGGGTCGTTATTACCCCAGTTATGGTAGCCGTTAGGACCAGACCATATGTTAAAGTGGTTGACATTACCTCCGGTAAGCGGATACTGAATACCCCAAATGGTTTCGCTGTTCCATCCACCCTTTTGGTTGAAAATACTAAAATAATTATCAGCATAAGCTTGAACCTGAGCAGCAGTCAGTGTTGATGGTGGTTCGCTTGTAGTTCCAACCAATGAGAAAGTACCATATTTAGCGTCCATCACATCCTTTGCGGCGTCGCGTGCCTGTGTTAATAAAGCGGTCTGACTACCTGCCGGAAAAGAAACCAATGCATTGGCAGCCTGTTCAGGCCAGCCACCGTTGGTCAGCTTACTTGCGCAGAAAAGAGTTACCCTTGATTTTAAGGCAGCAGCTGCTGCCTGAGTTGCACGTCCCTGGTCAATTCCGGATACCGGTAAATTTGTGAGAGCGCTCTGAATGTCTTTCAGTATAAAATCAAGTGTTTCTTTAATTGTGGCCCTTTTAGCCGTACTGAAATCATCTGACAGTTTATATTGTGTATCCTTCAGAACAGCACCACCATAAACCATCAGAAGTGTTGAATAATCAAATGCCCTGATAAAATAGGCTTCACCTTTCATCTGTTTTACCAACGCTGCCGAATTTGTAACCGGAACCGCATCGATACCACCTAGAATTCTGTTGATATCCTGAATGTTAGCATAAAGATTGTTCCAACGTAACCAACCACCTTTATCGTCATCATTAAAAACTCCAAGCTGGTCAGGAGTCATCGTCCCTTTTAGCATGACATAATTGGCTGGGCGGTGAATGCAAAGCAATTGGTCGGTACCATCACTTAAGATATCTTCGCGCATTCCCAAAATACCATTATCTACGTTTCCACCCATCCTGTCATAAACTTTCCCCAAATAGGCGTTCACAACATTGATATCCGAAAATACAAGTTGTTCATTAAATGTATCAACAGCTGACTTATTAAGTACATTTTCTTTGCAGGCTGCCAGACTTAGCAGAAGCAGCGCTAATGCCGTTATGTTTAAAAATATTTTTTTCATATTCTAACTGTTTACAAGTTATAAAAATTTACTAAAAAGTAATATTAGCACCGATTGCAAATGTTTTCATTGTAGGATAAACACCTGGGTTATCTGTTTCAGGATCCCATTTCTTAGTGGCGGAGTAGAGCAAAGCAAGGTTATTTCCTGTAACATAGATACTTGCTTTTGAAATGCCAATCTTTGAATAGAATTTGGATGGAATTGCATAATTAAGTACCAAATTTTTCAAGCGACAATAGGCAGTATTGTCCAACCAATAAGTACTCATCCGAACATCTGGAGACCAGTAAAGGTCATCGCGGTTATATGCCCTGGCAATGTTGGTAGATGTATTGGTAGGAGTCCAGCGGTTGTCAAATTGCCACTGGTAGTAGTTTCCTGCTTCACCACGACGATTGTCATATTGACTGCGTTTCAGGAATTTGCCAGCACCCTGTATCTGTACTGATAATGTGAATGCCTTATAGACTACTGTTACATTAGCTCCGTAAAATGATTCAGGAGCATCAACCTTGTCAATTAAAACCTGGTCATTACCATCAATTTTACCATCGCCCGATACATCCTTGAAGATTACATCACCTGGTTTTGCCCCGGAAACGTGTGGCGTTGCATCAACCTGTGCCTGATCTTTGTAAATTCCAATAGCATCGTACATCAACCATGCACCATATGAATGGCCCGTAAGCTGTTGCCATGGTTGTGCCTTGATAGGTTCATCCATTTTAACGACTTTGTTGTGGTTGTAGCTATAGTTCATCGTTAAATCAAAGCGAAGATCGTTATTGATCACTTTGTGATAGCCTCCTTCGAGTTCAAATCCGCGGTTATCTACCTGACCGATATTTTCAGCTGGAAGAACCAACCCGGTAAAGCTTGGAACAGAAGCATTTCTGGCAACTAAGATATTTTCCCTTTGATTATAAAATATATCAGCATTCAAATGAAATTGTTCATTTTTAAATTTTGATTCGAATCCAGTATTGTAGGTTTTTTGAGTTTCCCAGTGAATTAAAGGATTAGCTACACTTGGCGGGCCAACTACAGTTTGTATTGAACCGGTTGTACCAAAGGTCATACCTGTACCAATATTGTATTTATCCATGTACTGGAAAGGAGCTGTCGGGTCCATACCCATCATACCGAAAGATGCCCTAAGTTTGAAATAATTGACAAACGAGAGGTTGTTTTTCCAGAAATCTTCTTCTGAAGCGCGCCATCCCAGCATTAAACCTGGGAAATAACCCCAACGTTGATTCGGTGGAAATTTAAGCGAACCGTCAGCGCGAAATATAACTTCTGCCAGGTATTTTCCCTTATAGTCGTAAGTAGCCCTACCTAACCATGATTTACGCGCATATATTGAAGCTGTTCCGGTAATGTTCTGGTCTTTGGCGTTACCTGCATCCATGGTTTGAATAACCGATGAAATGTAGTATTTACGATAAGCGTAGAAATAGTTGTAGTCGCTTGTGTACTGTTCAAAACCTGCAAATAAGGAAATGTTATGGTCTCCTAATCTTTTGGAATAATTGGCATTCAACAGGATTGTTTGATTGAGGGTACGATCATAGCGTTCGCCGTTTTCTGGTGATGAAAGTCCTCTCAGCGTAGGAGTTAAAGGCATTGCAGTAATAAAACCGTCTGATCCTCTGGTGGCCTTGTCCCAATTGGGGTAGTACAAAGTCCATGGCTGATAGAATGCCTTGTTGTAATAATTGGTAAGGTCGTAGTTGTAACTTCCTGTAAATGAAAGTCCTTTAACGAATGGAACCAAAACTGTTGCATTAAATGTGCTTAACACCCTGTAGGTTTTCTGGTCGTTTTTTCCAGCGTCTAAAGTGGAAGTTTCAACCGGGTTATCACCATACTCAATGTCAGGACCAGGTTGTCCGGTTGGCCAGAATGACCAGTTGGTTGGAAGCAAACGGGTTGACTGGCCAACAATGGCATCAGCACTCTTGTAAGGATAAATTCGGTCTGTTAAAAAACCAGCAAGTTCAACACCTGTTTTCAACCATTCAGTGATTGGCATTTCCAGTTTAGTCCTGACGTTGTATTGTTTGTATTTGGTTGATGATGCCTTGTACATTGCATCGTCTGTTTTGTATCCGAAAGAAACATAGTATTTCATCCCTTTGGAACCTCCATCGAGCGTAATGTTATGCCTTGTTGTAGTCGTCCAATCTTTAATCAGGTCACCATACCAGTTGGTATTTGGATGTTCCCATGGATCTTTCCCGTTTTTGAAAAGTGCGATGTCGGCATCTGAATACCTGCGCGCTGAACCTTGTGCAGTCTGGTACTCCGAAAGCATTGTTGCATATTCGGCGGCATCGGTTACCTGAGGAACCACAGTTGGAGTCATAAATCCTTCATAAAACTGATAATTCAAACGGGTTTTGCCTTCCTTACCTGATTTTGTTGTGATAAGGATTACACCATTTGCAGCCTGAGCTCCATAAATTGCAGCAGAAGCATCCTTCAAAACAGAAAGACTGGCAACGTCATTAGGGTCAATTTCATCCATCGAACGTCCAGGTACACCGTCAATTACAACCAACGGCGCTGTTTCAGACCTGTTCGTCATACGGGTACCGTCCTGATTTATTGTGCTTCTTCCACGAACCATGATACGGGGACTTCCCTGACCTGGTTCACCAGTTTGCTGAATAACCGTTGTACCAGGAATAAGACCTGATATGGCATTCGAAACGTTCATTGCGGGGATTGATTGTAGTCTTTCACCATCAACAGAAGCAACAGCACCTACAACATTCGCACGTTTTTGTGTACCGTAACCAACTGCCACAACCTCCTCCAGGTCAGTAACATCCGAAAGCAGCGTAATGTCAATTACATTTTTGCCGCCAACTGCCAATTCCTGTGATTTCATTCCCATAAATGAAAACACTAAAGTACCATTTTGAGGAACTTTGGTTAGCGAATAATTTCCATCATTATCCGTAATAACACCTATCGTCGTCCCTTTTACCATTACAGTTACACCTGGTAAAGAGGCCCCCGTATTATCGGTAATTTTTCCTGTTACGGTCTTTTGTTGGGCAAAAGCCATGCCAGTCATGAAAAACATAAGGAGAACCAGAGAAAGTAACTTTCTGGCATATTTCCCCTTAGATAGAAAAATCAGATTTTTTAGTTTCATAAATACATAAACTTTAAGATTAGTAAATAAATAGATAAGAACGCTTATTAATTGTTTTAATATCAACTAGTTTAATGCTGTTAGTAGTTATTCAAAAACTTGTTGATTAATTTAAAGAAAGACTGTATTAGATCTTTTTTTTCAGCTTGGAATCATTAGCAGAAGAATTTGTCCTGATAATGCTTATCCGGCATTAATCGAGCAACAAAACACGCAGTAATAAGCGTAGATGTTGGTCTTAAGATTTCACGTAAAAGCCTTGTAGTTTTAAGTAATTGTTGGGGTCTTTTCCTTTAAAATGTATCAGTTATTTAGTTAATAATTGTTTTTAGTTGTTAGTAAAGTCAAATGCACTTTTAATAATATTCTACAATTCTTTCGATTTGTCAATTTTTAATCTTGTGAAACCCATTCTGATTTTATTGAAACTAAAGGTGAACAGGAATACAAATTCACTTGTATTGTGAGTGTATTTTCAAATCGGAGAATACGATCATTTGAAAAACAGCCATTTAAGTCTTAACTTTACAAATTTTTCAATAAACTTTGGTATTAAATGCCCAATTACCAGATTCAAAAACTAACGCTTCAACTGGTGGGTACTGGTTGGTACAAATATAGGCTAATTGGACTTCTTTGGTAACGGAAAGAAAATGTTTTACAACATGTTTTTTAACACCACGTAACAATATTTCATATTAAGCATTGAAGAACTGCGGATTTTAATCTTTATACCATTTAATCTCATACCAGCCAAACCATGCTTTAAAAATGCATTGGCGGTTTAAATTTGGACAAGTCTGTATGAGATTACCTTGTTTTCAGCAAGTATAATACTGAAACAGATCAGACCTACTTCTTTTGTCTGTTTGGCGCAATTTGCGGAAACGGTTTGCGAGTTGAATATCGTTTATAAGTATATTAAAAAAATGAGAGCTCCATTTTTTGTGGAAACCTCTCATTTTAATCAGCTCATGTGGACTTACCTAAATTTTATCACCTGGTCTGATGGTTGAAGCCGAATAATATATCCTCAAAGCTTTAAAATCAGACAGTTGATTATTACTTTGCTTCTGTAATCTCAATTACCGCACTCGTTAAATCGCTGTTATTAGGTAATGAAAGGCCAATTTTCATCAGGTAATCTCCCGAAAAAGTTTTGCCTTCTGCCATAAAACGGCTCCGGCCATTGGGCATTTTATTGATTTCTTCGATGCGGTAATTCTTGTCTGGGTCTAAGCCTAAAAGGCGTACCGGACTGAATTGACCGAATTGACCGAATGACCGTGGATGAAGTGAATAGGAAAAAAGTATCGATTTACTCTTATCCACAGATGTATACATCAGGACGGCCCGCTCTTCTTCGTATGGCGAAACGAGGCGGTACAAATCACCTTTCCAAATAAGGTCTTTCAGCCGGTTGTAATTCTGAACGGCCTGTTTGCTGAATTTTAGCTCATCTTCGGTCATCTCTTTTACGCGGATGTCGTATCCTATTTTGCCCATCATTGCCACATCGGTTCTGAACTTCAGCGACTGTTTACCCATCGAGGTAATGTGATTACAGGAGGTGATACTTGGGAAAAAATAGGAATAACCCCATTGAATAAATACGCGTTCGTAAGCATCGGTATTGTCGCTGGGCCAGAATTCGGTGAAATATTTCAATGCACCGTAATCGGTTCGGCCTCCACCGCCAGAACAAAGCATAATGGGCAATTTGGGATATTTCGTCCGGAGACGTTCCATTACGCGGTAAAAACTTCGTACATATTCAATCTGAACATGCGATTGATTGTCTTTGAGATAGGCTGAATAGGTACTGGTCATCATCCGGTTGCAATCCCATTTGATAAAGGCAATCTTCGGGTTTTTGGTCAGCATGTCATCGACCACTTTATATACAAACTCCTGAACTTCAGGATTTGTTAAGTCAAGCACAAGCTGATTGCGGAAATAATCCTCTTCACGGTTTGGTAGTTTGAGAATCCAGTCGGGATGTTTCTCATACAATTCACTCTTTGGATTCACCATCTCGGGTTCGATCCAGATACCGAATTTTACCCCTTTTGCTTCAGCCTGTTCGACCAGATATCCCAGTCCGTGAGGTAGTTTTGTAGCCGTCTCCTGCCAGTCACCCAAACCTGCACGATCATTTTTCCGTGGATATTTGTTCCCAAACCAACCGTCGTCGAGCAAAAAGACGTCAACACCTAATTCTTTAGCTCCTCCGAATAATTCAGTCAACTTTGTTTCATCGAAATCAAAATAGGTTGCTTCCCAGTTGTTTAGGAGGGTTAACCTGCTTCCGTTTCCATCAAGTACACCATAATTTCGTGCCCATGCGTGGAAATTGCGGCTTGCCTGACCTTTCCCCTTGTTACTGAAAGTAAACAGAAATTCAGGCGTCACAAAATTCTCGTTAGGATTCAGGTGATATTCTGAAGCAAAGGGATTTATACCTGAAATCATTCTCAATGAGTTGAGGTTGTCAATTTCGAATAGCATTTGAAAGCTGCCTGTCCAACCTAATGTTCCTGCAATTATTTCACCGGAATTTTCATCTGCCGGTTTGTTTTTTGCAAGAAAAAATACGGGTGTCTGGTACAAATTCGCCCTTGTTCCCAGTTTGCTGTCGATCATTTTGATACCACTCGTAAGCTGACTTTCTTCCATGCGCATCTCTTTTGCCCAGTCGCCGTGAAATTGTGTAAGCCAGTATTTATCAGCATCCAGATGCAGCATTGAAGAGGCAAAATTGCTTAGAATGACCGGTTTCTTTTCCTGGTGTTTGATCTCTGTCCATGTTTTAATGATGTTCTCTTTCTGGAATGCGGTGAAATTCAAACGTACTTCAACCGGGTATTTGGGGTCTTTCATAAGGATTGAAGTTGTGACCACGTTACCGTCACGCGTCACCTTTTCTTCTGCAAACAACAATTCGAGCGATTGATTTCCATCATTGTGTAACATCTTGATGGCCGGTTCAAATAAATTGTCGGTTCCTGAAGGTATATATGCTTCGTGCTGATTGGGCAATATTTTGTAGTCTTCAGTATTTTTCAGTTTCTCGCCCAGATAAACCTGGAACAATTTATGGTTGTTTGCAACCGAAAGGACCAAAGCTGTATTTTCGGTCTCGATTACCAATAACTTCTGAGTGACAGGCGGTTGCGGAAATTGTGCCGATGCATTCAGAAATAAACTGATGAATGCTAAAACAAACAAAATCTTTTTCATAGTTGTGGCATTTAATTATGATTGAATTGGAGGCGACAAAGGTATTGAAATAAATATTCAAATTTCCAAATTGTGTATGCTGATTTTATGGTCTCAAAGGTACAGCCGGTGTTTTGATTTCAGGAAAATCCTGATTTACTTCGGTTTTATTTTCTTTTAAATCCTTTTGTTGTTCAGGAGTCTTTGTGAACATTTTCAATACCCCACTTGCGTGCCGGTAATAGTGCCCCCTAAGATCCTTTGAATAATTGGTCAGAATTTCTTTCCCCAGGCCGTTAACATCACCACAGCGAAACAATGCCCTCGCAAGGATCAGTTCGCGTAACGAATTATTTCGGGTACTTGTATCGGTATCGCCTGCGGGGGTCAATCGTTTTGCTGTTTGAATATCCGGCATTGAATGACCCGTTACACCTGGAAGTTGCAGAAGATCATAAAGAATTAATGCGCCCCTGGTATCTCCAATGGTTTCAAGCGCCATTGCGACCGCCCTGAAATGGGAGAATTCGCTAGATATGGTCAATTTCTTTGAGATCTTTTCAAGAACAGGAATTGCCTCTGTTCTTTTGGTTCTTCCAAGTGCAATGATCAATCCATCAAGATAGCTGATGCTTTTCCCAAATTGTCCCATTCCGGTGTAATTCCAACCTGCATCCCAGTCACTTGCATTCTCAACTGCCTCCTGCAATACTTCTCCGCCTGCGGCATTTCCCAGCATACCAAGTATTCTTGCATAAGTTAACTGATCTTCCGGAGTTTTGGTTTGCCTGAACGCCTCAACCATCAATGGCATTGACCGCGTTTTGTCCCAAAGCAGAATTTCGAGCCCATCAAGGTTATGGGTAACCGTGGAAGCTGCTTTCCTGATCATTTCATCGGTCGGTGGAAAGTTATCCTGGTCAGTGAGCACTGTTTCCGGCAGACTTTCGATTTTAACGAGTTCTTTCTGAAGTGATTTCAGATCGATGTGACGGATCATCTGGTTGTTTTTTGCTGCTATTGCCGCCGCCCATCCTACAGCATAACCCTGGTTCTGAAGGCAGGGTTGCATCCGGATCACTGGCATTGCATCGCGGTCGGCACTTGCACCGAGTCCGGTCACGGCAATTCCTTCGATTCCCTTTGGTAAAAGGGCACGGAAAGGGACATAGGCAGTTACATCGACTCCGCTGTGTTCGGGTGGTTTCAGATAAAAGAACGAGTCTTCCGTGAAACCGTGTGTGTCGAATGAACTCACATGAATTGAGATTACATCTGGATAAGTGCGGCCATTGTAAATATCTAATGCTGAGATCGTGAAATCGCCAACCATCCGGCGACGTTCGCGTGTTTGCGATAATTTGCCGATATCGTACTGATCCGAAAATTTGTCTTTTGCGACAATAAACGTCCACCAGATATCAAGCATATCGGTGTCGTCGGTAAAAGTCCAGTCGCTATTGTTGTAAAAATCGTTTGGGTTTTTAAACGGCATTCCGGCACCCTGAACAGCTACTGAATTGCCATCCGTGTAAACAAATCCTGCTCCTGCAGCAATCGCGATATCCGAACTTCCTGATGAATCGATGACTGTATGTGCAAGAATCACTCCCTTCCCGAATGGTGTTGCAACAATCACCCCTTTGACTTTTCCCTTGTCAATATAAGCGCCACACCCCAAAACGCCGAACCATATATCTCCGCCGGCATTCCGGATTTCGCGCCTGAAATATTCTGTTTTCCAGTCGAATACCCATTCGTCAAGCCGGTTTTTTTGTCGTACATTTCCTTCGCCGATTGCTTTTACGCCCCGGTCGACCTCATTAGTATAACCTTTTTTGTAACCGTGGTAATATCGGCCAACCATACCCAAAGTTCCGATTCCTCCTAGCCCATGCAGATATTCAAGCACCATCGTTTTGGCACCATGTCGTGCTGCACCAACTGCTGCCGGGGCTCCGGCTGTTCCTCCTCCCATCACAACAACGTCATACCGGCCGAGAACCGGAAGGGTTGTTGATTCTGACAGGATCGTACCCTGGCTTAAGGATGGACGGATTCCGGCAAGTAACTCGCCGACATCACCTTTTACAGGATTCGAATGACGGTTTCCTTTAATCTTTACTGAATTTGACAGCGTTGTTTCCGATGCCATTTTAGCTGCTTCTTTTCCGATTCTTTCACCGATCCGGATCATTCCACCGGGTTGCAATAGGTCGGCAGCGATGGTTCGTGAAACATCAGCCATTCCGTTTAATAAAAAGATGTGGTTGACTTTTTGTGGCTGAAAGGCTGTAAGAACAATCTCTTCATTATTGGCGGCTGTTTTGTCCAAGCTACTTTTTCCTATGATATGATCGGGTGGTACCTGGAAAAGAAGATCGCCCGATTCAACCTGGTTTGGATCCCACGTGAGATCACGTGCCATTTGTTCTGCATTTGCGAACGACTCGAAAGAGCCGTCTTTCATTTCAATTTCCAACGAATATTCGATGGCTTTATACGACTTCTCTTTTACAACAACAGGTTGAGGCATCAGTTGTGAAGATCCATTCGCCAACTTTTTCTCATTGTTTCCCAATACAATAAACCGGAAATTTTGTTTCCCGGATGGGTAGGTCGTAAACGAGGCCGAAGTAAGGCGTGAAACCATTGCCCTCGGCGTTGCATCAATGATAATTTTGGCTTTTATGGCCTGTCTTCCTGAACGGTTGGCAATCACAACCCCGGCAGGATTCCCCTGAGTATCCGTCAACAGATCGGTGACGTAACTAGAGAATAGAAACTCTATTTTGTTGTTGATTAATTCATTATCAAGCGTTTGTTTAAATTTTAACGGAACAGGAAGTCCGTTGCCAAAGAGCTTCTTTCCCAACGATGTATTTAAAGCATCCGGATGTATATTCCAATAACGATAGGTTCCGCAAACATCTTCACCAAGGTAGGTCTCCTGCGCAACAAGAAAAACTTTTGCTCCGCTTTGCGATGCACTTACTGCTGCAGCAACTGCCGCTGTTGATCCACCAACCACAACCACATCAACAGAATATGCCACAGGAATTTTGCGTTCGGACTGGTAACAAAATTTCGATGTGCTGTTTTCTTTAACAGGAGCTTCCGGGAAAGCAAACAGATTGCCCGATGCAACAATCGCCGAGCCCGATGCTGTTGTCAGAATAAAATCTCTTCTTTTCATTGCGAAAGTTTCAATTTGTGGCGCATACAGCGGTTATATTTCAATTTGCGTTGGTGGATGCGCCTTCTTTTATTGTCTCATAGTTTACCCCTGGTTTCGCTCTCTTCGATCACTAACCCGGGGTTATTCAAATTTGACACCTTCAGTGTCGTTTATTCCAATTTTTGTTGGTTGTATTATTAGTCTGATATTCAGATAAATTTTGTATAATTCCTCCCTTTTTGCATTTTACTAATGTCGAATTGTCAAATTACGAAATTTTCACATTCACCCGGTCACTTTCTCACTCTTTCTCTCTTTCCTGGATCCATAAAACCATTTATGTGTTGCTTCGATGATAATGAGTGTAACACAAATCAGGATAATGCTGGTTAATAACGTATTGATTGTGCCCTGAACACGCGTATTTTCTCCGGTTATTTGAGGAATATAGATATTGATCATATTCATTATTCCCCCGGTGATAGTGGTAATGCCAACAAAGATCAATGGCCCGACAGTAATCCAGATGTATTTTCGCTTTCCATTGTTGATCAGGAAAGAAGTCCCGATTGCTAGTGCAAGCGTTGCCAATAATTGATTGGCGACTCCGAACATCGGCCAAATGGTTGAAACACTGCCAGTGTAAATGAAATATCCCCACGAGAATACGACCAGCAAACTTGTGATCAGATTCCCTGGAATCCAGTTGGCTCTTGCAAAAGGAGCGTAAACTTTACCAAGAGCCTCCTGAATGATAAACCGGGCAATTCGTGTACCAGCATCAACCGTTGTAAGGATGAAAAGGGCCTCAAACATAATGGCGAAATGGTACCAGTAGGACATTAATCCGGCAAGTCCGGGGATGGCAGAAAATATCTGGGCCATTCCAACTGCCAATGAAACAGCACCTCCGGGTCTGCCCGCAATTACTTCCCCAACTTCGGAAGATAACTGGGCTAAATTGGTCTGCGTAAATCCGAGTGCCTGCAACTGTGGAAGAATTTGAGTAAACTTTTCAGGCGATACATTGATCTGAAAATAATCGAGCGGAAAAAGACTCGTTGCAGCAATTAAAGCAAGAATGCTAACCATCGATTCAGCCAGCATTGATCCAACAGCAATCGGCTTGATATGCGACTCCTTCATGATCATTTTGGGAGTAGTGCCGGAACTTACGAGGGCATGAAATCCCGAAATGGCTCCACATGCGATTGTTATAAAAAGATAGGGAAAGAGTGTACCCGGGATAATGGGGCCGCCGCCATGAATAAATGGGGTAAACGAGGGCATTTTAATGACCGGACTTACAACGATAATCCCAATTGCCAACATCGCAATTACGCTTAGTTTCATGATTGAACTCAGGTAATCGCGCGGTGAAAGTAATAACCAGACAGGTAAAACAGAGGCAAAAAAACCATAGCCGGCCAATAAGATCGTAAGTGTCTTGCGATCGTAAGTAAACCACGACTCAAAGGGTGATCCCGGGATATACTTACCATAAATGACGGCAAGGGATAGCAGAAATACGCCAATAATTGTTCCTTCAACAGTTCTCCCTTTCCTGAATTTAAACATCCATAAACCCATGAAAATCGCTATCGGTATTGTTGCCGCAATTGTAAATGTTCCCCACGAACTCTCGGCAAGAGCGTTTACTACAACAACACCCAAACCTGCCAGGGCAATGATCAGGATAATTAAAACGGCTATTGATGTGATTATTCCGCTGAAAGAACTGATTTCAGCCTTGGCAATTTCAGCCAATGATTTCCCATCGTGCCGGACTGAAGCCGTAAGAATAACAATGTCGTGAACAGCGCCTGCCATAACAGAGCCAACGAGCATCCATATAAAACCTGGCATAAAGCCGAACTGTGCAGCAAGAACTGGCCCAACCAATGGTCCGGCTCCGGCAATGGCAGCAAAATGATGCCCAAAAACGATCCATTTCGGCATCGGGTAGTAATTATGCTTGTCGAAAAGCCGGATTGATGGAGCTACTTCGTTGTCGTTGAGCGTTAAAACCTTCGCGGCGATAAAGCTGTAGTAGAATCGGTATGCCAGTGCCAGGACAGCCAGTGCACCGATAACGAAAGGCATTGCATTCATAAGAATAGCTATTTACGTATTAATATAGGCTTATTAATAATAGAAACTGGCGACTGGCAATTGGCTGCTTGTTTTCAATTTGAAAAATATTTCCATGATTAATGTTCTTTCATTTCGGCAAGCGTACCCCATATTTCGACCAAACTTGCCTGATCGAGCAACCATTTGTAGGGATCATCTATTTGCCCTTTCCAGTCTTTGCTGAACAGGCCATTTTTATCACGGATGTGATTCCAGAGTTGATCCATATTATCCCTGAAAATCCCTAAATATTCAGCATTTCCATCTAAACGGTACAACTCTGTATAACCTCTGAACAGGATCGCATTAAACCAGTTTCCTGTATTTTTGAACAACCTGATCTTTTTTCCTTCTATGGTCGTAAATTCTTCCGTAAAATAGTTCATCGCAGACCTGGCAATATTCTGTGCATCTTCCAGATAAGCTTTTTTCCTTATTAGCTTGTAAATCATTGCGGCAGCCTGCATCATTTGTCCGCTGTTGTAGGTGTATTTTGCACGGCCTATTTTCCCTGAAAGGTTTTTGTTGTCGAAGTACAGGTAATCGGTCGAATCCTGTAAGTTGGCTTTAGTCCAGTTGTAAATCCGAATTCCCAAATTAAAATAGGCACTGTCTCTGGTTGCTTCGAAAAGTTTGAATGCCAGTACCGAAGCAGGTGCGTTGGAACAGGTATTTTTCGACTGTTTTTTCTGTTCGCACCAGTAAATACCACCACCAAGTTGTTCATCCCAGCCACTAATCACGAATTGCCATGTTTCGATTGACTTTTTCAGGTATTCCGGGTTTTTTGTCAGCATGTAGGATTCACAGAAATCGAGTGCCAACCAGACATTGTCGTCGTAAAACCGGTCGGATTTGCCAACTGAAACGATATAGGATTGATAGCATGCGGGTTTACGTACTGAATCGTAATACTGCTGAAGGCCTGGAAAAATTTCCGCTTCAAGTAGTTGACGATATTGTTTGTCCCCGGTAGTTTTTAGCAAAGCATTTACACCGGAGAAAACTCCGGAAGTTGGCCATAAGTAAGCGACGCGACGACCGGTCAGCGTATCATCATCTGCCAGGTAACTCGCTTTATTGTCTTGCTTATAAGGGTAAGTTTCATTCAGGAGATGATGATGGCCTGAATTGTATAAACTTAAAATTTGTTGAAGCGTTGCTTTTGCGCGAATCAAATCTTTTTCTGCGGCTTTTCCCTGGAAACCGGAGAAAATCAGAATTCCAGCAATAGCAACCAAAGCGATTTTTATTTTATTTTTCATGTTCTTATTCAGACAGTTTCATCAATGTCCCACCTTCATTGTAATTTTGAGTATTCGGAAGATCCAACTTGCCGGTTCCTTTCGCCATCAGTGATTGTAATTCTGAAAGATAGGTTTCATATACCTTACGTGGAAGTACTCCATGGTTTTTGCATACTGCAGCGGCCATACCAACGACTTCACCCATCATCCCGGTTGTGCGCATGACCCTCACTGTACCAAGTGCAACATGGGTAACACTGATATTTCTGCCTGCCATAAACAGATTGTTCACATTGCGTGAATAGAGGCAGCGGTAAGGAATCGGGTAGGGGTAGATAGGTTTGTGTTTTGCAATTGAGAGAAACTCATCCCCTGGGAAATATTGCGTGTTTTTCGGATCAGGATAGTGCAGGTCAACCGTCCAGGAAGTGGGAGCAGTGCCATCAGGGTATTTTACCTGGCCGGTTAAATCCTGTTCTCTGAGCACTAAATCTCCCGTCAGCCGGCGCGACTCGCGCTTGCCGGCAACATAGGCCACCCAACTGAGCCTGCTGTTTTTGAAATTCTGATTTTCGGCGAATCGGTTTTTCAAATAGGACCAGTTTGAGAAAACGACCATCATCCCATAATCCCGGATCCGCTCAAAGTCTTTTACCTGGTCATAATTCATTCCGGTTTCCCATTGCCAATCACCCTTTTTTATAGCCTGTGCATTTTTCTCATTGAAATTCAGACCCCATGGAAGGACAGGGAATAATTCCGGTTTTGAAGATTCCTCTGAGTACCATTGTACCGAAGAACCCATTGTCATTTTGTCTTTTACTTTGGGTGCTGTTGGTTCACCATATTCACTTTGCCCTTCGCGGCCCATCATAAAGTCGGCTCCGGCAAGTACACCTATCGTTGCGTCGCCCGTACAATCGGCGAAGAGCGGCGCTTCGAACCGAAGTTCATTGGCATTTTCGATGTTGTCCGCACCTACTGCTGTGATCAGATCCCCATTTTTTTCAACGCTGTTTGCACGATAATTTAGAAAGAGGGTAATGTTTTTCTCTGATTCAACGGCATCCAGTTTTTTCTGATCTTCATAAAAAGAGGCTGGTTGCGCATTACCACCCTTGTCCGGTCCAATCTCATTGACAAGGTTACCCAAGGCAGGGTAGGGATTTAAGTTGATCCGTCCACCCAGGTGAACACGCACTTCGGAACTGTTATTACCTCCCAGAACCGGACGGTCCTGAATCAGTGCGACTTTCAGTCCAAGACGTGCAGCTGAAAGTGCCGCGCAGGTTCCCGCCATACCTCCACCAATAACTACCAGATCAAATTTCCGGGCGGTTTCGGATATTTCAGGCAAACCCAACGCTTTTTTTCTGAACGCAGCCAGTTTTTCGATGGAATTTTCAGGGCGGAAGTTTGGATCATTGCTAAAAAGAATTGCATCGCAACGGCCGTTAAAACCTGTCAGATCGTGCAGTGAAATTGTCGATTCTCCGGCTTTAATCTTTACTGAACCACCATTTTGCCAGTTCCATTCTGTATCCTGGGTTCCAAAAGTGGCTTTCAGCGGTTTGTTATTAATGATCACATTAAATCTTCCGGGCGTCTCTTTGTCAGACCAATAACCAACCCAATTGCGGGTCCTTACAAAAATATTGTAAGTTCCCGCTTTCGGAAAACTTACCTTGGTTGATGCGTCGGCGACCGGTTTACCAAGTCCGTGTGCCATCAGGAAAGGCGATCCCATTTGATCCATAAATTGTTGGTCGACAACCCATCCTCCCTTGTTTGTGAAACTCTCGGCTTCGACTAACACCTGCGAAAGCAGGGTAGTCGACAGACCGCACATGAAAGCAAAAAATAGGATTACCCTTAAACACTTCATCTAAGTTTATTCAGTAACGTTGATAGTGACTTTTGTTTCTTTTAGCCAGGGTGCTGTAAATGTCAAGGTTACTATACCTGTTTTGCCTGTTGCCTGAACATAGGCCAACAGTCGTCCGTGATAAACATGCTGTACATTGTCTGAGTAATCACCCATATCAGAATTGTTGCTTGCTTCGAGGCCTAAAAGTGTAGCAGGTCCGTCGATTTTGCAGGTAACTTCATCTTCAGAAATCATAACCGGAATTCCTTTTTCATCAACCACCTGGACAACTACCTGTGCAAGACCAAGGTTTTTGCTGATCACTTGTAAATCTGAATGAGCTGTTATCGCGTATGGCCTGCCGGAAGATTGAAGCGCATAATTACAAATTGCCTTTTCATCCTTATCCAATCCGATAACTTCCAGTTTCCCTTCATGGTAAGGAATATCCCAATAGATGATACCCGTGTTGTCGTTATAATTTTTGACTTCCCCAACCTGATTGCCGTTTAACATGAGCCGGGATTTTGCTGTATTGGTATAACAAACAACCCGAATTATCTCTCCTTCTTTGTAATTCCAAACGGGCCAGGCATCCATTGAAAGGTGATTATTTTTCGCTGGCTGATGGTAGGTGCCGATATAGGTAACCGGTTTTACACTCCACAATGCCTGGCGGAAATGACCCCTTGGTTTTATAAATCCCCCAAAATCGAGAAATCCTGAATAGAAGCCTCTTGATGGCCATGCACCTGATTCACCCAAATAATCAATTCCCGTCCAGATAAACTGCCCGAAAATATATTCCGTATCCCGAACGACTTTCCATGACTCCATGCTGTGTCCGTTTTCACTTCCAAATATGACGCGTTTCGGATATTTGGCATGATCCTGTGCATAACGATCTTCCGTATAATTATATCCTGTGATGTCGAGTGCTCCGGGATAATCTGTTTCATTTGACATTACCACTCCTGCCAATCCGGCTGTAACCGGACGCGATGTATCAAGACTACGAACAATGGCGGCCAGTCGTTTGGCGATACCACCCAGCCGTTCGGCTTTAGGATTATCAGGTAAATATCCTCCCTGTACTGGTTGGTTGATGTTGGCATGATCAAGTATCGGATGTGTATACGGATCGTTGGGATAATCGACCTCATTACCAATGCTCCACATAATGATTGAAGCATGGTTCCGGTCGCGCCTGACCATATCACCAAGATCCTTGTCGCTCCATTCATTAAAATAAGAGCTGGCTCCCTGAAATCCGGGAGTTCCTATATTCCATCCTTTTAGCCATTTTTTCTTGGCAAATTCCCATTCGTCAAAGGCCTCATCCATAACGAGTATTCCTAGTTCGTCACACAGTTCATACACATCGGAGGCTTGCGGATTATGCGTCATCCGGATGCCATTGCAACCCATCTCTTTCAACGTCAGCAGTCTTCTTCTCCAGACTTCGCGGGGAACCGCAGAGCCTAAACATCCGGCGTCATGATGAATACAAACACCTTTCACCTTTGTCCATACACCATTGACAGCAAGTCCTTTATTGGGATCGAAAGTCAATTCACGAATGCCTAACTGCTGCTCATTCTGGTCAATTACTTTCCCATTTTGCTGTACTATTGTCTTTAATATATAGAGATTAGGTTGTTCCAACGACCAGCGTTTAGGCGAAGGAACAATGATTGTTTGTTTGATTGTTCCTTTGAGTTTAGCGCCAACCTCCAGATTTTTTGAACCTTTGGCAACAACTTTTCCTGATACAGGATCAAGGATCTCGTGTGAAATTTTCACATTTGTACCAGAAGCAAGACTATTATTTATAGTTGTTTCAACTGAAACCTCTGCTTTTTTATCTGTAATGTTGCTGGCTTTGAAGTAAACTCCCCATAAATCGATATGTACGGGGGAAGAATAAACAAGATAGGTATCTCTGTAGATTCCCGATCCTGAATACCAGCGGGAGTCGGCATCCAGGGAATGATCGACGCGTACCGAGATCAGATTCTCCGCCCCATATTTCAAAAAGGGTGTTAGATCGTACATAAAAGAAATGTAACCATTTGGCCGTTTACCCACGGATTGCCCGTTTATAAAGACTTCACTGTGGTTATAAACACCTTCAAAATAGATGTATACGTTATTCCCTTTCTCTGACTCGGGTACAGTAAATGTTTTCCGGTACCAGGCAATTCCGCCTGGAAGATAACCAGTCGCACTGGCTTTATCCGGACTATAAACCCCTTCTACGCTCCAGTCGTGCGGAAGGTTGAGCAATCTCCATTTCGAATCATCCAAACCAGCCTGAGCACCATCTTTTACATCCGAAAGGTTAAACCGCCAACTCTCGTTAAAAAGAAATGCCCTGCCAAACTGCGGCTTTGCCTGAAGAATACCTACTGCCAGAAATATTGTGGCAGTGACCAAAAATGATTTTAGTTTCATTTATAAAAGTTTTAGGAAATATATGAAGATTCTTTGTAAATCCCATCGAGGGGGCAAAATATCCGATAATTTACCCTCTGTATTAGGTAAAATATCCGGAATGATTAATAGTTGCCCGGATTGATATCTTATAATATTGATATTTAGATGTAATACCGGGGCTGGTGAATCAATGGTCAAATATTCAAATCGTAGATGAATTGTAAAATGAAGGAAATCGCTTAATATGAGTTTGGATTTAATTTAAAGAACAAAAATATTTCGCAATCAGTGTAACGGAATTGAACATTGAGCGTCTCTTTAGTTGTAAAACTTATATGAATGAGATCCGGATTTTTTTTATTGACCTTTATTTTTGCCGTTATTGCGAACCAGCTGATTGCTCAAAGCCAGCCAAAAAAAGAATATTATGCCGCGGAATGTGATACATCGGAAATTTCCATCGATGGTAAATTGGATGATCCTGCCTGGTTGAAAGCCAATTGGCAGGATGACTTTATTCAATACCAACCTTCTGAAGGGAAAGCGCCCGGTCAAAAAACGGATTTTGCGATCTTACTCGACGAAAATTTTATCTATGTTGGTTTTAAAGCATGGGATACGAATCCCGACAGCATCGTACAAAGGCTTTCGCGCCGCGATGAAGTAGATGGCGATTTTGTTGCTGTACAGTTCGATTCGTACTTTGACAAGCGCACTGCTTTTTCGTTTATAGTAAATGCGGCAGGAATTAAAAATGATTTCATCGTAAGCAACGATGGTGAATTCGAGGATAATACGTGGGACCCAATCTGGCTGGTCAAAACGAGCCGCGATCATTTGGGATGGTACGCTGAAATGCGGATTCCGCTGACTCAGTTACGTTTTGAAGGGAACAGCGAACAAACCTGGGGTTTACAGGTAGCGCGTATGCTTTTCAGGAAGCAGGAAGTAAGTCTTTGGCAACCTTCTTCCAAAAAAACTGCCGGTTGGGTATCGCAATATGGTGAATTGAAAGGACTTAAAAATTTGAAATCGCGAAAAATAGCCGACATCACACCTTATGTGGTAGCCAGGACCGACAGGTATCAGAAAGAGCCGGGTAATCCTTACAAAGAATCCGGAAAAAAGAATCAACTGAGTGGCGGAGTTGATGGAAAACTGGGCATAACAAATAATCTTACGCTTGATTTTACAATTAATCCTGATTTCGGACAGGTTGAGGCTGACCCGTCACAAGTTAATCTGACCTCCTACGAGACTTTCTTTCAGGAAAAACGACCCTTTTTTATTGAAGGAAAGAACATTCTTAGCTTTCCGCTGATGTTTGGCGATGGAGACCTGGCCGCAGATAATTTGTTCTACTCACGTAGGATTGGCCGACGACCTCATTATAGTCCCGAAATAGCTTCTGATGAATATATTGATACACCTGATTTTACGAAAATTTTGGGTGCCGCAAAAATAACCGGGAAAACCAAGGACGGGTTGTCAGTTGGTTTGCTTGAAAGTCTTACAGGGGAAGAATTTGCGCATATCAGCAACGGGGGGACTCAGCGTTCAGAAATGATTGAGCCTTTAACCAATTATTCCATTGGCCGTGTACAGAAAGACATCGATAATGGAAATACAATGATTGGCGGGATGGTTACTTCAGTAAACCGGAACCTGGCTGAGGATCAGCTTAATTATCTGCATAAAGCTGCCTACACGGGAGGTATTGATTTCGTTCACAAGTGGCACAAAAAAGACTGGGAATTAGATTTGAGCAGCTATTTTAGCAGGGTTCAGGGAAGTGCCGAAGCAATCAGCAATACACAGAAATCTTGGATTCACGGTTTTCAGCGCCCCGATGCCACTTATATTAAATTTGATTCGACCCGTACAAGTTTATCCGGTCAGGGGGGGAAGATTGTCCTTGCCAAGTATGGTGGCAAACTTAAATTTATGGCTGCAACTGCATGGAAATCACCCGGGCTTGAATTAAATGACATTGGCTATATGCGCCAGGCGGATGATATTCTGGAAGTGATTTGGGTGGGTTACCGGATTTTTGAGCCCTTCTCCATTTTCAGGGACATGAATCTTAATTTTAACCAATGGACGGACTGGAATTTTGCCGGAGAATCAACCGGTCCCGGAGGAAACATCAACGCCCACACGCAGTTTAAGAACTATTGGTATTTAAATCTGGGTGGAAATATTAACGGTGAAGCACTTTCCACCACCGAGTTGAGGGGCGGACCCGCACTTAAAATTACAGGAAGCAAGAATATCTGGTTTTCAATCAGTTCGAACGAACAAAAGAAATTAACCACTGAAATAGATTTTTCGGCATTCGGAAGCAATTTAAAAAATGCAAAACGAACGGTCAGTTACGGTCTTGTAATCGGTTATCGCCCCTCCAAAAGCCTGAAGATTACGCTGTCACCGAGCTTTATGAAAAATGAAGACGAGCTTCAGTATGTGACACAGCAGGGCTATGGAAACCAGACTGACTATGTTTTTGCCCGGATACATCAGAAAACGCTCAGCGCATCGTTGAGGATCAACTACAACATTACACCTGATTTGAGTATTCAGTATTGGGGACAACCCTTTCTTTCGAGTGGAAAGTACACTGAATTTAAGAAAATCACGAACGGACGGGCTGACAATTATACCGATCGGTTTCGGAATTTCGCCGGAAATGAACTTGCTTATAATACAGTTTCAGAACAATATACGATTTCGGACCAGGCAGGAAATTCATTGTACAACTTCGATCAGCCCGATTTTAACGTGAAGGAATTTTTGTCGAATATGGTTGTCAGATGGGAATATAAACCTGGCTCGACAATTTACCTGGTATGGTCTCAGAACCGGAATAATTCGGTCCAGAATGGAAACTTTAATATTGCTGACGACATGAGAGATTTATTCGATCATAAACCCTACAATGTGTTTCTGTTAAAAGCGTCATTCAGAATTGGACGATAATTGGTGAGATTCCAAAAGTCAAGGATCACCAAATGAGATCTTGTTTTTCGATCTAAAAAGTTTTAGGATACCAAATCAGGTCTTGTTTGCCTTCTCCAAAAGCCAGGGATCACCAAATGAGATCTTGTTTTTCGATCTAAAAAATTTCAGGATACCAAATCAGGTCTTGTTTGCCTTCTCCAAAAGTCAAGGATCACCAAATGAGATCTTGTTTTTCGATCTAAAAAGTTTTAGGATACCAAATCAGGTCTTGTTTGCCTTCTCCAAAAGCCAGGGATCACCAAATGAGATCTTGTTTTTCAATCTAAAAAAATTCAGGAGGCTAAATCAGGATTTGTTGGCTGCAACAAAAATTAGGATAACAAAACAGGTTTTTTGATGATTTTTTGTTGTTGTATAGACGTTGTATGCAACGTCTATACCTCTCCGGCATTTTATTTCGTATGTGTAAAAGAGACAGTGTTTTGCGGTGGTAGAGACAAGGCATGCCTTGTCTCTACAATCTCCGAACCTCATATTGATTAAAACAAATTCAAATTTAATTCCCCTGCAACCAAACCTTCTGCGGTCGCTTTAATCCGAAGGACACCCTGTTTTTTTCCGGCTTGCAGCAAAATGGTAGAAATCCCCGCTTCGGCATTTCGGGGATTGTCACCAATAAGTTCTGCATTTCCTTCAATTGTGAATTTGACAGCCCTTTTATCATCCGGAATAACAGTTCCGTCGGCATCGGTAACAGAAGCGTAAACGAAAACAACATCATTCTTCCCAGACTGTAATTCTTTTCCACTTGAATCAACTGATAACATGATTTTTGCGGGTACATCTGGTGTTTTACGTTCGGTTTTTACAACCTCTTTTCCTGCAAGAAAACCTTTCGCTTCAAGTTTTCCGGGAACAAATTTGGAGATAGAAAACGAAAATGGGGGATGAGCCAGGTTGGTTGAACTACGGTCCATGTCGGGTTTCTGACGGGCAACTACTTTCCCGTTGAGTGACAATTCCACCTCATCACAATTGCTGTAAACTTTCACATCCTTGAGTGTGGGATCGTTCCGATAACTTGAGATAAAAATCATTGGATCAGCATTCTTTGCCTGACTTTGATAGAAATAAAATGCAAATTTGGGCAGCCTGAAAATATCCATTATGCCCGATGATTCGATGTCGGGGGCGTAACCACGTTTGTAATCAAACATAAGCCAGTTGGCATCTCCGACAGCCGGTCCATTCAGATTGTCATTGTGCGATTCCTGGTAGTTGAAGGCTTGCTGAGCGAGGCGTTTCTGGCCGGATCCGCGCAACTGGCGTGAATTGCGTTCGTCTTTTTGCAGATTTCCATAAACAGTCTGGTTAAAACCGGCATTCTGTGCGTAATATTCCCAATCACCATATTCAGCAATGATGATCGGTTTGTTTTTAGCGTATTTGTTCCAATAGTATGGTGGTTTGGCATGCTGACGTGCAGGAATATAGACATCATAAACGTCATCTATCCAGCCACAGGTATACACATCTTTTACGGGTAATTCCTCATGAACGGCCTGATGTGCCCGTTCCATAAATTGGCGTGGCATTCCGGACTCGTTCAAGGACGCTTCCCATAAAATAATTGAAGGATGGTTGCGGTCGCGACGAACCATCTCGCGTGCATCGCGAACACTGTGGTTTTGAAATTCTTCATTTCCAACAAATTGCCAGCCAGGTATTGCATCCATTACGAGAATTCCCAGTTCGTCGCAGGCAGCAAGAAAGGCGGGCGACTGAGGATAATGAGAACAGCGGACGAAATTGAATCCGGCCTGTTTGATTTTCCGGGCATCGCGATATTGCGCGTTGTCCGGAACAGCATATCCGATGTAAGGATATTCCTGGTGACGGTTGGTTCCGCGAAGTTTAAGTTTTTGACCGTTTAACACAAATCCATCAGTTGCTGAAAATGAAAAAGTACGGATGCCGATAACTTCCGATAATGAATCAACCGGCAGATTGTTACTCAGAACCCTTACTTTTAACTTGTAAAGAGAAGGGCTTTCCGTAGACCATAAAATTGGTTTTTCAACCTTCAATTCCTGTTTGAACTGAACATAGCCTCCGACTGATACATTTTGAGCTAATGCATTTTCAGTAAGTACTGTTTTCCCGTTTGCATCCACCATGCTGATTTGCAATGAAGCCGGTTTAGCGACTTTAGATTCATTTTCGACATCAACCTGCACATTGATTTTTGCCGACTGTTCTGTAACCTCGTTGCAGGTAACCAGCAAACCGCCTCCGGCAACCCGGTTAGCAGTAATAGGATTTGAAATATGAAGTTTGTCTTTTATTTCGATGGTCACATTGCGGTACAACCCGCTGTAATAATTAAAGTCAAGCTTTGCAAGTGGTTTGCCAGGCGGAACCAACGGATTGTCGCGGTTATCGAGTTCAACGACGATGCAATTCTGACTGCCGAATTTGACTTTCCCATCCAGTTTTACCTCAAAAGGAAGGTAACCTCCGGTATGTGTCAGCATCAATTCTCTGTTGAGGTAAACTTTTGCTACCTGCATGGCTGCCCCAAAATGGATTGATACCGATTTATCTTTGAATTGATTCGGAACTGTGAAAAACTTACGGTAGCGCGCGGTTCCCTGCCATTGCTTTTCCTGTGAGTCAACCTCTTCGATGTTTGCAGTATGTGGTAGTGTTACTTTCTGCCAGGCAGACTGCTGCTTATCGTTTTTCACGAACAGATCCCTGGAAATGCTGTCTGCCGGATCTTTGACAAATTCCCAGCCGTCATTAAAATTGCCTTCAAGTTTTGAAAACAATACAGGAGATGACTTCATGCAGGACGAAAGTAGTAAGCATAGAATTGCCAGGTAAGAGATTCTTTGGATGGTCATATTCAGGGATTCAGTTATTATTTTTTGGTATAAGTGGTGTGAATGGCTTTATCAAATATTACCCAGTCTTCGGGTGTCATTCTTTCGGGCGTGAAAAGGCAAATACCTGCTGCGCCATTTTCCATCGATTCACGGATGGCGGGTTCCAACTCTTCGGGTAAAAGACCGTGATTCTCCGGATCAGGTTCACTGGCTTTCTTTTTAGGGTCGGGGCAGATGAACAGGCCACTGAAAACTGGTTTTGAATTGTTTAACGCTGTCACAGATTCTTTGGTCATTTTACCAATCCATGGTGTACCTTCCAGATAGAAGTCATTGTAATTCATTGGATAGAAAGCGTCAATTTCCCATTTATTCCATTCCTGCCGGACCAACTTCTTTGCAATTGAAGGACCAGGGAATACGGCCGCATTGATCTTTTTGTTTTTTGAATGCACCATCACTGCCAACCGATTCACAAGATTCGTAATCAGGTCGTAACGAAACTGTTTCCATTCCTGTACCTGCGACGGATCTTTCACTGATTTGATGTCTATCCCGGTTTTTGCTTTAAAATCGGAAACACACTTATCACAGTAGCAATAGTCATATTGAGGGAATTCGCGGTCCATGACCAGACCGTATTTTTTCCACAAACCCGGGGCAAGAATTACATCCGGAAACCTGATAAAATCGAGGTGGATACCATCAACCTCAGGAATATCAGCAATCTTGCCATACATTTCGGCAAGGTATTGATACACTTCTTCGCGGTTCGGGCATACAAATTTGTAATGTGCAACATAGGCAGGCTTTGTTAAAGCCGATTCTCCAAGGCCATTAACAGCATACCATTCCGGCTTTATTTTAGGATTAATCCCCTGGACCAAAGTTGGTATCCACGTATGAAATCCGAGGCCGGCTTCCTTCGCAATTTTTCCCACCCGTTGATAGGCTTCAGGTTCCTGTCCGGCTGAGTACATCAATCCGTCTATTCCTTTCTTTTTCAGATCGGTAAATTGGGTTTTTAATTCTGTGTCGGTGGAATTGCCAGGTCCACCCAACCAGGCATAACATTGAATCTTCGTTTTCGGAGGTGTTGTACACGAAAACATCACAAACAACAGTGCCAGTGTAATCAGGTTCGAAATTTTTAGATTGTTCATAACAGAAAAGTTTTGGTTATGGAAGGGACTAAAATAGGAATTTTTTTTATAAAAGCGCTACTTTTCAGTTCCCCACAAAGTAGGTTTGTTTCCTTTGTCGATCCTCCATGAATTTCTCCAGATGTGAATATCGCTTGGTCCAATTATTGGTTTTGGCTGACGCTCTTCTTTTGTAAATGTTCGTGGCAATGAGGAAGCCTTGTCCTGGTACCAGTAGGCGACCGATGCGAGATCAAGTGTAAGGTTATTGTTGTGCCCGTGTTCAATTGTAAATCTGCACGATTTGTCGAAATAAAACGGATCCTGGATGAAAAACCGGTAAAGGTGCGTGTGACCCAACCAGCCGGTTTCGTTATTTACCCGAGGATAACCAAAGTAAGGATGCTGAAATATTTCCTTGGGGCACCATGAAGTGTTGAAGAAATCTTCGGTCCCCGTTCCAATTATTGATGGAGTCGCTTCGCCGTCAATCGAAACCATCTCATCGCCTTCGCCATACCACATTGTGGAGGGACAATTGACGTAATAATTTACGCCCACAAACTGCCCTTTCCCCTTTATATCTGCAAAAACATAATTGTCCTTACCCGTCGTATTTTTTCCCTGTTCGCCAAGGGTTCCCCATTCGTTCTCACCGCCTGGAAGCGCCTCGGTAACTTCATGGTTAAACCATGCATGGAAGCGGCCACTGTTCTCAGGCAATTTCTTCATTTCCGTATAGTCGATATTGAAATAGAATGAACTTATTTCCTTATCCGACTGGTTTTCAATCTCAATTCTGGCGCCTTCCGCAAAAGGCATAGCAAAATAACTCACGTACGATTTCCCCCAGCCTGGTGTTACTGAAAGCGGTGCACTTACAAAGTTGTAGGTTTCGTTCCATCCGTTTCCAAAGAAAGGGCCGATAGGTGATTCGACCGAAGGAAATGTATTGCCATCCCAGTACATCCTGATTATAATATCATTGCGATTGAGTTGATCCGCTCCCGGGGCAATTGTGATCCAGATATGACTGATCGCTCCTGCGCCTTTAACATCCATTATTGTTGCCTTTTCACCGGGTTTAATACCTTTCAGGCAATCACCGTTACCCCCGGTTTTATCGTAACTGCCTACCCTTTTTGATTTCACACCCTCTTTTATCTGAGAAAGTGAAAACATCTCATTGCCAAAATTCTGCGAAAACCCAATTCCTGACTGGATCACAATCAGTAAAATGATCATTACTTTTTTCATAAAAAATAAATAAGTGTTATGAATTAATAGTTGGAACCCGATTGCGGAATATTATCTCTGTAAACTTACATAGTTTTTAGCAATTCCAAATCACAAAATTTAGGTTTGTTATTTTCAAAACGGGATCTTTCTGACTTTAAAATGGATTAATTTATCCTTCGATGTTTGTTCCGGGTTCTAACGGGGTGACATATCTCCCGATAGGTTTTTTTCGCAATATAATTTTTAAACAAAGAGCCCCTTCCAAATCAGAAAGGGGCCACACCGGAAATCAGCAAAATCGATTTGTATTGAAACTGTAAGCAGGCTTTTATAAATGGGATTCTAAAGAATTGCATCCGTGTGGATGATCTGCTATTGTCCCATGATTTTTTTTGTTTCCTGTTCGGTCCAATCAGTGACGAGTCGGATTTGTGCCTGGTTAAACTTAGTGTTAGGATGCATTAGGGTATAAATCTTCATTGGCATCTCTTTTTTCGTAATTTGTTCCTTAATATCTCCCAGTTTCCGGATAAGATTTCGTTTATTGTAGGTGCTCCACTCCGAAAAATTCAATGCTTCGCGTCCTTTTGAAACATCCCGAGCAATTAAAAATGTTACGGGCACAACATGGGCATACCACCGGTAATCTGTTTGATTTGAATGGCAATCGAAGCAGGAGGTCTTTAAAATTGCCATTACTTCGTTGGATGCATTTTGTACCTGAATATTTTCCGGAAGCTGAATCGCGGAATTCACGGGTAGTTTTGAAGGAACGAGCTGAATTACAATAAAAAACACGATCAATATGGCTAACGAGAAATATAATTTCTTCTTCATTCTTTTGATTTTGAAAGTTAGGAAATTGATGATGCATTCATTTTCAGCAACAAATATCAATAAGTAAAAATCATTAACTACCTCGTTAATCCGGACGAGGTAGCTAATTAATTGTTTGTTCTTCGCTGGAAAAAAATGGGATTTCCAAATTCTTATAAAGATCTTTTACTTCATTAAAACATCTGAAGTGGCTACTGCCCAATCCTTCAGGATTTTGGAATCTGCTTCAGAGATTTTAGCCTCGGGATGCATTTCAATCATTTTCTTTGGGGGCATGTCGCCTTTATCAAGCACTTCAATGACTTTATCAAGTTTCGATACCTGAACTGACTTCTCAAGACCCATCAAAGTCATCCAGTTAAGGGCCTCTTTTGCCTTGTCCGATCTCCCTTCGGGACTATGGCAACCTAAACATTTACTGTCAATTACTTTTTTTACTGCTTCAGGATATTCTGTTGTTACGCCGGCTTTTACATCCTGGCTTCCTTGGCCGGTTCGGGCATTACACTGAAATGAAACCGCAAAAAGGGCTAAACCCATGATCAGAACTGCTCTTTTTTTCATGCTTTTAATAATTAAGTGACGCGTTATTAACTGAATTAAATTTTATAGTGAACCATTCAATGGAATAACAAAACTAAGATTCGTTTGGTTTTGACTTCTCATCATCTTCCACTTTCATAGGAGCCATATAAATGATTGGTGAAAGTATGATTGCCAGCAAAATTCTTATAATGTAATCGACATTTGGGCAGTTTTCATCGATGTTTGGGTGTATTTAGGGAAATTATTGAATTCAAAATCACAAAAAAAATATCAGTTTGGACTCTTCCCAAACTGATATTTTTCACTGATTAATTTAAACCTGTTTTGATGCAAATATTTATTGATTATCCTCCTGAATTGGCTTAAAATATTGCACGTTTAGGTCAATTTTACTTCTGTTCAGCTATAAAATTGTAAGATCCTGATTGAAGTTCAAAAACAACCTTCCCATTTTCATATTTAATAAACCGGATTCCTTTAGCTGTTGTCGCTGTTTTTCCGCTTTCAGTTACATTTTTCTCCGATGATGCTGGCAAATAGAGTGTTGCTGATGTATTTGCCGGAACAATTGCAGAATAGGTCAGCTCGTTGTTTTCCAGACGCCATCCGCTTTCAATGCGGCCATACATCGAATCGTAATACCCTTTGGCAAATGTCATCTGTCCGGTTGGATCAGGTTCAGGCTGAAGAATGAATCTTTTGAAACCTGGTTCATCACGCTGGATTCCGAGCGAATAAGCCATCATCCATTGGCCCACAGCCCCAAAAGAGTAGTGGTTGAAGGAATTCATCCCGTTATTTCCGCCAAAGCCATCTTCAACGGTATAGCCATTTAAACGTTCCCATATAGATGTTGCTCCCTGCTCAATTGAGTAAAGCCACGAAGGATACTGATTTCCTTGCAGTACTTTGTATGCAAGTTCGCTGAGTCCGGTGTCGGATAATGCTTTGCTGATCCATGCCGTTCCAATAAACCCTGTCATCAGTGAAAAGGTAGGGCGCAGTACGCCGCCATCATCTTTGTTCTGGCGCTTGACTGTCTCCGCCAGATTTTTAATCATAGCCGGTTTATTTTCGGCATTAAACAAATCCATTGCAAGTCCAACTGCATATGATGTTTGGGTGTCGGCTACTTTAAACTCGGCAGGAGTTGAAGGCTGACCTGGCCACATACCGGGACCTCCCATCCGACCAAGGGTTTTCTTATCAGCATTAACAAAGGTTTTATTGAAGAATTCTTTGCGCTTTTCGTACATCGCCTGGTACTTTTCTGCTTCACTGGTTTTCCCCAGGACTTTAGCTATTTTGGCCATAATTCCAAGGTCATAGGCGTGATAGGCGGTAACCAGGAAGGCTGTTCCAAGCATATTATTCTGTGTACCCAGCCAGTCGCCAAGTTGCCCATCTGAACTCAGACCGGTTTTAGGATCAATGGTGGTTTCCATGTAGTCCATATATTGAACCATCGCCGGATAATGCTGTTGCAGAAGTGTTTCATCGTTATACTGAAGGTAGGTTTCCCATGGAACTACGATTCCGGCGCTACCCCATAAAACACCACCAAAACCACCTCCAACAGGCGAAACATCAGCGAACCTGCCTTTGGGCGACTGCACATCGCGCATGGCATACATATGACGGGTAAGGAACTGATCGGCATTTGATACATAGGTAGCTGTGCGCGAAAATACGCTGATGTCGCCCGACCAGCCCATGCGCTCGTTGCGCTGTGGACAGTCGGTAGGAATGGTCAGAAAATTATCGACATTCGACCAAACCAGGTTCGACCAAAGAGTGTTCACTTTTGCGTTCGAGGTAGAATAATCGGCAGTCAATGACCTGACTGAGCTAATTACCAACCCCTCTACATTATTTAAATCAAGAGGTTGATCCATCCCCGTGATCTCGATATACTGATAACCGTGAGATGTAAAACGAGGCTGGATGACCTGTTCGCCATCCTTCATGATGTAAGTATCCTGGCTCAAAGCGGCACGATAATTCTCTGTCATTAGCGTTCCAATATTATTGCCCGATTCCTTCAGGTTGGGATATAACATCTCGGAAACCCTGATTGTGATTTTAGAACCGGCTATCCCATTCTTGATTTTGATTTTTGGTACACCCACGAAGTTTTGTCCCATGTTATAAACAAAGACTTTTGGCCGGACCTCTTTAACGCTTTGCGCTTTAAGTGTTTTGTAAATGCCTGCATTATTGCCAATCTGACCGGTAATGGATAATTTATCCCAACTGAATTCATCCTTGTTTCCGCTGAAATCAAGTTCACCTCCCATATAGGCCGTTCCTTTCAGGTCGATGGCGGTAGCTTTTTTCCACTTGCTATCGTTATACGAAGCGGTGGTCCAACCTGTGATTGCGGCTTCTTTGCCGGCATCGTATGCCTCGCCGAAATCCAGGCTGCTGTAGAGAATCGGGCCATCGTTGTAATATTTCCAGTCCTTATCGTTGGTGGTAATCACATTCTTTGAACCATCGGTATAGGTAATTACCAACTTGGCCAATAATGACTGCCGATCACCAAAATGATTCCAGATGGATCCAAAACTTAGCAGGCCACTCCACCATCCTTCACTCAGCATGGCGCCAATGGCATTTTCACCGGGTTTCACCATGCCGGTTACATCGTAAGTCTGGTAGAAATGGGTGATGTTGTATTGCGAAAGCCCCGGATTATAATGATCGTCTCCAACCCTTTTGCCATTCATATAAATTTCATAGATACCGCGGGCAGTAACATACAACCGTGCTCCTTCAATTTTTTTCTCATTGGCATTAAATTTCGTCCGAAGCATTGGAACAGAATTTCTGCTGGGGTTTGCCACCACGAATGCGCCTTTGCTTCCGTCCGATAAACTATATTTTCCGTCGGTTATTGTAAGTCCTGAACCGGGAACAGTTGCATAAGTTGAATAGATGCTTTTAGATGAAGTACCAGTCAGATTTTCAGCAAAAAGAGTAGAATTGGGATACCTGTTATTGGATACAACTACATCCGAGAAAGTGGCTTTCTGACCGGCATCAGCTGAAAAACCCATATCGCAAAGCATTCCAAAACAGAGAACATCACCGCCTGAACCTGCTGGGTTAACAACGACTGAAGCACCTCCGCCGACCCGGCCCATCACTTCCTGAGGTACACCCGGAGGTGGTGTCTGACTTGACACAGCAACGGGTACTGCAATAAAAGATGAACTCCCATCCAATGAGACAGATATGCTGCCAAATCTGCTGGTAAAACTTACTGTATGCTCACTGTTTTTGTTCGCATTGTCAATAAATTTTGTTTGGATTTCAAATGTTTTAATTGGGGTAGAAGGGGAGTCGGTGCCTTTATATCCAACACGATAGATGCTTAATTTTGCTTTTCCGTTTTCTGTACCGTCAACTGCCGAGATATCAAGTTCAATCTTGATATAACTCTCGTTTTTCCTGTTTTCAACCTGGTAAATATTCAGGTATTTATTCAATAACCTGGAGTCGTTGGCACCATAAATAAAACTTGCGCGGGTGCTTCCCTTTTCAATCGTCTGTTTGTATTTTAAATTGAAAATTGCAAGGTAGGGGGAATACAGAACCAGGTCATCACTGCTTCCGCCAATCCAGGTTGCACCATCCCAGGCCGAAAGTTTTGGATCAGGATTCATGAGCCCAGTTTCGAACCATGAACTGTCGGATGAACTTGCTCCTTTCTGGTCCCAAACGGTAACTGTCCAATTGTATTTGGTTGTAGGTTGGAGAGGGCTCCCTACATATTGAATATTCAACGATTTACCATCGGCTGTTTTTTTGCTGTCCCACATCACTTTCCCTTTAGGGTTGGTAACAACGAGCTGATAAGCGGACTGAGAATAACCGCGATCTCCTTCAGAAACACTCATTTGCCAGGTAAAACGTGGTGTCTGAACATCAATCCCAAGCGGCGTTTTTGTATATTCCACCTGAAGGTTCTGAACTTTTGCACTTCCGCTCACATTCTGACTTAAAATGGTAAATAGTGTCAGCGCAAGAAAAGCTAGTAAATAGAATGGTTTAAACATTTGTTGGTTTTTTGTTTTGGTTTCTTTAAAAATGTTGCAATTAAAATAAGAACAGTGTAATGAATTCTATGATTTGCAACTTTGCGGATATCAGATTAAAATCAATATTCGCGTAAACTTACATAGTTTTGACAATTTCAACCAAGGATCTTTTGGAATATTTTTCCCTTAATCTGATAAACCAAAAATGAAGACCTTAAATATAAACACCTCTGAGTTTTATATTCAATTGATCCTTTAACTATTCTCCTGTTATGTCCATTTTAGCTTCAAAACAGGTTAAGTGATCCTTCATGGTTCGTTCATGGTTCCTTCATGATTCGTTCATGGTTCCTTTTGAGCAGTAACGGGAATATTATACTACTTTTCGTAATGCTTTTTATTTTGTTTTGTCATAAAAGAGCCCCTTCCAAATCTGAAATGGATCGTGCCTGAAACGGATGCGCCGGATAAAATATTTAGTTTCAACCGGTGTAAATTGATCACCTTTTGACTGTAAATCCAGGTTTTGTAGGTGCCCGAAATATTTTGACAAAATTTAAACGAAGAACTGCAATATAATAGTAGTATTTATTACTTTTGGTTTTTATAAGTACAAATTACTTTTAATACCAGCTAATATGAGAAAAATGAATTGCATTGGGATCCTTATGATTGTCCCCTTCCTATTTCTATGTATTTCGGGAAATTCCCAGAATAAGATTGTTGTTCATGCCAATCAGCCCGGTTCGACAATTGACAAAGCCATTTATGGCCAGTTTGCCGAGCATCTTGGGCATTGTATTTATGGTGGCATTTATGTAGGTGAAAAATCGGATATCCCAAATACCAATGGTTTTCGGTTGGATGTTGTCGGCGCTTTAAAAGAGTTAAAAGTTCCGCTAGTTCGCTGGCCGGGCGGTTGTTTTGCAGATACTTACCACTGGAAAGATGGAATTGGACCGAAGGCAGACCGCTCTTCGATCATTAACGTGCATTGGGGCGGTGTAACTGAAGACAACAGTTTTGGAACACATGAGTTCCTGAATTTCTGTGAATTAATTGGTGCTGATCCTTATATTTGTTTGAATGTAGGCAGCGGAACGGTTCAGGAAGCCGCTGATTGGATAGAATATGTGACTTCTGCGAATGAAAGTCCGATGACTAAATTGCGTAAGAAGAATGGTCGCGAAAAACCATGGAATGTAAAATACTGGTCTGCCGGAAATGAAACCTGGGGATGTGGTGGTAACATGCGTCCCGAATATTACGCCGACCTTTATCGTCAATATGCTTCATATATGCGCGCTCCCGGAATGTATAAAATTGCCAGTGGTGCCAATTCGGAAGATTATAAATGGATGGAAGTTTTAATGCGCGAAGCCAGAGGAATGATGAACGGGATTTCGCTTCATTATTATACGGTTCCACAGGATTGGAACAAAAAGGGATCTGCAACTCAGTTTGATGAGGCTACCTGGTTTACAACCTTGCAAAAGACTTTAAAAATGGAGGAACTCGTCACAAAGCACTCCGCGATCATGGATAAATACGATCCAACCAAGAAGGTGGGTCTTTTGGTTGACGAATGGGGCACATGGTTTGATGTTGAACCTGGAACCAATCCCGGATTCCTTTTCCAGCAGAATACCATGCGTGATGCGATGGTTGCCGGTATCAATCTGAATATCTTTAATAACCATGCAGACCGTGTCCGGATGAGCAATATTGCTCAGATGATCAATGTATTGCAATCCATGATCTTAACCAAAGACAAGGAAATGGTGTTGACACCAACCTACTATGTCTTCAAAATGTACAATGTACACCAGGATGCGAAGATGCTGCCAATCGACATAAAATGTGGTAAATACACCTCTGGTGCCAATTCAATTGATGCGATTAGTGCATCCGCTTCGGTGAAGGACGGTGTGGTAAGTATTACACTCTGCAATCTCGATCCGGTGAAAGCACAGGATATTAGTTTTGATATTCAGGGACTTAAACTGACAACTGTTTCGGGTAAGATCGTAACCGCGAATAAAATCAATGCTTACAACGATTTCGGTAAAAAAGAGGAAGTCTCTTTGGCCGACTTTAAAAATGCAAAACTAAACAATGGCCAGGTTGTAGCTTCAATTCCTGCCAAATCAGTTGTGTTGATTCAATTGAAATAGAAAATTGGAGAGGGAGAGAAGTAGAGACTGAGTGAGTAATTAGTGTCATTTTAGTCATTGAGTCATTTTTACGACACTGAAGGTGTCGCATATCAATAACCCCGGGTGAGCGATCGAAGTGAGCGTAACCTGGGGTATTAATCGCGAACTTATCAAAGGAGCATCTGCAAATGTTAATAAAAACGAAATTGCTGTATGTGCCGCATATTGAAATGAATGCACAGGCAATTTCGATTCAATAATAAAATGCAGTCTATCAAAAAGTTTTAACCAAATTTTAAGGACTATTCGTCTAAATTGAACCATGCGAAAACTACTAACCCTCTTTAGTTGCCTACTGTTCTCAAGTATTTTAGTGGCCCAAAATATTGAAAAAGGCACCAATCTTTTCGATTCGGATTGGCGTTTCCACCTGGGTGGTGCGTTAAGTGCTGATAAACCAAATTTCGACGACTCTAAATGGCGCGCGATCGATCTTCCCCACGACTGGAGCATCGAAAACTTACCGGGCACTGACTCCCCATTTAATCGTGATGCACTCAGTCAGGTGAATGGAGGATTTACGACAGGAGGAACGGGCTGGTATCGTAAATCGTTTGTTATACCTGAAGTTCTAAACGCAAAAAGAATTGTTATTCAATTCGATGGTATTTATATGAATCCCGATATATGGATCAATGGCATTTCTTTGGGAAGCCACCCATATGGTTATACTTCATTTTATTACGATATTACCGATCAGATTAAGAGAGGAAAGTCCAATGTTCTGGCTGTTAAGGTCAGAAATGAAGGTGAAAACAGCCGATGGTATTCGGGGTCGGGCATCTACCGGCATGTCTGGTTAAAAGTCCTTGAACCCGTTCATTTGGCTCAATGGGGAACGACAATTACCACCCCTGAAATAAATGAAGGTTATGCCAAAGTAAATATCAAAACCAAGGTGAATAATCAATCGGGCGAAGCTTTAAAAGTTAAGGTGATTACCCGAATATTGAATGCAAAAGGGGAGGAGTCAGGCAAAACCGAATCGTCCCAAACGATTGAAAAAAAGGGTCTTTCTGAATTTGTTCAGGATGTTTCCGTTTCAAAACCCGGACTTTGGTCAACTGAGTCACCGGAATTGTACACGGCAATCAATGAAATATTTGCTGCTGATCAATTGGTAGACCGCGTTGAAACGAAATTTGGTATCCGAACCGTCAGATTTGATGATGTAAACGGATTTCAATTGAATGGAAAATCGTTAAAACTAAAAGGGGGTTGTTTCCATCACGATAACGGACCGTTGGGTTCCAGATCGTACGACAGGGCAGAAGAACGACGTGTTGAATTGTTGAAAACCAGTGGTTTTAATGCGATCCGATGTTCTCATAATCCGCCTTCGCCTGCTTTTCTCAATGCTTGCGACCGTTTGGGGATGCTTGTTATCGACGAAGCTTTTGATATGTGGTCCGATGGCAAAAATACAAGTGATTATCACCTTTGGTTCGAAAAATGGTGGAAACGGGATATTGAAAGTATGATTAGCCGGGATATCAATCATCCATCCGTTATTTTGTGGAGTATTGGTAACGAAATTCCCGGGATGGATTCACCTGAGGTTGCCAAGACGGCACAATTGTTGGCTGATTTCGTTCGTAAAAGTGATTCTTCAAGGAAAGTTATTGCGGCAGTGAATGGGCTGAATCCTGCCAAAGATCCCTTTTTCGCGACACTTGATATTGCCGGATATAATTATGGTTCAGGTGGCGATCATCAAAAGAATGACATATTTGAAATTGACCATAGCCGTGTTCCTTCCCGAATCATGGTGCAAACCGAATCGTATCCTTTGGAAGCGTTTAAAAGCTGGATGGACGTGACCGATCATCCTTGGTTGATTGGTGATTTTGTTTGGACAGCATTCGATTATATTGGCGAAGCTAGTATCGGCTGGCGAGGCTATTTTCAGGAACAGAATTTTTATCCCTGGAATTTGGCCTTTTGCGGCGATTTGGATATTTGTGGATGGAAACGTCCACAGTCTTTTTACCGCAACGCACTTTGGATGACGAATCAACTTTCACTGTTTGTAAAACCACCTAAACCATCTTTTGAAGAAAACCCCAACCGTCAATCGTGGAGTAAATGGCACTGGTTGGACGCTTTGGCTGATTGGAACTGGAATGGATTTGAAAATATGCCACTTGAAATAAGTGTTTATTCTTCATGCGAGGAAGTTGAACTTTTTCTGAATAACAAATCATTAGGCAGGAAGAAAACCAATCGTTCAACCGAATTTAAAGCTATTTGGGAAGTTCCTTATCAGGCCGGAGAATTAAAAACAATTGGTTATGCAGGTAAAAAACAAGTCAATACCGCCTTTCTTCGAACTGCAAATGAACCTTCACAAATTAAACTGAATGCTGACAGAATTGAAATCAAAGCTGATGGTCAGGATTTAAGCTATATCATGGTGGAGCTTTTGGACGAAAAGGGTAATCGCAATCCGAAGTCTGAAAACCTTGTGAAGTTCGAAATTGAAGGTCCGGGTACCATCGTCGGAGTGGGGAATGCCAATCCGGTCAGCACCGAAAGTTACCTGGCCCAAGAACGAAAAGCATGGCAAGGCCGCTGTCTTGTGATTATAAAATCAGATCACCAACAGGGTAAAATAACCTTAAATGCAACATCTGACGGTTTGAAACAAGCTGATATTGTGATTGATTCAAAATAGCGCAAATGAAAACATCAAATAAAATATTCTCCCTTTTGCTCTTTTCTGCATTTCTTTTATTCGGATGTTCGAAAGCATACTCAGAATCTCCAACTAATTCAGACAGTAGTTTTGTCAAAGGGGCCGATATTAGTTGGCTGCCGCAAATGGAGGCCACAGGCTACAAGTTTTATAATGACAAAGGCGTTGAACAGGACTGTTTCCAGATTCTGAAAGATCACGGAATCAATACGATCCGTCTTAGAACTTGGGTGAATCCATCGGACGATAAGGCAAGTGGTCATTGCAGCAAGGTTGAGACCGTCGCAATGGCCGTTCGGGCGCAGAAATGGGGAATGAGTGTGATGATCGATTTTCATTACAGCGACACATGGGCCTATCCCTCAAAACAAGCTAAACCGGCTGTTTGGGTTGGGCATGATTTTTCACAATTATTGACAGATGTTTATGACTATACAGCCGATGTGATGATAGCTTTAAAAACAAGTGGCGTTACTCCGGAATGGGTCCAGGTTGGCAATGAAATACCGGGTGGTATGATTTATCCTGAAGGACGCAGTACAAATTTCCCTCAGTTGGTTCAACTGATTAATAAAGCGTACGATGCAATAAAAGCCGTCAGTCCTTCATCGAAAGTAATACTTCATGTCGACCAGGGAAATAATAACAGCCGGTTCAGGTGGTGGTTCGACAATGCCAAAGCGAATGGGGCAAAATATGATGTGATAGGATTGTCCTACTATCCTTACTGGCTGGATGGAAAACCCGATTTCACGCTATCGATTGATGACCTTGGTAATAATCTGATTGATATGGCATCAATGTATGGTAAAGAGGTGATGGTGGTCGAAGTTGGGGGAGAAGATACCAAGGCCCAAAATACATATGATATGCTGATCGCCGTTCAGAAGAAGGTAAAAGCTGTTCCGGAAAGCAAAGGTCTTGGAGTTATTTACTGGGAACCTGAAGGTGCAAAAAGCTGGAGCAGGTATTCTTTGAGTGCCTGGGGCGACGATGGAAGACCAACCATTGCTTTGGACGCATTTTTGGCTAACTAGCTGATTTTAAAAATACAAAAATGATTAAAATGAAAAATCTTCTCATTCTTTTGATTCTGCTGGTATCAGGTTTCTCCTTTGGATCGGATTTTAAATCTAAATCCATCAAACAACCTCAACAGCAACCAACAAAAATACCTGCTGTCTGCTATACCTTGCCAGGAAAAGAGCTTATGTTATTATCGGAGAAAATTCTTTATAAGAAAACTCCCCAGGAAGATATGTATCTCTACCTGCTTCGTCCCGAAGGAAAAGCAAAAAAAGCGCTTCCGGCAATTATTTATTTCACAGGTGGCGGATGGGTGAACGGGAGTGTTGATTCCCAGATTGCCAATGCAGCGTGGTTTCGTGATCATGGTATTATTGGAATCACAGCCGATTACCGCGTAAAATCGAGGCATGGGACCACTCCCGTGGAGTGTATCCGCGATGCAAAATCGGCCGTCCGGTATGTTCGGACTTATGCGAAAGAGCTGGGAATCGACCCTACCAAAATTATTGTGGCTGGCGGGTCTGCCGGAGGACATATTGCGGCGTGCACAGCCATTGAGGGAGGTGATGAACCCGATGAAGATTTGACAATCAGCTCAAAATCTAATGCTTTGGTTTTGCACAACCCGGTATTGGGTGAAGGTTTTGGCGGGGATTTTTTTAATGAACATCCTGAATTTTCTCCAATTCTTCACGTAATAAAAGGTTGGCCGCCAACCATTATATCCTGCGGAACTGTGGACAAAACCACGCCTTTTGCAGTTGCTCAGAAGTTTACCAAGCTGATGATTGAAGCCGGAAATGTCTGCGAATTGATTCCGGTAAAGGATGCAGACCATTCGTGCGACTGGCCGGTAAGTAATCCAAACTTTCTTCCCACCTTAAAGCGAATGACTCAGTTTTTGGAAGAGCAAAAATTTGTTCCCAAACAATAATATCTATCAATGAAGCTGAAACTTACATTCATTCTGGTTGTTTTCTCCCTTTTTGTTTATAGTCAAGATCAATCCGTATCAATACAGGTTGATGTAACGAAAGAAAAAGGGCCAATGAAGCCAATTTGGGCATGGTTTGGATACGACGAACCGAATTATACCTACATGAAGGATGGGAAAAAACTGTTGTCGGAGATTGCAGCATTAAGTCCGGTGCCGGTTTATGTGCGCGCTCACAACCTGATGACTTCGGGTGATGGAACGCCTGCTCTTAAATGGGGTTCGACCGGTATGTATACGGAAGATAAAGACGGGAACCCGGTTTACAACTGGACCATCATCGATAAAATTTTCGATACCTATGTCGAATGTAAAATGAAGCCATTAGCGCAGATTGGTTTTATGCCCGAAGCGCTTTCAAGCAATCCATATCCATACAAGCATGATTGGGCACCCGGGAAAGATTATAAAACGATTATAACTGGATGGGCCTATCCGCCTAAAGATTATAAGAAATGGGCTGAATTGATTTTTCATTGGGTAAAACATAGTGTTGATCGTTATGGAAAAACTGAAGTTGAAAGCTGGTACTGGGAACTTTGGAACGAGCCCAACGGCGATTATTTAATGGCCCCGGATCGGGTAAAGGAGTACTGTAAGATGTACGATTATGCTTCAGATGCAGTAAAACGTGTGTTGCCAACAGCCCGAATGGGAGGACCTCACACACATGGAGGTGGTGCCCGATTCGTCCGTGAGTTTATCGGGCATTGTTTGCGAGGTAACAATCTTGCAACAGGCAAGGTTGGTGCACCTCTGGATTTTGTTGGCTTCCATGCGAAAGGTTCACCCAGGGTAGTGAATGGAGTGGTTCGAATGAGTATGAGTTCGCAGTTGCGAAATATCAATGATAATTTTGCGGTGATTGCATCGTTTCCTGAAATTAAAAATATCCCCGTTATTATCGGCGAATCTGATCCTGAAGGATGTGCCGCATGTGGAATGACAACTAATCCCGAAAACGCATATCGCAATGGCACAATGTATTCGAGTTATTCAGCTGCTTCTATTGCACGTGAATACGATTTAGCTGATTATTATGGAATTAATTTGATTGGAGCTGTAAACTGGTCGTTCGAATTCGAAAATCAACCATGGTTTGCCGGCTTTCGCGATCTGGCTACCAACGGCGTTGACAAACCTGTACTAAATGTTTTTCGGATGTTGGGAATGATGGCTGGCAATAGGGTAGAAGTGACCGGAGATCTCGCTTACGACTTCAAAGCTATACGCGATTCGAGTGTCAGGGGTACGAGAACCGACATTAATGCTTTGGCAAGTAAGGATAAAAGCTCGATAACCGTTTTAGTCTGGAATTACCATGACGATGATATAGTCAATTCAGGTTCTCCTGTTGAGCTTAAGATCAAAGGGGTACAATCTAAAAAGGCAGTCTTGTCTCATTATCGCATAGATAGCCAACATAGCAATTCATATGAAGTCTGGAAAAAGATGGGATCACCGCAAAATCCAACAAATGATCAAACTACGATGCTTGAAAAGGCTGGCAAATTAGAGATGGTTCATAATCCTGAGAAGATAAAAGTCAGTAATGGGGAAATATTTATAAAAATGCAATTACCCCGGCAAGCAGTTTCTTTGGTGAAACTAACCTATTAGTAATAGTTGCAAGTCAAATCTGAAAGAGATAGGAGAATTGGTCGCTAACTGTTAGCAACAGACAACACTTATTTCTGTCCTCAAACTTCAGGCTAGTGCCCTTCTTTTTCCGTCTGCAATTTTTTTTATTTAATTTACATCGAATAATCGTTCCTCTTCCCAAAAAGCGTTTATTTTGCATAAAAATTGAATTAATGGATCGTGCTTATCTTGAGATCATCTTTTTGTGTGGATTTGTATTACAGGTGATTCTTCGCTCTTATTACGTTCAGTATTATGTCACAGAAAAACACAAACGTTATTTTAATAAAAAAGAACGCTTATTTCTGTTGTTTATATTTGTTGGTTTTCAATTACTTCCGCTGTTGTATGTCTTTTCGGACTGGTTTGCATTCTTCGATTACAATCTTCCAAAATGGCTGGGTTATCCTTCTTCAATGCTCTATGGCTTTGGTATTTGGCTCTTTTTCAGGGCTCATGCTGATTTGGGGAAATATTGGTCGCCTGGTTTGGAGATAAAAGAAGATCACCAGCTGATCACAACAGGTGTCTTTAAATGGGTGCGTCACCCTATGTATGCTGCTTTTGTGGCAATTGCCATTGCTCAGGTATTTATGTTGCAAAACTGGATTGTTGGTCCCGCATTTTTGTTATTGGCTATCCCATTCTATCTGAACCGCGTTAAACGTGAAGAACAACAGTTGATCAGATATTTTGGTGAAGAATACCGAAATTATATGCACACAACAAATGCATTGCTTCCCAGGAAAGAGCAAATCGATTTTTCTCTGATTTTTGCCAGGTTGAAGTTTTCGGTAAAAAATAAAGGATAGACTTTCGCCCATCCTTTATATTTTCTAATTAAACCAATAAAACTAACTAAAAATTCAAACCTACAATTAAAAAGCATTACAAAAATATGCTGTAAAACATTGAATTGTACTAAGCGAACGTTAATTTTTTTCGGTGATGAATTTTTTTTGGAAACCTTTATTTTGGTTCTGTACTAGCAGGATTCTCTTTGTCTTATAAGCTATTTAATTACAGCTTTCAAGTCGCGATTGGCAAGTGCCCTGCGCAAAGGCAATAAATAGGACTTCGATCCCTTTTTTACATCACACTTACCTTTATAATGAATCAGATAAGTACATTGTGTGGCCTGCACTGTATCAAGTTCACAAATCTCAATCAGAGATTCGATGACATAATCAAACGTATGATAGTCATCGTTATGAAGCTCCAAAGTACAAACATGATCCTTATCCAGATCTGTTGGTTTTATCTGATCTTTTTGCTTCTCAATGGTCATACAATACAATTTTGATTTAAAAGTTTATTTTGCCGGAATTTCTTTCACTACGCTTGTCACCGGAACTCTGACCCCATTTTTAAAAGCAGCTAAAAATGAGCCTTTTGCCCCTTCCAGAATCAGCTGGTTCTTAAGCAAAGAAGCATCTTTGTAATTGGTGAAATTTCCAATTGTGTAGACGACATACTTTTTAGAATCCGTATATTTTTCGATTGTTCTGAACTTCGATAACTTCGCATATCTTGTTTTGAAAGCCGGAGTCAATTTTCCATTTGGAAAGGATCCGATCTGAACTTTAAAAACAATTTTGTCCTTTGTCTCTGAAGAATTTTGATCATTGAAAGGTTGTATGTCCTGGGAAAGACTATCGTTTGCAAGCTTCGGAACTTGTAATTCGGCTTCCGGAATTTCAACTTTCGGTTTTTCATTCAGCAATTTTTCTGCTCTTATTTTCTCTCTTTCTGAGATTTCTGTTATAAAGTTGGCCATTGCATCGGCTCCGGTTTTCTCCCAGTAACCGGACTCCTTAACCCTTGCCTGTTCGAAATAGGTTTCCCGGTCGCGGAGTAACTGGTAGGATTGCTGTTCTGCATCGACAATTCGTTGCACGAGGACAATTCTGGTTGATACGTTATGTGTCTCTTCATGCGCCTTTCTGAGAATATCGGTGTTTTTGACAATCGAATCGTTTTTCCCTGTGGCGATCCAGGCTTTGGTGAAAAGGATCTTTGCGGCCTCACTTCTGAAATCGTAAATACTATGATAGGTCAGTTGAGTGTTAATCTGGAAGTTAAACCATTCCACGCGCAAGGAATCGGGGATCGGGAAATTCTTTTCGTCGGGTTTCGCCACAGGTACCTTGATTGTGTCGACAAAAATATCTTTCGGATCACCTTTATCAACTTTAAAGGGATTGATCCGCTTCAGACACATACTGAAGTATTTATCATACTCAAGTTCACGACGCTCCTTGTTGCTTCCATTATATCTTTTATAGAAGTCAATCGCCTCTGACCAATTTTCGAGTGCGTGAAAATAATTGCCGAGATAAAAGTTTGCGTTCGATGGTGTTTTGTCTACCGCAGCGTTTAATAAGGCCTCTTTGGCAGCAGTTTCAAAACGATTATTCTTTAAAAGTGAAACTCCGTAATAGTAATTATACATCGCATTGCCAGGTGATTTATTGATGAGCTGGGTAAAAATAGGCAATGCTTTTTCGTAATTCTTTTCATTAAAATACTCTATAGCAAGAGATTCATTACCAATTATTTCCTGAGATAATAGCTGATTTGGAAACAATACATACAAACTTGAAACAACTATTAATGCCAGGCATTTACGCGAAACTATCATGACTTTTAATTCTGAAATATTTATGAGCTAAAATTATACATTTTGGCGGATTTTTGTAGCATTTAATAAATTTTTGCGGTTTTATGTTCCATTTTATTAAAACTCACTCCTTATATTTTATTATATTTGTATACCGATGATAACCTATTGACTTAACTCATCCGTAATCATGAATTCGGGGAAAAGTCAATGGCAAAACGATATGGCTGATAACTTTCGGCAAACTTTGTGCCGGTAATATTTGTTCTAATATAAATTTTAAAATAATAGGATATGATACAGTTAGTTGAAGGAATAGCAGCACCCGATTTTTCGGGAATTAATCAAAACGGAGAAACAATTTCGCTCGCAGGGTTTAAAGGAAAGAAGTTAATTCTGTATTTTTACCCCAAAGATGATACACCTGGTTGTACTGCTGAAGCGTGTAATCTGAATGATAATTACGAGTTTTGGATATCAAAGGGTTATGAAGTTGTTGGTATTAGTCCTGATGGTGAAGCATCGCATCAGAAATTTGTCAAAAAGTATGGTTTGAAATTTAACCTGATAGCCGATACTTCAAAAAAGATACTTGAAGCATATGGAGTCTGGGGCGAAAAAGTGAATTACGGTAAAACATATATGGGTGTGATCCGGACCACTTTTGTAATTGATGCAAATGGTATTATTGAAAAGATTTTTAAAAAGGTGGACACAAAGGAACACACCAGTCAAATTGTTAAGGATTTATTAATTAAATAATTACATATATTTCGACATGGCAAAAGAAGATTTGCAAAAGATCAACAGCGAAAAGCTGAAAGCCCTGCAGCTTACAATTGAAAAAATTGAAAAAAGCTACGGAAAAGGATCAATTATGAGAATGGGCGATAAGCCTGTTGATGATGTACCGGCCATCCATTCCGGTTCAATCGGATTGGATTTGGCCATGGGAATTGGCGGCTATCCCAAAGGCCGTGTAATTGAAATATACGGGCCTGAATCTTCAGGTAAAACAACCCTGGCGATTCATGCAATTGCAGAATCTCAAAAGGCAGGTGGAATTGCAGCTATCATTGATGCAGAACATGCCTTTGATCCGACTTATGCTCAGAAATTGGGCGTAAATATCGATGAATTGCTTATATCTCAACCAGATAATGGTGAGCAGGCACTTGAAATCGCTGATAGTCTGATCCGCTCTGGCGCGATTGACATCATTGTAATTGACTCTGTAGCTGCACTTACTCCAAAAGCTGAAATTGAAGGAGAGATGGGCGATTCGAAAATGGGTCTGCAGGCACGTCTGATGTCGCAAGCACTCCGTAAACTTACCGGAAGTATCAGCAAAACAAAGACATGCGTTATTTTTATTAACCAGTTGCGCGAAAAGATCGGTGTGATGTTCGGAAATCCTGAAACAACAACTGGTGGAAATGCATTGAAATTTTATGCCTCTGTGCGTCTGGATATCCGTAAAATTGGTCAATTAAAAGATGGCGAAGAAGTTCAGGGAAGCCATACCCGTGTGAAAGTTGTTAAAAACAAGGTGGCACCTCCGTTCCGCAAGGCCGAATTTGACATCCTTTACGGTGAAGGAATCTCCAAAATTGGAGAGATTATCGACATCGGTGTTGAAATTAATCTGATAAAAAAGGCAGGATCGTGGTTTAGCTATGGTGAAACCAAGTTAGGTCAGGGTCGCGAAGGGGTAAAGGCACTTCTAAAAGATAATCCTGAATTGATGGAAGAGCTTGAATCAAAAATTCTTGCCAATTATGCACCAGCTTTGGATAAATAAATAATTGTAAACTTATTGAGAAATCTGAACTGGAAATTTTACGGTTCAGATTTTTTTTTGACTTTTGTAGAATTTAGAATGGATTGGATTACAAATTATTAAATAATCCCTATGAAAATATTGAAATTCGGAGGAACTTCGGTCGGTTCGGTTGAAAATGTAAGGAGAATTGGCGAAATTGTTCTAAATCAACATGACAAAATTATAGTCGTTGTTTCCGCGCTTGGCGGAGTTACCGACCAGCTTTTGGCTGTGGCTCAGCAAGCTGCATCGGGAGTGAAAATCAACGGCGAATTGACTTCGATCCGAAAGCGTCATGAGGTGATTTCCAATGGATTATTTGATGAAGAGAATTCAGTAAAAACAATCCAGACTTTACAACCACTTTTTGAAGAACTCGAAAAGATTGTTCAGGGAGTTTCGCTCATCGGAGAACTCACCCCAAAAACGCTTGACAAAATTCTCGGCTTTGGAGAAAGGCTCTCATCAATTTTGATTAGTCGGTTTTTGAATGTTCAATTAATAGATAGTCTTGCTGTTATTAAAACAGATCGCAATTTTGGTAAAGCGAATGTGAATTTTGAACTTACCTATCGGTTAATTTCTGAAGTTTGTTCTTCAATTGAGCAATTTGCTGTTGCTCCGGGGTTTATATCATCTGCTCCCGATGGTTCAATGACGACTTTGGGCCGTGGTGGTTCTGATTATACCGCAGCACTTTTTGCCGCGGCAGTTCATGCAGAATGTCTGGAAATCTGGACCGACGTGGATGGATTTATGACCGCTGACCCGCGTGTGATCAGCAAAGCATATACAATTCCGATGCTTACTTATTCCGAGGCGATGGAACTATCGCATTTTGGAGCGAAGGTGATCTATCCGCCGACCATACTTCCGGTTTATCAGAAAAGTATTCCCATTCATATAAAAAATACCTTAAATCCCGATGGTGCCGGAACTTTGATCTGTCAGTCGGAAGCCAATGTTAAAGATCATCCTATCAAAGGGATATCATCCATTTCCGGAATTACGTTGTTTACAATTCAGGGTTTGGGAATGGTTGGCGTCACAGGCATTTCGATGCGGCTTTTTGGCGCACTTGCTAAAGAGGAAATCAATGTGATTCTTATATCGCAGGCATCATCCGAAAACTCAATCAGTTTTGCAATCGATTCTCATTTTGCAGATGTCGCGCGGGAGGCTATTTCACTTGAATTTGAACGTGAGATTGCTTCAGGCCGTATCAGTAAATTGGCAAGAGAAAGTGAGCTTTCAATCGTTGCAATTGTTGGCGAAAATATGAAACATTCGGCAGGTATCGCCGGAAAGCTGTTTCATACAATCGGGAAAAACGGAATTAATGTCGTTGCTATCGCCCAGGGCGCTTCTGAGCAGAATATTTCATGGGTTGTTAAAAATTCTGATCTGAGGAAAACACTTAATGTTGTCCACGAAGCATTTTTTCTTTCTCCCTATGTTGAACTCAATATTTTCCTTGTCGGAATTGGAACTGTGGGACGTGATTTAATAAGTCAGATCAGCAGACAGCAGGATAAATTGAAAAAGGAACACCGCCTGAAACTGAAACTTACAGGAGTTGCAAATTCGCGAAAGATGATTTTCGATCGTGAAGGATTGGATGTTTCAGATCTTAAAAATACGATGAGCCAGTCGGAGGAAAAATCTGACCTTAACCTGTTTTGTCAGACCATGGTCGAGATGAACATGTTTAACTCTGTGTTTGTTGATTGTACAGCAGATGCAAAAGTGGCTGATCATTACCTTTTTGTGCTCGAAAATTATATTTCAATTGTTGCCGCAAATAAGGTTGCAGCTTCATCAGAATACAGTCGCTATCGTTCATTAAAAGAGATGGCTGCGAAACATGGGGTGAAATTTTTATTCGAGACAAATGTGGGAGCAGGACTTCCATTGATCTCTACTATAAACGATTTAATGCGTTCGGGCGACCGGATTGTTCGTATCGAAGCGGTACTTTCCGGAACGCTGAATTATATTTTTAACACGCTAAGTAAAGATATTCCGTTTAGCAAAGCAGTAAAAATGGCCAAAGAGATTGGTTATTCTGAACCAGATCCGCGGATAGATCTAAGTGGAATCGATGTGATTCGCAAACTTGTGATTCTTGCCCGTGAGTCGGGATATAAAATTGAGAAAGAGGAAGTTGTTAACAATTCGTTTATTCCTCAAAAGTATTTCAATTCTACGATTGACGAGTTTTGGAGTACCATTAGTGAGATGGATGAAGTATTTGAAAAACAGCGCGTTGTTCTTGAAGCTGGCAAACAGAAATGGCGTTTTGTGGGTGTAATGGACGAAGGAAAAGCTTCAGTTTCGCTTAAAATTGTCGATCCTGGTCACCCGTTTTACGACCTGGAAGGCAGCAACAATATAATTTTATTAACGAGTGAGCGTTACAACGAATACCCAATGCTGATCAAAGGATATGGAGCCGGTGCCGCGGTAACGGCTGCCGGTGTTTTTGCAGATTTGATCAAGGTTTCGAATATTTGATGTTAGGGGCGACTCTGAGAATTTGCCCAAATTGGAAAAAATGATTTAAATGAAGTATATAATTATTCTTGGTGATGGAATGTCGGATCAGCCCGAGATCGAACATGACGGGTTGACCCCTTTGATGGCGGCGAACATACCAAATATCGATAAGCTGGCTGAAATGGGAAGATCCGGATTACTGAAAACAATTCCTGAAAAACTCCATCCCGGAAGCGAAGTTGCAAACCTTGCGGTACTAGGATATGATGTTGAGGCAGTATTCGAAGGACGCGGTGTAATTGAAGCAGCGAGTATCGGCGTTCAACTCGAACCCGGAGACCTTGCCATGAGATGTAACCTGATTTGCATCGCTGGCGAAAAGATTAAGAACCATTCATCAGGCCATATTTCTACAGCTGAAGCGATTGAATTGATTAAGTATCTCAACGAAGAAATTGGCAGCGAGATTGTTAGATTTTATCCGGGTGTTTCTTACCGTCATTTGCTGGTCATCAAAGGCGGAAACAAATCACTGAATTGCATTCCTCCTCACGATGTTCCCGGAACCGCCATTGCTGATGTTCTTCCTTCAGCTTCGAATGAATCGGGGGAAGCAACGGTTCAACTTTTACTCGATTTGATCCTTCAATCTCAAAAATTGCTTAAGTGTCATCCGGTTAATCTCAAACGCAAACTGGATGGGAAAGATATGGCGAATTCAATATGGCCATGGTCTCCTGGCTATAAACCTGCCATGAAAACATTAAAAGAGATGTATGGAATCAATAGTGGAGCAGTGATCTCCGCTGTCGATTTGATTCAGGGCATTGGAGTTTATGCCGGTTTGGATGTGATCAAAGTTGAGGGTGCAACAGGTTTGTATGATACAAACTATGAAGGAAAAGCGCAGGCCGCCATTGAGGCGCTGAAAACACGTGATTTCGTATACCTTCATATCGAGGCAAGTGATGAGGCAGGCCATGAAGGTGATTACGATTTGAAGTTGAGGACGATAGAATACCTTGATAGTCGCGTTGTCAAATACCTGGTTGCCGAAATAGCCAAAATGGAAGAGCCCGTTGCGATCGCAGTTCTACCTGATCATCCCACTCCCTGGAAACTTAAAACCCATACGCGTGACGCGGTTCCCTTTCTGATATGGTATCCTGGCATTCAGCCTGATGAGGTTCAACGTTATGATGAATTTTCTGCAAGTAAAGGCAGTTATTGCGTGTTGGAAAGTCGTCAGTTTATGCAGGAACTGTTACAAAAATGAATTTGACCAGATTAAAATGAAGTATTACAGTACCAATCACAATACTCCCGACGTTAACCTTGAAATAGCAGTTACCCAGGGATTAGCATCCGATCGTGGATTGTTTATGCCCGAAAGGATTGATCCTTTGCCCGAATCATTCTTTCGTGAAATCGGTTCAATGAGCTTTCAGGAAATCTCGTTCGAGGTGGCAAAGAAATTCTTTGGTGAAGATATTCCGGATCCGATTCTGAAAAAAATTGTGTTCGATACACTTAGTTTCGATACGCCTTTGGTAAAAGTGAGCGACCATATTTATTCACTTGAACTCTTTCATGGTCCGACTTCAGCTTTTAAGGATGTCGGCGCCCGGTTTATGGCACGCCTTTTATCCCATTTCCTGGGAAAAGAAAAAAAGATGGTGCATGTGTTGGTGGCAACTTCGGGCGATACCGGAAGCGCTGTTGCAAACGGCTTTTTGGGAGTACCCGGAATTCATGTTCATGTCCTTTATCCAAAGGGAAAGGTAAGCGAAATCCAGGAAAAACAGTTTACTACATTGGGTCAGAATATTACTGCTCTTGAAATTGATGGTACTTTCGACGATTGCCAGGCGCTCGTGAAATCTGCTTTTATGGACGAAGTGCTCAGGAAGAAGATCACAATTACTTCCGCCAACTCAATTAATGTTGCGCGGTTTCTTCCACAGGCTTTTTATTATTTCAACGCCTGGGCTCAATTGGAGGATAAATCCCGCAAAGTCGTCTTTTCTGTCCCAAGCGGTAACTTCGGTAACCTGACAGCAGGACTCTTTGCAAAAAGAATGGGATTGCCTGTCAGCAAATTTATTGCTGCTAATAATTTGAATGACATCGTTTTCAAGTATCTCAAAACCGGTGTTTACGAACCCCGGCCTTCAATTTCAACAATCGCTAATGCGATGGATGTAGGCGATCCCAGCAATTTTGCCCGAATTCTTGATTTGTACCGCAATAATCATCAGGCGATTGCAAAAGATATAGTCGGAACCACCTATACAGATAATGAAATAAGAGAAACACTGTTATCTGTTTATAAAACTACAGGCTATCTTCTCGATCCACATGGTGCAGTTGGATATCGGGCGCTTGTTGAATTATTAAATAATGGTGAAACCGGAATTTTTCTGGAAACTGCGCACCCTGCCAAATTCACCGAAACTGTCGAACAGGTGGTAGGGAAGGGGAATGTTCCGATGCCCGACAAGCTTCAAAAGTTCATGAAAGGCAAAAAACTAAGTATTGAGTTCCCGGCTAAGTACGCGTCTTTCAAATCGTATCTAGATGAATTAGAATGATTTGTAATGAAATAATTTCACGAATAAAATTTCTGTGTTTTATGCTTTTGACAAGGTTCTTAAGATTTGACCTATATTAAGGCAACCTTTGTAACCATTCTTTAATCTTTTTTATAGAATTTTAAATTAAAGACTATGAATAAGAAGATAGGAATTTTAAAGCTAATCATTCCCGCCGTTATAGGGCTCGGAGTGGTTTTTGCATCCTGTATAAAGGATCATGACTATTATTCAATTGGTGATTTTATCGTAACATTCGGAACGATAGAAATGAAAAGTACTGCAACCAATAATTACGTAATCCATCTTGACCATGGCGATAACGTCGTTCCGGTTTCTACCTCAGTTCCGTGGTTTGATATTAAGAATAATCAACGGGTTATTGTGAATTTTAATCCTTTGAGTGATGAAAAACTGACAGATTCAACTGTAACTTACCTTGCAAAGATTACTGGTCTACGGGATATCCTTTTTAAGGATGTTAAGAAATATACTGAAGTCGCGGATGACAGTATGGGACACGATCCGATCATTATCAAAGATGCCTGGATTTCGAAAACCGGTGGAATTCTAAACATCGAAATGAAGTACTACACGCAGGGTTCTGTTCATTACATCAATCTGATTGATAATGGAGAAGCCAATGGAATTGACAAACCGTTTGTATTGGAACTGCGTCACAATGCACGTGGAGACCGGAAAGATTACCCGGCAACAGGTTATGTGAGCTTTAGGCTTGATTACCTGAAGCTTCCGGGCAAAAATGAAACAAAGTTTTTTGTTCGTTACACAGATTATGATGGCAGAATAATTAATTTACCTGAAACTTATAAATATTGATTAGGGTATTTTTGTCAATGAATTGTTTGAAACCTGTGAATCTTCGGATTCGCAGGTTTTGTTGTTGTATTTAATTCAAAACCGTTTATTTTTGTGCGAAATAAAATCCAGACTATGAAGAACCTGTTCGCGTTATTTCTGATCGTTATCCTTTTTTCCGCCTGTATGAAAAGTGAAAAATCTGTTCCCGCAAAAGCTATTATTTCGAAGGAGTCTTTAAAGTTATCCTCAAATCTTATGACACCTGAGGTATTGTGGTCGTTCGGAAGAGTCGCAGGAGCACAGGTTTCTCCTGATGGGAAAAAGATTTTGTACAGCGTTTCATATTATAGTATCCCAGAGAATAAAGGAAATTCTGAAATATTTGTGATGAATTCCGATGGTTCGGATAAGAAACAAATAACCAAAACAGCCACGCGTGAGGTAGCTGCCAGATGGATGAAAGATGGTAATACAATTGCATTTTTATCCTCCGAAACCGGAACTATGCAATTATGGACAATGGCTGAGGATGGTAGCAACCGCCAGCAAATCAGTAATCTCGAAGACGGTATAAGCGATTTTAATTTTTCGCCTGATGAATCGAAATTGCTTTTTGTAGCTGATGTAAAATATGGTGAAAGAACAGTAGATAAATATCCCGATCTGCCAAAAGCGACCGGCGTTATTGTGAATGACCTGATGTACAAACATTGGGACGAATGGGTGCAAACTGTTCCTCATCCTTTCGTTGCAGACTTTGCAAATGGAAAAATAGCAAATGAAATTGATATACTGAAAGGCGAACCTTTCGAAAGTCCGATGAAACCATTCGGTGGTATCGAACAATTGGCATGGAGTTCTGATGGAAAAACGGTTGCTTACACCTGTCGCAAAAAAACCGGAAAAGAATATGCACTCTCAACTAATTCAGATATTTACTTCTATAACCTGGAAACCGGAAAAACCGAAAACAAAACTACCGGAATGATGGGTTACGATCAAAACCCTTCTTTCTCTCCCGATGGAAAATGGCTGGCCTGGGAAAGTATGGAACGCGATGGATATGAAGCCGACAAAAACAGGTTGTTCTTAATGAACCTGCAAACAGGCGAAAAAACTGATCTTTCTGCAGATTTTGATCAAAGTTCATCCGCATTGACCTGGACAGCCGACAGCAAATCGATCTATTTTGTAAGTTGCTGGCATGCTTTGACTCAGATTTATCGTGCTGATATTGCAGACAAAAAAATCACTCAAATAACCAAAGGGGTTCAGGATTACTCGGCTGTTGCATTGGCAAAAGACAAACTCATTGGGGTAAAACATTCGATGAGTAAGCCAGATGAAATTTATTCAGTTGATCCAACAAGCGGAGCGGAAACAGAACTTTCGTTCGAGAATAAAGATATCCTTGCTCAGTTAAAAATGGGAAATGTGGAAGAACGTTGGATTACAACCACTGACAAAAAACAAATGCTTACCTGGGTGGTTTATCCGCCTGATTTCGACAAGAACAAGAAATATCCGACCTTGCTTTTCTGCGAAGGTGGACCGCAATCGACTGTTAGTCAGTTCTGGTCATATCGCTGGAACCTGCAACTGATGGCAGCTAACGGATATATTATCGTAGCGCCAAACCGTCGCGGACTTCCAAGTTTTGGAAAAGAGTGGCTGGAACAAATCAGCGGCGATTACGGCGGACAAAATATGCTGGATTACTTTTCAGCGATAGATGCATTGGCAAAGGAACCGTATGTCAATAAAGATAAATTGGGCTGTGTCGGAGCAAGTTATGGCGGATTTTCGGTGTACTGGTTAGCTGGTCATCATGATAAACGATTCAAGGCATTCCTGGCCCACGACGGCATGTTTAACCTGCCTCAGCAATACCTTGAAACAGAAGAAATGTGGTTTGTAAATTGGGATTTGGGTGGTGCTTACTGGGATAAAGCCAATGCCATCGCTCAGCGTTCGTATGCTAACTCGCCACATTTGTTTGTTGATAAATGGGATACACCAATATTGGTTATTCATGGAGAGAAAGATTACCGTATCCTGGCTTCACAAGGAATGTCTGCTTTTAATGCAGCAGTTTTGCGTGGTGTTCCGGCCGAAATGTTGATCTTCCCTGACGAAAATCATTGGGTACTTAAACCACAGAACGGAATACTTTGGCAACGGACCTACTTTCAATGGCTTGATAAATGGCTGAAATAAGAATTAAATATGCTATCACGTAGTTCTGGAATTTTATTGCACCCAACTTCCCTGCCTGGTAGGTTTGGGATTGGTTCGCTTGGTGAGGAAGCGCGCAAGTTTGTCGATTGGCTTTCTCAGTCGGGGCAGAAAGTCTGGCAAATTCTGCCGCTCGGTCCTACCGACCTTAGCCATTCACCCTATCAGTGTTATTCTGCTTTCGCGGGAAATTCTGATTTGATTGACCTTGATGAAATAGTTGAGCTTGGATTGCTAAATGTTGCGGATATGACGCTTACAAAAGCATTTCCTTTAGATAGTATTGATTATCATAGTATCCGAAAGTTCCGTGAGCCGCTTCTTCACAAAGCGTTTTTGCGTTTTCGAGAAGTAGGTGGTTTTGGCTGGGATAATTACAGACAGTTCTGGAGCGAAAATTCCTGGTGGCTCGAAGCATACTCTCTGTTTTATGCTTGCCGTAAAAATATAAAAGGAAAAGATTGGAGTTTCTGGGAGGAGTCATTGGTATTGCGAAAGGAGGACGCGCTTAACCTTTATTACCGCACTTGTCGGGAAGATGTTGAATTTCAGCGTTTTTTGCAGTTTTTATTTTTTAAGCAGTGGTTTGAGCTGAAAAAATATGCGAATGACTTAGAAATCAAAATATTTGGAGATATACCACTCTATGTTTCGTACGATAGCTCTGATGTCTGGACCAACCAGGATCTGTTTTTGCTCGATAAAAAGAAAAAGCCGCTAATGGTTGGAGGCGTGCCGCCCGATTATTTCAGTGAAACCGGGCAGCTTTGGGGGAACCCGCTTTTCGACTGGGAGAAGCTCAAGCTTAGGAATTACGATTGGTGGATTGCGCGGCTTCACTTTAATCTTCATATGTTTGATTTAGTCAGGATCGACCATTTCAGGGGGCTGGAATCGTATTGGGCAATCCCTTTTGGCGAGAAAACAGCTATTAAAGGCGAATGGTTAAAAGCTCACGGCGATGCGGTTTTAAAGATATTACAAAGTCAGATAGGGCATTTGCCGATTATTGCCGAGGATTTGGGTACGATTACAAAGGAGGTTCATCAATTGCGGAAAAAGTATCGATTGCCAGGTATGAAAGTTCTTCAATTTGCCTTTGCTTCAGGAGCTGACAATGAGCATCTTCCGCATAATTACGAGCTCGATTTTGTTGCTTATACCGGAACTCACGATAACGATACCACGGTGAACTGGCTGAAAACAGTGAAAGGGACGGAGCGTGATCATTTGCGCCGGTATTTTGGAACTACCGGGGTTGATCAGTGGAAAATGATCAGGGCCGTACTTGGTTCAGTTGCACAAATGGCAATTATTCCTTTGCAGGATGTACTTGGTCTTGAGGCATCAGCAAGAACGAATACCCCCGGTACAATCGTGGGTAACTGGCAATGGAAATTAGCGGCTCAGGATATTTTAAAAGAACAGACTGAAAAGCTAAAAGAGATGACTACTTTATACGGACGCTAGGACCGCTTCGACAAACTTTTCCGGCTGTTCCGCATGTAACCAGTGTCCGGCATCGGGAATACCGATCAGCCGGGCTTCCGGATATATTTCCTTGATTCCGATGAAATCCTGATCAGAAATATAATCAGAGTTGAGTCCCCTAATAAAGGTAACCGGATAGTTGAGAATTGGCTGGCGATCAGTGAACCAATCGTGGTTCACATCACTGGTAATTGAATTGAGTGCGTGTTTGAGCACAGGGACGTTTATTTTCCATTCAAAATAGCCTTCTTTATCCCTGTGAATGTTTTTTATCAGGAACTGTCGCAGTGTGCTATTCTTTAGCTTTTCAGACAAAAAGTAATCAATTTCCTTCCGTGAAGTAACGGCCACAAGATTAAGCTCTTCCATCAATCCGAGAATCAATTCGTGCTCCAGGACCGTTTTGAATGGGTTTTTTTCAGAATTATAGTTTTTGGGAGCAATATCGGCAATAATCAATCCTGCAACCAGTTCCGGATATTCGGCTGCAAACATCATCGCGAGCTTACCACCCATGCTATGTCCAAGAATGATTGCTTTATTGATGCGATAGTCATTGAAAAACTTGTAAAGATCGTCAACCATGTCCTGATAAGAATGGGTTGACGTATGTGGTGACTGCCCGTGATTGCGAAGATCGGGAATGAAAATAGTGAATCTTTCTTCCAGCTTTCTGGCTATCGAAATCCAGTTATCCGATGAACCATAGAGCCCATGCAAAATAACCAACGGCATTCCATGACCTGATTTTCTGAAATGTAAGGTGACGGGCATTATCTCAGACACTCTTTATACTTGAGAATTGTCAGCTCAAGTCCTAAATACAATGCATCCGAGATCAGCGCGTGACCAATTGAAACTTCGAGTAAATTTGGAATAGACTGGTTAAAAAACTTCAGGTTCTCAAGACTTAGGTCGTGCCCGGCATTTACACCAAGATGATGATCAGCAGCAACCTTAGCTGCCTGGATAAAAGGTTCGATCGCCTGATCGGGATTGAACGGATAGGCTGTCGCATACGGCTCTGTGTAAAGCTCCACCCGGTCGGCACCAATGATGGCAGCACCTTCAACCATTTTAACATCAGCTCCTACAAACAGCGAAACTCGTATTCCTGCTTTTTTCAATTTTGTCACAACTTTTGTAAGAAAATCTTTGTAGGCGATGGTGTCCCATCCGGCATTTGAAGTGATGGCATCGTGTGCATCAGGAACAAGTGTGACCTGATCTGGTTTCACCTCGAGAACCAGATTGAGAAATGATTCTGAAGGATATCCTTCGATATTAAACTCGGTTGTTATGATTGGCCTTAACTCCCTTACATCCGAATAACGGATATGACGTTCATCCGGACGAGGGTGAACAGTAATTCCTTCCGCGCCAAATTCTTCACAATTTATGGCGGCAAGCTTAACATTTGGCGTATTTCCCTGACGGGTGTTTCGCAGTGTTGCTATTTTGTTTATATTTACGCTTAAACGTGTCATAGTTTTGATTCACTGATTTGGTGTGCAATTTACAACTTTGATTCGAATTCGATAACAAAATAAATCAATAATTGTGATAGCCGAAAATTTGATTACTGAATCTATTCCAACCGTCACACTTCAGGAGATTGGTTCTAAAGTGCTGACTCTTATGGAAATATACCGTGTTTCGCACCTTCCGGTCGTTGTTGGAAAAGAGTATTTCGGTGTTGTTTCTGACAAAGATATTTATGATGCCGAGAACTTTGACGAGGAGATCGAAAAGTACATTACTCCGATTCTTTTGCAGCCTCATGTGCACGCCAATCAGCATATTTTTGAAGTTGTTGGTGTTGCGTTGGGATGTGGCGTCTCTATTGTTCCGGTGCTTGCGGATGATCATTCCTACCTGGGATCAATTACTCGCACAGATCTTGCCTTCAAACTAACTGAACTCTTTTCATCCAACGAGCCGGGTGGTATCATTGTCCTTGAACTCACTGAAATCAATTATTCTTTGTCTCAGATATCTCAGATTATCGAAGGTAATGATGCACGAATCCTGAGCCTCTATATTCACAAGCCTTCACCGTTTTCGAAAGAATTGGACATTACAATAAAGGTAAATGTTGTTGATCTTTCAGGAATTATTCAGACTTTTGCGCGCTACGATTATCTGATTAAAGGAACCTATATGGATCAATCACAAATTAAAGGTCTTTTCGATGATCGGTATGATCAATTTATGAGATATATAAACGTTTAAATATCAAATTATTAAATGAGAATAGCGGTATTTGGCCGAAACATTAATCCAGTTTTTTACGATAGTTTGAAACGTTTGTTCACGATCCTGCATCTACATGGTGTAGAAGTTACCGTATATCGGCCTTTTTTGGAATATATGCGGCGTGAGATCAACTTCGATCCTAAGACGATTACCGACTTTTCGAATCACAAAGAATTGAAAAATGTCGATTTTTTCTTCAGTATCGGAGGTGACGGGGCTTTTCTCGAAGCAATTTCTTTGGTCAGGGATTCGGGAATTCCGATGGTTGGAATCAACAGCGGACGACTTGGATTCTTAGCCGATGTGGCTCAACAGGACCTTGAAAGTGCTCTTGACCGTTTTTTCGATGAGAAATACTTTCTGCAACCGCGTTCTTTGATTAGGTTGGAAAACGATTTAGGGTTATTTTCAGATTTTCCTTATGCTTTAAATGAGTTTACTGTTCATAAGCAGGACACTTCGCAAATGATTACTGTGCATGTAGAGGTTGGCGGCGATTACCTGAATTCATATTGGGCTGATGGTTTGATTGTATCGACTCCTACCGGATCGACTGCATATTCGCTGAGTGTTGGTGGACCGATTATTACTCCGACTGCAGCGAATTTTATTATTGCCCCGATTGCACCGCATAATTTGGCAATTCGTCCTGTTGTAATTTCTGATAGTGAAGAGGTTAAACTCATTGTAGAAGGTCGCGGAGAACGTTATATGGCATCACTTGATTCGCGTTCCGATGCATTTGGGTCTGATATCGAAATGCGGTTACGCAAAGCTGATTTTTCAATAAATGTGTTACAGTTTGATAATCAATCATTTTATAGCACTCTTCGAAATAAGCTGATGTGGGGAATTGATAAGCGGAATTGAAAAGTTTACAAAATATTAGAATATTCCTCTTTTTATCCGTTAAATTTTGGCTGAAAAAAAGGAAATTAGGGTTAATCTATTACTTTTGTAACCTTTAGTAAAAACAAGAAAATTTTTGAGGTTGTCATTTTGAATAAATTCACCGAACATTGTTACAAATGAGAAAGTTGATAGTAGTCATAATGCTCATCATGTCAAGTTGTTATGCCATGGCACAACCAACTACAGACCTTGGTGTACAGGTTGCCGCAGCGACTTATTGGGGCGATATCGAGAATGCCAACTATTCCAAATCAATTACTCCGGTGGTTGGGATTTTGGGTAGGTACAATTTCAACAAGCGATTGGCTATACGAGGACAGCTGTTCACCGGAAATCTAAAAGCGGAAGGGTTCTTTGAAAATGCGAATATCTGGCAATCGGGTCAACCGCGTTTTTTTGATCCTGTCACTGGTTTTGAGACTTATCCGAGAAATGCCCCCGATTTTAATTACTATTTCAACCGTTCTTTTCAAAGTGTGGAAGCACTGTTTGAATTTAATTTTCGAGATTATAAATTGGGACGCACGAAGAAGGATAACTGGACACCTTTTGTATCTGTAGGTCTGGGCGGATTTTTCTCGAGGGCATCGCGGGTTGGATCATTTATTCTTGAGCCAATGGAAACAACGCCAGGATTTTACCAGCCTTATTATCTTGATAATACGAAGAGGCTATTGTCGAATAATTCTGATGTATTAACCCTTACCATTCCCGTTGGCGTAGGTATGAAGTTTAATATTACGAAAAGATTGGGAGGAATAATTGAAGTGATTGTCAGAAAAACCTTTGCAGATAATATTGACAACCTGGATGATCCAAAAAGGTTTGTGATTAATCTTGCAAGCCCCCCAGTTTCATATCCGGAAAAAGTTTCCGGGATGCAGTTGAATAACAATGACTGGTATGCTACGCTTGCGGTTTCGGTGTGTTACCAGTTGTGGAGCAGCAAAGGGAATTGCGCAATTTATGATAAGATCAAAAAATAGGAAATGGTCATTGATGAACTGAAGAAGAATTTTATTCCCCGCCATGTTGCTGTAATTATGGATGGGAACGGTCGATGGGCAGAACTGCATGGGAATGACAGGATTTTTGGCCATCAGCAGGGAGTTGATGCCGTAAGGTCGATCGTCGAAGGAGCCGGAGAAATTGGGATTGAATACCTTACGTTATATGCATTTTCTACTGAAAACTGGGATCGTCCGAAAGAGGAAGTAAATGCACTGATGTCATTACTTGTCAATGCAATAGTTAATGAAACCGATAATCTTAACGAAAAGAACGTAAAGATGCTGGCAATTGGCGGAATTACTTCTTTGCCTGAAGATGTTCAATCAAAACTCGCCGAAGCGGTTCAAAGCACCTCATTAAATACCGGATTAAATCTGGTACTTGCCTTAAGTTATTCGGGCAGGTGGGAAATTCTTGAAGCAGCAAAGAAAATAGTGCGGAAGGCACTTAATGGCGAAATTACAGAAAATCAGATAAATGAAAGTGAATTTGCATCACAGCTCTCTACCTCAGGTATTCCCGACCCCGAGTTATTGATCAGGACCAGCGGAGAATACCGCATCAGCAATTTTCTGCTTTGGCAGATTGCATATAGTGAATTTTATTTTACCCCTATTTTATGGCCTGATTTTCGGAAAGAAGATCTGTTCGAAGCCATAGTCGATTTCCAACGCAGAGAGAGAAGATTTGGAAAAACAAGTGAACAAATCAGAAGCTAAAAATGTACAAAAAACTGATAATTTTTTCCCTGGTAATATTTGGTAGTATTAACCTTTTTTCCCAGGTAGTTGCCGATAGTACGAATTTTTCAATCTATTACGATAGTACGAAAAAATATACCCTCGCCGGATTAGAGGTTAGCGGTATCCGTTTTCTTGATACCGAGGTACTTAAAAACCTTTCGGGACTGACAATTGGTGATGAAATTACAATCCCAGGCGATGCAATCACTTCTGCATTGAAAAAATACTGGCGTCAGGGACTCTTTTCTGATGTGAAAATATCTGCAACAAAAATTGTCGGAAGTAAAATTTGGCTCGATATTTATCTTCAGGAACGACCCCGACTATCGCAAAAAAACTACAAAGGTGTTACGAAGAGCGAGAAAGAGGATATTGAGAAGAAGGTAATGTTACTGATAGGCGGACAAGTTACAGATCACCTGATTAATACCGCCGAAAAACAGATTCTTGGAATCTTTACCGCGAAAGGCTTTTACAATACTACGGTTAATGTTGTGCAACGTGATGATACCGCCAAGGTAAATCAGGTGATACTCGACATTAACGTTAACAAGAAAACAAAAGTCAAGATTGATAAAATCGAGTTTGTTGGTATAAAAGCGCTTACTCCCTACGAGCTTGAAAAGTCGATGAAGAAGACGAAAGCCAAAAAGCTTATCAACTTCTTTTCATCGAAGAAATTCCTCGAAGATAAATTCGAAGAAGATAAGATCAACCTGATTAAGAAATACAACGAAAAAGGGTATCGCGATGCAATAATTGTAGCTGACTCCATCACAAGAGATACCATAAAAAACACTGTCCATCTGAAATATTGGATCGACGAGGGCAGACGTTATTATTTCAGGGGTATCCGCTGGGTGGGAAATACGGTTTATACCGATGTGCAGCTAAACAGGGTTCTGGGAATTAAGAAGGGAGATATCTTCGACCAGAAATTGCTGGATAAAAGGCTTACCGAAGATGATGATGCAGTATCCAATCTATACCTTAACTCTGGTTATCTTTTTTTCAACCTGAATCCTGTTGAAGTTAATGTGCAGAATGACTCTATTGACTTCGAAATGAGAATGGTAGAAGGTAGCCAGGCAACAATCAACGAGATTGGAATTAAAGGAAATACCAAAACAAACGAGCATGTTGCCCGTCGCGAACTTTATACGCGTCCGGGACAGTTGTTCAGTAAAGAAAATATTATCCGTTCGGTGAGAGAATTGTCGCAAATGGGTCACTTCAACCCCGAAACGATTAAGCCTGATGTGGTTCCTCATCCTGAAGATGGGACAGTCGACATCAACTATGAATTAGAGGAACGTGCCAACGACCAGATTGAGCTTTCCGGTGGTTGGGGAGCTGGTATGTTTGTGGGTACTGTTGGATTAAAATTCTCGAATTTCTCTGTCCGCAACATCATGAACAAGAAGGCGTGGAAACCGCTTCCAACTGGTGACGGGCAGGCGCTGTCGCTTCGTGCACAGACAAATGGTTCTTATTATCAGTCGTATAGCTTTTCTTTCACTGAACCTTGGTTAGGCGGAAAGAAACCGAACTCGTTTACATTCTCAGTTTATTATTCGAAGCAAACGAGCGGTAATCAGGACTATAATTATACCGGAAATCAATATGGTAGTCAATATGGTAGTCAATATGGTAGTCAATACGGAAGCCAGTATGGAAACCAATATGGCAGTTATAACCCATATAACTATGAGATTACTGAGAAGATGGGTGTAATTGGCGGAGCCCTCGGATTGGGTTACCGTTTACAATGGCCCGATAACTACTTCACTGTTTATCATGAATTGTCGTATCAATTATATGTACTCGAAAACTGGAAGTATTTCTTCTTTCAGAATGGTACCTCAAATAATTTAAGTTTTAAAACCGTGTTCGGACGGAATTCAACGGATAATCCTTTGTATACCAAAAAAGGATCCAACTTCTCCTTGATGGTGCAGTTTACGCCGCCTTGGTCGGTATTCTCCGGTAAGGATTACAGCGATCCTAATTTGACTCCTGAAGAACGTTACAGACTTATCGAGTTCTACAAAACAGTGTTTAAAGGTGATGTATATACCCCGCTTAGTCCGAATGAAAAACTTGTCCTGCGCACGAAATTCGAAACCGGATTCCTTGGTTATTACAATAAGTATCTCCGTTCGCCATTCGAAACTTTCCGCCTTGGGGGAGATGGAATGTCGGGTTACAGCATGTACGGTAGCGACATCGTTGGATTAAGAGGTTATGAAAACAATTCACTGACTCCAGCCAATGGTGGTAATATCTATGAGAAGATAACCATGGAGTTAAGGTATCCGATCACCTTGAGTCAGTCAGCCACAATATATGGTTTGGGATTTCTTGAAGCCGGTAATTCATGGTATGATTTTCCCGATTATAATCCATTTGCCATCAAGCGTTCAGCTGGTCTTGGTGTTCGAATCTTCCTGCCTATGTTCGGGTTGATGGGCTTCGACTGGGGTTATGGATTTGATGAAGGCTATACCAAAGGAACAGGTGGCAGCCAGTTCCACTTTATCATGGGACAACAGTTTTAAATTGGATGCCTGCTAACATTCTTTAACAAGTTGCGAACCTTTAAAAGTTTATTTGGTCTGATTTTTGCCTGCATATTTGGGAATTAACACTATTGGATATGAAACGAGCATGTTCGCTAAATATAAACACGGTTGGAAATCTCACATGCGAGTTCCATCTGGCTTTTAAAAAACAAATCATAACCGGATGAAAAAATTAGTACTTATTCTTCTGTTCTTTGCCGTTTCGGTCGGTTTTGGCTTCGCCCAAAAATATGCTTATGTTGATACTCAGTACATTCTGGGGAATATACCTTCGTATAAGGCTGCGCAGGAACAACTTGATAAAATTTCACAGCAGTATCAGAAGGAACTTGAAACAATACATGCTGAGCTGGATAAAATGTACAAGGATTTTCAGGCAGAGGCAGTTCTACTCTCAGACGATATGAAGCGTAAGAGGGAAGACATGATTATAACAAAAGAAAAGGAGTATAAGAAATTGCAACGTCAGTACTTTGGGGCCGAAGGAGACCTGTTTCAAAAGCGTCAGTCATTGATAAAACCAATTCAGGATGATGTGTTTAAGGTGATTCAGGAGATAGCCGAGCAGGGAGCCTACTCAATTATTTTTGACAAAGCAGGAAGTCTCTCAATGATTTATACAAATTCAAAGTATGATTTGAGTGACCAGATCCTTCAGAAACTTGGATATAAGAATTAAAGATATATATTTGCGAACAAATTTTAAATCAAAAACAAACATGAGAAATTTTTTTAAAGTAATAGTTTTTTGTTCAGTTTTATTTGCGGGTAGTTTGTCTGCCCAGACCTTAAAATTCGGTCACATTGATTTTCAGGCGCTGCTACAGTCAATGCCAGAAACGAAAGTTGGTAATGCTGCCATCGAAAAATTTGTGGCCGATCTGGAATCAAAGCTTGCCACAATGAATAAAGAATATCAGGATAAAGGTAAAGAGTATGTTGCTTTAGCTCAGGCAAAAGATGCCAACGAAGTATTGGTAAAAGCCAAACAGGACGAAGTTTCAAGTATTCAGGAAAGAATGCAAAATTTCCAGCAAACCGCACAAGAAGCCATCGACAAGGAAAAAGCTAAACAATTACAACCGGTATACGAAAAGGCACGTAAGGGAATCACTGATGTTGCCAAAGAACAGGGTTTACTTTATGTTTTCGAAGTAAATGGTGTTTTATACCATTCTGAACAATCTATTGATTTGTTAGCTGCGGTCAAAACCAAATTGGCTATTAAGTAAATTACATTTTTGCAACTATATAGAAAGGGTACCGGGTTCGGTGCCCTTTTTTTTTGTAAGTTTGGATCAATAAAAATCTTCAGCAGGTGCAGGAAAATTATCAACCCATTGGCGTTTTCGATTCAGGATATGGTGGTTTAACCATTTTGAAATCCATAGTGGAGAAATTACCTCAATACGATTATATCTATTTAGGAGACAATGCCCGAACTCCATATGGTTCACGCTCATTTGATGTCGTTTATGAATATACACGTCAGGCTGTTATGAAGCTTTTTTCGATGGGTTGTCAACTTGTGATTCTTGCCTGCAATACCGCCTCGGCAAAAGCTTTACGAACAATTCAGCAACACGATCTTCCGTTGTTTGATCCATCAAGAAGGGTTTTAGGTGTTATTCGTCCCAGTGTTGAGAAGGTTCCTTCCTATACGAAAACCGGGCATGTGGGGGTTCTGGGGACCAGTGGAACAGTTCTTTCAAAGTCGTATTTATTGGAGATTGCAAAGATTTCGGATGATGGCATAATTGTTACGCAGGAAGCTTGTCCGATGTGGGTGCCGCTGGTTGAAAATGACGAAACCCGTAATCCGGCAGCTGACTATTTTGTACGTAAAAACATCACTAACCTATTTAGCCAGGATCCTGAAATTGATACGGTAATCCTTGGATGTACCCATTATCCACTTCTATTACAGGCCATTAATAAATTCATTCCTGATAATGTGATGCTGATCGAACAAGGTCCCTTAGTTGCTGAAAGTCTTGCCGATTATCTGATCCGTCATCCGGAGATGAACGAGAAGTGCTCGAAAAAGGGGACACGCCGTTATTTAACTACTGAATCGGTGCAGAATTTTGAGCCACGTGCCAGCCTGTTTCTGGGACGCCATGTAACTGCGGAAAAAATCCAACTTTAATTGGTGTCCTGTTAAGATTTTCATCGTCCGGTTAGTCGGGAAGCTGTCCTGTTAACCTGAGTTCTATAGCTGATAACGTATAAATCACTTGAAAACCAATACGGTAATAAGGTTTTAATAGCTTATGGTTCAAAAATCGCTACTAAGGTAAGGTTTAGAAAATAAGGTTTTAAAACCTTGTCCTATTTTTTCAATCTCAGTAGTAGACAAATTGGCACTAGAAAACAACCTTATTACCTTATATTTAGAATATTAAACCAATACTTATATCGAACTTAGGTTATTAGTGTCCTGTTTAGATTTTCGTCGTCCAATTGGTTGGGATGCCGTCCAGTTAAGATTTTGGCCGTCCAGTTAGTTGGGATGCCGTCCTGTTAAGATTTTGACCGTCCAGTTGGGTGGTGAAGCCGTCCAGTTAAGATTTTGACCGTCCAGTTGGGTGGGGAGCCACCCGAGTTAGGTTTCTGATCACCTGAGTTGAGTTTCTCGCCGCCCGAGTTGAACCGGATCAATCAATTAACCCGCTTTTACAATATTCTCCATTACTTCCCTGTTTTCCTCCAAAACTTCCAGGTACCGAACCTGTGCCATCGTCCTTACAAGGTTATGACCTTTATAATCAGTTTTATAATAAATGTCATTATTCAGATAATCAGTCATAAACCGCATGGCTTGTTCCCATGCCATGTAGCGGCACGAAAAAGCAAGATTATTGATCTCCATTGGGGTAAGGAAGGCTTTGGCCTCCGATAAATACCCTTGTGCAAAAGCTTCGTAAATCTCTTTGTTGAATTCAATTTTAGTGAGGTCGGGTTCGTCCTCTGGTGCTTTGTTTCCGAGTGTGCGGATGGCATCCCCAAAATCGTAAAGTGCAGAGCCGGGCATAACGGTATCGAGATCAATAACACATAAGGTATTATTGTCCTGATCGAAAAGTATGTTGTTGATTTTAGTATCGTTGTGGGTAATTCTAAGCGGAAGTGTTTTATCATCGAGCCAGCGCTGCAATGAAGTCATTTCCGATGATCTGTCAATGATTTTGCTGATAAGTAATTGATTGTCTTTAACTCTTCCTGCCACATCCTTCAAAATTGACAATTGAAAATCAAACAATCTTGATATTCCGTTGTGAAAATTGGGAATCGTTTCGATCAGTTCTTCACCGGGAAGATCGGCCAGTTGCTGCTGAAAATGACCGAAAGCCTGCGCGGCACTATAGGCCTGCCCGGGCTTTTGAATATTTTCAACCACCTTACAATCAGCGATAAATAAAAACAAAGTCCAAAAATTTCCGTCAATGTCATTCACAAACATTTTGCCATCCTTAGCCGGAATGTAGGTCATTACCTTACGATCCACCTCTTTTTCGCCGGTTGCTGAGAGCTTATTTCGGATATGGTTGGTCGTGATCACGATATTTTTCATCATCCCGGGAACATCTTTGAAAATTTTATGGTTCTTACGTTGCAGCATGTATTCAGGGGCTTCTGCCGGAGACGTAGTTACCAAATAAGTGTCATTGATGTGGCCATTGCCAAAAGGGGTTATTTCTTTGATATTTAAATTAATATCAAAACTGGCAACTAATTCGGAAAATATCGGATTATTCATAAAAGGGAAGTTTTAGTTGGAATTATTTTAAAGGAGGGAACAATTGCACCCTCCTTTTATGAACGCAGAGATTATATCCAAAGATTGGCGGGATATGCACCTGATTCAATAAGATCTTTAATTCTTTGTTGTACAAATGGTTTGTCTTCTTTGTAAGTCACTCCAAACCAGGGTGAGTCGCATTGCAATACTTTTGTCCGGATATTTCCTTTTATGATATTGTCGTTGATTAAAAGAGGAATATAATATTCTGATTTTAATTCATTTCCATGCTCAGTAAGAAAATCCTTAAACCCTTCGTTCAGGTATGCAAAGACGTTGGGTTTAAGTCCCCAGAAATTCATTGAAACAGGTGTATTCTCTTCGAGTTTAAACCGGTCGTCATCCTCGTAATAGAAAATACCATCATCATCACGTTTGATCTTTGTTCGTTCCACAACCGTGATCAGATTTCCGTTTTCGTCCGTATTGCAAACTCCACGTGAAACAGAGCCAAATTCCGAAAGCGTATTGGCTACATTGTAACCAATCATTGAATACTCGTTTTCATCAGTTGACGAGTTCAGAAAATCGGCCATTACCTGGTAGGCTTTGCTCCCGTAAAAATCATCGGCATTGATCACTGCCATTGGTTCGTGTACAACCGGTTCTGCCATCATTGTCGCATGGCTTGTTCCCCACGGTTTCTCTCTTCCGGGATGAAGGACAGATCCCTCAGGTATTTTATCCAGTGATTGGTACACGTATTCGGCATCAATTTTGCCTTTAAGATTGGGCTCAAACCTGGCCTTAAAGTCATCTGCAAAATCGGTGCGGATCACAAATACAACTTTGCCAAATCCTGCACGGATGGCGTCATAAAGCGAATAATCGATAATTGCTTCACCATTTGGTCCAACTTCATCGAGTTGTTTAAGACCACCATAACGACTGCCCATTCCAGCCGCGAGTATTACTAAAGTTGGTTTCATAAATATTTAACATTTAAAAATTGTGGAAATTTTTTTCCGGCACGCAAAAATATCGAAAATAAGCTTTCAATGTATTTCCGTCGCATTCCAATTTTGTTGATTATTCCGATTCCTTGTACCAGCCCGAGTACATGTGGTAGTTGTTGGCGATGCGGTTAATTTCGCCTTCAAGCAATTCGGGACTCATTTCTTTTATTTTCCTTGCCGGTGAGCCGGCATAGACCGAACCTGATTCTATAATCGTTCCCTTTGTAACAATTGCGCCAGCTGCCACGATAGAATTACTATGGATAACAGCATCATCAAGAACAACCGCATTCATTCCAATCAATACATTGTCATTAATTGTGCAACCATGTACAACTGCTCCATGCGCAATTGAAACATTGTTACCTATATTGGTCGGGGATTTTTGGTAAGTAGCGTGTATCACTGCATTGTCCTGAATATTAACGTTGTTGCCTATTTTAATATAATGAACATCACCGCGAAGCACAGCACCATACCAGATGCTGCAATTATCTCCTATTGTAATATCACCAATAATTACCGCGTTTTCAGCAAGAAAACAATTCAAACCGAAAACAGGTGTTTTTCCGCGAACCGATTTTATTAGAGCCATTCGTTTAAAATGTTTTAATTTGTACTCCAAAATTAGTAATATGCGGCGAATTTAGCAGGATTAATCCCTTTTCGGATTATTGCAGTCGTTTTTTATTGAGATTTGGTTAACGAATTTTTTAGAAAATTAAGTCTTTATACAATAGATTATCATTTAAATGTTCTTTAATTTGTATATTCGTAAGTAAAACCGCAAATATATATTATTTTTATAATCATGATTGAAACAAAGGTCATTGAACTGGAAGAGGTTGCGATCCGGTTTTCGGGTGACTCCGGAGATGGAATGCAGTTGACAGGCGCACTTTTTTCAGATACGTCGGCATTATTTGGAAACGACATTTCAACATTTCCTGATTACCCATCAGAAATAAGGGCTCCACAAGGTACTGTTGCGGGGATATCAGGATTCCAGGTTCAATTTGGGACTGGAAAAATAACCACTCCCGGCGACTTTGCCCATGTGCTTGTAGCTATGAATCCTGCTGCAATCAAGGCAAATGCAGGATTTATTCGCCCCGGGGGTACAATTTTTTACGACAGTGATAGTTTTACCCAGAAGAATTTCGATAAAGCGAAACTAAAAACACAGGATCCTTTTGCAGAATGTAATCTTGAAGACTATATTAAAGTTGCTGTTCCGATTACAACGCTCACAAAAGAGGCATTGAAGGACCTGGATATAGACAACAAAAGTGTCCTCCGAAGCAAGAATATGTTTGCGCTGGGTTTAATCTGCTGGGTGTTCAGTAAACCACTTGATTACATTGAGAAATTCATCAAGAAGAAATTTGCCAAGAGTTCTGTGGTGGTTGAGACAAATCTGAGGGTTTTGCATGCTGGCTGGAATTATGGCTTATCGCTTGAACATTTAACTCCCAGGTATGTGGTTCATCCTGCTGAGATAGAAAAAGGAACTTACCGGAATATTAATGGCAATCTGGCAACAGCATGGGGTTTGTTAGCTGCGTCGCAAAAGGCTGGCCTTGATCTGTTTATTGGTTCATATCCTATTACTCCGGCGACTGACGTTTTACAGGCGCTTGCTGACCGGAAAGACCTGGGTGTTAAAAGTTTCCAGGCGGAGGATGAAATTGCAGGTATATGTACTGCCATTGGTGCCTCATTTGCCGGAAAGTTTGCAGTCACATCCACTTCAGGTCCTGGTTTTGCGCTTAAAGCCGAAGCATTAGGTCTAAGCGTAATGGCTGAATTACCGCTTGTAGTAGTAAACGTGCAACGCGGAGGACCTTCAACCGGGCTTCCAACAAAAACAGAACAATCCGACCTCCTTCAGACCTTATATGGCCGTAACGGTGAATGTCCGTTGGTTGTGATTGCAGCTTCGACTCCTTCTGACTGCTTTCATTTTGCTTATATGGCTGCGAAAATAGCCCTCGAACGGATGGTTCCGGTGGTTCTTTTGACAGACGGATTTCTTGGAAATGGTTCTGAGCCATGGAAAATACCAACATTAAACGAGTTACCATCTATTACTCCACGATTTGCAACTAATCCTGCAAGTTATAAACCCTATGGCCGTGATGAAAAAACACTTGCACGTGAATGGGCGATTCCGGGGATGCCTGGTTTCCAGCACCGGATTGGCGGGCTTGAAAAAGATGCTAACGGTAATGTAAGCCACGATCCGATTAATCATGAAAAGATGGTTGGAATTCGTGAAGAAAAAGTAAACCGTGTTGTTGAATTGGTTCCTGATTTGGAAACTTATGGTGATCAACATGGTGATTTATTGGTTGTTGCCTGGGGTGGAACCTATGGTTATATGGAGAGTGCGGTTCGTGAACTGAGATCCCGGGGCGTGAAAATCGGGCTTGCACACTTTAACTACATCAAACCTTTACCTGCCAATACTGCCGCGATTTTTTCGAGGTTTAAAAAGATTGTAGTTTGTGAGCTGAACCTTGGTCAGTTTGCGAGTTACCTGCGGGATAAACTCCCTGAATTTGATTATCACAAATACAATAAAGTACAGGGACTCCCGTTCACGAGTCAGGAATTAGTTGAAAATTTTGAAAAGCTTCTGGAGGAATAGTGATGACTGAAATATTAGAATATACATTAAAAGATTTTAAAAGCGAAAATGAGGTACGTTGGTGTCCGGGTTGCGGAGACCACGCTGTACTGAATTCGATCCAGAAAGCGATGGCTACACTGGGTATAAAACAAGAGGATTTTGTTGTTGTTTCGGGTATTGGCTGTTCTTCACGATTTCCTTATTATATGAGTACGTATGGTTTTCACACCATTCATGGTCGAGCGGCAGCAATTGCTTCGGGTGTAAAATGTGCCAATCCAAAGCTATGTGTTTGGGAAATAACAGGCGATGGCGATGCTTTGGCCATTGGAGGGAATCATTTTATACATGTTATCCGCAGGAACATCAACATTAACCTGATTTTATTCAATAATAAAATCTACGGGCTTACTAAGGGGCAATATTCGCCCACGTCCGACAGGGGAGCAGTTACAAAAACTTCGCCACAGGGAACCATTGAAAATCCTTTCATTCCTGGCCAATTGGTTTTGGGAGCCGGAGGAACCTTTTTTGCAAGAGCGGTTGATAATAACATCAAACATTCCCAGGAGGTCTTCGAAGAAGCTGCAAAGCATGAAGGTACATCAGTTGTGGAGGTTTTACAAAATTGTGTCATCTTCAATGACGGTATTCATGCTGAAATTTCAGATCCAAAGTTCCGCGAGGAGCGACAGATTTTTTTGAAACACGGCGAGCCAATGATTTTTGGAAATCAAAAGGATAAAGGACTTGTTTTCGAAAAAGGATTACTCAAAGTAGTTACTATTGGTGAAAACGGTATTACGCGTGAAGATATTCTTGTTCATGATGTTACCGAGCCAAACGGGTACCTCCACCAACAATTGATTGGCATGAAATTGCCCGATTTCCCGGTAGCAATGGGTGTTATCCGTGCTGTAGAAGCGCTGGTTTATGATCAGATGATGGAGAAACAGATTGCTGATGTGAAAAGCAAATCTAAGATCAAGTCGATTGACGATCTTCTTAGCAGCGGAAATACGTGGGTTGTAGAGTAATAAAACATCAAGATAAATATGAGAGAGAGGCATTTGGCCTCTTTTTCTGTTTCTGATCAATTTTAATTAACTTTAAACTGTTTAGGTTTAACCGGATTCACCAATGGAAAATTTCGAAAACATCTCAATATCTGATATCTATAAGAGAAGAAAAACTGACAGGGATATTTTTCAGGAACTAATGCCCAATAAAGTGAAAGAGGTATTACTCTTTGCTACTTTATACGATTCCTACGCAATTGAAAGGGAGGGGCAATTTTCGGATAAGATTTTTGGAGAGTATCTTCAGCTCAATTTGTATGCGGCACCACGCTTTACAAGCATAAATACGGAGGAAGATGTAAGTAAAATCCTAAATACGCGCCATTTCGACCTGGTTATTATCATGGCCGGCGTTGACAAGGAATTGCCGCTTAAGATTGTAGCAGAGATCAATGCAGCTAAACCACGAATTCCTATTTTATTGCTGGTAAATAACAACAGTGATGTACGGTTTTTTAAAATCGCTGCCACCAAAATTCCTGCCATTGACCGGGTATTCGTTTGGAATGGCAATTCGAATGTATTCTTGGCAATGATCAAATACATTGAGGATAAGAAAAATGCTGCAAAAGATACACGTATTGGCGGGGTAAGGATTATCCTGTTGGTTGAAGATTCAATCAAGTATTATTCACGATATTTGCCGCTCCTGTTTGCAAGTGTGATGACGCAGACCCAGGCCTTGGTATCAGATGAATCGACCGATGAACTTCACAAGATATTTAAATACCGGGCACGTCCAAAAGTGTTACTGGTTAGTACCTATGAAGATGCTTTACAGGTGATTCACGAATACAAGGAATATCTTCTTTGCGTCATCTCGGATGTAAAATTTGCACGAAACGGTGTCAATGACGAGGATGCAGGGATCGAGTTACTTAAATTTGTGAAACAAAACCTGCGTTATCCAATTCCGTTATTACTGCAGTCGCACGATGTTTCGAACTCTGTCAGGGCCGACGAAATTAACGCCGGATTTATTAATAAAAATTCAGATAGTCTTTCACATGACATTAATGAGTTTATTAATAGTAATTTAGGATTTGGTGATTTCGTCTTTCGCGATGGCGATGGTAACCAGATTGGGGTTGCAACCAACCTGCATGAATTTGAAGAGTTGGTTAAGATCGTCCCGGTCGAATCGCTGGTTTATCACGGAAGGTCCAACGATTTTTCGACTTGGCTGATGGCGCGTGGTGAAATTAATATAGCCGAAAGACTGATCCCCTATAAAACGGAAGAATTTGATGATCCGGCAAAGATCAGGGAAATCTGTTTGAGAATTTTTGACGATGTGCACGAGAAAAGGAACCGTGGAAGGATTATCAATTTCGACCCGTTACTCATTAAAGGTACACGTTATATTGTGCGAATGGGACGCGGATCGCTTGGAGGAAAGGGCAGGGGTCTGGCTTTTATGTGCAATATGATGGAAAATATTGATATGAAAGCTTTACTTCCAGGCATTAATATCAGGATGCCGGCAACTGCGATCATAGGAGCAATCGAGTTCGATAAATTCCTGGAAGCAAACAATTTATATGATGTTGCTTACCATCAGACCGATTTCAAAAAGGTAAATGAGGCATTTTTAAGTGCAAGCCTGAGCAGCACACTGAAGGAACGGTTATTACAATATGTGCGTCAGGTGAAACAGCCATTAGCGGTAAGATCATCGGGTCTTTTCGAGGATTCATTGCTTCGGCCTTTTTCCGGAGTATATTCTACCTATCTGATTCCCAATAGCCATCCCGACGAAAATGTCCGTTTCGAACAACTCAGGACTGCGGTTAAACTGGTTTATGCTTCGATGTTCAGCGACGATGCCAGGGCCTATTTTAATGCAATTAACTATAAGATTGAAGAGGAGAAAATGGCAGTTATCCTTCAACCTGTTATAGGTCATGAGCGCAACCAAAAATTTTATTCAGATATCAGCGGAGTGGCTCAGTCTTTTAATTACTACCCCTATTCCTATATGAAGCCTGATGATGGGTTTGCAGTAATCGCAGTAGGTTTGGGACAAGCGGTTGTCGGAGGTGAGAAAGCCTTCAGATTTTGCCCGAAATACCCTGGATTGAACAACAATTCAGTTCAGGATCAGGTACGCGATTCACAACGTGAATTTTATGCAATTGATATGGCGCATAATAGTTTCGATTTGACGATGGAAGGTGAAATGGCGGCCATTCGGAAATACAAAATATCTGAAGCGGAAAAAGATGGAGCTCTTGAACATTGCGCTTCGACATATAGTATTGAAAATGATTATATCACGCCGGGCATTGCGACACGCGGTCCACGCGTTATCAACTTTGCAAATATTCTCGAATACCAGCATGTACCGCTTTCCGATGCATTAATGGTGCTGATGAAGTTGTTCAAACAGGCAATGGGTTCACCAGTGGAGATGGAATACGCAATCGATCTTAACAGTAACGAAAATGGTTGGCCGACTTTTTATTTGCTTCAGCTTAAACCATTGATCAGACGCGAGGAAGACGTTGAAATTGAATTGGGATCACTCGATAGTTCGAAGCTTTTACTGTTGTCGAATAAAGGGATGGGAAATGGCAGGATATCAGGAATTTTGGATGTTGTTTATGTTGATTCAAAACAATTTGACAGGGCAAGGACACGTGAAATTGCCAATGAAATTGCGGAGGTGAACAAATCATTTACTGCCACCAATCAGCAATATGTTTTGATTGGACCTGGTCGCTGGGGAACCAGGGATGAATATACAGGCATCCCGGTTAATTGGGCCAACATCAATAATGCAAAAGTTATAGTTGAGATAGGATTACCCAATTACCCGCTTGATGGCTCGCTTGGCTCTCATTTTTTCCACAATGTAACGTCAATGAACGTTGGATATTTTTCAATTCCCGATATTAATAGTTCCGATTTTGTCAAACTCGGGCTGTTGGAGAAGCAGGAAATCATATGGGAAGGGAAATATGTCAAACATGTGAGGTTTAAAAATGAACTGGAAATATTAATGGATGGACGGAAAAGAATGGCTGTAATCAGGATTGACGAATCTTAAAAAATACATCTATGAGAGCGATTAAAATTATTTTAGGGGTAATAGTTCTGCTCCTTGCGATCTATTTTCTGGGTCCTAAAATGCCAAAGCCGGTATTAAATGCTGAATTACCGGTTGTGGCAGAAGACATTGGGAAATATGTGGAGCATTTAGAGACAGTTGAAAAAGTACGTCCCGGTAATGAAGCAAAAATTATCTGGGCTAATGATTCTGTTCATTCACAAACAGAGTATGTTCTCCTCTACCTGCATGGTTTTTCAGCCAGTCGTATGGAGGGATTTCCGGTGAACGAAGATTTTCCAAAACGATATGGATGCAATGCCTACCTGGCACGATTGGCAGCGCATGGACTTGTGACCGAAAATCCTCTAATCGACATGACACCTTACCGTCTTTATGAGTCGGCAAAACAGGCATTAGTACTTGCCAGCCGGTTGGGAAAAAAGGTGATCATCATGGGAACTTCAACAGGTGGAACTTTGGCGCTTAAACTTGCCGCTGACTTTCCCGAAATGGTTCACGCACTTATTCTTTATTCTCCAAATGTGAAACTAAAAAATAAAGCATTTGTTTTATTATCAAAACCTTGGGGGTTGCAACTAGCGAGGCTTTTTGTCGGAGGAAAATTCAGAGTTTCTGAAGACGACCCTTCAAATGAAACCTGTAAATATTGGTATTGCAGTTACAGGGCCGAAGGACTTGTATACCTTCAACAGTTGGTAGACGTTACTATGGATGATGTAGTTTTCGCAAAAGTGAAATGTCCGCTATTTGTAGGATACTATTATAAGGACGAGCAGCATCAGGATGAATCGGTTGAAGTAAAAGCGGTGATAAAGATGTTCGAAAACGTTAGTACACCTGTGGAAATGAAACAGGCAAAAGCTTTCCCTGATGCAGGAGCACATGTTATTGCATGCAATCTTACTTCAAAAAGTGTCGCTGAAGTGGCGAAGGTGACTTATGGATTTGCGGAAACAATTTTAAAAATGGTACCGAAATAAAGAAAACTATTTCATTTTTTTCAGTGCAATGTTCAGCTCTTCGACAGCAGCCAGGCATTCTGTTTCAAATCTGCTGACATGCTGGGCATAAGTTTCTTTACGGATTCCGCTGATTGTATCAAGTTGGAGCGTTTTTAAATCATGCCCAAGGGAATCCATTCCCATAATCATAACAGAGGATTTTGCCTTGTGAGCTTCTTTGCCTAATTCGATATACTGCTCTTCATCAAGGTATTTATTCAGATTTGTGATGAATTCCGGAACCTGTTCAATAAAGAGAAGTATTAGTTCCCGCATTGAGGCGGTATCGCCTTCGGTTATGGTGTGCAGGTAATTTAAATCGGTAAATGCCATATTCTTTAAATGATTTAAAGCAAATATTACTTGAGCAATCAAAACTAACAAATAATATTCAAATTGAAGTGAGATTTTTCAGCTTTTAGTCTCTTCGAAATATTTAGTTTTGCAATACGAAAATATTAAAAAACAATCAGATGATAAGAACTCCGTTTTATGAGATTCACAAACGTTGTAATGCCAAGATAGTAGAATTTGGCGGATTTGAAATGCCGGTCGAATATACTGGTATCAAAGATGAACACATGACCGTACGCAACGGAGTGGGGGTTTTTGATGTATCCCATATGGGAGAGATTTGGGTTAAAGGGCCTAATGCATTGTCGTTTATTCAAAAAGTTACTACCAACGATGCTTCAGCATTGCAACCGGGTCAGGCGCAATATTCATGCTTCCCGAATGGAAAGGGTGGAATTGTAGACGACTTATTGGTTTATTATTTTGAACCACTAAAGTACATGCTGGTTGTGAATGCTTCAAATATTCCGAAAGACTGGGCATGGCTTGTTTCTCAAAATAATTTAGGTGCAGAATTGGAAAATGCCTCCGGTAAGATTAGTCAATTGGCAGTACAAGGTCCTAAGGCGTTGCAAATTCTTCAGAAACTGACCGATACGGATCTGTCTTCTATCAAATATTATACATTCAAAGTTGGGCGTTTTGCCGGCATTGATGACGTTATTATCTCTGCAACAGGATATACTGGCGCAGGCGGATTTGAACTCTATTTTTACAACGAATTTGCGGAACAGATGTGGGATGCAATATTTGAAGCAGGAAAAGAGGCCGGAATCAAACCAATCGGACTGGGTGCCCGCGATACATTAAGACTCGAAATGGGTTTTTGTCTGTACGGGAACGATATTGATGATACCACTTCGCCAATAGAGGCAGGTCTTGGCTGGGTAACAAAGTTTACTGATACCAAGGACTTCATTGATAAAGCGCTTTTTCTGAAACAAAAGAAGGAAGGTGTTACCCGCAAGTTAAAAGGTTTTGAAATGATCGACAGGGGAATTCCGCGTCATGGATATGAGATTGTTGATGCCGAAGGAAACGTAATTGGCGTTGTCACTTCCGGTACACAGTCACCGGTACTTGACAAGGGGATTGGAATGGGTTATATCCGTAGTGATTTCAGCGCATTGGGTTCAGAAATTTATATTCTGATCCGCAACAAACAAGTAAAGGCTAAAATCGTTAAGACGCCGTTTATTTAAGACGTTGTCACATGTTAAGTATTCATTACTTACATTTAAATTTTTATTGATTTTTGTCATGTTTCTGACAAATGTGTTAATTTTGCAAGTATTCGTCGGATAAGCTATTTGTTTCACGATAATAGACACAATTATAATAAGTTATAACATTTTAATTTCCTTCAAATGAAAAAGCACAATTTTTACGCAGGGCCATCTATTCTTCCGGATTTTACGATTCAGAAAACTGCAGAAGCAGTTGTCAACTTTGCCGGTACTTCTCTTTCTGTTTTAGAAATTTCGCACCGTAGTAAAGAGTTTGTAGCGGTGATGGATCAGGCGATAGCGCTTGTAAAAGAGTTACTCGAAGTACCCGAAGGTTACGAAGTACTCTTTCTTCAGGGTGGGGCAAGTATGCAGTTTTGTATGGTTCCTTTTAACTTGCTGAAAAATAAAGCTGGCTATTACAACACAGGTGTGTGGGCTTCGAAAGCACTTAAAGAGGCTAAATATTTTGGCGAGGTTATTGAAGTGGCTTCTTCGAAAGATAAAAATTACAATTACATTCCTAAAAATGTAAGTATCCCTTCAGATATTGATTATCTCCATATTACAACGAATAACACCATATTTGGAACTCAGATCTACAAAGATATTGATGCTCCCGTGATGTTGGTTGCTGATATGTCTTCCGATATCTTCAGTCGCCCGATCGATATTTCGAAATACGACCTGATCTATGCCGGAGCACAGAAAAATCTGGCTCCTGCTGGCGTAACACTTGTGATCGTCCGTAAAGATGCGCTTGGCAAGACGGGCAGGCCAATTCCTACGATGCTCGATTATAATACACATATCGAAGGAGTTTCAATGTTTAATACGCCTCCGGTTCTTCCTGTATTCGCAGGGCTTCAGACGTTATTATGGCTGAAGGAAAATGGCGGAATCAAGGCGATGGAAGTGAAGAATCTTGCAAAAGCAAAACTTCTTTATGACGAAATCGACCGGAACAAAATGTTTACCTGTCCGGTTCCTGATCCTGAAGATCGTTCACGGATGAATGTTGTGTTCGTAATGGCTCCGGGTTATGAAGAACTTGAAAAGGCATTCCTTGCTAAAGCAAAGGAACTGAACATTCTCGGTATCGAAGGTCACCGCAGTGTTGGCGGTTTCAGGGCCTCTATCTACAATGCAATGCCGATCGCAAGTGTGGCTGTATTGGTAGACGCAATGAAAGAATTTGAAGCTCAAAACTAAATTATGGCTGTATTAAAACCATTTAAAGGACTCCGACCCCCTGTTGAGCTGGCTGCAAAAGTGGCTTCGCGCCCTTACGATGTTCTTAATTCGGAGGAAGCAAGGGTTGAGGCAAAAGGAAATCCTTATACTTTGCTGCACATCATCAAACCTGAAATTGATTTTCCTGCCGGAACCGACGAACATACAGAGCCGGTTTATCAAAAGGCTGCTGAAAATCTGGATGTCTGGCGTAACAATGGCTGGCTTGTGAAAGATGCTAAGGAGTCGCTTTACATCTATGCTCAGACGATGGAGGGGAGAACGCAATATGGTATTGTGGGTTGTGCTTCTGTTGATGATTACCTGAACGGGGTAATCCGTAAGCATGAATTAACCCGCGCAGACAAGGAAGAGGACCGGATGAAACATGTCCGCATTACAAATGCGAATATGGAACCTGTATTTTTCGCTTATCCTGCCGTAAAAGAACTCGATGATATTGTTGCGAAAATTGTTGCAACGCAATCACCGGTATACGATTTCGTGGCAAATGATGGCTTCGGACACCATTTCTGGCTCGTTGATAATGATCAGACCATTGACAAGATTGTAAAACTTTTTGCCAAAATTCCGGCAACTTACGTGGCCGATGGTCACCACCGGACAGCAGCTGCCGCGCTGGTAGGGAAAGAGAAACGCGCGAAAAATCCGAATCACACAGGTGACGAGGAGTATAACTATTTTCTTGCGGTTCACTTCCCGGATAATCAACTTAATATCATCGATTACAATCGTACGGTTAAAGATCTGAACGGTCTTACGCCTGTTGAATTAGTTGAAAAGATTCATGCCGATTTCGATGTTCAAAAATTAGGTACCGGAACTTACAAACCAAATCAGCTGCATACTTTCGGTATGTACCTCGACGGCGAGTGGTATAAACTGGTTACAAAACCTGGCCGATACAACGACAATGATCCGATCAGCGTGCTTGACGTGACAATTCTTTCGAATGTTATTCTCGATAAAATATTGGGGATTAAAGATCTCCGAACCGACAAACGCATCGATTTTATCGGTGGTATACGCGGTTTGGGAGAATTGAAAACAAGAGTCGACTCAGGTGATATGAAAGTAGCATTTGCACTTTACCCCGTTTCGATGAAACAACTGATCGACATAGCAGATTCAGGAAATATAATGCCCCCAAAAACCACCTGGTTTGAGCCCAAGCTCAGATCCGGATTGGTGGTTCATGAACTTGAATAACAAACTCACAAATAAAGGCGACCCGGTTAGGTCGCCTTTTTTAATTAATCAATTTGCCCTTCAAGCGGTTGCAAACCCTTGAAGCGGCTGTTAGTTGATGATGTTTTACAGTTTCCCGAAGACCTATTTCGCCGTGTAGAAGATCCGTTACGCCGGCGTAGCGACTCTTCTACGTGGCGTAACAACTCTTCTACATGGCGTAGCGAGTCTTCTACGTGGCGTAGCAACTCTTCTATATGGCGTAACAATTCTTCTACATGGCGTAACACATCTTCTACACAACGAGGCAACTCTTCGATGTGGTGGCGCATATCGTCTATATAGTGAAATGGAATTTCTACCTGGCTAAAGGCATATTAGTTGGAAATCAATGGATAATCCTGAATTCGGATTTTTTAATTTCCAAATTACTTACGAGCTTTCTTCTTCCTGTTGAATTGAAACATATAGGCAAATGTGGCCTGGGCGCCATTGCCTTGCGAAACTTTGTAAGGATAGGTTTTTGGATTAAACAGGTTGGGAAGACTATAAAAAGCACGACCTTCGAGCGAGAAGGCACTGCCGTTTTTCAGGTGGTATTCCATGCCAAGTCCTGCAGTAAAAAGGAAGTCGACTTGTGTGTCGGTGAGTTTCCCGATATAGGCGCGGTAGGCAGGATCGGAAGGTGAAACCGCTGGCGGATGTAGAAATTTTTCTTCTTCCGAAATCATAAATGCCACTTCAGGACCAAGGTTAAGCGTGTATCGCAAGGCCTTATTTCCCATGTTGATATGGGTCATGATCGGAATACTGACGTAGTTTAGTTTGCGCGCATAACCAATCGAATCTTCTTTCCACCCTTTCTGTGTATAATTTACCTCTATTTGAAACCCGATATGAGGTTCGGAAATCAGCCGGAACATGATTCCGCCCGTATTACCTTGTTCGAATTGTGAAACAACATTGGGGTAAAATCTCACCTTCGAGAATGTCATTCCCCCATTTGCCCCGAAGTAGAGTTCTGTTTGAAAATCCTTTGGTTGAGCAAATGAAGCAATCGCGCATCCGGTAATCAGTAAAATGATAAGATATTTTTTCATCCAATTTAAATTGTGATCAAGCCATCAGTGTTCGGGTGTAAAGTTAAAAAAAATAGCAAGGATGCTTCAATCACCGGTTAAATACCCTTAACGAATCTCTATTGGACTTGTTGCCGGTTATTGGCAGCTTTTTTCTAAATTTGACTAAAATTCATTGGAATGACAATTGAAAATAATTTGAATAAAATCTGCGCATCATTACCTGATGGTGTTAAGCTTGTTGCAGTTTCAAAGACGAAGAGTAACGAGGAAATTATGGAAGCATACGGAACCGGACAACGAATCTTCGGGGAAAATAAGGTTCAGGAGCTCGTGCGTAAATGGGAAACGCTGCCGAAAGATATCGAATGGCATTTTATTGGTCATCTCCAATCAAACAAGGTCCGTTTAATTGCCCCGTTTGTAGCAATGATTCATTCGGTTGACAGTCTGAAAATTTTAAAGACGATCAATGATGAAGCCAAAAATTGTGAAAGGGTGATTCCTTGCCTGCTCCAGTTTCACATTGCCAGTGAGGAAAGTAAGTTTGGTTTTTCATATGAAGAGGCAGTTCAGTTATTATCGGCGGTAGAAATGTCCTATTTAGAGAATGTTACCATCTCCGGAGTGATGGGCATGGCAACCTTTACAGATGATGTGGTACTGATTAGAAAAGAATTCCTCACGCTTCATGAAATATTTCAAAACCTTAAGGATGTTTTCTTTCAGGGAAATGATAACTTTCGCGAAATCTCAATGGGAATGTCAAGTGACTACTTGTATGCTATCGAAAGTGGCAGTACAATGATCAGGATTGGAAGCACCATTTTTGGAGAACGAAATTGTGTCGCAAACTAATTTGTAATTCTTAATTCATCATTCTAAATTATCACACAATGCCTAATTTATCAACTTCATACATGGGGCTTTCCCTCAAAAACCCCCTTGTTGTTTCCAGTTCAGGATTGACCTATTCAATCGACAAAATTGTTCAGCTCGAAGAGAAGGGGGTGGGGGCCATCGTTCTGAAATCTCTATTCGAAGAGCAGATTAACAATGAAGCGATTCACACGATCAATCAGGATACGCGGCAAATCTCCTATCCCGATGCCGAAGATTACATTTGGGATTATATCCGCGAAAACAATTTGCAATCGTACCTCGACCTGATTAAAATCGCCAAATCATCGGTGAAGATCCCCATTATCGCGAGTGTAAATTGCCTTACCGGTGACGAATGGATCGCCTTTGCGCGCAATCTTGAAAAAGCCGGTGCCGACGCCCTGGAAATTAACACGTTCTTTTTACCGACCGACCGTAAAATCTCATCCGCCGATATTGAATTCCGATACCTGGATATACTGACCGAAGTTCGCAGGGTCGTTAAAATTCCGGTTGCGATGAAAATCAGCAATAATTTCACGAATCTTGTTGGGATGGTAGATAAACTTTGGGCGAATGGTGCTGCAGCAGTGGTGATGTTTAACCGCTTTTATGAGCCTGATATTGATCTCGAAACACTCGAACTGACCAATTCTTCAATTTATAGTTCTCCCGATGATCTTCGCCATTCACTTCGCTGGACGGGGATTGTCTCAGGGAAGGTTCAAAATATAAACATTGCTGCATCGACTGGCATACACGACGGGGAAGCGCTTGTGAAACAGTTGCTCGCCGGGGCCACCGTTGGCCAGATTTGTTCGACGCTCTACCTGAATGGCTTTGGTCAGATAGACGAAATACTCGACTATTTGAAAGCGTTTATGGTCAAGTGGAATTTTAAACAGATCTCTGATTTCCGCGGCAAACTTAGTTATTCCAAACTACCCAATCCAGCTATGTACGAAAGGGCACAGTTTATGAAATACTTCTCGGGAGCTAAATAGTTGAGAATCCTTTTCTTCATATTGGTGATCTTTGCCTTTTTCGTTGATAATGCGAAAGGGGCTGAGACTTTTGTGATCAAATTGAATAACAATAATGTCCCTGTTCAATTTTGTACAGAGCCGGAATTGATCGCCAAAGATCTGACAATCGGTGGAACATTTGCAATTACGGGGATGAAAATTTCATTTAGCGAGGGCTATAAATCAGCTGAAGATGAATTAACCTATGTTGGTTCGATCGGTAATATCGTTTCAACCTGGTTCGTTGGACAAGGTTATTTATTACTCAAAGGTGATATCAATACAACGAAGGAAAATTACCAGGAAGCTATAAAACTAGTGAGGTATAAGAATAACAATCCCATTCCAACCGTGGGTATCCGCAAGATTTCGATCACCCTCGAAGATGCCGATTTCCTTCCTGAAACGGGTCATTTTTATCGCTTCATAGAAAAGTCGAACATGAGTTGGTCTGCCGCAAAAACTGAAGCTGATGTAGCCACATACTACGGCTTAAAGGGCTATCTCGCAACTATCACAAGCAAGGTTGAAAATGATTTCATCAAACTAAAAACAAAGGGAGTAGGCTGGATAGGAGCATCGGATGCAAGAGTTGAAGGTGAATGGCGTTGGGTAACGGGTCCTGAAGGGATGGAAGATGGCAATAAGGGTCGTCTGTTCTATGTTACAGGATCAGGACCTGTTGCGGGAGAATTCACGAATTGGAATACCGGCGAACCAAATAACGTCAATGGAGGTGAAAATTACGCGCACATCACAGTATTCCCGACTAATCCATCCGCTTCCTATAAATGGAATGATTTACCCGATTCTGGTGGGCAAGGTGATTATGCATCAAGGGGGTATTTGATCGAGTTTGGAGGATATCCTGATGAACCAACGTTAGAGCTTTCTGCAACGCTCGATTTGCAGGTCAACACAATGCTCTTTAATACCGGAACTGTCGCAGCAATATGTGAAGGCCAAAGTTGTATGCTGAATATGGCAGACGTGAATACCATTCCCGCAAAATATAGCTGGACACCTGCTGAATCACTTTCGTCTTCAACGGTTGCCAATCCATATGCCACTCCAACTGTCAGCACAACATACACGGTCGCAGGTAATCGGGGGAAATGCAACAATACGGCAACCTATACCGTTCCGGTAATTCCAAAACCTGTTTCGTTGTTAAAACCTTTAGAAAATATTTGCACAGATCAAACGAAAACGCTCGATCCTGGTTCAAAACCGGGATATACCTATCTTTGGAGTAATGGTTCCACTTCACCAACAATTTCTGTTAATGCTTCCGGTATTTATAGTGTTACAATCACCAGTGACCAGAAATGCTTTGACGATTTCAAAACGGAAGTGGTGGTTCATAAATATCCTGATGTTGTACTTTCAAATATTCAAACACTAATTTGTGGAGAGCCCAAATCCACAATAGTTAATATCACCACCAATGCCACCGATTATACGCTTACAAGTGTTGACGGTAAGGCAACTACTAATGGTTTAACGGTCAATGTTCCGCTCGATGGTGTTTACCCGATGTTATACAAAGCGGCAATTTATGCCGGCTGTCCGGTGGAAAAGAATTTTGAACTTTCTTTTTACAAAAAGCCAAGTGTCGATTTTACATTAAATGACCAAAAATGTTATGGGTATAACCTGGAAGCCGAATATATTGGCGATGCAGATAAAGCCAATGCAAGATTTACCTGGACTTTTGGCGGTGAAACAATTGTAGATGGGATTGGCCGCTATAAAGAAACTATTCCACTTGGTGTGAATCAGTCAAACCGCAATCTTGTTCTTAAAGTTGAGCAAAATGGTTGTTCTAATAGTCATACCCTGCCTGATATCCGGGTTATTCCAACGCTGAGTATGTCCGTTAATAAACCGATCCTTTGTCAGCCTGAATTATTTGAATTTAAGGCAATGAATACTGAAACAGGCGTTACTTACAATTGGGATTTTGGAGATGGAAATATTGGAACGGGCGCTATTCCAACCCATAAGTACCTATTTTCCGGTAAGTATGATGTTCAGGTGACGGTTACTACAAATCAGAATTGTACCAATACGGCAACGATCAAAGATATGGTATTTGCTGCTCCAATCCCGGATGTGAAATTTTCGCTTTCTCCAACCGATTGTCTGGAACCGGGCGGCAACGAAATTTCTTATGCAGGGCTGATCGGAACTGCTAATGACAAATACTATTGGGATCTTTCGCAATTCGACCCGTCTGAAATTATCAAAGATCCTCTTCTGACTCAGGGTCCCTTCAAATTCGATTTGAAAACCAAGCCAATGGCAACAATAGGTCTAAAGGTGACTTCTGAATTTGGATGCAATAGTTTGCCCGGAAGTATTCCGGTTAAGCGAAAACCTGACTTTTCGATACAGTCAGATTTATTGGTCGGATGTGTCCCCTTTGAGCCAACCTTATCGGGGCTAATCAATGCCAACGACAAGGTGGATAAAGTTGATTTTAGCTGGGATTTTGGCGATGGGACAACTGGTTCGGGTTCTTCAACTCCGCACACTTACAATGCACCTGTAAAAAGTTTCAATGTAATTCTGAATGGGAAATCTTCAGTAACAGGTTGTGCGAATGCGGTAACTGAAACCGATTTTGTGAAGACTTATCCAAAGCCGACAGCCAGGTTTAGCATGGATAATAAGATCGTTTACAACGATAAGCCCGATGTGAAGTTTACCGATCTCAGTTCAGGTGCTTCTGCCTGGTTCTGGAACTTCGGGGCAGAATCAACGTCTACGCTGCAGAATCTGACTTACCATTTTATGAAAATGGGGCGCCATACTGTAACACTTGAAGTTTCGAACACCGATGGTTGTACCGATGCGGTTTCCGATACCGTATTGGTTGCTTTCGACAGGTTATTCCCACCCAACGGCTTTTCACCCAACGCGCCAAATAGTATTGATAAGGTATTTCTTCTTAATTCTGAAGGGATTATGCCTGAAGGATATCATTTCACGGTGCTTAGCCGTTGGAACGATGTAGTTTTTGAAGTAAAGAATGAGATCAAAGGTTGGGATGGCCGTATGGCAAACGGCACGTTTGCTCCGGCAGGTGCTTATGTATGGATACTCAACTTTACCGATTTTATAGGAAGGAAACACCAGCAAACCGGAACAGTAACACTTGTTTATTAGCCATTGTTTTTCATTTAAAATCAGCTATATTCATCGCCAAATTCATTGCACAATGAAATTGACCTTCCTGACTTTATTTTTCCTTTCCTTGAATTTGATGTCAGTTTCCGGGCAGGTCGATCCGTGTCATAAATCGACAGAAGGGAAGGATTTTTGGTTTGGATTTATGGAGGGACGCAATTATCAGACTGGCCATTTTAATGAAATTACGGTTACTTCAATTTATACCTGCAATTACAATATATTCATTGGTAAATCACTGACTCCTTACACAAGCGGAACGGTATTGCCTGATGTCCCCGTTCAGATTACGATTGACTGGACCCTGGTTGAGGCACGAGGTTCCGAAATCATCGAGGAGAAAGCAATTCATTTGGTGTCGGATAATCCACTTAATGTATATGCTTTTAACTGGAGTCAGAATTCTTCGGAGGTTGCATTGATTTTCCCTAAAGAATCGCTTGGTAATGAATACTACGCAGTTTGTTACACGCCACACATCAACGGGAATGGGATCAATTCAGGGAATGGCAGAAACAGCGAGTTTCTGATCGTGGCATCTGAGGATAATACTGTTGTAAATATTACTCCTTCGAGGGTTACTGATAATGGCAGATTGGCAAATATTACGTTCTCAATTTCACTAAATAAAGGTGAGTTGTACCAGGTTCAATCGGCGAACCTTCCAATTCCGGTCTGGGCGGGTCAGGGCGATTTGACAGGGAGTTACATCAAAAGTAATAAACCGGTAGCATTGTACTCAGGTTCATTATCTACAACTGTTCCGGGTGGGGCAGACGTATCTGCATGGGATCATCTTTACGAACAGATTCCACCTGTACAATCCTGGGGCAGGAAATTTATTGCCGTTCCGTTAAAAACAAGGCATGAGGATACCTACCGGGTATTGGCATCAGAAGATAACACAACGATACGTATAGGAAATAAATCTTCCGTTACACTGGATAAAGGTGAGTTTAATGAATTCACGTTGTTATTCAACGAGCCTTCGTTGATTGAAAGCGACAAGCCCATATTACTGGCACAATACAGCAATTCGAACAGCGTTGATTTTTCATATACAGGTGGTGATGGCGATCCGTTTATGGTGATTGTGAGCCCTGTAAATCAAACCCGGGAGAAAGTTGCATTTGTGGCATACAGTTCTGCTCAAATTAACAGCAAGTTTTTTATCAATGTGGTTGTAAAAAACGATGCAATTGATATGATCAGGCTTGATAAAATTCCTGTTGTTTTTCAGTCGATAGGGTCAACCGGTTATTCATATGCCCAGGTAAGTATTGGAGGTGGTAATCACTTCATTGAATCAATGGAGCAAGGCAAAGGCTTTATCGCTTATGTTTATGGCTTTGGAGGAGTTGAGGCATATGGTTATGGTGTGGGCTTTAACCTTGATATTGTCCTTGATCTGGGAAGTAATGTCAATGCAAATGGTGCCAAATTACTGGTTCGGTGCGACGGTACCAAGCCACTTAATCTTAGTGCAGGCAATGCTTTCGATCATTATTTATGGAGCACGGGAGATACTACTTCTTCAATACAAATCAATAATGCCGGATGGTACAAGGTTAATGTCTCTACAAAGGAGGGATGTGTACTGAAGGACAGTGTTAAACTTGAGGTAAGCAAACCTGTCGTGAATTTTGGTAATGATACCACAATTTGCAGTTATTCAAACTTTGTTCTTGATGCAGGTGCCAGGGATTCGTTTTACAGGTATTTATGGACAACTCCCGGTGACCCATTTAAAAAACAAAAATTGACAGTCTCGGTTCCAGGGATCTATTCAGTCGAAGCAACCAATGTTTATGGATGCAAAGCAAGTGATACCATATTGGTTAGCTTCACAGACAAACCTAAAATGGATTTTTCGCGGCTCGATACATTAGTCTGTGGCAAAAAGTCAGATATTTTGGATGTTACAGCAGACAAAGGACGCTTTACAGTTCAACGGATGAGTGATGGATTTACTTTTAATGGTCTTGATGTGGCGGTTCCCGATTACGGAACTTATGGCCTTAAAATCAAAGCAACCGATCAGTTTTCATGTTATTCGGATTCGGTGATATGGTTTGGATTCCGTAAGAAGCCGGTTGTTGATTTCTCTGTCGATTCTTTAAAGTGTTACGGTTATAATCTGGATGTGAAATATTCGGGTGATGCCAAAACAAAGGTGGCTGATTTTGTGTGGATATTTGGAGGTGACACCATCAGCCGGGGAATCGGCATTGATTCCTATTTAGTCCCGCTTGGAATTAACCGTGCGACACGTGATTTGAAATTAATTGTAACTGACAATGGTTGTTCGAATGATAAAACGCTTCATGATATTAAAGTCATTCCAAACCTTCAGATGCAGGTTACGAATAGTCTAGGCTGCGAACCGTTTACAACTAAGTTCATCGCAGTCAATACCGAAAAGGTTACTTATAACTGGGATTTCGGAGACGGAAACCGCCTGAGCGGCTCAAATGCCGAACCTGATCATACTTATCAAAGTGATGGTTATTACCCGGTAACATTGAAAGTGAACACTGATAAAGGTTGTACGAACGAAGTCAGGATAGACAGTATGGTAGATGTTGTACCAATTCCTACGGTTGGATTTACACCGCTTCCCGCTGAATGTCTCGAAAAAGAAAATCATACAATCTTCTACAGCGGAAGTGGTAATCAACTGGATACTTACCTGTGGAACTTATCGGAACTAGATGGTGGCGAGGTTGTTCAAAATCCTAATAATACGCAGGGTCCACTTGTATTCAACCTGAAAAATAAGCCTCAGGCCAATATCGGACTACAAGTGATATCGAAATACAATTGTAAAAGTGAGGAGGCAAAGGTCCTGGTAAAACGAAAACCCAACTTTGAAATGAATTTTTCATCGGGAACAGGATGTACACCGTTGGAGGTCCTTTTTACTGCGACGCCCGGCGATCCAGTAGATCAGTTGAGTTACAGATGGAATTTTGGTGACGGATCGAATGGGTCAGGTAATCCGTTAAACCATGAATATAGCATGCCCGGTCAGAAGTATGATGTAGTGGTTTCCGCCCTTTCTTCAATCACCGGATGTTCCGAGACATTAAGCAGTAAAGAATTGATTCATACCAATCCAAAACCAATAGCCGGGTTTAGTATGGATAATACAATCGTTTATAACGATCAGCCGACCGTTAATTTCCTGAATTCGAGCCTTGGTGCCAAATCGTATTTGTGGAACTTCGGAGACGGATCCACTTCTGAACAAAAAGATGCATCTCATTATTTTTCGGTTACAGGTTACAGGACTGTTTTGTTGGAGGCTTTCAATGAATTTGAATGTTCGGATACTGTTTCACATCAATTGCTTGTTGCCTTAGACCGCATTTTTCCCCCCAATGCATTTTCGCCAAATGCTCCCAATGAAATTGACCGCGAATTCAGGCTTTTTTCCAATGGTATTGCCACCAATGGATATCATTTTACTATCCTAAGCAGATGGAATGATATTGTATTCGAAGTCAGAGAGGAGATTAAAGGTTGGAACGGGCATATGAAGAATGGTTCCCCAGCCCCGGCCGGCAACTATGTCTGGATACTCGATTTTAGTGATTTTCTGGGTCGTCGGCATCGTCAAACCGGTACTGTTACATTGGTATATTGAATTATTTACATCTGCGGTATGATCATCGCATTGTTGAACAACCTGCGGTGCAATTCTCCGAAGAAGAAGGTCAGAGAGATTTCGTGCGAGCCATAACTGTAAGCCGAGACATTTGAAAGCGAGAAATCGAAACTGTATCCAAACTGAAACTTATCCTTCTGAATTCCGATCATCGCAATCAGCGCATCGGGTCTTAATGACAGGTTATTGCGATACCAAAGTCCAAAAGCAAGCCAATCTTCTTTCATATAAATACCGGCGTTAATCTGTTTGAATGATCCTTGCTGACGGTAAATAATATTTGGTGATAAGGTGAACTCCCGCGATAATAATCCACGATGGAACTGATGACTTTTTGTTCCCGCGTGCAATGTTATTTTAAGTGGAAGTCTTCCAACCTGGTCGCCTTCAATAATCGATTGATCGGGTTGCGTAAGATGATGGAGGGCAACGCCAAAATAAACATCATCCAACTGACCTGCCATCCCAAACGAAAAATCGGGAAAGATTTTCTGTCCTTCTTCAAAAGGAAGGGGATAAGTTCCTGTTATCGTCCCCGTTCCCTGGTCAATCATCCCGGGAAAGATTAACCATGAGGTGTTGAATTGCTTATAAATAAATCCCGCTTCGAGTGCCATTGTGTAAAACAGCCTGTCGTTTACTTTGATATGGTAAGAATACAGAAAGGAGGTATTGATGCTGTTCACAACACCATTCAATTCTCTGTCGTACATTAATTTGACTCCAATTCCGCTTCGGATACTGCTTACAAACTGATCCCAGGTGAAATTATAGGTCACAAAAGTATTTCCCTGATTGGGCCATTGATTCCGGTAATTTGCGACGACCCTCTGATACTCACTCGTTCCGGCAAAGGCCGGGTTTAAATAGAGCGGATTGGCATAAAACTGCGAAAATTCAGGATCCTGTCCTTTCACCTGCAGCGCGGTGGTCATAAGAAGTATAAAAGCAATAACCACCAGCAATTTAACACCCGAAACCAGCTTGTGGCTGATCCGAATTTGATGTAAAACGATGGTTGAAATTACCTTAATCACTACTTGAGGTTGATATTCATAAGTTTATAACAAGCAATCAGATTTTGATGATGAATTTGCCTGTTCAGAAATTCCTCTCTTTTCAAAGTTTCAGCCTTGCAGATTTTCATCATCACAATTTATTCAACTTATAGTCGTTTTTAATGATAATTGTTTCGTTAATACCTTAATATTATTTATTCGAAATTTAGTGTTCCGGTGAAAAAGGTGTTCAAAAGTGGGTTTAATATTTGTGGAAAATGAGTTTCAACCGGTAAAGAATTAGTCCGAAAATTCCTGTTCTTCAGGAATATCACGGATGATTGCCAACAATCCGTTCAGTAAATAAGCTTTTTGTTCCGTGGCATTTTTAAGGGCTTCGGTTACCTTAATTATTTCTTTATCAATTATTTCATCTTCAACTCTGCCAAACATATTTTCAATGACAGTAAATGCTTCAAAAGCAACCTGGAACTCTTCGTTGATAACAAGATCAATAAAAACAGGAAGATATTCATTGTAAATGAGGCCGTTTTGCCAGCAGCAGGCGACAAGATCTTTGCGTTCGCCTGCATATTTTTCATCTTTAATGGCTTCAATAAAAGCCGGAACACTCTCTATGTTTTTCAGTTCAGACAGCAGATTCAAAACACTTTTTTTAATTTCGGGGAGTTCTGTATCGTGCAATAAATCAATAAGGCCTGCCAGAATAAAACGATTGCCAGATTCTCTTACCTTTTCAATCGTTTCTAAAATGAATTCCGGATCTGTTGATTTTAGGTTTGAAAGGATTTCTTTCGATTTTACGTCAATAGTCATTCGTATATATAATGTTTATTTGCAACCAGTCATGTATAAATTATTCATCAAAATCAACGAATTCAATATACCTGCATGATTTAAACCTCGATTTTTTCAGTGCGTTGACAAAGATAAAATAAAATACCTTTGCGCCTACTACAAAAAGCCTGAATGGATAGCGGCAGATCGAAAGAATTGGGGGAGAAAAATATTGCAGGTCTGATGTGGAAATTTTTCTGGCCTGCATTTATTGGTGTTACTGTCAATGCATTGTATAATGTCGTCGATCGGATATTTATTGGCAGGGGAGTAGGATCACTTGCACTTTCGGGCCTTTCGGTCGTTTTCCCCATTATGATATTGGTTGCGGCACTCGGAATGTTAATCGGTGTTGGAGCTGGTGTGCGGATCTCTATTAACCTTGGAAAAAAGGAATTCAACCTTGCCGAACGTGTGCTTGGTAACAGTTTCATCCTGATGATCATCGTGGGTCTGGTTGTAACGGTGATCGGCTTTATGGTTAAAACACCGATGCTCCGCTCTTTCGGGGCCAATGATCAAACCATTGGTTACGCACAGGATTATCTGAATATCATTCTTTTCGGATCTGTATTCCAGGTCGTTGGGTTTTCGCTTAACAACCTTATCCGTTCGGAGGGAAACCCGCGAAATGCGATGTTTTCGATGATTATATGTTCCGTCGTGAATGTGATACTTAATCCGATTTTTATATTTGGTTTGGGAATGGGTGTTAAAGGATCAGCCCTTGCCACTGTGATTTCTCAGTTTATACTGATGGTTTGGGTGATTTTGCATTTTTCGAGTAAACGATCTGTACTTAAGTTACGGGTCAGCAATATGAAGCTCGACCGATCGATAATCTGGCAGATTGTGACGATTGGTATGGCACCTTTTGCAATGCAGATTGCCGGAAGTCTGATACAGGCGACCTATAACACACAGCTTATCAGATATGGTGCAGATGTAGCAGTTGGGGCTATGGGGATCATAAACTCAGTTGCCATTTTAATCGTCATGGCCGTGATCTCAATTAATATGGCTTCACAGCCGATTATTGGATATAATTTTGGTGCCGAAAATTACAGCAGGGTGCGAAAGACCTGGGATATTGGCATTAAAGCAGGCTCAATTATCGCTGTTATTGCATTCATTCTTGTCGAATTATTTCCGGGATCCATTATCCGCCTGTTCAACCACGACGATCCACAGCTTTATGAAATCGGAATACATGGGTTGCGGATTTTTCTTTTAATGCTCCCGTTGGTCGGTTTTCAGGTGATTTGCTCCAATTATTTTCAAAGTATCGGCAAGGCGAAAATCTCCCTCTTTCTGACACTACTCAGGCAGGTCATTGTGTTACTGCCATTGCTTACCTTTCTCCCGATACACTATGGAATAAACGGTATCTGGATGGCAAGCCCGATCTCCGATTTTATCTCTACCTGTGTGGTTTTCATCTTCTTTAAGATTGAACGGAGAAAACTTCATCAGTTGGAGATGGGCAATCCGTCATTGCGAAGATCAATCTGAAATAACTTTTCCCTTCGGGTCTAAAGCCTTCAAGTTAAGAGTTGGATATTTATCTTGCAGCTTTGAAGATCCCGTCTGATCCACTCTTTCTTCGACTCCAGTATTCTACTTTTCGATTGAAATAAGCACCACATCAAGGAATTGTGCGAAACTGAGAGTGTAAATCAAATTGTGTAAACAGGTATTTCTATAGTCTGCACCTATTTTCAAAGATAATTAAATATTGATTAAGAATCAGCCCCCATTGTTTGATTGGACGAGTCCAGGCATCTTCTATGTT
>Ga0209540_10000025_pt1 | contig 202177 bp, 173 predicted proteins | sample BarGraIncu01121A_FD_184501 | JGI IMG/M metagenome (GOLD analysis project Ga0209540, IMG submission 184501) | Arctic peat soil microbial communities from Barrow, Alaska - Barrow Graham LP Incubations 011-21A (SPAdes) (version 2) | ecosystem: Environmental > Terrestrial > Soil > Wetlands > Peat...
CGCCTACCACAGACCCGGCAGTAACAATTCCGAGTGAATCAAAAACGAGTTTTGGAGTCAATGTAGGTCCGGGAGTAATAATTCCCCTTGGAAAAGCATTTGATTTGCTTTTTAAAACAAAACTGCACTATACATTTCAAACAGGTGGTTCACATACTTTCGTAGCGATAAATCTGGGTTTGGATTTTAAATTATAACAGGTATTGGTTAATAAATGATCGAATGAAAAAACAGGTCTCCGGTTAAATTTGGAGACCTGTTTTTATTTAAGGAATTGAAAATATTCCGATACAAACATTCAATTAAGATTACTTCCTATCTTGTATCCCTGAAGGATAATTAACAACCAATCCATTCGGATTAGTTCGTTATTCATCCATTCTTAGGTATTGCTTAAATTATTCGATTTTATTACATTTACAAAAAAACCTATAAAATTTCATAAATCAATGAAATGAAAAATTTAAGATTACAATTTTTTTCATAACAATTAAAACAATAACCAAAGAAGGTTATTAAAAAATGAAAGGAAAAAAATTATGTTCAAAAAAATACATATATTAATCTTTGGCATTTTAATGATTGCATTTTTCTGTTCTAACATTACAGAAGCGCAGCCAACTAAGACTTCCACCGATGTATATCCTGTATTATCTGTCGCTCCTGTAGTCGGTGTTCAGTTTCCGGCTGGTGGTTTGAATGATTTATACAATGCAAGTTTCAACGTCGGTCTGGACATTGGGTTGAGAATTAACAGAGAGACATCATTTTATTTAAATGGAACATATTTTGATATGCCGAGAAAAAGTGAATTAACTGTTGGTCAGTATGCAAGTTACATATCAATCAACGCAGGACCGAGATACATTTTCACAAGCAAGTCTATAAAATCACAGTTTTTCGTTGAAGCAGGAGTTGGTGTATATATATTTAACACAAAAGAATACACCCTTCCTGCATCGACTGTAGCAATTCCGAGTGAATCAAAAGCGAGTTTTGGAGTCAATGTAGGTCCGGGAGCAATAATTCCCCTTGGAAAAGCATTTGATATGATTATTAAATCAAAACTGCATTATACGTTTCAAACAGGGGGTTCACATACTTTCATAAGTGGAGTAATTGGTTTTGATTTCAAATTATAATTAATATAAAGTAATAAATGATTGAATAAATAATACAAGCCTTCACTGAAATTTGAAGACATTTTTAACAAAATAAAAGTGATATGACTTTTAATTTTATCACGGATTTTTTTCATCTGTTTGGACGATTTCTTAAATCATTTCGTTTCCTTACCTTATTTGTGAAAAAAGTCTATAAAATTTCATAAATCAATGAAATGAAAAATCTAAGATTGCAATTATTTTTATAACAGTTAAAACAATAACTAAAAAGGTTATTAAAAAAGGAAAGGAACAAAATTATGTTCAAAACAATACATAAATTAATGTTTGGCTTATTAATGATTGCGTTATTCTGTTCTAACATTACAGAAGCGCAAACAACTAAAACTAAGGTTGTATTTCCTCAATTCTCTATCAGTCCTATAGTCGGTGTTCAATTTCCGACCGGTGGTTTGAATGATACATACAATCCAAGTTTCCATGCCGGTGTGGACTTTTGTTTAAGAGTTAACAAAGAGACAGCATTTTATTTAAATGGAGGATATTTTAATATGCCGATAAAAAGTGAAATACCTCCCGGTCCGAATGCAAGTTACATAGCAATCACTGCAGGACCGAGATACTTTTTCACAAGTTCCTCTATAAAAGCGCTGTTAATCCTTGAAGCCGGAGCAGGTATATATATAGTCGGTACAAAAGAATGGACTAGTGCCGGAACACCGAGCATAACAATCGCGAGTACATCATCTACGGCTTTTGGATGCAATGTAGGTCCGGGAGTAATAATTCCCCTGGGAACAACTATGGATTTAATTTTGAAAACAAAAGTGCACTATATATTTCAAAAAGGTGGTGACCGTATCTTCGTAGGGGCAGGATTGGGTTTAAATTTCGCTTTATAGTAAATATTGGTTAATAAATATTCGAATGAAAAAACAGGTCTCCGGTTAAATCTGGAGACCTGTTTTTATATAAAGAATTGAAAATATTCAGATACAAGCACATATAATTCAAAAATACTTCCTATCCTATTCTGCCGGATAATTAATTTCTAATCCATTCGGATTAGTCCATTTTTCATCCATTTGCACTATTAATTATTTTATTTCATTTCCTTATTTTTAATTAGAACTTTATAAAATATAATTGAATAACGGGATGAAAAAATATACAGCTAAAATCCGATTGTTAGTGATTGAAGATAACCGGGTACTTCGGGAAGGAATTGTATCAATCCTAAAACCGCATAGGGATATTAGTATCATTGCAGAATCAGGAAAAAGCGAAAATACAATACTTAAAATTCATAAACACAAACCTAACGTAATTCTCCTTGACCTTGGTTTGCGTAGTCAGAATAGTCTTATTTTAGTTGAAAGAGTGAAGAAAGAATTTCCCGATTCAAAAGTAATTGTAATGGATCTTGTTCCTGTACAGGCTGATATAATTCAGTTTGTAAAAGCCGGTGCATCAGGGTTCCTTTTAAAAAATACAACTCTTGATGAATTCCTGGCAACTATAAGAGCAGTTGCTGAAGGAGTGAAAGTCCTTCCTCCCCATTTAAACGATTCTTTGTTTACTCAGATTATTGAATTTGCAATTAAAAGCGGAAAGACAAAATTAATAAATGCCGTTAAAATGACAAAACGGGAAATAGAAATCCTTACACTTATCGGCGATGGTTTTACAAATAAAAAAATGGCTCAGAAACTTCATATGTCAGATTACAGTGTAAAAAGCCATATACACAACATCCTTGAAAAACTTGCACTTAGGACACGTATAGAACAATCAAATAAGATCGCCGGTACGGGATCAATAAAAGCATTTACAGATAGCATTTCGATGTTTGAAAAATAAATAATATGAAAGTACTTTTGATATATCCGGAGTACCCTGCAACTTTCTGGAGCTTTAAGCATGCTCTTCCGTTTATTAATAAAAAAGTCTCATTGCCGCCGCTTGGTTTGTTGACAGTCGCTTCATTGATTCCCAAAGAATGGGAGAAGAAACTTATAGATTTGAATGCTGCGGAATTAAAGGATAAAGATATCATCTGGGCAGATTATATTTTTATCAGTGGAATGGTGGTTCAGAGAAAATCAGCGAAAGAAGTTATAAAAAGAGCTAAGTCATTCGGAAAGTTTATTGTTGCAGGAGGTCCGCTATTTACTAATGAATACCTTGAATTTGAAAATGTTGACTGTTTCGTATTAAATGAAGGCGAGGTTACTATTCCATTGTTTCTTAAAGACCTCGAAAATAATAAATTAAAACATATTTACAAGTCAGACGAAAAACCTGATTTGGCAATAACTCCGGTACCCGACTGGTCATTAATTAATTCTAAAGATTATGCATCATTGTCAATACAGATATCGCGGGGCTGCCCGTATAATTGCGATTTTTGCGATATAATAATTATGAATGGCAGAGTACCAAGACTGAAATCACCCGAACAAGTTATAAGAGAATTGGGCGCATTGTATAATTATGGATGGCGTGGAGGTGTTTTTATTGTGGACGATAATTTTATCGGCAACAAAATTGAAGCCGAACGGATTCTCCGGAAAATAGTACAATGGATGGATGAGAAAAATAAACCGTTCACTTTGTTTACAGAGGCTTCAATTAATTTAGCCGACGATATAAAATTAATGGGATTGATGCAGAAAGCTAACTTCGATTCCGTTTTTATCGGTATAGAAACACCCGAAGAAGATGGACTGCTGTCCTGCGGTAAATTACACAATACGAAAAAAGACCTCATCGAAAAGGTAAAGATAATTCAACGAAATGGTTTGGAAGTTCAGGGTGGTTTCATCTTGGGTTTTGATACCGATACGCAGTATACTTTTGACAATATGATAAAGTTTATTCAGAATAGCGGAATTGTAACTGCTATGGTAGGACTTCTTCATGCTATTCCCGAGACCCGGCTGTATAAAAGACTTTATAAGGAAGAAAGAATACTGACGATACCTACCGGTGATAATACTGACTTCTCATTAAATTTTATTCCTGATATGAATATCGATTCTTTAATGAAAGGATATAAAAAAGTTATTGACACAATATTTACACCCAAATACTATTATAAAAGGATTATCACTTATCTTAAAGAATACAACAAAACAGCAGTTACCTCGAAATTATCATTTCGTCAACAAGTGAGAGCGGTATCAAGAACAATCTGGAAAATAGGCATCATAGGTAAAGGAAAATTTCATTTCTGGAAATTAATGTTCTGGACAATTTTCAGAAAACCTTCTTTAATACCTGAAGCTATAACATATTCAATATATGGTTATCATTACAGAACAGTATTATTAACAAAAAGGGAGAATAAATATTAAAAAATAAAACCTTCCCATAAAAGAATTTTACTAAAAGCGGGGTGGATATAGGTAAAAAATGATTAATCCAAAATATAAATATTAATCAATACCTGATCTTGTCCTTCGAAATCCCCGCTTTTGGTATTAATATATTCAAAATAATCATAGTAAGTCTTTTCACAAACATTCATTCTCGAATGTTATTTATTAAGTATGTAAATATATTGTTTTTTACCAGGGCTAAATATAATTTAACACAGACAAATATTGAGCAAATTTAAAATTATGAATTACAAAACACACTTTCTAAATCTTTTAAGATATGACATCTGGGCGAACAGCAAAGTTGTTCATTTCTTTAAAAAGAATAATATTTCAGACGGCAAACCGGTTGAATTAATCTCTCACATAATGAACGCTGAAATCAGATGGCTTGAAAGAATAAAAAAAGCAACGGAGTTTCCAGAACCTTTTATGCAAAGAAGTATTGAAGAAATTCCGGGACTGATTGAGTCGGTGAATTCGCAGTGGGTTGAATTTCTAAATACAATAGAAGAAAGCGATTTTGACAATCTTGTTGATTACAAGAATAACATAGGAGAATTTTGGCAAACAAGCATCGGGGATATTATTACTCATATGCTATATCATTCAACATATCACCGGGCGCAGATTGCTTCATTAATGAGACAAATGGACATAAAACCACCCGCTACCGATTATATATTATATACAAGAATGAATGTTTGAATTTATCGGTTAAGTCTTTTTTCCCTGTTACCAGGTTGAAGATGTGTCCTGGTGTTTTCATGTCGAAAATCACGACTTAACATAGTCAATAGGGACTTTGGTAACGAAAATCGAAAATTATCATTATTTATTATTCACTATTATATTTTAATTTTTCTTCTCGTAACAATGCTCCAGCGTTGTTACGAATAAATTGCATAACGAACAAAAATGAGTAATAAACTAAAAACATTTTTCTTCTCGTAACAATGCTCCAGCGTTGTTACGAATAAAATACGACAGAAAAAATTAACAATTGCATAACAAACAGTTCTTATCAATTTAAAAACTAATCAAAATGGAACATCAGATTGTTTCGATTTTACCTTGGCTTATTCCGGTAGTAATTATTGTTGGAATATGGGATGCCGTATGGAAATTAATTGCAATGTGGAAAGCTGCACGAGTTAATCAATTGGCTTGGTTCATTTGTATTGCAATTTTTAATACCATAGGAATTTTACCAATCATCTACATTTTAATGCACCGAAAAAAAGAATCGAGTAAATATGAAACCGGATAAATCCTGCCCACATCCGCAAATAACAGTCTTTTCACGAACATTTATCTGTAAATGCAATTTAATTACAAATAAAAATTTATTGATTTTAAAATTCATAATATTTAAATTATATTTGTATGAGCGGACCGTTACCGGCAATTTTAAAAAAGACAATATATGAACATATTTTTTCTGACTTACATTATCTGGATTTTATCTGAGATAATTCTGAACCGATTTATACGTTCAGGCAAGTCGGACAAAAAATCCGCTGACAAAAACACAGAACTTTATCTTTGGGTATCAATTATTGTTTCCATAACAATCGGGATTTTTGTCAGAATAAAGTTTTCATCTCCCATTTTTTTTAATGAACAACTTGCATTAATTGGAATAACATTAATTATTATTGGTATAATTATTCGATTTATTGCAATTAAACAACTGGGGAGATTTTTTACAGTTGACGTTACTATTCGGGATAATCATCAACTGATACAAAATGGATTCTATAAATACTTAAGACATCCGTCTTATACCGGTTCATTATTATCTTTTCTTGGATTTGGACTTTCATTAAATAATTGGTTTAGCCTGGTAATAATATTTCTGCCGATTTTGCTCGCTTTTATTTATAGAATGAATATTGAAGAGAATGTCATGTCTGAACAATTTGGCAAACAATATCAGGACTATATCAGTAAAACTAAACGTATAATACCATTCGTATATTAAAAAATAAAACTCCTCGCTTAACAAGAGCATTTAAGCAATAATATAAATATATTGTTTTTGACTAAAGGTCAATATATTTTTAAAATGTTTGAATAATCGAACTGTTAGCAGTAATGCTTTGGCAAGATTACATAATCATACAGACTAAAAATTAACTGAATATTTGTGTAAATTTCTCGGGATGTCAGCTTTAAGAACAGAAAAGAATTAAAATAAAATGATGGAAGAAAATAAATTCAGGATTAAGGAATTACCTAAATTGCTCGCGGACTCCTACTCACAATTTTTAGACGATAAAGGGTTGAAAATGGCAGCAGCCTTATCTTATTACACCGCCTTTTCATTGGGACCAATGCTGCTTATAGTGATATCCATTGTAGGATTTTTTTTCGGGGAGGATAAAGCCCGGATACAAATAGTAGGTGAGGCAACTAAGCTCATAGGAGTTGATGGAGCTGATATGCTTAGTACAATTATAAAGGGTGCTTCAAATCCTTCTACAGGAATTTTAGCAGCTATATTCAGTATCATACTTCTAATCTTAGGTGCGCTCGGAGTTTTCATGGAGCTTCAGGAGTCGCTGAATATAATTTGGGGAGTGGAGCTAAAACCGGGGCGGGGATTGAGAAATTTTATCAGAACAAGGCTCGTTTCTTTTTCAATGGTAATTGCTTCAAGTTTTATTCTTTTAGTATCCCTCATTGTGAATTCTGTATTGACTGTGTTACATAGTTACATAGGAAATCTCTTACCTTCTGTTATTCCGTTAGCTGAAATATTTAATAATTTAGGCTCTTTCTTTGTTATTACTTTACTATTTGCATTTATTTTTAAATATCTTCCTGATGTTCTTATATCCTGGAAATATGTATGGATAGGGGCTGCAGTCACTTCTTTACTTTTTTCCATAGGAAAATATTTAATTGGTCTTTATTTAGGAAAGAATTCATATACTTCAACTTATGGAGCAGCAGCTTCTTTTGTTATTCTTTTTGTCTGGATTTATTATTCGGGTGTTATTCTTTATTTAGGAGCAGAAATAACTTATCTATATAGATACCGGTATGGGAAGTATCCCCTCGAAGCAGATAAAGAAGGGCTTCTTGTACCTAAGGTATCTGTATTAATTAAAGAGTCAGTGGAGAAAGCAAAGAAAGATTGCGAGATTAAAGAAAAAAATGAAAAATCAGCGACTTGAATTTTTTAAACATTTGAAAAGATTATTATTTGTAGTGATTAGCTCATGAAAGAGTTTCCCAGCCCGGAATTAATCAAAAGAAAATAGAACGTGGATTAGATTTTATTATCGCCTTATAATAAAACAGAAGCGGTACCGGGGGGATAGCACCGCCTCTGCTCGGTGTAAATTGGAAAAGAAAATCTCAAGATTTCTATTTCACAAGCACTAATTTTTTTGTGTCGCTGAAATTGTCTCCGTTCGATGAAGTCACGTTGATAGTATAAAAATAAACTCCTGAATTGAGAGAACTTCCGTTGAAGTTGACAGAATACACTCCGGATCCAAGTGTTTCATTTACAAGAATCCTCACTTCACGTCCCAAAATATCAAATATCGATAATTTCACAAATCCGATCTTCGGTAAAATAAAACTAATCGTGGTAGAAGGGTTGAAAGGATTTGGATAATTTTGTTTCAGAGCATATTCCTTTAATTCAATATTTTCTTCTGATTTTACAATCAGCGGGGCATCCTGCATTATCAATCTTATCGGGCTTGTATAACTGCCGTGAGGATTGACGGTATTTGCACCGCTTGGCCATATTCCATCTGCATCAATATTGTAGTTGAGTATTGCGCCTGTCAAAATACTATAAGAGTTAATTCTCCTTAAACCTCCGGACAATTGATTTGGCAAAATGCTTCCCCATCTTCCGTTGAAACCATTTACACTGTCTTTATAATACGATACGAGAGACGGCATAGAGACAGTATCAATCCCGTCACTTTCAACAAATACCATCGAAAGAGGCTTACCTGTGTTGCTGATATTATCATACAACGAAATAATATTTTTGGGCAATGCTAATGAAATACCATAAATTCCTGTGGCTCCAAGGATATTTGAAGGGTCAGTGCTGAAACCAAGCACAAGTATTGAGTCATTAAGGGCGAGTCTGTACTTGACAGTTCCGCTGCCCATACTATCAATTGTTATGGTTGGCATTATATAATTTCCTGCTGTGAACCTTGTATTACCTGTATGTACAAATCCAAACCATCCCGTATATGTACCGGAAGCATCTGTATATAATGAATCATAACCCGCCGGATTAGTTAAACTCGGACTTGAAGTGTATCTGAAATTCGATCCATTTATTAAGATTGGATTTCCTGCTCCGGAATTCGTACCTCCGAGATCTGTGTATCTGCAAATCTGTGTATAATACCTGTATTTTGTATTCGGCTGAAGATTTGTTATCTGTGCTCTGAATATATATGGCAGCCTCGTCGAAGTACCTGAGCATACAAATTGCGGGGATAGAACACTGATGAAATTACTCTGTGTCATCTGTTGAGATAATACGGAGTCAAATGAAAATACTAAAACTGCAAGAAGCAAAATTATTTTTTTCATAGTTTTATAAAGTTAATGGTGATTTAATTTCATTTAATTATTTTAGAATGTTAATCATTAATTTTTTATTTTACAAGTAACATTTTTTTAACGGTATTATAATCACCGGCTTCTAATTTGTAAAAATATACTCCTCCTGAATAATTTGAACCATTAAAATTAATCTCATAAATTCCGGGAGATTGAATTTGATTTACGAGAGTTTCAATTCTCCTCCCAAGAATATCAAAAACAGAAATTTTTACACTGATGATTGACAGGTCGGGAAGTATGTCGGGTATAAAGATGGATCAGGCAAAACAAGCCGCTACATTCATTGTTCAGAATCTGAATGAAGGAGATAAGTTCAATTTGGTTGATTTCGATGATGTTGTATCTGCCTACAGAACTACTCACGTTCCTTATACTAATCCAACGAGAGATTCTGCTTTGCTTTATATTAATTCCCTTTATGCAAGAAACCTTACGAGTATATCAGGTGCATTTGGATTAGCTGTTCCACAGTTTAATACTGCAAATGACAGCACGGCAAACATTATTATTTTTTTAACAGACGGAAACCCAACTGCAGGAATAACAAATACAACTCAGTTACTTCAATATGTTCATAGTTTGATTACTACAACAGAGTCGCATATTTATCTTTATGTTTTTGGAATTGGTTCAGATGTGAATACTCAGTTACTAACTCCGTTAAGTTCACAGAATAATGGTTTAACAGAGTATCTTGGCAATGATGAAATATATTCGAGAATTTCCAATTTTTATTTAAAAATAAGAAATCCGGTTCTTTTAAGTCCGACGATATCGTTCAATCCTGCGAATGTTATTCAGGTTTATCCAAGCCCTTTACCGAATTTATACAAGGGACAGCAAATGATAGTTTCGGGAAGATATTTACAACCAGGTCCAGTGCTTGTTACACTTAGCGGAAAATCCTTTAATCATGATGTATCATATCAATATACTTTTAATAGAATTGATTCTGCCAATGCCGGATATCAGTTTCTGACAAAGATTTGGGCTAAACAAAAAATAGAGAATTTGTTAATTCAATATTATGCATTAGATCCAAATTCGTCGGAAGCACAGGCAATAAAAGCACAGATAATCTGGTTAAGCATTAACTATGGTGTGATTTGTCCGTTCACTCAATTTAAGGGGGGAATTACATATATAAATACGGAAAAAGAACAAGTGTACGATTTTGCCGGGAACTATAAACTTGTGGGCAATTATCCAAATCCTTTCAATCCAACAACAACAATAAGATTTATCGTTAAAAAAGCGATGTTCAAAGGAATTCATATAAGGATATATAATATATTAGGTAAATTAATTGATGATATTCCTGTACAAATAACAGACAAAGGAATATACGAAGTGCTTTGGAACAGCGAATCAGCAGGAAGAAATTCTTTTTCTTCGGGAATTTATTTTTATGTAATTGACTTCGGAGATAAAATACTCAAATGGAAGATGCTGTTATTGAAATAATAAAGATTTGATATTGAATCGGAGTTAATAATAATAAGAGTAAAAGGTATTTCCAAAAAAGCAGGTGCTTTGCACCTGCTTTTTTTCAGAAGAAAAGTATTTTAATCACTCCGGATATAATTCCCCGCCGCTTGAGGGGGGAGTTTCATTATTAATTATAAATTAATAATTATTAATTGTTCTTGAAGTCTTCAATATTAATTTTTTCTTCGCAGAGGATTGTGTCTTCAATTTCATTGGTCGCAATTATAAGTATTCCATTTTCTCTTTGCCTGTTAGCAAATTTATATACGACATCTATTCCTTCGTTATCGAGGTTTGTGCGGGGTTCATCAAGCAGAAGAAGGAGAGGTTCATTTATTACCGCAAAGGCAAGTTTTAATCTTTGTCTCATTCCTGAAGAATAATTCTTCATAAAGTCATTCCTGCGTGGATATAAATTTACTTCTTCAAGTATGAATTTTATTTTCTCTTCGAGTGACGTCTTACTGATTTTATTCCGGAACTTCAGTGTATAAAAAAACTCAAGATTCTCGTAACCTGTTAGTTCATCATAAAGATTAAGATAAGAGGATAAAAATCCAGTAATTTGAAAAAAATTTTCTCTGGGGATTTCCTTTTCATTAATTCTGATAATATAACTGCCCATTGATTCTTTGATTACGTTTGCAAGTATTTTAACAAGAGTAGATTTTCCTGAACCGTTTTTACCGGTCACAACTAATGAAGATTTGTTTGCAAGTTTTAAAGAAAGGTTTCTGAAAATTATTTTATCTTCGTACTTCTTTCCCAGATTATCGCAGGTAAGTTCAATCTTATCCATTCTTCTTTTCGGATTCCAGTTTTAATCTGTGCTCGCGTCTGTGTAGTGCTTGTTCAAATCTCCTTATTTCATCAGGTGTTTCCGGTTTGATTTCCGGAACTTCAACCGGCTTGCCTGTTGCCTGATATATGCTCACAAAAGTAAGGTATGCACTGTTCGAATGAGTTATTGTACCTGTCTTGATATCTTCAACTTCAACTTTAACGCCCACTTCCATTGATGTCCTGAAAGCCCTGTTGACAGATGCTTTTAGTCTCACAATATCTGCAATTCTAATAGGGTGATGGAAAGATATATTATCCACGCTCGCCGTTACAGCTATGTTATTGCAATGTCTTGCTGCGGCTAGTGCGGCTGCAATATCAATAAAATGCATTAATCTGCCTCCCATAAGATTACCGAGTATATTAGTATCGTTAGGCTGTATCAGCTCTATCATATCTGTTTGTGATTCCTTGACGGTTTTTACGGGTCTCATATTTCTTAAGGCAATGAATTTTTAATGAGCATCACTCTTTCGAGATATTCACTCGTCGCAAATTTTTTGCTAAATCTGTCTATTTCACTTCTCGCATTATCATACTTCTTCCTGTTTACAAGACACATAATTTTCATATAAAGAGCATCATCTGCATAATCACTGTCAAAATAAATGTCCAGTACATTATCATAATAAACAATTGCAGATCTGTAGTTCTCTAAATCGTAATACAATTGTCCGGTTTTGTAATCTTTCAAAGCCAGTTTATTGCGCAGCTCTTTAATTTTGTTCTCTGCATCTGTGACATTAGGGTCTTTAGGGTAAAGTTCAAGGAAATCCAATAATCCTCCGATTGCATAGTAAGTATATGTCTGGTCTAAATTGTACGCCGGTGATAGATTATAGTAGCACATTGCGAGCTGATACCTTGCACTTGAAATAAGTTCGCTTGTAGGATAATTCTTGCTCATATAATCAAATTCGTATGCAGAGAGTATATATTCTTTTCTTTTATAATAACACATCGCAAGATAATACTGCGATTTATCTATTATTTTTGTGCCTGAAAATTTGACTTTAATATAAGAGAAGTCATCAATCGCCTGAAGATAGTCGGCTTTGTCATAGTTTTTTTTTGCAACTCTAAAAGCTTCTTCAGGATCTTCCGTCTTAATATCAGTTTTATCCGAAGAACCGCAAGACTGAAAATAAACAGATGCAGTTAATATCAGAAAAATCTGAAAAATAAAAATTAAATTCTTTTGTCTCAAAATGCTAATTAATCTGTTTCTCAAAATAAAATTTTATTGAAATATCTTGTAAAATTATTTACTCCTTATAATAAAAAAAAGAACAATCGCTACGGCTGATGTGATCACAACAATTCCCGGAATAAGCAGTTTTTGCAGGAGTGTCTGCCCGGGCAATTCACCTTTTGTGAAATCATAGACGCTCATCTCTGCTTCATTCAGTCTGTCATATCCGATCTCATCGCTGTATGTCTCTTTCAGTACATCAGAAAAAATCTTTTCATTCCTTGCACGCTCGGTTATATCATAATTTATTGTTAAAACTAAATTACGTATAACTTTTTTATTCAGAAATATATCTGAGTTAGAATCTTTGTATGTAATTCCCGGCTCGATTTTTTTGATGTCTAAAAAATAATCTGCAGTCGTAGAATCTCCGGTTGTGATTTTATAATCACCTAAATATCTTCTGATTCCGTTAATAAAAAAATCTTTTTTTTGTTCAGAACTGCTGATCCTGAAGTTATAAAATTTATCCTTTCCGTAAATTACAAGTTTATCCTCTATTGTTCTTAAGTTTTTCTTAAGTTCGTTTTCGAAAATCTCTTCGTTCGATAATGGTCTTATCTGATCTATGATCTGGGCATTTAATAATTTAAACGGTAGAATAAAAGAACAAAATAATAATATATATAAAATCTTTTTGAACGGCATTTCAAAGAATATTAACCGTAAATTCCTCTCAGCTTCAATACCTGAGATACTTTGTCAATTGCATAGATATACGCACCGAGTCTCATCGTTGTTTTATAATGAGAAGCCGATTTATAGACGTTTTCAAAAGCTTCGTTCATCATTCTGGTAAGCCTGTTATTGATGTCCGCTTCGTCCCAGAAATATCCGAGTCTGTCCTGCACCCATTCAAAATATGATACAATCACACCGCCCGAATTTGCAAGTATATCAGGCACAACCATAACTCCTTTTTCTTTCAATATCTCATCAGCGTCTGATGCAGTCGGTCCATTAGCCCCTTCTATAATAAATCTTGCTTTTATTCTGCCGGCATTCTGAGCAGTTATCTGGTCTTCTTTTGCTGCAGGAACAAGTATGTCGCAATCAGCTTCAAGAAGTTCTTCATTGGTAATAGGAATTCCGAATGGTCCGTCTTTTAAAATTTTATGATGTCCAACATAGTCAATCGCTTTTTCTATATCAATACCGTCTTTATTATAGAACCCTCCTGATACGTCGCTGATAGCAACTATTTTTACACCCTTTTTCATTAAAAGTTTCGCACTGATTGACCCGACATTTCCGAATCCCTGTATAGCAGCGGTGGTCAGTTCAGGATCGATTCCTTTCTTTTCAAGCGCAGCAAGTGTGGCTATCATAACGCCTCTGCCGGTTGCTTCTTTTCTTCCTCTTGAGCCGCCCATTACAATTGGTTTTCCGGTTACAACACCCGTCACAGTCATTCTCTGATGCATACTGTAAGTATCCATTATCCATGCCATCACCTGCTCATTCGTATTCATATCCGGAGCAGGGATATCAATATCAGGACCAAAAATCTCAAGCATATTCGATGTATATCTTCGGGTAATTTTTTCAAGTTCTGCCATTGAAAGATTCTGAGGGTCGCATTTAACAGCACCTTTTGCTCCGCCGAATGGAATATTTGCAATAGCACATTTCCACGTCATCCAGGAAGCCAATGCTTTTACTTCATCAATATCTACATCAGGAGAATACCTGATTCCGCCTTTTGATGGTCCTAAAACGTTATTATGAATTACCCGGTATCCTTCAAAAACTTCAAGCTTACCTGTATCCATCATCACAGGAATAGATACAATAACTTGTTTTACCGGCTGTTTAAGGTAATTATAAAGACCTTGGTCAAGGTTATACATTTCTGCTGCCTTATCAAATCTTGCAAGCATCGATTCAAAAGGATGACTTTCTCCCTTAAAATAATAAGGTGCAGGTTCTTTATAGATTTCAGACATTGAAAAACCATTTATTTGTCAAAAATTTATTGACAAATAAATTAATATTTGCTTTCAGTATTATCAAGTGTATTTGAAATAAGAAAAATCAAAGTTTATCACATCTGCCCATATTAAACACCTGTGGAAGTTCATACATCATTATTCCACATCACTATTCGTCACTTCTTTTTCTTTGCTTTTGCTTCATCAAGATAAGATTTAACATACGGTTCAAGCCCCGGATTAAGTGTTAATCCGAATTCAATATCTTTTATTGCTTCATCGTAGTTCTCGAGATATAAATAAGAAATTCCTCTCCTGCAAAATGCTTCAGCATTATTCGGATTCAACTTAAGCGCCTTGTTATACTCAATTATTGCCTCTTTGTATTTTTTCATCTCTTTGTATAGTCCGCCTCGAGTATTATAAACTGCAGGGTCATTCGGAGATAATTCCACCGCTTTATTTATATCCATTAATGCCTTCAGTGTGTCTCCGAGATAATAATAAATTGAACCTCTGTTTCGATATGCTTCTGAATAATCCGGATTTATCTCCAATGCTTTATTGATATTTTGGAAAGCAAGTTCTTCATTATTCATTTGCATATAAACAGAACCAAGCGAACTGTAAGCGTTCGCATCCTCAGGGTTAAGTTCAATTGCTTTGTTAAAATCGTTTATTGCTTCGTCAAGCTTTTGCATCAGCGTAAAAACAACCCCGCGGCTTGAATATGCCTTTGAATTATCAGGGGATATCTTTATCGCAGTGTTCAAGCTCTCGATAGCATCATTAAGATAATTCAGTAGCATTTCAAGATTTCCTTTTAATAAAAGACCCTTTACACTATCAGGACTTGAGTTTACATAACTCTTCGCATAAGGATATGCCTCGGTGTAATTTCTTTGGTTGAATAATTCCAGTGATTTATTGTAATTTTCTTCGTTATCATTTTGAGAAAATAATTCGGCTCTTAATGATAGCAAAAGTAATACTAAAAATAGTTTTTTCATTTATCGCTGAGTTAATTTATTTTCAAATTAATCAATCGCTTTCCCAGATTAAATATAAAAATCTTTGATAAACAAACAAATACAGGATTCGGTGATTTTAAGCAGCAGATATCCCGATTTTATTCTAAATTGAATATGAAAGCTAAATAATTTATTTTAATTAAAATAATATACAATTATGAAAAACAAAATCATTCTTTTGCTGATGACAGTGTTTGCATTATCGGCATTTTCTTTTTCTTGCAACAAAGAACAAAAACCCGATCAGAACCAAATTAACCAGCCTCAGGAGCAATTTGTAGATAAGGAGAAGCAATTAAGGGAAAAAGAAGAACTATTAAAAATCAAAGAGGAGAGCCTTAATGCACGTGAGCAGGCAATCTTGAAGAAAGAACAGGAACTCGGGATAAGCAGTGCCCAAACTACCGACTCTGCGAAAACAGAGGTAAAAGATTCTACAAAAATTAAAAAAGAAAAAGATAAAAATACGAAAAAGGAAAAAGAGCTTAACAAGCAGACCGATAATCCCAAAGAAACCATTTCAACTTACGTTGAATATCTTAAGCGTGGAATATCCGATCCGGGTAAGTATAACGATAATATGAAAAAAGCAAATGCACTTTGGGAAAATGACAGGTTAAATACTCTGAAATCGAGTTATAAAAACACAACGAAAATTGTAGTCATCAGTGAACCTACTATTCTCACCAATAAAGGCAATAAAGCTTCTGTGAAAATGAAGATAAAAAAATCGGATAAGGATAAAGAAACGGAAATGACAGTTACATATTATCTTGTAGCCGATAAAAACGGTAAATGGAAAATAAAAAGTAATACAATCGAAAAATAATAATATAATTTTAAATTAAAATATTAATTCAGGTATGAGTATTCTTGTTAATAAGAAAACTAAATTAGTTGTGCAGGGTATCACAGGTTCCGAAGGTACTTTCCACACTACACAGATGATAGAATATGGAACAAAAGTTGTAGCAGGTGTGACACCGGGAAAAGGCGGAACGATGTTTAAAGGTAAAATACCCATTTTTAATACGGTAAGCGAAGCAGTAAAATCTACAGGGGCAAATGTATCTGTGATATTCGTTCCGGCATCTTTTGCGGCGGATGCTATCGCAGAAGCAGCTGATTCAGGTGTCAATCTTATAGTTTGTATATCGGAAGGTATCCCCACTAAAGATATGGTGAAAGTGTATAATTACGTAAAAAGCAAAAACACTAACGGGCATACCGTAAGATTTATTGGACCGAATTGTCCCGGTATTATCACGCCCGGAGAATGCAAAATTGGAATTATGCCCGGATTCATTCACAAGAAAGGTTCTATCGGTGTAATTTCGAGAAGCGGAACTCTTACTTATGAAGCTGTTGACCAGCTTACAAAACTCGGTTTGGGACAATCAACATGCATCGGTATCGGAGGTGATCCTGTTATCGGAACTGAATTCATAGATGCTATTAAACTTTTCAATGAAGACGAAAAGACAAAAGCAATCGTTATGATAGGTGAAATTGGCGGCTCGGCAGAGGAAACCGCCGCATATTTCATTAAGAAAAATGTTAAAAAACCCGTGATAGGATTTATCGCAGGTAAGACAGCGCCTCCCGGTCGCCGGATGGGACATGCAGGTGCAATTATTTCAGGGGGTAAAGGAACAGCAGCAGAAAAACTTGCCGTTATGAAAGAATGCGGAATTATTACTGTGAATTCTCCTGCTGATATTGGTATAACAGTAAAATCAGCACTGGAAAGATTCGAAAAGAAATCATCAAAGGCAGTAAAGAAGGTGAAAAAAACTAAAGTAAAAAAGGTTAATAAAGCTTTTAAAACTGTTAAAAAAACAGTAAAGAAACCTGTCAAGAAAATTAAAAAAAGTAAAAAGAGATAATATAATTTGGAACTGACAAAAATCACCATTCATAAGGCAAAATTCTATGCTTATCACGGCGTATTCGAATATGAAAAAAAATATGGAAATGAATTTGAAGTTGATGTAGAAATGCATTGCGACTTGAATAAGCTGAAAGATACTGATGATTTGAAAAACACAATTAATTATCTTGAAGTTTATAATTTCGTTAAAGATATTGTTTATAATAATAAGTTCAACCTTATAGAAACTCTCAACCAGAATATTTGCAGGGGGATTCTTAAAAGATTTGAACAGGTAAAAAGGGTGATCGTGAAAATAAGGAAACCAAATGCTCCGCTTGGTATTATTGATTCGGTAGAAATAGAACAAACCCTTGAAAGATAACTTATGGCTGTTGTATATCTAAGTCTCGGATCAAATGTCGGAGATAGATTATCTTATATTAAAAAGGCGGTTAGAAAAATTAAAAGCGATAAGTCTTTTAAAATTATCAGGTGTTCTTCGATATATAAAACGGAACCATGGGGAAAAATAGACCAGGAGGAATTCCTGAATTGTGCATTATGCATAAGTACGGGACTGAATCCTTTTGAGCTTGTTAAGGAATTAAAAGGCATTGAAAAATCACTTGGAAGGGAAAAAAAAGAAACCTGGGGTGAACGGGAAATTGACATAGATATACTTTTTTATGATGACCTTATTTACAGCGACGAAGATCTGAGCATTCCGCATATAGAAATACATAATAGGCGGTTCGTTCTTGTTCCGATGTGTGAAATTGCTCCTGATTTTGTTCATCCTGCATTTGATAAAGATATTATCGAATTGCTGGAAATTACACGGGATAAATCAAATGTAAAGCTATTTAAAGCACCCGTAAAATAAATTTTAAAATATACGGATATCTTTTGGATAATAAATTGAAATATATCGCAATCGAAGGTGTGATTGGAGCAGGCAAAACCTCACTCGCCAGGAGACTTTCGGAAAGACTTAATGCAAAACTCGTACTTGAAGACTTTGAGGATAATCCATTCCTCGAAAGATTTTATGAAAATCCTGCCCGTTATGCATTTCATACTCAGATATATTTCCTTTTAAGCAGGTATAAACAGCTTATTGATTTAACCCAGGAAGATTTGTTCCACAATTATATCATTTCCGATTATATATTTGAAAAAGATAAAATATTTGCATATTTAAATCTTCAGGATGATGAACTTAAACTTTATGAAACTATAGTGCAGTCTATAGAAAGGAAAATCAGGGTTCCGGATATGGTAATTTACCTGCAGTCAACTGTTGAGCGTTTAATGGCAAATATCAGGCACCGGGATCGTGATGCTGAAAGAGCTTTGTCCGAAGATTATATCAAAGACCTGAATGAAGGATATAATTATTTCTTCTTCAGATTTAAGGCAACTAAAGTGATGATTGTTAATGTATCTGAAATTGATTTCGTAAATAATGAACAGGATTTCGAGAACCTGATTGCAGAGATATTAAAGGTAGATCATACTTCGATTGAATATTTTAATCCTGCTACAAAAAGAATAGCGAAATAAAGAGGCGGAAATGTGGAGATTTATTTTAATAGTTTTATCCATAATTTTTCTAGGTTATTTCTTACGGGGAATAATCAGAATTATAGCAGCATTCCTGAACAGCAGTAAAAATAACCCGGTAGAAAACATTAAACCCGCAGAGAAAAAATCCAAAATCCAGTACGATAAAAGCAAAGTAGTTGATGCCGATTTCGAAGATATTAAATGATACCCGCCTGAAGGAATTAACCTCACCCCGGAACGTGAAAAATATTCTTATTGTGAAACAGCATAACCAATTCGGGGATATGCTTTGCACTCTGCCGCTTTATGCAGCCGTCAGAAAGAGATATCCTTCTGCTTTCATCACTCTTGTCGTATCACCCGGTAACTATAAAATTATAGACTTCAAAAATCCTTACATAGATAGGTTTCTGATTTATGATAAATCTTCTGCAGGTAAAATTTTAAAATCATACAGGCAGCTCAGAAAAATAAAATATCAGATAGGCATTGTTCCTTCAACAGTTTCATTTTCAAGGACTTCACATTATATCAATAATTTATCCGGAGCTAATATCCGTGTTGGGGTTAACAAATTTGACGGTAAAACAAACCGCAACGCTAATCTTTTAACAATAAAAAAAGATTTTAACTGGAAAAATGAGAACAGACATCAGGTATTAAGAAATTTAGATATAGTAAAACAAATCGGATGTGACCTGACCGACAAGGAACGAATGAATATCCGTATTCAATACGATAAATCGGAAATTAATTTTGCAAAGAAGTACTATAAGAATAATTTTCCCGATAAATTCAGACCCGTTATTATATTCCAACCCGGTGCCGGAAAAGCTCAAAACAGATGGAGTGTGGTGAATTTTGAAAAACTGATTGTTAAACTTCATAATCAATTCAACGCATATGTTTTTATGATTTGCGGTCCCTTGGATAAAGAACCGATAGAAGAATTAAAAAACAGGTTGAAGAAAAAAAACATCGAATGCAATATTACTTCTCAGCCAATACGGGAAAGCTCGGTTATGCTGGCTATGTCGCAATTATATATTACTAACGATACTGGTACGATGCACTCCGCTGCATTATCAGGTGCAAGTGTATTGTCACTTTTTGGTCCTACAAAAGGATGGGAATGGGCTCCGGAAAAAGATAATTGCAAATATATTCAATCACCTTCTGAAAATATTAATGACATCTCTGTTGATGTTGTATTCGAAAAAGCAAAAGAAATGCTGCCTAAAAATTTCCCGTATAAAAAGAACCAGATACATTAATATATGCAGGAAAAAATATTAGCCTCAATTGATATAGGTACTAACTCTTTTCATCTTGTAATTGCAAGCGTGAATGAAAAGGGACAATTTCAAGTGCTTACACGGGATAAAGAAGTGGTTCGTCTCGGCAGCGGATCGAATGATATGAAATATCTATCCCCTGAGGCAACGGAAAGAGGTGTCTCAACTCTAAAGAGATTCAAACTTATCTGCGATTCTTACGATGCAGAAATCAGGGCAATCGGTACAAGTGCTATCCGTGAAGCATTAAACAAAGATAAATTTATCACTTCTGTTTTAGAAAATACGGGAATACACTTAGAAGTTATTACCGGACTTGAAGAAGCAAGACTTATTTATCTCGGAGTACTTCAGGCTCTTGAAGTATTTGATAAAAAAATATTGCTCATTGATATCGGCGGGGGAAGTACGGAATTTCTGGTTGGCAGGAAAGGAAAAGTATTATTTGCAAACAGCATTAAAATCGGTGCTTTAAGGTTAACACAAAAATATTTCGGGGATAAAAAAACCAAACAAAGATCTATAGATGAAGCAAGATTATATGTTAAAAATTTTTTGAATCCCGTGGTCAGGAATCTCACGGATTTTGATTATGATTTCGCGATAGGTACATCAGGAACAATTAATAATCTTGGTGCTGTGATTTATGCGGAAACAAATTCATATGACGATGAACAGGTCAATCTCAATAATTACGTATATAATAAAAGACAATTATGGAAAGCAATTAAAAAAATCTTTAATGCAGAATCTATCAGTGACAGGTATAATATTCCCGGACTTGACCCTAAACGTGCTGATATCATTCAGGCAGGTGCTGTAATTCTTGAACAGATTTTTATAGAACTGAATATAGAGGAACTTACCCTTTCAAATTATGCCCTCCGGGAGGGAATAATGATTGATACTATCAGTAAAGAACAAACAGGCTTTCAACTGGGAAACTTAAGTGATGTTTGCTATAATAGCATAATCAGGCTGGCTGAGAATAATGGTTATGATAAGCTTCATTGTGAAAATGTCCTGAAACATGCCGTTTCCATTTTCGATTATCTTAAAGAAAAATTTTCGCTTACGGAAAAAGATAAGGAGTTTCTAGAAGCAGCATCTCTTCTGCACGATATAGGACACAGGATTTCACATTCGCAGCATCACCGGCATTCATATTATCTCATAAGAAATTCGGAGATGCTCGGATTTAATGATAATGAAATTGAAATCATAGCCAACATTGCACGATATCACAGAAAATCGCATCCTAAATCTAAACACGAAGGATTTGACCGTTTGAATCCTGCAGATAAAGACAAGGTACGAAAACTTGCCGGAATACTCCGCATTGCAGACGGGCTCGATAGGGGACATAAACAAATTGTAAAAAGTATTTGGATAAAAGAAAAAAATAACACATTAATTTTAACCGCTAATTCGCTCCCTCAAACTGATGCAACGCTCGAAATTTGGGGTGCCAATCTTCGCAAATCCCTATTTGAAGAATCATTCGGATACTCAGTAACAATTGAAAAGCAATAAAATCTTAGCAACCCATTGTATCACAATCCCTTCCGAAACTATGTGAAAATTCTTTAATTTCCCTGCCGTTTACAGCCTGCCCTCCGTCTCTTTGGAGGGGCAGAGGTACGGATCTATCCTGAAATCGGACTTTAACCCAAATACGTTATTCGAAAATCCGGGTTATCACACATCCTTTCCCGATTGGGAAACCAAATAAAAGCAATTTCATTTTATGTGTGTCAATTGTAACTTTGATTGATTTTTATTTTTCGTATTTTAATATAAATCAAAAAAGGAAATAATATGAAAATAGGAATTGTTTGCTACCCAACCTATGGCGGAAGCGGTGTCGTGGCTACCGAACTCGGAAAAGTCCTTGCTATGCGCGGACATGAAGTGCATTTTATTTCCTATGCTATGCCTTCAAGATTAAGCGGCTTTTTTGATAATATTTTTTATCATGAAGTTGAAATGTATAATTACCCTCTTTTTGAATTCCCTCTGTATAGTCTCGCACTGGCGAGTAAAATGGTTGAAGTTGCAAAATTCAGCGACATCGACCTTATCCACGCACATTATGCAATACCTCACGCCACAAGTGCATATCTTGCAAGAGAAATACTTAAAGCCGAAAACAAAATAAAAAAGAATATTAAAGTTATTACCACTCTTCACGGAACCGATATCACTTTGATTGGTCTCGAACCGAGTTTCCTGCCGACTATGAAATTCAGTATCGAGCAATCCGATGGAGTTACAGCCGTATCAAAATTCCTGCGGGATAAAACGCTTTCGAACTATCAGATAAATAAAGATATTGAAGTGATTCCTAATTTTATTGATATAGAAAAATTCAAAAGGTACAATGATGACAAATCAAACTGCTTTAAGAAAAATTTTGCACCAAATAATGAGAAGATTTTGACCCATACGTCAAACTTCCGACCGCTGAAGCGTGTTCAGGATGTTATCAAAATATTTTCAGAAGTAAGAAACAAGATCCCTTCCCGTCTTTTACTCGTAGGTGATGGACCCGAAAGAAGCGATTGCGAACAATTATGCCGAACACTCGGAATTTTTGAATATGTAAAATTTATGGGAAAGCAGGATGCGATTGTCGAACTTCTTTCTATATCAGATTTATTCCTGATGCCATCGCAGTCTGAAAGTTTCGGATTGTCCGCACTCGAAGCTATGAGCTGCTCTGTTCCCGTTATTTCTTCGAGCATCGGTGGATTGCCTGAATTAAATATTCACGGAGAAACCGGTTATATAGCTGAAATAGGGGATATTGAAAGAATGGCTAAATATTCTGTCGAATTATTATCTAATGAAAAAAAGTATAATCTCTTTTCAAAAAATGCACGTGAAAGAGCCGAAACATTGAGTGAAGAAAAAATAGTACCTTTCTATGAGAATTTTTACGAAAAGATTTTAAATACTTAATTTTTATATCCACGCAGGGAGTTTTTTTTAAATTTAACTTAACCCACGGTTTAATATCTGTGTGATAACGCCTTCGCCCCGTCATTCCCGACCTGTCCCGTATTTATCGGGAATGTTTTTATCGGGAATCCAGTACTATTTCAGAGCTTTTCTTTATACTTTTCTTTTGATTCTTAATTGTCACACTGTCTCTTCAATGCGAAAGAAATATAAAAATTATTACATATATCCCTTTGCGAGATAATAGCCATACTTCAAAAATTCAGGAATCACCATTCTGAATCCGTCAGAGGTTTGCCACCAGTTATTATCGGTGAATCTGTCAAAATAAGTTAGTGTGTATAATTTGATATTTTCATGCTCAAAAATTTTTCTGTAAACGTTTCGTGTCCGGCGGGAATGGAACGCATTAGTGAGTACTATCACCGATTTTGCATTTTTTGACCTTATTAGTTCCAGAACTTTTTTTGACTTATTTAGAGTAAATGGATGTTCAGTTTCGAGGTTTAGAAATGAAACCGGAAGGTCTTTATAAACAGAATCAATAACACCCTTCACAAATAAGTCTTCCTGTTCATCGGAAAAAATATTAGTGTGATTATTTATTCTAACAAAAATAATATCTTTGCATTTCCCCTGTGTGTAAATATCATTGCAGAGATTTAATCCTTCTATCGTGGAAAAATCTTCTTCAACAAATAATATATCGGCAGTTTCAAAATTATCATTGTCCGCAATTAGAAATGAACCTGTCACTCTGAAAATGGCGGGATAAGAGAAATAGATTATTAGTAAAAATAAAACTATCAGCAGGAACTTAAATCTCCACTTCAATTTCCAGACGTCTTTTTCATACAAGAAAAAGTTTTTTTTCTGAGGTGCAAATGGGTCTTTGATTTATACCTCCATACCGAATTGAATTTTCAGAACGTCTTTTAATCCCTTTTCAAAAGGTCTGGGATTGAAGTCCGGCATTATACTCTTTAAATAACTGATATCCGTTCTTTTTTCATACATACCGTCGGGTTTTCCTGTATCCCATTTGATTTCACCTTCATATCGGAATATTTTCTTGGCGATATCTATATATTCTTTAATACTGTGGTCAAATCCTGTTCCTACATTTACTATCTTTGGTTCGTTATAATTATTCATAAGAAAAATAAGTGTGTCGGCGCAATCATCTACGTATAACGCCTCTCTTCTCGGATTTCCCGAGCCCCAGAAAACCAATGGCGTATTGTTTTTAACAGCATTAATAAATTTTTGAACAAGTGCTCCTATAAAATGTCCTGTCTCAAGATTAAAGTTATCATTAGGTCCGTACATATTGGTAGGCATAGCGGAAATAGCATTTATTCCATATTGCATCCTGTACAATTCACACCCCACAATTCCAAGCCCTTTTGCAACTGCATATCCTTTATTTGTCTCCTCTAACGGTCCCATCATAAACCTGTTCTCATTTATCGGTTGCGGATTTTCTTTTGGGTAAATGCAGGTTGAACCGGTGAATAACAATTTCGTTTTAGGCGAATGTTCGCTCATGGATTGAAGTACATTCAATATCATTATTGTGTTTTGATATAAAAAATCTGCCTGACGTGAACTATTCGCCTGTATTCCTCCTACAAGCCCTGCAACCATAAAAGCAGCAGCAGGTTTCCCCTCTTTGAAATATTCATCCACAATTTCCTTTTTCATCAGATTAAATCCCTCCTCATATATCGGAGTGGATATTGTATTATACCCCTGATGTTTCAATCTCCTCACAATAGAACTCCCAAGCATCCCATTCCCCCCGAAAACCGTTATTTTATCATTCAGATTCATATAAGTTAATTAAATTTTTAATCTTATCATAAATATATATGTAAAATGTAAAACGTAAAACGTAAAACGGAAAGATAATGACTAATTTTTTGTGTGATAAATTTAACATATTTTATTGTGATTATTTTATAAATTTAACTTCTAAAAATTTTCATTCTCTTTTTATTGAATTTTGGTGTAAATGTTTTTTTACGTTTTACTTCTTCTAACTTATCACCAAAAGCTTTCTTTCAGTCATTTCTTCAATCGCATATTTTACACCTTCTTTTCCGAATCCCGATTGCTTCACTCCGCCGTATGGCATTGAGTCAAGTCTGTATGTGGATATGTCATTGATTACAACTCCGCCAACCTCGATATTTTCAAAAGCATACATCGCATTTTTCATATTATTCGTGAAAACTCCTGCCTGCAATCCGAAATCAGAATTATCCACTTCCCTGACTGCATCTTCAAATTCATCAAATATTCTTAATGTCATAAGCGGAGCAAAAACTTCTTTTGAGTTCACATTCTGGTTGCTGTTTGTACCGGTGAGTATAGTGGGCTTTATTACAGCATTTTCCCTTGTTCCGCCTGCAATTATTGCTGCCCGTCCGTCTGTGGCTTCCTTTATCCATCTTTCGGCTCTTTCTGCTTCTTTTATATTTATCATCGGTCCTACGATTGTATCGTCTTCAAATGGATTACCGGTTTTCATTGCCCTTGTTTTTTCTAATATCATTTTTTCAAAGTTATCATAAATATTTTTATGGACAAATACTCTCTGCACAGAGATGCAGCTTTGCCCTGCGTGAGAAAATGCTCCAAGAGCAATTTTGCCGGCTGCAAGTTCGAGGTCTGCACTTTCATCTACAATCACACCTGCGTTTCCTCCGAGTTCTAGTGATAACTTCTGCATAGATAGTTTCTTCTTTATTCCCCAGCCGACTACGGGGCTTCCGGTAAAACTTACCATTTTCACTCTTTCATCATTCAGGTAATCCTCTATTTCACTTCCTGAATTTGTAATGACGTTAACAGGACAGAAGTCTAAGCCGAGTTCGTCGCAGGATTCTTTTATTACTTTCACAATCTCTATTCCGCAGCATAAAGAAGCAGATGCAGGTTTCAAAAGAACTACATTTCCTGACGCCAGTGCAGGTGCAATTTTATGGGCAACAAGATTAACCGGAAAATTCCACGGTGTGATGGCAAATATAAGTCCTATAGGAAAACGTTTTATTAATCCGAATTTCTTTTCCGAGCCGGGCAGTAAATCCAAAGGTATTATTTCTCCTTCAATCCGTTTTGCTTCTTCTGCTCCTGTCTTAAATGTAAAAATTGCCCTGTCAACTTCAAGCCGTGAAAATTTTATCGGCTTCCCGGTCTCCGCAGTAAGTGTCTCTGCAAAATGCTCTTTCTTCTTTAAGATTTTAGCTGAAATATTCTCAAGAAGTTCTGATTTCATATAAGACGGCAATTCTTTGTATTTCCTGAATATACCCGTAAGATAGTTTAAAGAAGTATTAATGTCCTCGGAGCTTGATTTATATACTTTCCTTGTAATTTCCTGAGTAAAGGGATTTATGACATCGACTATTTTATCAGATACTTTGAATTCATTTTTAATGAAATATTTTTCTGTTTCCATAATGGTATGATTTTATTTATATTAAAATATAAAAATATATTTTTATAATTAATGCTTAAACAATTATTCCCTCAAAATATTTGACATTATTAAGAATTATTTTGTTGTAAAATTCAGTAAAATATTTTTATCTGATAACAGATTGTAATATTTAATAAAGTTTAGTTTTCATATTTTAACTTAATTAAAAACTTAAAACTAAAAATTTATGATTTATGGAAGCGTTAAAGCTTTTATGAATGAAATTATTGATTATGCAGGAATATTCCCCCCTGCAAATTTGACTTTAAAAGAGTCATTTGAAAATTTTATTGATTACCGGTCATATAAACATAACTGGATGCTGTCCAAATTTGTCTGCCCGTTCAGTAAATTAACAGAACTTTCGGAACTCATCGAGCAGAATTCAAATGTGAGTGAATCTGATAAACTTAGAATTTCTATACTGGGGTCTTTATCTGCGGATTCACTTACTTTCGAGAGAAATATCGCCAAAGATATTAATGACATCCAGAAATTTTTAAAAAATAACGGGAGTAAAGTCATTGTTGAAGCATTCGAAATTAAACTGCCCCATGAATTGATGAATTTCAGGGAAAGCGCGGACTTTATTGATACACTGAACGATATCAGGGAAAAGGCAGCGAAAGAATTTTCTCATAATGTTCAAATATTCCTTGAAGCAGAAATTATGACTGAAGACTGGACTGATATAATTAATTCACTTTCTTCTACTTTATCAGTTTGCAACCAATTTTACCTTGAGGAGACCGGGTATAGTAAACTCGGTTTCAAGTTTCGTACAGGAGGTGTTGTCCCTGCAGCTTATCCTTCCTGTAATCAGGCAGCTTATACAATTATGAAATGTATTGAGAATATGGTTCCTTTTAAAGCAACATCCGGCTTACATCATCCCGTAAGGCACTTCGACGAACAGGCGAATACTAAGATGCACGGATTTCTTAATATCTTCGGAGCAGGTATATTATATTATTCTAAAAAAATTACCCCTATGAAGGTGAAAACAATATAGAAGATGAAAATCCTGATAATTTTAAATTCGACGATGATTCTTTTTCCTGGTGTGACTACAAAGTAAACATTGAAGAGATAGTAAAGGCGAGAAATTATATGTTATCATTTGGCAGCTGCAGTTTTAACGAGCCCCGCCAGGATTTAAAAAATTTGAAAATACTGCGATAAAAAAATATAATTGTTTATGAAATCATTTATAGATATTGACCCGGAATCTGATTTTTCGGTTTATAATATTCCATTCGGAATATTTAAACCATCAACAAATAAAAAACCACGTGTCTGTACTGCAATAGGAAATTACGTACTTGATTTATCGGTGATAGAATCTGCAGGACTTTTAAGTTTTAAATCCGCCGGAAAAAACTTCTTTGAAAAATCTTCGCTGAATTCTTTTTTCTCGCTTGGAAGAAAAACCTGCTCCGAAATCCGGCTTGCAATTCAGAATTTACTAAATGATGATAATCCTGTTCTGAGGGATGATTCTGAGTTAAGGGAAAAAGCTTTTTATAATATCGGCGATGTGATAATGTGCCTTCCGGTTGAAATAGGGGACTATACTGATTTTTATTCCTCACGTGAACATGCTACAAATGTCGGAGTAATGTTCCGCGGAAAAGATAACGCCCTGATGCCGAACTGGCTTCACTTACCGGTTGCCTATCACGGAAGGGCAAGCTCCATTATCATAAGCGGAACGGATATAATCAGACCAAAAGGGCAGGTAAAAAATGATGATAAAGAATTTCCTGAGTTCAAGTTAACATCACAATTAGATATCGAACTTGAAATGGGTTTTTTTATCGGGCAAGGAAATAATCTTGGTGAACCGGTATCGATTAATGATGCTGAAAATCATATAGCAGGAATGGTGATTGTGAATGACTGGAGCGCCCGCGATATTCAGAAGTGGGAATATGTTCCGCTTGGTCCCTTTCTTGCAAAAAATTTCGCTACTTCAATTTCACCGTGGGTTGTTTTGCTCGATGCACTCGAACCGTTCAGAATAGAAGGAGTCGAACAGAGCCCTGAACCGCTATCTTATCTTAAAAACGAGAATTTCACTTATAATATTGAACTCGAAGTTTATCTCAAAACAGAAAAGAATTCTGAACCATTTTAAAATAACTCATTCTAATTTCAAATATCTTTACTGGAACATTGCTCAGCAATTGGCACATCATACTATTACTGGATGTAATCTCCGGACGGGAGATTTGCTTGCTTCCGGAACAATCAGCGGACCCGAAAAATCCTCCCGCGGATGTCTTCTCGAATTAACCTGGCGGGGAACTGAACCATTAATCTTGCCCAACGGAGAAAAAAGGACTTTCCTGCTGGATGGAGATGAAATAATTATTAAAAGTTTCTGTCGCGGTGACGGATTTAGAGTCGGATTCGGTGAAGTAACAGGAAAGATTTTGCCATAATTTGACTTGAAAGATTAATTTTTCAATATTATATTAAAAGTCTATGGTTACATTTTTTATTATATTTTTAGTGATAGTTTGCATACTTTTGATGGGAATTGTGCTTATGCAGTCATCAAAAGGCAGCGGTTTGGTCGGTCCTATCGCAGGTACCGGAGTTACAACAATGTTCGGTGCAAGGCGTGCATCTGACTTTTTATCGAAGTCAACCATCGTTCTTGCAGTCATTTTTATGCTTTTCTCCCTTTTGCTAAATATTTATATCAGTAAATCAGGCGGAACTACAGGAAGAGAAAGTTTAATACAGCAGAACCAAAAGGAATTAGCTCCCGGAGCTCCTCCGGTTCAGGAACCGGGAAATCTGCCGGGGAATCAACCAAATTCGCAACCTAATCAAAATAATCAGGGAGAAGGCAACCAGCAACAGAATCCTGCTCCTTAATTTTGTGAAAATTGACGGACAATTTTTTGAAGATTAAAACAGGCATCCTGAAAACTCAGGATGCTTTTTTGTTTATCTTGTTTATTATTCTGTTTTTATTTTTCTCGGATATCCGGGCTCAGGATATTTTTGAAAATAAAAAGGGGGAATTTAATAATAACTCGTTTCCAAAGTTAAATCTGGAAAATGAGATATTAAATGATTCTCTAAAAAAAAACAAAAATACAGGTACATTTGTAATGAGAAAATCTCCCTGGAAAGCAGTTATGTATTCAGCATTATTACCCGGGCTTGGTCAGGTTTATAATGAGTCTTTTTGGAAAGTTCCGGTTATTGCAATTGTCGGGGGTTATTTGGGATATGAAATCGTCAGGAATAATAGCAAGTTTATTGATTATAGGAATTTATATTCAAATTCACAGACAACAATAATTCCTGACGGAGATTTAATACTTAAACAGTATAGAGAGTTTTACAGAAATCAACGCGACCAGTTTATTTTGTATTTCGGGCTTTTTTATCTCATCAATCTTGTTGATGCTTATGTGGACGCTCAAATGTTCGATTTTGATGTATCAGATAATATAAAAATAGGATTGGATAAAGATATAGGGCTCAGGCTAAATGTAAATTTCTGATATTTGATTTTTTATTTTTTGAAAAGGTTATTACGTTATATTTAATTTCCGGCTTTTGATTTTTTGTTTTTGAAAAGGTTATTACGTTTTAGCTGATTTCCGGTATTTGGTTTTTTTATTTTCTTGAAAAGGTTATTACGTTATATTTAATTTCTAGCTTTTGATTTTTTTGGATATGGTTATTACATTAAAGCTGATTTCTAGTATTTGATTTTTTATTTTTTTGAAAAGGTTATTATGTTTTAGCTGATTTCCGGGTTTTGATTTTTTTATTTTTTGAAAAGGTTATTACGTTATATTTAATTTCTGGCTTTTGATTTTTTTATTTATAATTTTTGATTTTTAATTTTTAATTTTCTTTATGTGGGTTTATATAGATAAAATAGCAGATTACATAGGTAAGGAAGTAACAATAAAAGGATGGCTTTATAATATCCGTTCTTCCGGTAAACTGATGTTTCCCGAACTTCGCGACGGTTCAGGTATTATTCAGGGTGTCGTTTCCAAAAAAGAGGTTTCGGAAAAGGTTTGGGATGACTTTTCTAAACTCACTCAGGAGTCATCAGTAATAGTGAAAGGAACAGTATCCAAACATCCCAAAAAAGAAAACGTGTTTGAATTGCAAATTTCTGATTTGGAAATTATTGCTATTGCAGAGCAATATCCTATTTCGCCAAAGGAACATGGCGTTGAATTCCTTATGGATAGAAGACATTTATGGATACGCTCTAACCGTCAGGTTGCAATTCTTAGAATCCGTAATGAAATTATTCAGGCTATCAGGGATTATATGTATGCTAACGGCTTTATACTTTTTGATGCACCAATATTCACTCCGAATGCCTGTGAAGGAACCTCGACTTTATTTTCAACGGATTATTTTGATCTTGGTAAAGCATATCTTTCCCAGTCAGGACAACTTTATGCGGAAGCAGGAGCGATGGCTTTAGGTAAAGTTTATACACTCGGTCCCACGTTCAGGGCTGAAAATTCAATGACTCGAAGGCATATTACGGAGTTCTGGATGATGGAACCTGAAATGGCATATTTCGATCTGAATGATGATATGAATTTGATTGAAGATTTTCTTGAATATGTTGTTCAGAGAGTATTGAAAAATAAAAAACCTGAGCTCGAACTTCTTGAAAGGGATATTACAAAACTTGAAAAGGTGAAAAAACCTTTCCCGCGAATTACCTATGATGAGGCAGTCGGGATTCTTAGAAAAAAAGATATTCCGCTGATTCGTAAAACAGCAAACGGAGAGGAACAAATCCGCCCCTTCCCGTGGGGAGAGGATTTCGGCGCCCCTCACGAAGAAGCCATTGTTGAAGATTTTGACAAACCCGTTATGGTTCATCGCTGGCCTTCTGAGGCAAAAGCTTTCTATATGAAACGCGATCCTGAAAATCCGAATCTTGCGCTTGGAGTGGACGTATTGGCTCCCGAAGGATTTGGTGAAATTATCGGCGGTTCCCAGCGTGAAGATAACCTGGATTTGCTTATTGAAAGGATTAACCAGCATGAGCTTCCTATGGAGGAGTTCCAGTGGTATCTTGATCTGAGAAAATATGGAAGTGTTCCGCACTCTGGATTCGGGCTTGGAATAGAAAGAATGGTCAGCTGGGTTTGCAATCTCGAGCATATAAGGGAATCAATTCCGTTTGCAAGAAGACCTAACAGAATAAGACCTTAAATTCATTTATATTTTATGAAAACAATTATTGTTGATTGTAATAATCTTATTCATAAAATCCCTGTTTTCCGTAAAAAATTTACGGAACAGATGGATTCTGTTGTATTTTCGTTGGTAGAAGCAGTTAAATCCAAAGTTAAAAATTTTAGATTGATATTTGTTTTCGATGGTTTCAGCGATATTAAAAAACACAATGTTATTTTTTCGGGTAAATCAACTGCAGATGAAGTTATAAGAAGATATATTGAAGATAATTATAATATTGAATCTATTACTGTGGTGAGTTCCGATTATGGGATTACCAATCTTGCAAAAATGTGCGGATGTGAAGTGAAAAAATCAGAGGATTTCTGGAAGGAATTGAATTCTCCGTCATCTTCAAAAAATAAAAGCATCAATCAGCTTCTTTATAAAAACGGGGAAAAGCCGGATAGGATTACAAAAAAAGAACTTGACGAATTTAAAAAATACTTTACCTGATAACTATGACACCTGAAAAATCTTACGAACTCCTCGATAAATATATTGAAAATCCGAATCTGAAAAAGCACTGCTATTGCGTGGAATCCGGTATGAAGTATTATGCGAAAAAACTGGGAGAAGATGTAACACGCTGGGGTATGGCAGGACTTCTGCATGATATTGACTGGGAAAAATTTCCGGACACACATCCGAATAACGCTGTTCCAATACTTGAAGAAGCAGGTTTTGATAAAGATTTTATTGATACTATTTTATCTCACGCATATCCCGACAGGACAAATATTCCACGTGATAACACATTTAAAAAATACCTTTTTGCCTGTGATGAAATTACAGGATTTATCATTGCATATTCCTTGATGAAACCCGGAGGATTGAACGAGGTTGAACCAAAGAGTATTATTAAAAAAATGAAAGATAAAGCATTTGCCCGTGCAGTAAACAGGGATGATATAAAAAAAGGTGCTGAAGAAATAGGACTTGATTTAAGCAGTCATATTCAAAATATTATAGAAGCATTAAAAAATGACTCAAGATTATGAGTGTTATCGAAACAAAAAACTTAACTAAAGAATATTCCTCAAAAAGTTTTTCCAAACAGAAAATTCTTGCATTAGATAAATTTTCCTTTAATGTTGAAAACGGAGAGATATTCGGATTATTAGGTCCTAATGGCGCAGGAAAAACAACTCTCGTGAAACTTTTACTCGGTATTGTTTTTGCTACCGAAGGGGAAGCTATGATTTTTGGTAAAAATATTTCTGATATAACAATAAAATCGAAAATAGGATATCTGCCTGAAAACCACAGATTCCCGGGTTACTTTACTGCTGAGCAGGCTTTGTATTACTTCGGAGGTTTAAGCGGTATGAATCGCGATATGCTTAAAAAGAAAATTGATGAACTGCTGAAAATTGTAAATCTTCAGGATTGGAAAAAGACTAAAATAAGAAAATTTTCAAAAGGTATGATGCAGAGGCTTGGCATTGCTCAGTCAATAATTAACGATCCCGAACTTATTTTCCTCGATGAACCAACCGATGGTGTTGACCCGATCGGAAGAAAAGAGATAAGGGATATTCTGCTCGACCTGAAAACTAAAGGTAAAACGGTTTTTGTGAATTCACATCTGTTGAGTGAAGTTGAATTGATATGCGACAGGGTTGCAATACTTAATAAAGGCGTCCTGATTAAAGAAGGACTCGTGGAAGATATTATAGCCGTATCAGAAGGATACATTTTTATTACATCAGAACTTAGCGATGAAATTATTAATATACTTCTGTCGAATTATAAAGTTACCCTCCACGGGAAAAATAAATTTATACAAAACACAGATAATCCGGAAGAACTGAATAAGCTTATTGATTTTCTCAGGTCTAAAAGTATTTTAATACACAGCATATCCAAAGAGAAAAATACTCTTGAGGATATGTTTATTAATTTGATTTCAAAACAAAATTAACAGGAAGTAGTATGATTTTTTTTGCTTTTATACGGGGTATTTTTAAAGAAGCGCTCGCAAAAAAGATAATATTATCCATTATAATTTTCTTCTCTTTTATTATTTTCCTGATATTGTACTTCATCAATCTTGACTCCGTTGAAGGTGTGAATGCGTTACTGGCTCTGTCCGGTCAGAGTCAATTTGAAGAAGCCCTGCTTGGATTGGAAATCGATATGGTGTCGGGAATCCCCGGATTTATGCTTTTCACGTTGTTTATTATTCTTGTTTCTTCTTTCATTCCATCTATGCTTAAAGAAGGTTATATAGATTTAATTCTATCTAAACCAATTTCCCGTGCAAAAATTATTCTCGGACATTATGTGGCAGGTTTGCTTTTCGTGTTTTCAGCTTTGATATTATTTGTTGGAATTGTCTGGTTTATCATTTCAGCTAAAACAGGTATCTGGCATTTCAAATTTCTCATTTCAATTCCCTGGATGACACTTGTTTTCGCAGTTCTGTATTCAACAGTTATTTTTTTTGCAACTGTTACACGGAGTTCGATTTTCACAATTCTTATTAATGTATTTCTTTACTTTCCTGTTACCTGGGCTTTGTACAAGCTTAATATCGTATTACAGAATAAATCACAGATATTTGGTGCAACAGCGGAATTCCTCGTAAAATTCTTTTATTACTTATTACCGAAGCCCTGGGATTTGCAGGATACAGGCGCCGATATCATTAAGGGATTATCCATAAACTTTATGCCACTTGTTACTTCCGTTCTTTTCATTGCAATAATGATTTCTCTTACTGTAGTTTATTTTAAAAGAAAAGATTATTAAAATTATTATTTATGAAGAAGATTATATTGATTTTAATATTTTTTATTTTTGCAGGCTGCAGCTCAAAACCAACACCAGATAAGCTGACTCCATCGGTAAAATCTGTATTTAATCTTCTGGTCGAGAAACCTCAATTTGTGATGTATTTCAATTTCAGTAATATGAGATCTACCGGTTTCTGGAAAGATAATATTTCCGATTCGATTTTGAATTCGGAAAACACTTTAGGCAGTCTCCTGAATACTTTTAAAGAGGCAACAGGGGTATCAATTTCTCAGGGACTCGATGAACTTTATTATACAAATTCCTGGCAGGGAGAAAATGCTTTCGTACTAAAAGGAGTGTTTGATAAAAACAGACTTAATTCTTTTATTAAAAAAGATTCCACGTTTGCAGTAAAAGATTATCCTGACGGTATTACTGTTTATATTAAAAAAGACAATAACCTTCAGTTTTTTCTTAAAGACAATATTACCTTATGTGCCAGTAATTTCACAAGCCAGATAGAGAATATGATAAGCGTTAAAGACACCTCATATTCAGGTTTACTCCTTAATAAAGACGTGATAACTGCTATTGACAAAATAAATCACAAAAGTAATCTGTGGTTAGTTACTACCGAAAAAACATTTATCAGGGGAATATTCCTGAATTTTGTAGAATCTAAATCACCTAAACTGGATACTGCTAAATCGTTTCCGAACGATACACTGAAAATGGAAAAAACCGATTCGCTTACGAAAACTGACAAAATGATTGCAGATGAATTATATAAACAGATAAACTCCGTTTCCCTTTCCGCAAAAATGAAAAATGAGCTCGATGTCGCAGTTCAGTTTGAGTGTGTTGATGATGCTTCTGCCGGATTCCTTAATAAACTCATTACTGGTATGATAACATTATCAAAACTAAGTCCTTCCGGACAGAAAAATAAAAAACCTTCAGCCCCCGAAAAAATTCTTGAGAGTCTGAAGGTCAATAATTTTGAATCTTCTGTTCAGATAAATATTAATATCACAAAAGATAATATTGAGGATTTCAGGAAGAACACATTCCTTACTAAACCGAATTAATCTTTTTCAGCGATAAATTTTTCCGCAAGTTTTACATCTTCCTCGCTTCCTATAAATAGAGGCACCCTCTGGTGTAATGACTTTGGCTTCAGTTCAAGTATCCTGTTTTTCCCGTCTGATGATCTGCCGCCTGCCTGCTCCACTATCATACTTAACGGATTTGCTTCGTACATCAGCCTTAATTTACCACTTTTATTTTTTTCATCCGCAGGGTAAATAAATATTCCGCCGTATAAAAGATTCCTGTGGAAGTCTGCGACGAGCGAGCCAACGTAACGGGAAGTATAAGGTCTGCCGGAATCATTGTCTCTTTCTTTGACATACCGGATATATTTTTGCATACCTTTCGACCATTTTACGAAATTTCCTTCGTTGACTGAGTATGTCTTCGATTTTTTAGGCGTCTGTAAATCAGGATGCGAGAGTAGAAACTCGCCGACAGAAGGGTCTAATGTAAAACCGTGAACTCCTTTCCCTGCAGTATAAACTAATATTGTACTCGAGCCGTAAACGCAATATCCTGCTGCGACCTGTGTAATTCCACTTTGCAGGCAGTCTTCCACAGTTCCCGGTCCTAATTTTGAAATCCTCTTGTAGATAGAAAAAATTGTTCCAATAGAAATATTTGCATCAATATTAGATGAACCGTCAAGCGGGTCAAAATGAACAATGTATTTATTGTGAAGAATGTTCTCCTCGTATTTTGCATTAATAGGAATAAATTCTTCAGTCTCTTCCGAGCATACTGCACAGGCATGACCGCCTTGTTTCATAGTATAAGTAAGTACGTCATTCGCATATTCGTCAAGCTTCTTTACTTCTTCACCCTGTATATTTACCTGTCCAGTAAAGCCAAGAATATCTATTAGTCCTGCTCTGTTTACTTCCTGCGATATTACTTTGCATGCAAGCGCAATATCGGATAGCAGGTCAGACAACTGTCCGGTCGCTTCGGGAATCTTTCTTTCTGCTTCGATTATATACCTGTAAAAAGTAGTGAATTTCTTGATCATAATGGATGCCTTTTAGTTTTGTATGCCGTTAAGTTAATAATTTTCAGGAAAAATAAAAACTATTTAAATGATTATTAAAGTTTTATAAATCTTTCAAATAATTTACCTAACCCACAGATTTATCTGTGGGGGCAGAATATTAATATTAAATAACCGTTTCAACGGTTTATTAAAATATTATGCTACTGTTGGTGACGTTCAAAGACGTTTTCACTAAACACCAACATCGGCGTAAATAATTTGGGATGTTTCGCTCGCTCAACATGACATTCTGTGAAGAACATAACCTCAGAGATTCATATTATCAAATCTACAGCTTCTCTTATTCTTTCAACTCCTGTTATCTTACTCTTGTATTTCTTTACATCCACATTCTTTAAATTATTTTTAGGAAGTATAATTTGCTTGAATCCTAATTTTGATGATTCTGATATTCTTTTCTCAATATATGAGATAGTCCTCACCTCGCCCGAGAGACCGAGTTCGCCTATTACTACAGTTTCGGAGTCAACCGGAATGTCTTTCAGTGATGAATATATACTCAGCGCCACGGCAAGGTCAATTGCAGGTTCGTCTATCTTTATGCCTCCTGCTATGTTTAGGAAAATATCATATTTGCTTAAGAATATACCGAGTTTTTTTTCAAGTATTGCAATTATTATATTCAGTCTTTTGTAATCAAATCCGATAGATGTTCTTTGTGGAAATCCATAACTGGTTGATGTCACGAGTGCCTGCACTTCTATCAGTATAGGTCTTGTACCTTCGATTGAAGCCGAAATAACACATCCTGACGCCCCATAATTTCTTTGCGATAGAAATACTTCGCTCGGGTTCTGCACTTCCCTCAATCCTTTATCAGTCATTTCAAAAATTCCTATCTCATTTGTAGAGCCGAACCTGTTTTTTATTCCCCGCAAAATCCTGTACAGATGGGTTCTTTCACCTTCAAATTGAAGTACTGTGTCCACCATATGCTCAAGCACTTTCGGACCGGCAATTGCCCCGTCTTTCGTGATATGACCGACTAACATTATCGGAATATTCTTAAACTTAGCTATCTTTATCAGATAAGAAGTTGATTCCCGAAGTTGTACGATTGTTCCGGGTGAACTCTCAATGTCAGGTCTGTAAATAGTCTGTATCGAATCCACAACCACTAAATCAGGATTTTCGTTTTCAATAACTGATGTGATTATCTCGAGATTAGTTTCCGAAAGAAGATAAAAATTTTCAAGATGATAATTTAAACGTTCACACCTCAGCTTGATTTGCGACGAAGATTCCTCTCCGCTAATGTACAATATTTTTTTGTTCTTTATCTTATCGGCAACCTGAAGCATCAATGTGGATTTCCCTATTCCCGGATCTCCGCCTATCAATACCACACTTCCGGGAACAATCCCTCCGCCTAAAACCCTGTCAAATTCTTCGATGCCCGTTTTAAATCTCACCTCTCCCTGGCTCTCTACATCTGATAGTAAAACAATATCAGCTGATTTTGCTTTAAGTGATGAAGATCTTTCGTTTTTGATCTTATTAGTATCAACAATCTCTTCAGCCATAGTATTCCATAGACCGCAATCCGGACATTTGCCTGACCACTTTGGAGAAGAATACCCGCAGCTTTGACAGACAAATTTTGTCTTTAACTTTAATGCCATACAATTCTTATAATTGTAAAAATATAGTTAAATATTAAATTTAATTAAGTAGTAAAAATATAATACCTTTCACATCGGTCCAAAATGAAACCTGCAAAAAGTTATTATTGACATTACATTCCCTCCCCGTTCAAGGGGAGGGATTAAGGGTGGGGTGAAAAGAAAGATATGTAAGGAATTTCAAACAAACATTGACCTAATTAATGAATAAAGGTTTTTTTTTATTCTTGCATAATCAATTTTTGTGCCGCTGTTGGTGTTTAAGTGCAGCGTCACCAACAGCACGAATAATAGTTGTTGGTGACGTTCAAACTACGTTTTCACTAAACACCAACAACGGCGTAAAATTATTAATTACTAATTATTCATTATTAATTGAAAAGACTCTTACCTTTAAATTTTAATTACTTCTGATTATTTTAATTTATGATAATAATTGGAATTACAGGCACACTTGGTGCAGGAAAAGGAACAATTGTAGAGTATCTCGTTAATGTAAAGGGCTTTAAACATTATTCCGTGAGGGGATTTATTTCTGATGAAATAATCAAACGGGGTCTCGAGGTCAATCGTGATAATATGGTAATTGTTGCTAATGATTTAAGGGCTAGATATACTTCATCATACATCGTCGAACAGCTGTATGAACAAGCAAAGAATACAAGAGAAAATTGTGTTATTGAAAGTCTCAGAACAGTCGGTGAAGTAGAGGCACTTAAAGCAAAAGGGAATTTTTATCTGTTTGCCGTGGATGCGGATAGCAAAGTCCGTTATGATAGAATCCTTCTAAGAAAATCTGCAACAGATTATATTTCTTATGATACATTTATCGAAAACGAAAAGAGGGAAATGAATTCTGACGACCCTAATAAACAAAATTTATCTGATTGTATTAAATTAGCCGATTATACTTTTTATAATGATGGTAGTATTGAAGAATTTTATAAAAAATTACAGGAGGTTTTAGATGACATCATCAAATAACATTTCCCGTCCTTCCTGGGATAAGTACTTTATGGAAATTGCAGATACAGTTTCGAAGCGTGCTACCTGTGATAGAGGCAAAAGCGGTTGCGTTATCGTCCGTGAAAAGCAAATACTTGTTACAGGATATGTAGGTGCCCCGAGGGGCTTGCCTCACTGCGATGAAGCAGGACATCTAATGAAGCAGGTTGTTCACGAAGATGACTCTGTCACTAACCATTGCGTTAGAACTGTCCACGCAGAGCAGAATGCCATTTGCCAGGCAGCCAGACTCGGAATATCACTTGATAAAGCAACTTTATATTGCCGTATGACTCCCTGCCGCACTTGTGCGATGATGATCATTAACTGTGGAATTGAAAGGGTAGTGTGTGAAAAAAAATATCACGCAGGTTCTGAATCCGAAAACATATTCAAAGACGCAGGTGTAATACTCGAATTCTTATCTGATGAAGTTCAGAAATATGAAAATCAATAATTATTAAAAAAAATGAATAGTGATGTTGTTTTAACAATTCAGGCAATTCTTGCACCTGCACTTGGAATATCAGCAACGGGACTTTTACTCCTTAGCTTATCCAACAGGTATTCCTCAATGATAAACAGGATTCGTCTTCTTAATGCGGAAAAACGAAAATATATGAATGTAATCGTCGAGAAAGGTGAACTTCCTTATACGGAAAATATCCGTCTTATGAGTATAATAAACCAGATAAAAGATCTCCTGTTCAGAAGTAAACTTACCAGAAATTCAATATTGTGCATTCAAACCTCGATTATTTTATTCGTTCTGACTTCTGTATCAATTGGATTAAACGTGTATATTTCCAGCACAGTATTTGAAAATATTGCACTTATCATGTTCCTTGTAGGAATGATATTTGTACTGATCGGAATAATTTATGCCGCTTTGGAAATCCAGAATTCATACAAAATTGCCGAACTTGAAGTCAAAGTTGACTGAACTATAAATCTGCATTAATTTATATCAATCACCTACAAGTCGAAATCCACTGTTGCGGCAAAAATATGGATTTTTTCTCTTAAATCTTTGTTTTACAAGGAAAGCAGGACAGTTAAATATTTTACTGTTATTTATTAGTTCTATTTTGTTTATTTTGGAACTTTTATTTGAAATCAGACTATAAAACATAATTATAATTTAAAGGAGATATAAATGGAAATAAAATCCTTATTGAAAATTCTTTTTACGGCAGTAGTCGTCTCTATTGCATCATATAACTTCGCATATTCGCAAACTGCCGAAGAATATTATAACAACGGTATTAAAGATGCCCAGTCAAAGAATTACGAGAGTGCAATTTCAAATTTTTCAAAATTCATTGAAATGAGCCCGACGGATCCTGACCTTGTAAAAGCTTACAGTTTCAGAGGAAGATGCTATTTTTATGTGAAGAATTATGAGGCATCTGCTGCTGATTATATTAAAGCTATAGAACTCAAACCCGATGAATCAACTTATTATGGATATTTGGGAAATGCTCACGATAATTTAAATGACTTTGCAAATTCAGTCATTGATTATTCGAAAGCAATTGAACTCAAACCGGATAATTCAAATTTCTTCTTTAACAGGGGAGTAGCATATATGAATATTTCAGATACCGTCAAAGCATTAAATGACTATACAAAAGCAATTGAACTCAAGCCCGATTATGCATCGGCATATCTTAACAGAGGAAATATTTATTTAGACCAGAACAAATATCAGGAAGCAATAAACGATTACGAAAAAGCAATCGCAAATAATTCAGAGCTCGAAGCAAAATTAAGAGGAATAATAGACCAGGCAAAGGAAAGAATTACTCCTCCAAAAAGTAATAATTAGTGTAATAATTAGTATAACAATATTTTAGCGGAGATATTTTCATTAATATCTCCGCTTTTTTTTACTCATCGGATGAATTACCAACGCAACCGCTTGATTCATCCGATGAGTATTATCTCTAAAAATATAACAGACCTGTTTTCAGTAATATATTAAGCATATCTTTTATTTCTCACATCAATTATTTTTAAAAAATGGCAAGGATTATTAAAAATATTAATATAGCCGTAAAGGAATTGCTCGCCGGTAACGTAACCGCATTACCGACTGAGACAGTTTACGGTCTTGCCGCAAATGCCCTTGTCCCGGATGCGGTTCTTAAGATATTCGAGATTAAAAAACGACCCCATTTTGACCCCCTGATAGTTCATATTCACGATATTTCAGAGATTACTAAATATGCAAAGTATATTCCGGATGATGTATTTAAACTTGCAGAAAAATTTTCACCGGGACCGATTACATATGTTATCAGGAAAAAAAACATTATACACGATTTGGTTACCGCCGGTTTGAATACAGTTGCTATCAGAATTCCATCGCATAAACTATTCAGAAAAGTGCTTGAAAAACTTCCTTTTCCCCTTGCGGCACCGTCTGCTAATATGTTCGGCAGGATTTCCCCTACAGACGCTAAGGAAGTATATAAAGAACTCAAGAATAAAATTAATTATATCCTCGATGGAGGTAAATCTAAGATCGGTATCGAATCGACCGTGATAGCATTCGACAATAACAATCCGGTTATTCTCCGTCCGGGTTATATCACAAGGGATATGATAGAAAATATTCTTGATAAAGAAGTTCAGTATCCCGGAAAATCGAAGAATAAAAAAAATAATTCTCCCGGACTGATGAAAATGCATTATTCTCCCTTTACTCCTTTGTATATCGCAAGTGATGATTTTGATTTTGAAATTGCACAGAAATATAATGCAGGGATACTCGATTTATCCTCCTATAAAAGCTTTAATTCTCTTGCTTCAAATCTCTTTTCGGATTTAAGGGCACTGGATGAAAAAAAGTATAATTTCATAGTCACGAAAAAGACATTGAATTCCGGAATAGGATACGCTGTTAATGACAGGCTCGAAAAAGCTTCTTACGGAAAAATAACTTTCGATAAAAACAAATTAATCTTTCATAAAAAATAATTTGACAGCAGATAAAATTGTGATATCATTTGATGATGATGAACTTCCCGCAGGAACTGCAGGAGAGAATAAAGAGAATTCATCTTCTGACAATAAGGCTGCAATTCCTGCCTCGCCTTTACTTAATGAAAATGTATCAGAGGTAAAAACCCCCGTTAATTTTATTAATACACAAATCGATTATTTTTTCAAAGCAAATACTTCTTTATCCGGGTTCATGGAATCTGACTTGAAATTTCCTGAAGGTACTGACAGGGGATTTAATAAAAATTATTCCATAGATTTTAAAGATGGATTTTTCAGCGGTATTTTGTATAATAATAAACATATAATCCTTACCTCAAAAACTTCTTTTGTTTATTTTGTTGAGAGAATATATAGTGAAAATAAAATTACTTTATCTTTCCCGGGCAGTATTTTTGAAAAAACCGGATGCATAAAAGAAAATGATGTTTACCTGAATTCGCTGGATAATGTTTATCATCTGAGATCCTCTGATATTCCCTCAAAAGAAAATATCAAAACCCTTTTCACCGTCCCTGAAAAATTTTATATATGGACAAATCTAAATATTGCTGGTGATAATATTGCATTTTGCATCTATGATAGTTCACACGAAGCAATTGTTACGCTTATTAACAGGATTACCGGTGAGGTTATTTTTAAATTCAATTTTCAGGTGGATAAGTTTTTATCGGATTCGGTTCTTGTATGCGGAAACAAATTTTTTGTCTTTGCGGATAACTTCTTCTTATGCTTTGAAAAAAATAGCGGAGATGAATTAACAGTCCGCCGGTATGAATTGAAATTTTATATCGACCCGGAAACGAAATATATCGCATTAAAGGATAAACTTTATATCAGCGATGCAGAGGGGAGTATTTATTATCAGGATTTGAAAAGCAGTGATTTTATACTCCATTATACAGGTATCCGGACACCTTATCTGAATTCTCTCGCAGGATTCCGCGATATTCTTTTCACAGGGTATCTTGGCGGATGGAAAGCTTTCGATTCAAACGGAGTTCAGATATTTTCACATAACGATATTGAGGAAAATAAAATTGAAACGCTGAATAAAAATATACTTGTAATATCAAGGTTCAATAAAATTATTTTCCATAATCTCAACAGATTTCAGGAAGCCGAGGGTTTTGCAGTTTCAGGGGATAGTCCGGATAATACCAGTATAATCTCCGCTGCTTTTACATCTGATGAAATTCTTGTGCTTACCGGCGGCGGAGTCCTGGAATCATATTCAAATGAAAGAATAAATATTAATGTTTAAAATTATAGAAAAATGAAAAAGTATTTTGTTGTAATATTACTTTCTGTTTTCATATCCCTGAAGTTATATTCCCAGAATCAGGTGCTCTTTCTTTTTGATAATTCCGGCAGTATGTCAGGCTATTACAAACAGCCCGAAAGCAATTTCAAGCTGTTCTCAAAAACATTAATTAAAAATTCAATTTCTCCGGAAGATTTTGTAAACGTTTTTCTTTTTACAAAAACAGAAAAAGAAAGGGGTCTTGTTTCCCCGAAAGAAATTTTTAAAGGTAAGGGCAGCGAGCTTATACCCGACAACGTGATTGCAAATTTCACAATGATGAAAGGGAATAAGGGTGAATATGGCTCCACGGACATTATTGAAGCACTCGATAAATCAATCTCCGAAATTAAAGGCAAAACCGCAATAATCTGGATTGTTACGGATAACGTAAATGATAATTCCGGAAAAGGAGATTCCTCATTCTATAATACACTCGAGTTCTACAAGCGTTTAAGAAATGATGATAAATTGAGAAAAATATTGCTCTATCCGGTTCCGGAAAAAATATCAGATGAGACAGAATATTCTACGGGTTATGTGGTTTACGGAATCGTATATTCGTCCACTGAAATACCTCAGACGGAACTTGAAAAGTATGATAAACTATTAAGAAGCACAGGCATAAAGCAAAAAGCAATTACTCTTAAGCCGCTTGATATCGGAACCCTTGTTTTGATACCGAAAATAAATCAAAGCAAAGTCTATCCGGGAAAATTATTTTTTGACGGAAAAACCCTCAGAGGATATGATTTCGAAGAAGGTGAAAAAGTTAAAGAAACTTTTAATGATCTTATTCTGAAATCGAATCTCTTCCCGTATATTATTAAAAGTGCCCGGCTGGATGTTAAGCTTGAAAATTTCAGCTCTTCGGATTATTCTGTTAAGTCTATGGGTACGCAGACTATCTCGCCCTCCACCGTCAGCAACGTTTCCCCGGAAGGTGAAGTGAGAGGGTTTACAGTGTTCTTTGATATGCCGGAAATCTCTCCGACGTTTTCCCTTAATACTGTTTTCAAAGAGGATTTTTCGGTTGGTGGAAATCTTGTCCTCGAAGTATCTAATGTGGATATATTGCTCGATGAAAGCTATATGAGTTCATTTAAGGAACTTTTCGCACTCCTGTCAATACCTGAAATATTTTATCCCGTTCTCAAAGATAAAAAGATAACAACACAAATTCCGCTTGAGATAAGGATTAAATACGGACCCTGGCGTCTCTTTGTTCTTATTGGAATTATTGTTGTAATGTTGGTACTGCTGATTTTTGCCGTTATCATATTGCTTAAAAAGAAATGCTTTGCTCTGGTAATAGATAACTCTTCTGAAAGAAATATTTGTATAAATTCATTCTCGCCGTATTCTTTTAATCATAATTATTCCCCTCAGCTTGGCAGTATAAAGAAATCAATCTCGGGGAATATCCTGTTCGTTTATTCGAAATTTACAACAACTCCCGGTGTGAAAGTGACACTGAAAGAGGAACTGCCGATTTCGATAGAATATGAAGAAGATAATAGAACTCAAAATGTTTCATTGATGCTGAAATCAATCGCAGATAAAAAATCAGGCTCTTTTGATAATGATGTTGATACTTTAGGATTTCATTGATAAATTCAATTTTTTAATGAATCTAAAATTATTAATACTCACATATTTTTTTTGCATCTTTACTGTCGTGAATATTTATTCACAGGTGAGTACGGGAAAAGTGATTAATACAAAAGCATCTTATGCCGATACTGTCATTGTTACCAACGATAAATACCTTATCCAGAACACTGAATCATTAAAGTTTAACAACACCATACTCATTTCTCCTGAGGATTATTCTATTAATTACAAATCCGGAATTATCAATCTTCATAGATCTCTTTTCTCTAAATATAGTCTTGATACAAACCGTATTTTTGATTTAGTGATTGAATATGAACTTTTCCCTTATAACATTAAAGAGGAGTATTCGAATTTCGATATAGTCACGGAAAGAGATACAATTTCAGGAGATACTGTTCAGATTGTTTCCCAGAGAAAAGATTTTATAGAAAATATTTTTGAAGGAACAGACCTCGAGAAGTCCGGAAGCATTTTCCGTGGTTTTACATTCGGCTCAAACCGTGATGTATCGCTTAATTCAGGTTTCCGTCTCCAACTGAACGGAAAATTATCCAAAGACATTGAAATTCTTGCGGCTCTTACTGATGAATCAACTCCAATCCAGCCCGAAGGTAATACACAGAAACTTCAGGAACTTGATAAGGTTTTTATAGAACTTCGCGGCAGTAATCTTTCCGCTACTATCGGAGATATCGAACTGAACTTCCCACAGTCGGAATTTGTGAATTTTAAAAGGAAAATACAGGGTGCAAAAGGATTCGGGGATTTTAATTTCGGAAACTTTACCGTCACCGGTGCAGTTTCGCGCGGAAAATATTTCACCAATACTTTTAACGGTACTGATGGAGTCCAGGGTCCTTACAGATTGATCGGCTCGAATAATGAAACAAATATATTGATTCTTTCCGGAAGCGAGAAAGTTTATATCGATGGTATTCAGTTAATGAGGGGTGATCAGGCAGATTATACAATAGATTATGGAATCGGCGAAATCACTTTTACACAGAAAAGGGTCATAAATAATTTTACCCGTATCGTGGTTGATTTCGAATATACGGACAAGAAATACTCCCGTACTTTCATTGCCGCAAATAATAAATTCAATCTTCTTAATAAAAAACTCACATTTGGTTTTTCCTATGTAAGTGAAATTGATAATCAGAATAAAACTATTGATTTCACCCTCAGCGATGCTGATAAACTGATTCTTCAGAATGCAGGCGCAGATAAAAATAAAGCAGTAAAGCCGGGTGCTGATTATGCAGGAATCGATTCTCTTGGCAAGGGAAAAGGCTCTTATATTCAGATTGATACTGTGATTAGCACCGGTAGTTATAAATACTACCGCTTCAAGCCCGGGGATTCCCTCGCTGTATATAATGTGACTTTTTCTTTCGTAGGTCAGGGGCAGGGAGATTATATCAAACAAAATACTTTTCAGTATAATTTCGTCGGAATTAAGCAGGGAAGCTATGCACCGATAATTTATCTTCCTCTTCCAACCGCTTATCAGATAGCCAATGTGGTCGTGGATTTTGCAGCTGATAAAAACAGGGAGTTCGTCGTTAACTTTGAAGGTGCTTATTCTTATCTTGATAAAAATAAATTTTCATCGATTGATGATGTAAATAATGGCGGTACTGCATTTACCGGTAATTTGCTTTTGAATAAAAATAATTTTCATTTTCTTGGAATGAATCTTAAAAGTTTCAATTTCACTTTTAAGGAAAGATTTATAGGGAAATTATTTAATACTCTCGACAGGTTAAACTCCGTTGAATTCAACCGGAATTTTGATGTTCAGGATTCACTGCAGTCTTCCGAAGAACTCAGGGAAGCATATTTGAATTTTGTACCTAACGATTATTTTAAAGTATCGGGGACTTATGCAAATCTTAACCGGGGGGATTATTTCTCTTCGAGGCGCCTTATCGGAGCAGTTGAACTTAATTCATACAATGTTCTTGAACCGATTGACCTTAAAAAATCCGGGAATTATTTCCGTTTCAGATATTCGGTCGAAAACATTAAGAGTACAAATGACATAATCCTGAATAAGGGTAACTGGATCAAACAGGTCGGCTATCTCTCTTTCAAAAAATATTTCAGCAAAGAGCAAAGCAATACTCCTTTTCTTGAACTCTTAGTTGATTTTAATAAAGAAACAAAAAAGAATTCTTATTCAAAATTAACTTTGGATAGTCTGAGTTTTGAAAGTTTTGCTTATGACGAAATTTCACCCCGCCTTAATATTAATAATATTTATGATTTCAACATTTTTGCGGAATTTAGTTACCGGAATGATGATATCCCGCAAAGCGGTTCATTGGTGAATCTTTCAAAATCATACACACATAAATATGGATTTATATATAATGGTTTAAGCTGGTTTTCAACGGCTTTTGATATATCCATCAGGAAAAGAAATTATTCGGATATCGCAGCCAATCTTGGAAATCAGAATAATAAAACAGTTCTCGTGAATTCAAGAATGAGGATAGAACCCCTGAGAAGTGCAGTGCAGACTGATTTACTCTATACCATTACAAGCGAGCGTACCGCTAAGGTAGAAAAACTCTTCGTTTTGGTTCCTCTCGGACAGGGAAATTATATCTACCTTGGAGACTTGAATAATAACGGTGTACAGGATGAAAATGAATTCCAGCTTACAAATTATGACGGAAACTATATTAAGCTTAATTTACCCACAGACTTATTCTTCCCGACAGTAAATCTTAAAACTTCAGCAAGGGTATATGTAAAACCATCGAGGTACTTATTCCTGAATCCTGTGAATTTCTTTGCGGATTTATTTAATAATGTTTCTTTCGAGTCGATTTACAGAATTGATGAAAGAAGCAAAGACCCTAATACTGATAATCTTTATTTCCTGAAATTGAATACGTTCCTCAACGATTCAAATACAATCATAGGGTCACAGTATTTTCAACAGGATGTCAACCTTTTTGAAAACAATTTAAGTTACTCATTGCGTCTTAGATTTATCCAGCAGAAGGGTTTCAGCCAGTATAGCAGCGGAAATGAAAGATATATCAATATTCAAAAAGGAATCAGGGGAAAATTAGGGCTGACTAAAGATATCAACACACAGATTGAATATATTTATAAAACAGACATTAACAGGGCTCCCGTTAATTCAATCCGTAACAGGGATATTACTTCAAATAATTTTAATTCAGACTTATCTTATAAGCCAATTCAGCAGATTGAAAGCGGATTACAGCTTAATTTTACTAATGCAATAGATTATTATCCTGCTCAGAACACTGTTGCAAACATCAATCAGCAAATACTCAGATTTGTTTATTCCTTTGCTACTGTCGGCAGGCTGCGGATAGAAGTTGAAAGGGATGAGATTTTGTTGAATACAAATCCTCAGAGTTTCCCTTATGAACTCACTTCGGGAAAGGTATCCGGTAAAAGTTATTTTATACGCGGTATTCTTGATTACAACATCAGTAAAAATATTCAGTCTTCTGTCTATTACGAAGGCAGGGCAGAAGGCAATCATTCCGTTATTCATACCGGAAGAGCACAAATAACCGCATTTTTCTGATTTTTTTCTCAAATGAATTTTATTTTAATAAATAGTTAATTAAATTTGTAGAATTAATCACTTAATGAGCGAAGATATTACACATAACGAAGAGGACGATATTAAACCCGAAGAAAACCAGGATAATTTATCTGAGGAAAGTACTACACCCCATATACTCCCGGTAGAAAACACGGGGGAAAGTACTCCTTCGCACATACTACCTGTAGAAAATACCGGGAAAATTACTGAGAATTCAGACGCTAAAATTAATGAAGAAAAAACAGAAGAACCGGAACCGGCAGATTCTGAACCGCCTTTAGAAAAAGAAGAAGAAAAACCTTTCGCTCTTCAGAATATCTCAGGCGAAAGCAATTATCAGGTCAGTTTGATAAATGAAAATCTTCTGCGGATAAGAGTTTCGACAGTAAAATCTGTAAGTATAGATTGTTCTGTAAAAGACGTTGCTTCACCGGGTGGAGATGCAAGCGAATCTCAATCAAATAAAATTCAGATTCACCCCAAGCCTGACAGTAAACCTCAGGAGGTGGAAATAATTATATCAATTGATCCTGAATCCGGCAATATAGTAGTCGAAAAAAAAAAGATAATTTCTTAATTTCTCCCGAACCTGATTCCCAATCTTCCGTAAAAATAATTTCCCCGTTTGATCTAAATATCACTAACGGTTATCAGGATGAACTTCCTAAAACTCCGGAAGAAATATTAAATGAAAAACTTGGCAGGAAGAATCCATTCCGCATTTATGATCGGATGTACAGAACAAATCTGACACGTGCCGCCATAATTTCTTTTACTCTTTTCTTCATTATCGTCTTCACATCCTACGCAATGATGATTAGAAATAGTAAAATGCAAAATGGCGATGAACCGCAAAGGCTTATTGTTGTCGAAGAAACTCCTGATGTAATTGTCAGGGATGTAGAAGACCCGAATAAACCTCCTGTTGAAGAAACTCAGATTGCAGATAATGCATCTGACCAGACCAAACAGTCTGTTCCGGTAAAAGTAAAACCCAAAATATTCAAAAGAACAGGGAAAAATACCCCGAGTTATAATATTCCGCGTCCCGGGGATTCATTGGACTATACAAAAGTTCTTGATTCACTTCAAAAAACATCGGGTAAAGATACAACAGGAAAAAATATTTCAGGTAACTATAACGGCAATTCCGAAATTCCTGATAGCCTTATTTATAGAATACCTGACTCACTGAAAGCAAGTATAGATACCTCATCTATAGCTATCAGGATAAGGTCGTTTCCCAAAGAATGGAAATTCCAGAGAGTGGATGATAAATCTTTTTATCTCTATTTCGGCGGAGATTCTGTAAATTCAAGAGGGGATTCGGTTACGGTATTTATGTACCTGAACAGTAAAGCACCGGAAGATGATATCAAAAATTTCCCGCAGAATTTCAAATTAAATGACAGTCTGAATACTTCACTTATTGCGAAAACTATAGAACCAAAAAATGACCCCGGAACTGATAAGATAGTCTATCGCTTTATTATTTCCGGTAAAGCCGACAGACTGAACATCAAAGCAAACGTGAATAAAAAATATCTCGAGAATAATAAAACACTTCTTCAGACAATTGAAGCAGTCGTCCGCTCCATATCCTTCCGCAACCCAAATTGAATCGAATCTTTAATTATCGGAATTTCAACTCTTTAACCCTTAAACCCTTCTACCCTTTAACCTTTCTACCCTTTAACCCTTTAACCCTTAAACGCTTTAACTCTTAAACCCTTATACCTTTAAACCTTTCCACTTTTCAACCTTTCTACCCTTTAACCTTTTAACCTTTTTTCAGCGAAATCATATTAATCAGTTCTTTCAGTGATTGTTTTTTCAGTGATTTCATGAACATTTTTCTATATTTTTAGTTGAATGATAAAGCGTAATTTGTTGTTAATTATATTATAAGTAATTATTTTTATTTGAATTTATTGTTTAATTTGAGTTGATTAAATTATAAAGATTAAATGTCGGAAACAGAGAAAAATATTAAAGATTCAGATGATATTACCGGTTCTTCCGGAATTCAGAATGAAGAGAGTAAAACATTATCGGGTGCTTTATCGGCTAGGGAAAGTAATTACGAAATTACTCTGATAAACGAAAATCTGCTGCGTATAAAAATATTGACTGTAAAAGCAGTCAGCATTAATTGCCTTATTAAAGATATTTCGGCTGCATCCGGAGAGGTGAGCGATCAAAACATTAACCATATCATCATTCATCCAAAGCAGGATTTCGGTGTACAGGAAATCGAAATTTTTATTGCTCTCAGTGTTTTAGAAAAGCCGGCTGAAGAAACCACTAAAAAACATTTAAAACCCGGGGACTTGACTCCGAATCCGGAAGTAGCATATCTTATACAGAAGACTCCAGCTCCGGAGCCCTTGATTAAAACTCCGGAATATATTCTCGAAGAAAAACTCGGGAGAAAGAATCCTTTTCATCTTAATAGGATGCTCTATAAAAAAAATATGATGCGTGCTATTACCGCTTCTCTCATTCTCACTTTCATACTCGTTTTTACTTTTTATGGATTGGCTTCTAAAAAATTAAGTGACAATGAAGAAGAGCAGCCGAGAATGATTGTTTTGCAGGATATCAGTGAACCCAAACCACCTGAAAATATTCACGATCCGGTAAAACCTGAGGTCGAGGATAAAACAAATATATCGGATGATATAAAACAAAAAGTAAATTTGTCTAAAAACAGCAATCCCATTAAGACAATCAAAAGGAAAGAAAAACCTCTCATCGATACTGTCAGCGCAAATCTAACAAGAAAGCTCGATAGTCTGGAGAAGATTCGGAATACTGCTACTACACAGGGACCAGATACGACCAACGCAAATAAAAACCTCAGCTCGGATACAGCTTATGCTAAATATGCAACTTTTGGATTGATATTGAATAATTCCGAATGCAGTTCTTACTGGACTGTAACTCAATACACACCCGATTTTATGAAACCGGGAGATAGCATTCTCACATTTGTAAAATATGTCGATAACGATAAAAAAGAGCAAATTCAGCTTTATGTCTATAATAAGAAGTTCAAATACGATGATTATAAAAATAAATTTACGGATGAAAATAAATTTGATATAGGTGACCCTGCTTATGTTGCATATAAAGTATCTGAAACTGATAATGAAAATGTAACTTTAATCTATTATGTGAAATATAAGGATAAAATTGAATTTACATATTACTCCCGCACAAATAAATCACTTCTGAGCGAAGATTCAAAAAGAATCATTGACCTGACCGTAAAATCCCTCAAAGTCAGTGAAAAAGAAAATTAAAATAATTAAGCAGTATTAATTATTGCTCATTGCTCATTGCTCATTGCTCATTGCTCATTGCTCATTGTTGAGTGTTCTTTGCTCTTAATTAATTACTAATTACAAATTATTAATTATTAATTGCTCTTCCTACATTACCGGTGCAAGTATAAATAACTTTCCTTCTCCGGGTTGGAATTCCCCGGGTACATTTATTCCATTCGCTATACTATTTTTATCGAATGTTATCTGTTCATTCGTAATAGGATTTATAAGCCGCCAATTGTTGAACCCCGAAAGCTCCTGAATATTAATATATAGTTTAACTGTTCTTAAATCGCCGTCGCCTCCGTTTATTTCCGGAACACACCGCTTATTTACAAGCAAAAAATATTTTGAATTGGGCTCTCCGGTTTTATCGAAGAATCCGATTTCCCAGTATGTTTTATTAGCAGGGTCTTCATTTGATGAAGAAAATTCAAACGGAGATGAAGGGTTTCTGTAATAAGATTTTAAACCGGAAATATATTTATATGATTCGGATTTTTCTATAGCTATAGTATAATCATATTTTAAATCATTCTGCTTATACATATAATTTCCTGTCGCCATCAGATTATTATCGAGTTTTTGAACATACTCCCATTTTTTTTGCCCGTAATAATTTGTAACACGCCTCTGTTGAAGACCATCAGTTTCATAAGTTGTTAACCCCCAATCATAAAAATAATCAGGACAATTAGAATTATACATTTTTACTCTGCCTGAGAAATGTGTATAATAGTGAATTTGTTTTGCACCGTAAGCCATTGCATAATATGCCTGTAATCCTATTTCTTCATTGGTTGGCTCTCTTTTACGTTCGTATTGTGGTGCCTGACCACAGGGTGCAAATAGAAAGTTAGACTCCACTGTATGAACCTGTATAGCTGCAATAAAAACAGTGTTGAAATCATTTTTGATTACATTTGCATTCAATTTATATAAATCCCTGACTCCCTGACTTAAAATCGTCGTATTCAAATTATCATTATACTGGTTTACACTTGTTGCTTTTTGGTACAACATTGTACCGGGAAATTCCTGAGCATTGGGTTTATTTAGATTAGGAGGAATTGGCGAATTATCAAAAATCGGGTAGATATCTGTTGCAACAAAATCCGTAAACAATCCCGCTTGTTTTAATGTGTCATACAAATCGGTTAATGTGAGTTCATTTTTTATTCCGGCTCCTTGTCCGGTGCCGGTATATCCTGCAGGCGGACTCAAGACTACAATACCCGTATTTGGATTGTATGATTTAATTAACCTTAAAACTTCTTTAATGCAGGGAATGTTGTTGTAATAGAATTCATCGAAATAAAAATATCCGAAGCCGGGAATATTGCTTAAATTTTGGACTTCGCTGTGAATTTTTGAATGAAACTTATATTTGTTAGCCGTATTATTTTGTTCCGTATTTTCATTATCGGTAAATAAAAAATGAGCCCATTCATCGTCAAGGCGGACGTAATCAAGCCACACATCAGCTTCGCCATACCAATAGATTCTATAATCCACCCGGCTTAATTCCCGTGGTGTATAATATGCTGATGTGTCTATATTGTCCTTTGCTAAGTCGTCCCCTGAAACCGACAAAGGATATATTGGCTGGTTAAACTTATACATTTCTTTGTATTCACCATCATAAATATTATTTTCGTTTAAGAAATTCGATACATTGACATCAGTTTGTTGAATTAATCTCCCTGAATAATTATATATCTCAACCCGGATTACTTTCTTATTCCGGTTAGCCGGATTATTGGCAAAGGAAGCGTCTATCCTCATCCTCGGTTTAACATACCAGTAAAAATTATCACCGGTTCTTTTCCTGTCAGAATAATATGCATTGCTGTAATCCCTTCGCGTGATAACATTCGTTTGCTCATTATTTTCATATAATTTTTTTGCTATGTACATATTTGGTAAATCACGTCCGGGAATACAATGTCTTCCGGTTACTGTTTCCCCGTTCCAATTATCTGTCCCGGAAGCTCCCGTTTCGGAAATTTGATAATAATATCCCGGTTTTCTGCTGATTAAAAGCATACTGTCTTCTGCCTGATATGTACTCCTTTGTCCGAATGCAGGTTTATCAATCTTTGATGAGCGGTAGAATATCGAAGCAGGTGATTGAGTAGATTCACTCCACTTTGACAGCATATTGGATACACTTGAAATATAAAAAGAAAGCGGCTCGAAAAATCCTCCATATATCCTGTTAGCATCGTAAACATTGGGTGCCTGATTATCACCGGTGAATCCCCAATCAACAGTTGTGTTATAACTTAACTCTTTATACATAAAAAAATATTCAGGATAAAGATATCCGCCGTTAGAGCCGATATAAAACCCATGCTTCATTCTATCACTCGGCTGGCTTTTTATATCTACTTGATTTATAAAAGTCAATAATGACATTATGATAGCAATTTTAATTATTTTTCTTCTCATTACAGCATCTCCGATAAAATCTATTTTAAAAATTTATTTTAAATAAACTAATTTCTTCGTTTCTATAAAAACCTCATTATTTTTATTTCTCTGCGTTGCTTCGAGCCGGTAAAAATAAATTCCGCTGGATAATCCTAAAGTGTTAAATGCATCTATTTTATATTTATGATTTCCTGAATATAGAAGAAAATCATTTGTAACCCAGAATACGGTTCTTCCTGTAATATCAAATATTTTTAGTTTAACATATGAATCTTTTGGTAAAGAAAATTCAATTGTTGTTGTTGGATTAAATGGATTAGGATAATTTTGTTTTAAAATATAAACACCTGGTATTTCATTATTATTAGTAATACCCGTATAAATTATTGGTCCACCTCCGTTCGTAGTATGTATATTATAACTCCAACCGGTTAAACTATCTGTAAAATCAATTCCTGCATAACCAAAATGATAACTTGTATCGGGTTGTTGAAATCCCCAGTTTACTCCACTATTTGTCGATTTCCAAATAACCCCCCGAAACCCATTACTCGGGAATTGCCTGACACCTGCATCTCCATAAATGATATTTTGATTTATAATTTTAAAGTTCTTAATATTATTTATTACTATACCATTGTCAGAAGGCATGACATATGAGACCCAGTTTAATCCACCATCAGTTGTTTTTAACATCGCATCGCCACCCCAGGTTGCAAAACCTGTGTTTTCATTTATAAATTCAAGTTGCCAAATCCCATGACCGGTATTTCCAACCTGAAACCAATTATTTCCACTATTTGTGGTTTTGTACATACTGACATCACTTGAACACCAGCCATAATATTCACCATTTATTTTATATTTTAAGAAAAATATAACTCCCCAACCAATTTGGCCTAAATATGGTATTAATGTTACCCCTCCATTTGTAGTTTTCCATATTTCGTTATAATTTCCATTAAAACCACTTATCCAACCAGTATCTTTATTAATAAATGAAATACCTCTATAAACATTACCCGTAATTGCGACACTATCCCATGTTATTCCTTTATTAAATGTTCTATAAATAACATGATCACCATTATAGCGACTACCATTTCCATATATCGTATTACTATCCATTTTTTGCATATTAAATAGATTACCTGACAATGTGTTAGACCAATTATTACCATTATTTGTAGTTCTCCAAACATTTAAATATGGTAAACTTATTACTCCAGTGTTATTATCAAAAAATTTAATATCATAAGTATTACCGGAAACAGGCCAGGGCTGTAAAATCCATTGGGGAGAGCAATCTTCAATGAATAATGAGTAATGAATAATGAAGAAAAAGATAAAAATATAAAACTTAAGTTTTTTCATTCCTGACATTAGTTCGAAAATTTTTGTACTTTCATAATATTAAAATCTTGAATCCTGCAAAACTCATAATTTTAGGCTTGTTAGTAGAATTTATCATATATTTTTTTATTAAAATATACTTTTTTATTTCCAAGCCGGTTTATTATACGGGTGTGTATTCTGCCGCTGTTGGTGCTCCTCCACTCGTTATGCCTGCCCACCGTGGGCGGGGAGGATTTAAGCGGAGCAGCCTGTCCCGTTAATTCGGGATCACCAACAACGGCTCAAAAATTACAATATAATTTCCCTCCCAATTTAAGGGGAGGGGTGGATAGTTCTAAAAGTATTTTTTCTTTTAATATATACTTACAAAATAATACTTAAGAACAACGGCATGTAAAATAGTTGTTGGTGACGTTCAAAGCCGTTTGAACTAAACACCAGCAACGGCTCAAAAATTACAACATAATTTCCCTCCCAATTCAAGGGGAGGGGTTAGGGGTGGGGTGGATAGTTCTAAAAGTATTTTTTCTTTTAATATATACTTACAAAATAATATTAAAGATCAACGGCATGTAAAATAGTTGTTGGTGACATTCAAAGCCGTTTGAACTAAACACCAGCAACGGCGCAAAAATTTTTACAGATTAAGAAGTGTTATCGGAGGTGTATCGCCCGATTGCTTTTTTGGTCTTCTTTTTTGCTTCGGTAAAATTCCCTTTAATACTTTATTATGAAATATCGCTTCCCGAAAAGAAGAATGATACTTCCAGGATTCCATTTTCTACGGAATCAGAACCGTGAACTGCATTGTCGGATTTTGAATCTGCATATAACTTCCGGATTGTTCCAGCTTCAGCTTCTGAAGGGTCGGTTGCCCCAATTAATTTCCTGTAATCGGTGACTGCGTTTTCTTTTTCGAGTGCTATAGGAATGCAGGGTCCTGAAGTCATAAATTCGACAAGTGAATTATAAAAAGGTCTTTCCTTGTGGACTTCGTAAAATTTTCTTGCCTGTTCTTTTGTAAGCAATACCATTTTCATATCCAGAATATTGAATCCTGCATCAAGAATTTTTTGAATAATATGTCCCTGAACTTTCTTTCTTACTGCATCAGGTTTAATTATGCACAATGTTCTTTCCATTTATAGAATTTATATTTGACAAAAACTTTTTTTTATTCCGGATTTTATTCCGATATTGATTAATCAAAAATCTCAATTCACCTTTTCCTTCGGTTTATCTTTAGGAGGTTTATCTTTAGGTTTATCCGGGATTTTTTCTTTGGGCTTATTCTCCTTTGTGTTTGAAGGCATCTCAAGATCTTTCAGGTGATTTTCAAATACTCCGCCGAGTGAATCGAGAGACGTGGATATATGGGTGCTGTTGCATCTTCTTGGAAGAAATCTTTTCATAACAAGTTCCGTTGTCGAAGGGCAGGTATTATTTGCAAGTAATCCGGTTATGGTACAAATGCTTGCTTCTTCCACACTTTCCGGCATATAGAAATACTCAACGGGGAAATCGAATTCTTCATCTGAATAAAGATACTTCATAAACCTACCCCAGATAGGGGCTGCAGCCCTTCCCCCCTGTCCGTAAGATCCTCCGAATTTTATTCTGGGATCATCAAACCCGAGCCAGCATCCGGCTACAAACTGAGGTGTGTATCCTATAAACCAGGCGTCTGTGTAATTCTGCGATGTACCTGTTTTCCCTGCAGCCGGACGATGGAAAAACTGACTCACGCTTGTTGCTGTTCCATAATCTATTACATCTTCCAGCATATCGCTCATGATGTAAGCGACATCTTCTCCGAATACTTCCTTTGATTCAAGAGTGGATTCCTCAATTAAATTCCCATTCCTGTCTTCTATCTTTTTAATTGCTACCGGCTCTACCCAGATTCCGTTGTTGGCAAATGTACCGAATGCATTAGTCATCTCAAGAGGAGTTACTTCTCCTGAACCTAAGGCAAGCGAGAGATAATTCGGAAGGTCGGATTTTATTCCCATTTCATGTGCGAGCTTGATTACTTTATCTATCGGAGCAAGCTCCATAGCAGTCCTTACTGCAACTACATTAATAGATTTTGCAATCGCATATCTCATTGAAACAGATCCGCCTTCGCCTCCCCCCCTCGGAGACCATACTTTCCCGTCAATATTAACGCTCAGGGGATCATTTGAAATTTCTGTACCCGGACCATATCCGTTCATAACAGCAATTGTATAAACAAAAGGTTTAAATGAAGAACCCGGCTGACGCTTGCTTTGAGTTGCATGATTCAATCCGTATTTCACTCTTATATAAGGATTTTGCCCCACCATCGCTTTTATCTCACCGTTCCGCGGATTCATCACAACAAAGGCAACCTGAATTGAGATAGCTATTTCTTTCACCGAATCAATTACAGCTTTATTGTTTTTCATTTTTTCATAAATACTCGTCTTTGCTGATTCTGTAGGTGCCTTTTTATATTCCTCTGATTGCTTGATAAATTTATCAAGTGCACTGTTTAAAATTTCTTTGTTCTTGTTCCAGGTCCAGAATGAATTGAAAGACTTCTGATGTATTGCTAATTGCTCTTTCACTGCAGTTTCCGCATGTTTCTGAAATCTTGTATCGAGCGTTGTGTAAACTTTTAGACCATCGCGGTAAAGATCGAATCCGTATTTTTCTGCTTTTGTCTGCAGTATCTGCCTGACATATTCTGTGAATTCGGATGATTCACTATTTGTTTCGGAAATATTGGTTTTATTGAATGATATTTTTATTTTTTCTGATATCGAAGCATCATACTGGTCTTTTGTTATGAACTCCATTTCCAGCATTGCAGCCAATACAAGGTTTCTTCTGTTCTTCGCAGCTTCAGGAAATTCAATAGGATCATAATTAGTAGGGGATTTCAGTAATGCTACAAGCGTTGCTGATTCATCTAAGTTAAGGTCTTTTGCGCTTTTGTCAAAATATGTCTGGGCGGCAGCTTCAATTCCATAAGCACCTTTCCCGAAATAAACGGTATTAAAATAATAAGCAAGTATTTCCTGCTTTGTATAGGTTTTTTCAATTTGAATTGCAGTCAACGCCTCCCTGATTTTCCTGTTAAAGGTAGTTTCTCTTGAATTAAGATAAAGATTTCTTGCAAGCTGCTGTGTGATGGTAGAAGCACCTTCTTTTTTAAGATTAAAACTTAATATATTTTTCATTAATGCCTGAGCTATGCGCTGTAGATCCACTCCCCAATGGCTGTAAAACTTTCTGTCTTCAATGGATATTAAGGCATTTACAATATCCTTAGGAATTTCATCAATCGTAATTCTTGTTCTGTTTTTCAGAAAAAATTTGTCGATCAGTTCGCCGTTATCGGAATAAATTTTAGTTGCTTCTTCAAGTTTCGGATTTTCAAGTTCCGATAAAGAAGGAAGAGTTTGTGAGAGATAAATAAGATATCCGGCAAAAATCACAAATATAACTATGAAGACAAATAATAAAAACCGGAAAGAAAATAATTCCAGTCTCTTTTTGTTTGATACTTTTTTCCTGTAATTTTTATCATTCAGGAATTTATCTATTTCCTGCTCTTTGTTCTTTTTCAAATTTTATGGGTTACTTCTCCTTCGGAGATTGTTAAAAATTTATTGTCTTTTTTGTCATAGTATCTTGCAAGTGTAAATTTACCTTCTTCAAAAACTCCGTATGAGAAATTTCTTATCCAGTCGCCTAAATTTATATAAGTTCCATTCCGGAAATCCTTTCTCAACGGAAAATGCCGGTGTCCGAATATCACAAAATCAAATCCCTCATTTGTTTTCTGCTCTGCAAATTCCGTCATGCCGTCTTTTTTAGAGTAATCTTTCTGGGAAGTATAATCACGCGAAGTTGAAGATGACTTCTTAGCCAGCCAGATACCTATATCAGGATGTACCCAGGAATACAGAAACTGAGATAATCTGTTTCGCAATATTTTTTTTAAAATCTTATAGCCCGTATCGTTAAATGCTAATCCGTCACCGTGTGAGATGAAAAACTTTTTGCCGTTTATTTCTCTTTCAATAGGTGCATTTATTATTTCTATTCCGAATTCTTCTTTGAAATATTTTCCCTGCCAGAAATCGTGATTGCCCGAAAAATAATTTATCTTGATTCCGGATTCAACAATTTCCGAAATCTTTGTTAATAGTCTGTAGTGACCTTTCGGAACAACCTGCCTGTATTCTATCCAGAAATCAAAAAGATCTCCGACAATAAAAAGTTCTTTTGCATCCCTTCTGATTTCTTCAAGAAACCTTATCAGTATTTTCTCTTTTTCCCTGTTTACCTCTCTGGAGCCGAACCCAAGGTGAACATCTGATATAAAATAATACATACTATCTATACGAGTATTGCAACATCACCTGCAATAAAACGATCTATTTTACTTTGATTTTAACAGTCTTTGTGGAATTTCCTATTTTGCAAACGCCGTTTTCCGAACTGCAATAACCGAATTTTATCTTTACCTGAGTGATGATTGTTGTCCCTGAAATTGCATCTCCGTTAACTTTGAAATCATATTTTATCAACGGTGTAGTGAAATAATCTCCACCCGGTGCGCCGGAATAATCCTGTAATCCCGTTCCTTCCACGCCATTACCTGTCATAGTCACAGCTATCTGAGGTTCTTTAGGAATTTTCACACCTTCTCCGGGTTTGAACTTTATAGTTAAAACACCGCTTTCACCGGGATTAAATGACTTTTTAGATACTGTAATAGTAATCTTTGGTACTGTTTGTGCATAAGAACTTGCTAAACCAGTAAAAGTTATTGCCAATACTGCAATAATCATAAATAATGCTAATTTTTTCAACATTTAAATCTATCTCCTTTTTTATTATATCATTTCAATATAAATTAATTAAATATTTATTGAAATGATAATTTAATATATATAAAATGCCACATTGTTTATACAACGTGGCATAAATATTTGTTCCTTAAGTGATTTATTGCTTTTATTAATATCTCTTGATAATAAAATCCTTGGCATGTCCGTTACTGAAGGATTCGTGCGATTCTATCATTGCATAGGCATTGTGATTGTGAATACTCTCAAAGTTTTCTGCCTCTACAGTATACCATAATATATTTCCTTTTTCTCTCAACTTTATCACGATATTCCTTACTAAATCTTCGACGAAAACAGGATTCTCGTATGCCCTTTCTGTGACAAATTTTTCGTCTTCCCTTTTTAAGAGTGAGTATAAATCACAGCTTGCACTTTCTTCTATTATTCCGATTATGTCTTCGATCCAAACCACATCCATAAACCTGAGCGATACAGTTACCTCACCCCTCTGATTATGGGCTCCGTGTTTTGAAATGTTCTTTGAACAGGGGCATAAGGTTGTTACGGGTACCATTACAGTCATTATAAAATCTTTCTTATCCTCATTGATGACTGCGTGGAATTTTACTTTGTAATCCATCAGTGATGGTTTTCCTGTTACCGGTGCTTTCTTTTCCCTGAAATATGGGAATTCCATTTCAAGATGTGCAGATTTAGAGTGCAGTTTATGCTGCATCTGCTTTAAAATTTTATACATAGAATCAACGTGCATTTCCCTGCGCTCATTTTGAAGAATTTCAACAAATCTGCTCATATGCGTTCCTTTAAACTCCATTGGAAGGTCAACAGTCATTGAAATTGTTGCAATTGTATGCTGTATCTCGTTTTCCTTATCTTTTACGGCAATAGGGTATTTTAAATCCTTTACTCCGACTTTATCAACGGGTATTTCTCTCCTATCCCTTGTATTTTGTGTGTCCGGTAACTTCACGGTGGAAATCTCTTTTAATGATTTATCTTTTAATACAGACTCTAATAAATTAGTTTGTTCCATATCTAAACCTTTCTTCTTTTTAATTTTGTTCAATAATGCAATTGTAAGGATTCTTAGTGCAATCAATTTTGATACTGAAGAAATCCCTTTTTGCCTTTAAAACAAAATCCCATAAATAAAGTTTATCAGTCTCAGGAATTTTTGAGTTTTCAATCTCTTCCGGCGAAACGAAAACGAACCTGCCTTCGATAGAATCAACCGGCTTTTCTGTAAGCCTTTTTCTGTAGTCAAATAAAAAAATCATAATATTACCGATTCCCGGATAATCCCTTTCGGTAACTATCCCCATTAATTTCCAGTCATCAGGAACGGATTCAATTCCGCATTCTTCATGTGCTTCCCTTACTGCACACTCGTTTGGAGATTCTGCAATGTCTGTGCGGAGCTTTCCTCCGGCAGGAGAGAAGAATCCCTTGTTGGGTTCATTCTCCCGCTTCATTAAAAGGTAGTCTCCCTTTTTATTTCGAATATATAATAGTGTGGCGAGCTTCATCAATAGAAGTCATTTTGAAATGAAAATCAGATTACTTTGCTTCTCTGTGCAATATGTGCTTTCTTGTAAAGCGGCAATATTTCTTCATTTCAAGCCTTTCCTTGGAGTTATTTCTGTTTTTTTGTGTTACGTAAACAGATTTTCCTTTATTAGGACCTTCCACACTTACAAGCTTAATATTAACTCTTGGACCTTCTTTTCTTGCCATTTCCGTAAAAATTTTATTTAGGTAAACAATTAATATAACAAATTCTGTGGAAAAATATTACTCCTTTTATATTCCCATATGTACTTATCAATTTTATGAAAACAGAGAGCATTTTGCATAATATTAAGGATTTTTACCATTTCAGAAATGTCACTGCAATAAAATCCGTTTAATTTATAAATTTCGTTTCATTAATATTTATATTAATTTCACACTTAAGGAAATTTGATATCTCATTTTAATGGAAAATAAATTATATAAATCTGTTTTAGATAAAGGCTTCATAGAAGTAATCGATAAACTCGGAACTGACCTTACCGTGGTTAATTCCGCACGTGTATCTTTCGGAAAAAGAAAAACAAAATTCTCCGAAGGTGACAGGATTCTTGTACGCTTCCTTGCAGAGAATAAACATTTTTCACCTTTCCGGCATTTAATTGTCCAGTTTCATATAAAATCTCCGGAATTCGTAATGAGGCAGTGGTATAAACACGTTGTCGGGATCGAGACATCTTCCTCCTATCCTACAAAAGATCACGCCTGGAATGAAATCAGCGGAAGATATGTGCCCGTGAATGATTTTTATAATCCGCCTTTCTGGAGAGCACAATCCGCGGATAATAAACAGGCATCCGAAGGGACAATCGAAAATCAGGATAAGGCAAATGAAATATTTTCTGATGCTATGAGCACCTTGCTTGACTCTTATGGAAAACTTCTCGAATTGGGTGTCGCAAAGGAACAGGCAAGAATTTTACTGCCTCTTAATCAATATACGGAAATTTATTGGACAGCATCTTTTCAGGCAATAATGAATTTCATCGACCTGAGGGATGAAACTCACGCGCAGTGGGAAATAAGAGAATATGCAATCGCTATGAAAGATTTGATGCTCGAGTTATTCCCGGAAACTACCAGGATTTGGTTCGATGTTATGAAAACAATGAAAGAGTTGACGAATCAGGGTAAAACAATTAAGTAACTGAAATCACGTAAAACGCCTAAAATAGCCTGTTTTGTCATTCTGAACTTGTTTCAGAATCTCGTTTTCATTTAATTTTCTTTTTTAGCAGAGTCTCTCTGGCGAATTTATTCGGCAGATGACTCTGCGTTATCATAAGATTAAATTAAATCTTTTACTTTTAAGTAATGTGTTACTTCGAAATCTCCCTGTAGTCCATGTTCGTAAAACCTTGCACTTGAATATTTATATAATGTATAATCATCTACAAGATTATATTTTCCCGAAATAGGATTCTTGTGAATATAGTTTAATTTTTGAATTACATATTTTTCGGTTACTAATTCTTTCAAATCAAAAGATGGTTGAAAAACCTGATGTAATTTATTTCTTTTCTTGTCAGTAATGTTTACAGCATTTTCTAATTTATTCAATAAATCAAATTGTTCTAGTTCTTTTAGTCTTTTTACTATTTCGTATGCCATAAACCTTTTTCCAGTTCCAATAATTGAATTTATGTTGATCGTTATCTCCGGAAAGTATACAATAAAATGCATATGGTTTGGCATAATAACAAATCTAACAACATATATTTTTTTCGATTTCAATATTCTAAACCATTTATAAATATGGTCGTATAAGTTTGTTATTTCGAATAGAGGAATCCATTCAAAACAAGTGATTGTGCAAAAATAAAATGTGTCCTTGTTATATTTTTCTTTTTTTGTACTCATTTACATATATTGCAGAGTCCCCAAAAGCGGGGAGACTCTGCAAAAAAAGGAAAGGGAAGGGAAGACAATAAAATAATTAATAATTATTAATTATTAATTCTAAAGATGCTTTTCATAACAGCCCCGACTACATTCGGGTTTTCTTTGAATCTTCTCATTGAATATTGATACCATCTTTCACCAAAAGGAACGTATACGCGTATTCTGTAACCATCATTTAATATTTTATCGCGAAGATTTTCAGTTACTCCAAGCAGCATTTGGAATTCAAATTCTTCTTTCTTTAATCCGAGTTCTTTTATAATTTTCTTCGAACCCTCTACTAAATAATCATCATGCGTTGCTATACCTGTGTATGATTTTTTCTCGAGTGCAAGTTTTATAATCTTCAGAAAATTATCTCTTACTTCCTGTTTCTTTTTAAAAGCTATCTCTTCCTGCTCTATATAAATTCCCTTACAAATTCTGAAATTTGCCCCGATTGCATTTAACCTCAATATATCCTGCTCGCTTCTGCGCATATATGCCTGCAGAACTATTCCAACATTATCATATTTCTTCCACAGTGTCTCGAAAATTTTTATTGTGGATTCCGTTACCGATGAATCTTCCATATCTATTCTTACAAAATTATTCTTTGTATTTGCATATTCAACAATCTCGGTAATCAGGCTCAGACAAAAATCATAATCAAGATTCAAACCTATCATCGTAAGTTTTACAGATAGATTTGAATTTAAATTGTGTTTTTCTATAACATCCAGTACTTCGAGAGACTCTTGTTTTGATTTAATGGCTTCATCTCTGTTCTTAATAGCTTCTCCGAGTACGTCCATCGTTGCCATAATACCTTTACTGTTCAGTTCTTTCACTTTCTTCACTGCATCTTCGATTTTATCGCCTGCAATGTATTTATTGGCAAATATCCTTACAATTTTTTTTGGAAATACCGGTAATATTGATACTATTGCCTTATTTATTATATTCATATTAAATTTTCATTTTTATAATTCTGCAATTTTTCTTCTGCCCTTAAATCCTTCAGATAAACTGTGCCAATGATTGATATCAGATTCACCGTATAAATAGCAAAGAAAAACTTCTTCTCCGTTGGCTCTTATATGAGGAAAGTCAATTAACCCATCTTCAATTCCTTTTATTACGACTCCTTCGCCGGATATTTTTTTCACACAATTTACAAGTTCATCTAATTCTTTAGGATGCTTGCCTGTCCCGTTTATACCCGTTCCGCCGAAATACTGATGCCTGTAAATGTCAAAACCTTTTTCATCAAGAACAATCTTCAAATCTATCATTTTTCTGATTACCGGTTTTAATCCGTCGAGTTTGTCTCTTGCTTCGGTTAATGTAAAGTGTTTCAAATGTTCCATTGCGTATAATATGTTCAGTTTCGATTTTGTCTTTCAAAAATAACCATATTTAATTTCAACAACAATTTATTCTTTTAATCTGTTTGAGAAATAAAAAAAACCCCGGGAAAAAATAATTCTCACGGGGTTTAAAAATATCAAAATACGGGTTAATTTTTTACCAGATATTCATTTATATATTTGACAAACGAATCCTTCGGCAATGCTCCTGTCATCATTTGCGGCTGTCCTTCGGATGGAATGAATAATAAAGAAGGAATACTCTGAATTCCAAATGCTCCCGCTAATTCCTGCTCTTGATCAGTATTTACCTTATAAATTATTATCTTGCCGTCGTATTCTGATGCTAAATCCTCAAGTATCGGTGCCACCATCTTGCAGGGCTTGCACCAATCCGCATAGAAATCAACAATACATGGTTTGCTGCCGGTATATTTCCAGTCCTTGTTGGTTTCGTAATTAAAAACCTTCTCTTTAAATTCTGACGATGTAAGATGGATAGGTTTTCCTCCGTGTTTTTCTTTGCTGCTCTTGTTTGTATTTATCGTATTCTGATTTACAGGAGTGGTGGTTTCTGTTTTTGAAGTATTATTTACGTTAGGAACATCTTTCTTCCCGCAGCTTGCAATGAATACCGCTGCAACGATGAGAATAATGTACAACATTGATCTGTTTGTTCTGAACATTTTAGTTACTATTAATTTTAAAAAACTTTTTTGCGCATTATTTATTTAATACAAAAGATAGTCTCGATAATAATCCTTAGCTATCATTACTTGCTAATAGCAACCTATTCCATTCATATGTAAAAGTCAATGAAAAAAGCAAAAAAAATTGTAAATTGTTCGGGTAAGTAAAAAATACCCCAATTTTTTTAAAAAGCGGGGGATAGAGTATAATCTTTTTTATATCAGGAAATGAAAAAAATCAAAATTCATTTAACAACCACATTTACCATCTTATTCTTGACCACAATGATTTTTACAATCTGCATCCCTGATATATATTTTTTAATTATTTCACTTTCAAGAGCCGCATGTTCTAATGTTTTTTCGTCGGCATCCCGTTCCATTTCAACTTTTGCTCTCACTTTTCCGTTAACGGAAAACGCAACAACTACGTTGTCCTCTTTAGCTAATTCGTCATCGTAGTGAGGCCATTGTTGTAAAATCGTTGATGGATTGTTACCGAGTTTAGCCCATAGTTCTTCTGAAATATGCGGTGCAAATGGTGAAAGAATTAATATAAAATTTTCGAGTATCTGCTTGCTGATTTTTTCAAACTTATAAAGTTCGTTTGTGAATATCATCATTTGAGCAATTGAAGTGTTGAACTTCATATCACCGTCTTCTATATCTTGAGTGATTTTCTTGATGGTCCTATGCAGTAGTTTAAGAGACTCTGAATCGGGTGATTCATTTGTAATGTTTGATTTTATTTCTCCGTTCCTGTCATCAATTATCAACCTCCAAACCCTGTTCAAAAATCTGTTCATACCGGCTAAACCCTCTGTGCTCCACGGCTTAGTTGCTTCAAGGGGTCCCATAAACATTTCGAAAAGTCTCATCGAGTCAGCACCGTATTCTTCAATCACATCATCGGGGTTGATTACATTTCCTCTTGACTTACTCATCTTCACCCCGTCTTCTCCTAATATCATTCCCTGATTGAATAATTTAGTGAATGGTTCGTTCGAATATAAATATCCTAAATCGTGAAGAACTTTATGCCAGAACCTTGCATATAACAAATGCAGCACGGCATGTTCCGAACCACCAATATATAAATCAACTGGCATCCAGTATTGTTCTTTTTCTTTGTCACAGAATATTTTATCGTTATGGGGATCAATATATCTAAGATAATACCAGCAGGAGCCTGCCCATTGCGGCATTGTATTGGTTTCTCTTCTAACAGGTAATCCTGTTTCCTTATCGGTTGTATTTACCCAATCCTCGAAGGCGGCAAGAGGGGATTCACCCGTACCGGAAGGTTTATATGATGCTGCTTTTGGCAATGTGAGGGGTAATTCACTTTCGTCTAATCCTTTTATATCTCCATTTTCAAAATGTACGATAGGGAATGGCTCTCCCCAGTATCTTTGTCTGGAAAACAACCAGTCTCTTAATTTATAATTAATGCTTCTTCTTCCCAGTCCTTTTTCTTCCAGCCATTTTATCATTTTTTTCGATGCTTCGGAAGTTTTTAGTCCGGTGAGGAATCCTGAATTAACCGAATACCCCTCTTCTGTATAGCATAATTTCCCTTTTCTTACATGATCGTAATAATCTTTGATTTCTTTAGAAGAACCATAAGCTAAAGTCTCTAATCCCTTTCCTGAAATAATTATTTCTCCTTCTTCAGTTTTTACTTTCTGAAATGCCTGATTTTTAAGATTTTCCGGCACTACAACAGGAAGAATATTAAGTTTGAATTTCAGAGCAAATTCCATATCTCTTGAATCGTGTCCGGGAACGCTCATTATTGCACCGGTTCCGTAACTTGTAAGGACATAATCGGAGATTAATACCGGTATCTCAATATTATTTGCCGGATTTATTGCGTATGCACCGGTGAATTCTCCTGTCTTTTCTTTCGTTAACTCCATTCTTTCAAGTTCAGATTTCCTGGCAGCCATCTGTATATATTCCTGTATTTTTTCTTTCTGTTCGGGAGTTGTGATCTCGTCAATCAGTTTGTGCTCAGGAGCAAGCACCATATATGTGGCACCGAATAGAGTATCCGGTCGGGTAGTAAATACTTCAATAAATTTATCCGGATTGTTTGCGATCCTGAATTTAACAATTGCTCCTTCACTCCTGCCTATCCAGTTCGTCTGTAATTTTTTAATATTTAAAGGCCAGTCAACAGAATCAAGATCATTTAATAATCTTTCGGAATATTTTGTGATTCGCAATTTCCATTGCTTCATAGGACGCCTAACCACCGTATATCCTTTTTCAATCTGTTCGGGGACTTCTTCGTTCGCAAGTACAGTACCAAGCTCAGGGCAGAAATTTACGGGTGATTCGGATATAAATGCTAATCTTTTTGAATCAATGTATTTCCTTCTTTCACTTTCAGATAATCCGTCAGGAATAGCTAGTTTATCTATGGGTTTCGCTTTTTTTTCTTTTTCATCAAAATAAGAGTTGAAAATTTTAAGAAACATCCACTGTGTCCATTTATAGTATTTTTCATCCGTTGTGTTTATTTCCCTGTCCCAGTCGTAAGCCAATCCAAGAGATTTAAGCTGCTCCCGGAATCTTATGATACATTCATCTACGCCTACCCTCGGATGGATTTCTTTTTTGATGGCAAACTGTTCCGCCGGCAAACCAAATGCATCCCATCCCATTGGATGAAGTACATTGAACCCTTTCATTCTTTTGAATCGTGAAATAATATCGGTTGCAGTATATCCTTCCGGATGTCCTACATGCAGTCCGTCACCGCTCGGGTATGGGAGCATATCAAGCACGTAATACTTTGGTTTCGATTTATCAATTTCATCTAATTCCGGAGTTCTGAAAGTTTTGTTTTTTTCCCAGTACTCCTGCCATTTTTTCTCAATATCTTTGTGTATGTATTTCATACGGAATGTAATCTCTAGAATTTTAAATTATTATTTTAACTTTTATTTGTTCTAAATAATTGCTGAAGTTCTCTTAGTTCTTTATCATCAGCTTTTGGTCCAAGAAGGGTTGTCAGGTATCCCTGATATTTTTCATAATAGTGCTCACCCTCAGGTATCATTGCTTTAAAATCCGGACCAAGCCCATGAAGCGGGTAAAGTTTGATGTGAGCGTGATTTACTCCCATTCCTTCTGCTATAAGGGCAGTTCTCTGTACACCCAATTTTTCGTCAAGAATTTTTCCTATCTTTTTGGCTGTAAGGAAAAATTTTTCATATACATCATCAGGCATATCAAAAGCATAAGAATCAAAATGCTCCTTGGGTATTACAAGTGTCATTCCTTTTGTATTAGGATAGATATCGAGGATTGCTATAAACTCATCATCCTCGTAAATATTATATGAAGGTATTTTGCCGCCGGCAATTTTACAAAAAATACAATCTAATTTTTTCATTTTAATCAAAATAACCTAAAATAATTTATTTTTCAGTAGAAAAGACGGTAAAGGTCTGAAGAATGGAATTCAATAAAGATTTTATTATGAATAAAAAAAAGGCGTCACTATGGGAACTCGTGACGCCTCTGGTGTATTAGGAGGTTATGAGGTTAAACTTTTACTTTTTATTTTCCTGAATATTAAAACATTTAAAATTTTATAAAGGTTCTTTCACTTTATTTTTAAAGAGCAACTCTTACCACCTGAAACTGAAATTTACATTTTAAAAGTTCCCGGATAATTACAAATATTAATTAAATATTTTATTTTGTAGATTCTTTTATATATTCTTTAATCTCATCTTCTAAACCCGGATTCAGTTCAAGTGCTTTGTTCCAGTCCTTTAATGCTTTCACATAATCCCCGGTTTTACTGTAAACCAAGCCCCTGTTAACATAGTAATCTGCTTCACCATCATACAATTCAATTGCTTTATCAAGGTCGGTTAATGCCTGTGTGTTATTACCTAATACAAAATAGCAGGTACCTCTATTATAATACGGAGCCGCATATGACGGTTCATATAATATTGCATTGTCATAATCCAGAATTGCTTCCTGATACATTTGCTTGAACTGATATGCTTTTCCCCTGTTCCAGTATAACCTTCCATATGTTGAAATTAAACTTATACCTTTGTTGCATTCCGATATCGCAATATCATATTGTTTTTGTTCGATATAAATAACCGCCTTATTGTTGTAGATTGTGTGCATATATTTCGAATCCGTATATAATGCAGCTTTGTCATAATATTCAAGCGCTTTTTCGAAGTCGTTCAACTTATAGTATGCATAACCTTTTGCAAAAAGTGCATCCTGATATGTCGGGTTTATCCTGAGGACAATATCGTAATTATCCATCGCCGTGCTGTAATTCTCCAGTTTAGCATAACACCTGCCTACGTAATAAAATGCATCAGTATTATCGCGTTTCAGTTCTGTCGCTCTGGTGAAATCAGTAATTGCTTTGTTAAATTGCTCGAGTGCAAAATAAGATAATCCTCTGTTATAGTAGGATGCTTCGTCGTTCGAATTTTTACCAATATAAATTGTGTAGAATCGAACGGCTTTTTCATAATTCCCGTCTTCATATGCCTGATAAGCAGTATCAAAATCATTCTGGGCATAAACATATCTGCTTACAATTAAAAATAAAACAAATAAAAAAGAAAATTTTAAAATGTTCTTCATGATACAGTTTTATTTAAATTAAAAAAATGTTTTTATTGAATTTTAGAAAATTATTAAATATATATCCCTGTTCTCAAATTCCCGAACATATTTATCTTGTGCAATCCAGCCGGATTTTACCGGCTTGTAAACAGCTTCATAATCGCTCAGGTTAAAATATGGTTTCGATATTGGAATTATTCTTTTCATCAAGGATTTCAAGTTGATATATTAAAATCAAGAAATTTTAAATAAATTTCAAACCAAAAGACAGAATACAAGAGCATATTTAATTTAAGCAAGCGAGTCCGGAGAAGCTCCCGGGTTCTTCCGACGAGCCGGAACAGGTCAGGCTGGGACATTATGTGGATGGCAAGCTCCCTTGTGTTAAAAATCAGGGCGGGTCTAAAAATATCAAAGCCCGGAAACTTAAATTGCCGGGCTCTGAAGTAGATTTCCACCGTTAGAATACTCCCATAAACTACCGTTAGAATCTAATGAAATTTAAAACAAAGAACAAATCCTTCATAAAATATTATCAGGTTTATTTGATTAAAGTCATTTTTTTTGTTTCACTAAACATCCGGTCTCCGTTTTCTCCTGATATTCTGTAAAAATATGTTCCGCTGGAAAGATTGACTGCATTAAAAGCGACCGAATAATATCCCGCTGATTTCTTTTCATTCAATAGAGTCTGTATTTCCTTTCCTGAAATATCAAACAAAGTTATATTCACTTTTGAATCTAATGGTACTTCAAAATCAATCTTTGTAGTCGGGTTAAATGGATTCGGATAATTCTGGGAAACAGCAAAATTCTTTGGTGCTCCAACGTTCACCGTTTCTGAAAGATTATGATACTGATGGTTTCCGTTATAATCTATTTGCTTTATTCTGTAATTGTAACTTCCTGAATTCAGATTTTTATCATCAAATTTGTATTCCTGTTCTGTGTTTGAGTTTCCCATACCGTTTATAAATCCGGCACTAATCCAGTTTTCATTTTTATACTTTCTCTCAATTTCAAATCCTTTGTTATTCTGTTCTGTTGCCGTTTTCCATGTCAATCTCACTTTATTCGTATTTACTGATGATGTAAAAGAAATCAATTTAACCGGTAGAGGTGCTTCGTTAATTAAAATAGGGTCAGATAAAGCTATATTAGTTATTTCAAACGAGTTTGGTAAATTGTTCGGATTTGAGAATAATCCCGCCTGATTGGTAACGTTTTTTATCATTAATGTTGCGTTTGATGTCTGGTTTACTATTATAAAATTAATCCTCACAAATGTTACGTACTGGTTCTCTATATTATATCCGTTGATTCCTGGGGAGTTGTTTACTTCGTCTCCTGTAACAGTAATCCTGATTGCACGGTGATTATCCAGTTCGGATGCGTTGCTCTGAGCATTTTGCGAGTAGCCGTTTACCATGCTTATCTGCTGCAACCATTCACAGCTGCCATTAAATCTTAATGAAGTTGAATCATATAATATATCGGCATTCAGGGATGCAAGAGTTCTTGAAGCAGATAAATTTGTACCTTTCACCTGGTAGTCAATTATAAAACTTCCGCCGTTAACTCCGGAATTTGTTACGATTATAAGTTTCTGATCAATTGTTTGTGACATCATTGCAAAGGGAAAAAGTATGAGGAATAATAATGTAAAAATTTTTGTCTTCATTTTTCTCAAATCTTAGGGATTTTTGTGATGATCGAGTTTCGTTTGTTTGGAGCAAGTAAATTGAAATCTAAAGCCGTAACATATCCGTCTAAATTGAAATCTGAAATTTTATATCCGGAAATTCCATTATTGCTGTCTTCTTCATAAATATTAAAGTCGTTTGCATTAATTTTCCCGTCAAAATTTGCATCACCGGAATACATCCCGTACAGCCCGCTCTTTAGAAGTTTCGCATCGTTTCCGTAATACTTGTCAAGCCCTGTTGTGAAGTCATATAATACACCCTCTGTTGTTATTGTAACTGGATTAGCACTCATTACTGCAATGTGATTTCTTTGCCTGATTACTATGTAATAACTGCCGGTCAATATTTTTGGATCTAATCTGACTAATGAATCTCCGCTTAAGTTCAATAATTTTCCGTCATTCCTAAGTAAGCATATTACTGTATCTAAAGATTTTTTTGTTTGGTCAAGGATTTCAACGCATATCCAGTCAACAATATTTGCACTATTGTTCCAAAAAGACAGCATAACCGAATCGCCTGGTTGTGCTATAAATGTAAATTTTGTATTCTTATTGCTATATTCTGTATTCGGAGATGCCGGCAGGATTGTATGCTGCTTTAATGCGGACTTCATAGAGTCTGTTCCTTTTGCATAAGCACCGCTTAAAAATATCTTTATATTTAATGCAAGCATTGGTAATTCCTGATAGTCATGATAATAATATGAAACGTGCAGATTAGAGTATGTTCTGAATGTTGGGCTGAACTGAGATCCTGCATAAACCGGTCGAGCAGTTCCTGAAAATCCTGAATCCAGATATTGAATGTATTCACCGTTTATATTTGTATAACACCCTGCTCCGGGAAATCCTTCCATTTTTACATTCTGAATCGGCTCTCCGTTTTGTTTATAAGCGATACCTGCTACCGTAAATCCCGCATTGATTTGTACCGACTGGTTTAAATTTATTTTACTGAATGCGTAATATCCATTCTTCATATCCCATCCGGACTTAGTTGCATTTACATATCCGGACCAGCCTTCAAAAACTGTTGCGCTGAAATATCCAGAAGTATCTGTTACGGGCTGACCGTCTAATCCTGTCAATTTTACTCCCCAAACTCCTTTTAGTCCGGTCGGTGATTTTGCGTAACCGGAAACTGTAAAAGTATTTTTTGCTATCAAGTAATTTGTTACCGTTCCATTATTTACGTTGCTGTAAACTGACATGGAAGGGCTGAGTGTAAATCCGGGTTTTGATGCTGTAACTGTACCGCTCCATCCCGCAGATACTTCTGTTTCATAATAGCCTTTGTAATCTGTTACTACTGAAGTTGGAAATCCGATTAATTTTACTCCGCTAATTCCGTTTTTTGATTGAGTGGAAGTAATTGTTCCGTTTATTCTGAAATTATTTGTATTATTTATTATTATCTTTGCCGCGTCATATTTACTGACGGTGTTGTTTGAAGTATTGTTGTCTCCTGAAATTATTACTCCTACCCAGTAAGTTCCGGCTTCTTTCCCGATTGCAGGAAGGTTCACTTTTTGACTGAGGATTACAGAAGATTTTGCAGTAAAACTTTTTGTGTAATTATATGTCGCTATTAAACTATCGCTCGTAGTTATTATTGAATCCTGAGATATATAAATGCCTGCTGTGATGTTAGCATTACTGACGGATGCACTTGAATAATTTAAAACTGTAAAGTTTATACTATCCGGTTGATTCCCTTTCTTTAATATTTTCGGAAATACTTCGGTGTAAAGAGGAATCATATCAAATTCAGATGGTGTATTTCTTTGTATAATTTTATTTATCCCGTCAAATTTCTGCGGTGTGATTCTGTTAAACTTTATTCCTGATGTAAGTAATATACCGTATGTAACATTGCTTGTGCCAACTTTTGTATATGCCGGACTTCCGCTCATCCCCGATATTCCCTGACGGAAAGAATAAATGTAGTCAGTTAATGCAAAATCAAAAATTCCTTTCCAGTTATAGAGTAAACTTGCATCATACAGTCCTGAATTGGGGTAACTAGGATTTAAAAAAGTATTATTTGTGATAAAAAAATTGTTGTCGTTATTATATCCATAACCTGCCCACCCTACCAGCGCTCCGATAGGTCTGTCAAGTTTGATGATTGAAATGTCAGTAGATGAACCCACTGAAAAATCGGAAAGTTTATAAAGAAGTTCCGGTTTACAATATCCGAACGGAGAATCGTTTAACGCATATGCAGGTATGATAGACGTGTTGTTCACGAAATAAGGGGAAAAGTCCACAACATGACCTGCGGTTAAAATGTGATAAGGATCAATTAAGACTCCGGTCACACACCACCACCAATTTGGACTACGATTCTCCACGGATAAGAACTTGGATCGTTTACTATATTAAGGGGAAAAAATGAACTACCGGTATCAGAACCGGTATTGCTAACTAAAACACCTTGATTGCCACTTGTATTTGCCGAAGATCCTGTACTAATTACAGAAAACAGTATAGAAGTTGTTGATCCGTTCAAATAATTGTACTCAAGATACGTTTGAGAGTCTAATTTTGAGACAAAACAAAAATTGAAGACAATAAAGAACCAAACAATAGTTTTTTCAATATTTATCTTCAATTTTTTGTTTTCTTTTCTCATAATCTTTTAAGTATTAACTCTCTTTTCCATTATATATTGCAAAATCTGTGCCAATTTTTTGCTAAGAAAATATTGTCAAATTCGGGTATGAGGCATAAAATCGTCTCAATATGAGATTTTATGCTTCAAAATGAGAAAAATATATGATTACTATAGAATAACAATCTGATTTCAACTGTATTTTTTTATTTCTTTCCATATCATTTTACGAATCGAGATTCGTAAAGAGGAGCGGAATGATGTCCCCCCTACGGGGCAGGGCTGTTAAGTTCTGTATAAAATTTTTATTAAAACATTCACATTGCTGGCAAAAAATATCGAAGCATGTTTAATAGATTCATAACCATTACCTCTAAAAATATTAATTGCTATATTTCGCATTACTGACATATTCCTTGAAGCAAATCCTTTTTTATGTTTTGTACTATCTTCTTTTTGTATCACGTCTTTTACCCAATGTAATTTGTTCTCAATGAACCAATGTCCTCTTATTCCTGTGGCAAATTCTGAAGAATCATTCGACTCCACACTACTTATATAATAGCTGTGTGTCTCATGAGAAATCTTCGAACTTTTAAAATCCCTCTCAATGTGAATAATTCTTTTTATTCCTTCCCAATCTTCAGGTATTTTTGATGTTGGTAAATAGACCTCTGTCTTACGTCTTTCTTCTCTTCCACGATTAATTTCTTTTTCTTGTATTATTGATACCGCTTTGGTTGTTTCTGCAATATGCTTTATTGCGTTGAGTAGTCTTGATGTGTTACCTTTAACTTTTACTAAAAAATTATTTCCACTGTCCAATATTAGTTTTAAAGTTTTTTTTACAATGCAATGCATCTAAAGTTATTATAACGTCTTTGAGATCTAAAATTTCTATAAGCTGTTGTACTACTGAAACCTCGCTTACTTTTTTGTGCTCATAAGCAGATGATTTTATTACTTGACCTCTTTTCTGGGTAAATACACTTACTAAACTAACAAAATTTTGATAAGATGTGTGACATTCTTCGACTGTAGATTTTATTGATTTACCATCTATGCTAACCCAATCATTTTTTTCTATCTTTACATATGTTGATGCCCATTGATAAAATGCCTGATTCAGTGCATCAAAATCTACATGCATTATTATTTCTCTTATCGTTACATGAGATGGCATACGATAATGTTTTATTTTTAATCTTCTCCTTAATTCTTTTTGATTCGCTGTTGCGAATGTATAGATTTCTCTATATCCATATCGCCCACTCATTATACCCATAATTATAATAAGTAACATTGATGTTAAATTGAATCTTTGACCTTGTTTTCGACGAAAATCTTTAATCTGATTTAAACATTCAATTAAATTCATGGCGTTTTTATGTAATTTATCGGTTTTTATTGATATTATCAGTAGAACTTAACAGCCCTGCCCCGTAGGGGTGGAATATTCAGAAACAATTATTAATTGTCAGGGTTTGTGTCCGGTTGAAACTATTGAAAGACTCTATGTGTTCTAAATAGAAATCCTCCAAAAAGACGGAGGGCAGGCTGTAAAATTTAAAACATAATAGAATAAAATTAAATTTTAATCATATTTTAATAAATAAACAAAAAACTTAAAAAAACTGAAAGGGGATTGAAAATGACAAAATTATGGGAATGCTGGGATTGCGGGCATATTTTCGAACAGGAAAATAGACCTCATCTCTGTCCAAAATGTCTTAATGTTCATATGATGAACAAAGACGCATTCTTCATTGAATTACCCTTGACCCGGAAACCAAAAAAGGATTTTGCCGAAAATCAGGAAATCAAAATGTATCAATCTTATAAAGTTGACCGGAGTTCAAACACTAAACGCCAATAATTTTGATAACGTTTATTAAAATACATAAAAAACTCATCAGGTGAATTACCAACATTACCGCTTGATATTCACCAGATGAGTTTACTTTTTCTTTTGCCTGTTTGCTTTTAAAGTAAACATTAAACTTTACGAATTCCCGAGGGCTTCTCGATGTTCGGGACAAGCAAGGAGATTCGTAAAGAGGGGGTAAAAAAGCAATGCTTGTGAAATAAATTAATAATTATTTAAATCATTTCCTTCCTTCAATAGGGCTGATATACATTAATGCCGGGTTTTACCTCATTTAGCCCGGCATTATTTAAATATCCAAATCTCAATTTTCACTGCTGTTTAAAATAAAAAAAGAACTATTAAAAATCGTTAAATATCATATTCAATTATAAATTTCTATGCACTTTTTCAATTTGTAGAAAACAATCCCCCAACAAAGATTTATTTCCCTGACTTAAGTCCAAGATAAGTTAATCTCCGGCATTGTATCGGTATGAAACAAATTTTTGTGAGTTTATTTCGAATTTGTTGAGCCCTGTACTGAGCGTTCCTATCCAAATATTCCCGGACTCATCTGTACAAACTGAATTAATTGTTTTCTTTAATATTAAATATAACAAATGAAATCATAATTCATCCCCTGAAAAGTTTCCTTAAAAATCTAAATTTATAAATTACAATTTTAAAAACAGTTGTAGAAAAAATCATTTTTTACTTCATTCATTCCAAATACAAACCGCTTATTCCGCCTAACAGCCTGATTTTGAATCCTTGTATGAATCTATTGGCATCTTTCTTATTTTAACAAAGAAACAAGTTAAGTTTTTAAATTTGTAAGAACAGTAATTCCTAAATAAAACTGAATTGTTAACTTTATTACAAATTTCGTAGAGTAAAAATAATTTAGTAAACAAAATAATATTATTACTATGAAAGCATTAAATATTTTCTTCTTATCTTTATTATTATTTACACAATATGCATCGGCGGGTTTACCCGGACAAAATTTTATTCCTCAAAATCCTTATGATTTGAATCCTCCGGTAATAATATATACTCCGCTTTTTAATACAAATAGTACAGCAGGCAGAACACTTACCGCTTTGATTACAGATATAGATGGAGTGCCGGTTTCAGGTATAGGTTTACCTGTATTATACTGGAAAATAAATTCCGGCAGCTGGCAGTCCGCAATAGGTTCCTTTGTTAGTGGAAATGATTATCAATTTACGTTTGGAAGCGGTGTAGTAGTTGCTGATGTTGTATACTATTATATAGTTGCCCAGGATATGGCTTCAACACCAAATGTAGGAGCATTTCCTTCCGGGGGGGCAGGGGGGTTTTCTCCAGATCCACCCGCAGCAGCGACTCCACCGGCATTTCCAAGCAATTATACGGTCACTTATTTTCCTCTAAGCGGAGATTATACTGTGGGTACCGCAGCATTCAACAAGATTACCGGCAAACACATTTATTTTGAAAAAACAGTTAAGAAAGTAATAAAAAATGTGGATGTACAAGAACCTGATAAATTAAATGGGGGTTTGATTAAATTGAAACAAAAACTTATGGAAGTGGAAGAAGTTGAATGGATACCTATGGAAAATAGAAAAAAATATTATGGTAAACTTTACGTATTAAAATCAGAGCATCCGGAATATAATTTTCCAATGAATGTTAATGGCGTCTATGCCACTCTTTCATTAGCAGTTGATGAATTAAATTTTCGGGGAATTAGCGGGGCTACAAGATTCTTATTAGTTGATGCTTCTTATACTACAGGAGAAACATATCCGATTGTTATTAATATAGCAAACGATAATTTGCCGACTTCTTCAAATACAGTTACCATAAAACCTACCGGAGTTAATACTACTATAACGTCAGATGCCGGGGTAGGTCCGGTATTGAGAATTCTAAGCGATTATATTACGATTGACGGTTCATACACAATTAACGGAACGACAAGAGATTTAACCATAACTAATAATTCTCCATCCGGTTCGCAGGCAATACAATTTATTTCCCGGGGAACAACACCCGTAACAGGTTCCGTTGTGAAAAATTGCATTCTGATAAACAAAGACAATACAACTTCAGCATTAATAGTTACAAATTTCAGCGTCTTGGGAGGTTATTTCAGTAATATTACAATTCAAAATAATAGTTTTCAGAATGCCTGGTACGGTATATACTGTCGAGGAGTGACAGGAAATGCAAGCGGCTTAAACATTATTGGTAATGATTTGAACTCTTCTACAAACCCGATACGTCAATATGGAATATATGTCGATGGATTTGACGGTGTTGACGTAAGCGGAAATGATATAGCAAATTTTGATGGTACTACAGATGAAATTGATGATGGAATCTGGATTGGCGCCGGAACAAAGAATTCGGTAATCGAAAAAAACAAAATTTATAATTTGGGTTATACCGGAGTTAACGGCTATGGTGCTCAGGCAATTAAAGTACAAACAGGAGTAACTTCCGCAAATATTTCCGTGATTAATAATGCAATATACAACATTTATGGTTCAGGGTTTGATTATACTACTAATTTAGATAATAATCCAATGGGTATATATCTTCTTTCCATGCAATCGGGGATAAACGTATATAATAATTCAATTTATCTATATGGTAATACTTTGATTCAAAATTTGGCAATGTCCATCGGTATATGTATTGGAACGGGAACAGCAGCAGATATCAGAAATAATAATATAGTCAACAATTTAGGTTTGGGAGGTTTATATAGTTATGGCGCCTGTGCAATCTATGCCCAAACTGATAACACTCAATTCACAGATATTAATTTTAATAATTATTATGTAAATCCTTCGGGAACAGGCGTAAAAGCAATCGGAAAATTATCTACTACTACAACAGCAACTGTAATTACAGATTGGTCTGCTGCAACAGGTAAAGATCAGTTTTCCGTCAGCGCTGACCCCGGATTTACATCATCAACTAATCTGCAACCTGATGTCAACAACGTCAATTGCTGGAATATTAATGCCGGTGGTTTGCCTCTGAGCATTGTTACGGCTGATATCAATAATAATTCACGCAGTACATCTGTCATAAACGGTGCCGGTGATATTGGTGCTTATGAGTTTACTCCCGTTGTGTCCGCAGGAAATTTAACTGTTTCCGGAAGTATTATCGATAGTGGAACAACGAATATAATATTTGCCGGCATTACACTCGCTTCTATTACCTGGCATGCAAATGGTGGAACCCTGCCTACATCCGTCACCGCTGTATTTCAGCCGGGTGTAAATCCCTCGAATGTAATTTCGGGGAGTCAATTTGCAAATGAGAATTTTGCAATATCTGTACTCGGTGGCAGCGGATATCTTTATAATATCTTCTATAAATATAATTTAGCAAGACAAGGGACAATAGTTTCGGAAAGTTTATACAGAATTGCCGAATATTCCGGTTCTGCCTGGACTCAATATCCTTCCATCCCGAATACAAATACTAAAACGATAACCGATACAAATTTAAATACTTTTGCAACTTATACTTTCAGTGACGGAAGTGCTCCGCTGCCTGTTCAGATTTCTTCTTTTACTTCTAATGTGATTTCAAGAGATGTGAAACTCAACTGGACAACGGCTTCGGAATTGAATAACGCAGGATTTGAGATTCTTCGCTCCGCTCAAAATGACAATTGGGTGAAAGTTGGATATGTAAACGGCAACGGTACAAAAACAACACCGACAAACTATTCATTCGAAGATAAAAATCTGAATACAGGTAAATACAAATACCGCCTGAAACAAATAGATTATAACGGCAACTTTGAATATCATAACCTTTCAAATATTGTCGAAATAGGTGTACCGAATAAATATGATATATCACAGAATTACCCGAATCCGTTCAATCCAACTGCGAAGATAGATTTTGAATTACCGTTTGATAGCAGGGTATCAATTAAACTCTATGATATGAATGGACGTGAAATGTTAACACTCGCTAATGAACAAAGATCTGCCGGTTATTACATGGTTCAGATGAACGGTAATAATCTCTCGTCCGGAACATATTTTTACAGGATCATAGCCGAAGGAAACGGACAGAAATTTGTAATGACAAAGAAAGCAATGCTGATAAAATAGGTAAATAGGTCCCGATTCACAGGTTCATCGGGATCTACGCTGCGCTTCGATAAGAAGGTAAGAAGTGAAGAAGGTGAGTAGGTAAGAAGGTGAGTAGTGAAGAACAAAGATAAAGAAAGGAACCCCGTAGAGGTGAAATGTTTATAGCAAAAGAAGGTAAGAAGTGAAGTAGGTGAGTAGGTAAGATGGTAAGTAGGTAAAAAGTGAAGAAGGTGAGTAGGTAAAAAGTGAAGAAGTGAGACGTAAAAAGCAATTATGTTCTTAACCCCGTAGGGGTGAAATAATTATAGAAACAGGATATTTCCCCATAACCCCCTCTCCTTCAAGGAGAGGGGCAGGGGTGAGGTGTTAAAGAGAAGAACGTAAAACGCAAAAGAAATAATGTAGTTGTTAGTTGTTGGTTGTTAGTTGCGTAGCGTAGATCACAATAAACCTGCAAATTGGGATTCATTATTAAAATTTTCTTTTCTTTAATAGGGCTGATATACATTAATGCCGGGTTTTTATCTCATTTAACCCGGTATTATTTTAAATATCCAAATCTCAATTTCCATTAATCTCTTTAATTTTGTTGCTTCAAATAATAATTTCTAATAACAAAATCCATATTGCTTTTGAAATAATATTTTTTATGGAATTTCCCTTGCAATTAAAATTTTGTGTAAACAATATTTGCTTTAAACTCTCATTTTATTTGTTTTCCTTTATCCTTTAAATAATTTGTAATCATATATATATTACTATTATGAACAGGAAAATATTTAAAATTTATGGCTCGAATCTGACAATTGGAAAATCCGGTAGTGGAGACATTAAGCAAAAGAAAACTTAACAACAAATGCTAAAAAAAGGATTACTTTCTCTCAAAAAAATAAAACCTAAAGAAGTCCTTCAGACAATATGGCATTATCTGAAGACACTATTCGTAATGTTTGAAAAAGATTATCTCTTTTTTCTGTCATCCGGAATAGCTTTTCATATCGTTCTTTGCTTTATACCTTTTGTTCTGATACTGTTTACAATCGTTGGTATATATCTCGGATATCCTGAAACATACAATAGTCTTAATATATACCTGAACCAGGTGCTTCCTCTTCCACCGGATTTGAAAGTAAAAATTATCGGGACTCTTTTAGACCAGGCAAGAATAATTTCGAATAATACATTTATTACAGGCGCTATCGGTATAATAGGTGTGATGTGGACGATGAGCGGACTTTTTGGTGCTCTGCGAGACTCTTTAATGAAAATATACAGATTAGAAATAGGTTATAATTTCTTTTTCGGAAAAATAAGGGATTTCATACTTATTTTTGTTACACTAGCGTTATTTATTATTTCAACCGGTTTTACTTCCTTAGCTCATGTTATACAAAATTACGCTTTAGATTTATTCGGATTTGGATATGATTTTCCCATTGCTGATAAATTTCTTGCTCTCTTAATTCCGTTCCTGATTTCATTTGTTATGTTTTATATTCTTTTTAAATTTGTTCCTCATCGCAAGTTCCCAAGAAAATCAGCGTTAGTTTCTGCAATTTTTGCAACTATATTCTTTGAAATATCCAAGTTCTTCTTTACTCTATATGTATTTAATTTTTCAAATTACACTAAAATATACGGTGCTTATGCAGTTATTGTAATTAATCTATTATGGGTTTATATTATATCAGTGATTTACGTAATCGCTGCAGCAATCGGAAAAATTTATCTGGACAGGCATAATCTTAGAGTCCAGCCAATAAAATATAAAAAATATGGAGCAAAGAAAGCTATATAGAACAATAGATAATTTCATCAAAGAAGCACCAAATTTTACTAAGGTGGAAGAACTTCTTATTTATGTTATGAAGCAAATTATAAACTATGAGGATATCAATATAACAGGAGCAAGGTTATGGAAACTAAACATAAAAAAAGACGGATATAAAATCATAGAACAAATTGGTGAAGTTGACCTTATTGCTAAAGATTATGAAATCAATGTAGACGATTATCCGGTTTTTAAGGACTTTGGTAAAAGGCGAACAATAATGTCTGTCGAAACGGACAGGTATCTTCTTGATAAAGGAATAAAGCACTATTCTGCAACAGGAGTAGGCTCAAGATATAAATATAAAGATAAAAAAACAAATGATGTTGTTTACCTGTATCAATTTTTACTTGCATTTAATGGCAGGAAGCAGGATGAAGAGTTCCTGAATACGCTGAATATTATTAGCGTAACACTTAGTTCCCTGATGAGAGCAAAAAAGATTGAAAAGCGTGAACAGGAAAGTATTGTAGAACTTGAAAAAGCAAGCGAGATACAAAAATCAATACTCCCGGATCATGCACTTGAATTCGGCAATTATGAAATATTCGGAATCTCTGTTCCCGAAAAAATAGTCGGAGGTGATTTCTTTGATTACTTGAAAGCATCCGATGATTATAAACTTGTGGTTGTGATTGGTGATGCCGCATCAAAAGGCGTTTCTGCTGCAGCTCAGGCTCTTTATGTTTCCGGTGCGCTCAAAATGGGAGTCGGGTATGATGCTAATATGACATCACTTATCAAAAAAATTAATCAACTCGTGTATGATGTTTTCCCTTTTGACAGATTTGTAACACTGTTCTATTGCGAGATATATAGAGACAGAAAAGGATTATGTATGTATGTTAATGCAGGGCACAATCGCCCGTTAATACTTCGTGCAAAAACAGGTGTCACAGAATCGCTGGAAACTACCGGCTCTGTTCTTGGACCATCACCCGGCTCCACATATTTCACTGAAAGTTTTAATCTTGATATTAACGATGTTGCATTATTGTATACTGATGGGATTGTAGAAGCCGCCAACAAAAATTTTGAGTTTTACGGAGAAGAAAGATTAAAAAATATATTTATTAATAACGGGGAACTTACCCCCAAAAATCAGTGCGAAAGAATTATTGAAGATGTCCAGAAGTTTTCCGCTAACGGAAAATACTCTGATGATAAAACAATTGTTGTAATTAAGAGAGTGAAATGAAAAAATTATTATTTTCTGCAATAATATTATTTTTATCAATAACTGCTTTATATTCTCAAACCTCAGAAGAAAAAATTCAGTCGGGTTTGAATTATATATACCATCTTAAATACGATTCAGCTAATTATATCTTTACGGGTTTTATTAATTCCGAACCCGCGAACCCGGCAGGATATTTCGGACAGGTGCTTATCGAATGGTGGAAAATCAATGTAGACCATAATGACGAGTCAAATGACGAAAATTTTTTTAATAAAGTCGAAAAAGTGACTGAGATATGTGATAACATTCTTGATAAAAACGAAAGTGATGTGAATGCTCTTCTCTTCAAAGGGGGTGCATTGGGATATAGAGGGCTTCTGAAGGCTATGAGGGATAGTCATTTGAAAGCGGCTGAAGACGGGAAAGAAGCGATAAATTTATTTATGAAAATACTCGAACTCTTCCCTGATAATAAAGATGCACTCTTCGGGGTAGGGACATATAATTATTTCGCAGAGAAGATCCCTGAAGAACACCCCATTCTGAAACCCCTCACAATATTATTTCCTAAAGGAAATAAAGCAAAAGGACTTCTGCAATTAAAAGAGGCAGCAGAAAATTCAAAGTACTCAAAAATAGAAGCAAGGAATGTCCTTACCCGTATAGATTTGAATTATGAACAGAATTATTATGAAGCAGAAACTATATCCACTTCGCTATTTACGGAGTATCCTGAAAATCCGGTATTTGAGAAATATGTTGCACGGAGCCTCACCCTTACCTACAAATGGGAACAAGCTCTCGAAATCTGGAAAAATTTTGTAAACAAATTCAATCAGAATATTACCGGATATTCATCGCTTAATTCTAAAAGGGAAGGGAATTATTACATTTCTCTTTGCTATCAGCGGCTCGGGAGAATTCTTGAAGCCGAGCAGTATCTGCTGTATGGTGAAGAATTGACCAAATCACTCGATAAAGAGGATACACAACTCGGAGTTTATACATATCTTATGCTTGGCTGGATGTATGATAAAAAAGGTGACAGAGGAAAAGCAGATTATTATTATGATAAGGTAATTTCTATGAAAGATTTTGGTGATTCACGAAAAACAGCAGAAGGATATAAAGCAAGTAGATACAATTGACAGTTCTTTTGGAAAGGCGGGCAAAAAATTATCATTTTTGTGCATAATTTTAATGTTGATATATAATATTAATAGTATTAAATTTACCTTTTATAAATTTTATTAATCACCGAAAGAGGTAATTTTTTTGATTAAAGTTGTTGTGCAGGACGGCGAATCTATAGATAAGGCTCTTAAAAGGTTCAAAAAGAAATATGAAAAATCCGGAGTTTTGAAAGAATTCAGGAGAAGACAATTCTTCGTAAAACCATCAGTCGAGCGTAAAATGGATAAAGATCGTGCAGTTCGCAAGACCAAACGAATAATAGACGAAGAAAACGTTTAATCAAATAATTTTTTTACGAATGCCCACCGGAGATAATCATTGCTCTTGTGGGTTTTTAATTTTGTATAAATTGTTTCTGTTAATTTCCGTTTTGTAAATTTTTAAATTCCATCGGATGAAACGGTTCATAAGCGAATCCAGAATAAAAGCCAGGGTAAAATATCTTGCCGATAAAATCAATATGGACTATCAAGGCAAAACCCCGATATTCATAGGTATTCTTAATGGCTCGTTTATCTTCCTTTCCGATCTCATCAGGGAAATAAAAGTTGACTGCGAAATTGATTTTATGAAACTCTCCAGTTATGGTGATACAAAAATTTCGTCAGGACAGATCAAAATTCTAAAAGAACTTAATTGCGAAATAAAAGACAGGGATATTTTGTTAGTGGAAGATATTATTGATTCGGGCTTATCAATTTCATTTATGAAATCTCTCGTAGAAAAAGAAAATCCCGGATCATTAAAAATAGCTTCGCTGCTTTTTAAAAAAAATGTTTCAAACCTGAATTTTGAAATAGATTATGTAGGTTTCGAAATTGAAAACGAATTTGTTGTTGGATATGGACTCGATTTTGCTCAAAAATACAGGAATTTAAAAGGGATTTTCGTGTTATAATTATTGGGACGAAATTCCGTTATATATGAATTAAATTAAAGAAAATAAACGATTTTGTTAAAATGAACCAGAATCAAAATAAAGACCCTAAACAGAAGAAAAAAGATGATTTTAACTGGAACCGTGTAACGAAGATTGTGCTCGGGTGGAGCGTAATCTTGATCGGTTTCTTTCTTTTGATGATATATTCAAAAAGCTCAGATACAAAATATACTGAACTCGGAGTCAGCCAATATCGTAAGTTACTGAGTGAAAAGAAAATAAAAAGCGCTACGATTATTAAAAAAGCGGATAACAATTATGAATTTTTGGGTATCCTGAATAATCCTGAAGAAATTGATAAAGAAGGGAAAAAAATACCCATCACAAATTTCAGTGTTTACCTTCCTTATTCAAATACAGATGAAGCACTAATAAAATCATGGGATGATAATATTCCGAATTATAAAGTTGAACCTGATTCAGGCGGCTGGCTTTCGATTCTTCTTAATGCGTTGCCCTGGATATTGATTTTTGTATTTTGGATTGTGATACTAAGAAGAATGCAAGGTAACGCCGGCGGAGGTAAAGGAATATTTTCATTCGGGAAATCAAAAGCTAAATTATTAAGCGAATCTGCAATAAAAGTTACATTTGATGATGTTGCCGGTGCGGATGAAGCAAAAATCGAATTGCAGGAAATTATTGAATTCCTGAAAACTCCTGCAAGATTTCAGAAACTCGGCGGGAAAATTCCGAGAGGTGTGCTGTTATTAGGTCCTCCCGGAACAGGAAAGACATTACTTGCAAGAGCAGTTTCCGGTGAAGCCGGTGTACCATTCTTTTCTATCAGTGGTGCCGATTTTGTGGAAATGTTTGTCGGTGTTGGGGCATCAAGAGTAAGGGATTTATTCGAACAGGGTAAAAAAAATGCTCCCTGCATAATTTTTATTGATGAAATAGACGCAGTAGGAAGGCATCGCGGAGCCGGTTTAGGCGGCGGGCACGATGAAAGAGAACAAACCCTTAATCAGTTGTTAATTGAGATGGACGGATTTGAACAGAATAGCGGTGTGATTATTATTGCAGCCACTAACCGACCGGATATTCTAGATCCGGCTCTTCTAAGACCCGGCAGATTCGATAGACAGGTTGTTGTGGATAGACCCGATGTGAAAGGAAGGGAAGGTATTCTTAAAGTTCATACCAGAAAAATTCCACTTTCCCCCGATATAAGAATTGATGTAATCGCAAAAGGTACTCCAGGATTTTCCGGTGCTGATCTTGCTAATCTTGTGAATGAAGCCGCATTACTTGCAGCACGGAGAAATTCTGATGTTGTAATGATGTCTGATATGGAAAATGCAAAAGATAAAGTCCTTATGGGTACTGAAAGAAAAAGTATGATCATTTCCGATAAAGAAAAAAGAACAACTTCATATCACGAGTGCGGTCACGTTATTGTATCAAAGTTTTTATCGGAAGCGGATCCCGTTCATAAGGTGACAATTATTCCAAGGGGAAGAGCACTCGGAGTTACCACATATCTGCCGATGGATGAAAAGCATAATTACTCTAAAGAGTATCTTGAAGCAATGATTACTTATGCAATGGGCGGAAGGGCTGCGGAGAAAATTGTGTTCAATGAATTTACTACCGGTGCAAGCAACGATATCGAGAGATCCACCTCCATAGCAAGAAAAATGGTTTGTGAATTCGGTATGAGTGAAAATCTCGGACCCATCACATACGGTAATAAACAGGAAGAAGTATTCCTCGGAAAAGAACTATACGAACACAAAAATTACAGTGAACAAACTCAAATACAGATTGATAACGAAATCAAAAAAATTGTTCAGGCAGGGATGATAAAGGCAGAAAAGATTTTGAATGATAATATCGAACATCTTCATCGCTTATCGGAAGTATTGCTCGAAAGAGAGATACTCGATTCCAATGAAATCGATAAAGTATTGAGAGGTGAAGAATTGCCGCCAGTTGATAAAAATAATAATAATGGTTCAGGGCAGGTAGAAAAACCTGCTGATGATGTACCCGCTTCCAAGGATATTACAACTGCAAATTAAAAATTTTTAAAATTTTAATTATTATAAAAAGCGGGAATATATTCCGCTTTTTTTTATTTTGGAAACTTCAGATTATAAAATAAAATTTAAATATGAGTTAAGCCGGAAAGGAATTCACATCTCTTTTTCTTCGATAGGATTTATTTATATCTTTTTCGGATGGTATGTTGCATTTCCTCTGATGTGTCTTGCAGTTATTACAATGGTTTCTCTTGATATCGGAAGAGCGTATTCGGAAAAAATCCAGCATTTCTACCACGGGATATTTTTAAAAATATTACGAAGCCACGAAATAGATAATCGTAAATCTTTATTTACCGGCGGAACTTATTTAGTAATATCTACTTTCTTTATAGTTCTGATTTTCCCGATGCCGATTGCCGTTGCCTCTATTTTTATTATTACGTATTCCGATTCTCTCGCTGCTATTGCGGGTAAAATGTTCGGCAGAATTAAAATTTATGATAAGACTCTCGAAGGAAGTATTGCTTTCTTTTTATCAGGATTGCTTATAATTTATCTAACTCCGAAAGTATCCGCTGATGCTTTTGAATTCCAGATAGCTGTATTTAGTTTGATAATATGTACTATTGTTGACGTATTACCGCTTAAAATTGATGATAATTTATCTTTACCGGTCATATTTTCTGTTTTATATTTTGTGCTTTTGAAAATTTTTAACTTATATTAATAATATGTCTTTAAATTGCGGAATTGTAGGACTGCCTAACGTCGGGAAATCTACTTTGTTTAATTCCCTTACATCATCTCAGAATGCAGAAGTTGCTAATTATCCGTTCTGCACTATTGAACCTAATTTTGGAACGGTTATTATTCCGGACCCCAGGATGGATAAATTAGTGAATATGTATATTCCTAAAAAAACTGTACCGAGTACTATCGAATTTGTTGATATTGCAGGATTAGTGAAGAACGCATCAAAAGGGGAAGGGCTCGGCAATCAATTTCTTTCTCATATCAGGGAAGTTGATGCTATTATTCATATAGTAAGGTGCTTTGAAAATGAAAATATTGTTCACGTCGATGGTCGCATCGACCCGGCCGGCGATATTGAGACTGTGGAAACGGAACTGATTCTTAAAGACCTGGATGCTCTTGAAAAAAGAATAGACAAGGTAAGCAAAACCCTGAAAACAGGAGATAAAAAAACTAAGTTTGAACTTGATGTGCTAAATGCATTAAAAGAGCATTTCGCTCAAACCAGGCTTGCAAGATATTTTATTCAAAAAATCTCATATGAAGAAAAAGCAATAATAAGTGACCTTCATCTCCTGACCGATAAACCCGTTCTTTATGTGGCGAATGTTGATGATAACAGCATTAACGGGAATAAATATTCCGATGCTGTTAAACAAGTAGCTGAAAAAGAAGGAGCTGAATTTATGGTTATGTCTGTAGAAATGGAGTCCGAAATTGCACAAATTAATAAACCGGAAGAAAGGCAGATGTTCCTCGACGAATTAGGTTTAAAAGAACCGGGATTGCATTTACTTATACGCGAAGCTTACAGACTACTAAATCTCATCACTTTTTTTACTGTGAGCGAAAAAGAAGTACATTCCTGGACTATACATAAAGGATTAAAATCTCCACAGGCAGCAGGTGTGATCCACACGGATTTTGAAAAAGGATTTATTCGTGCAGAAGTGATGAAATATAAGGACCTTGTAGAATTTGGCTCGGAACATTCAGTTAAAGAAAAAGGATTACTACACGTAGAAGGCAAGGATTATATTCTCGAAGACGGAGATATTTTGTATTTCAGGTTCAATGTTTAATTAACCTTCATAGTTTCACTTTAACTGATTTCTTTAACTGCTATTCGACCCCGAATGCTTTTAAACCGTTAACCGTTATGAATGCGAAAACGTATGCAAGTGAAGAATATATTAGAACCTGAAGCGAGGGTATCCGCCAGGAACCTGTTTCTTTCTTCGAAATGGCAATTGTAGATATGCATTGTAATGCAAAAATGAAAAACACTATTAATCCTGCAATAGTAGAAGTAGTAAATAGATTTTTTTCTGTTTTTTCAATTTTGGCTTTTCTCATAGCCCCAATAATAGATGTTTGTAAGTCTTCTTTTTCATCTGTTACTTTGAATATTAATGCAAGCGAACTCACAAATACTTCCCGTGCGGCAAATGTCGCGATTAAGGATACTCCGATTCTCCAGTCCATTCCGAGCGGTTTCATTACGGGCTCAATTACAGTACCTATTTTTGCAGCATAAGAATTTTCAAGTCGTATTGAATTTTCCAGTTTAGCAAGTTCCTGTGTACTTAAATTTTTATTTTCCATATTCGGTCTGGTATCAGGAAAATATGTCAAAAACCAGATTGCAAGTGAAAATACAATAATCACCGGACCTGCTTTTTTTAAATACTGGTTTAAATTATTGAATGTATTGTTCAATATAACTTTTAGTTGCGGCATCCTATACGCAGGGAGTTCCATTATAAAAGAAGAATCATCTTCAACTTTTAATATCTTAGATTGAAACCTGTTAATTATTCCTGCTACTACAAGGGATATTGTTATACTGAAAATATATATAGCTGTTAAAACAAGTCCGCTGTAAAAAGGTTTTTTAAAAAAGAGAAAACCTATCAGAAGTGTATATACGGGAAGTCTTGCACTGCAACTGATAAGCGGAATAATGAATATTGTCAGGAATCTTTCTTTTTTATTTTGAATTGTCCTTGTAGCCATAATTGCGGGAATGGCACAGGCAAATCCTGATAGCATAGGTACAAAAGATCTTCCATTAAGACCAATTTTTGAGAGAGGTTTATCAATCAGCATTGCACCTCTTGCAAGATATCCGGTATCCTCAAGAAAACCAAGTATAAGAAATAGAATCAATATTTGAGGTATAAAAATAAACACAGCTCCCGTTCCTGAAATGATACCCTTCGAGAATAAATCCCTGAGCCAGCCCCGGGATAAATTATTATTTGCAAACTCTGATAAGTGCGAAAATAAATTATCAACTATTTCCATCAACGGTGCTGCCAGCCAGAAAATCGCAGTAAAGGTGAATGCCATAATCAGAATAAAAATTATAATTCCCCAGTACTTATGCAGAACAAATTTATCAATTTTTAATGTGCGGTCATCCGGCTTCAATCTTATCCTTGAATTTGAACTTCCTTTTATAAAAAGTTGTGCATTTGCTTTCTTGACCGACTCAGGCAGATTGGAATTCTCGCTGTCAGACTTGTATAATACTTTATTGGAAATTAATTCGATTTCATTGTAGATTCTTATCAGTCCCTCCTTGCTGAATGTTCTGTTATCTAATTTTGCAGTATTTTTCTTTTTTAAACCTGACAGCTGTAATTTTATTGCCGAAATAAGTTCGTCTGTTCCGTTCCCGTATCTTCCGTCTATTCTGATAACATCGCTATTAAGCGAATTTGATAATTTATCTATGCATATATCAAATCCTTTTTCTTTCAAAACATCAAGCATCGTAACTGCTACAATTACTTTTGCTCCGGTTTCTATTATCTGCTTTGCTAAAAGTAAATGCCTCGACAACTGGGATGCATCAATTGTTACAATCACAATGTCAGGAAATCCGTAATCAGGATGGTTCAGTAAATAATCAACTGCAAGTTTCTCTTCAGGTGAATTCGGCACTATACTTACAATGCCCGGAGAATCAATTAGAATATAATTTAACCCGAATTTCTTTAAAAATCTTGATTCTTTGCACTCTACTGTTGAACCGGGGTAATTAACTGATTTTGACTTTTCACCGCTCAGGAAATTGAATAGTGTTGTTTTACCTGAATTTGGGGGACCTACTATAGATACTATAGGAATTTTATCAATCTGAGATTTTAATGCATCTTGCATCACTTTTCCTTAACGCTATTAGTGTTCCTCTTAGAGAAAAAGATATCGGGTCATTAAAAATTGATTTGTTTATTGTTTCGATTTGCTGTCCGGGAGTGAATCCGAACTCGATAATCCGTAATGATGAAGGATGCGAGAGATCTATTTCGCTTATAGTTGCCGTTTGTCCTAATTCTAAATCTGCTGCCGTCATATACTCTTTATTTAGACTTAATCTAAATAAGATAATATTCTTTATCAATACAAATATTACTGCATCTGAACTGCTTATTTTAAATTGAATAAAATTCTGTATGAAATAAAGGCTCTGGGATAACCTTCTCTGATAAGGAAAGTTAAAAAAATTTTATTTTGATTTTTGGTTCTTCAATTTTAGATTTTTATGTATGCACTTTTCTTTATCATTGCATACAGCAAAAACCTGAAGTGTGTGGTCAACCAATTTTAAATTATGCTCTTTGCAGATAGTCTCCTGAAGTTTTTCAATGCGTGGATCTTCAAATTCTACTATTCTGTTGCATCTAACGCAGATTATATGATAGTGATGATTTCTTCCGTATTTTGTTTCATATCTTGCCCTGTCACCTTTGAAGTTATGCTTGGTCAGTATTGAGCATTCGCTCATTAATTCAAGTGTCTTATACACTGTAGCTCTCGAAGCTCTTATATAATCTTTTTTCATTTTCATATAGAGTTCATCGGCGTCAAAATGGTCACGCATACTCAATGCAGAATCGAGTATTAACAGACGCTCGTTTGTAATTCTATGACCATTGTCCTTAAGATATTTTATGAAAATATTTTTAATTTCTTCTTTCTTCACTCAAATAATCCGTTATATATTGGTAATATAATTAAAAAAAGAATAAAAATGCCGTCATCAAAATTTATCTTTTGCAATGACGGCATTTAAAAGAATATTATAATTTGGAAATTACATTATCAAGTATAATCATACCTTCGTCAATTTCATCTTTGTTGATTATCACGGGAGGTCTGAATCTTAAAGTCTTTTCACCGCATCCAAGTACCATCATTCCGTTATCGAAGCATTTTTTAACAATATCATTTCTTGTTTCAGGAGTATCACAGTCGAATGCACAGAATAGTCCTAGTCCTCTCCCGTTAGATAATTTGTGAGGATACTTTTCAGTTAATTCATTAATTTTCTTTTGTAAATATTCACCCTGTATTCTGCAATTTTCAACAAGATTCTCTTCCTTTATTATTTCAAGTATCTTTTTGAATCTGAACATATCCACCATATTACCTCCCCAGGTCGAATTTATCCTGGTTGATTTTCTGAATACGTTATCTTCTATTTCATCCACTCTGTCTGTAGAAAGTATTCCGCAGACCTGAGTTTTCTTGCCAAAGGAAATCAGATCCGGTTGAACATAATATTCGTGTGCCCACCATTTTCCGGTAAGAGCAATTCCGGTCTGGACCTCATCAAATATTAACATCATTTCGTTTTCATCGCACAGCTCTCTCAACTTCACAAAAAATTCTTTTCTGAAATGATTATCTCCGCCTTCACCCTGAATCGGTTCAATTATCAAAGCCGCAATATCGTCTTTATTATCTTGCAGTGCCTGTTTTATTTGCCGGACAGCAATATCTTCCGCTTCCATCACGTTTTTCAGGTTTTCTTCATTGAGTGGAAATTTTATTTTCGGATTCAAAATCCTTGGCCAATCGAATTTTGGAAAATGGTTGATTTTATTGGGGTCTGTGTTTGTTAACGAGAGGCAGTAGCCGCTTCTGCCGTGAAAAGCTTCACGAAAATGTATTATCTTCTGTCCCTTATCTTCTTTGTATCCCTTCTGAAAATTCTTTTTCACTTTCCAGTCGAAAGCAGTTTTTAGTGAATTCTCAACTGCTAATGTTCCGCTTTCTATAAAAAATGCATGTTTGAAATCAGAGGGTACTGCTGTCCTGAAAAATGTATCTACAAATTCTGCCTGCACCTGTGCATAAACATCCGATAACGATGGTTTGCATAATGCTACTTTTCCTATTTTTTTGATAAATTCCTCATTATTTAACTTCGGATGATTCATCCCCAAAGGATTAGATGCTACGAAGGTGAAGAAATCAAGTAATCTCTTTTTATTCTTTGAATCGTATAAATAAGCTCCTTTTGATTCCTCAAGGTCTAATGTAAAATCAAACCCGTCAACCAGCATATATTTTTTAAGTGTGTTTTGAACCTCTTTAGGATGAATTTTGTAACCGTTCGTTTTTAATTCATTTAAGCCGGTTTTCAATTCACTTTGTTGCGATGTTATTTTTCCCATAATTTCTAAATTGAAGTTAATAAAAATTGTTTAAAATTTGTTATACAATTTCTCCTATAATAAAATGATTTTCTTTTTTTCTTCTTAAGAAACTTATAAAATTATCTATTTCATTTTTTGATATAACAAAAATAAGACCTATCCCCAGATTAAAAGTTCTTCTCATATCTGCTTCAGGTACTTTTCCAGCCTTCTGTATAAAATTGAATATTGCAGGTCTCTCCCAGGCATCCCAGAATATTTCCATCTTTAATTCATCCAGAATAACTCTTTTAGTATTTCCTTCGATTCCTCCGCCTGTTATATGCGAAATTGATTTAATTCTGAAGTTCTTGATAACTCCCTGAATAATGTTAAGATAAGACTTATGAACTTTAAGCAGTTCTTCATCAAGTCTGCAGCCAAGTTCTTCATAATATTTCGTTATCTTCTCTTTGGTATTAAAAACTTTTCTTACCAATGAATATCCATTTGTATGTAATCCATTTGAAGCAACCCCGATAAGTAAATCACCCTTCTTCACTTTTTTGTAATTGATTATCTTGTGCCTGTCAACTATTCCGACTATTGCTCCTGCAAGATCAAAGTCATCTTTGCCATATAATCCCGGCATCTCTGCAGTCTCTCCGCCAATAATCGCACATCCGTTATTGATGCATCCTCTTACGAGCCCTTTAACTATATCAACAGCCGCTTTATTGTCCAATTTACCTGTTGCATAATAATCCAGAAAGAATATTGGCATTGCTCCGCAAACTGCAATATCATTAACACAATGATTCACAAGGTCTTCACCGATAGTATCATATTTTTTAACGAGTGCCGCAATTTTTAATTTAGTGCCTACACCGTCTATACTCGATACTAATACGGGCTTTTTAAATTTTTTTATTTGCGGTTCAAAGAATCCCCCAAAATTTCCTATTCCGCCTAATATACCTTTTACATAAGTTTTTTTCACAAATGGTTTGATTGCATTAACGAAATTTTCTGCATTATTGATATTAACACCGGAGGATCTATAAGTAACTTTCATCATTGAAAGTACTCATATTTAAAAATCTTATCAATCCAATAAGAAAAGAAAATAAGATGAGATGAAAAAAATAAGAGGTATAAACTCTATATTATCATATATTTATTTTCAAAAATCAATGTTTAAACGTTTTAAACTCATATCCATTTCCGTTTCCTGAACCAAAAAAGCATAATTGTGACCAGTGTTACCATCGAACCAATTGTTATAAAAAATCCGTTCTCCGAGTGCAGCATAGGCATCACATCAAAGTTCATACCATAGACACCTGTTATCAGGTTAAGAGGAAGAATTATAGTAGCAATGATTGTTAGAACTTTCATTATGTTGTTCAACTTATTATTAACGATTGAGAGATAAGAGTCGAGCATTCCTGAAATAAGTTCTCTCATTGTATCGGCAGTATCGGAAATTCTTACTAAGTGGTCATATACGTTTCTATAGTATATCATTTCCATTGCATCGATGATTTCAAAATCACCTCGTGAAAGCCGGAATAGTATCTCCTTCTGATAAGAAGTGATTTTTCTGATTTTCAAAGCCTTTTTCTTGAAGTCGAGAATACCCCTCAAAATTTCATTATCCGGATTCTTCTGAAAGATATCTTCTTCTATTTTATCTATTTCGTCTTCATAGTGATCAATTACCGGATAATATCTGTCAACAAGTTCGTCAAGAATTATATGCAGTGCATAGTCCGGTCCTTTTCTCAGAAGATATTCCTTATTTGCGGGAGAAAGGCTTTCCAGAATCGAATTATTATCTTTTTCATTATGCAGCGTTACAATATAATTCTTTCCAATAAAACAACTTAATGAAAATATATCAAACTCAGGAATAGTTTTGCTGATACCGTTAAATACGATGAAAATATAATCACCGAAATTATCAATTTTGGGATGGTGCACCATTTCATCATCGAGGTATTTAACGCTATCCTCTATAGCAAGAGGATGAAAATTAAAAACGCCTTTCAGTATATCAGTACTGGTTTTCTCGTGTTCATTCCAGATATCTATCCATAGATTATCCGGGGAATTTGCGTCCCAAACTTTCATCTGTTCAGGAATGATTTCCTGTATTCCGTCTTTACTGTTGTATTTCAGTATGCTTATCATAAATTTTATTAATTACAATTACGTATTCTCCTTTAAAATTTCCTTCACCTGAAATATTATTTATCTGCTCAAGTATCAGTTTTGCATTTCCTCTGAATTGCATTTCATTTTCCATCGTCAGATTAAAACCGATAAAAATTTCACGTTCGGGCATTATCAATTCTATATCTATCAGAACTGTCTTAAGCCTGTAAGGTGTATCAAGTATCACAAATGTTCTATCTAATCTGTTTAAATCTTTTAATTCCTTTTTTCTGATATCCGATTTAGGCGAAAGGAAACCCATATAATAAAACCTACTTATATCAAATCCGGATATCACGATTGCTGCAAGCACGGAATTTGCTCCCGGAATGAAATTTAATTTAATATTTAATTCCTTGCATTTGCTTATTAATTTCAGCCCCGGGTCTGCAAATACAGGTGTTCCGCAGTCAGAGACCAGTGAAATTTCTTTTCCTGTAAGAAGCTCGGATATATATTCATCTATCATATCGGATTCGTTATGTTCGTTCAGTTGTCTCAGTTCTTTTTTAATTTCAAAGAAGCGTAAAAGCTTTGATGTCTCTTTATATTCCTCGCATATTATGAATTCTGATAACTGAAGTGTTTTTAATGCTCTTATGGTCAGGTCTGCGTAGTTACCGATAGGAGTAGAAACAATATGAAGCGTCCCGATTTTATATTCCTGTACTTCCATATCCTCCGCTTCCTCTTCCTGTGCTGCTCAGATATTCTTCCAATTCTATATCTACTTTTTCATAAGTGGATATAATTAATTGTGCTATTCTTTCGCCAAATTTTACAGAAAAATCTTTTTTTCCATGGTTAATTAAAAGTACTTTCACTTCACCTCTGTAATCACAGTCTATTGTTCCGGGTGAATTTAAAACGGTAATCCCGTATTTCCAAGCGAGTCCGCTTCTGGGTCTCACCTGTCCCTCGCATCCTTTTGGGATCTCAATTATTAGATTGGTCGGGATCAGTTGTGTTTCTCCGGGTTTTATTATAACATCTTCTAACGATGCAGAAGATAAATCCATTCCGGATGAACCCTCTGTTGAATATACAAGTTTGCATCCGGGAATATCCGGATTAATTTTTTTATAAAGTAATTTCAATTAATCTCCTTATTTATAACTGTGTGTTGTACCTGCAGCAATAAAAAAAACTATTATTACGACATAAAAAAGAATTCCCAGCACACATATAATTACATTCACGATACCAAGCCACATTCCGGCTGTAGCAAATCCCTTGCCAGCAGTGGGAGAAAGTCCTTTTTTTATTTTTCCAAGTTCAATACTACCCATAATCCATGATACTATACCGAAAATAAACGGGCAGACCATATAAGAAAGAATCCCAAATATTAATGCAACTATAGAGCTTGAACTTGCAGGTGAATTACTTTGAGGGGTTTGTCCATGATAAATATTTTGAGACGGTGGGGGAGGAGGTGCCATAGGAGGATAATTATTATTGAACCCTCCCGAATAATCCTGATAGTAATTATTTTTGTTCATATATACATAAATTAATTAAAGACAATACAAAATAGTATAACGCAATGAAATTAAAAATTGAAATAAAACTGTCCCCAGTAAAGAATAACTATTTACAAATTACGTAAATTAAAACCAATATTATCCCCTTTTCCAAAGCACCAGTTCCGAAACCTCGAGAGGGAAAGGCGGATTTAAAGGAAATAATTAGAAAATACCCCTGATTGATAATAAATAGCCCTCAGATGCATTCTGAGTACTTTTTTATTTAATAAATAATATTTATTTTATTTTTAATGGATTTTAAAAATCTAATATTGACCATATTTCTATTATTTCTTCTTAATTTTTCAGTACCACTTAACGGTCAATTTCAGCCGGGAAAAGAAAAGCATTTGATTACATTTACAGTTTCCATTGTAGATAATGATGCCGCTGAAAGTCTTATAAAGAAAAATAAAAAGGCGTTGTTTTCGGAATTTATATCCTGTTATTTACAGATAAGTATAATTGATAAAGTGCAGAGTTATTTTAACACCTCTTAACAAAGCAGGATGTGTAGATAATTTTACTTTATCAGCATCATAGATTTTGTAGCATAGAAATCATTTACCGATATTTTGAAAAAGTAAACACCGGAAGAAAATTTTGATGCATTCCACTCTACCTCATAAATACCCGGTTGCCGGTATTTATCTGTCAATATTCCGAGTTCCCTTCCTAATGCATCGTAAACGATAATGAGCACTCTGCCAGGTTTGGATATCTGGTATTTTATTTTTGTAGCCGGATTAAATGGGTTAGGATAATTTTGAAAAAGCTCGTAATCAGCGGGAATTTGTAAATTATTATTATTTACAAAAGTAATATCCGGATTGAATTTATATAAAGCACCTGAATCACCGATGCAAAATCCGATTCTTGAATTAGTAAAAACAATATCAAAAATATAACTGCTGTCCGGAGTTGAAATTTCAGTGAAAGAATTTAAAGTATCAACTGAATATACAAACATCGGAATAAAACCCATCGGAACCCAGACCTCATATCCGGCTCTCATAGCTATCGAAGTAGGAATTCCAAAAAGTTGCATTGTTTTATATGACCAGGAATTACCCCCATCGCGTGTTCTTACTATTCCGGGTCCGTATTCAAAATCACCCCCTACAAATATTACATTTGTAGAATTAATATATTGGATTCTAACTAAGGGTTCCGGTGCTACTGCTATTGCCTGCCAATTAACGCCAAAGTTTGTCGTTTTCCAAATAACGCCGGCAAGATCCATGAATCCTCCGCAAGCATATCCTATCATATTGTCGTAAAAAGAAATTGATTTTACAGGAAAACCGCCCACTATTGAAGAGTCAATTGTGACAGAATTCCAGTTTATTCCTCCATTTGTCGTTTTCATTAATCCTCCGGGATATCCACCCATCCAGCCCTGAAGAGAATCCAGAAAAATTATACTGTTAATGAAAGTGTTTTCTGAAGAAAAGATATGATTAGACCAGTTAAGTCCTCCGTTTGTCGTCTCAATAATTCTCGTACCATATACAGCTTTGTTTTTAGTGACCATCCATGCCAAACCCCAGCCGAGTCTTTCATTCAGGAAAAATATTTGATGTATATTTTCAAATATCCCTGTATTTTGGGATGTCCATGTGTTACCGCTGTCTGTCGTGTGTAATACAGTTCCGGAATCTCCTGCAACCCAGACTTTCAGACTATCCGCATAGGATATCATTCTCAGGTTATTATGAGTTGGCACAGTTTTTTTAATCCAGCGGTTTTGTGATAATCCAGCGGATGAAAAAATCATTAGTACAATTAATATTTTAATTATTTTATTAAACATATATCTCAATAAGATAATATAAATAATATTTCAATATTTATATATAATAAAACTTCAAGGAAGATTATTACGTTTCCTTAAAATCCATTCAAGTGAAAGCAAAACTACAATGATAACTAAATAATAAGCATTTGTATTGAAATATTCTTTTAATGAAAATTCTTTTCTTTCCGATAAATTCTCACCGCTTTTGCTGATAATATCTTTTATGTTACTGCCTTCGAGTTCATTCAGCCTTTTTCCGCCGTTTAAAGATGCGAGTTGATTAAAAATTCCGGCGTCAGAACGTGTTTCTTTATATTCTTTGCTGCTTAAACCGGTAATAAATTTATTTGTAATTTTGTCTATCACAACACCCTCTGAAATCAAATCTGCTGCATAAAAATACTCACCCGCTGTCTGAATTTTTGTTTTTCCGCTGAAAGTGAAATTCTCCCCTTTATCTAATTCAAACTCATCACTATACGAATCATTATAAACCCTGACTCTTATCTTTTCGTTACCTTTTAACCCGGATTCATTTATTGAAGCATCGAAAATTATGTTCTCGTTAATCGAATAAATTTGTTTATTGGTTTCAATAAAAAACTTGTCTCTTTTCTCTTTGTCAGTAATCGAAAGAGCTGTCCCTGAAATTATGGAATTTAACACATCATCAGAATTTGTACTATTCGGGTTCAAACGCCATTTGTAAAAACCATAAAAAAGCATTGCTGCCGATTTATTTGTAGCAGTATTCATTATTATTAATGCAGGTTCACGATTATCGGAAAACAGTAAAATACTCTCTGATTGTGGTTTCACGGGAATTCCTGAAGATGATCTATAAATATCGGGGAAGCTGTTTATAGAATTAAGTAATTTATAATTTTTTTGATTTTCATTCGGAATATTTACAGTTGATAATGAAGAACGTATCTCTGCATCATTTTTTGATAAAGCTGTAAACGGAAGATACTCATCAATGAAAGATAACTTTGAATAATCGGTATTTTTGCTTGCTATAAAAAATACTGCGCTGTTCTTTATTGATAATTTTTCTTTAAGATTCACTAAAACATCAGTGCCTGTAACGGAAGTAGGGAATCCCGAAAGTATGAAAAGTTGATAATCGTTTAAATTGTCTAATGATCCTTCATAGAATTCATTTGCTGATTTCTGTGTAAGAAATTTTGCATCAAAATTATTAATTTTTCTAATCTCCTGAGACAGGTATGCGTTATCTGCACTTGGACCGCCCGCAAGAAACAATACTTTCAATTTGTTACTTAAAAATTTCACGATAAATTCTTCTGAATTATTTAATTTTGTAATCTCATCCGGTTCAGATTCTATTTCAATTTTATATTTTTTAATTGTTTCCGTAGCAGAGGATATACTAAAGTCGACCGTGTAATTGTTTTCGCCATAAGTTGTGCCTATTATTTTGGAGTCTATTTCGGAATTTTCTTCAAACAATTTTACTTTAATTTGCTTATTATATCCGTATGAATTGATCACTGCTTTAACAGGTGAAGAACTTTCAATATAAGCGTATTTATTAAAGTATACACTCTCGAGCACAAGATCTTTTTTCTGAACTGTATCGCCGATAAGATAATAGTTAAACACTGCTCCGGTGAGCTTTGCAGTATTGACAGGACTACCGCCGGAGTTGATTATACCATCTGAAATAAAATTTACAGAAGCTATTGTTCTTCCATTAAATTTGGTCACAACATCCTGAAGTGCCAGAGAAATATTGGTCTCGTTTTTATTGATGCCGTCGAATCTGATTGAATCTATTTCATTTGATTTTAATTCCTGAGTTATTCCTGAAGAGAAAGTAAATATTCGATTATCAAAGTCATCGGAAAAATAATTTTTGATGTTTTTCCTGATATAGGTCAATAAATTCTGTTGCCTGTCCTCAATATTCAAACTTGCAGAATTATCAACGAATACAATATTCAGCGGTTTTTCATTAATAATATTTGTCAAATAAACAAAAGGCGAGAGAAACAGAAATAAAATAATAAAAATGGAAAAAAAGCGTAGAATCCTTAAAATTAGTTTTTGAGGATTAATAATGTTTGATTTCCGGTATGCTAAATATGAAAAAAAAACCGAACACACAAATAATATTAATGTAAATATTATGTTGTATCCGGTTTTAATAAAAAAATTCATAAATAACCTGTGACGTCACAGTTTCACATCTACATAAATATACTTCTTAATCTCAGTGATCCAATTTTCCATTTCTTTGTTTTCCTTAAAATATTCGGCATATCGCTTAATTTTATCATAATCCTGTTCTAAATTAAGTTTATGAGATTGCCTTACGTCCGTATATTTCAATAATTCATAACCATAATTCTTTTTATCACCGATTCTTAATGGATTACTTATCACATCTTTCGAAAGAGTTTCAAGTTCAACTATAACATTGCTGTCAAGTTTATCAACGGCAACTAATCCTATGTGTCCTCCCTTTAAACCGGTTTGAACATCCTGTGAATATTTTTTAGCTGCTTCTTCGAAAGTTATTTTTCCGGTTTCAATATCGGATTTGATCGAGTTAAGATAAGAGATTGTTTCAAGGTCGGATGATTCAAGTCTCGGATATGAAACAAGGATATGTGAACTCTTGATCTGATCTCCTTTTTTCTCAAGAACTTTAATAATATGGTATCCAAATTCTGTTTCCACAATATCGGAAATCTCTCCGGGATTCAGCTTTATTATCTCTTCTTCAAATTCCTTAACGAATGTCCCGCGTTTTGCCCAGCCTAAATCGCCTCCGTTGAGGGCACTCATGGAATCATCTGAATTCCTTTTTGCAAGTTCGAAAAAGTCTCCTCCGCTTTTGATACTGTCAAGAATTTTTGATGCTTTTTCCTTAGCAATTATTTTTTCAGAATCGGTAACTTTTCTTGTCAGAAATATATGGTATAAATCATATTCTACTCCGATAGTCGGAAGACTATCCTTGTAAGATTCATAAAATTCATGGATTTCTTTTTCCGAAACTTTAAATCCATTGCCAAATTTTTGTCCTTTTAATTTATCACCTTTTAGTTTCTTCTTGAGATCTTCTTTAAGCGAGAGTTTTATTTTACCGATAGATAAATTATATACCTCTTCAACACGCTGTTCAGAACCGAATTGTTCGACTAATTGTTTTATCCTGTTTTCAAGTTCGCGATTAACCTCATCTTCTGTAACGGTAATGCTGTCCTGTTCAGCTTTTGCGAGAATAATTTTATCGGTTACCATTTGCTGGAATAACTGTTGTGCAAGAAAAGGGCTGATTTGAGTCAGCTGATTCTGCCTGGCATATAACTGAATCTGATACTGAAAATCTGATTCAAGAATTATTTCTGATCCTATTGTCGCAAGGATCCTGTCTCCTTCCTTTTGCTGTGCAGAAAGGAAAGAAGACAGGAATAAAAATATGAAGAGTCCTAAAATATATTTAATATTTCGCAATTTTATTTTTTATTTTTAATGCTTTAAAATATTAAGAAAAACAAAAGTATTTGTCAATTTGTCTTGAAAGCTTTTTCAAGAACTTTATCGTCAATCTTAACGGGATATTTTACTTTTAAGTTCTCAATATATTTATTCTCCATTTCTTTGAAACGCTCTTGCTGGAGTTTATTGGATATTTCAGCTTTTACATCTTCAAAAGGTTTAGCATGTGTTCCTGTACTATCGGTTATCATAAAATTATTAAGATTAACATTATAATGATTCTGCATTTCTTCATTGGTAATTTTTATCTTACTGAATAATTCATCCTGGTCTATCCTGAAACTGATTAACCCGTTTTCATATTCGCTTAAAAGTTCAGAAAATTCCTCATCTTTTTCTACTTTTGCTTTTTCAGCTGCCATGTTTAATATTGGCATTTCAGCTGTTCCCTCTACAACTTTGGTTATCGTGGATAACAGAGCGGCATTACCTGCCCAGTCCTTATTAATGTTCAGATATGACAGCATGTCATCAACTTTAACCTCGCCACCCTTGAATTTCGCAAGAAGTATCTGCTTATCCTGTAGTGTAAAAATACTATCAAAATTTAATTGTCCGATTGTCTTTGTTGAATCTAACTTACTTTGAAGGAATGAAATTCCCTGCGGTTCTGCTTTAAATTCGTAATCGCCTAAGATCTTTTCGGTAAATTTTGATCTTGCAGGTTTGTATGACATCCCTTTTTTATACTCGGATTTCAAAGTCTCTCTCTGCTTTTCATACGGTTCATTTTCTTTCTCTTCTGTAACTATGAAAATGTGCCAGCCGAATTGTGATTTTATCGGCTCACTGATTTGTCCTTGTTTTAAAGAAAACACAACACTGTCAATATCCTGCGGTAACCTTCTTCTGTTGTCGATAAGTCCGATGTCTCCGCCTCTCGTTTTCGAACCGGGATCTTCTGAAAAGTTTTGTGCTAATTCAGCAAAGTTTTCTTTTGTCACCTTGCTTTTTATATCTTTGATTCTGTTGAAAGCATCGAGTGTATCAATTACCCGATTAAGACTGTCTTTCTTATCCTGCAGCATAATATGTGAAATTCTTATTCCAGCCGACCTCTTCTTTTTATCTGTTAATTTTGCGATGAAGATTGCATTGTTGATTTTTATAGGGGTCTTAGTATAATCTCCGACTTTTAAGTCATATATTGCGTCTTCAAATTCGATAGGAACCATACCTGCAGTAATATAATATGTATCGCCTTTATTCATTGCAAATCCCTGATCTTCGGTAAATTGTTTGGCAACTTCCATAAAATCTTTACCGTCTTTTAATGCTTTTATTGCACTATCAGCTTTTTGATAAGCTTTGATCGAATCTTCGGGTAATGCCTGATTAGGGATATTTATTAAAATGTATGAGGTCCTAAGATCATATTTCTTTCTCTCATAGGTCAATTTAATAGCGGGTTCTACCACTTCCTTATCAATTAAGAATTCAGGAATGTATTTTTTCTTAAAATCACTTATTTCATTCTTAATTTCTGCAATTTCCATGAATCCTCTGTCTCTGCCGTCTTTTACTTTAAGCCTGAATTTTATAAGCAGATTGAGGAATTCTTTTTTCTCATCCATTGATTTATTCCTGGCAGAATCTGCATTACCTATGGTTTTGAGATATTGCTTTTCAAAATCGTATAAAGTAATTTTTTCGTTTCCTATCTCAGCTACAACCATCTTCTTAGATGAAGAACATCCTGAAAGTACTGAAACGATACCGGATAATACCAGCAAAACAATTAATACATTTAATTTCCTGTTTAACATCGGATTATATATTGATTTAATTTTAAAATTATTGAACATTAATTTTAATAATTTCAACTTTGAATAACAAGTCAATGAGTATTAAATTCAAGAAAACTGAGAAAAAAACATGAATTTTAACACTAATATGAAGCTGTTATATGAAATTTTATTTTTCAAGAAAATTCTTACCGCTAATTTGTATATTATAAAACTTTGATTTTCGTTAAATTAAAAGTAAGCTATCAATTTCTTTATGATAAATGTTTGTTTTGTAACGAGTGAGTGTTATCCTTTCGTAAAAACAGGAGGATTAGCAGACGTAAGCAGTTCATTACCTCTTGAACTATCTAAACTTGGATGCCATGTTAAAATATTTGTTCCGTTGTATAAAATGATTGATAGAAGTGAGTACAAGTTAAAACCGTTAGGGGAAATTAAAAATATTGAAATAACAATTTCCGGTAAACCATATAAATTCAGTGTCTGGTATGGTAAATATGGCAATCTGAATGATGAAGTTTACTTTATAGATTGTCCCAAACTTTTCGGTAGGGATCAGATCTATACAAATGATGCAGATGAAGATATACGTTTTATACTTTTTCAGCATGCTGTTATTCAGACTATTCAAAGGCTGCAGTTTCATTGCAATATAATTCACTGTAATGATTGGCAGACATCATTGATTCCTGTATATCTTAAAAAACATTATTCGTGGGATAAACTCTTTTCAAAAACAATTTCTCTTCTAACTATTCATAACATAGCTTACCAGGGGAGTTTCTCGGCGGATTCCATTGTAAGCGGAGGTTTTTTCAAAACCGATTTAATTCCGGGCAGTGAATTTGAGCTTTATGGTAAGTTCAATTTTCTGAAAACGGGGATCTCTTTTGCAGATGTTATATCCACTGTCAGCCAGACTTATGCTTTGGAAACACAGACTATAAAATTTGGCGAAGGACTCGATGAAATATTAAAAAACAGATCCAAAGATTATTACGGAATCCTTAATGGAATAGACCGAAATGTCTGGAATCCGGAAACAGATGATTTTCTTCCTGTTAAGTATAACTTCAATTCACTCGAAAAGAAAGAAACAAATAAAAAAATGCTCCTGAAGGAAGTAGGTCTGCCTTATGACGGAAAAAAAATATTAATTGGGATTGTATCGAGACTTGCATATCAAAAAGGATTTGATATTATCATTCCTGTTCTCGATGAAATAATAAATCTTGAAATACAGCTAGTAATTTTAGGTAAAGGCGAAGCTCAATATGAAGAGGATCTGAAAAAATTTGCAGAGAAGTATCCCGATAAAATGCATTGCCACATCGGTTACCATAACAGACTTTCACATTTGATTACTGCCGGATCTGACTTATTTCTTATGCCATCGAGGTATGAGCCCTGCGGATTAAATCAAATGTATTCCCTTAATTACGGCACAATTCCAATTGTCAGAAAAACCGGAGGACTAGCTGATACTGTTAAAGATTATGACGAACACGATAGCGAAGGTAACGGTTTTTCTTTTACTGAATATTCGTCATCAAAATTGATGTCTAAAATAAAAAGAGCGTTAAAAGTAATTGAGAATAATGAAGAAAAGATGAAAATGCAGAAAAAAGGAATGACCGCAGATTTTTCGTGGAAAAACTCTGCAAAACAATATCGGGATTTATATCAAAAATATTTAAAAGATATAAATTGTTAATATCATTTTAAACAAAAAAATATCCGCCAAATCTCTTAGATCTCATATTCTTCACCCCGGTAGGGAACTTCGATATCTTTAAAACCTGCAATTGTTAAATCATCTTTCAGAAATTTCTGCTGTTCCGGTTCTCCATGAACTATGAAAACCTTTTTAATCTTTTTATTGTCAAACAAATTTAGATATTTCCTTAATTCATTTTTATCAGCGTGCGCAGAGAAAGAATTTAACACTTTTATTTTCGATTTGACTGTGTATTCTACTCCGAATATTTTCACCTTGCCGTTCTTAATATCTTTCAGTTCGATTAGCTTTCTGCCTAATGTTTGCTCTGCCATAAATCCGATTATCAAAATTGTATTCCTCGGATTTTCTATGTTATTTGCCAGATGATGAAGAATTCTTCCTGCTTCACACATACCTGAAGCTGATATTATTATACAAGGTCCTTCAATATTATTTAATCTTTTAGATTCATTTACATCATTGACATATTTTACATTTTCCTCTCCGAACACATTTATTCCTCTTGATATTAAATCAACTGTTTCTCTGTCAAAACATTCCGGATGAAATTTAAAAATCTCTGTTGCTTTGACCGATAAGGGGCTGTCCACAAAAACTGGAATTTTCGGAATCGAACCTTTATTGAATAATTCTGAAAGTGCATAAACCATCTCCTGTGTTCTTCCAACGCTGAAAGCAGGAACAATTATTTTTCCTTTCATTAACAATGCTTCTTTAATCGCGGTTTTGAGTTCTTCCTCAGTCTGGCTGGCGCTTATATGCTCTCTGCCGCCGTATGTTGATTCCGTGATGAGAAAGTCAACATCTCCCATAAATTCGGGGTCCTTCAGAATCGGAAGATTATATCGTCCGAGATCACCGGTATATCCGATTTTCAACTGCCTTCCGTTATCATTTATTTCCAGTAATATCTGAGCCGAACCGAGTATATGACCTGCTTCAATGAAAGTAACAGCAACTTTTTCATTAAATCCGTCGATGTAGAATTTTTTATTCAAAGGGAATGATTTAAAAAATTTCATCGTTGCAATAGCATCTTCAACTGTGTAAAGTGGATTGAATAGTTCTTCCCGGTTTTTTTTTCTTTTTTTATTTACAAATTCCACGTCTTTTTCCTGTATGTGACCGCTGTCTTGAAGCATAATGGAGCATAGATCCCTTGTGGCGGGAGTAGCATAAATACTTCCGGTGAAACCTTTTGAAACTAAAGTCGGAAGATTTCCTGAGTGATCAATATGAGCGTGTGAAAGAATAACACTATGAAGATCTACAGGATCGAATAAAAATTTTCTGTTCATTTTGAAAGCTTCTTCACGCTTACCCTGAAACATTCCACAATCAAGTAATATTTTCTTTCCGTCGAGTTCAAGTAAATGCTGTGATCCTGTTACTGTCTGTGCTGCACCGCAGAATTTGATTTTCATAAAATTTGCTTTTATTTTAATAAAATTGATTCGTTATTAAACTTATGCTTTGTTACAAAAGGATTATCTTTAATAAAAAACCTGTAGAGAAATTCTTCACCGGTATTTATTCCTATTCGCCTTGAGATTGCAATTGCAAATTTTTCATTTCTCAAAGGTCGTGAAACAAAAAAATTGCTACATGTAATATCTTTATCGTTGAATCGTAAATCAATATCAAATGCGAGACATAATTTCGAAGGTCCATTTGTCAATTCGTATATAGTCTTCACGTTGCCCCTGTTTTTTTTCATCTCTTTAATTCCGTCCAATGGCTCTAATGCTCTTATCAATACTGCGCATCCCTTTCCTTTCTCTTCGGTTACTATGTTAAAACAGTGGTAAAAGCCGTAAACAAAATAAACATAAATTGTACCGCCTTTTTGATAAAGAGTTTTACTCCTTTTTGTAAATTTCCTGTATGCATGGCAAGCCGGATCGTGATCACCTATATAAGCCTCTGTTTCCACAATTCTGCCGGTTAAAATTTTGCCATTTTGTTTCTTCACAAGTACTTTGCCGAGAATTTCTTTAGCTACCCGGAGTGTATTTTCGGCATAAAAACTTTTTCTTATAGGTTTGTATACGATTCTCATTAATTCTAACTAAATAAAAATTCTTGACAAAACAAAGTCAAAACAGAATTAACTACTGTTAAATTGCAACTTATAAAAATATTTTTAAATGATATTTTAGATAATCGGATAGTATATCTTTGTTTGTATTCTTTTAAAGTATGTTGAAATTATATATTATATGTTATATATTTATATGATTTGTGGTGCACAGTTTATAGAGGTGGGTCAGATAAACCCACTTTTTTTTTAGTAAAATTAATTATGAGTTTTATATGGATATTGAAGCAAGAAATAGAATAGAAAAATATATAAAAAGCACTAATTACAGGCTCATAGAGTTTACTGTAAAAGGTGATCAGAGGAATAAGATTTATGAAGTATTTGTGGATTCAAGAGGTAAACTCGAAGTTGAAGAACTTGCAAAAATTAACAGGGAAATCTGGGATTTGCTGGAATCCAAAGAATTAACTAAAGGTGTCTCAAAAATAATGGTCTCCTCACCCGGTGTCGATAAGAGATTTAAGTATGTTTGGCAGTTACTTAAACATATGGGAAGGACTCTGGATATAGAGCTGAAAAGCGGTAATTCAATAAACGGTAAATTACTCGAAGTAAAAGAAGAACCCGACGAAAAAATTTATATCAAGATTCCAAAGAAAAAGAAAGATAGTGAGGATAAATTTGAGTGGTTAAGTTTTAACGATATTGCTGAGTGCAAAGTAAAAATAAAATATTAAATTAATCTAACTATACAAGTTAAATGAAATCTGACATAGTTGATGCATTTGCCCAGATGGCAAAAGAAAAAAATATTGATCGGGATATTCTCGAGAGTATTATTAAAGATTCTTTCCGGAAAATGATGGAAAAAAGATACGGAGAGGAAGCTAACTTCGACGTTGTTGTTAATATGGAAAAGGGTATAATAGAAATATTCTTGTATAAAACAATTGTGGAAGAAGTTAATGAACCGGCTACTGAAATTGATGCACAGACTGCATCTGATAAATCCGGTGAAAAACTTGAACCGGGCGATGATTATGTTGAAGAAATACCTATTGAAGAATTTGGAAGAAGACTTGTACTGAATCTGAAACAGAATTTGAACCAGAAAATCAGAGAAATCGAGAAAGAAGTAACTTACAATAACTATAGGGATCTTGTCGGAGAAATTATTGTCGGCGAAGTATATCAAATTAAACAGAATTCAATTTTACTGATTCATAATCACAATGAAGTAATTTTTCCCAAATCGGAACAAATTCCAAAAGAAAGATATAAGAAAGGCGATACTGTCCGTGCAATTATAAAAAATATTGATAAAAGAACTGCCGGTCCGGCACTAATAATTGTTTCCAGAGCAAGTGAAGATTTTTTAAAGAAATTGTTTGAACTCGAAATTCCTGAAATTTATGACAATATAATTGAAATTAAATCAATAGCACGCGAACCCGGCGAAAGAGCAAAAATTGCTGTTGCCTCGAATGACGATAGAATTGATGCAGTTGGTGCTTGCGTTGGGATGAAAGGTATCAGAATTCACTCCATTGTGAGAGAGTTAAGCAATGAAAATATTGATGTAATAAGTTACACGGATGAAGCCGGATTATTTATTGCACGTGCACTGGCACCTGCGAAATTGGATAATATCTATCTCGATAACGTGAATAAAGTTGCTAAAATCCGTGCAACTGATGACCAGCTAAGCATTATCATTGGAAAGAGCGGACAAAACATTAAATTGGCTTCAAAACTGACCGGATACCAGATCGATGTTGTAAAAGAAGATGAAAATCTCGAAGACTCGGATGAAAACGAACCCGAAGATAATGAAACAATATCTGAAACCGTAGCTGAAGAAGAATCAGAAAAAGAAGTAAAAAAAGGAGTAAAAAAAGAAACAAAAAAGGCAAAAAAAGAAAAAGAAGCATAAAAGAAGAAATAATTTTAAAACATTTTTTTAGATTTAGGATAACAATATTTTTAAATGACAACAGCGGCGAAACAGAAAAAACAAAAAGTAATATCATTGATACGGGAGACAAATCTTTCGAAAGAAGATATTCTGAATTTTCTTAATACTATTGGTATCAGCGATGCAAATTTGAACACGAATCTCGAACCTGAAGTCGTTTCAAAAGTATTATCCCATTTTAAAAGGAATATTGACGTACAGGATAAGCATATAAAAAAGGTCGTAGATTTTGCCAAGAGGAATAGAATAGGTCTTTCGGAGGCAGATAAAAAAATCAAAGAACAGGAAGATGAACGAAAGAGAAAAGAAGAAGAGCAGAGAATACAAAAACTATTAGAAGAAGAATATAAAAGAAAAGAAGAAGAGAAGCGCAAACAGGAGCTCCAGGCACTTATAGAAAGAGATAAGAAACAACAAGCCGAAATATCCGAAGAAGAAAAGAAAAAACAGCTTGAAAAGGTATTTAAAGATAATCTGAAAAAGAGCAGGGATATTGCCGAGAAGAAAAAGGAAGAAAAAGAAAAACCAAAAATTCCTGCTATTGCAAAGACTCCGAAAAAAGTTGAAGCTCCGGAAGTAAAAAAAGAATCTCCAAAACCCGAGCATGAAAAACCGAAAGAAATAAAACCGGTAACCGAAGACATCAAAAAAAGGGAACAGCAGGAAAAAGAAAGACTAACTGCTAAAAAAGCCAAGGAGCATCATTTAACTGCGAAAAAACAGCTCGAAAGAACTTCAAAGCCTCCTTATGCTCATCCAAGGAAACCTGAACAGAGAGGTTACAAAGATACATCAAAACCTCATTTTGAAGAAAAAAAGAAAGAGTTTATAGATAAGAGAACCGATAAAACTATACCTCCAAAAGAAGGGGAAAAGAAACCCGGGAAACCAACCTATAAAAAGGTTAATATAAAAGATTTTAAATACGACAAGAGAAAATTCTCGAAAGATATTCCAAAAAAAGAAGGGGAATATAAATCTAAGCAGAGCCCTGAACCTGCAGGCACCGAAGCTGAGAGGGAGTTTGCAAAGCGCCAAAAAGAGAAAAAAGCAAAGTTTGATGAAGAACAACTCAAGAAAAGTAAGAAAAAATTTGCTAAAGGTCATCGTTCAAAAGATATTGCACAGAAAGAAATACTGGAAGCAATTCGGGATACTTTTGCTAAAATAGATGAAGATAGCGGGCTCTCTCAAAGAAGCTTGGCGAGAAAACGAAAAAAGAAAGAACGCCTTGAGCAGGAACAGAAGAAACAGGAGCTTGAAGATTCAAAGAAAAATATTATTAAAGCTACCGAATTTATATCCACTGCAGAACTTGCAAACTTGATGAGTATTGAACCAACTGAATTAATCAAGAAATGTTTTGAACTCGGCAAAATGGTGTCCATCAATCAGCGTCTCGAAAAGGATTTGATAGAATTGCTCGCCGAAGAGTTTGGCTTTATTATAGAATTCCAGAATGAATACGAAATAGATATTCTTAAAGATGAAGTTGTTGAAGAGGATAAACTTGTGGAAAGACCTCCGGTTGTTACCGTTATGGGTCATGTTGACCATGGAAAAACTTCACTTCTCGATTATGTAAGGAAAGCTAATGTTGTAGCGGGTGAGGCAGGCGGTATCACACAGCACATCGGGGCTTATAAAGTCAAGTTAAGTAACGGGAAGGAAATAACATTCCTCGATACTCCCGGACACGAAGCTTTTACTGCAATGCGCGCAAGAGGAGGTCAGGCAGCAGATATAGTCGTTCTTGTAGTAGCTGCAGATGACAGTGTTATGCCTCAAACAGTTGAAGCAATAAACCACGCTTTAGCTGCCGGTGTTTCTATAATCATTGCAATTAATAAAGTTGATAAACCCAATTCAAATCCTGAAAAGATAAAACAACAATTAGCCGATAAAGGGTTGCTCGTTGAAGAGTGGGGTGGAAAATATCAGGCAGCAGAAATCTCTGCAAAATTCGGAAAAAATGTTGATGTACTTCTCGATAAAATACTGCTCGAAGCGGAAATTCTTGAACTGCGCTCAGACCCTTCTAAATTTGCAAGAGGTGTTGTTCTCGAAGCGAAGCTTGATAAAGGAAGAGGTATTTTTGCAACAGTCTTAATCCAGAAAGGTACACTTAAAGTCGGTGATGCGTTTATTGCAGGAATTTGTTCCGGAAGAGTGAAAGCAATGTTCGATGAAAGAGAAAAAAAGATAGAGGCTGCCCTGCCTGCAACTCCGGTACAGCTTTTAGGCTTTGATGGTATGCCGCAAGCCGGTGACGCTTTTATCGTTCTCGAATCTGAAAGAGACGTTAAGGATATTGCTCTGAAACGCCAGCAATTAAAACGCGAAGAAATTTTGAGACAGGTTAGATTCACAACTCTTGATGATATTTCACAGCAGATTAAAGAAGGTAAGCAGGTTGAACTTAATATAATTATCAAAGCCGATACAGATGGCTCTGCAGAAGCCCTTGCAGATTCATTGCACAAACTTACTACGAAAGAAGCAAAAGTATCAGTTATTCATAAAGCTCTCGGACAGATAAGCGAATCTGACGTATTGCTCGCGGAAGCATCTAAAGCAATTATTATTGGTTTCAATACCCGCCCTAATCTTAATGCCAGAAAGCTTGCTGAAAAAGCAAAAGTTGATATTCGCACTTACAATATTATTTATAACGTGATTGATGAAATTAAATTAGCTCTCGAAGGATTGCTTGAACCGGAAATTAGTGAAGAAGTTATGGCAACAATTGATGTAAGACAGGTGTTCAAAGTCCCGAAAGTAGGTAATGTTGCAGGTTGTTACGTTCAGGATGGAAAAGTAAACAGGAATAACAAAGTTAGACTTCTTAGAGATGGACTTGTTGTTTATAACGGATCAATACTTTCACTGAAAAGGATAAAAGATGACGTTCGCGATGTGGAATCGGGATATGAATGCGGAATCGGACTTGAAAATTTCAACGATATTAAAGTCGGTGATGTAATCGAAGCGTATAAATTAGTAGAAACAAAGAGAAAATTAACGCCTCAATAATTTATGGGTCACAGGGTAGAAAAGGTTTCTGAAGAAATCAAACATAAACTTAATACTGCAATGTCGAGGGATTTAATGGAATTAAATCTCGGATTAGTAACAATATCAAAAGTGATAATGTCTGCCGATTTAAAATTCGCAAAGGTTTACGTTTCATTCCTTGGCAATAAAGAGCCGGCAGAGAAATGCGTTGAACGGCTCAATTATAGAAAAAGTCATATAAGATTCCTTCTGGCAAAACAAATCTCACTCAAATATATACCTGACCTCACTTTTTTTCACGATGATACAATGGAATATGCAGACAAGATAAGTAAGTTGATTAATGATTTGCATAAGGACGATGCTTCCTCATAATCCCGATCAACAATTAGAACCATCCAAATTTTGCGACAAAATTATACTTGCAGATAAACCTCTCGATTTCACAAGTGCAGACTTAGTCCGTTTGTTCAAAAAACAATTCTCAATAAAGAAGATCGGTCACGCAGGTACATTAGACCCCAAAGCTACAGGTTTGCTGATACTTTGTACTGACTCTATGACGAAACGTATCGATTCATTTATGGATCTTGAAAAAGAATATTCGGGGATAATAAAAATTGGTGCCGTTACAAAAAGTTTCGATACGGAAAAACAAGAGGAAAACATTCAGGATATCTCGCAGGTTACTGATGAAGAAATTGAAAATGTAAAGCAATCTTTTTTCGGTGATACGCTGCAAATGCCTCCGATGTACTCAGCATTAAAGCATAAAGGAAAACCATTGTATAAATTCGCAAGAGCAGGACAGGAAATCGAAAGACAGCCAAGAAAAATTACAATTAGTAAGATTGAAGCACACAGAATAAGTCCTGCTGAAATCTTCTTTAATATTGTTTGTTCAAAAGGATCTTATATGCGGGTCTTTGCAAGTGATTTCGGTACAAAACTCGGTGTGGGAGGTTATCTGCTTAAATTACGAAGAATAAGGATCGGAGATTATACATTAAATAATCTTTCACAAGAAGTGAAAAACTTAAAATTTGAAATTCTGAATTGAATCAGTAATTTCCTATCTGTACAAGCTAAATATATTTTATATTTTGATTCGTAATCTAAAAACCGTGTTTCTCTAAAATGAGTTTGAATAAAAGTAAATTTTCCCACACCTCTCCTCGTGCCTAAACTCCAGAGCCTGTGTGAAAATTAGAGAATTACCCCGTCGTTTACGACGGGGGTATCTAACACGCCCCGCATTAGGGCTTTAGCCCAAATTCTTTCACCACGCCTCGTGCCTAAACTCACGTTTAGGCACGTTCGTTGAGAGCTGTGTTCTCATGAAATGTGTTTGAATAAACTTAAATTTTCTCACACCACGCCTCGTGCCTAAACTCCAAAGCCTGTGTGAAAATTAGAGAATTACCCCGTCGTTTACGACGGGGGTATCTAACACGCCCCGCATTAGGGCTTTAGCCCAAATTCTTTCACCACGCCTCGTGCCTAAACTCCCGTTTAGGCACGTGAATTGATAGCTGTGTTCTTATGAAATGTGTTTGAATAAACTTAAATTTTCTCACACCACGCCTCGTGCCTAAACTCCAGTTTAGGTACGTTCATTAAGAGCCGTGTTTATATGAAATGTGTTTGATCAAAAGTAAATTCTCTCTCACCTCTCCTCGTACCTAAACTCCAGAGTCTGTGTGAAAATTAGAGAATTACCCCGTCGTTTACGACGGGGGTAGCTAACACGCCCCGTGCTTAAACTCCAAAGCCTGTGTGAAAATTAGAGAATTACCCCGTCGTTTACGACGGGGGGTAGCTAACACGCCTCGTGCCTAAACTCCAGAGTCTGTGTGAAAATTAGAGAATTACCCCGTCGTTTACGACGGGGGGTATCTAACACGCCCCGTACCTAAACTCCAGAGCCTGTGTGAAAATTAGAGAATTACCCCGTCGTTTACGACGGGGGGTATCTAACACGCCCCGCATTAGGGCTTTAGCCCAAATTCTTTAAATAATATTTTGCGTTTTCACACAGGCACTCCAGTTTAGGAAAGTTCATTGAGAGCTGTGTTCTTATGAAATGAGTTTGAATAGAAGTAAATTTTCTCTCACCTCTCCTCGTACCTAAACTCCCGTTTAGGCACGTTCATTGATAGCAGTGTTCTTATGAAATGAGTTTGAATAAACTTAAATTTTCCCACACTACGCCTCGTGCCTAAACCCCCGTTTAGGCACGTTCATTAAGAGCCGTGTTTATATGAAATGTGTTTGAATAAAAGTAAATTTTCCCACACCTCTCCTCGTACCTAAACTCCCGTTTAGGCACGTTCATTGATAGCTGTGCTCTTATGAAATGTGTTTGAATAAAAGTAAATTTTCTCACACCACGCCTCGTGCCTAAACTCCCGTTTAGGCACGTTTATTGAGAGCTGTGTTCTTATGAAATGTGTTTGAATAAACTTAAATTTTCTCTCACCTCTCCACGTACCTAAACTCCCGTTTAGGCACGTTCATTGAGAGCTGTGTTCTTATGAAATGTGTTTGAATAAACTTAAATTTTCTTTATTTTTGTAAAGTTTTATACAGAGAGATGGCTGAGTGGTTGAAAGCGGCGGTCTTGAAAACCGTTGTAGCCTTACGGTTACCGGGGGTTCGAATCCCTCTCTCTCTGCTTATGTCAAGCAAACCTGCAATGTCAGCAGGCTTTTTTATTAGGTTTATTGTCCACTCGTTCCAAATCCCCCGAGACCGTGTGAAAATAAGAAAATTACCCCGTCGTTTACGACGGGGGGTAGCTAACACGCCCTGTCTTAGGGTTGGAAATCCCGATGCTCTATATCGGGACTTTAGCCCAAATTACTTTAAAGATATTTTATGTTTTTACACGGTCTCCCCCGATTGTGAACGTAAATCCTTCTCACCCTCTTTGTCATTCAAAACTTGATTTAGAATCCATAAGTTTTGTTGGTGATCCCGAATTTCGGGACAGGCTACTACGTTAAATACCAACAAAGGCGGGATTTAAAATTTAATGTGAAGTTAAAAAGTTTCAAGGATTGTTTTGTCACCCTGAACTTGATTCAGGGTCTCGTTTTATAACACTATAAACTTAACAGATGTTGAAATCACCGACAAGTCGGGATGCAAAGAACGCACAAGTTCAACATGACAAACCGGGTGGATAAAAAATTCTACCAAAAGTAAAAATAAATAAAACTGTTAAATTACAACTTAAGTAAAAAAGCGGTAAAAGTTTGTCAGTATATGCCATTTTAAATATTGATAAATCAAAGAATTGTTCAAAAAAATATTTATCGAAAAAACTGCCAAAACTATGCCATTTTTATTTTTTGCATATTTGTTATTTATTTTAAAGAATTTATGCAAAAACATATAACCATATATTATTATGGTTACAAACAAAAATAAGAAATAAAAACTAATAAGTCAATAAGGAGAATATCAATTAATAATTAGTGATTAATAATTGATAATTTAAGAGCTGCTTGGAAAAGACCGAACCATGATTTACGGTCAGGATTAGCAAGATCGTTTAAGCTGTACTTTCCCCTTTGGATAGCGAATCCCAATCCCTTGAGGGAGATTGATTGGTAGGGAAAGGTTAAATACGATATGAGGGTAGGGTTTTATAGAGAAAGATGGTCTTTTGATTTCTTGATTTTATATTAAATATTTTTAAACGATAATATTTTTCTTTCTATTTCATTTAATGAAAGAATATTATCAATAAATATATATCTATATTTTTTCTTTAAATATAAAGAAGTATATGAATAATCTTTGACTTCAATAATATTTTTTTGGAATGACGGAAAACATTTTTGTATCCTTGATTCTGGTATATTTTTAATACTGAAGAATGTTATAATAATTTTTCTAATTTTGTCTGTATCAACATTTTTCACGATTTCAGTTAGCTTAGATAAATTTATATATATGTTAAAATCCGGATCAAATGATTTCAGAGATTTTTCAAGGAAATTGTCAGCAATAAAACAATAAACAATTGAATTAGATATTTCCGGATTTTGGAAAATTAATTTTTCATACCCATTTTTAAACACATTATACTTTTTATCTAAAAATATTTGTGTTATTCTTTTTTCTACCTGGTTGATTTTTTCTATAAGAGATAATCTTTTAAATTTGTTTTGTTCATTTATAGTTTTTTCTTGTTCTTTCAATTTTTCCAAAATTGGAGAAATTACAAAATTAATTCTGTTTTTTAGTTTGTTTCTAAAATTAATATTTGGAGATTTCCAACCAATAATATTTTCTGTAATTTTATCAAAATGGATTTTATAATTTTCGTTAGAATCATTTTCCTTAGGTTTAAAATGATCATTCCGAATAGTATAAATAACTTTTTTCGCCAAACCTTCTGTGAACCCTGCCTCAAAATATACGGACGGACGAGCATAAGTTAAATCAGCAATACAGAAATCAGATTTTTTAATAAGATTAATTATTTTACTATCAATTTTCCCGAGAAAATCTATTTTATCTACCCTTAAAGCATTTATATCTAATTTCTTTAGAACTTTCGAAATCGCATTTTTATATATGTCTTCGACATCTGATTTGCCAAAAGCACAGGCAATAAAACAATTTAATTTACGCATAATTTATTTTATAGATGATTGGATTATATCATCAATTAAGTTTCTTTGTGTTTCGATTTGTTTTTTATTTTTTAATTTATCGTATAATTCATTCCAATAATTTGGCATTAGACAGATTCTATTGTTTTCCTTGCAATATTCAATTAAATCTTCTAATGTTTCCTTCATCATTAAGTAAAATTCTAATTCCTGTATTAAAATAATTTTTTAAAGTTTAAAAAAATCTAATACAAATTTCATCTTTTCGTTTATTATTGGATATTGTTCAGGCATCAACCACCCTGGAATTTCTCCAATGCAAGATTTCCCTAAATAATCTATTTTTAATCCCCCTTCTTGTTTTTTTGTAAGTGCTAATGCAAACTTTTGTGACATACTTAAATCTTTATTGATAATAAAATTTATTAATTTTATTAAATCTTCTTTCACCATCCTATTTTTTACTGCCCATGTTCTCATACCCATTCCCGAACCTGATGCAATAGCATGAAGATTTAAAAAGAAGAGTTTCAATTCCCATTCACTTATTTTTTTTAAATTTTGCTTTAAATAAATATTTCTCTTGAATCTTTTAAGTCTCCAATTCTCATCATCTTTTGTAAAATATTGTTCAATAAATATTTTGAAATAATCGAATAAATACTTTTTCTTAAATTTATGAAAAGGTTCTAAATGATAGTCATAAATTATTTTAGTTTTGAATTCATGACAAAATAAATCGAATAGATATGTAAATGGCAACTTTGTTTCATATCGTTTTATTAATAAACCTTTTGCAATGTTATATCTATTTAATATTGATTCATACAATTCAACATATTCATTTTTTATTTTAACTTTTCTGTATCTATGCGATAGATCAGGTTTTTTATAAAATGATCTGTAATATTCTATTACTTCTTTGCTTAATTCTTTATAACTCTCTTTTTTTAAAAATTCAAAATACCTTTCAATTTTGACTAATTCATAATCAATTAAAACATTTACTTCTTTATGTAATGAAATACCACTATCAGTGAAGTTTGAAGATCCGATAATTGCACAAATTCCTTTCTTATTCTTTTTAAAATAATATATTTTAGCATGAAGAGAATTATCATCATAAACGTAAACTTTCTTATTATCATCTAATAAATCTAAAATCTTTTCAAATAAATCTGGTGTGGCTGGATATGTTAATCTACAGATTAATGTAAATATTTTATCTTGTTTTAAAATATCAAACAGCAAATCATTTTCAGAAATAAAAGGTGAACAAATTAAAATTTCATCAGAAATATTTAAGCATTCATAAATTATTGCTTTTAATTTAAAAGAGAGATTATCAATAATCATTTGTATATTGTAAATTTTTAAATATTGTTGATCTTATTTAATATTAACATTTATGCTTCCCGACGATTTTAGTAATTCTCCAATCTCTTTTCTTACAGCAGTTCCAAATGCGGTTGGGGAAATTCCGACGATAATTTCTCCTTCTTGTCCTGAATTTCTTAATGGTGTAAAATAAACATAATCACTTCCTGAGGGTATTTGTTCAAATCCTAATAATTCTCCAAATTGAGTCGTTTTTTCAGGTATACTATCCATTGCTTTTTTCAATACATCTTCTGTTACTAATTCTCCCATTTTGATACCGTAATTGGAAGTAATATAATTAACAGCAACCGAACTAAGTGATTCTAATGGAATACCAATTCCTTTTAAATCAATATGTTTATGTTCAGTTATAAATTCGGAATCTAATATTTGTTTTAAAAGGCTTTTTAAATGTATTGAATCATTAAAAAATTGGATATAAAAACCTTTTTTATCTTTTTGAATTATATCTATGAAATCGAATACTTTATTATTGTCTGCAAATACGGGATTATATGGTCTTTCGGTTGTATTATTTTTTAAATAGCATAGTCTTTCGTCAAAGACTTCTTTTCGTATAAATACTCTAATTTCCTTATCTAATTTTACTGCTTCATCATATTCAGCATGAGTTATAGATTTATTTGGGTCTTTGTAATATGGAGCTCCATATCTCCCTGATATAACTACTATTAATAAATTGCATATATATATGTTTTCTAAGCAAACATCATGTCTATGCTTTCCTGGTACCATAGGAAAGTTATCTCTATCACTCATGAGTGGAAAATGACCCTTGTCACGGATAAATTGTTCAACTTCAGCTCTTAAATCTTTTAAATCATAACATGTTGAGGATAAAAAAATATTCATTATTTGTATTATTAATTTTAAAAAAATTATTTTAATATATACTATGCCCTTTTAGTTTACAATATTTTATTAACTCATTCAAATTTTTGTATACGATATTACCCAGTTTATCTAATTCTTTTATAATATTGTTATAAGCAATAGGGTCATTATATTTTAATTCTGGATAAATAACAACAATGTTATTGTTTACACATGAATGCTCTGAAAATTTTGAATTAAATGATTTTAAAGATACAGCAAATTTATCGAGCAATTTCTTTAAACTTTTTTTATAAATTTGGTTATCAATATGTTCATAGTTATTAAAAAATTTTTCAATCATAATGCTCGTATTGATGTGAAATCCAATATTGCTTGAATATTTATGTGTTATATATTCTAATATGTTTTTATCCAAAGGTATCATTATTCTCTTCAAACTAATCATATCCTGCTCTGGTATTTTTGAAAAAAAAGAAAATAATATCAAAGAAAGGTATAAAATTGCAAAAAATAGAATAATTATTATATAAATATAAAGATTTGCTTGAATAAAATTAAACCCATATTCATTTGCAAAAACATTAACAAAATATGCGATTATAAATAAAGTTAAAATTGATAAAAATATTGTATTTATTTTTTTCAAGTTTTCAAGTGTTTTTTTATTTCCTGACTTTAAATATTACTCTATTTATGTTTAATAACTATGTCATACTTTTTTACTCATATAGGGAATGGAAAGCTCTTATAAGTCTTATCCAAGCAAGAAAATATTAAATCTCTATTTAGTTGTCTTAACTTTTTAAATTCTTTGTAAATTTCATTAAATTCAAATTTATTAAATTTTGAATGAACTATATCATTTCTATAGTCTGAAATTAAATATTTGTTTCTTTTCTTGTTTTGTTCTTTTGTTCTAATATTCTCTTTGAAAGAATAATCTTTAATATCCAACCCTAACAATTTCGTTGTTTTTAATAATTTTTCTTCTAAACGACCGTTTCTCTTTATAATTGAAGTCATAGATTCTAATGCTAAAAATGCCCAAATTACTTGTGATTCAAAAATTTTAATATCATTTGTTGCTCTGAATCGATGGATTGCTGTTCTTAATTTATCCTTTTCTTTATATTTCCTAAATTTATTTATTATTTTCGCTATATAACTAATAGTAAAAATATTTGAGAACTTTACTTGAAAATGGTCTTCTAAATATTCTTCGCTTTTTGAAAATTCAGAAGTTCTAAATTTTATTTCTTTTATTAATTTATTTTCTTTATTATAAATGTAAATATTTTTTCCGAAAAATCCTAAATAATGATCGAAAACTAATGAAAAAATTAATAATATATCATTAATTATATCTTCAGATAATTTTATTTTTTTATCCAAATCAGATTTTCCATTTCTTAATGGGAATTCAAATGTTGGATAAATAAATTTATGCATTTTTGAATCTGCTCCTTTATCACCTGTAAATGTAATAAATTCATAAAATCGAACATTTTTCCTGTTAATATTCATTATTTTTTCATCTTCTCCAAACTTTAGAACATAATCTTCTCTAATACCATAATAATATTTTAAAAATCTTTCAAAATATTTTATAAATGGAATCTGGTATTCAATTTTTAACTTCACACTCTTTTCATCACTAAAATGAAATATTTGACAATATTCATTAATATTAAAATGTAAATAAGATATATTTAATGCAAGTCCTTGATTAATTGAATATCCTGTTATTATACCTTCAATTATTCTATTAGCTTTGTCTTTGAAAATGAATTTTGAATGTATTGATTCATGCAGTTCTTTATCGAAGTTTTCATTAAAAATAAAATCACCTTTCATATTATCTCGTGAATAAATATCATATTCAAACTCACATTCTACGACTGAATACTTTTTATGATTGATTATTTCTAATGTGCCAAATGTTTTTATCTTATTTATATATTTTCGAGTTAAACTATTTTCCATTTTCTATTGATGGAATATTCTTTCAAAAATGTTTCAAAAACTTTTGCTGTGAAAAATATTAATAAGTGTTCGTTTTTATAAATATAGTCAATTTTATTAAAATATCGATGATAATGATGTTCAGTAATATTCCACCAGTATATGGCTTCGATAGTTGAATTTATGATATCTTTATCTGTAGGTATCATTTTTTACTTATTTGAAATATTGCTGCATTCAAAACTTGCCAACATATTTTTGCTGTATGCTCATCTGGGTTGAATCCCGAACTTACCTGCTCAAAAGGGTGAATGTAATTTCTAAAATCTCTTAAAGCATGACTGAATTTTTTCACATCTTCTTTTATAAAACCAATCTCATGAGCAACGTCAATTAAATTATTCAAAGTCCATTTATGAAATGCCAATACTTTATTTTCGTTCTTTGGAGAAGAATTTGATTGATTAAATTCTTTTGGAAATTTAGTCGCAATACCTAATAAAATTCCTTCTAATGTACTTCCCGAAAGAAATATGACTGATAAAGGAGCTTTTACCGATAAACATTTTTTTATTTCTTCAATTCTCAATTTTATTGTTTCAGTAATAACGCTATCTAATCCGAGTTTATCTAATGAAATATCGCTGAATTCCTTTTTTAAAAAATCATCTTCTTTAATTTCGTTTTTCTCTTCATCGAAATTAATTTTATCTGTTTTGCTGAAAAATATATCTTTTTCCTTTCGAATTACTTTCCAACCATCAAAAGCAAGGTATTGGTTGAAATCCTTAATTAATTCATCTAACTGACTAAACCGGGTAATAAAATTCACTGGTGAAAATACTTTTTTTATACACTTATCAATTTCGGGTGTTCCGTTGATTTTAGACAATTTATCATCAGTGTATATCCATCTTGAGGGAAAACCTTGGCCATAACTATCGTTAAACCCTAATTCATTAAAAAAGGCCACTAATTCATGACCCTTTCGGTATTCAGTTTCTTCATTAATTAAATTTCTGAGTTTTTCTAATGTTTTTTTTTGAAGTATCATATTACTTATATTTTATCTTTAATTTCCCACACCTTCTCTATTTCGTCTTTGATTTTTTGTTCGTAAAGTTTTATGAGTTCTTTGTTTGCGTCTATTAATTCCTGAAAAAGATATTGAAAATATTCTAAACCCTTTTTTAACCGAAGAAATTAAAGTTGAGCAACTGACAAATAGGTCGTTTTTAGATGAAAAATGTAAAAAGACATATTTGCAAGAATATAAGACCAGACGAAACAGATTAATTTCACAATAATCTTACAGGAGTTCTTACTCTATTGTATAAACTCCATCTTTCGTGCAGATTCCTTTCTCTAAACCGGGATATTTTATCAAAGCTTCATCTAATCCTGATTTTGCAATTTCGACTATATAATTAATAATGTTATTATTCAAACTGTAACTTGCTGTTCTGGATACCATTGCAGGTATGTTAGGAACACAATAATGTATTACATCATAAAGATTATATGTCGGACTTGATATTGTAGTTGGACGGCTTGTTTCAATACATCCTCCCTGATCAATAGATACATCAATGATTACAGCACCTTTTTTCATCGTTTGCACCATTTCTTTTGTAACTATATGAGGTGTTATTTCTCCTTTAATCAATACAGCACCTATCAAGACATCAGCAAATTTTACTGCTCTTTCTATTGTGTAAGGATTAAGAACGACAGTTGTAACTTGTTTACCTAAATTACTCTCTACCATGCGGAGTTTTTGGAGATCATTATCAAGAATAACTACATGTGCGCCAAGTCCGATAGCAGTGCGTGCAGCATTGTACCCTACTGTTCCTGCACCTAATATAACTACTGCCGCCGGTGCTACTCCCGTAATACCTCCCAATAGCGTTCCACGGCTTATATCAAAATGGTTCTCTAAATAACGGGCAGCAATTTGAACGGAAATTTGTCCTGCTATTTCGCTCATTGCACTTAAAATCGGTAATCCTCCGTTTTCATTCTCAACATTTTCAAATCCTATAGATGTTATTTTCTTCTCGCGAAATATATCAATCAATTTCTTCCGCATGAAAAGATGTAAAAATGAAAAAACTATCTGTCCCGGATTTAAATGTGTTGCCTCATCATCCGAAAAAGATGCAACCTTAGTAATTAATTCAGAACGGTTAAATATCTCTTCCGCAGAATAAGCAAGTCTTGCTCCGACTTTTTCATATTCTTCGTCCTTAAAATGACTTTGAAGCCCGGCGTCTTTTTCAATAAAAACCTGATTTCCATGTTCGACCAAAGATTTAACTCCACCTGGTGTGAGAGCAATACGTTTTTCTTCAGAGTGAGTTTCTTTTAAAATTCCAATCCGCATAATTTTTTTGTTTAATTATTAATTAAACCTAATTTAAATAAAAATATCATATAATAAAATGAATGATTAAGTTTATATATTTAATTATTTAAAGTACTAATTCTTCTCTGCATTCCCTGATTATGTGTATATCTCATAATCCTGTTGACAATATCATCTCTCTTGTTTCTGAAAATATATTTTATTTTCCGGGAATCTGTATTCTTTTTAGTGAATCAAGTATCCTGCCGGAATCTTTGTAAACAAGATTAAGTTTCTGCATTGTTTCAAGTTCCGTTATTGCTTCTGCAGTCTTATTTGTTAATAGTTTCAATTTAGCAAGCATGTAATATGAGTTTGGGAACTTGATATCTATCTGTTGAGCTTTTCTGAATCTTATTTCTGCTGAGTCATAATTCTTTTTAACCATATAAAGGATTCCCAGATTCTGATGAGCATTTATCGCATTATCATTGATATCAAGAGCTTTCCTGTATAGTTTTTCCGCTTTTTCTATTTGCCCTTTTCTGGTATAAATGCCGGCAACATTTATCATAGCAGATAAGCTTTCGCTCCCTTCGGCAGACATGTATAATGTATCATTATCTTTCCACGCTTTATTCCTTTCATAAGTTAGATATGAGAATATTATGATAATGATTAAGGAAATTGAGACAACACTCCTGAAGTTCTTATGTCTAATGAATTTACAAAGAAAATATCCAACGGCAACGGAAAGAGAGAAAGATATCATATACAAAAATCTCTCCGCCATAATGTTGCAAGTAGAAACTATGTTTATGACAGGAGTTAAAGTGATCAGAAAAAATAAAATTGAATAACTGTAAATAGAGTTATTTTTATAAAAAAATACAGAAAGCCATATTAATGCAATAGTAAATATGATGGAAAAAATAACCGCAACATCGAAAATCGAATAGGAATAACTAATAACACCGTTATAATCATATATTAAATTAATTGGTATAAATAATAATCGTACATATTCAGGAATTGTTTTTATCATTGTCGAAAACAATATCAGTGTACTTTTGCCATAGAACCAGTTAAAGATAAGTTTTTCCTCAGTACCTCTTACTTCAAAATATCTTATCAGTAAATATACCGAAGTAATCAAAATAAAAGCAAAATATACTTTCAAATATTTCCTTAAATTAATAAGCGGCTGTTTGAGGAGAACAAAATCATATAATATAAAAAGAAGTGGCAAGGTTATAATCATTTCCTTAGACAGCAGTCCTAAAAAGTAATACAGAAATGATAAAATCAAAAATTTATTAAAATTTACATTTTTAACTTTTTCATTCTTAATATTTTTGTTTGGTGTTTCTTTGGTTTTAGATATATTCCCCGGTATAAAAATATTTCTGTATTTAATATAGTAATAAAAGGATAGAAAAAAGAATATCGAACATAGAACATCGGTCCTTGAACTAATGAAAGATACAGATTCTGTATGTACAGGGTGTACTGCGAATATTGCAGCAGATATCAGAGAAGCTAATATCTTATGTTCGAAGCCTGTAAATAAAGTTAAAAGTATTTTATATAATAATATTACCGCAATAATATGCAGGAGCAAATTTGTAAAATGAAATCCCGAGGGCTTTAATCCCCATAGTGAGTTATCAATTGCAAACGAGATCATTATTAAAGGACGGTAGAGTGCCCCAAAGGAATATTTATATTCACCCTTAGCTACTAATAAATCAGGGATATTTGAGATTTTAAGTATATTTGCATTGTTAACAATTATCGTGTCATCATCAAATACGAATGAATTGTTGAATGTATTGAAATATGCAATAAAACAAAGAACTATTAAAATAATATATCCGTGTGATTTATTGATCTTGAACATATGGATTCGTTAAAAAATATTTTGTTATAAAAAATCAATCTACTTAATCAAAAATACGTTTATAAAGCAATTGATAAAATATATAAGTTTAATCTCCTCTGTTTATAAACTAAATTTTGAATTAACTTATTATTCAGATGTTAATGTTAACTTATAAATCAAAGTACTTCAAGAAAATTTAAATCTTTTGCGTATGTTTCTTCAAGTTTATTCACCGAAATATAGGCAACAATAATTGTCAAAAATCCAACTATAAGAGCGGAATAAACAATTCCCACATAATTAGTCAATAATTGAAATAGCAAAGTTGCGGGAACGACTGCACCTCTCACGAAATTAGGAACAGTAGTCGTGACTGTTGCACGTATGTTCGTTCCAAATTGTTCAGAAGCATTTGTAACAAAAACTGCCCAGTATCCGCCTGCAATGCCAAGAATTAAACAAACAGTGTAAAAGAAAAATGTGTTATACCTATTCAGGAACAGATATACCAGAATCATCGAAGCTGAAAAAATGATAAATCCTTTAATTACCTTTTTTCTGGTCTTAAAAATCTGACTCAATGAACCGCTCATAAAATCTCCTGCAGCGAGTCCTATATAACAGAACATAACAGATGTTCCTGCATTAATTTGTCCGGGTATTCCGAATTGTTTTGAAAATTCAGGAGAAAAAGTTATTAAGACACCAACTATGAACCAGATAGGAACACCGATAGCAATGCAATAGAGATATTTCAGAAACATCTTCTTATCGGAGAAAAGTTTCAGGAAATTTCCTTTGCTAATATTCTTTCCCTTGATTGCATCATACATTCCTGATTCATACACACCAATTCGTAATATCAATAAAACAATACCCATACATCCTCCAATGAAAAAAGCAGTTCTCCATTCAAAAAAATCCCCGACCAATGCTGCAGCAACCGCACCGAATATCCCTATAGTTGCAACGATCATTGTTCCATAACCCCGCATTTCTTTTGACATAACTTCGGATATAAGTGTAATTCCGGCTCCAAGTTCTCCTGCGAGTCCAAGTCCTGCGATGAATCTGAGAACAGCATAAGAGGGTATATCATAAACAAATCCATTAGCAAAATTAGCTACAGAATAAAGAAAAATAGAGCCAAATAAAACCGATATTCGCCCTTTCTTATCTCCAAGAATACCCCAGACAATCCCTCCGACAAGCATTCCGAACATCTGCATATTCAATAATATTACACCGTTAGAAAGCAGATCATCACCTGTAATACCAAATGACTTAAGTGATGGAACTCTCACAATACTGAAAAGAATCAGATCATATATATCAACAAAATATCCCAGTGCAGATACTATCAAAATCGCTGCAACATTTTTATTATCTTTTGAATTATTTCTCACTTATTTTTTCTGTTAAGCAGTAATTCGAATATATGATTTTGAAAATATTTATTTTCTTATAATAATCGAATTTCAAATTGATAAAAGTATAATAAAATCTTGTAAAAACAAAGAAATTTAGTAATACACAAATTGGAAGAGTATCGTTTATAAGGATATCCTTTATTTATGTTTTAAATTATAATGTTATTGTATAAATTGCTCTATATTGGGATAACACAGATAAAATTTTATTACCTTGTACTCAGATAATATTCTATATAAGCGCTATATAAAAAAAATATTTCTCATTGTTTTTTTCATCTTACTGAGTATTCTTATCGGAGTAATCGGTTATGTGGTGATTGAAGGATATACAGTCTTTGAAGCTCTTTATATGACGATTATCTCAATAACCACAGTTGGCTTCGGTGAAGTTCACCCGCTGTCAGATGCCGGCAGAGCATTTACAATATTTATTTTAATAGTGACAATCGGAGTCTTTTTTTACGGAGTTATGACTCTTTCAGGTTTTTTAGTCGAAGGGGATTTAAAAAAAATATTAAGGAATTATAAATTGGAAAAAAAAATAGAAAAACTCGAAAGCCATGTTATTGTATGCGGCTTCGGTCGAAACGGGAAACAGGTTTGCCTCGAACTTATCGATGATAAAATCCCGTTTGTAGTTATCGAATCTAACGAGAAACTTGTGGAAGAATTTGAGGAATCTAATATATTATATCTTCTTGGTGATGCCACAGAGAGCAATGTCCTCGTTAAAGCAGGCATTGAAAAAGCAAAAGCCATAATTACAACATTGCCAAACGATCCGGACAATGTTTATGTTACTTTATGCTCAAGAGAATACAGAAAGGACATTATTATTATCAGCCGTGCTTCTAATGATTCTTCCGTGAACAAAATGAAAAGAGCAGGAGCGAATAATGTAATAATGCCGGAAAAAATCGGAGGCGCTCATATGGCTGCACTGGTTACAAAACCCGATATCACGGAATTTATAGCACAACTTACAGGGCAGGGCTCTGATATCAGTCTAACGTTTGAAGAAATTCCCCTCAGTAATCTTCATATTGAGAACAGAACAATTTCAATCCGGGATCTTGATATCAGAAACCGTACAGGTGCTAACATTATAGGTCTGAGGGATGCAATCGGTGATTATTTAATTAATCCCTCACCTGATACTTTAATTTCTCCGTCTACAAAATTGATATTACTAGGCTCTGAAGACCAGATTAAACTTATGAGGAAATTAATTTCGGATTTGTAATAAGATATTATTACCTTATATATAAGAATAAATATGCTTTATTAATTACTTTTATTTTTCTGAATCAGAAATGTAACCGAAAATTCAGAACCTTTTCCGAATTCACTATTAACTATTATGCTCCCGCCAAGGTACTCTGCTAACTTATAAGCTAATGTAAGGCCTATACCTGTGCTGTTTCCCGTTTCAAAACTATCAATGATTTGCCTGAGTTCTTTAGGGAAATCTTTGATATTGTCCTGCCTGATACCTATACCTGTGTCATGTACAGTTATAGCAAGATAATTTTTATCACCTGCTTTCTTTTCAACTGAAACATTTATTGAACCGTGATGAGTAAATTTAATAGCATTATCAATTAAATTTGATATGATAAGGTTCATTATTTCTTTGTCAGTATTATATAAAATATAATTTTCTTCGCATTGAAAAGAAAAATCAAGTTCTTTGAACTTAGCTAAAAGCTTGAATTTCTTGCAAAGATTTCTTATCTCTGTGCAAATATCGTAGTCCGAAAGATGTAGTTTAATTTCTCCTGACCCGAGTTGTGTAAGTTTCATAACTGAATTCAAATTACACAGTAGTCTGTTACCGCCAATTAATATTTGTTTGATTTCATTTAAATATTTGTCGTCATTTGTCTTTTCCAGAATTATTTCTGTATATCCGATAAGTGCGTTCAGTGGAGCCTTGATTTCGCTGTTGAGATAGGAAATCAATGCGGATTTCAGTTTACTCGCATCTTCTGCTTTGTTCTTTGCTATTAAAAGTTCACATTCAGTTTTTTTAAATAATGTTATATCCCTTATTATTACCTGTACTTTATCCTCGTAAATTCTTTTAAGAGTACATTCTATCGGTATCTGGTCATTGTACTTATCCTTAATTGTCATTTCTTCTTTGATTAACTTCCCATAGTCCTTAAGATTCTTCAACGTCTCATTAAAAATATTTTCATTGCTTACATTTAATTCATACAATTTCATTTTCATCAGCTCCTCTTGTGAATATCCGAGCATTCCCGTAAATCCGAAATTAACATCGGATATATTTCCATCTACATCGCAAATTAAAATACCATCCGATGATTGCTCAAAAAGTGTCCTGAATTTAAATTCACTCTCTTTTAATAAATTTTGATGCTTTTGAATCCTTGATTTGATAATTTTTAGAAGTTCTTCCACATCAAAAGGTTTTGTCAGGTAATCGTCCGCACCTAAATTCATACCTCTTCTGAAATCTTTATTCTCAATTTTTGCCGTAAGGAAAATAAAAGGTATGTATTTGATTTCTTCTTTGTTTCGTATAATATTCAGAACTTCATAACCGTCAATTTCCGGCATCATTACATCACAAACAACAAGGTCCGGCTTATTTTCTAATATACCTTTTACGCCGTCTTTCCCGTTTGAATAACTTATTACTTCGTATTCATTCACTTCGAGTAATTCTACAATTATTTCCCTTAAGGGATCATCATCGTCAATAACAATAATTTTATTCATAAATATTTTTTAACTTTCTGGAATAGTTACGGTAAATTTACTGCCTTCATTTTCCCGGCTTTCAAATTCTATTTTTCCGTTGTGCATTTCAATAAATTGTTTGGTTATCGCAAGCCCGAGTCCATATCCTTTTATGTCTTTCGAATTTCTTGCCCTGTAAAAAACCATAAACAGATTTTCCTGCTCGTCTTCCGGTATCCCTATACCATAATCTGCTATGGATATTATCACTTCCTTTTTCCCGAATATTAAATCGACTTTTACGATCTCACCGCTACCTGAGTATTTTATTGCATTTGATATCAGATTGCTCAAGATAAGATACATCATATTTGTATCAATATTGACATCCCTTGCCGCTCCGCTAATGGATAATTCGATTTTAATATTTTTAGATTTGTTACGGTAATTTTCTATTATTTCTTCCGTAATCTCTTTTAAATTTACCATTTCCGGATTAAAATCCATTCGTCCTGCTTCAAGTTTTCCACGAAGCAGTATATCTTCCATTAGAGAAGTTACTCTTTTAATCTCATTTTTAATATTTTCTGTATGCTTGATAGTCTTTCCGATTGAAGTTGAATCATTCTTTTGGATTATCCTCTTAAGCATTTCGATATTCAGATTAATACTCGTAAGTGGTGTCCTGAATTCGTGCGAGACCATAGAAACAAAACGGCTTTTCAGTTCATTCAGTTGCTTTTCTTTATCGAGAGCTCTGTTAATTTCTTCCTGTATTTGCTTCTGCTTCGAAAGTTCTTTCTCGAGTTCCATAGTTCTCTGTTTTATTATGCCTTCTTGCTCTTCACTTAATTTCAGGAGATTCTTATTTGCCCTCTTATTTTTCAGATAATAGATAGTTGTAATTATTGAAGCAACGGTTAATATAATAGCAAGCAATGCAAAAAAAACAAGTTTAAAATTTTGTTGTGATATTTCAAGCTCTTTAAGATCGCTATCCATTTTTGCTAATTCATATTTAAATTTAAATTTAGAAACCTCATTGCCTTTATCTCGTGATAATACAGAGTCTCTTGCAGAACTTGAGCTTAAATAATACTCATAAGCTTTTTTAAAATCGTTTTTCTTCAAAAAGAGATTAGATAGAATCCTGTATGCATATTCCTGGAAATTATACCTACTCGTCTCAACAGCAATTTGTAATCCTTTTTGAAGATATGTATATGATGAATCATACTCTCCCATTCTAAGGAAATCACTTCCTACATTTGTATATGAACTCCCGATAAAAGGAGTTTTACCTACTGCTATTCTGAGTACTAATGCCTCTTTATCTAATTTTAGTGCTGTCTGCATGTCATTTTTTAGCATAAAAGTATGAGCTGATTTTGTAAGCAGCATAGCGGCAGCAATTTTGTTTTCAATTTTCTTCGCTAATTCGAGAGCTTTGTTGTAATATGCAAGTGTAGAATCATAATTTTTTTTTATATCCAGATAGTAATCTCCTAAGTAAGTATAAGAAGTTATCTGCTCGTCGATATTATTAAATTCTATTCCCTTTTTAAGTGCATAATTACAACTCTCTGTTGCTTTATCATAATTACCTTCATAAAATAAATTAAAAGCAATTGTATTAAGCATTACCGGAATAAAGGTAGTTAAACTATGGTTTTCAGCTTCTTCCAGTGCCTTTTTATAGTATTCGTTTGATTCTTCAAAATCTTTTAAGTTTGAAAATAAAGTACCGAGCAACATTAAAGTTTTGATTGAGTTTTCGTAATCTTTAACTTCTTCAAATAATAAATGTGAATTATAGAAATCCTGAAAAGCATTTTCGTAGTGGTAAACTTCAAGTTCTAATCTTCCTTTTACCATATACACGTATCCGTTGATATATTTATTCTTAACATTAGGAAGAAGGTCAATAGCAGTTTTAATAACTTCGAATCCCGAATCTAAAGACGATGAAGAGAGGTGTATTTGTGCAAGATATGCCAGAGAAAGAATTTCGCTTTCTATGTCTTTAATTTCCCGGGATAGTTTGATAGCTTCAAAAGAGTAATCTAATGATTTTGTAACGGAAACATCAAGAATTTTATTAGATAATGCATTAAGTAAATCAATTCTTTCAGCCCCGTTTGCAGTAGAGAGTTTCTGTTTGAGTGAGTCAATGATATTCCGGGTCTGACCATTTAAATTTAATACGGAAACTGCAAAAATAAAAAACAAAAAAGAAATTATTTTGCGTTTCATATAATGGTCTTGGAATATTAAAAAGTATTAAATTGAAAACGATTAAAAAACTTTTAATAAATAAAGTAATACAATTTTTAAAATCAACTCAATTAAAACAGACTTGCAGATAATTCCTTAACGAAATTATCTGCAGCCCGGTTCCCGAAATTTTTTTTATTTCTTTTTTGTAGTGTAACCTATCGCACCTTCTAATAAGGCGTTTTCCAGATTAGCATCCGTCATTTCAGCGTACCACAAATTAGCACCTGTGAGGTTCGCTCCTGATAGATTTGCCTCTGCCAGATTTGCTCTTGTAAGATTTGCACCGGATAGATCACAACCCTGAAGTATAGTTCCTGATAGATTTGCATCTGTAAGGTTTGCGTCGGATAGATTAGCTTTCCACATCTTTGCGGAAGTAAGGTTTGCACCTGTCAGGTCTATCCCTTGAAGGTTTGCACCTGCTAATTTAGCTTCTGACAAGTCAACTCCCCTGAAATTATGTCCGGCAAGGTTTGCACCCTGAAGGTTTGCACCGGAAAGGTTCGAGTTTGCAAATTTAGCATCAGCAAGTTTTGCTTTCCATAATTTGGCTGCAGATAGTTTTGCACCTGTAAGGTTCGCTTCATCAAGCTTAGCACCGGCTAAGTTTGCTTCTGTTAAATCAGCACCCTGCAAATTGTGTCCCGAGAGATCCGCACCTGACAGATCAGTTCCGTTTAATTTCGTCTCTTCTAAAATTGTTCCCGTTAGATTTGCACCAGCCAGATTTGCTTTTGACAGGTTTGCTTTTGTAAGGTTCGCACCTGAAAGATTAACGCCTGACAGATTTGCCGATTCAAGATTAGCACCTGAAAGGTTTGCCTTCTGTAAATCAGCGTTCATAATGTTTGCGCCATTTATATCTGCACCTGTTAAGTTCGCTCCTGCAAGGTTCAGTGGTCTGTGAAAGACTCCTGTAGAAGTTCTTGCTATAAGCATCCATAATTCCCTGTCTGATAATACTCTCTCTTTTGACATTCTGTGTTTTACTCCTTAAAAGTTAAAAATTTAAAAACAATAATACATCCGCATTAATAAATGCGGATGTATGTATAAATTCTATAATATTATGGTACTAATTTTCCGTTTTCCATTTCATCCGAAAGCCTCTTCGCTTTATACAAATCCTTTACTGCTTCAAGTAATCCCTCGGAATCTACGCATATCATTCTGTTTGATTCTGTTGTGAAAATAAAATCACCCGGAAGACTTTCTATATTTCCATCAAATGCTAAACCGACTATTTCACCATTTGTGTTTATTACAGGACTGCCGGAGTTGCCGCCGGTGATGTCGTTTGTAGCTGCAAAATTCATGGGTGTAGAAAGGTCGAATTCCGGTGGTGGATTTAACCATCTATCCGGTAACTCAAATGGATATTTCTTGTTGAATGAATAATGCCTGTCATATAAACCATAAAATGTGGTTTTCGGGGGAGCAGTGGTACCATTATATTGATATGATGAAATTACTCCGTCGGAAATTCTTAACGTAAATGTCGCATCAGGTGGAATTGATGTTCCGTATACTTCATAGATTGCTTTACCAAGCAGTGATTTATAATAAGTCTCTTTCTGATTAATTAGTTTCAGTTTTACCCTGTCCATTGCCGGGAACGAAGCGAAAATTATCTTCTTTTCGTTTTGCAGTTTTTCTATTTCAGCCCATGCAGAACCGTATTTTTCTTTTAAATTCGAGTTTGCTTCTACTTTTGCTTTTAAAGTTTTTTCAAAATCTTTTTTCTTCGCCATTAAATAAGGATCGTTCAATCCTTTTAATGTGCCAATGAAAGCTTTTTGTGAATTCAACAAACTGAAAATATCGTCATCATATTTCTTCTGTAATTCCGGGTCTCCGTTGATTTCTTTAGCATAGTTATCAAGCTCGTTTTGAATGTAATTTAAATATACAGGAAGTAAAACGTCTCTTTTGAATTCCAGTTGGGATAATGTATTTAATCTCTCGGTGGAACCGGGATTACCTACTACAAAAATCGCTTCACCTTCGTTTGCTCCGCCTTTGCTCCATTTGAAGTAGTTGCTGGTTTTTAACGGCTGACCGTTATCATCATAAACTCTGAAGAACGTGCAGTCAAGATCGTATCTTGGATAAGTAAAGTTATCGGGATCCCCGCCGAAGAAACCTAAATCGTTTTCAGGGGCAAATACTAATCTCACATCGTCATAAATTCTATATTCATAAAGCATGTATTCTGCACCATTGTATAGAGTCACAACTTCGAATTTTGATTTTTTATCACCGGCATTCTTTTGCTCGATTTCTGTTACCTTTTTCATTTTCATTTCAATCTTTTCATTCTCCGTCTTTCCCTGGTCAATGGCATTCTGCACTTCTTTGGTTACATCTGAGATCTTAATTAACTGCTCTACCCATAAACTGTCAACTTTCCTTTCATCAGCAAGAGTAATGGAATTAAAACCCGTCTTGTGTAAATCCTCTCCCTGTCGGGTAACTTTTGTTACGGACTCTCTTCCGCAGTGGTGGTTCGTCAATACCAATCCATCTTCGGAAATGAACGATGCCGAACAATAATTCGCAAATTTTAAAGCGGACATTCTTACGTTATCCAGCCACTCCTGAGAAGGTCTGAAGTTGTAGGTCTCTGCGAAATAATCTACCGGTGCATGTTCAAATGTCCACATCTTTCCTAAGTCAAATTTTCCGGCTTTTACAGTATCATAATTTACTTTCTGTCCGTATGAAAATTGAACAGTGATAATAAAAGTAAAAACACTAAGTAAATAAAAGAATTTCGATATCCTTGTTTTCATAGATTTTTTTAATTTTTAATGATTTATTAAAAATAATGCTTTTAAAATAGTATTACAATTTATAATTTAATAAACGGAAAAAACCTGTATTTGTTGCAAATAACAGCAAATTTATTAAATGTACTCTGAAAATACAAAACTTCCTCTTTCGGAATTCAATTCTATCTTTTTTTAACAATTAATTATTTATAATTTGAGATTAAATTTAGAGCAAAATATTTATTAATTAATATATATTTTTTGTGAGTATCCGGAAACTTGATAAAATTCTTAATCCCAAAAGAATTGCAATTATCGGCATATCTATTAATCCAAATAATGTAAGTGGAAAAGTATTGAATAATCTCGTGGGCGGCGGATTCCGCGGAGTTGTATATCCGGTTAATCCGCAGTATGAAGCTGTACTCGGAATTCAATGCTATCCTGATATTAAGTCTGTTCCTAAAACACCCGACCTTGCCGTGATATGTACTTCTGCAAAAGAAGTCCCCGAAATGGTTCGCCAGTGCGGAGAGGCAGGTGTATATGGAATTATCATTATGTCCGCAGGATTTAAAGAAGAAGGTGAAGCAGGCAGAGCTCTCGAAGCAGAGATTGTCACGTTAAGAAAAAAATACGATGGAATGCGTATCCTCGGACCTAATTGCCTTGGAGTGATTGCTCCGCATTTAAATCTTAATGTTAGTTTTGCTCCCGGAATGCCAAGGAAAGGTAATATCGCTTTCATTTCACAATCCGGGGCATTATGCACATCTGTTCTTGATTGGGCGATAGAAAAGAAAATTGGTTTTTCTTATTTCCTCTCGGTAGGGAATATGCTGGATGTTGACTTCGGTGACCTGATAGATTATCTCGGTGAAGACGAAAAAACAGGTTCAATTCTTTTGTATATAGAGTCAATCAGTCAGGCAAGAAAATTTATGACAGCAGCGAGGGCATTCGCAACATCAAAACCTATTATTGCCTATAAAGCTGGAAGGTATCCGGAATCTGCAAAAGTCGCCTCATCTCATACAGGAGCTATGGCTTCCGAAGATGACGTCTATGACGCAGCATTCAAACGTATCGGACTTGCAAGGGTTTTTAATATTGGTGAGATATTCGATTGCGCTGAATTGATTGGCAGGCATAAAATTCCAAGAGGCTCAAATCTTGCAATAGTTACAAATGCTGGAGGTCCCGGTGTTATGGCTACCGATGCACTGATTGAGGCAAAAGGAAAACTTTCGGAGCTTGGCGAAAACACAATTAATAAACTTAATGATTCTCTTCCGCCTTCCTGGTCGCACGGAAATCCGGTTGATGTACTCGGGGATGCACCTTCAAAAAGAATTGCAAAAGCCGTTCAGGCAGTGCTTGATGATGATAATGCAGATGCTGTACTTGTAATATTAACCCCTCAGGCAATGACTAATCCAACTGCTACTGCACTTGAGATCTCAAAACTTGCAAAGGAAACAACAAAACCCATTATTGCAAACTGGATGGGTGGAAAAATGATGTCAGAAGGTATTAAAATTCTTAATGATAACGGTATCCCTACTTATCCTACTCCCGAAGACGGGGTCAGAGCGTTTATGGCTTTAGTGGATTATTCAAGAAATCTGAAAAGTCTTTATGAAACGCCAAGGGATATTCCCGTGCAGTTTTCACTCGATAAAAAGAAAATCAGAAATGAATTCTTAGCATCTATTCCTCCTGATACGGACATATTGTCTGAAGAAATATCTAAAAAACTTTTGGTAGCGTATGGTATCCCTTCAACAGTGCCGGAAATTGCAACTAATGCAGAAGATGCAGTTAAGATAGCAAAGGATAAAGGTTATCCCGTTGTTTTAAAAATCCACTCGCCTGATATAACTCACAAGTCTGATATTGGCGGTGTGATGCTGAGTATCATCGATGATGCTATGGTAAGATATGCTTATGACAAGATTATGCATAATGTTCAATCTAAATTCCCCGGTGCAAAAATTGACGGTGTGAGTATCCAGCAAATGGTTCGCGAAAAAGATTCTCTGGAATTGATTCTTGGTACTAAAAAAGACCCCGTATTCGGAACCGTAATGATGGCAGGTATGGGAGGAACAGGTGCAGAACTCTTTGCAGATAAGACTCTCGGCTTCCCTCCGCTGAATGAAAATCTTGCAAACCAAATGATTGAATCTCTTAAGATATATCCTATCCTCAAAGGGTACCGCGGCAAACCTCCTCTGGCAATTGATAAGCTTCTTGAAATACTGATTCGCCTTTCATATCTTGCGGCAGATTTTCCTGAAATTTCTGAACTGGATATTAATCCGCTCCTGGTTACCAAGAATGATTGTATAGCACTCGATGCAAGAATAATTATCGATAATAATTTAAGAGGCAAAGAAGTTAAACCATATTCCCATCTTGCATTAAGACCGTATCCGGAAGAATATATAAAAGAGATTCCGATGAAAGACGGGAAGAAAGTAATTCTCAGACCTATCAAACCAGAAGATGAATTTCTCTGGAGAGGTTTGCTTGCAAGCTGTTCCCGTGAAACCATATATTCGCGCTTCAGGTATTTCTTTCATTGGGATTCGCACGAAGCCGCTTCAAGATACTGCTTCATTGATTATGACAGGGAAGTAGCTGTGGTTGTAGAGAGTGACGATGGGAGCGAAAAAAAATTCCTCGGAGTCGGAAGGTTAGTAGCAGACCCTGACCACGAAACTGTTGAATATGCAGTTCTTGTTTCGGATAAATGGCAGGATAAAGGTCTCGGAAGCATACTTACGGATTACTGCTTTGATATTGCTAAACATTGGGGATTGAAAAGAATAGTTGCTCAAACTACAGCTGATAATAAAAGAATGATTTCGGTATTCGAGAAGCGCGGCTTCGAAATTGAAATAGACCCATTGAGTTCACTTGTAGAAGTATCGAAAAATTTAAAATAAAAAAATTCTTTTTGTTACCCCGAACTTTGAGCCTGCCCTCCGTCTCTTTGGAGGGGGATTTCGTTTCCCCCTCGTGCACAAGTTCCACCTTGTGAACGCACATTTAATTCTCAAATCATTTTAATAAGGTCATCTTCTTCACATCACTATACCCTTCTGTCGTTAACCTATAAAAATATATTCCACTTGGAAGATTAGCCCCATCAAACGTAATCTCATAACTCCCTGGCTGTAATTTTTCATTTACTAAATCTTCTATCTTTCTTCCCAATATATCGTAGATGCTCAACTTAACTTCTGACTCCTGATTTCTGAATTCTTTCTTTATATCAAATTTTATTTTTGTTGTCGGGTTGAATGGATTCGGATAGTTTTGATATAAAGAAAATTTATCCGGGATTCCTGTATTAAGATTCGTAATTCCTGTTAATGTAGTATCTCCGTAAACAACTCCATTAAGCATACACCCTATTAAAGTGTAAGATGTTCCATCAAACTCCAAAGCTGAACAATAACTCAATCCGATATTACGGGCATAAGTTGAACCACCAACTAATAACCCATCGTGATAGAAAGATTTTCTTTTAGTCTGATAATTACCAAAAAGCGTAATATTTGAAGTATCATTACATCTCCGAAGATGGTAAAAAGAAAAGAAACATCCCGTACCCTGATCATTTATTTTCGCCGCAAGGGAATCTACAATCCTATCATTTGTGTATGGAAAACATCCACCATTTGTAGAATAAGCAATAGCACAACCTGTTAATGAATCATACCTCATCCAGCAGCTGCTGAATAATGGAGGATTTGAAAAATAAAAATATCTCTTACCCGAAATTAGAGTATCTTTTGTAATTGTTGTCTTCATTTTTGATGAAGTTGTCGGGATTGGAATAGTCTGAACGATATATATATATTTATTCCCCACAGCAAGCGGAAGATATTTTGCCGATGCGGTATCCATCAGTAACTGACCGATTTTATCAGCATTCACAGGATCATCATTATTTATTTGAATATCTTTACTATAATTATGAGAATATGAAGAAGAAAATAATATGATTAATAAAACTGAAATTAATAAAATCTGTTTCATATGTTTAGTGTCTTTATTTTAAAAGGATAAATTTTTTAGTATTTATAAAATCACCACTCCTTAATTGGTAAAAATAAACACCGCTTGCATAGTTGCTCCCATCGAAAGTTACTTCATACGTTCCGGGATTTAGTTTTTCATTTACAAGTATTGCTACTTCGCGACCTGTGATGTTGTAGACTTTAAGAGTTACATTCTCCCCTCTTGAGAGGGGATTGGGGGTGTGTTCCGCTACATCAAATTTTATTTTTGTCACCGGATTAAATGGATTGGGATAATTTTGGAATAAAGAAAATTTATCGGGAATATGATTTGTTATTTGATTAATAAATGTAATTCCGCCTGTTGTGGTTTTGAGAATTACCCTTGGCGAATTTCCTATTGCCCAGCCAGTTAAAGAATTAATAAAAAATAATTTTTGTGTGGAATTAGGAATTGTCTGGTTCGACCAGTTCAATCCTCCATTATTTGTTTTCTTTATCGGGTTTTTACAAATCCAGCCGGTGTCTTTGCTTATAAAAAACATATCGCTCAGTCCTGCTGTGTTTATTGAATCAATATTAAACCAATTTAAGCCGCCCGTGGTGGTTTTTTTCAGAAAACCGGCAATTAAATAACCAGTATTATTATCAGGGAAAATTAATTTAGAAAATGGATTGGGAATAAATGGATTCGAGTCGCTATAAACCACATACCAATTAATTCCGGCGTTAGTGCTATTGTAAACATATTTATTAAATGAACCATAATCTGAATACCAATATCCGCTTACCCAACCTGTCTGTGAATTAATGAAGCTGTTTGAAGATAAATAGACACTTCTGGAAATTGATGAATCATTATACCAGTTTAATCCACCATTATAAGTCTTTTTTATAATCCCGGCAGTTCCCATTCCAGTCATATCTTGCCCACCACCTGAAATTAAAAGAAAGGTTTCATTTATAATACTGATACAAGATAAAGGAGCGTAATCACTGGATAAATATTGGGTAAACCAATTTATTCCACCATTCGTTGTTTTTATAATAACTGCATTATTAAAAACGTAAGGATTATAGTAATATACAAAACCTCCGGCAGCCCATCCGGTTTGAGAATTTATAAATTTGATTGCATTAAGATGATAATTTGTACTTGAGTTGTATTGTGTCCACGTAACACCCCCATCAGTAGTTTTTATAAGTTTACCGGAATCCTGGGTTATCCATCCTGTTTGTGAGTTAATAAAGAATAAATCACGAAACATTCCGGATGGCGGTGTACTGCAACTTACAAACCATCCGGACTGACACTGGCAATTATCAAGTAGTAGCGAACAATAAATAATGAATAGTAAGAAAAGATAATATATATTTCTCATATAAATAATATTTATTATTTCAATAAAATAAGTTTTTTAGTATTTATGTAATCACTTGTCTTCAATTGATAAAAATATACTCCACTTGCATAGTTGCTGCCGTCGAATGTTACTTCATAACTTCCGGGATTTAGTTTTTCATTTACGAGTGTTTGTATCTCACGACCGGTGATGTCGTAGATTTTTAATAATACAACCCCCTTTAATCCCACCTCCTCGGAGGCTCTTCGACCTTGGCTTAGGGGGAATTCAAAACGAATCTTTGTTGAAGGATTGAATGGATTGGGGTAATTTTGATATAAAGAAAATTTATCGGGAATATGATTTGTTATTTGATTAATAAATGTAATTCCGCCTGTTGTGGTCTTCATTAATACACTTCCCAATGCCCACCCGGTATTTGCATTTACAAAAAATATTTTACTTGCTGAAGCAGGAGCATTCTGAATCGTCCAGTTAATCCCACCGTTATTAGTTCTTTTGATGTTATTTTTAATGATCCACCCTGTGTCACTGCTTGCAAAAAACATATCTGCCGGATTATAGGTATTCAATGAATCCAATGACGTCCAGTTTGAACCGCTGTTTGTTGTTTTTTTCATTTTCCCTCCATATATCTTATAGCCTGTATTTAAATCCGGGAAATAAATTCTTTGTATTGAAGGACCGAAGGCATTAATAGAATCCATAAACAATCTAGTCCAGTTGACACCTTTGTTTGTTGTTTTATAAATGTAATTTCTGATTGGTGGTATATCAGATACCGAATAAGCACAAACCCAGCCTATTTCTGAATTTGTAAAATAAACCGAATTCATAGCTAAACCTGATATACTTAACCAGTTAATTCCCCCGTTTGAAGTTTTTATCAATCCACCTGTAGAAGCCATGCAATACTGATCTGTCCCAGCACTGGTTGTAAACGCAAAATTCGTATCTACCACAGCAAGATCATTGAAGTGTGGTCCCCAGGAATCTGAAAATTGAGTTATCCAATTTATTCCTCCGTTAGTTGATTTCATTATTATGCTATACTCAAAACACCACGGATTATAGTAAGAACCTCCTCCTACTGCCCATCCTGTTAATGAATTTACAAATTTAATTTTAGTTATAGGATAAGGCGACTGATGGTAATATGGCTGAGACCAGTTTGTGCCTCCGTTAGTAGTTCTTATTATCCTGCCCGAATCGAGCATTATCCAGCCTGTATTTAAATCTATAAAAAATAAATTTTGAGGAATTCCGGGGAATGTACTTTGCTGAATATACCAACCGCTTTGAGCAATGAGCAATGAATAATGAGTAATGATTAATAAAAAAACAATCAATAACTTTTTCATTATAATAAAATTATTTAATTAATAGCATTTTCTTTGTTTGAATAAAATCATTTGATTTTATTTGATAAAAATAGACTCCCGATACATAGTTACTCCCGTCGAATATTACTTCGTATGTTCCGGGAATTAGCTTTTCGTTTACGAGTGTTTGGATTTCACGACCAGTGATATCGAAGACTTTGAGAGAAATTAACACACCCCCAGCCCCTCTCGAGAGGGGAGCTACGTCAAATTTAATTTTCGTCGTTGGATTGAATGGATTCGGATAGTTTTGATAGAGCGTGAAGTTTTGCGGGATTATTTGTGCTATTTCTTTCGTGTATGTAACTCCACCTGTTGTAGTTTTTAAAATCACGCCATAAGCTAAAGGATACTTCCATCCAACCGCATAACCTGTTAATGCGTCATTAAACCAGATTGACGTAAGAACATTTGAATAAGTATTTCTTACATTAAACCAGTTAATACCACCGTTTGTTGTTTTCATGATATTTGTAGTATCAGGATATTGAAATCCGGCAATCCAGCCCGTATTGATATTAATAAAAAATATTGATTTTAATCCTCTTCCGGTTCCTGAACTCTGGCTAATCCAGTTGTTACCACCGTTAGTAGTCTTTATAATCTTTCCATCTTGTGTCGAGCAAAAGACTCTTATACTGTCAATCACGAAAAGTGAATTTATCTCATAGTCTGAGAGCGTATCTCTGCATTGTTCTACCCAGTTTATTCCGGTATTACTCGTTTTTAAAATAATTTTTTTGCGATACCCCACATCATCACCATAATATCCACAAGCCCATCCTGTATTTGAATTATTAAATGATACCTGTTTAAAAATAAAATAATTATAAATTGAAGGGGTAACGCTAAACCAGTTAATACCGCCGTTTGTAGTTTTTATTACTGCTCCTCCTTCAGTAGTGAACATCCCATAAACCCCGCACCCGCAGAATCCTGTGTTTTCATTTATAAAAAAAATATCATGACCGGCACTCCCCCCTCCACCTGTATATAATAAAAACCAGCTTATACCTGCATCAGTGGTTTTAAAAATTCTAAGGAGACTATAAATACCATTTGCATTTCCTCCTGTTATCCAGCCGGTATTCTGATTAATAAAAAATATAGATTTGAAAGGATGAGTGTTATACTGTGTTATAATTTGGTAAGTCCATAGTGTACCGCCGTTGGTTGTTTTTAAAACCCTCCCTGAATCTCCGACAGCAAAACCCGTTTGAGAATTTACAAATCTGACATCATATAAATCTAACAGAACATTGCTCTGCTGAAGCACCCACCCGCTCTGTGCAATTAGTAATGAGTAATTAATAATTAATAATAAAAAACTAAAAAATATTTTAATCATAATTTTTATATAAAATTATTTTAGTAATACTAATTTCTTTGTCTCTACAAATTCTCCGCTTCTTAACTTATAAAAATACACTCCTGATGCGTAGTTACTCCCGTCGAATGTTACTTCATATGTTCCGGAATTTAGTTTTTCGTTTACGAGTGTTTGGATTTCACGACCGGTGATGTCATAGATTTTGAGAGATACATTCTCCCCTCTTGAGAGGGGGTTGGGTGTGTGTTCCGCTACATCAAATTTTATTTTTGTAACTGGGTTAAAGGGATTCGGGTAATTTTGGAATAATTTATATTCTCCGGGAATAGAGTTCCCAATTTTATTGATATTCGTTAATGCTACAAGGGTTCTCTTCGCATATATATTCGATAAACTCAGACTGTCCTTTGTAAAGGCAACCCAGACAATACCTGCCCCGCCAGATTTGATTCCCCTGTTTATTGAAGGTTTGATATTTATTAAAGAATCCCCAAGACTTGTGCTGTCGTTAAAACCGAAATTTGATCCACAGAATAATTTAGAGCTATCTGATTTTCTCAAATATGAGCAAGCCTGAAATGCACTATAATCAGTGATAATTGGATAAAAAAAGGATCTGAAATAAAAATAATTATAAGGACTGCTCAAATTATAAAAAACAGCAGACTGATAATTTTGTCCTGAAGGATATATTACAGTCGAGTAAAATTTATACTTTCCATTTCTGTCTGACTGGAAAACTAATTCCGGTCTTAAAAAACCATCCCCGTCAAATTCATTTATTATATTATCCCCTATATAAGCAACTGTATCAGGAGCTGACCAGGTATTTATCCCTAATTTGATAGTGTAATAGATCGCTTTTTTATTATCGCTTTTCAATTTTTCATAAGCGACAACAAAATTTGTACCCAAACCGAATACACCGAATACAACGAGCGGATTCCCGCAGTTTGCGGGTTCATTCACTGTCAGATTTGTATCGAGCGTAATTAAATGTGTTTGAGTATTGAACTGCCGAAAAATGATGTCATTATTCTTTTCATAAACTATTGTGAATAAAGCAGAATCATTACTTATTATTTTTACATTTGATTTGTTTACTACAGAAGTATCAAAAGGGTATGGCTGACCCCAGCCTGAAAGGGAATCGTAAGAGGATGCATTTAAATTCCACCTCCCGTTTTGATACTCTTCCCATATGGCTAAAGCGTAAGGTACTTGTATTCCGGGATATTGATAACGGGAAGAATAGGAAATTGCCGGGTTGCGTTTTTGAGAAGATGTATTAGTGAGATATCTAACTGTATCAACCGGTCCGTTTTGTCCAATTTTTAGAACACAAATCTGTGAATTGCTTCCAAAATATCTTTCGAATATCAGAAATTCCCAATAAAATAAATTAACATTCGAAGTCCTGTATTTTAAAGCAAAAGAAGGATTTTTATCAACAAAACCCGAAGTAAAAGTATATTTATTCCATGAATATTGAGACATCGCCTGAATACTCAAAACCAGAAAAATCAATAAAAAAAACTTTTTCATAAAATTGAAATTTTTATTTTAAAAGAATGAATTTTTTGCTGTTTACATATTCTCTTACTTTTAGTTGATAAAAATATACTCCTGATGCATAGTTGCTGCCGTCGAATGTTACTTCGTAAGTTCCGGGATTTAGTTTTTCATTTACAAGTATTTGTATTTCACGACCGGTGATGTCGAAGACTTTGAGAGTTACATTACTGGATTCCAGCCTTCGCTGGAATGACAAATTGTTTGGGATATCAAAACGAATTTTTGTTACCGGATTAAATGGATTTGGATAATTTTGCTCAAGTCCGAATTTAGTTGGTACTACACTGCTGATTTTATTTATTCCAATTACGTATCCGCTGTTATAAAACTCTCTTGCAACATCTGCAAGTTGTTTTAATTTTGTTACTGAGTTTAGATTGCTTGTACCTCTTGCAATTAACTGACAGATTACTATTGTTTGTGTATCACCGGGCATTATTGTTAGATTATCTGCACCTGAATTTAATAAGAATCTTACATCTGTTGGCGGAGCAGGGATTACAGGATTTCCCGAGGAATCGAGATTGCAATTATTTATAATACCTTTAACTTCAGTCCAACCTGTGTTAAGCTCAGGGTCTCCGGGAAATACATATTTTGTTTTTTTATAAAAATTAGGAGGATTAATAAGCTGCGTAGGGTCGAGCCAGCAGGTTGAATCTTTTTTAAATCCCTGCATCATAAAATATGCGGAATAAGGCTCTCCATTGGGGTCTGTTTCGCAATAACCTCCTCCTACCATTGAACCATAAAAAGGAACGAAAGAAGTTAAGTCAAGTTGTTTTGGAGGATTACTATATTTGTTATAAGCACCTTTGATCAGAATAAATCCTACAGCAGGTGGTGCAGTACCATATATCGGATCGTAATTAGTACCATTGTAGCAAAAACCAAGTTTTCGGGTAGTATCACATCCAATATAATCATCAACTGCCTCGCCTAAATCGGGGTCAGATATTAAAGATAAATATGTCCGGGTCCAGGGCTGTAAACCCTTATTAATAATCACAAACTTTAGAAACTGCATATCTGCATAAGATGGTTGTGAATAACACCATGCAGTAAGGTGGACCTCACTATAGAGCGGCGGTGTTCCTCCGCCAAATCCTTCCCCTGCAGTATGAGATTGAGGAAATCCATCAGTCATACAAAGGAAAATTGTCTGAGATGCACCTCTCACTCCGGGTGTATCTATCTGCGGGTTATAAATTCCATTATTATTTACATCAACAAATGGAGCGCCGTAAGGAACCATTAAACCCCAGTTTGCCCAATCCTGATTTGTTGTATATCCATCTCCCCGTTTTACGTTATAAAATTTGAAAGTGTCGTTTGTATATGCAACTCCATTATTACAAAATCCCGGAAGATACTCCCCCTTATAAGATGCCATTGCTTCCCGGAACTGTCCCTGATAAAATGCAGCCATTGAGAGTCCTGCTGTGAAGACTGCAGTTTTATTTGAATCCTTAGGCCATACAAATCCTGCCAAATTTCCATATCTCGTGTTCTGATCAAAGATACCTGAACTATTGATATAAGCCCTGATGTTATTTCCTTCTAATTTTGAAGTGATGAAAGAACTATCAATATCTCTTCTCAGAATTTTTCCGGAATTACCTACTACGAATGGATATGAAATTGAATTCAGATCATTAGTTGTTGGTGTCAGAGTAGACACCCAGGATATACCTTTATTGGTACTTTGCAATATAACTCCGTTATTTCCGCATATATAATATGTTGTATCATGGCCTGTATTTACTGGTGAAAAATATTTTAAGTCTGATGTAGTTCCGCTGGGTATAGTAATCCAGTTAATTCCATTGTTAGTAGTTTTCAAAATCAAACCGTTAGAACCTGTAATCCAACCGATTCCATTGTCAACATAACTCATACAATAAATTTTATTGGTAACTCCGGAGTTAATTGATGTCCAATTTTCTCCAAAATTAGTGGTACGCAATATAACTCCATTATTTCCTCCGACTATTCCTGTGTTATTAGTATCAAGATAAGAAATTGGCCAAAAATTAATAGTATATAAGTCTTGTGTGGTGCCTGAAGGTTTAGCAGTCCAGTTGCTCCAATTCGAACCAAGAGTAAAGGTCGAACTTAGTATCGTTCCGTTTGAACCGACTGAGATACGCCTGAACATTGATGGTGGTACAGAATGCCTTATATATGAAATACTGAATAGATTTTCTATTGTACCACTTGGCTGCTGAATCCACGGGGTGATATATGGAGAACCATTAATAAAATAAATAGAACCGTTCTGTCCTACAGCAGTATAGCCAAAGATATTAATAAATTGATAAAAATTAATATTAGGAAGTACGGAGGCATTCAGAAAATTATAACCCTGATTTGTAGAATACAAAAATGTACCATTATCACCCAACATATAATAATTTGGATTGAGATATAGTACATTGTTAAGATTGGACTGAACCGGAGAAGGAATCACTCGCCAGTAATAATGCTGTGAAAAGCAATTATCAATGAGTAATGAATAATGAGTAATGAGTAATAAAAAAATAAAAAATAATTTCTTCATAACCTAAAAATATTTAAATTTCAAATTCTAATATTAAATTCACATTTTTAAATCTAAAATTATTTTAGTAACACTAATTTCTTTGTCTCTACAAATTCTCCACTTCTTAATCGATAAAAATAAACTCCTGATGCATAGTTGCTACCGTCGAATGTTACTTCGTAAGTTCCGGGATTTAGTTTTTCGTTTACGAGTGTTTGGATTTCCCAACCGCGTAGATCATAGACAGACAGCAATGTCTGTCCTACGTAGTGCACCGCTATATCAAATTTTATTTTTGTTACCGGATTGAACGGATTCGGATAATTCTGGTTTAAGGAATATTTTTCAGGTATAGAATTATTTGCTATTATAACACTTGTTAAATTTGCCGTATCTCGAACCAGTTTATAAAATTTTCCGTTTTGAGTTGCTGCATATCCCCATATTCTATTATTCTTCCTTACAAAACTTAAATGATTTACCTGATCACTATTATTATTAATTATCATTGGGCTCCAATTAAGTCCATTATTAGTAGACTTATAAATAGCATCCATAGAAATCGATGAACTCGAAAAATACCAGTTACTTGTTCCTTCTATCCAATTCAGAGAATTTACCGGTTGTCCTGATTCAATTGGTAAAAGAAAATAGTTCGACCAATTAAAACCTCCATCTGTAGTTTTGTGAAGATAAGCAGTAGGAGTTGCCCCGGAACTTGAACAAAAGCCTAATTCATTGGTTGCAGTAAATTCTATTGGCCAAAGGTAGTTACCGACGTATGGAACTGTTCTTTCAAGCCAGTTAACACCTCCATTTGTTGTAAAAGCAAGCCTTGGAATTCCATTACCATAACTTAAGCCCATCCAATAATGATTTTCATCGGTAACACAGGAAGATGCTTGCATTCCATAATAATTATTTGTAAATGTAGGAGAAAAAATTGCCCAATTAAATCCACCATTTGTTGTTTTTAAGATTTTGAATGGAGTACCGGTACCATTTGGCGGATCGCTGTTCGCATAACCGATTAATTTATTTGTCTTTGAAAATTTAATATCATTTATAAATGATGAGCCACCAAAATTAAATATCATTTCCCAATTATAACCCCCGTCCGTTGTTACGAATATTCTCCCATCATACGTTCCTACCCAGGCTTTAGAAGTATCAATTGCAGCTATACAAGTTATTCTAGTAGAATACATAAAATCTTGCATAGGAAGTTTATACCAGATTCCCGGAGGTTTCATTTTGTAAACAAGACTTGTGTCCGGGGGAAACCCTAAAGTTCCAATACCCCAAACGGAGAGTGTATCCACTGTACATAAATAATCCAGTTTCTCGAAGTTACCTGTATTTATCTGGTAATCAAAAATCCATTGGGCATTTGCAATGAGTAATGTGCAATGAATAATGAGTAATGTTAAAATTATTTTCTTCATATTTAAAATATTATTTTAATAAAACTAATTTTTTTGTTTCAATAAAATCTCCGGTTCTTAATTGATAAAAATATACTCCTGATGCAAAATTACTGCCGTCAAATGTTACTTCGTAACTTCCGGGATTTAGTTTTTCGTTTACGAGTGTTTGTATCTCACGTCCGGTGATGTCGTAGATTTTTAGAGAGGTTAACACACCCCCAGCCCTTCTCGAGAGGGGAGCTATATCGAATTTAATTTTAGTAATTGGATTGAATGGGTTGGGATAATTTTGTTCAAGTCTGAATGTTGATGGTACTTCACTGCTGGTTTTATTTATTCCAATTACATACCCACTGTTATAAAACTGTATTGCAACATCCGCAAGCTGTTTGAGTTTAGTAACTGAATTTTTATTACTTGACCCTTTTGCAATAAGCTGGCAGATAACTATTTTCTGTGTATCGCCCGGCATGACTGTAATATTTTCTGCACCTGAATTAAGTATAAATCTTCTGTCACCCGAAGCATTTATAGTAATCGGAGTTCCGGATGAATCATGACCGCAATTTCCAACATGTCCTGTATATTCAGTCCATCCTATGCCTGTTTCAGGGTCACCGGGATAAATAAATTTTGTTTTCTTATAATAATCTGGCGGAGTGACAAGTTGTGTCGGGTCGAGCCAGCAGGTCGAATCTTTTTTATATCCCTGCATAAAATTATAGGCAGGATAAGGTTCTCCGTTAGGTTCAGCTTCGCAAATTGGAGGACTTGACATACTTGAATAGAATGTACCGAATGAAGTCAAATTAAACTGCTTTGGCGGATTACTGTATTTGTTGTAAGCACCTTTGAGGAAAATGAATCCAACGGCAGGCGGAGCAGTTCCATACTGCTGATCGTAATTTGTAGCATTATAGCAATAGCCTAGGTTTTTTGAAGTATCACAACCGATGAAATCGTCATCAGCCGAACCTAAATCAGGATCGGATATTATTGAAAATTGTGTTCGCGTCCACGGCTGAGTACTTTTATTTATCACATCAAATTTCAAAAATTGCATATCGTTGTATGATGGTTGTGAATAACACCATGCAGTCAGATGTACTTCACTATAGAGCGGAGCTGTTCCACCGCCAAAGCCTTCTCCCGGATTATGAGATTCCGGAAAACCATCTGTATAACATAAAAAAATTGTTTGTGAAGCACCTTTTACTCCCGGAGTATCAATTTGAGGGTCGTAAATTCCATTATAATTTACATCAACAAAAGGAGCACCATAAGGAACCATCAAACTCCAGTTAAGCCAGTCAGGATTTGTTGAGGGTCCGTCTCCCCTTTTTACCGAATAAAATTTGAATGTGTCACTTGTATGAGCGATTCCATTGTTACAAAATCCCGGACGGAACTCGCCAGAGTATGATGCCATTGCTTCCCGCAGTTGTCCCTGGTCGAAGCCGGCGATAGATAATCCTGCTGTGAAAATTGCAGTTTTTCCTGAACCTTTAGGCCACTCGAAACCTGCTAAATTCCCGCTTCTATCATCCTGATCGAAAATACCTTTAGCACTGAATTCTGATTTGATGTTATTACCATCTAATGATGCAATGATATAAGAACTATCTTCATCTCTGCGAAGAATCGTTCCCGAATTACCAATAACATATGGATATAAAATTGAATTCAGATTATTAGTTGTAGGTGTCGGGGTCGTTGCCCAGGTTATTCCTCTATTAGTAGTTTGTAAAATAATTCCGTTATTTCCGCAAATATAATAAACTGAATCTGTATTTGAATTTCGAGTTGAAAAATATTTTAAGTCTGATGTTGTTCTGCTTGGAATCGAATTCCAGTTAAATCCCCCATTAGTCGTTTTCATTATCAACCCATTGGAACCTGTTATCCAGCCGGTTAATGTGTCTATAAACCGAACACAGTTTAATTTATTCGTAATACCTAAATTAATTGATGTCCAGTTATCACCGAAATTGGTTGTTCTCAATAATGTTCCGTTATTACCTGAGACATAACCGGTCAGATTAATATTAATATTTGGATTATTATAAAAACCAATAGAATATAAATCCTGTGTAGTTCCGGATGGAATAATGGTCCAGGGACTCCAGCTTCCACCCAGATTATATGTAGATTTTAAAATTGTACCATTGCCTCCAACAGCCAAGCGGGCATAATAAATAGGAAAAGAGTAAGAAGTTCGGTTACCGTAAACGCTGAAAATATCTGATGTAATTCCGGTAGTTTGCTGATTCCAGGGTGAACTGTAAGGAGAACCGGAACAGTAATAAATCAAACCATTCTGTCCAACGGCTGAATACAAGAATATATTATAAAGATCACAAATACCATAAAAATTATTATTGGGAAGACCGGAAGCACTTAAAAAGGAATTTCCCCAATTTAATCGATATAATAATGTTCCGTTATCTCCAACCACATAATAATTTGAATTAGATAATATTATATTGTTAAGATTGTTCTGAACAGGAGAAGGAACTACACGCCAGTAATAATGCGGAGGGAGCTGGCATACACAATTATTAATGAGTAATGAACAATGAATGATGAGTAATGAAAAGATTATTTTTTTCACATTCTTTGTCGAAGTTTTAAATAATTAATCCGAAAAGAATTCTTTATCAATTATTAAGCAAACTTAACAAATTACCATATACACCTGTAAGAAGAATTATCTGATGTTAAACCTTACTATGACGTTAATACTTTTTAATCCCATTTATGTTACCGGCGGTGTATCCATTTCAACCCCCTTTAACAGTTTAATTTTATATATAAGTCTTTATCCCCTTTTTGTTCAAGACTATTTATTAAATTAATATAAACATTAAAATTTGAATAACAAAACTATCTTTACATTGAATTTTACTACTATAATTTTAAAGACCTTCCAATTTCCTTATTAAACTCTTGATATTACAACGAATAAAATATTTAAGGTCTTAATATATTACCATATCACCATTATTCGCCTGTTTTGACACCGGAATTTATACAAATTTTTGGTTAATTTTCCAAAGAGGGCTTTTTTTTGTGAATTACAATGAGTTCATTTGCTTTAGTTATTAGCCATTTTTTCATTGTAAAGGTTTTTTCATTAATAATTTGATCTCTTAAATAAGAAATCTCCCTGAGAAAATTCTTCCTTTTCTTAAGTTTAAAAGTTAAAAATATAAAACTTTGATAAAACTTCAGAAAAGATGTATGTCTTTTTTTGTCATTTTTGGTTAGGAAGGAGTCAGTTTTAATCATTTGTTTGTAATTATGAATTGTTCTTTCAATCGGTTCTATATTTTTTGTCTCGTAATATATTTTAAATTCCAAATTCAGTATGTCATATTTATAAAAGAAATAATTGAGTTTAATATCATTCAGACATTTTAATGCTTTCTGGTATTCCTTTTTTAAATAATGGTAATGAGCCATACCGAAGTTCAGCATAGTGTCATGTTCTTTCGGTGAAAGTTTGTTTGAATTATTTTTTATAAAACTCAACAAAACATCAGGGTCCTTGGTAGAGATGTCTGCAATAATATAATTTCTAAAATGTATGGAATGTAAGTATTTATCATTGGAACTTTTTAAGTAATCTTTTTCAATCATTAAATCTTTTAATGTCATCGACTCTCGGTTAAAATAATTATTTTCATCTGAGGTCCTTTCCCTAATTATGCAGTAGCTCGTCAGCATAATAAAATGATTGCGAACAGTATCATTTTTGTAAATTCCGGAATTCTCCAGGAAGTAAGATTTATAGTCCTCATAATATTTGTCTTCCTTAAAATATTTAAAAGTCAAATACAATTTGTAATATAGATTATAAGTAACAATCCTGTATTTATTTGTTTCTCTCTTCATCATTTCACTGCCTGCTTTGAATATATAATCTAAATTTATGTTTTTCCAGATCAGTTTTTCTTGTTTAAAGTCGACGTTTCGAAGCACGAAATTCATATAATCACAGACCAGAATAATTAAAGTATAAAAATATATATCTGTTGACGAGTTATTAATGAAATCTTCCGTACCGGTATAATTTTTTTTCCAGTAATCATTTCCGGAAAAAGAAGTAAGAAATAAATTAGTATTTAATAGATGAGAATAATAGAAGCTCATTTCTTCTATTTTGTCTGACTTAAATATCTTTTCAGACAGGAATTCCTGATGAATATTTAATGTTTTGAAATCCCTTATATACAATAAACTTTCTGCCAGTTTCAACTGAACATATAAATCATCTTTTAGAGTATCTTTAATGCCATAATATTTCAGAACTGCTTTATTCAAATAAGATAATAATTTTTTTATTGTCCCTTTGGAGTAATCCATAGTTCGGGTAATTTGTTTTTCAAGCTCATCGTATTTTGAAGGGATTAAAAGTTTTTTATTTAGCCATATTACTTTAAAAATAACTGAAAGAGCTTTTACGTTGTTCAGGTATGGAGATTCCAGGAATTTTTGGAATTCTCCATAATCTTTTTTATCGAAATACCCTATAAGGCGTATTGCATCCGGTATTTTTCTCATATGGTAAGATATTTTTATTTCGAAAAATACTAATTTACTGTTATATCAATATTAATAATGTTTAATATTAATTGCAATAGGAATATACAGGTAAAATTGATATAAATGGTAGTTTTGTTTTTCCAAATGAATAGAATATAGTTCCGTTAAATTTTGAAGAAGGAGTAATTACGAAAAATTTTTTCAATCCATAATGCCTTATATATCATGCTTATTATTGAATTTTATTTGATAAGCACCATTCGTTTTGTTTCTGTATAGTTGCCACGCGTTATCAAAATCATATATGACTCTTTATTTGATTGGTTTAACGTAAACATATTCTTGTAAATATATAAAGCTGTTTTCATGATATAATAATTATAGAAAAGAATAACACTCTTTTCTCTCAAAATTATTCCAATGAAGGACGATATCAAGATTTATTCACCAATAATTCTCAGAAACATAGTGTCGAAAAATTATTCGCCCAAGTTCTAAAGACTGATGCAATCTCATTTTTTATTCAGTTTTACCATCTTTTTATACTCCTGCCTCACTCTTGCCTCACTACAATAATTTAATAAATTAAAGGGTATAATATCTTAAATATACATTCAATAAATTTTGAAAGGGCTTAAAAATGTTTTTGTCAAAAAACAAAAAAAACCGGAAGCAAAATCTCCGGCTTTCAAAATTAAGTAAAATCGATTTTTTATTTCATCAAAATCATCTTCTTCGTTTCACTGAATTCATCAGTAGTTAATCTATAAAAATAAACTCCGCTTGGATTATTCTCTCCATTAAATTCTACTTCATAAGAACCCGTAGATACTTTTTGATTTGCAAGAATTGAAATTTCTTTTCCTGTAATATCATAAACCGTTAATTTAACATTTGAAGATTTGGGAATATCAAATTTAATTTTCGTTACTGGATTAAACGGGTTCGGATAGTTTTGACTTAATGAAAATCCAGATGGTATTTCCGTGCTGATGTTTTGCATTCCTATAATTTCAGATAAATCACGGCGCCAGATAGATTTATTATTCGTTCCTGCAAAGATGTAATTGTTTGCAATTAATAATGCATTAACTAATGGAATAACGTTGAATCCCTGATTTTTTTGAACCCAGTTCGTGCCGTTATCATTGGAGAGATAGACGCCGTATTGATATGTCCCTGCAAAAATATTATTTTCAATTGTCGCAAGGGAATAAACATCTTTATTGATCAAAGTAGTTTGAGTCCAGTTCAAACCGTTATCTGTGGAGAGATAGACACCATATTGATATGTTCCTGCAAAAATATTGTTCCCGAGTGTCGCAAGGGACCAAACAAGTTGATTATTCAAGGAAGTTTGTGTCCAGTTCGTTCCGTTATTAGTGGAAAGATAAATGCCACTGGGATTATAAGAATCAACTGTCCCAGCGAAAATATTATTTCCAAGTATTGCAAGGGAATTAGCAGATTTATTATACAAATCTGTTTGAGACCAAATTGTGCCGTTATTAGTAGAGATATAGACACCACCAAATAATGTTCCTGCAAAAATATTGTTCCCGAGTGATACAAGGGACCAAACAAGTTGATTATTCAAGGAAGTTTGTGTCCAGTTCGTGCCGTTATTTGTGGAGAGATAGACACCATATTGATATGTTCCCGCAAAAATATTATTTTCAAGTGTTAAAAGCGACAAAATAATTTGATTATTCAAGGAGGTTTGTATCCAGTTTGTACCATTATTAGATGAGAGATAGACACCATTACCATATGTCCCGGCAAAAATATTATTTCCGAGTATCGCAAAGGAATTGACAATTTTATCATTTCCAATACCGTTCGACATCTGCACCCACTGGCTAATACAATTTTCAATGTTAAATGTTAAGTTATAAATTAAAAGAAAAGAGACTAACACGAAGAACTTGCAGATTATTTTTTTCATAAAACACCCCCGGAATTTTAATTAATCTAATGTAACAATATTAATTTTATTATTGAACAACAAAAGACAATATCAGCCGGGAATAAACTCCCGACTGAAACGGAGCCGGTACCTATGCAAACCTTTGTAATATTGGCAATCTGATAACTATAAAAATTAACAGGTTCTATGAAACCCGAAGGATTTATTCCTCTGCCGCTTGATGGTGACAGTATCACCACTTAATTCTTTATCTAATTTTGAGACAGTAGGAATAGTAACTAAATTTATTAACGAATCTATTTTGGGGCTGTATCCGAGTTGACCGAAACTTAAATTTGAAATAAAAAAATTCGAATCAAAAGAGACAGAGTGAATTTGTAATTGTTTTTCATCATGAAATAACTTATTTAAAACAAACGATTATTTTATAAACTTAAAATAATAGTTTATTCGATATCAAAAAATCTATAAATTTATAAGAGCTTGAATTCCAAAATTATCATATTGTCAGGAAAAATCCATTCGGGAAAGACAACCGAATTGATGGAATGGTCAGGTAAGAATAGCGATTGTGCCGGTATCCTCGCCCCTGTAATTGACGGGAAAAGATTCTTAAAATTACTTCCATCCGGAGATATTTTCCCGCTTGAAGCCCTGGAGAACGGGGAAAAAGATATACTCATCTGCGGAAAATATAAATTCTATGAAACAGCTTTCAAGAAAGCAAATGAATATATTTGTAACATTGATATTTTATCATATAAAACTATAATAATTGATGAAGCTGGATTTCTTGAACTCAATGATTCCGGTTTGAATGATTCAATTGACCATCTGCTTGTTCAGATAAAGGTAAAAAATCCGGAGTTGAGAATAATAATAGTTGTAAGAGATTATTTAGTGGAAAAAATAAAAAAGAAATATAATATAAAAGAATGTGAAGTGATTACGAAAGAAACTCTGGAAGCTTTGAAGTAATTATTATTTTGCAAAAATCATCTTCTTAATATCGGAAGAGGAATTTGTCTGCATTTTGTAAAAATAAATTCCGCTTGAAAAATTCCTGAACTTACTCGCATTGAAATCCATTTTATAGGAGCCGGGCTGCTGGAATTCATCGACAAGAACTTCAATTTCTTTTCCGCCCAAATCATAAACTTTTAAGCTTACATTTGTAGGTGATAAAATATCATAGGTTATGGAAGTTGAAGGATTAAAAGGGTTTGGGTTGTTTTGGTACAATTTGAATTCCTGAATTTCCGAAAACCCGATTTTTATCTCATTACTGCTGACTTCAGAATTAAAGATATCAACCAAGACCACCTGGAAATAATACACACCGTTTTCTTTGGGTTTGTGCTTGAAAGTGTAACTGTATATTGCATTTGAATCTATAAGGTTTTTGCTGAAATAATTATTGAAATCCAGATCTTTTATTCTGTCAGAATTTACAGAACCCGATTTTTTTGCATTAATAAAAATAGAAGAAATGTTTTTGGGGTTAATTACATTCCAGTTTAAAACTATGCCGCCTTTCGAAATCTTTGCATTTAAATCCGAAATCACATTGTGTTTTTCAGAACTTTGCGAAAAGGCGGAGGAATAAAAAATTAATAAAATTAAAACAGTTAAAATTTTCTTCATCTTATCTGTATTTTTTTAAATATTCCAATCTCGGTTCAAGATTTTTTCTGGGAATTAAAAGTTTATCTTTACCGAATACGGCTTCATTCTGGTTTGTGAAAACGAGTTCGAATTCATTACTCATCACAATAGCTTCTTCCGGACATACTTCTTCGCAGAATCCGCAGAATATGCATCTTACCATATTTATTTCAAATTTTTCAGGATATCTTTCTTTTTCATCAGGTGTTTCTGCTGCCTGAACTTCTATTGCGAGTGCCGGACATACCCGTGAGCACAAACCGCAGGCAACACATCTTTCCTTACCGTTTTCTTCCTGCACAAGAACAGGTCTGCCCCTGAAAGAGGCGGGCGTTTCCCACTTTTCTTCGGGATATTGACGCGTGAATCTTGGTCTGAACATTTGCTTCAAAGTCAGCATCATACCCTGAACTATCTGGGGTATATATGTTTTTTCAAAAATCGTTAAATCTTTATTTTTAACAATCGGCATTGTTCAGGTTATTTTGTTAACATCATTTTTCGAGTGAAAGCAAAATCTTCAGCTTGCAATCTGTAGAAATAAATTCCCGATGATAAACCATATTCATTTGCATTCAAATCAAACGAATAAGATCCCTGACCAAGATTCTGATTGTTAATAAGTGTGGCAATCTCCATCCCGAGCATATTATAAACTTTAAGTGTTACATTCTGCTTTTTCGGGATTGAAAAATTAATAAGCGTTACCGGATTGAATGGATTAGGATAGTTCTGACTTAATTCAAAATCTTTTACGACACTTGAAATCTGCCTTATAGAAGTGTTGTAATTTAACTGAACCCTGAAAGTATCTGTAATATATTGAGCCGGAAGTGTAGTAATAAATGCTTTCATTACAATTGTTCCAAGCCCTTGGGTTAATCCAAGGACATCTAAATATAATGTATCTGTTGCACCGGGTGCTAATGTAATCGGGTCTCCGCCAAATGGTGGGCAAGTATCGATGAACGGTGGATAACAACTTGCACCAACGCATATCTGTGATGTCCAGGTAGGACCCGGTAGGTCGTTAAGAACTCTTATGAATTGAAATGATCTTGTAATACCGGAAGTGTTTTTAAATACACCTTTTACTACGACCGGATAAAAATTTGTTGTATCGTGACTGACTATCGCAGGACCTACTCTGTAAAATGTGAAATTCTGTGCATTGGCTGTTAAAATAAAAGCAAAAAGTAAAGTAAAAGCTAAAAAAAGATTTTTCATAAACAAATAAATAATTAAAATTAATTTAACATTCCCTGTATCCGTTCAAGACATTGCTTTGCAGGTTTATAGTCAGGGACTATATCTAATGCTATTTTGTATTCATCTAAAGCTTCAAACCATAAGCCTTTTCTTTCAAGTGCAAGCCCGATATTGATGTGAGCATATTCAGGATTATCGCATTTTTTTGCTTTAAGTGCAAGCTCAAACCACGGAATCGATTCATCATGCTTTCCCTGTTTCATCATATAAGCACCAATATCGTTATATGGGTTACCGTTTTCAGGGTCCATATCTATCGCATCTTTGCATTCCTCTATTGCTTTTTCATATTCTCCGAGATAACTGTAAGCCCAGCCCAAGAATGTATGAGCTTCAATAGTAGGGAATAATGCAAGAGATATTTTATAATTTCTTATGGCATCATCGTACTTCCCGTCCATCTGAAATTTGTATGCCTTAAAAAAAAACTCTTTCGATTTTTCTATTTTATTTTCTGTTTCTTTCATTAATTTTATTTTTCAAGAAATAAAACCAATACAAATATATCAAAAGTTTAATTAAATTAATATTACTTATAATTTAAAAATATAAAACAAAATAAAACAAGCGTTTAAAATCCATTATTTCCTAAAATCTTATGATTCTGTTTAAATGGTATTTTTTTGGACTAACAAGAGTTAAATTCAAAGTTTTTTAAACCGGTAGTGTAAACTGAATCTTCTGAAAATTAATAATAATTTTAAGTTTTCACTTTTCTAAAAAATAATAAGATAAATATTTGTTTAGAAATTATTTAAAGAAATATTTATCTTAAAATATGGCAGACATTGGGATTATATTAGGCTCCGGATTAAATGGTTTTTCGAAAGAACTGACTCATAAAAATCTTATCTGTGAAGATAGTTCGGGAATACACCACAAGAAAATTTATCTTGGTAAGCTTAATGATAAGGAGATAATGGTTTTTGAAGGTCGAAATCATTTCTATGAAAAAGCAGGATATAAAAGAATATTATTTAATGTAGAACAGGCAAAAGAATTTGGTATAAAATTACTGCTAATAACCAATGCGGCAGGTGGACTTAATAAAAATTTCCACGTATCCGATTTGATGCTAATTACATCACACATTAATTTTCTTAATAAAAGATTTTCTTCCCGCAAAAATTCAGGATTTTATAATAATTATTATATTAATTATCTTGAAAATCTTGCACTCAGAAATAACATCATTCTGCATAAAGGAGTATACTGTGCAAGTCCCGGACCTATGTATGAAACGAAAGCAGAAATACATTTCATTAATAAAATCGGAGTAGATGCCGTGGGGATGTCTACAGTACCTGAAATAATTTACGCAAAAAAATTTGGTATTGAAACTATTGCGGTTTCCTGCATTACAAATTTACTTTCAAAAGATAAAATCTACTCGACAAATCATGAAGAAGTTCTCGAGGCAGGAAAAAAATCCTACAATACTTTTTCAAAACTTGTAAAACTGATTGTTTCCTCTTACCCATTTAATGATCACTTATGATTATTGACACCCACGCACATCTTTACTATGAAAATCTTATAGGTGATATAGATAACATTCTTCAGAGAGCTTTTGAATCAGGAGTTACTAAAATAATCGTTCCCGCTGTTGATCTCAGAACCTCAGAAACAATTTTAAAACTTGCAGATAGTTATGAAATGATTTATGCGGCTGTAGGATTCCATCCCTGCGATGTGAAGGATAAGAATTTAATGGACTTGAAATACCTTGAGGATTTTATCCATCAAGATAAAACTGTTGCAATAGGGGAAATAGGTCTGGATTATTTCTGGGATAAATCATATAACGAACACCAGAAAAATTTTTTCTATGCACAGATCGAGCTCGCCGCAGATAACGGTCTTCCAGTGATTATTCATACGCGTGATTCTATAAAAGATGCGATATTATTTTTAAAAGATATGAAACTAAGTAATCTTAGCGGTCAGTTCCATTGCTTCAGCGGAGATGAAGATGATTTAAAAGAAGTTCTTGAGTTTGAAAATTTTTATGTCTCGTTTTGCGGAAATGTAACTTACAAAAAGTTTTCAGCACTTGACATAGTTAAACAATCTCCATCCGGAAAACTTTTAGCTGAAACCGATTCACCGTTTCTTACACCGGAACCTTACAGGGGAAGACAGAATGAACCCTCTAAAGTGATATACAGCATAAAGAAAATATCGGAGGTTAAGCAAATAGAAATTGAAATCTTAAAAACGGAAATGTACAAAAATACAAAGTCCCTTTTCAAAAAGATTAATTGATTTTATTTACATAAATTACTAAATTTATTTATAATTAACTTTTACTTCATTTGGTCATAGGTATTATTTCAGGAATTATACTCGGGTATCTATTGTCAATGCCGCCGATGGGTCCCACAAACTTTGCTATTATTGCCAAAGGTTTCAAGAACGATATCAAAGCTGGTATTTCTATTGGTGCGGGTGCGGGGTTTACAGATTTATTTTACATCCTTATAGCTTTTGGTGGCGTGTCAGCTATCTATGCAATCTTCCCGGAAACATTCAAAAATTTTCTTATTGATAAAGAATTATATTTTAAACTTGGAATCACTGTACTCGGGTGTTTTGCAGTAATTTTTTACGGATTTAAACTTATGAAAACAAAAATCCTGCAAGATGACGAGAAAAATTTGATGGGAAATGAAAATATAGAGAATATCGAAGTACAAGCAGATGAAACTCTTGAAAAAACTGAAAATGAGATTGCAAAAATAATTAAAAAGAAACCTGTTATCAAAAATGACAGCAGCATAACCGGAAGTTTTCTTACAGGAGTTTTACTATGTCTTTCATCTGTCACCTTACCCGCATCCTGGGTTGGAGTTGTAAGCTTTCTCAAGAGTTATGGGATAATAGATTCAAGCTTTTGGTCCGGTTTCGGTCTTGCAACAGGTGTTTTTATCGGAACTACTGCCTGGTTTTATACTTTAGTAAAATTCATTTCTAAAAACTCTCATAAAATAAAACCCGGCACTTTAAACAAAATAAATATTTCGGTCGGTATAATTCTATTTGTTCTCGGTTTATTCCTGTTCATTTCTGCAATTAAATTTGCATTCGATATCATCAATACTTAAATCATTTACATAAAGGTAAAAATCAATTAATTTTCTGTATATGGAGTCAAATTCTGACATACGGCAAAATGAATTAAACAAACACACTTGTTTATATTGTCAATCTTACATAAAAAAAAAGGAAGATATTATATTCTGTCCGGAATGCAACTCACCTCATCACATAGAATGCTGGTATGAAAATGCAGGATGTGCTCAATACGGATGCAAGTGCAGAATATCCCGTGAACAATTTGTGAACAATTCTCAGGAATCAATTTCGGAAATACTTATCAATGCCGAATACCTGAAAAATATTAATAAATATATCGAGGCGATTAACGAATGTAACCGGGTATTAAAAGCCGACAATAAGAATAACCAAGCCAAGATGCTTTACAATGAATCCGTTAAATTGGTCAATGCAAAAACAAAATTGATTGAACAGGGAGATGATGCTTTCGGGGAAGAAAAATTAAATGAAGCGGAAATATTTTATAACAAAGCATTGAAGTTTGCAGATGATGTGGAGGCTAATCTTCTGAATGCTAAAATCGAAATCATAAAAAACCAGCTTCCGAAGATAAAAAGAAAAAAGGTATTAAATAAAATTCTTATTACATTTATCACTTTGCTCATTTTATCTTCTCTCGGATTTCTTTTCTATTATTATTATTTCCTGAAAGAGGAAAGGGAACTTAGTGAAATATCAAAAAATGACAATTCAGGGGATATACAATTATTGGAACAGCAGATATCAAAATATGAAAAATTTCTTGTAAAATTTAAAAACACTAAATATACCGATAATGTCAAAAATAAAATAAGTCTGATATCAGCGGTGATAGTTACTGAAATTTATAAAGATGATTGGCGGCAAGCACAGGAATATTTATCAAAAATCGAAGAAAAAGAAACAAGAAACGATTTATATAAAAAAATTTATGGTATTGCATTTGACGAATATAAAAAACTGATAATCAACGCAAAACAATTTAACAAATTATTAAAATTTGATGAATCGAAATCAGAACTCGAGAAAGCATATTATATTACCGATAGATTTTTAGAATCCGACCTTTCTAAAGAACGAATTAAAATTAATGCTAATCTCCTTTTACTCGAGAGAAAAAGAAAAGCTGCTCCGGAAGTGAGCAGTATTGTGAAAAAGATTAATGATATTTCGCTTCAGCTAAAGAACTATCAAATAACTGATGACAATAATATAACGGAAATAGAAGGACAGATAATGGATAAAGATAGAAATCCACCTATTTTAATAGTAAAAAAACTTGGTACTAAAAAACAAGTTGCAATATCCGGTGATGTTTTTTATTACAATGTTGGTGAATTTATTACAATTACCTGCAAAAGAGTAGGAATAGTCTCTTATGGCGATGAAGATATTGTTGAATATGCCACATATTCAAAAGGAATTGTTAATTTCGATAAAACAGAAAAAGAATCTCTTTTTATAGAATTGAATAACCTCAAATCAAGAAAGCAAAAGTTAGATAGTCTGCTAAATCTGACATTAATGTGACTCTGAACGCTTTATATTCAATTACAAATAAATTCTAAACTATTGAATAGTTGACCTTTTATCCCGAATGTATTCACGAATACCAACCAATACGGGAGATTTTTGTATATTTGCCCGATATGAAAATAATATCTTCTTTTTTGATACCTAAAAAGATGAATTTATCTCGAATAATTCATACTTTATAGGTGTAAGAAAATTAAAAATATCTTCTAAAATATGTTGATTAATTGCTATTTTTTTTATAAATTAATTGTTCTATGAAGGTTTTAGGGTAGGTAGCGAAGTGGTTAAACGCATCAGACTGTAAATCTGACGACTAATGTCTTCGGAGGTTCGAATCCTTCCCTACCCACTATGCGGGAGTAACTCAGTTGGTAGAGTCACAGCCTTCCAAGCTGTTGGTCGCGGGTTCGAGTCCCGTCTCCCGCTCAGGATCTAAGATATTTTGTTTATATCTTGAAGAGTGAAAAAGTTGATCGATTTTATATCGGTTCAACAAAAGATATTGATAAAAGAATTTATGAACATAATAGTTCGAGAGCGAGATGGACAAAAAGATATCAACCATGGTCTTTGGTATACAAAGAAGAATTCGAAATAAGAGGAGAAGCTGTGAAAAGAGAAAGAGAATTGAAAAAAATGAAATCAATTAATAGATTTATAAGTTCTTTATCAGTAACTAGTTGAAGTAGAGTCATCCCGACTTGTCGGGATTGGTCGCGGGTTCGAGTCCCGTCTCCCGCTCGGACTTTGATGGAATTTGTTCTTAAATTAATAATGTTTCCTTGCTGATGTAGCTCAGTTGGTAGAGCACTTCCTTGGTAAGGAAGAGGTCACCGGTTCAATCCCGGTCATCAGCTCAAATTAAAGTTAGTTTTCATTAAGTTTTTTTGTTAATTATTAAAAGCTCATCGGAAAATTCAGTTGTAATCTTAATAAATTTTTTGTTGAAACAATTCCGGTTTCAGAATCTGAAAATTCAGGGAGATTTTTATTATCTATAATATAATTTTGATTTTTACGGGAGTGGCTCAATTGGTAGAGTAGCGGTCTCCAAAACCGTCGGTTGGGGGTTCGAGTCCCTCCTCCCGTGCAATACGTAACTTGTTAATAAATATTTTTGTTATCTAATATGAAGAATAAAATTATAAAATATTTTCAGGATGTAGTCGGAGAAATGAAAAAAGTTACCTGGCCCAAAAAACAGGAACTTAAAGATTTCACTATGGTTACTATAATCACAATGATTGTTTTTGCTGCTTTTGTATGGTTAATTGATCAAGGCATCAGCATAATTTTAAAAGCGATAATCGTAAGGTAATTTATTATAATGGACGAAGTAGAAAAAATATTAGAAACCGAAAATACGGAAGAAAATACGGAAGAACAGAAAGATATTGTTGCGAACGATATATCTGAAGAGAAGCCTAAGGAAGAAACAAGCCAAATTCAGATTGATGAAACCGGTGAATTAAAATGGTTTGCAGTTAGAATCATTTCGGGTCATGAGAACAAAGTAAAATTGTATCTTGACTCACAGATTAAAATCGAAAATTTCGGAGATAAAATCAGAAATGTATTAATACCGCTCGAAAAAGTTTTTGAGGTTAAAAACGGCAAGAAAAAAGTAAAATATAAAAACTTTCTTCCCGGATATATTCTAGTCGAAGCAAATCTGGATGACCAGGTGAGAAGTTTTATTTCACGGGCTCCGTCAATTCTTAATATGGTCGGATCAAAAAGCATTAAAGGAAAAAGACTCGATCCTATTCCTTTAAGAGAATCCGAACTGAAAAGGCTTAAGGCAGTATTAGATGAGGACGCTGAAGGCGAAAAAATCGACTTCCAGTTATCTGTTGGTGATCCCGTTAAAGTTATAAGCGGACCATTCAATAACTTCAGTGGAAATGTGTTTGAAATTAACACTGAAAAAATGAAGGTAAAAGTTATGGTAAGCATATTCGGCCGTAAAACGCCGATTGAACTTGAATTTACGCAAGTAGAAAAAGAAAAATAATTTTCAGAAACACATAATATATTTTTTATATGGCAAAAAAGATAGTAGGATTTATTAAGTTGCAAATACCGGCCGGACAAGCAACTATGGCACCGCCGGTTGGACCTGCACTAGGTCAGCGTGGTGTTAATGGTATGGAATTCTGTAAACAGTTCAATGCCAGAACGCAGGAAAAAAAAGGATTGATAATTCCGGTTGTTATTACAGTATATTCCGATAAGTCATTTACATTTATCACTAAAACCTCTCCTGCCCCGGTTCTCTTAATAAGAGCTGCCGGATTGGAAAAAGGTTCTGGTGTCCCAAATAAAACCAAGGTCGGAAAAGTAACTAAAAAACAGGTGCAGGAAATTGCAGAAACAAAAATGACCGACCTGAACGCACGCGATATAGAGCATGCTATGAGCATGATTGCCGGTACTGCAAGAAGTATGGGCATAACAGTCGAAGGATAATTAAGATGTAATTCTATTTTGTAAAAAAAAGTATATAATTTTTTATTAATCATGAAATTAACCAAAAAAGAAAAAGTAATAAAGAAAAACGAAGATTTTTCAAAATCTTATAAGATTACCGAAGCGGTAGATTTGGTAAAAAAATACGCTAAAACAAAATTTGATGAGTCAGTTGATATTGCAATGAGCCTTGGAGTTGACCCAAAACATGCAGATCAGGTTGTTAGAGGTACTGTTTCTCTTCCGCATGGCACAGGTAAAACAGTAAGAGTTCTCGTTATAGCGAAACCGGATAAACACGACGAGGCAAAGGAAGCCGGAGCAGATCACGTAGGATTTGAAGATTATTTGGCTAAAATTAAAGAAGGCTGGACTGATATTGATGTAATTATTGCAGCACCCGATGCAATGAGCGAACTGGGTAAATTAGGTAAAATACTCGGACCAAGAGGTCTGATGCCGAATCCCAAGAGCGGTACCGTAACCCCTAATGTCGGGCAGGCAGTGAAAGAAGTGAAAGCTGGTAAGATAGATTTCAGAGTTGATAAAAACGGAATAGTGCACGCTGCAATTGGCAAAGCATCGTTTGATAATGAAAAATTGGTTAATAATGTTATTACATTTATTAAAACTATTATTAAGCTGAAACCATCTGCTTCAAAAGGCACATATATAAAAAGCATCACGGTTTCAAGTACAATGGGTCCGGGAGTTAAAATTGACAGGGCTCTTCCTGAACTAAAGGTTGCTGCTTAATATTAAAAAAAGAATTTACGCACTCTATTTATATATTAGTTGAAAGACTAAAAAAAATGCTTCTACATTTTTTTAAAATATGAATTAAACTATGGAAAAAAGTAAAAAACTAGAGATAACCGATGACATTCTGAAGATGATAGATACTGCAGACGCTATTTACCTTATCGATTTTACGGGTATGACCGTTGAAAAGGTTGAAGCCCTTAGAGCTGAATTTTACAAAGGCGGAATAAGATATAAAGTAGTAAAAAATACTTTAGCGCTGCGCGCAATTAAACAATCTCAAAACTTTGCAAAGTATGAGGAAAAACTTAGTAGTTTTCTTAAAGGACCTACGGGAATTGTGTTCGCAGGAGATGATCCTGTTGCACCCGCAAAAATCATAAAAAAATTCTTTGATAAAGGCGAAAAACCGAAATTGAAAGCGGCAATTGTCGAATCAGAGATTTATGGTTCCGGAAAACTAGCTGAACTTGCTTTATTGTTGTCGAAGAATGAGCTGATTGCAGGTATATTATTATGTATGGAATCACCGGTATCCGGTATCGTTGGCTCAATAAATGCCGTTATGAGGGATTTATCGAGTGTAATAGAAGAGGCTGCAAAGAAAAAAGCAGCGTAATTAATTTTAAAAAAGAATTAGAAATTTAAATTTAAAGGAATAAAAAATGTCAAAAGTAGAAGAATTATTAGAACAGATATCAAATTTAACCCTCTTAGAGGCATCTGAATTAAAGAAGGCTCTTGAAGATAAATTCGGAGTAACAGCAGCAGCACCGGTAATGATGGCAGGAGCCGCACCCACAGCCGCTGCACCAGTTGAAGAAAAAACCGAATTCACAGTAGTTTTAGCAGAAGTTGGCACTCAAAAGATCAATGTTATTAAAGCAGTTAAAAATGCAACTGGTCTTGGCTTAACTGAAGCAAAAGCACTCGTAGAAGGTGCTCCAAAGCCTGTAAAAGAAAATATATCCAAAGCAGAGGCTGAAAAATTGAAAGCAGATTTAGAAGCCGCAGGCGCAAAAGTAGAGTTAAAGTAAAATCTTTTTTTGAATAACAAAATAACTATTTTAAATATAATCACAAAAGTAATCCCGTCTTCTAAAACTTTTAGAAGCTACGGGATTACTTTTTAAATTTCTCAGGAGAAATTTTTTAATATGGAAAATAATCAGAATAATTTAGGGCTAAAACAAATTAACCCTAAAAACAAAAGATTAACTTTTTCTAAAGCTAATATTCATTTAGATCCTCCGGATTTACTTAATGTTCAGGTAAAATCATACAATGATTTCCTTCAAGAGGATGTCCCGATTAGCAAGAGGAAATCGCAGGGTCTGCAAGCAGTGTTCGAAAATAACTTCCCGATTACAGATTCCCGGGAAACTGCTTTACTGGAATTTGTAGAGTATTACTTAGAAAAGCCGCCTTACAACATGAAAGAATGTCAGGAGCAGGGACTAACTTTTGCAGTACCGGTAAAAGTGAAATTGAGATTATCTACAAAACCGAACGCAGCCGCAAAAGATTTTAACCACGTGCTCGAGCAGGATGTCTATTTAGGGAATCTTCCTTACATGACTCTTAGAGGCAGTTTTATTATCAACGGAGCTGAAAGAGTTATAGTAAGCCAGCTTCATAGATCACCCGGTGTTGTATTTAGTGAATCTACACATGCTAACGGAACTAAACTATTTTCAGCAAGAGTAATTCCTTATAAAGGTTCATGGGTCGAGTTTACAACGGATATTAATGACCTTCTTTATGCCTATGTTGATAGAAAAAAGAAATTTTACTTCTCAACTCTCTTAAAAGCACTGGGCATAAATGATAAAATACAAATGCTCGAACTCTTCAATTTGGTTGAAAAAGTCGAAATAACAAATAAAAACTATCTTGATTTTGTAGGTAGATTGACTGCTGAAAATGTCGTTGATACGGAAACAGGTGCAGATATGGAAATCTCTGAAAATACTGAACTCACTGATGAGCAACTTCTAACTATCGTAAATTATAAAATTAGGAAAATCAATCTCTTTAAAAAAGATGCAACCGATGGCGAAAAGGTTATATTTAAAACAGTATTAAGTGATGATGAAGAAACTGATGTAATTGAAAAAACTGAAAACGAAAAACCTGCCAAAGGAAAAAGCTCTAATTACTATATTGATTCTGAAGGCGAAAGTGCCAGAAGTTATATTGAAAAACAATTCTTCAATGCTAAAAAATATGATTTAGGAGATGTCGGAAGATATAAAATAAACAGAAAACTGAACCTGAATATCGACCCTGTTATAACAATATTAACACTTGATGATATAGTAGCGCTTATCACTTTTATAAAAGAATTAATTGATGGAAAAAGGGAAGTGGATGATATTGACCATTTAGGAAATAGAAGGGTCAGAACCGTAAATGAACAATTGTCACAACAATTTGCATTAGGTCTTTCGAGAATGACAAGAACCATTAGGGAAAAAATGAGCATTCACGACGACGAGAACCTTACTCCAATAAGATTAATAAGCGCGAGACCAATTACGAGTGCACTTTCTTCGTTCTTTGGAACAAGTCAGCTATCTCAATTTATGGATCAAACTAACCCTCTCGCAGAGATGACACACAAGAGAAGAATCAGTGCTCTAGGACCCGGCGGTTTGTCGAGGGAAAGAGCCGGTTTCGAAGTCAGGGACGTTCACTATACTCACTATGGAAGATTATGTCCGATAGAAACTCCCGAAGGTCCGAACATTGGTCTGATTTCTTCTCTTACAATACACTCTAGAGTTAACAATCTTGGTTTTATAGAAACACCTTATCGCAAAGTTGTTAATGGTAAAGTGACAGATGAAATTGAATTCCTTTCTGCAGATAATGAAGATAATTTCAGGATTGCTCAAGCAAATGCTGAAATGGATAATAAAAATAATCTGTTAAGTTTGAAAATTAAAGCACGTTTTAAAGGTGATTTCCCGATGCTTAAACCGGATGAAATTGACTTTATGGACGTTGCAACTAATCAAATTGTTAGTGCCGCAGCCGCATTGATTCCTTTCCTCGAACACGATGATGCAAACCGAGCCCTTATGGGAAGTAATATGCAGAGACAAGCAGTACCCCTTCTAAGACCGGAAGCACCTATCGTAGGAACTGGATTTGAGGAAATTGTAGCACGCGATTCAAGGTCAATGATCCTCGCTGAAGCTGATGGAATAATTGAAAGCGTTTCATCCGACAGGATAACTGCAAAATATAATATAAAAGAAGATTCCGATGAGAGTTTACTAAGTTTCGATGATAAAAGAACAGTAGAATATAATTTAGTAAAATTCTTGAGAACAAATCAGGACACTTCTATTAACCAAAGACCTGTAGTTACAGAAGGTCAGCGGGTAAAAAAAGGTGACATTCTCGCAGATGGTTCTTCAACACAAAATGGTGAACTTGCATTAGGAAGAAATATCCTTGTAGCATTTATGCCATGGAGAGGGTATAATTATGAAGATGCTATCGTTATCAGCGAAAGAGTTGTATCTAAAGATATTTTCACTTCAATTCATATCGAAGAATTCAGCCTCGAAGTGAGAGATACTAAACGAGGCGAAGAGGAACTTACAAAAGAAATTCCGAATGTAAGCGAAGAAGCAACAAAGGACCTTGATGAGAACGGTATCGTTAGGATAGGAGCTGAAGTTAAAGAGGGTGATATATTGATTGGAAAAGTTACACCGAAAGGTGAAACCGAACCTACACCGGAAGAAAAACTTCTCAGAGCAATCTTTGGTGATAAAGCAGGCGATGTAAAAGATGCTTCTTTAAGGGCAACTCCCGGACTAAAAGGAATAGTTATCAATAAAAAATTATTCGCAAGAAAGACAAGAGATACCGAAGGTAAACGTGAAGAAAAGAAAAGAATAGATAAATATGAATCGGAAAGAAAAAGAGAAGTAAGAGATCTCAATATGAAATTTGCCGATAAATTAGGAATACTTCTCGAAGGCAAAGATTGCGTAGGAATTTATGATACAAAAGGGAATGATATATTGAGGAAGAATACTACTTTTAAAAGAGAGACCTTTATTAATCTCATCGAAAATCACGGTTATGATTTCAAGGACTTCGATTTTGAAGAACCCTGGACTTCATATAAAAGAGCAATATCGCTTATTCCCGATATGTTCAAGAATTACAATTACAAGTATGTTGAAATTGAAGAAAAATATAAAAGACTTAAAGTAAAAGTTACGCTTGGTGACGAATTACCAACAGGCGTTGTAAAACTCGCAAAGGTTTATGTGGCTAAGAAAAGAAAATTATCGGTTGGTGATAAAATGGCTGGAAGACACGGAAATAAAGGTGTTGTAGCAAAAATCGTTCCGCAGGAAGATATGCCGTTTATGCCGGATGGTACACCCATAGATATAGTCCTTAATCCGTTAGGAGTGCCCTCAAGAATGAATCTTGGTCAGTTATATGAGACCGCACTCGGTTGGGTTGGCGAAAAATTAGGTGTTAAATTTGCAACGCCGATTTTTGACGGAGCCAGTGTCGAACAGATTCAGGATTTTCTTGTAAGAAATGAACTGCCAAGTAATTCAAGAACAGACTTATTTGACGGCAGATCAGGAGAAAAATTTGACCAACAAGTAACCATAGGGTATATTTATATGCTTAAATTATCCCACCTTGTTGATGATAAAATACACGCTCGTTCCATTGGACCATATTCTCTTATTACTCAGCAGCCATTAGGCGGAAAAGCCCAGTTCGGCGGTCAGAGATTCGGAGAAATGGAATGCTGGGCATTACAAGGTTACGGTGCTGCTAACATTCTGCAGGAAATGTTAACTATCAAAAGCGATGACGTTGCAGGCAGAAGTAAAGCATACGAAGCAATTATAAAAGGAGATAACCTCCCTGAACCAAGTGTTCCTGAATCTTTCAATGTATTGATGAAAGAATTACAAGGACTATGTTTAGACGTTAATATGGAATAAGTAAAATCATTCTTAAAAGTTTAAAATTATAAAAAGAGGTAATAATGGCATTAAAAATAGAATTAAAAAGGAAGCGGGTTACAAAGATTACTATCAATCTGGCTTCCACAGAATCTATTATTGGGAATTCTTATGGAGAGGTTACGAAGCCGGAAACAATAAATTACAGGACATTTAAACCTGACAAAGATGGTTTGTTTTGTGAAAAAATCTTCGGTCCTGTAAAAGACTGGGAATGCCATTGCGGGAAATACAAAGGAATCAGATATAAAGGTATAGTCTGCGACAGATGCGGAGTAGAAATAAACCTGAAAAGCGTCCGCCGTGACAGAATGGGGCACATATCATTATGCGTTCCGGTTGTACATATTTGGTACTTCCGTTCTATGCCTTCAAAAATCGGATATGTCCTGGGAATCTCTTCCAAAGAACTCGAACGAATCATATATTATGAAACTTATGTAGTCGTAAATCCCGGAAATATTGTGGAAGAGGGTAAGCCCAAATTTAGAAGAATGCAGCTGATAACGGAAGAAGAATATCTTGATGCTTTTGGTAGAATGAGCGAAGCAGAGCATTTGCTTGATGACGATGATCCGAAAAAGTTTGTTGCAGATCAAGGCGGACATGCTATTAAAGCATTGCTTCGTTCTGTAAAACTCGAGGAAGATATTCTAAGACTCAGAAATGAACTCGATGAAGATCCTTCTGCGTTGAAAAAAGCCGAAAATATAAAAAGATTAAGGGTCATAGAATCTTTCAAACTGAAATTAGGCGGTAAACTAAATAAACCTGAATGGATGGTGCTTGATGTAGTTCCTGTAATTCCTCCGGAACTAAGACCTCTGGTTCCGTTGGAAGGCGGAAGATTTGCTACCAGTGACCTGAATGATCTTTACAGAAGAGTTATAATAAGAAATAACAGATTAAAAAGATTAATGGATATCAAAGCCCCTGAAGTGATTTTAAGAAATGAAAAAAGAATGCTTCAGGAAGCTGTAGATGCTTTGCTGGATAACTCAAGAAGAGTTACGGCAGTGAAATCAGAAAACAGGGCTTTAAAATCTTTATCGGATATTTTGAAAGGAAAACAAGGAAGGTTCAGACAGAATCTTCTGGGTAAGAGGGTTGACTATTCAGGACGTTCAGTCATCGTTGTAGGTCCGGAATTGAAATTACACCAGTGCGGAATCCCGAAAGATATGGCTCTTGAATTATTTAAACCGTTCGTTATCAGAAGATTGATTGACAGGGACTACGTAAAGACTGTAAAGAGTGCAAAGAAAATGATTGATAAGAGAACTCCGGAAGTATGGGATATACTCGAAAATGTTATTGATGGTCATCCCATCATGCTGAACAGAGCTCCTACGCTCCACCGTTTAAGTATTCAGGCATTCCAGCCGATACTTATAGAAGGCAAAGCTATCACACTTCATCCGTTCGTTTGTATAGCATTCAATGCTGACTTTGACGGTGACCAGATGGCAGTTCACGTTCCGCTTTCTTATGATTCACAACTCGAAGCATCAGTACTTATGCTCTCAACACATAATATCCTTTCTCCTCAAAATGGAAATCCAATTATTATTCCTAATCAGGAATTAATTCTCGGTGTATATTACCTCACTAAAGAGCAAAAAGGCGATATCGGAGAAGGAAAAATATTCTCATCTCCTGAAGAAGTAATAATTGCATTACAAAATAAAAAGCTCGGACTTCATGCGAGAATTAAAGTTAGGGTAAAAGGCGAAATGTTCTCCACCACTACAGGCAGAGTAATTTTCAACGAAATCGTACCTGATGAATATAAAGAATATATTCCTTTTATTAACGAATTACTGAAGAAGAAAAAAGTAATCGAAATTATTGGAAATATATATAAGAAAGTAGGAAATCTGAAAACAGCCGTGTTCTTGGATAAACTAAAAGAACTTGGATTCAAGTATGCAACAGACGGCGGTCTTTCGGTAAATATTGATGATATAGAAGTTCCCGGTGAAAAGAAAAAAATTATCGAAGATGCATTAAAAAGAGTTGATAATATTGAAAAATCCAAATCAAGAGGAATAATTTCCGAGAATGAAAGATATAATAAAGTTATTGATATCTGGACTCACGTTCGTGATCAGGTAAAGAATCATTTGATGGAAAATCTGAAAAATTCGAAGGATGGATTTAATTCTCTGCATATGATGATCGACTCCGGTGCAAGAGGATCGGCAGAACAGGTCAGCCAGCTTGCAGGTATGAGAGGACTTATGCAGAAACCTCAGAAATCTTTAACAGGTCAGTCAGGCGAAATTATTGAAAATCCGATTATTGCAAACTTCAAGGAAGGGCTTTCCATCCTCGAGTACTTTATATCAACACACGGTGCAAGAAAAGGTCTTGCTGATACAGCATTAAAAACTGCAGATGCAGGTTATCTGACAAGAAGGCTTGTCGATGTAGCGCAGGATGTTATAATCAATGAAGATGACTGCGGAACCATAAGAGGCGTTCCTACCGAAGCTCTTAAAGAAGGTGAAGACGTAAAAGAACCTCTCGCAGAAAGGATACTTGGAAGAGTAGCCGTTAACGATGTTGTTGACCCAAGAAGCAAGAAGATTTTAGTAAAAGCAGGCGAAGAAATTGATGAAGATATTGCACAGTCAATAGCTGATTCTCCTATTACAACGGTTGAAATCAGGTCAGTATTGACCTGCGAAACCAAAAGAGGTGTATGCGCCAAGTGTTACGGAAGAAATCTTTCAACTGGTAAAATGGTGCAGACAGGTGAAGCGGTAGGTATCATTGCCGCACAGTCAATCGGTGAACCAGGTACTCAGCTTACTTTAAGAACTTTCCACATCGGAGGTACTGCAAGTAAAATTGTTACCCAATCAAACATCCACTCAAAATTCGAAGGAAAAGTAAAATTCGAAAATATGAGGATGGTTGAGTATAAAGGTTCTGACGGTGATAAATTCATTTCTCTAAGCAGAAACGGTGTTATTAATATTATTGAAGATTCCGGAGAAATTCTCACAAAATATAAAGTAGAATATGGCGCAACTCTTAAAGTTAAAAATAATGAAAGAGTTGTTAAAAACCAGATACTTTACGAATGGGATCCATATAATTCAGTTGTCGTGGCAGAAAATGACGGATTGATTCAGTATCAGGATCTGGAAGAAGGAAAACAGTACGAACTTATCAAAGATGAGCAGACCGGACACTTCCAGAAAACAGTAATAGAAAGTAAAGACAAAACAAAAAGTCCTTCAATAAACATTCTCAGCCCGAAAGGTACTCACAAAATACTTAGCACATATCTGATTCCGGCAAAAGCTAACCTTCTTGTTGACAATAGTGCAGAAGTAAAAGCAGGAACAATACTTGTTAAAATACCTCGTGAATCCGGTAAGACAAGAGATATCACGGGTGGTTTGCCGAGAGTAACGGAATTATTCGAAGCAAGAAGTCCAAGCGATCCGGCTAGAATTGCTGAAATTGACGGCGTCGTGGAAATCGGAAAAATTACCAGAGGCGGCAGGGAATTGAAAATTCAATCTCTCGAGGGTTCGATAGTAAAAGATTATAAGATTCCTACAGCCAAGCATATACTTGTTAGAAATGGCGACGTTGTAACAGCAGGAGATGCTCTAACTGGCGGTGCCTCAGATCCTATTGATATTCTTAAGATAAAAGGTGTATCCGAAGTTCAGGGATATCTTGTAAATGAAATTCAGGAAGTTTACAGAATCCAGGGTGTTAAAATCAATGACAAACATATTGAAGTGATTGTAAGACAAATGCTTCAAAAAGTTAAGATTACAGATACAGGAGATACTAATTCACTCGAGGGTGATGTCATCCATAAAAATCTCTTCTCCGAGGAAAATGAAAAATTAAAAGGAATGGTTGTTGTAACTGATAAAGGCGATAGCGATAAAGTGAAAATGAAAGGAACATACAATAAGAAAGAGATAAAAGAACTTAACTCCATACTCAAGAAAAAAGGTAAAACTCAAATCAAAGCACGTGAAGCAATTCCTGCAACTGCCGAACCTGTTTTACTTGGTATAACACAAACATCCTTAACGACCGACAGTTTTATTTCTGCAGCATCGTTCCAGGAAACTACGAGAGTCCTTACAGATGCGGCTATCAAGGGTAAAGTTGACAGGTTATTAGGATTGAAAGAAAATGTTATCATCGGACAGTTGATTCCTGCCGGTTCCGGTCTTAAAAGGTACAGAGATCTGCTTGTCTTCAGGAAAGACGGAATGCCGATTGATGAAGAAAAAACCGAAGAACCAGTTGAAGCAGAAATCGAGGAAGTAGTAGAAAAAGTAAAAACGAAAAGAGTTGTAAAATCATCAACTACTAAGTCAACAGCTAAAACAAAAGTAAAAGCTAAAACAAAAACAAAAACAAAAGCATAATCTTTTTGTTTGAGTAAAATTCTAAAAGGCTGGCATAAATTGCCAGCCTTTTTTATTTATTTCATAAATCCAATCAAACTAACTTAATTTTCTGTTACATTAAGTAGTTAGTCCTTAAAAAGTCATTTAGCAGTTTCAATTCTTGATTCTATGAAAAGAATCTGATCAAAAATTAATTTTAGTGTCATTAACAAATTGAGACAAAAATATTTAAGCCTCCACTTATAGCTATTCAACCACAATTTCAAGTTCATTGCAGAAGCTGCCAAAAACACATTTACTGTATCTCCTATTATGCCTTTGTAATAGTTCTTATTCATTCGGTAATCATTCTTTAAATGAGATATTTTTCCTTCTATTCCTGCTCGTCTTCTTTGGTCTGTTCGCATCTTACTCCTTAAATATTTGCTCTTACCTTTTCCGCTTTCAGGACGCACGACTTGTGTTTCACCTACTGTATCAGCTCCTCTATAACCTAAATCTACTATTGCTCGCTTCGGTTCATAGCCATTGAAATCTTTAAATTGTTGCAACGCTGCCGGTAATGTATGACCATCATAATCGTTTTTCTCGAGACTAAGAGCTCCAAGGATTACTCCATTATTTTTTCCGATTATTAGTGATACCTTATTTCCAAATTCATACTTCTTATGTGCTTTTCCTTTGCTTATACATTCTGTATGTGGTTCGTGCAAACTATAAACTTTGTTTTTATCCTCTCGTTTCTGGGATAATACTCTCTTGTACAATTCTGTCTGTGTCGAATTTCTTTTTAACTGACTTGGGGTTAATTTCCGGAGCAAATCCCTTACCAACCTCCCCGCTATTGTCTTTATTCGCTTCGCAGCCTTCTTTGCAAGATGCCTTTGCTTTATACTCTTTTTAAACCTTTGTTGATATGATAGCTTTTTTATTGTCCGTCTGTAATTTTGTCTCAATTCTATTTCTTCTCTTTCGGCTATCTTTAAACATTTTTTTATAATTGATTTATACAATTTATCATCTGTCGGAAATGTAATGTTCTTTTCTTGAACTGTAGTATCCACTATCACGTCATTTTCTCTTGGCTTAACTTCATTTCCTTTCCCTTGTTGATTTTTCTTATCGCTGGATTTTGACTTAACCTTCTTATTCTCAACTTCATTTGCTATTCTTATGCTCTCTTGAAATATTAATTCCATTCCGCTCTCTGTGATTCTATTTCTAAAATGAACCAACTCACTTGCTTCACATGGAACTTTAGATATAAATTTTGTTTCTCCACAAAAATATTGATAATAGGAATTTTCTTGCCATTGCTCAACAACACTTTCGTCGCTTAAATTTCTTAAGTGCTTTATGAGTATTATTCCCACCATCATTCGTATTGGCTTTGCAGGTCTTCCCATTGTCTCGCTAGAATATTTCTTAAATTCTTCTTCAAACTTTGACCAGTTTATTTTATTTGCTAAAGCAAATAAGGGATGTTTTTTATCCAATTGTTCTTCAAAGGTGCTGCAAAAAGTTGCTTGGTTATTGTCAGATTTAGGTTTAATCATTTGTTTTTATTTGCAAGGTTTTGATATAAAAATCGTTATTTCTTGCAATAAAAACAAGTGAAAAAAATATATATCTAAATGTTTTAACAAATAGTTATACTGTTTTTAAGGGCGAACTAAGTATTCATTTTAAAAGGAAAATTACTTCAACAATTTTGGTTTTTCACACCTTTTCGAGCCCTAATTGATATTTAATAAATATCAGCTAAAATGATATTTCCCTAAAAATCTTAAAAAAAGGTTTGACTTTACGTAAAAAATGATTATTTTTGTATATAGTGGAGGGAAGTGGAGTAAAGTGGAGAATCTTTCCCGAACCTAATAAATTTCAAGAACTTATAAAAAAATGTTTCAGGGTCACTCAATATGTTCGATAGATAACAAGTCACGCATAATTTTGCCTGCAAAATTTCGTAAATATATAAATCCTGAAGCAGATAATAAATTCATTATTACTCGCGGTATAGATCAGTGCCTTCTTATGTATCCTCTGGACGAATGGCTGAAAGTTCAATCCGCATTGCTGAATTACAATCCACTCGATGCAAAGCAAAGACATTTTGTGAGAGAATTTTTACTGACAGTGAACGAAGTTGAACTCGATTCTCAAAACCGTATCCTTATACCTACTCAGCTATTGGAATTTGCTGAACTTACAAAAGAAGCTATGGTGATAGGAATTCTTGATAAACTTGAAATCTGGAGTCCGGAAATAAAGAAAAAATATGATGATTCACAAAATGAATCCTATGAAGATGTTGCACAAAATGTATCCGAAATATTTATGAAGAGAAATGTATGAAAATAATTTTCATACACCCGTTCTTTTAAATGAAGCAATAGAATTTCTTTTTAATCCTGAAGTAAAAAAGCAAATTATAGTTGACGGCACAACAGGAGGAGGAGGATACGCGGAAAAGATCTGTGAACTTTTAAAAAATGATGATAAACTGATATGCATCGATAAAGATATCTTTGCTCTTGATTTCAGTGAAAAAAGATTAGAAAAATATGCAGACAGAACGAAATTCATTAACAGGGACTTCGGAGAAATAAAAGAAATTTTGCAGAAAAATGGTATAAAAGATATATCCGGTTTAGTTCTTGACCTGGGGCTTTCGTCGTATCAGTTGAATTCGGAGGACGGATTCAGTTTTATGAAAGATACACCGCTTGATATGCGGGCGGATAAATCAAAAAACCTGAAGGCTGAGAATGTGCTGAATGAATATTCAAAAGATGAACTCCTAAAGGTGTTTGAAGTTTATGGTGAGATAGGAAATTCGAAAAGATTAGTTGAATGTATTGCGGTGATCAGAAGAAAATCAGAAATAAAAACAACATTTGATCTTGTAAATATAGTAAAGTCGGAATATAAGATTAATAAGGCGGGCCTTAATGATTTTCTTGCAAAAATTTTTCAGGCAATAAGAATTGAAGTCAATAACGAACTTAATAATCTTGAAAATGTTCTTTCTGATTCATTAAATTTTCTGGTTAAAGGAGGAAGAGTTGTCGTTATCTCTTATCACTCTCTTGAAGACAGAATTATTAAAAATTTTTTTAAGATTCATTCATTTAAAGAATCAGTTTCAAAATACAAAGAAAATTCAGAAGGAAAGGGTGCTTCTCTGAAAATTCTGACTAAAAAACCCGTATTTCCTTCCTTTGAAGAAATAAAAAATAATCCGAGATCAAGAAGCGCAAAATTGAGAACTGCAGAAAAAATCTGATATGAAAAACATAGAAAGAAAAAAAATAAAAATTTCAATATTCAATATTTTGATTTTACTTTTAATCACTGCGGTTTTTATCGCGCTTTACATTAATAACATAATTAATGTAAATCGGCTCGTATCAGGGAATAATGAACTGAAAACAAACCTGACGGAATTATCAGGGAATAATGATGCATTAAAAACTGAAATAGAAAAACTAATTACTTTTGAAAAGATAAATAATTATGCAGTTGAAAAGTTGAAAATGAAATATCTGGAAAGTTCTGTTGAAAAAGAAAATATCGTCATTAAAAAATCGGAATTACAGTAGATGGAATAAATGTACAATTTTCACAAAACAAATAAGAGTGTTAATTTTAACAGAAGAGTAAATATCTTTTTGCTCGGATTTCTGCTTCTCTTTGTAGTTATAGTAGTACGTTTAGTTACAATACAGATAATAGATTCTGAAAAATACCAGTTAGCCGCAAAAAAACAGTACCTTTCAAAAGAAATAATTAATCCGGTAAGAGGCTTAATATTTGATAGAAATATGAACCTTCTTGTCTCGAATACATATAAGTTCACTGTTGCCGCTGACCCGAATATGGTCAAAAATTATGACAGTCTTTCGTCTTTGCTTGCAGGTATTTTTAATAAAGATAAAAATGAGTATTTAACGAAACTTCAAGCCCGTAATACTTCTTATGTTGTTCTCGAAAAGAAACTTGAATCTGCAAGTCTTAAAGGTCTCGATACAATGAATATAGAAGGGATGATAGTGAAAAAAGAATATTCAAGGGTTTATAATTACGGATCTCTTGCCTCTCATATTTTAGGGATCACAGGTAACGATTATAAAGGGATCAGTGGACTTGAATATGCAATGAATAAAGAACTTTCCGGTAAAGAAGGCTATATGCTGATGCTTAAGGATGGAAAAGGAAATAAAAGACCAAATGAAAATTATCCCAAAAAAGATGCTCAAAATGGAGATAATCTTGTTCTCACAATTGATATAAATATACAGAGATTGATAGAAGAAGAACTGAGCAAAGGCATTACAGAATTCAAAGCGGACGGCGGAAGAGTAGTGGTGCTATCGGTAAAATCGGGTGAGATTCTTGCGATGAGTTCATATCCAACGTTTGACCCCAATAATATTCAGCCGTCAGATACTCTCGGAATGAAAAATTCTGTTATTGCAGATGTTTTTGAACCGGGTTCCACTTTCAAATTAGTAACTGCGGCAGCATCAATCGAAGAAAATATTGAATCAAGAAGTTCGCTTATTAATACTGAATCGGGAAACTTTGAATATCACGGGATTAAGGTGGACGACAGCCATAAATCAGGCTCAATGACCTTTCAGCAGGTGATCGAACAGTCGAGCAATATTGGTTTTATGAAGATAGCCGATAAACTCGGTGCGGAAAGATTTTATAAATATGCGCGTGATTTCGGATTTGGAATTTACTCGGGACTCGAATTACCAGGTGAGAATAAAGGTTTGCTGAAAAGACCTATAGATTTCTCTAAAGAATCAGTCGGATTTATGGCTATAGGATATCAGGTGCAGATTAATTCTATGCAGCTATCATCAGCTTATGCTTCACTCGGGAATAAAGGAATGCTGATGAAACCTTACGTAGTGAAAAAAGAATTATCTCCGGATGGAACACTTGTAATTGAAAATAAACCTGTTCAGGTGCGTCAGGTTATATCTGAAAAGACTGCAAATACTCTTTCTGAATTGTTGACCGGCGTAGTAGATCGGGGAACTGCAATTGATGCCAGAATTGAAGGTATGAAAATAGCAGGCAAAACAGGAACTGCCCAGAAGTTTATAGATGGAGGATATGCCAATAATTCCCACCTGTCTTCTTTTGTAGGATATTTTCCTGCTGATAATCCGATAATACTTGTATGTGTGATACTGGATAATCCTAAGTCCGGTGAGTACTACGGCGGAAAAGTATCGGCTCCGATTTTCAAAAATATTACGCAAAGAATTGTAGATTATTTTGGCTGTTTTAATATGTCAAATCCCCAGTTTGTGAATTCGAATTTTGAACAGAATGCAAAAAATGAATTAAATAATGTTAACCTCAATGATGATATTAAATACATTCCGAATCTTGTTGATCTGAAGCTGGAAGATGCTCTGGAACTATTGAAAGAGAATAAACTGAAATACGATATTATCACTGATGCTAAAAATCCGGATAAGACAAAAGGATATTTTACAACAGTTGTTTCGCAGGTACCTGAAGCGTATGAAAAGATGAAAAACACGGATGATAAAAAAGTTAAATTATATGTTACTTTTAAAAAAATTGACCAGAATAAATTGATAAAAGTACCCGATGTGAGAAATTATACTCTCAGGAAGGCAATTAATAAACTGATATCAGAAGGATTTAAAGTTGAAATAAGGGGCAGTGGAGAGATTGTTGATCAATTCCCAAAACCGGGAGCAGAAAATCTACCCGATAGCAAAGTAGTTATTCATTGTAAAAACGAATTATAAAAACATTCAAAGAAAAAGTGAATTTTAGCGAATTAATACATAAAGTTTTACAATCCGGTTTAAAAGTCGAATTTGACTTTAAAGTTGAAGGTATCACTTATGATTCGCGGAAAGTAGAACCGGGATTCATTTTCTTCGCTATCAGAGGTTATAAGCAGGATGGAAAAGAATTTATACAAGATGCAGTTGCAAAAGGAGCCAAGGCAGTATTTACGGAATCAGAGGATATAATAGAACTGAGCGAAAAATATTCCGGGGTCAATTTAATTACTTCCTTCAATATCCGGAAAGTGATGTCAAGGATAAGTGATGAGTTCTTCGGTAATCCCGGAAAAAAACTTAAATTGATTGGCGTAACCGGTACGAACGGAAAAACTACAATAGTATCATTAATTAAACATATCCTTGATAATAACGGAAGTAAATGCGGACTGCTCGGAACAGTTGACTATGAATTAGGAAATGTTAAAAAATCTTCATCCTTGACCACTCCGGACTCTGTGGAGATTAACCAGATGCTTTGTGAAATGGTGAATGTAGGTTTGGAATTTTGTGCGATGGAAGTTTCTTCAATCGCCCTCGTACTTGACAGGGTATATGGATTGAATTTTTCTACTGCCGTTTTCACAAATCTTAGCAGTGAACATCTTGACCTTCATAAAAATATGGAGAATTATTTTAATGCTAAAAAAATTCTCTTTGATAATTTGAGTTCGCATAGTATAGCAATATCTAATTCCGATGATGAATATGGAAAGAGAATACTGAACGAAACAGAAGCAGAAAAAATGTTTTATTCGATGAATTCGGAAAGTAACCTTAGAGCTTTTAACGAAAAAATATCAATCGATGGCTTGAAGTTTGAGGTCAAATTTAAGAACAAGAAATATATAGTCGAGTCATTACTTACCGGAAGATTCAATATTTATAATATTCTTGCAGCACTTTCCGTTTCTATAAATCTTGGAATAGAATTAGAAAACGCAATAAAAGCCATAAAAACCTTTAAGGCAGTTAACGGGAGATTTAATAAAATCAATCTTCCGAACGGTGCCTTTGCTGTAATTGATTACTCCCATACTTCCGATTCATTGAAGAATGCGATTGAAGCCGCAATTGAGATCAGAGAAAAGCAAAAAGTAAAAGGGAAAGTGATAACAATATTCGGATGCGGAGGGAATAAAGACAGAACAAAAAGGCCGGTCATGGGGAATTTAGCGACTTCGCTTTCTGATTACTCTATCATCACTTCCGATAATCCGAGATTTGAAAATCCGATGGAAATAATCAGTGAGATTTTATCTGGTGTGAAAACCAAAGGTAATTTTGAAGTTGAAGAAAACAGGGAACTTGCCATAAAAAAGGGTATCGAAATATCCTCAAATTCGGATATAATTTTGATTTGCGGAAAGGGTCATGAGACTTATCAGGAGATAAATGGAGTTAAATCGCATTTTGATGATAAAGAAATTGTAGAAAAGTATTCTATCTTAGTGAAAATATGATTTCTTATAAAGAATTATTAAATATTGAAAGTGCTTTTCCGGTAAATTCAAAGCATTTACTAAATAGTACTTTCCCAAAAATTGGTATCGATTCGAGAACTATAAAACCGAAAGAATTATTTATCGCAGTAAAAGGCGACAATACTAACGGGCATAATTATGTAGGAAAAGTATTTGAAAAAGGTGTTAAAATTGGAATAGTGGAAGAAAGTTGGTTCAATAAAAATAAAGATAAATTTTTAAATAGACCCTTTATACTCGTTAAAGATACAATTAAAGCACTCGGAGAAATTGCAAGAAATCACAAAAGAAAATTTAATATTCCGGTGCTTTGCATAGGAGGCAGTAATGGTAAAACTACCACTAAAGACCTTATTGCAGCCGTGCTAATGCAAAAATATAATGTTTTAAAAACCGAAGGGAATTTCAATAATCATATCGGACTTCCGCTGACCTTGCTGAACCTTAATGAGAAACATAACTTCTGTGTTTTGGAAACCGGTTCTAACCACTTTGGTGAAATTGAATATCTGTGCAGAATTGCAGAACCGAATTTCGGAATAATCACAAATATAGGCAAAGAACATCTTGAATTTTTCAAAAACATTCATGGAGTAGCAAAAGCAGAATTTGAGCTTTTTGATTATCTGACAACTGTAAAAGAGAACACCCTACTATTTGCAAATTTTGATGATGTTTATATAAAAAAATATATTGAAAAGAAAAAAGTTAAGAAATATTTATCCTATTCGTATAATTTCAAAACAGAAATTAATGGTACTTTCCTGAAATTCACAAATTCATTTGAGCCGTCATTGAAAATTAACTTCAAAGGGAAATCATTCGAAACAAAAGTATCTACATTTGGGAAACACTCAATTTACAATGGACTTTCAGCAGCAGCTATAGGACTGCATTTCGGAGTAAAAAATAATTTGATTATGAAAGCTTTGTCAGAATACAAACCCGCAAGTTCAAAAAGAATGGAAGTAATAAAAAAACAAAAGAAATTATTCATTAATGATTCATACAACAGCAATCCGGATTCTGTTAAACTCGGACTCGAAACATTGAAGGAATATATTGCCGGCAATAATAAACATATCGTTCTCGGGGATATGCTTGAGCTTGGTGAGTGCAGTGAAAAAGAGCATTTTGAGGTCGGCAAGCTCGTTAAGAAAATGAAATTTGACAATCTATACACATACGGAAAGGAATCTTATAATATTTTCTTAGGGGCAAAAGGCGTGGAGAATAATTATTACTTCAATGAAAAAGAAGATCTTTCGGAATTTCTGAAAAAGATTATAAAACCGGATGATGTGATTTATATAAAAGGTTCACGTGGAATGAAAATGGAAGATGTAATAGATAACATACTAAATTAAAAGAAAATTTTCAGTAAATGTTATACCATTTAGCAGAATATTTAAACAATTTATATAACCCGCCGGGATTAGGTGTCTTCAAATATCTGACATTCAGGGCGGCATTATCTGCCATTACAGCAATTTTATTTACATTTTATATAGGACCAAAAATTCTGAAAAAGTTAAAGAAAAACCAGATCGGCGAAGCGAAAAAAGAAGACGGTCCCGCTTTCCACTGGTCAAAAGCAGGAACGCCGACTATGGGGGGTTTGATTATTCTTTTCTCTGTTGTAATCCCGGTTTTGTTATGGGGAGAGCTTACGAACCTATATATGTTGCTGATACTGTTCACAACTGTTGTATTAGGAGGTGTTGGGTTTATTGATGATTATCTGAAAGTTGTTAAAAAATATAAACAAGGACTTGTTGCAAAGTACAAATTACTCGGACAGATATTTGTTGGTTTAGTAGTAGGATGTGTGATTTATTTTCATCCTTTTTTTGACGGCATCCATTCAATTACTACAATTCCGTTTTTAAAGAATTACGAATTTGATTTTGCAATATTTTATATTCCGATTATAATTTTTATTATCACAGGAACATCGAATGCAGTTAACCTGACTGATGGGTTAGATGGTCTTGCGACGGGAACTGTAAGTGTTGTGGTTATGACTCTCGGAATAATAGCTTATCTTTCAGGGAATGAAATTACGGCAAAATATCTGAACATTATTTATCTGAAAGGAAATGGTGAATTGATTGTATATTGTGCCGCACTCTCCGGTGCTACTCTTGGATTCCTCTGGTATAATGCTTATCCTGCACAGGTATTTATGGGAGATACAGGTTCGTTAGCACTCGGCGGTTCCGTAGCAACACTTTGTATATTGGTAAAAAAAGAATTACTGCTTCCTCTTCTCGGAGGTATTTTCCTTGCAGAAGCTTTGTCGGTAATACTTCAAAGGTATTATTTCAAATACACCAAGAAAAAATACGGAGAAGGAAGACGAATATTTAAGATGGCTCCATTACACCATCATTTTGAAATGAAAGGTCTTACAGAACCGAAAATTGTTACAAGGTTTTATTTAATAGCCATTATGCTCGCAATTTTAACACTTGTAACATTTAAAGTCAGATAATGAAAAAAAATCTATCGGAAATATTGAATAAGTCATATACAATACTTGGTGCAGGTAGAAGCGGAATAGGTATTGCCCGCCTCCTGAAAAGGAGAGGTGCCAAAGTATTTTTAAGCGAAAATGCTAATATCGAAAAACTCAAATATTTTGATTCTGACAAACTGAAAAAAGATGGAATTGATTTTGAAACAGGTGGACATACCGGGAAAATATATGACTGCGATGTTATGATAAAAAGCCCCGGAATCCAAATTGATAGCCCTGAAATTTTGAAAGCTCTATCGCTTGGTAAAAAAATATATAGCGAAATTGAAGCAGCATTCTGGTTCTGCCCGTGCCCCATAATTGCAATTACGGGTACCAATGGAAAAACTACAACAACTGAATTAACAGGTGAAATATTCAGAAATGCAGGATTTAATACAAAAGTTTGCGGAAATGTGGGTGTAGCTTTTTCCGAAGTTATAGATACTTTGAAAGTTAACTCCGTAGTAGTACTTGAGGTATCAAGTTTTCAGCTTGACAGCATTGAATCATTCAGACCAAAGGTCTCTGCAATTCTGAATCTAACACCAGACCATCTTGAATGGCATAAAAGTATTGAGAATTATCTCGGGGCTAAGTTGAAAATAAATTCTAATCAGAAAGAGGATGATAATATTATTATTAATTATGATGATCCGGTATTAACTATTGTAAAAAACAAACTGAATGCCGGTATTTCTGCATTCAGTGCGACACAAAATCTAATCGACGAAAACTTATTCTCCGGTGCATTTGTAGAAAATGGGGAGATTATTTACTTCGACAGTAAAAATGGATTGGAAGAAAAAATTATCGATGTAAAAGATATTTACATAAAAGGAAACCATAATGTCCAAAATTCTCTTGCTGCAATTATAGCTGCCAGAGCATTTGGGATCCATAAAGAAATCATCAGAAAATCTCTGATTGAATTTAAAGGAGTTGAACATAGAATTGAATTTGTCAGGGAATTGAACGGGGTGAAATTTTACAATGACTCGAAAGCCACAAATTTAGATTCGATGACCGTAGCGGTTGAAAGTTTCCCTGAGAATATTATTCTGATTCTCGGCGGAAAGAAAATGGAAAATGATTTTTCCAAAGTTAAAGGTCTGGTAAAGTCAAGAGTGAAGGTAATTATTGCAGTCGGGGATAGCAAATACGATGTAGAAAAACAGTTTTCTCCCGATGTAAAAGTATTCATTGCTGATACATTTGAAAACGCTGTAAAATCAGCATTCAGCAGCTCTCAGCCCGGTGATGTAGTTCTTTTCTCCCCGGCATATAAGAGTTTCGATTTGTTCGATAATTTCGAGCATAGAGGAAAAGAATTTAAAAGAATAGTAAATGATCTTTAAAAAATGAAAATATCTGATTATAAAATAGATGTTTGGATATTACTGCCGGTATTACTTCTCATTATATTCGGAATTGGTGCGGTTTATAGTGCGAGTTCCTACTATTCTCTTGCAAAATTTAGCGATGCAAATTATATGCTTAAGCAGCATATCGTAAAAGTCGTGATAGCTCTGATTGTTCTTTTCTTTTTTGCAAAACTTGATTATAAGTATTACCAGCAATATGGCAAACTGATGATGTGGCTTTCGATAGGTATGCTTTTCTTTGTGTTTCTTGGATTTGCTACTGAAATAAAAGGTGCTACACGCTGGATAAAACTAGGACCGCTTACTTTCCAACCCTCTGATGTTGCTAAATATACTCTGATTATTTACCTCGCCTGCTTACTCGTCCGGAAGAAAAGATATCTGAATTTGTTATACAAAGGTTATCTACCATTACTCTTTTATATTGTATTAGTTACTGTGCTTGTGGCAATGCAGCCGAATTTTTCCACATCAATAATAATATTTGGCTCTTCTATTCTTATGCTTCTGATTACTGAAGTGAAAATTAAACATCTTGCAATCACTATTGCTTCAGCAATTCCATTTGCGGCGTTGTTTATCTATTCGAAGTCATATATAATAGAAAGATTGACTTATCATAGTGATTTCACAGCAGGAGGAAGCTCGAATTATCAGTTAATGCAGGCAATTATTGGATTTGGAAACGGAGGTTTTTTTGGAGTAGGACTGGGAAATTCTTTGCAAAGAGAATTCTTTCTTCCCGAAGCTTATGGAGATTTTATTTATTCTATCGTTGGTGAGGAATACGGATTTATCGGTACATTTTTAGTACTTCTCCTTTTTACAGTAATTCTTATTAGAGGCTATAAAGTAGCAAAATCAATCAAAGATGATTTTGGAAAATATCTTGCATTTGGAATTACAACAATACTGTCATCGTATGCAGTCGTAAATATGTCAGTTGCTTGCGGAATAATTCCCACAACCGGTGTACCTGTTCCGTTTGTCAGTTATGGTGGTACGGCTTTGATAATCAATGCAATGGCAGTAGGTATTCTTTTAAATATTTCGAAGCACAGAAATGAGAATGAAGCATCAGTTGAATTCATCAAGAATGAAGAATATAATTTTCTTACAAGATGAAAGTGATATTTTCGGGCGGAGGTACTGGCGGACACATTTTTCCCGCTATTGCAATCGCAAATGAACTGAAAGAAATTGAAAAAGATGTCAAGATTTTATTCGTGGGAGCAAAAGGAAAAGTGGAAGAAAAAATAGTACCTGAAAATAATTTTGAATTAATAACTATAAATATTTCAGGATTAAATAAAAACATTAAAGGAATCTTTGGTTTACCATTTAAAATATTGGGGTCATTGAGAAAATGTAGGAAAATATTGAATGATTTCAGGCCGGATGTAGTTGTCGGAACCGGCGGTTATGCATCTGCACCTTTGATCTATTCCGCAGTGAAAAAAAATATTCCTGCTTTGATTCAGGAAGGAAATTCGTATCCCGGAAAAGTTACAAAATTCCTCTCTGCCAAAGTTGATAAAGTTGTGATAAGTTTTAAAGATACGCTTAACTATCTGAAACGAAAAGATAACGTAATTCAGATCTCACACCCCGTTCGATTATCTTTGAAGAAATCAGATAGAAATGATGCTCATAAGTTTTTTAACCTGGATCCGCATAATAAAACGTTGTTTATTTTCGGGGGAAGTCAGGGTGCAAAAGCAATAAATAATTTTGTAAGAAATAATCTGAAATTATTAACTGAAAAAGGAATTAACATAATATGGCAAACAGGCAAAGGTGATTTTGAAGATGCGCAAAATTATGCAAAAGAATATTATAATGTAAAAGTTCTTGAGTTTGTAAAAAAAATGGATATTGCTTATTCAGCGGCGGATTTGGTTATTTGCAGAGCAGGTGTCAGCAGCATTATGGAGCTTTCTTATATGAGTATGCCGGTGATATTGATACCTTTACCCTCCGCAGCGGAAAACCATCAGGAAAAAAATGCGCGAAGCCTCGAAAAAGAAAATGCTTGTATTGTGATATTGCAAAACGAAATGGAAACCAAATTATTTAATACAATAATTAATCTGATTAACGTTGATTCCCGATTGGAAAAGCTGAAAAAAAACATCTCAGGTTTTTCTGATAATGATGCAGCTAAAAAAATCGCCGGAGAAATTTTAAAACTTGTAAAATGATAAACGAAGAAAAAAAATATAAAAGCAGACTGGATTTTTATTATAATTCGTTGATTATTTATTTCATCTTTTTAGTGCTATATGTTCTCATCAGGGGGGAATTTTCAAATGAAAAGTTTTCAATTTTGTTTAAAGATCCGATTATCTATATCATTTTAATGTTTATTTTTTTCTTCCTGATAATGTTGATTAGTAATACGGTAAAAGCAAGAACACTTATTTTCAGAGATGATAAAATCATTCTTAAAAACAGGTTTGGGCAAAGGGAACTGTATAAATCAGAGATATTATTCGTGAAATTTTCAGGGGAAAGGAAAAGAAGAAGTGAAGAAAAAAGTCAGATTAGATTAGTAAAACTAAAATTAATTAACCGTAAACGCTTGCTAAGAATAAGATTAAGTGAATATAATAATGAGAAAGAGTTAATAAACGAATTTAAAAATATCTCGAAAGAAATATCAGGAAAGAATGCAAAGCAGTAAATCAGACATATTGAAAAAAGTAAAATTCGTTCATCTGATTGGTATCGGCGGAATTGGTATGAGCGGGATTGCAGAATATCTTTTGAGACAGGGATATTCCGTTTCCGGCAGCGATATTACCTCGTCATTTATTACGGAGAGGTTAAAAAAACTTGGTGCGAAAGTATTTTCCTCACATAGAAAAGAGAACATTTCAAAAGAAGTCGACCTTGTTGTATATACTTCAGCAATTAAAAATGATAATCCGGAATATTCGGAAGCAATTAACTCAGGGATAAAATTGATTAGAAGAGCAGAAATGCTCGGAGACATAGTTAATGATAAAATTCTGATTTCCGTTAGCGGCACGCATGGCAAAACAAGCACTACGGCAATGATTGCAAAAGTTCTTATAGATAACGGATTCGACCCAACCGTGTTTGTCGGTGGCAATCTCGATTTTCTCGATGGTGGTTCTTCAAGGATCGGGCAAAGTAAATACGCAGTTGTTGAAGCAGACGAATATGACAGAAGTTTTCTGGCACTTAAATCGGATAAAATAATTATAACGAATATAGAAACTGACCATACAGATATATATAAAAATCTCGAGGATATAAAAAATACTTTTAATAAATTTTGCATCTCATCCAAAAAAAATCCCGAATTTATCGTTTGCGGTGACGATTCAAATGTGAAAGATGTGATTAAAATGTCCGGATTTAAAAATGTAAAGTATTATGGTTTTAAAATGGATAATTCTTTTGCCGTAACGGATTATTCATCTGAAATGAATTCAATAGAATTTCAAATTAATAATAGTAAAATAAAACTTTATTTACTCGGCAGGCATAATGCTTTAAATGCTTCAGCGGCTTTCATTCTCGGATTATCACTCGGAATTTCTTCGGAAGACTGTATAAATAGTCTTAAGAGTTTTTCGGGTGTTAAAAGAAGAATGCAGCTGAAATATTCGAATGGGATTAATGTTTTTGACGATTATGCACATCATCCTACAGAAGTGAAATCTTCTTTCGAATCTTTAAAAAATTCTTCCCCGGGTAGAATTATAACGGTATTTCAGCCCCATCTGTATTCGCGTACAAAAGATTTTTATATGGAATTTGCGGATGCTTTGAAAGATAATGATATAGTAATCCTTGCAAAACTATACCCGGCAAGGGAAAAAGAAATTCCCGGAGTAGGATCGGAACTGATACTTGATGAAATCAAAAAAATCTCTTCAATCGAAGCATATTCTTTTGATGATTTCGGAGAAATAATTTCGAAGCTGAAGGGATTAATGAAACCGGGTGATACAATAGTATTTCAGGGAGCAGGAAATGTTACAAATTTATGCGATGAATTCATTAAAAATATTAAAATTGACAGATAGAAAAAAATATTCGTTGCTTTTGTTTGCGGTAATTATCGTAATTATCACAGCAGCAATAGTTGCAAATAAATGGCGCAACAATGTTGAGTTCAATAAGATTACAATTTCGGGTAACTATACAATCAGCAGGGAAGAAATTTTAAAATTTGCCAAGCTCTATGAAGATAGCTCGATAAATATCGAGGAGATAAATCTCAAAATGATACAGGATCGAATTTCGAAATATCCGGAAATAAAAAAAGTATCTGTGAGCAAAGAACCTCCTGCAGAACTTAAAATTGTCGTGACAGAAAAGAGACCAGTTGCTTTATTGAATATTGAAAATGAATTAAAACTGATTGATGAAGATCTTGAAGTATTTCCATTTAAAAATTATCAGAAAATTTATGATTTGCCCGTAATTACAGGGTATAGTACAAGTAAAACAGCGGTTGTTGATTCAATGAAGAATGTAAATAATCTAAGGACTGCTCTTTTCATTATTCTGAATGCTTATCAGAAAAGTAAAACTCTCTATAACATGATATCGGAAATCAACATTGCGGATAGCTCGAAAATCATAGTTTTTTCAAACGAAAAATCTGCACAGTTTTATTTTCCGAAATATAAGGATAAAAGTGTAACCGATAAAATTTATCAGAAAGAACTTAACAATACTCTTGTAAAATTCAATGCCTTTCAATTGCAAACGGGTAATATGGATAATATTGGATATGTCGATTTACGTTATAACGGTCAGGCAATAGTGAAATTTAATTAATTTTAAATTATATAATTATGAGTCCAAAAAGAAAAAAGAAAAAAAGTCAGGAAAAAGATATTATAGTAGGACTTGATGTAGGTACTACAAAAATATGCGCCATAGTAGCCAGACCAAAAGAAGATAATAATGTAGATATCATTGGACTTGGAATGGCACCTTCAGAGGGTCTTCATAGGGGAATAGTTGTAAATCCTGCGAAAACAACCGAATCTATTAAAGCAGCTTTAGCAGATGCAGAACTGAACTCTGGTGTCGATATTGATTCAGTTGTTGTTGGTATTGCGGGTCATCATATACGCTGTATACAGACGAGCAGCATTGTAGGAATTAATAATCCTGAAAGGATTATAGAGCAGGAAGATATTGACAGATTATTTGAATCTGCAAAACTTCTAAAACTTCCGAGTGATACAAAAATAATTGATGTTATACCTCAGGAATATATTATAGATGGTAAAGATGGTATTTTCCAGACTCCCATAGGTGTCTTCGGAGTCAGGCTTGAAGCAAAAGTGAATATAATTACCGGGCTTGTTTCTTCCATCGATGATTTATCAAAATGTGTTGAGAGTTGCGGTGTAGAACTCGATGATATTGTACTTGAACCTATGGCATCTTCATACTCTGTTCTTAATGATACAGAAAAAAAGGTCGGGGTCGTAATGATTGATATCGGTGGAGGTACGAGTGATATAGCTGTATTTAAAAAAGGAGTCTTGAGATATACTGCAGGTATAGGAATAGCCGGAAATCTTGTGACCAATGATATAGTAGAATCACTTGGAATATCTGAAAAAGAAGCAGAAAGAATAAAAAAAGAATTCGGGTATGCATCTGTAAACGAAATATTAAATGATGACGAAATAATTGTTGAATCTATCAGCAGGAACATACCTAAAAAAACAAGAAAAAGCATTCTTGCAAGAATAATTCAGGCAAGAATGCAGGATATTTTTGAACTCGCTGCAATTGAAATAAGAAATTCACAAATATATGACCAGCTTCATGCAGGAGTGGTTATTACAGGTGGAGGCTCTCTCGTTAAAGGAACAAAGGAACTTGCGGAAGAGATCCTGAATATGGATGTAAATCTCGGAATTCCGACAGGTTTATCAGGAGGTCTGATTAAAGAAGTTGAAAGTCCGATATTTGCCACAGGAGTTGGATTGATTTTGCATAAAATCAAAGTATTGAATGAATCCGACTATATCCATAATACAGTTGCCGGACATAAAAGAAGACAAACAATGAATCCGAAAAGTATCTTGCAAAAAATTAAATCTTGGTTTGATAATTTGTAACAAAAATAAAAGTATAATTAAAATTAATTCATAAAAAATTCAAGAAAGGGTAAAAAAATGTCAATGTCAATGTCATTGCCAATTAAACTTGCAAAGAACGACCATGAAGGAGCAAAAATCAGGGTTGTTGGTATCGGGGGCGGTGGGGGAAACGCGCTTAATACGATGATTGAAAAAGGAATTGAAGGCGTCGAATTTATTGCTATTAATACCGACGCACAAGCTTTGGAAAATAGCATGGCTGATGTCAAAATTCAGATAGGTAAAAATTTAACTAAAGGACTGGGAGCAGGAATGCGGGATGATATTGGTCTGAAAGCAGTTGAAGAGAACCGGGAAGACATATCTCGCGCTCTTGAAGGCAGCGATATGATATTTATCACGGCCGGACTCGGAGGCGGTACCGGAACAGGAGCGGCTCCTGAGATTGCACATATTGCAAAAACACAAAATGCACTCGTCGTAGCCGTTGTCACAAAACCGTTTAACTTTGAAGGTAATCCGAGAATGAAACTTGCTGAACAAGGATTATTGAGACTTAAAGATGAAGTTGATAGCTTGATCGTTATTCCAAATCAAAAAATACTTCAACTTATTAATAAAGATACTACAAAGAAAGTTGCATTCGATATAGCTGACCGTGTACTTTATAATGCAACTCGTGGTATCTCGCAGATAATTACTAAACCCGGAGAAATTAATGTTGACTTTGCTGACGTAAAAACTGTAATGCAGAATATGGGTGATGCTATGATCGGAACAGGAATTGCTTCAGGTGAGGGAAGAGCAGAAAAAGCTACTATATCTGCCCTGGAAAATCCCTTGCTTGATGAAATAGATATCTCAGGTTCAAAATCTGTTCTTGTTAATATTTGCAGCAATAACGATATAACTATGTCAGAAATCGAACAAATAAACCAAATGATTCTTGACAGAACAAATGACAAGACAAATTATATCTTTGGTATCCTCGATGATGATACTATGAAAGATGAAATAATGATAACCGTTATCGCAACGGGTTTTAATAATGCATTGGAAGAACCATCTAATTTGACTGTATTGACCGGAACACACGGAAAAAGTGACGGATTTCAAGGTGCATATAAACTTAGAGAAGTACCGCAAAATATTGCAGATCTTGATAAACCTGCCATTATTAGAAGGAAAGAATTAGCAAATTTTGGTATCGATGATGATATGAAAGAAATACCAAAAACGAAAACAGCTGTTCACCACAGCGGTATCGATGGACTCGAGGATTTTAATGTTGAAGAAGGATATTCACCTGCTTTTTTAAGACGTCAGGCAGATTAGAAAATAAATTAGTATTATAAGTTTCATTCGATGTCACTACATTTACACGCTCAAGGATTTACCTGAGAATGGAAAATCCTGAGCGTGTATTTTTTTAATGATTATTTATTTTACTAATATTTATTTCAGAATATATTGCCCGACAATTTCCATATAGTCAAATTTAAATCCGGTAATATATCTTACGAAGATGTTTTAGAAGCCTATAGTAAAAACATCTTTCCAATGGGAGAGTATGACGGTACGATTTCCTGGTTTACTGCAAATCCGCGAGCGATTATCCCGCTGGGAAATGATACAGGTCTGAAAATATCACATTCATTAAATCAGACATTGAATAAAAATATTTTCGAAGTAAGAATTGACAAAGCATTCAAAACTGTTATCAGGCTTTGTTCTTTACGTCGTTATACCTGGATTACTGAGGAAATTATCAGGCTGTATATAGAACTTCACCGGCAGGGTTATGCTCACAGTGTTGAAGCATTTATTGATAATAAATTGGCAGGGGGATTATACGGAGTTGCACTGAATGGAGCCTTCTTCGGCGAATCAATGTTTTATCTTCACCCGAATGCTTCAAAAATATGTGTGGTAAAACTTTATGATATACTAAAAAAAAATAATTTTCTACTCTTCGATATTCAAATGATAACCCCGGTCTTCAAAACATTCGGTGCAATTGAAATATCTTCAAAAGAATATTTGTATATGTTAAAAAAAGCTATGAGAGTAAAAAGAGAATTTAAATTGAATTAAACCACTCTCCACCTTACCAAGGGGGAGTCGGAGGGGGTTGATGACAATACTTGTCAAGGGGGAGCCGGAAGGGGTCAATGACAGTATTTACCAGGAGGAATAGGAGAGGGTCTATATTATTTTCTTCTCTTCTCTTCTGTATTGAAAAGTTATTCTATATAAAATATCTTGCCTTATATTACAAGACAAGGGGGCTCGTCCCCCTTGGTAAATTAAAATAGAGAATGAATAATTTTTTAGAATTATTAAAAAATAGAATTTTAGTCTTTGACGGAGCTACCGGCTCTACATTCCAGACATATGATCTTACCGCAGATGATTTCGGCGGAAAAGAACTTGAAGGATGCAATGAATATCTTTGCATATCAAAACCTGAAGTTGTAAAAAAACTTCACAGGGCATTCCTCGAAGCCGGTGCTGATGTAATTGAAACAAATTCTTTTGGCTCTTCATCTATTGTTCTGAAGGAATATAATATTGAGCATCTCGATTATGAACTGTCAAAGAAAGCTGCTCAGTTGGCAAAAGAATGTGCCTCAGAATTTTCTACAGAAGATCAACCACGGTTTGTCGCCGCATCTATAGGTCCTACAACCAAGCTTCCGTCTCTTCTTCATATTGATTTTGATACTATGAAGGAAAGCTATTTCAGGCAAATGAAAGGACTTTATGATGGTGGTGCTGATATTTTTTGTATTGAGACCTGCCAGGATATTTTACAGACAAAATGTGCCCTCTCTGCAGCAATGGAACTTTTTGAAGAGAAAAAAACCAAACTCCCGGTAATAGTATCCATAACAGTAGAAGCAATGGGAACAATGCTGATGGGTACGGAAATATCTGCAGCCCTTACAACTCTTGAACCCTATGATATCATCGATGTAATAGGTATGAATTGTGCTACCGGTCCGAAAGAAATGGAAGAAAATGTGAGATATCTGTGTAATAACTCTCCAAAATATGTTTTCGTAATGCCTAATGCCGGAATACCCGAAAATATTGGAGGTAAGGCGCATTACCACCTTACTCCCGAAGAACTTGAAAAATGGATGAAGCATTTTGTAGTAGATTTGGGCGTGAATATTGTAGGAGGTTGCTGCGGAACAACAGCAGAACATATTAAAAAGCTTTCAGGAATTGCAATGCAATATAAACCTAAAGTTAGAGACTGGGAATACACTCCTTCTGTATCATCTATCTATTCAAATGTTCCTATGCATCTCAATCCTCCTCCATTGCTGGTAGGGGAAAGATGTAATGCAAACGGCTCAAAGCAGTTCAAACAACTGCTGGAAAAAGAAGATTACGATTCTATGGTTAATATGGCTAAGGAACAGATAAAAGAAGGTGCTCACATTCTTGATGTCTGTGTTGCATTTGTTGGAAGGGATGAATCGCGTGATATGGAAGAAGTGATTAAGCGATTTAACACTGCCGTTTCTATTCCGCTTATGATTGATTCCACTGAAGTGATAGTGATGGAAAAGGCACTCAAGATGTATGCAGGCAGGGCTATTATTAATTCCGTTAATTTTGAAGATGGAACAGCAAAAGCCGACAAAGTATTTTCTCTCGCAAAAAAATACGGTGCTGCCGTAATTTGTTTATCAATTGATGAAGAAGGGCAGGCATATTCGTTAGAGAAGAAAGTTTCTATTGCAAAAAGGATTCGTGATTATGCAGTAGATACACACAACCTTAAAGAAGAAGACCTGATATTTGACACTCTCACCTTCCCCCTCGGCTCCGGACAGGAAGACCTGCGTGACAGCGGAATGAATACAATTAATGCTATTCGAGAAATAAAAAAACTAATGCCGAATGCCAAAACAATACTCGGAGTAAGCAATTCATCATTCGGACTAAAAACAAATATCAGACATATTTTAAATTCTGTATTCCTTCATTTTGCCTGCGAAGCCGGTCTGGATATGGCAATTGTTCACGCAAGCAAAATAAAACCTCTTTATAAGATTGATGAGAAGGGAAGGGAAATCTGCAGAGAATTAATATTTGACGAGCGAAAGTTTGAATCAACTTAAATAAGCCGATTTTAGTTACCTTACTACTTCGGTGTCAATGCAATATTTTGATTTAACTTTTATCAAAAACAAAAAATAATTACCTTGAAACCTAATTTAAATCAAGACTGATGAAAAAATTATTTCTTATAGCGGCGGGTATGTTATTATTTTCAAATATATCTTTCTCTCAGATTGGCGGAAAGTTCACTTTTGCAGGTGGTCCGACGATAGGATATTATGCAAGCAGTGTAACGGACTTAAATACAGAACTGGTTAAAGCTGGTTTTCCTGAAATCTCTAAAAACGGTTTCCTCACGATTGGCGGCAGCGGGTATATTGATATTCCTATGGTTCAGGGACTTAGAATTGGAGGTTATGGCTTTGGATTTTCAGAAAGCCAATCATCGCAGAATATTACAGCTGCAGGTAATTCTAAATACTCTGTAAAATATTCTTTTAGTAGTGGTGGAATTACAATCGAATATGCAAAAATGCTTGGAGAAAAATTTGATTTTACAATAGGCGGTGCAATCGGAATCGGAAATCTGAATATTGACTTATATAAACATTCCCCGGCTTCATTCTGGAGCGCCAATTCTTCACTGTGGGATTCCGCAAATAATTCAAAACATCTTAACTATTCATCACAGACTTATACATTCGAACCCCGAATTGGTCTGGGCTTTCAGGTAAATAACTTCTTGAATTTCAAGCTCAATGCAGGATATGCTTTCGCCATACAGAATCATTGGAAACTTGATGACGTTCTTGAGGTTGAAAATATACCATCAGGGATTAAAGCACAGGGTTTGAATATCGGACTTTGTATGAATGTAGGCTTATTTCTAAAATAAAATTTATATGGAAAATATTATTGTAACCGGCGGTGCGGGTTTTATCGGAAGTAATTTTGTAAAATATATTTTAGAAAATTATAATTATAAAATCTTTAATTTTGATAAACTCACTTATGCAGGAAATCTTGAAAATCTTTCAGATATCGAAAATCATCCGGATTATAAGTTCATAAAAGGTGATATTTGCGATAAGGAGTTTGTTGAAAGTACTATCAAAAAATATAAAATTGATACTATTGTTAATTTTGCTGCTGAATCGCACGTTGATAGAAGCATTCTCGGCTCGAGGGAATTTATAGTTACTAATGTTCTCGGAACTCAGGTATTGCTCGATGCTGTTAAAAATTTTGGTTTGGAAAAATACCTTCAGGTCTCTACGGATGAAGTTTACGGCTCTCTTCCTGAAGACAGGAAAGACCTCCTCTTTACTGAAAAAACTCCGGTTACTACTAATAGTCCTTATTCAGCAAGCAAAGCATCTGCAGACTTATTATGTAATTCATACTTCCATACTCATAAAATACCTGTCCTGATTACGCGCTGCTCCAATAATTACGGACCGTATCAGTTCCCCGAAAAGCTTATCCCTCTGATGATCGCAAAAGCACTCGATGGTGAAAAACTTCCTGTTTATGGTGACGGAAAAAATGTCAGGGATTGGTTATTCGTTGAGGACCACTGTTCCGCAATCTGCGAAGTGCTGCATAAAGGTAAGCTCGGAGAAATATATAATATCGGCGGTAATAATGAATGGTATAATATTGATATAGTAAAATTAATTCTTAAATTATTAGCAAAAGATGAAGACCATATAACTTATGTTAAAGACCGCCCCGGTCATGATAGAAGGTATGCAATAGATTCAACTAAAATAATGACAGAACTCGGATGGAAACCAAATTATCAGTTTGCAGAAGGAATTGAAAAGACTATTAACTGGTATGTGGAACATGAACAATGGTGGCGGAAAGTAATGAGCGGAGAATATATGAAGTACTTTGAGAATAACTACAAAAACAAAATGGAATAAATTGTCACTTTCTCTCTCCCCATAACTGAGTCGAAGAACTTACCATGTGCGAGGGTAAAGAGAGGGAGTCTAGATGATAATATTTTCTCTCCCCCTAAACAAGGGGGAGGTAGGAGGGGGTCTTTGACAAAAGTATATAACAAAATCACTCTAAAAGAAAAACGAAAGAAATTAAGAAATAATATGCCTTCTCCGGAAGTTTATCTCTGGAACAGGATTAAAAATAAACAAATCTTGAACGTAAAATTCAGACGTCAATATTCAATCGATAATTACATTGTAGATTTTTATTCTCCTGAACTAAAATTAGCTATCGAAATAGATGGTGATTCACATTTTACAAGTAAGGCAATTGATTATGATATTCAAAGAACAAAATATATCGAAAGTTTAGGAATCAAAGTTGTCAGGTATTTTAATAACGACATTATGTGTAATATGGAAGGAGTATATTATGATTTGGTAAATATAATAAAAGAATCTCAGACCCCCTTAATCCCCCCTTAGTAAGGTGGAGCCGGAGGGGGTTTAAATCAAATCACTCTCCCCCTTAACAAGGGGGAGGTAGGAGGGGGTCTTACATAAATTACAATTACTTGCCCTATTTTATTTCTAAATTATTTCTGTTTTACCGTAGCTATATAAATGTATGCCACCCCGAAGGTTTGTGGATAAAAGTCAATTTTGCTGAATAATCCTGTTTCACGAAGCATCTCAACTAATTCCTCTCCATAAGGAAATTTTGAAGCCGTTTCAGGCAGATATTCATATGCACTTTTATTCTTTGCAAGTAGTCTTCCCGCAATAGGCATAAAATATTTTGAGTAGATTTTATAAAACATATAAAACAATTTTTTGGGCTGACCTGTTTCGACTATAACAACTTTACCTTCAGGTTTTACTACTCTTGCCATTTCTTTAAGCCCTTTAATTGGATCATCGAGATTTCTTAACCCGAATGATATGCTTGAAATATCAAATGTATTATCCTGATGATTCAGGTTTTGAACATCTCCGGTTTCGATTTCAATATCTATTTTTTCTTTTGCGATTTTAGGCTTTATATATTCCAGCATTTCCCGGCAGAAATCCTGCGCAATCACTCTGCCGGAGTTTCCTGCTATCTTTTTAAATTCTATTGCCAAATCACCTGTACCGCTGGCGCAGTCCAGAACGCCATCTCCGGGCTTTGTACCCGCATATTTAACTGCTCTTTTCCTCCATAGTTTGTGCATTCCTAGTGAAAGAAAAGTATTCATAAAATCATACTTCCCTGAAATATCGGCGAACATTTTTTTTACTTCTTCACTCATATTATTTAATATTAAAAGGCAATTTAATTAAAGTTGAAATAAAAAATAATTCAAACCGTGCACTTTCACACTTTTGAATTTTACAACCCCTTTATATTCCCTACCTCCCTGGAGGTTCTTCGACTTTTCTAAGCGGGAATTTAATATGAGTAATATCACATTCCTTATAATATTTAACCTAATGAATAATATATTTATATTACTTCAGTGGTTTAAAAGTAAAATAAATGGCACTCATAAAGAATAAAATATTTACCGGAAGAATAATACTTTCAGGGCTTTGCCTGCTGTTTCTTGCAACAACTTTTCACACAGAAAACCGTTCCTCCGGCTGGTATCAGCAGTTCTTTCCAAATCTGAACGGAAGCACAATTACGAGTATGACATTTCTTGATAGCCTCACCGGGTTTGCAGTTACCAATTCGAATTCTTTATTACAACAATATATTCTTAAAACAACGAATGGTGGTGATAATTGGCTAATCAATTATAATTTTAATACTCCCAATTCGAATTGGTCATTTG